>ERZ773035.5-NODE-5-length-205936-cov-14.452713_pt1 | contig 205936 bp, 178 predicted proteins | sample MGYA00511487_ERZ773035 | MGnify/ENA primary metagenome ERZ773035 (study PRJEB29015, sample SAMEA2737985) | human oral metagenome | biome: human oral; feature: human-associated habitat; material: dental | place: China | collected 2024 ... | reverse complement strand
GACTGGTCGCGTAGAGCGCGTCGGCAGCAAACGATTCGGACACTGGAAAATCAACAATTGAAACTATCCAGTTTGTCTAGTACATCATGTCCATTGCTTTTTACCATCTTCCCCTTCTCATTCAACTTTTGAAAAGGGATCACAATGCGCGTAAGATGCTCTGATGCGGCAAACGGATAATAAGTCTCGTCAGCGCTTATGGGATAGGAAAGGGTTTCCCGCACCTCTTTCGCGTCCCATCCATCCTCAATCTCCTCTGGCAAAAGATAGTACTGGATAACGAAAGCCTCTGCCTCGGAGTATATCTTAGGACAGCTCGTATACTGGTAAACCGACTTGAACCCCATACCAAGGCGACCTATGGTCTGAGCATCACGACTATCCTTTGTCCCCATCAACATGGAGCAGACACCACGCACATCTACCTCATCAAAGGCTTTTCCATCATGTAAAAAAACAAGCTGATCATTATGATACTCAATTGTATAGAGATATAAAAACTGCTGATAATTGAACATATACAAAAGAGCAAAAAAAATATATAATATCCTCGAAAGGTGGTGTCTCTTATGTCATTGAATGTATTGCGGGAGCAGATTCAAAAAAATCTTGAAAATATCCAGCAAGAACAAAGACAGACACACGCCCAAATTCAAGAAAATGTATCTGCATTTAACGAGGAGTGGAACAGATGGACAACGCCGCGAAAAATAAAGCGGAGGAAGCAGGAGAGGAACGAGCCCTGATTGATGTTTTTTATAAAGATACTTACCGCCTTGGTTCGCTGATCTCACAAATAAATAATGGCGCCCTGCAAACGATCACAACAACAATGGACAACTCGCAGGGGTCTATTTCATCAACAAAGGGGAGTATTGGGGTGCAAGGACTCATTAGCATGGGTTCTGATGACAACACCTCAAAAAGCACAAAACGTAGCATTCAGGAAACAAAAACGCCTTTTGACGATTCTATTATTCAAATACTTGCCCAGTTGGGACTTTCGCCTCAGTTAAGTCTTTCTGAAAGGATATTTTCCAGTTTACAGGTCGTGCAGGGCGCAGTATCACTAAAAAATTACAAAATGTTCTCTGAGATTATCCCTGTCATCAGCAGTCTGGCACCCTTCTTTGATGAAAAGATGAAGAAAAGGCATCAACTAGAGCAATATATTTCAATGCTGAAGAACAAGTCATCTAAATCCAGTGAGGAAAAGAAACAATTGAAACAATGGGAAGAAGAACTTTTTAAACAAAAAGTTCTTACCGCATCCGAGGATGAAATCTTCAAAAATCTCCACATGGTCTTGCCTTTTTTTCCGAAAGGCATCGGTTTTGAGGTTCGTTTAGATGATGATTCTGTCCTAACAGGGAATCTAAAATCAGAATACCTCATCGATACAGAAGAATCTATTTTTCTTAATTTTGGTGAGGCTCTTCCTGATCGGTGGAATGTGTTAGGTATCGTGGATTATAAATCTGATAATCTTGCAAGCGAAAATTCCAATCCTCTTGCTGCACTATCAACAATAATGAAGGGCATTTCTTCTATGTTCTTCCAATCAGAAAGCAAGGCGACGGTTATTCCGTTACTCATTTATCGTGAGCTGGGCATTGAGTGATATTCACAGCTAGGTTCGGCGGTCTCTACCAGTGTAAGCGATTTTATTCAACACCCCCTAAATAACACCTTTTCATACGTTATTCAGGAGGTGTATTTTATATTAACATGTAGAGTTCGTATTATTACACAATGGAATGTCATCCTTCGGCTCAATATAGCAAATGTCCTCGTCTGCAAGAAGGTGAAGGCAATCCACTCCAATCAGGAGCTTGACTAGATTTTCGAGGAATATGCTAAGCGGGAGGACTAGTCCTTTCAGCAAAAAACTTGAGATCCCATTTTGGCCCCTCAAGAGGAGATAAAGCACTATGAAAGAAATTCAGCCTGTGTCCATCTCAACTGCCACAGACGCTTCAAATATTAGCCGACTTATTTACACCATACGCAATCAACAGGTAATGCTTGCCAGCGACCTTGCTATGCTCTACCAAGTGGAGACACGAGTCCTGAATCAGGCTGTGAAGCGGAATCAGAAAAGATTTCCCGAAAGATACTGCTTCCAGTTAACCAAAGAGGAGGAGGCAAACTTGACATCACAATTTGTGATGTCAAGTTCCTCACATGGCGGGCGGCGCATTCCTCCTTACGTCTTTACCGAACAGGGCATAGCTATGCTGTCAGCAATTCTCCGCAGTGATGTTGCCATCGATGTCAGTATCCGTATTATGGATGCTTTCGTAGAGATGCGGCATTTTATCTCGGGCAACGCTCACCTTTTCGAGCGCATAGAGCGGGTAGAGTTGAAGCAACTCACCTATCAAAAAGAAACCGATGAAAAATTCGAGCAGATATTTGATTTCATACACACTCATACAGAGTCCAACCAAAAGATATTCTTCAACGGGCAAATCTACGACGCCTTCAGTTTGTTGGCGAGCTTGATTCAAAAGGCTGCCAAGGACATCATTCTCATTGGCGGCTATGTGGATATAGGGACGCTCAATCTGTTGGCAAAAAACAAGCTAATGTTTCCGTGGAAATCCACACATTCAACAATACGAGATTGACGGCAGCAGATGTTGCGACCTTCAATAGTCAATATCCAACGCTTACCATCAATCACACCAATGCCTTTCACGACCGCTTCCTTATTCTTGACCACCAAGAGGCATATCATATCGGTGCATCGCTCAAAGATGCCGGAAAGAAGTGTTTTGCCATCACGCTTTTACAGGATGAGGCACTCCTACAGGAACTTCTGGCACATTTGTGAAATACATTCACAGTTCGGTGAGACGGCAATGCAGAAAAAACCATCGAAAGCATGAAGAAAATCAAAATAAACCGAACGGCGTGCAGCTAAAAGCTACGCGCCGTTTTTGAGTGTGAGTTCTATGCGAAATTGTTATCCATAAATCGTGCAATAATTTCCCCAAGAAATAAAAATCTGTGAGGGAACTTCTATGTACTCTCCCCTACAGTCTCCTTTAGCTTTCCCCACCAATTCGTATAATTCGATGGAGTATCAAGCCGCTTCTCGTTCATCACCACATTGTATCGTTATCGACGTTACTTCGTTCATAGCCGCTACCAAAATGATGCTGGAGGGAAAGGTCAGCGTTGCATTCGCCCGTGATACTGTGATATGCCGATCTTCGACATTGCAAGGATAAATGCGAAAATTTCCGCGATGGGTCCCGCGTAGAGTACGCCATCCAAACCAAAGAGACAAGGAAGCAGGACGAGTAGCGGAAGGAGGAACAGTCCCTGCCGTGAGAGTGAAAGCATGAGTCCCGTGCGTACATTCCTCACCGCCGTGAAATAGTTGACAGTAAGCGGCTGCACACCGCTGATGCAGACCATCATCAAATAGATCCGTAGATACTCCTCCGCAAATACAAAGTAAAGCTCCGATCCGCCGCTAAAAATAGCTGTGATCTGCCGGGGAAAGAGCTGAAAGACAAAAAAGATGGCAACGCTCAAAAGAAGCGCAGTGATGAGGGCTTTGCGATAGGTCTCCTTGATGCGTCCGTAGTCCCCCGCACCCATGTTGAAGCTGAAGATTGGCTGACACCCCTGCGCTAGACCGACCGTAAAAGCAATTAGAACACTGTTGAGTTTCGTCACAATCCCCGCCACGGCAAGTGGGATATCCTCACCATATATGCTCATAGCTCCATAATATGTCAGTGTGTTATTGAGGACTACACTGACGACCATCATGATGATCTGATTCAGAAAGTTCGACAAACCTAATTTAGCGATGCCAATCATCTCGTTCGCTTGTATTCGCAACGTGAGACGCGTTATTGTAAAAGCATGGAAGCGGAAGAAATAGCGAAAGCAGATGAGAAACGATATAATTTGGGCGACAACTGTGGCGAGTGCCGCCCCCTCAATCTCCCACCCAAATCCGATCATAAAGAGGGCATCCAGAAATATATTGATTGAGTACCGCGCCGCTGACAATACAGAGCATTGCATAGGCAGGGCTGCCATCCGCGCGAACGAGCATATTATTTGCTGTAAAGAAGAGCAAAAACGGCAGTCCGAACGCAGTGATTCCGAGATAGTTTTCCGCAAACGGCAGAACATTCTTCGTTGCACCACAAAGGAGAAGTATGGGCGTCTGAAACGTGAAAACAAAACAGACAAGAGCAATACCGAGAATAAGCGATATGATAAGACCAGTCCCAACATAGCGTCTTGCCGCTTCATTATCCTTTGCACCCATGCAAATATTGAAATTTGCTGCTGTTCCGATCCCCACAAGCTGCGCCAATCCCGTGGACAGAATCACAATGGGAAATGCAGCATTTGTCGCTGCATTTTCGAGCATTCCGACCATATGACCAATAAAGATCTGGTCTGTGATGTTGTAAATCGTATTGACGAGCATACTGACGATTGCAGGAAGGGCAAATTTCTGAATCAGTCCCCCGACAGGTGCGACACCAAGCGGATTCTCCTTTGGTATCATGGCGACTTTGGACATACAAACTCCTATCAAATAGAATCACGAAATTAATGAGAATCTCGTCGTCCGTACATGCTTCTTCGACTCCTTCACCGACGTATCGGGAAGCCCCACCAATTCAAAACCCAGCAGCCTGGGCGATACATCCACCTCCACGTCAATAATTCGTCCATCTATCCCGAGGGCCGTCGCACCATAAGTCTTTACAAACAACGGCTCTCCCTCCTATGTTTCAAATATAAGAAAATTATAACACAGGATAGGAGAAGATGGCTAATGATTCTTTGCAAAGAAAAAGAGATTCCAAACGCCGAATTGACGAATGGAATCTCTCTGGTATGAAATTTCGGGAAGAAATCACTCCTTAGACAACAATACAGCTTATAAGCGTATTATTTACAAAATATATTCTGTAAGTTATGATTTAATCATCAGCAAAGTACAAATGCAATGGAGAAAAATAAACGAGGCTGTTTCTAAAGGAAGGTGCAGATCATGAAGATGGACTTGCATAAACTATACACCGGCTGCCGATCCTATCGACGCTTTAGGCAAGAATCTATCCCACAGGAAGTTTTGCAAGAAATTGCAGACACTGCTCGTATGCGCTCATACGCCTTGAATGGTCAGGTGTTGAGATACCTGGTGATAAGTTCTCCTGATATCGTAAAGAAACTGCAGTCCTGCTTTCGTTGGGCTGCGAAACTCCCTAAGGAAATTGGTACTCCAACAGAAACGCAGCAGCCCACAGCCTACATCGTTGTGTTAAAACCGGAAAAAACCCATCCTTTCGCTGATATTGATGCAGGCATTGCCCTTGACGCTATGGCTATCACGGCTTGGTCGCATGGCATTGGAAGTTGTATTCTGGGATCGATAAACAGAAAATTTTTGAGCGAAGCCGTAAAAATCCCCACAGGTTTTGATGTATGTATGGTCTTGGCTCTTGGTTATCCCGATCACAAGAGTACCATTGTGGAAGCAGGGACGGAGGATAGTCTCGACTACTATGTAGACGAAAACAGAGATTACTATGTACCCAAAAAATCAGCAGCAGATACGATCACCTATCTCTAATCGGTACAAGAAAAAGAGAGATTCCAAATGCCAAAATCGACATATATACAGCGTGACGTCCTGATGATGGCATCGCAGGAAACGGATGCAAAAGCAGATATGTTGTTCAGCATGACGGCTGAACATATGTCCTGAAAGTTTATACCGAATCCTGCCGAATCTTGTCGGACATGTATTCCTTCCCCCAATCGCACATGGCAGTGAGTACTGGCGTTATGGTTCGGCCAAATTCCGTTAAGCTGTATTCGGTCTTAGGCGGAACGACAGGATATATCTCCCGATGTATGATGCCGTCTGCCTCCAGTTCACGGAGCTGCTGGGTGAGCATCTTCGGCGTGGCTTGTGGAAGATACCGGCGCAGTTCGCTGAAACGAAGCGTCTGGTCGATCAGATGATAGAGAATGATCGGCTTATACTTGCCACCAATCACCCCCAAAACGGCATCCACAGGGCAGTAGTACATTCTTTCCTGTTTCATATTTATCACCAAGCTTTCGATGTCTTTTGGTCTGCGCTTCTTTTCTTCATTATAGCAACTAAGTTCCCAAAGGGAAATACGCACTTTTTGCATATATAGTACCCATCAAGTAACTATTGATGGCAGGAAAAAAATATGATATATTGTATCCAATAGCATAGACGGCTGTGTGGGAGCCGTGCCGTTTTGACAGCGGAAAATCGACGCAGGGAGTTTTAAACCTCTCTTCCCTTTTAGGGTGCGTCGATTTTTTTGTGGTAAAACTAAAAAAAACACCCCAACCTGATCGCTATGATAAACAGCGTATACATTACACACGATAAAGGAGATTTTGCAATGACACTGAAAAAATATGTTCTCTTGACCGTTTTGACAGGCTCTTTAGCCGTTTCCTGGGGCAGCTCTTCCGCCTCACCTGCAGAAGCAGCCTCCGCTGACCGGCCCGGTGTAAATTCTTCCAGTACGGTGCAACCGACAAAATCCTACAGCCTGAATTTTGATGCCGACAAAAACTTCACGGAAGAGTCCCTGAGCATGAATGGCGAAACAGTAAAGTTTAGAGCCTATCGCAATATCGTTTATGTCGCGCATCCCCAAAGCGCAGAATCCCAGTCCATGAACATATTCATTCCGGCAGCCTATTTTGATGGGGGCACAGTGAATGGCTACACCAAAGACACCGCGCCCATTTTCATGCCCAACAGCGTAGGCGGCTATATGCCGGGCAGGGCCGGCGAACCTTTAGAAAACGATCAGATGAACGGCGGTGCCAATGCAGCTTTGGTCGCGCTGTCAAAAGGGTATGTCGTGGCTGCTCCTGCGATACGGGGACGCACGACGATCGGCGATGACGGCAAGACCCATGTCGGCAAGGCACCGGCACTGATCGTTGACTACAAGGCGGCGGTCCGATACCTTCGCTGGAATCAGAAGAACCTCCCCGCAGGTGACACGGAAAAGATCATTTCCAACGGCACCAGTGCCGGAGGCGCCTTGTCTGCACTCTTGGGTGCCACAGGCAACGCCAAGGAATACGCGCCATACCTGGCAGAAATCGGGGCGGCCGATGCACGAGATGATATTTTTGCCTCCAGCGATTACTGCCCCATCACGAATCTTGAAAACGCAGATATGGCCTACGAATGGATCTTCAACGGGGTAAACAGTTACTATATGGCCGTATGGCAGCTCCAGGATCTGGAAAGCCGCGGTCAAAATGTGCCGGGACAGAATCAAAGGTCTGCCGGTCTTCCGCTCCAAGCTGTGGATGCCGACGCAGCGAATCATCCTGTATCCAGTCAACAGGAAGTCCAAATGACCGCCCAGGAAATCGCCGTTTCCAAAGCACTGAAAGATGCCTTCCCTGCCTATCTAAACCGCTTGAGGCTGAAAGACGAAAAGGGGCGGAAACTCACCTTGGCAAAGGATGGCACAGGCAGCTTCCGTGACTATATTGCCGGCAAATACAGGGAATCTGCACAAGATGCCTTGGACAGCGGCGCAGATGTTTCCTCCGCTTCCTGGGTAAAGACCGAACACGGCAAAGTAACAGCGATCGACCTGTCCGCCTATCCCTCTGCCGCGACCCGAATGAAGGCAGCACCTGCGTTTGACAAGCTGGATTTAAGCTCTGCTGAAAATGACGAGTTCGGTACAACGGAAAACACACCAAAGCATTTTTCCGTTATTTCCAAGCAGTACGAACAAAAAGACGGTGAAATGGCCGACAAAGATGTGATAAAACTGATGAATCCCCTAAACTTCATCGGCAAAGCCGACACAGCCAAACACTTCCGCATCCGCCACGGAGCCATTGACCGCGACACTTCCCTGGCAGTTCCCGCGATCCTAGCACTGAAGCTTCAAAACAGCGGCGCAGACGTCGACTTCCGCGTGCCTTGGGGCAGAGGTCATAGCGGTGATTACGACCTGCCGGAGCTCTTCGACTGGATGGACAGCATCTGCAAATAGCCTTTAGTATCTTTTAGGTAACTATTGTACTTAAAAGTGCATTCTTCACAAATAGATATTTATGGTTTATGATTTAACCATCCGCTGAGAAAAACCGTAATGGTTAAAGAAAATCTATAACTACAATGTTTGGAGGAATGTATTATGTTAAACGAAATCAACTGGCCTCATGACTACCTGCCCGGCACCACTGACAACTTTGCTTCCACTGACAACTTTGCTTCCAATGAAGTCATTGTAAAGGGCATTACCGCCAAGGACGTATTTGAGAACCTCATCGACACCAGCATCTGGGCATCCTACTACAACAATGTCGCTGATATTGCGTTCGACAATACGGAAGGCACGGTGCTCAAGGCCGATACGCGGTTCCGTTTCAAGACCTTCGGCTTTCCCGTTGAGGCAGAGATTACCGAGTTTGAGGCACCGGCTGACGGCAAGCCCGGACGTCTCGCTTGGCACGGTTGGGCGGAAGGAGATGCCGACCACCGCCTCGATGTGATCCATGCTTGGCTGCTGGAAGATTTGCTGGAAGGGCGTGTTCGTATCCTTACCCAGGAATCCCAGAAAGGGAAGCCCGCGAAGGAACTTCATGAAGACCCGAAAGATCCCATGAACGTAGGGCATCAGGACTGGATCAAAGGACTCGCTGCCACGGTTCTCAAAACGAAAGGGCTGTAAGTCGTGAAATTCAAATTTGCTCACAACAACTTCAATGTCCTGGATCTGGAAAAAAGCCTGAGATTCTACGAAGAAGCCTTGGGGCTCAAAGCAGCCAGCAGTTTCAACGGTCCTGGTTTTGTCATCACCTATCTGTCGGATGGAGGCAATACCCCCCATCTCTTGGAACTGACATGGCTTGCTGATCGCGAAGAGCCTTACAATCTCGGCGACAATGAGTTCCATCTGGCAGTCAAAGTCGACGATTTCGAAGCCGCTCACAAGAAACACAAAGAAATGGGCTGCATCTGCTATGAAAATCTCGGCATGGGTGTTTACTTCATAAATGACCCTGATGGTTACTGGATTGAGGTTCTGCCCGGCTAACCAGCGTTCCGATCTGACGATCTTTTATAGAGGGGGGAGGTTGATTGCCATGAAGAAAAATTATCTTCTGGACTGGATTCTCTTCATCAGCGGGGTGATCTGCATCACAACAGGCCTTATGCTTGATTTTCACATTTTGCCCGGGGGGCAGACGTATAAGCGCCTATTTGCCAACATCCATATTTACAGCGGCTACATCATGGGCGTCGGCATTCTTTTACACCTGTTCTGGCACAAGAGTTGGATTTCCATCGCCACACGCCAATGTTTGAGGTTGAAACACAAAGGAGATGTTATCTGATATGTATCGTTTTTTGTTGATTCTTATGGCTGCTGTCATGTTTCTGCCAAACTTTTTGACCGGACACAGCGAGGCTGCTGCAAAAGGAAAGGTTCTTGTCGTGGCTTCTTCTCAAAACAAGATGGAGCTTGCCGACAAGAGCATCATGGATGTAGGATTCTTCCTCAACGAATTCGCTGTTCCCGCACAGTATCTGACGGAGCAGGGATATGAGATCGTCCTCGCCACCCCGAGCGGAGAAATGCCGACGATGGACAGGGGCTCCAGCGACAAGAAGTTCTTCCATGGCGACGAAACAGCTCATGCCGACGCAGAGAACTTCTTCAATTCCCTGCAGCCCATTTCTCTGCGGGATGCCATTGACGGCGGTCTTGATGAATACGCCGGCGTCTTTGTCCCCGGCGGTCATGCTCCGATGACCGACCTGATGCAGGATGAGAACCTTGGCACGATTCTCCGCTATTTCCATCAGCAGAACAAGCCCACTGCCTTTATCTGCCACGGTCCCGTGGTGGCTCTGGCAGCGCTCCCCAATGCCGGCGCCTATCGTGCAGCCCTTGTCAACAATGATGTGAAGGCTGCCATGGAAAATGCCAAGGACTGGATTTATGCCGGCTACAATATGACGGTGCTCTCCGATGCAGAAGAGTGGCCGGGTGAAGTCAAGAAGGGAACCCAGATGCCCCTCCATGTGGAGCAGGCACTCCAGATCGCCGGTGCTAAGATGCATGTCGAGGGCATAAACGTCAGCCATGTCATTCGTGACCGTGAGCTCATCACCGGTCAGAATCCGGCCTCTGATATTGCTCTTGCCAAAGAATTTGACAAGGCCTTGCAGGAAAAGTAATAAGCAAACGTCACAATAACCAACGCCTGAACAATCCAAAAGATCATTCAGGCGTTTAGCGCATGAGGTTAAAAACACAACAAGACGACCCCCTCTTTTTTTCCTTGAATCTCTTCATCCCCCAACACAATCTCAATCTCGCCCTTGGGTTCTACCGTAAATGTTACGGAAGAATATGATGCACCTAAGCAAACCTTAGTGAAGCAAGCGTAAAAGTGTACGACCGCTTGCATAACGAGGCGTTTGCGTGAGGCACGCACGTCCATAACATTTAACGTAGATTCAGAGCGCCGGAGCCCTTCCCTAAGCCGGTTTCAGCTAAAGCGCGATAGAGGGCGTCGATGTGGCGCGGGCGAATGTCTTGCAGGTACATTGCGCCTAGATATGGCGCTATGCGCCTTTGGTAGTGCTGTCGATAGGTTCTTATGGTGCTGAGGCGCAGGGACTTTTTAACGACATTAGCAAACCACGAGTCAAATAAGTCGTTTAGAGTGACACGCTCAGAGGTAATGCCGATGTTGCCATGTTTCCAATCAACAAAGGCGGTCATACCAGCTTCATAGGCGGCTTCTTTGGTAGGAAAGCCGCCTTTTTCTTTCATTCGGCCCGGGCTTATTACAAGTACTCTGTCCACCAAATTCCAAATAACTATTTCTTGAAAAAGAATGGTGTCATTGCATTAATATTTCAACCGAACCAACGGGCTGCGTATGCTGTAGGAATGACCTATACGCCCCTTGAACCTAAATGGATTGATTACTTCAATCGAAAAAATCCCTAATCAAAGACCAATACTATAAGGCATAGCCTAAGATTTTCACACGGAATCCAACGAACCGTTAAAGCGATAACCAACCCCCCAGACAGTTTGCAGCCAATGCGGATTTGTAGGATCTACTTCAATCTTTTCGCGCAGACGGTTTATATGGACGGAGACAGTCGAGGTGTTTCCCATGGCATCCAGATTCCATATGCGATCGTAAAGCGTATCTTTGCTGAATACGATCTGCGGATGCTGCGCGAGAAAGAGCAGAAGTTCGAATTCACGCGTGGCAAGATGCACCTCGCTTCCACTGACAAAGACGCGGTGTGTCTGCGGCTGAATCTCCAAAGTGCCAAAGCGAAGCACGGTGATCTCTTTCTGCGCATCCCCTTTGAGCCGCTGATAACGTGTAATATGCGCCTTGACTCGGGCGACGAGTTCGCTCGGGCTGAAAGGCTTGACAACGTAATCGTCTGCGCCGAGTCCAAGCGCGCGAATCTTATCCACGTCCTCAAGACGCGCCGATACCATCAGAATGGGGATGTCGAGCGTCTTGCGCACGTCGCGGCAGATGGCAAAGCCGTCCGCCCCTGGCAGCATGACATCGAGCAGGAGGAGACTATAGTTTCCGCTCAGTGCAAGGCGCTTGCCCTCATCCCCATCGGAAGAAATATCCACAGCAAAGCCAGCCACTTCCAAATAATCGCGCTCCAGTTCCGCAATATCCATATCATCCTCTACGAGCAGTATTCTCTTCATCTCATACCCTCCTGTTTCAAAGTAGGCAGCAAAAGAACGATGCGCAAGCCGCCAAGCGGTGATGCTTCTGCATGCACACTGCCACCAAACACCGTCACAATTTGCCGCACAATGGCTAGCCCCAGACCGCTGCCAGCTGAGACATTTGTGCGCGCGGCATCCGTACGGTAGAAGCTGTCAAAAAGCTTCGGCAAATCCTCTTGGGCGACTCCCACGCCGTTATCATCACAACAAATGGCGAGAAAAGCGCCCTTTTCAGCAAGTGACATGCGCACCTCAGCGGTATCACCGCGTCGGTATTTGCTGCTGTTTTCCCATAGATTTTTCAGCACGCGGGCAAACTCTCCGCAATCGATGCGTATATGTGCTTTTATATTGGTTTCTTCCATAGAAAGATATAGCCCTTGCTCTGAAAAAATAAGAGTTTGTTCGTGAATGGCCGCCATAAGGAAATCTCGTGCACAGACGATTTCCCATTTAAGCGGCAGCTGTCCTGTCTCGAAGCGCAGAAATTCGCGCAGCCGCATAGTCAAGCGCTCCATCGTCGCGGCGGATTGACGGATGCGTTCAGCATATGATAGCTGTTTCTCAGGCGTCCGCGCAATACCGTCGAGGAGTCCGCTCGCATAACCCTTGATGGCGGTCAGCGGTGTTGCTATGTCGTGGAGGACGCCGATGAAAAGCTCTCTGCGCCGCTGCTCCTCCTGCTGTTCGCGCAAACGGGCGCGCTTCAATTTACACCGCATGGCATCGAACGCGCGGCAAGTTATCCCCACCTCGTCATTTCCCATCAGCGGCAGCGCGTGATCAAAGTTTCCACGCTGGATGGCAGCTGCCGCTATGCGCATCTCTTCAAGCGGTGCAAGAATCTGTGCCGAGAGGAGACGCGCGAGGTAACGCCCAAGAACCAGAATCCCCGCCGAGGTAATCAGAATAAGCAAAATGAGTGCTATGTTTAAAATAAACTCTCGCCTTTCACGCGAAAATAACGGTTCCTCGCCGCCCCCAATCAAAGGAACAACACCAGCGCCCATGATGACGGTACCGCTGCGCACACTTTCATAACGAAAGAAAAGTCCTTCCATATCCCACGTGAGTGCGGCACCTGCCGTACCGCATTTATGCAAGACCATGCGGCGAACTGTCTCTGCATCTGTTTCTTCCGTCAGATAGATCGGTTTCTTCTGAACGACGATAAGATGAATCCCCGCTTTCTCGAGAAGGCGAATATCGCTTTCCACATTATGAAGTTTAAATTTCTTTTTTTCCGATTCAACGCGCAATGAACTCAGAGCAAACTGTACAGACAGCGCATTTCCTTTCTCCGGCCAGAGAAGAGTCAATGCCTGCTGCTGCAATGTTCCCATATGCCTAAGACCACCGAGCAGCACCGTACCGATGGCGATGAGTACGCAAATCGGAATAATGATCATAAGGGCGTTCGTCGCCAAGAGTTTTGTCCTTAGTGATAGATCGCGCAGATGCATAGGAGATCCTCATTTTCGTTGGAATAATACACAGTTCTCTGCCATTATAAACAAAATACAATTAAAAATCTGCACAATGGGCGAAATTTTAAAAAAGTTATTTTGGTGTTTATATTTTGTTTAACATTCCTCCATATAATGTATTCATCAGCAAAACATCATATATGCCGAGAGGCAAAGGAGGAAAACATCATGAAAATACAGAACATCAAAACTGAGGTCAAAAAGGCATTCACCCCCGCCCATCTGAAAAAAGCTGCGGCGATCGCTGCGCTCATCGGTATCATCTCAGCAGGCGGCGCTTACTATCATCAACAGCAGGCACAGGCACATTCAATTGCCGAGAAACAAGCTCGTTCAGAGATGATTGCAGCACAGGCTTCTCAACGCGGCATTGTCCTAATCGATGAAGCGCAGGTGCAGTCCATTGCGGCAGAGGCGATCGGAAAGAGCGAATCAGATCTGAATTTCCGCACGGTTCAGTTAGAAATGAAAAAGCATGATGACCGACATGACAAACATCGGGACGATAAACATGAGAGAAAGCAAGACCGTAAGGAACATGACCGCGAAGGTCTGCCTGCTGCGCCAAATGGACCGAGAGCACCCATGGATAATGCAGCAGTACAACAGGATTTCCGCCCTATCTACAAAGTAAAGTGTTATGCTGGTAAGGTGGAATACGAACTCCGCATCGATGCAGTAACGGGAGAGGTGCTTACGAGTAAGGTAGACGTGGATGATGACATTTTTTAAGAGCACCTCGAAACACCTTAGCTTTTGTATATGAGTATACATGAAGCAACAGCTAGAATATACACGAAAACGCGACCCATCTCAAGACAGAGACGAGCCGCGTTTTCTTATATGTCATCATTCACATATGCAGTCGCGCGTGAAATTCCTACATAAATAAGACGCTGACATACCTCTTTTATCAGCTGTGAGACACGCACATCTACGAGCAGAACGGCCTTTGCTTCAAGACCTTTGTAGCGGCGCACTGTCGTAAAGATTTTTAAAGATTTTCAATCAGTACTTTTATCCTAGCCGCAAATAAGAAAAGAGCATGCATCCTTTTGGGGACACATGCTCTTTTCTTATTTCATAAATTGATCGATGGCTTTATTCAGCTGCTCGATGGCCTCTTGGTCACCATCTTGGACGGCATGGACAATGCAGTGCTCGAGGTGGTCTTTTAAAATCACACGGCTGACGCCGTTTATCGCGCTGCCGACTGCCGAAAGCTGTATGAGAACTTCGCTGCAGTCACGGCCGCTTTCAATCATGGTGCGAATGGATTCCAAGTGACCGATAAGACGCGCCATGCGGTTGAGAACCGCCTTTGTCTGCGTGTGCCCATGCGCATGAGTATGTTTTACCGTGCCGTCAGGAAGCTGATGCATATGCTGGTGGTCAGGCAAAATATTTCCTTTTCTTGCAAAGTTACTGGACAGAAAGCGTTACCTTCTCGCCGTTGATATTCCATACCTTCTCAAAGCCCTGCACAGCATGGTACGTGACTTCGTTAGCAAGCGTAATCTCCTTTAGGAAGGCTTCGTTTTTCCTGACAATCTTCTCTAGCTTCTCATTGTCCTTCATACCAACTGTGATACGATCCTGAACTTCAAAGCCGTTTTCCTTACGCATCGTCTGAATCTTGCTGATGAGCTCGCGGACAAAGCCCTCTTCGACGAGCTCTGGCGAAAGTGTCGTCTCCAGTGCAATTGTGACACTTCCATAGTGCTGGCAGTTGTAGCCTTCAGTCTGCGCCATGGTAACTTCGACATCCTCGCGCGTGAGCGTGAAGGTATCTTCACTGACCGTGACCTTGAGCTCGCCTGTCTTATCGAGTGCCTCCTTCGCCTCGTGTCCATTCAAGTTTTTCAGTGCCTTTTGAATGCCGCCCATCGCCTTGCCTACTTTCGGTCCCAGGATACGGAACTGCGGCTTGAAGCTGTAGGAAAGATACGCTTCCATATCGTCCTTAAAGACGACGGATTTCACATTCAGTTCTTCCTCTACGATCTGACGGTAAAACGCCGAGAGCTCTGCCGGTGCCTTGACAAACATATGCCCGATTGGCTGACGATTCTTGATGTTCGCCTCGTTGCGGGCTGCACGGCCGAGGACGACGATCTCGAGAACTTCGCGCATCATCGTCTCAAGCTCCGTATCAATCCACGCTTCATGGACCGTCGGGAAGTCTGCCAGATGGACGGATTCCGGCGCCGCCTTGTCGACGGAACGGACGAGGTTTTGATAGATGGACTCTGTGATAAACGGAACCATCGGCGCCGCTGCCTTGACCATCGTGACGAGCGCGGTGTAAAGCGTCATGTAGGCATGGATCTTATCCGCTTCCATGCCCTTTGCCCAGAAGCGGCTGCGGCTGCGGCGGACATACCAATTCGAGAGCTCATCGACAAATGTCTGAAGCGCCTTGGCAGCTTCCGTAACGCGGTAGCTCCCGAGATCGCTGTCGACTTCCTTGACCATTGTCTCAAGGCGCGAGAGACACCACTTGTCCATGACAGGAAGTTCGTCATAATCGAGCGTGTACTGCGTCGAGTCAAAATTGTCGATATTCGCATAGAGCACGAAGAATGCATAGGTATTCCAGAGCGTCCCCATGAATTTGCGCGCGCCCTCTTGAACAGCGTCGTCATGGAAACGATTCGGCAGCCATGGGGCACTGTTCTCATAGAAGTACCACCGAATGGCATCGGCACCGTGTTTGGTAAGCGCATCCATTGGGTCAACGGCATTGCCCTTCGACTTGCTCATCTTACGGCCGTCCTTATCTTGAACGTGCCCGAGGACAATGACGTTCTTGTACGGCGCTTTATGAAAGAGAATCGTCGAGATGGCAATCAGCGAGTAGAACCAGCCGCGCGTTTGATCGACAGCTTCAGAGATAAAATCCGCCGGGAAGCGGCGCTCGAAAATATTCTTGTTTTCAAACGGATAGTGCCACTGCGCAAACGGCATGGAACCCGAGTCAAACCAGCAGTCGATGACTTCCGGCACACGGTGCATAACGCCGCCGCACTTCGGGCACTTAGCGGTAACCGTATCGATGTAAGGACGATGAAGCTCGATGTCATCCGGACAGTTATCGCTCATGGACTTCAGCTCTTCAATGGAGCCCATCGCGTGCTGATGGCCACACGTTTCATTCTCGCATTCCCAGATGTTAAGCGGTGTTCCCCAATAACGGTTGCGGCTGATGCCCCAATCCTGGACATGTTCAATCCAGTTGCCAAAGCGCCCCTCGCCGATCGACTTTGGAATCCAGTTGACCGTATTATTGTTGGCGACGAGTTCATCCTTGACTGCCGTCATGCGGATAAACCACGATTCGCGCGCATAGTAGAGCAGCGGCGTATCGCATCGCCAGCAATGCGGATAACTGTGTGTGAACTCGGGCGCCTTAAAGAGCTTTCCCTTTTCCTCAAGATCCTTCAGAATCATCGGGTCGGCTTTTTTGACAAAGACGCCCGCGAAATCCGTATCTTCCGTCATCTCGCCGCGGCTGTTGACAAAGCAGACGAAAGCAATGTCGTACTTCTGGCAGACGCGGTTATCGTCTTCGCCAAAGGCCGGCGCCATATGGACGATGCCCGTACCATCTTCCGTCGTGACATAGTCGTCATTCGTGACAAAAAACGCCTTCTTGCCCTTCAGCTTGCCTTCTGCATAGGAGTAAAGCGGCTCGTATTCGCGGTACTCGAGCGCTTTGCCCTTCATCTTTTCGAGAACTTCACGGTCGCCTTCCACGCCTTCAAAGACGGCATCGACAAGCGCTTCTGCGAGATAATAGACTGTATTTGCCACGCGAATCTTTACATAATCGACGTTTGGGTTGACGCAGAGGGCGAGATTCGATGGAAGCGTCCACGGCGTCGTCGTCCATGCGAGGAAATAGGCATCTTCGCCCTTGACCTTGAACTTTACGATAGCGGAACGCTCGGTGATATCCTTATATCCCTGGGCAACTTCGTGCGAAGAAAGCGGCGTGCCGCAGCGCGGGCAGTACGGAACGACCTTATAGCCTTTATAAAGGAGCTTCTTCTTCCAAATTTCCTTCAGCGCCCACCACTCAGATTCGATAAAATTGTTCTCATACGTAATGTATGGGTGTTCCATATCCGCCCAGAAGCCGACGACGTCGGAGAATTGCTCCCACATCCCCTTATACTTCCAAACCGACGCACGGCAATTCTTGATAAACGGCTCGATGCCATAGTTTTCGATCTGTTCCTTGCCATTGATGCCGATCGCCTTTTCAACCTCTAGCTCGACCGGCAGGCCATGCGTATCCCACCCCGCCTTACGGAGGACATTCTTGCCCTTCATGGACTGGTAGCGCGGCAGCATATCCTTGATGACACGCGTCAGCACATGGCCGATATGCGGCTTGCCATTTGCTGTCGGCGGGCCGTCGTAGAAAGTGAAGGTGTCTGCCCCCCTGCGCTGGGCGACCGCCTTATGCGCAATGTCTTCGTCCTTCCAAAACTTCAGGATCTCCTTCTCGCGATCGACGAAGTTCAGGTTTGTATCTACCTTGGTATACAAAAAGATTCCTCCTAGCAAATACAGGATACCGCGCGATGTTCTCTTTTACGCACAGCCCTCTGCCATGTTTGAAAACAAAAGCCATGCGCCAGCATGAGCTTCTGCGCGTATCTAAACTCAGTTTAACTCTATCAGCTCTTTGCTGCATTTCGTCAACGGCTCGGCACCATCTTTTGTCACAAGAACCGTGTCCTCGATGCGAAGACCGCCCCAATCCGGAAGGTAGACCCCCGGCTCATCGGTGACGAGCATTCCCGGTACGAGCGATTCACACGTACTGTAGCGCGAAAGGCGCGGTTCTTCGTGAATCTCCAGCCCTAGGCTGTGCCCCAATCCATGACCGAAATACCGCGCAAGATCATAGCGCTTTAGATTTTCCCTTGCCAGCGCATCGATCTTCCTGCCGGATTTTCCGGGTGCAATGGCATCGAGCACGTTCTTCTGTGTTTCGAGTACTGCCGCATAAACTTCTCTCTGACGCGCCGACGCCTTGCCGACGACGACCGTGCGCGTAATATCAGAACAATAGCCCTGATACTTTGCACCAAAGTCCATCGTGACAAAATCGCCTGCTTCGATCGGCTTCTGCGTCGCCGTGCCATGCGGCATACTGCCGCGAAGTCCCGATGCGACAATCGTATCAAAGGACGGCTTTTCGGAGCCCGCGCGGCGCATGACTTCTTCAAGGCGCGCCGCAACTTCGATTTCGGTAACGCCTGCATGGATAAAGGTACAGACATCCTTAAAGGCAATATCTGCGATTTCACACGCTTTTCGTATGTTCTCGATTTCGCCTTCATCCTTAATCTCCCGAAGCGAATCGAGCCGCAAAGCCTCCGCCAAGCGAATGCCATCCATGAGCTTTGTCAGCCGCGCATGCGTCTCGTAGCTCATATCCGCACCTTCAAAACCGACGTTCTTGAGATTTAAGGATTTCGCCAACGCTGCTGTCTGCATAAGAAGCCCTATCTTTTGTTCGACAAGCTCGTAAAGCGGTGCTTCTGCAGCCGCCTGCTCAGTATAGCGGCTGTCCGTCACAAGAAAAGCCTTTGCCTTCGTAATGAGGAGGACGGTATCATCCCCGCGAAAGCCGCTGAAATAATATAGGTTTGGTATCTTCGTGACCAGAACGGCATCGAGGTCTTTCTCCTCGAAAAGCGCGCGAAGCGCGGCAAGACGCTTCTTTATCATTCTTATCCTTCTTCCCTTACGTTTATGATATGAGACGCATCCAAAAGAGATACGGCAAGTTTCTTACTTGCTGCCTAGTTTATAGATAACCGCCTCCAGTGCCGCCATGTAACTTTCCGCGCCAAGACCTGAAATCTGCGCCATTGCGACCGAAGCGAGCACCGATGTATGACGGAATGTTTCACGCTGATGAATGTTGGAAAGATGCACTTCGATGACCGGCACATCAATGGCTGCGACAGCATCACGGATGGCGATGCTGTAATGCGTGAAAGCTGCCGCATTAAAGATGATATAGTCATAGCGGTGGTTCGCCTCTTGAATAGCATCGACGAGTACCCCCTCGTGGTTGGACTGCAAAAAATCCACCTCGATGCCAGCTTTTCTCGCACGGCGCTCGATGCGGTCGTTGATATCCTGAAGCGTCGTCTTGCCGTAAATCTCCGGCTCACGCGTTCCGAGGAGATTTAGATTCGGTCCATTGAGTACAAAAATCTTTGCCATATGCCTTGCCCTTTCTCTTTCTATTTTATTCTAACTTCGCCAAAAAAATCATGACATCGCGCGGCGAAGGATAGCATAGGGCATGACGGGCGCATCCATCTTAATGCGGATGATCTGCTGCGCATGGGGTGCCGCGTCAATCGCCTGCCCTTCTTCATCCTCCATCACTTCAAGTCTCTGATGAAGAAGTTCTCCCTTGGGCTGAAAGATTTCGATTTCCTGCCCCAGCCGCATCTTGTTGCGCTGCTCCACCGTCGCAAAACCCGTCCTCTCGTCATAGGCAAGGACAAACCCGATGAATTCTGAGGTCTGCACATAAGATGAAGTCTCATAGACTTGGCTTTCTGCCCGGGGCTTGCCGCCCCAAAATGCTGTCGTATACGGGCGGTGTGAAACTTTTTCAAGTTCTTCACGCCACGTTTCTTTTACCTGAAAATCCTCCGGATGATCAAAGCAGGCATCAATCGCCTCACGGTAGACTTTGACGACACTTGCGACGTAGTGAACGCTCTTCATGCGCCCCTCGATTTTCAGGCTGTCTATGCCGAAGCTGCAAAGCTCCGGAATGTGTGAAAGCAGACAAAGATCCCTTGAATTTAGGATGTAAGTGCCGCGTGCATCCTCTGCGATCGGAAAATATTCGCCCGGCGTCTTGTCCTCCAAAAGATGAAACTTCCAGCGACAGATCTGCGCACAGGCACCGTGGTTCGCATCGCGCCCTGTAAGATAACTCGAGAGAAGGCATCTGCCCGAATAGGAAATGCACATCGCCCCATGGACGAACATCTCAAGCGCAACGGAAACTCTCTTGCGTATCTCCTTGATTTCTGAAAATGAAAGCTCACGCGCGAGGACAACGCGCGAAGCACCGAGCGCCTGCCATGCCTGCACCGTCCGCCAATTCATATTATTCGCCTGTGTGCTGATATGAAGCTCCATGTCTGGAATCCATTCGCGGCACATCATAAAGAGCCCAAGATCCGAAATTAAAAGAGCATCGACACCGATTTTATCAAGATATGTCAGGTACTTCGGAAGCGCTGCAATATCGCTGTTATGCGGAAAGATGTTGACCGTCACATAAATGCGCTTGTGGAGACTGTGTGCAAAATCCACCGCCTCTTTAAGCTCTTCCTCGCCAAAGTTGCCGCCGAACGCACGAAGACCGAATGCCTTTCCGCCGAGATAGGCAGCATCCGCACCGTAGAGAAGTGCCATCTTCAGTTTTTCCATCGTGCCGGCAGGCGCGAGAAGTTCCGGTTTTTTCCGCATAATCTTCCTTTCGAAGGTCATTCTATTGATTTATTATGCAGGGCAACAGCGCTCAACGATATTCGTTGACAAGCGCCATATGCTCATCGTAAGTCGAAGCATAGTGATTGTGCCCGTCTCTATCCGCCACAAAGTAAAGATAATCGGTGTCCGCAGGATGCAGCACGGCTTCTATCGCTGCCATCCCCGGGTTTGCGATTGGTCCTGGCGGCAGCCCTGCATTTTGATAGGTATTGTATGGCGAATCGATCTTTGTATCAGAAATGGAGACATCCTCTTTTGGCGCATCCATCAGATACTGTAAACTTGCATCTGTCTGAAGCGGCATGCCGATTTTCAGCCGCTTCAGGAAGACCTGCGCAATGATCGGCCGATCCGCATCGTAGCGCGCTTCTTTTTCGACTAAAGACGCCAGTGTGACGAGGTCATGAATGGAAAGATTCATTTCCTTGGCACGCGCACGCATCTCCTCCGTCAAACGCTGGTCGAAATCACTCGACATCACTTCTAAGATGTTGTCAACGGTCGGATTTTCATGAATCTCATAGGTATCGGGGAAAAGATAGCCTTCCGCCGCATAGCGAATATCTCCGCCCTTTTTCATATAAGGAAATGGCGTAAATTTCTTTGCCTTTTTGAGAAACTCTTTTTTATCGACAATCCCCTCTTCTGCTAAACGATTCGCAATGTCACGAACGGTAAAGCCCTCGGGAATCGTAAACTTGATGAGAACGACCTCACCAGAAACGATCTTCTTAAGCGCTGCTTCCTCGTCCATACCTGACGACATGAGATAGGTACCCGCGCGAAAGTCCTTGGCATAGCCCTTGACGCGTGCCATCCACCAAAAGCGCAGCTTGCTGTCTATAACACCGCGTGCGAGCAGCATATCACCGACCTCACTCGCCGACATACCGGGCTTCACTGTGATATAGATCTTCGCATCATCCGGTATATTTGCTGCCTTCCCTCTTCCGCCGAAGGTAAGATACAGTCCGCTCACGAGGAAAATAAAAAGAAAAACTGCAAGAATCGTCCAGTGTTTCCATGTAAGAGCGGCTTTAAGTGCTTTTAACTTGTCGTGAGCAGTCTCCAGAATGTTAAAATCCTGTACCCGTTCGCCAATCGAGAACGCGAAGTCCTTTACCGTTTGGACATCCAGTTTCTGGACATTTATTCGGCGCCATAAATCCTTTAAGTCCGGAAATTCGATACGCAAAGAAACCTCCCCTTGCCCCTGCTTACTTTGGTTCTTCCATCATCTCGATACGCCAATATACAAGGAAGCCGCAATCTATTATATAAGATTGCGGAGCATTGTGCAAAAAATATTCTTCCTCATTCGGCTTCTGCTATTGCTTCATATGTCTCCTGTACCTTTTCAAATTCCTCGTCTGTTGGTTCGATGTATGTATCTTCGCCGTCTTCGCCCGGAACGACCTTGGCAATGATGACCGCATCCTCTTCTTCGCAGCCACAGGTACAGCCTGCAGGATGCCCTTCTCCCGCTGGAAGCTCTGTCAAAAGCGCAAACTTTCCACCCTCAACCTCTAAGAGCATCTCCTCTACATAGTAAATTTCATTGCCGTCTTCGTCTGTCATACAGACAACGACATCCTCGTCTTCTATCTCATGCTTTGCCAAATCTATTCATTCCCTCCTAGGTTCATTCTAGTACGCTGTCTTTAATAAACAGCTCACCCTTATTTGGGCAGACTATCAAGATATCCCTGCAAGATAAAGACCGCCGCCATCTTATCGATGACCTTTTTCCTCTTCTTACGCGAGAGATCTGCTTCAAGAAGTGAGCGCTCTGCGCCGACCGTTGACAGCCGCTCATCCCAAAATGTGACCTCGACTTCAGGATATTCCTTCTTAACTGCTTCGACAAATGCCTTGGTTGCTTCGCAGCGCGGGCCTTCCGTTCCGTTCATGTTCTTCGGATAGCCCGAGATCAGGGTCTTTGTCTCGTATAGATCCATGAGCTCGCCAAGGCGTGCAATGTCCTTTTCCAGCGACGTCCGCCAAATCGTCTCGACACCTTGCGCTGTCAAACCCAAGAGATCGCTTACCGCGATGCCAATTGTCCTGTCACCGATGTCCAGTGAAAGATATCGCTTCACTTGCTGCTCTCCATGTAGAAACGAATGAGCTCTTCAAGCAGTGCATCGCGTTCCAGCGAGCGCACTTTGGTACGAGCATCGTTATAGCTCGTGATATACGCCGGATCGCCCGAAAGAAGATAGCCGACCAGCTGATTTACCGGATTATAGCCCTTTTCCTTCATTGCACTGCACGCAGAGCGGATGATGTTCTCCGCTGTATTTTCATCTGCGCCAAATTTAAACATTCTAGTTTCATCACTAACCATGTCATATTCCTCCGAACCAATTGATTTCAACTAGCATTTTAGACCGCCTTCCTTTAAGTTTACTGAAAATCTAAAAAAACTTCCATAAAGAAAGAGCTGCACGAAGCAGCCCCTTTTTTATAGAAGTAAGTCTTAGATTTCGTTATGCTCGATCATGTATTCCGCAATCTGCAAGGCATTGAGCGCAGCCCCCTTGCGAATCTGATCGCCGCAGACCCAGAAGTTCAGTGCATGATCGGTGGAATAATCCTTGCGAAGGCGGCCGACCTCGACATCATCCTTGCCGGACGTATAGAGCGGCATCGGGTAAGCCTGCACATCGGGATCATCGTTCAAGATGACACCGGGGAATGCAGCAAGCGCCTTGCGTGCTGCTTCGACATCAACATCCTTTTCAAATTCGACGTTGACGGATTCCGCATGGCTTCTGTAAACCGGAACGCGCACCGTCGTCGCCGTGATACGCATGGCATCGTCTTCCATAATTTTTTTCGTCTCGTCGATCATCTTCATCTCTTCCTTTGTATAAAGATTGTCCTTGAAGATGTCGATCTGCGGAATCAGGTTGAAGGCAATCTGATAGTGTTTCTTGAGGCTGGCACCTGGAAGAATATTCGCCTGAACCTCACGGCCTGCCACAATGTCCTCCACCTGCTGCGCAAGCTCTGCCATCGCTTCCTTTCCGCCGCCTGAAACCGCCTGATACGTCGAGACGACAATGCGGCGAATCTTTGCAAGGTCATACAGCGGCTTAAGTGCCATAACCATGATGATCGTCGAACAATTCGGGTTTGCAATGATGCCTTTATGGCGCTGAATTGCCTCGGGGTTGACCTCGGGGACAATGAGCGGCACTTCGGGATCCATGCGGAACGTGCTCGAATTATCGATGACAACGGCGCCTGCCTTCACCGCCGCCGGTGCAAAGGTCTTGCTTGCCGAGCCTCCCGCAAAGAGCGCGATGTCGATGCCGTTGAAAGAATCCTCCGTCGCTTCCTCCACCGTATACGTCTTGCCCATAAAGTCGATTTTCTTGCCTGCACTGCGCGAGGAAGCGAGAAGACGAAACTCTGCAAACGGGAACTTGCGCTCCTCGATGAGGTTCAAAAACTCCTGCCCGACAGCTCCCGTAGCACCAAGAATGGCGATGTTATACTTTTTCATAAACATTTTTCCTTTCCTTAATCTAAATTCCCTTCTTCACAAAAGAAGAAGGGAATTTGTCGGCATGAATAACATCAATCGAGCAGCTTATCGAGTCCAACCGTAAGCCCTGTAAGACTGCGCACCTTTTTAGCGGCAAGCACGACACCCGGCATAAAGGATTCACGGTTCATCGAATCGTGACGAATCGTCAGCGTCTGTCCAAGCCCACCGAAAATAACTTCCTCATGCGCGACATAGCCCGGCAAACGGACGCTGTGAATGTGCATGCCTTCGTAATCTGCACCACGCGCTCCCTTTAAGATCTCTTTCTCTTCCGGATGCCCTTGCTTATGTGCCTCGCGAACCTTCGCGATCATCTCCGCCGTCTGTACGGCTGTACCCGAAGGCGCATCAAGCTTCTTATCGTGATGCAGCTCAATGATTTCAACCTCCGGCATGTACTTTGCCGCCTGGCAGGAGAGAAGCTCGAGAAGCACTGCACCGATGGCAAAGTTCGGCGCAATAAATGCCGGTGTCCTCAGCTTCTTCGCCGCCGCTTCAATCTCTTTCTTCTGTGCATCCGAAAGTCCCGTCGTTCCGACAACCGGTGAAACCTTATGCTCAAGCGCTGTCATCACATTTTGAAAGACGACGTCCGGGCGCGTAAAATCGACCATGACCTCTGGTTTCACTCGCTCGAGTACAGCAGAAAGATCCGTTTCAACGAGCACATGATTGGTGGGAAGACCAACCAGCGTCCCCGTATCTGCACCGCCTGAAATATCCACCGCGCCGACAAGTTCCAGACCATCCGCTTCCTGAACAGCCTTCAAAACCGCCTGCCCCATACGCCCGCAGGCACCATTCACCAAAACCGTAGTCAAAATAAAACTGCCTCCTAGAAAAACAAATATCTCCGTCACCCCAATGGTTTCAAAAGCCCTAAAGGCGACCTTTCATCTATCGAAAAAACGTTGTCTAATTATACCATGTCCTCTCTTTATGTCAAGTTGTTCTTTGTAAAAAGACAGCTTTGTTCCATAAGAGCAAATTTATAATCAAATGCTTTCACTTCTATTGAACAAGCAAAATGAATTTCAAGAATATCCTTTATTTTCTTTGCTTGCGTTCCTCTATCAGCTTTTCTGCCTGTGGGGCTGGCATTTCCTTATAACTGTCAAACTTCATATGAAAAGCGCCGCGCCCCTGCGTGATGGAACGAAGTTCTGTCGTGAAACGAACGAGCTCGCCAAGCGGCGTCAAGGCACGAATGACGTTCAGGTCTTTTCCGGCGGGCTCGATACCCAAGATGCGGGCGCGCTTGGCATTTAGGCGGCCGACGACATCGCCGGTGAAGTATTCCGGAGCCTTTACCGTAAGGTCTACAATGGGTTCAAGAATGACGGGCGCAGCTTCTTTGACGCCCTTTCTGATGGCGATGGCCGTCGCTGTCTTAAAGGCGGCTTCAGAGGAATCTACATTATGAAAAGCACCGTCAAAGAGATCGACGTGAATGTCTACAACCGGGAAGCCAGCGAGAACGCCTTCCGCTAAAGTCTCTTTCATGCCCTTTTCCACCGCGGGGATGAACTGGCGCGGAACGGCTCCACCGAAGATGTGCTCAGTAAATTCCGTACCAGAGCCGGCCTCCTTCGGCGTCAGCTCAAGCCAAACATCCGCAAATTGACCGTGACCGCCGCTTTGCTTTTTGTGACGGCCTTCCACTTTGACGCTTTTGCGAATCGTTTCGCGGTACGGAATGGCTGGATCTTTGAGCTTCAGCTTAAGACCGTATTTCCTCTGCAGCTTTTCTGCCAGAATCTCAAGCTGCATTTCTCCCATGCCCGTGATGGTCGTCTCGTGCGTCTCCTCGCGATAGTACACGGAAAGGGTCGGTTCCTCATCGCATTCCTTCTCAAGTGCGGCGACAATTTTTTCGCCATGCTCCTTATCCGTCATATCGACGGCAAGCTCCAAAGTGGGTTCCGGCATCTCTATCGTTTCATAGCAGATCGGATCGTCCTCAGTCGAAAATGTGTCTCCGGTCTTTACGCTGTCAAGTTTTTTAAGAATACAGATATCGCCTACCGCAGCGGACGACAGCTGTACTTCATCTGCGCCGCACATGGTCAAAAGCTTGCCGACGCGGATAGCTTTGTCGGCGTTTGCGTGGAAATAGGCACATTCCCCGCGCATCGTGCCGGAGAGAATCCGCAGAAAACTCCGCCGCCCTTCCATAGGGCTCACCGTCGTCTTGAAGACCTGCGCAGAAAAAGTGCCTTCTGTCGTGCGCTCTTTGAGCTCGCCCGTCTTTGGATTCTCGCCGATGGACGTCTTAAAGTATGGCGTCGGCATATAGCTTATGAGATCATACATCATCTTCATAATACCGATATTCTTCTTCGCCGAACCACAGAAGATTGGGAAAATCTTGCGCGCCTGTATGCCTTCGATCAGTGCTGCTTGAACTTCAACTTCTGTAATCTCTTCACCATCGACGTACTTTTCCAGAAGTTCGTCATTAAATTCTGCAACGGATTCAATCAGGAGTCTGCGCGCAGCATCAACATCCTCCTGAATATAGGCGGGAACCTCTGCCTTCGCAGAAGGAGCATCGTGCGTCATAATCTTGACATGGAGCGAAAGCAGGTCGGCGACACCTTGGAAGGAAGACGCCTGACCGACCGGCACCTGTACAGGAACGACGCCCTTACCAAAGCGTATGCGAAGCTCTTCAACAACACGATTGAAATCCGCATGCTCACGATCCATCTTATTGATGAAGAACGCGCGCGGCATATCCATTTGATTGGCATACTGCCAGAGATTTTCTGTGCTGACCTCGATGCCGGAAACCGCAGAAATCAGAATCAGTGCACTATCGGCCGCAGCAAAGGCACCTTGAACATCCGCAACGAAATCGGAAAATCCCGGCGTGTCGAGAAAGTTCAGTTTATACCCCTTCCACTCACAGGCGGCAAGCTTCAGCGAAGTCGTCATCTCATGCCTTGCTTCCTCTGCCGAAGTATCCAATGCGCTTGTGCCCTGTTCCACGTTTCCCTGACGGCTGACGGCACCCGCATTAAAAAGGCAGGCATCCAAAAGCGTCGTCTTTCCTGTCTTTCCATGACCGATGACCGCTATGTTGCGAAGGTTTGTGCTCGGATAATTTTTCATTCCGTTTTCCTCCCTGCATCCATCCTCTGATTTCCACCAAGCCGGCAAAAAAGTAGGCATCGTGAAAATCGTCGTATATTGGCTAAGTTTATATTTCTTTATTCTCTGAAAAATGAAAAAATCCTTCCCAAAGTACAGCGAATGCGTTAAAAATAAGAGCTGCAAAAATGCTCGCAGCTCTTGTATATTCATATAGAATCAGCGGTGTCATGCTTCATCCAAGGATGTAAAGACATCTTCTTCCAACCGCATCAAAAGATAGCAGTAATCCGACAGGCGATTGAGGAAGAGGCGGTCGCTTTCGGCGACTGCTTCCGTCTTGGCAAGGCGAATCGCCAGGCGTTCGGCACGGCGCACGACAGTACGCGCATGGTCGAGCATGGCGCCGGCCTTCGTATCGCCGGGAATGATAAAGCTATTTTGTTCTGGAAGAGCGTCTTCTAGTACCGCGATATCGTCTTCCATCGCCTTGACATCTGCCGCTGTAATCAGCGGCTCTTTGCCTAAGCTGGCAAAGTCTGCCATGAGCCGCCCAAGCTTTTGTTGTACACCGTAGATACGCTTTGTCACCTCGTCCTTTTCGGAAAAGGCACGCGCCATGGCAAGCGCGGCATCGACTTCATCAATGGTTCCGTAGACCTCGACGCGAAGCGAGTCCTTATCGACGCGCTCGCCGGTAAAAAGGCTCGTCTGTCCCTTGTCGCCTGTCTTTGTCGTAACAGACATCGTTCATCCCTCCTCGACTAAAGATGCACATGAATTAAGAATTTTTGACGTCATACGTCTCATCAAAAATCTCGATAGAACTGAAAAAGTTTTTGATTTCACGTGCCGCACTCGCCGGACTATCGGAAGCATGGACGGCATTGCGGCTCTTTGATGCTGCAAAAAGTCTGCGAATCGTACCCTCGGCAGCTTCATTTGGATCGGTCTTGCCGTTGATCTCGCGAACGCGCTTGATGGCATCTTCCCCCTCGAGAACCATGGCAACGATCGGACCACTCGTCATAAAAGAGGCAAGATCGGCATAGTATGGACGGCCAATATGCTCTTCATAGTGAAGTGCAGCAAGATGTTCATCCATCTTGAGAACCTTCATCGCAGCGATGCGAAGACCGTTTTCCTCATAAATCTTCAGGATATCGCCCGTATGCTGCCCCAAAAAAGCGTCCGGTTTGATGAGTACGAGTGTTTTTTCCATGAAATGCTCCTTGTTAGATATTACAAACCATACAATACATCGAAGATACGATAAGATTACAAGAGCTCTGCTTTATATTTCTCCGCCACCGTGTGGTAATGAAGCGCCGATTCCTTCACGGCCTGAATCTCGTCATCGCGAAGGGCACGGACGATTTCTGCCGGGTTGCCAAAGACAAGCGAGTTGCTCGGAATCTTCTTGCGCTGTGTGAGCAGCGTGCCGGCGCCGAGGATGACGTTGTCACCAATCTCAGAATAACCGAGGATAATGGAGCCCATTCCGATCAGGCAGTTGCTGCCGATATGCGCACAGTGCAAAATGGCATTGTGCCCGATAAGGACATTATCACCGATGTTGGTCGACGCATCCATCATAACATGAATCGTGCAGTTATCCTGCACATTCGTGTACTTGCCGATGCGGATCGGCTGGAAATCACCGCGCACGACCGTGTTAAACCAAAGGCTGGAACCTTCTCCAATCTCGACATCGCCAATGACCGTTGCATTCGGCGCGACGAAGACATTCTTGTGAATCTTTGGCTGCTTACCGTTATATGGCATAATCGTCGGCATAGTAATCACCTCTATTCAATTTCTTCGTCTCTTAGTGTTCTATAAGATTATTCCATAAAAAACATCAAATTCCTGCTAAATTCAGAAAAAAGCAGTGAATTTATCTCTTGATAAAAAGCGCATATCACGCCCCATCCTTCACCTTTCACCGCTCTGCCGTGCGCGCTGAAAGGCTTTGATCTGCTGATGCTCGATCCACCGGCCGATGGCAGGTCCCTTTAATTCCTTTGGCGCAGAGCGTCCATCGATAGCCTGCATGATTTTGATGTACTTTGCTCCCTGTTCCAGATACGACGGCAGTCCATGCGAATCCGCACGGATGACAGCATTGAAATCCTCAAGCTTCATCGTCGAGCGGGCAATCTTCAGCAAAAGTTTCGCCTGCTTTCCTACCTTTGTCATTGTCGTTGCACGCATATGCTCCTTGATGACGAGTCTTCCCGCTTCAAGAAGCACCTTCGGCAGCGTCATCCGTGCATTCCATCGAGCAAGGACAGCAAGCCCTCGTACTTCATGCCCATAATGGTGGGGGAGCATCTCCCGCGGCGTCGTCCCCTTGCCTAAATCGTGAACAAGTCCCGCGAAACGCGCACGGATGCTGTCTGTTTCCGCTGCGACCGCATCGACCACCAGCATCGTATGGTTAAAGGCATCGCCCTCCGGATGAAAGGCGACAGGCTGGCTCTTACCAACGAGCGCAAAAAGCTCGGGAAAGGTAACGTCTAAGAGCTCCGCTTTCTCCAGTGCAAAAAAGAAGATAGAAGGCTTATCCGTCGCAAGCGCCCGCACAAGCTCATGATAGATGCGTTCCTCTGGCTCAAACGCCAGATCTTCTTTGCAGGCCTGCATCGCCGCATAGGTTTCATCTGTAATTTGAAAACCAAACTGCGCCGCCTGTCTTGCGGCGCGCAGCGCGCGAACAGGATCTTCGGGAAAATGTTCACTCGTCGCGCAGATTTTCTTTTCCCTTATATCCGCTTCCCCATGAAAAGGATCGATTAAACCGTAATGCGGCAGCTCCATCGCCATACTGTTGATGCGCGTATCGCGGCGGATGAGGTCGTCTTCCACAGAGATCGAAGGATCATAGAACATGGTAAAGCCTTTGTAGCCGCGTCCCGTTTTCTTTTCCCTTCGCGCAAAAGCGACTTCCTCCATCTCACCGTCAATATCGACAAGGTAGACGGGAAAGGCTTTGCCGACGCGCTTCGCATGGGGAAACGCGCACTCGAATGCTGTTTCTTCGACACCGGTAACCATGTAGTCTTTGTCGTGCGGAGCTACCTTGCGAATTTTGTCGCGCACCCAACCACCAACGATGTAGACCTTGCCCCCAAGCGCTTGAATTTTTTCAACGAATTCCGCTTCCTTCATCTCGCAGCCTCCCTTCGCTGTTGCAGTCTTGAATATGGCAAAAAGAAAAGCCTTTCCGACAAACGGGAAAGGCTTTTTTCAGCGGACGACGTGCGCACCTCTCGTATCGAGGTCAAGTGTTAAAATCTTTGCCGTCACCGCATGCTTTTGAAATGCCTCCTGCATCGCCTTGCCCACCGCCTCTTCTGCATGACGCCGCTGCGAGACATATGCGATAAGGCATGGACCTGCTCCGCTCAAACTTGCCCCCATGGCGCCCGCCTGGCGCGCTGCACGGAATACATCGAACATCCCGGGGATAAGCTTGGCACGATATGGCTGGTGCAGCGCATCGCCGAAAGCGCCGCGCACATATTGCTCACTTCCGTGCGAGAGTGCGGCGACGAGCATGGAAGCCCTGCCGATGTTATAGACGGCATCCTTCATCGTGACTTTCTCAGGAAGGACTTGGCGTGCTGCCCGTGTTGAAAGCGAAAAGTCCGGTACGGCGACGACGAGTTTCATGCGAAGCTTTGGCATGAAGGAGAAGCAATCGACGCGCGCGCTTGAACTCGTACTGACGGTAAAGCCGCCGAATAGCGCAGGAGCGACGTTATCTGGATGCCCCTCGATCTTGGTTGCAAACTGCAGGAGCTTCTGTCGATTGAACGGACTTCCTAAAATGACGTTCGCCGCCTTCAAGCCCGAAACGATCGCTGTCGCACTGCTTCCCAAGCCGCGCGAGAGCGGAACGTTGTTTTCCATACGAATGACAGCGCCGCGAAAATGCTCCTTTTCTCCCGCCTTTTCCAGCAAGTACTGCACGGATTTCCAAACGATATTCCGTCCGTCGCGGGGGATGTTTTCCGCGCCTTCACCAGTTATCTCAATCGCTAGGCGCTCTTCTTCCAAAAGCGTAAGCTCGAGGTCGTTGTGTATGCTGCATGCAAGTCCGAGAGAATCAAAGCCCGCGCCGCAGTTCGCACTCGTGCCCGGCACTCGAATGCGTATCGAATTACTCATGTTCTAACTTACTCACTTTCCACACGAATGACATTGCGAACCTCGTCCACCACCGGAAGCTTTCGAAGCGCTTCAAGTGCCTTCCGGACGCGCACGTGCTTTACACAATGTGTGACGGCGACGATTTCCGCATGCTCTGCAATGTTGCGGCGCGTCTGAATGACCGAACGAAGGCTGACATCTGCCCTGCCGAACTCCGTTGCAATCGCGCCCAGGACGCCCGGCTTATCATCAACGAGAAGGCGGATGTAATAACAGGACTCGACCTCTTCGATCGGGCATAGCTTTTTATGTTCGTAACATGTGCAGAGAAGCTTGCCGAGATTATGATGCACCATGTTGCGAGCAACTTCAACAATATCTGCAACGACTGCGGATGCCGTTGGAAGCGAACCTGCGCCCTGTCCATAGAACATCGTATCGCCGATGGCATTGCCGCGAACAAAGATCGCATTGTAAACACCGTTCACCGAGGCAAGCGGATGCTCTTTCGGCAGAAAGACGGGATGCACGCGGACATCGACACCCTTTTCTGCCGAATCCTTGCCGATGGCGAGAAGTTTGATGACGAAACCGAGGTCTTTTGCATAGTCAATATCTTCTGTCGTAATCTTCGTGATGCCTTCGACGGAAACATCATTGAAGTGAACGCGTGTATTAAAGGCGATGGATGCGAGAATCGCCGCTTTTCTCGCCGCATCCAATCCCTCGACATCTGCCGTCGGATCGGCTTCGGCATAGCCTTTCTCCTGTGCTTCCTTTAAAACGGTCTCGTAGGACACTCCATCATTCGCCATCTTTGTCAGCATATAATTCGTCGTGCCGTTGACGATGCCCATGACCTCCGTGATTTTATTCGCCGTAAGGCTCTGTTTGAGCGATGTGATGATGGGAATGCCGCCGCCGACGCTCGCTTCAAACTGGAAGTCTACCCCCGCTCGTTCAGCCGCACCAAGGACGTCCTTGCCATATGTCGCAAGGACGTCCTTGCTCGCTGTAACAATACTTTTCCCCGCTTCTATCGCACGGAGCATGTACTCTTTTGCCGGATGCAGTCCGCCCATGACTTCGACGACAATGTCGATATCCTTATCATTGACGATGCTTTCAAAATCATCCGTCAGAAGCGACATATCTATATTCTTCCGCGGCTTCTTAATATCGCGCACAAGTACCTTCTTGAGGACAATGTTCTTGCCGACACGTTCGGCAAGCTCGCGCACGTTCATTTTCAAAACTTCAGAAACGCCGGATCCGACCGTACCGGAGCCGAGGAGCGCGATATGAATCGTATCTTTCATGTAGAACTCTCTTTCATCTGTGGGGATCAGGACTGCCCCAGAACTTCCAAGCGCTTTACGCCGTCAACCATGCGAATCTTATCAAGAAGCGCCTCGAGGTCAATGGAGAGGTTCGCCGTCTCGATGGAAATCGTTGCATTGGCAACGCCCTGCAACGGAATCCCCTGATTAATCGTCATAATACTGCCAGAGTCATTGGAGATCGTATTGAGAACACTGGAAAGGACACCCTTCTTATGCTCAAGAAGAAGGGCCAATGTCACAATCTTATTCTGACTCGCCTCGTAGAAGGGGAAAACGTAATCCTTGTACTTGTAGTATGCGCTGCGTGAAAGCTCCATATGCTCCACAGCCTCGTTAATCGTCCGCGCATCCCCACGCTTGAGCATTTCCTTGACACGAATCGTCTTTTTGATCGCCTCTGGCAAGATTTCTTCACGAACAAGAAAAAATCCGTTCTTTTCTTTGTTCATATATTGCGCCTCCAATGGATATTAATCTTTACTCAAAGGAAATTATACCATACGATCCATATAGGAGCAACGGAATTTCCAAATGTCTACCAAAATTCTAAAATCCTATCGCATCGATTTCCGCTCTTGACGTGAATGAAGACAAGCCCTTTCACCTCAAGAAAAAAGGACACCTTCTGTTTCGAAAGTGTCGAAGAATAAAAAATAGTTTATCAGATTCTATTTTCCGTACCGTCTAACAAACGCTCGAGGTTTGCCTTATGCCGGTAGATGATGAGGATCGTGGCGAGAATAGCAAAGATGAGATAGGGCGTCGGATAATTCATGAGGCAGGTCATCACAGACACAAGAAGCGCGGCAGCGCACGAACCGAGCGAAACAAAGCGCGTTGTATAGACGAGCGCTAACCAGACGAGAAAGGCGACAAGGCTGACGATAGGCATGAGCATCGTCAGAACGCCGAGCCCTGTTGCAACACCTTTCCCGCCTTTAAAGTGCAGGAATAGAGATGCCGAGTGACCGCCTATCGCTGCAATAGCTGCAAGGACGTGAACGACGGCGCTGCCTGAGAGATGCATGGCAATGAGGACGGGAATAAATCCTTTCAAAAAGTCAAAGAGGAAAACGAGAATCCCCGCCGACTTTCCGATCACACGCCAAGCATTCGTCGCGCCTATGTTACAGCTGCCGTAATCGCGCAGGTCAGTCTGCCAGATAAGCTTTCCAAAAATCAGTCCAAACGGAATCGAGCCAAGGACATAGCCGATGATGATAGAAAGAATCGCGTCAAACATACTTAGTCGTCCTCCTCATTGCGCTTCCTGACGATAAGCCGAAGCGGCGTTCCTTCAAAACCGAAATGTTCGCGAAGCTTGTTTTCAATGAAGCGCAGATACGAAAAATGCATGAGCTCCAGATCGTTGACAAAGAGAATGAACTTCGGCGGGCGAATGTCCACCTGCGTCATAAAGAGAATCTTGAGCTGTCTGCCACGGTGCATCGGCGGTGGATTGACGGAAATGGCATCTCGAATGAGCTCGTTGAGAACGCTTGTCTTGATGCGCATCGATTGCTGCTCTGCTACGTACTTCACGAGAGCCGTTACGCGACTTACGCGCTGTCCGGTCAGAGCCGAAGCATAGAGCACCGGTGCATACTGCAAAAAGCCGATTTCATCGCGCAGATCTTCTGTAAAGCGAAGGGTTGATTTGTCATCTTTTTCGGGGTAGATATCCCATTTATTGACGACGATGACGACGCCGCGTCCTGATTCATGCGCATAGCCCGCAATCTTCTTATCCTGCTCAGTAATGCCCTCTGCAGCATTGATCATCAAAAGGACGACATCGCTTCGATCAATGGCGCGGAGCGAACGAATGACGCTGTAGCGTTCGACCGGCTCTTCCACTTTACCGCGGCGGCGCATCCCTGCCGTATCGATCAGCGTATACTTGATGCCGTTCTCCATAAAGTGCGTATCAATGGCATCGCGCGTCGTCCCCGGAACGTCGCTGACGATGACGCGTTCTTCGCCAAGAATCTTATTGACGATCGAGCTTTTACCGACGTTCGGTCTTCCGATGACAGCAATGCGAATCTCATCGTCATCATGCTCATCTTCCGTATTCTCTGGAAAAGACGCCACCACAGCATCGAGAAGGTCACCGATATTCATGAAATTCGATGCTGAAAGCGGAATCGGGTCACCGAGACCAAGATTGTAGAAATCGTAAATATCCACTTCACGCTGCGGACTGTCGATCTTATTGACACCGAGAACGATTGGTTTTTTTGTGCGTCGGAGGACATGGGCAACCTCTTCATCCTGCGCTGTAAGACCTGCGCGTCCATCGACAAGAAAGAGGATGACATCTGCCTCTTCCATGGCAATTTGTGCCTGCTGGCGCATGGATGCGAGAATGTGATTGCTCTCGTCAAATTCAATGCCGCCCGTATCGATCATGGTGAACTCATGGTTCAGCCAGTTTGCATCCATGTAGATACGGTCACGCGTGACGCCCGGCATATCATCGACAATCGACAGTCGCTTCCTGCCGATCTTGTTAAAAAGCGTGGACTTGCCGACATTCGGCCTTCCCACAATCGCAACGATTGGTTTCATCTATATTCCTCTTAATCAATACGTAAGATTTTTCGTATATCCTGCATTGCTCTGCCACATATACGCGGTTTCGCCCTCGCGATCCTTATGATAGTGTACGGCATCCGTCAGCGCTCTGTAAAAATCACTGCCGCTGTTTACAGGCTCGACGCGTGACGCAGGAAAATAAGCCTGAAACTCCTTTAAGCTCACATCGTCGAGAAAAACATCCTCTCCCGAGCGCAGCGCACTCTCTGGAATCAGCAGCAGATTTCCCGCGCTATCCGTCGTTTCTACCGCATGGCGGATATCTCCTGCCGTCAAAAGCCCCGAGACATTGACTGTTGTTCCAAAGTGACGATTCTCCACGGGCAGCACGCGAATCTTTAAATTTACAATGCATAGGGAGTTTGCGAGCCGCGCAAGGACGGGTGCAACACTCGTTCCCGAAATAATCGTAACCGTGACCAGCTCATCAAAAGACACGGGCACCTTCGTCTTTTTCTCTTCATTTTCCCACGCATTTATGAAATTTCTCGTCAAACCGATGCCGTTATCGAGCTGCGGAAAGCCATCGTAGTAGACAGAGGGAGGTACCTCACGCCCTGCGAGAAAATAAAACTCATCGCCAAGATAGATGAATGTCCGCCCCATCTCCTCGCGAAGTTTTTCCTGCCAACGCTCCACTTTCTCAATAACACGCGCCGCAGATACCTGATCAAACGGTTTGAGGGGAAAGGGATCCGTCCGATATTTCGTAATGCCGACGGGAACGATGGCAAGATCCAGTGCATGCGGGCGACGCGCAGCGATTTCGCGAATGGTTCGCTCCAGTTCTTCACCATCGTTCAGCCCAGCACAGAGAACCACCTGTGTGTGGTAGTCCGCTCCTGCTGCTTCCAAACGGTCGAGCTGCGCGGCAATTTCCGCTGCTTTTTCGCAGCGGAGCATCTCGGCGCGAAGTTTTGGATTCATGCACTGTACGGAAACATAAAGCGGCGACAGATGAAACGTCTCTATGCGCTTGAAGTCCGCTTCGCACATGTTCGTCAAGGTTACAAAATTGCCATAGAGAAAGGAAAGCCGATAGTCATCGTCTTTGATGGACAGCGACTGACGCATATGCGGTGCGATCATATCGACAAAGCAGAAATAGCAATGATTCGCGCAGCTGCGAATACTGTCGAATACAGCACTCTGAAACTCTGCCCCCAATTCCTCATCGATATCTTTATCGAAGGCGATAATTTCCTTTTCCCCATCCGTATGCTCAACGAGCAGCTCGATTTCTTCGTCCGCCATAAGGAAACTGAGGTCAATGATATCCCTCATCGGCGCATCATTGACACGCCAGATTTTATCTCCTGCCACAAGACCGATTTCTTCCGCAAGGCTGTCCTTTATCGTACGAAGAATGACCGCTGGATACTCTTTTCTCATATGATTCTCTCAGATAAAAGAAGGGAGTGATGGATCATCACTCCCTAAGTAACCGGGATTGCTCCCGTGCCAATTTCAGTTCTTTTGAAACGGTGTGAGAATTACGCGTTCTTCGCCTTTGTAATCGAAAGCGAAATGCGCTTGCGCTTCATATCGATGCGAAGAATCTTGACATGAACGACATCGCCAGCACTAACAGCTTCGTCCGCGCGCTCGATGCGCTTGTCTGCAAGTTCGCCCATCGGGATGAGACCGTCAAAGCCCGGCTCGATTTCCATGAAAGCACCAAAGTCTGTCAGCTTGATGACCTTGCCTTCGATGATGTCGCCTTCGTTGTACTTCTCAGCATTGTCAAGCCACGGGTCACGCATCGTATCCTTGACGGAAAGTGAAATGCGCTTGCTCTCTACATCGACGTTCTTGACATAGACATCAAGCTCCTGACCGACTTCGAGGACATCCGACGGATGCTTGACACGATGCCATGCAAGGTCGGAAATATGTGCGAGACCATCGACGCCGCCGATATCGATGAAAGCACCGTAGTCGACGAGACGCTTGACGATACCGCGAACCGTCTGTCCTGCTTCGAGCTGGGAGAAGACTTCTTCTTCACGCTTCTTGCGCTCGACCTCAAGGAGAGAACGACGCGAAAGAACGAGACGCTGCTTATGCACATCGATCTCGATAATCTCCGCTTCAACCGTCTGATCGAGGTAGATGGAGAGATCCTTCACAAAGTGAAGTTCCATCTGCGAAGCCGGAATAAAACCGCGAAGACCATTGACAGAGGCAACAAGACCGCCTTTGACGACCTGGTTGACGTGCGCTTCGACCGTCTTGCCCTCTTCCTTGAGCTTTTCGAGCTCTGTCCAAGCAACCATGCGGTCTGCCTTGACCTTTGAGAGCGAGCCGCCATTATCGCCGCCGAGGCTGTTGATATAGACGTCGATCTTGTCACCGACCTTCACAACATCCATAACGGATTCCGGCGTCGGATAAGCCAGTTCACGCTTCGGAATTGGAATCTCCTGCTTATAGCCGATGTCCACATAGGCCTCATCCTTATTCACCTGGATGACCTCGCCCGTAACCGTCGTATGCTCACGGATTTCCGGGATAGACTCCTGGGCTAGCAATTCTTCCATATTCATCTCTTCTGACACTCTTTGTATACCTCCTTGATAATCCAGTCAGGTGTAGAAGCACCGGCTGTAATACCAATTTTTTTTATTTTGTCAAACCACTCGTCTTGCAGCTCCGATGCAGTTTCGATATGGTAAGTCAGACACTTTTTCCTGCAAAGCTGGGCAAGCCTTGTAGTGTTCGCACTATTTCTGCCGCCAATGACGATCATAAGATCGACCTTTTCAGCAAGCGCTATAGCAGCTTTTTGGCGCTGATCGGTCGCCGTGCAGATAGTTCGAAGGATTTTGATATTCTTCGCCTTGCTGAGAAGCTGCACTGCAATCGCACGAAAAGCCTCACTGGAAAACGTCGTTTGGCAGACAATGCCCAGTCTGGATGTCTCCGTAAGCTTTTCCGCTTCCGAAGCAGAGTCAACGATAATCGCATTGCCTCCTGCCCATTCATAAATGCTTTGGACTTCAGGATGTTTTCGCTCACCGATAATGATAACGCGATACCCTTCTTCTGCCAGAGACCTTGCAGAAAGCTGCGCATTTCGTACATGAGGACATGTCGCATCGACCACATGGAGACCTTTTGCCTCTGCCGCGTCATAGACAGCAGGACCTACGCCGTGCGACCGGATGATGATGGTTCCTTCTGTAAGCGCTTCCATGCTATCAACGTAGCCAACGCCTTCTGTTTTCAACTGTTCCACCATCTGCGGATTATGGATGATTGGCCCAAATGTACAGCTTCTGCCATCGTCAGAGGCATTCTCCCTTGCAATCTTTATCGCGCGCTTCACTCCGTAGCAAAACCCGAGATAATCTGCTAAGAACACTTCCATACAACAATCACCCACAACCATCCGTCTCCTTTGGATGGACTTTCTGCGTGCAAATAACTGATCCGTTCCTGCACTTCAGGTAACAGTATACCATGACTTTTGATGACAGGCAAACGTTTTTCAAAGAATCTCGAAAAAAATTATCGATTTTCGTCACGCATTTTTGCAATCGCATCCATAATCGACTGAGAAAATGCTTCAAGCTCGCTCTTTTCCTTTCGATTGCCGGAAAAACGCATTGACTTCCCATAAATGACCTTGAGCTTTGGGAGAAAGCCGCCGTTCTTTAAGATATGGTCTGTGCCGACGATGCATGCGGGAACGACCGGTGTATTCGTCATAGAAGCAATGAGAGCAACGCCCGCTTCTGCCTTATGAATCTTGCCGTCCTTACTGCGCGTCCCTTCTGGAAAAAGCCCGAGTACCCTGCCCTGTTTCAAAACAGTGACAGCTGCCTTGATAGCGCCGCGGTCCCCCGACCCGCGCTTGACGGGAAAGGAATGCGCACGCGTGATGACAAAACCTAGGATCGGCACTTCGAAAAGTTCCTGCTTTGCCATGTAACAGACGGGGCGCGGCAGAAAGGTCGCGAGAAGCGGCGGATCAACATTGCTCATATGATTCGCTGCGAGAATCACCGCACCTTCTTTTGGCAAATTCTCTTTTCCAAGGATTTCTGCACGAAAGACAAGCTTATAAAGCACACAAAAGATCGCACGCAAAAAACAATAAATCATGACGGCCTCCTGCAAAGGGAAAGAATTCTCGATACGACTTCCTTAATGGAAAGCCCTGTCGTATCGAGAAGAACGGCGTCGTCCGCCTGACGGAGCGGCGAAATCTCACGCTCCATATCCGCCTTATCGCGCGCAGCAATTTCCTTTTCGACGTCCGCCTCGCTGACCGCGTGCCCCTTTTCCAAAAGTTCCTTGGCGCGGCGCTTTGCACGTTCCTCGATGGATGCCGTCAGATAGATTTTGACACTGGCGTTTGGAAGGACGTTTGTTCCAATGTCGCGCCCATCCATGAGAACACTGCCGCTTTCTGCCATCTTTCGCTGGAGTTCCACCATCTTTTCGCGCACGAGGGCGAGGCTTGCAACTTTCGAGACGATATGACTGACCCCCGGCGTGCGTATCTCGTCTGTGACTTCTTTGCCGTCAACGAAGACGCGTGTCCGTCCGCCCTCGTAATAAAGCCTGACGTCAATATTCTTTGCGACTTCTTCGATCGCTGTCGTCGTCACGCCCTTCTTTTGATGAAGAACCTTCCATGCAACGGCGCGGTACATGGCGCCCGTATCGATATAAACGAGGTGCAATTCCTGTGCGACAAGCTTTGCCACCGTACTCTTGCCAGCGCCCGCAGGACCATCAATGGCCACGACCAATTTCAAATCTATCACTCACATTCTAAGGTATTTCTCTCTATCTTCGGCAAAGCTTCACAGCTGTATACGTATCAGCTTCCCTTTTCTTCGCACAGCATTTATCGGATGGATTCCAGTATATCATAAAATGCTGGGTACGAAATCCGCACGCATTCCGGCTCTTCGATTTCGACGCCTGCACCCGCAAGACCCAAAATGGCGAGGGACATGGCGATGCGGTGATCGTCGTAGGAGAAACACCTCGCCTTCGAAAGCTTCTGCCCGCCGTGAATGATCAGACCGTCTTCCTGGGTCTCAACTGCCCCTGGAGCGATTTTATTGAACTCTTTTTCAATGGCCGCAAGACGATCAGTTTCCTTGACACGCAGTTCCCCCGCCCCCGTAATGACCGTATCGCCTTGCGCAAATAGTGCGGCAACAGCGATGATGGGAATTTCGTCGATAAGGCGCGGCATGATCTCTGCACCAAACGACGTTCCCTTGAGATTTGCCGCCTTTACACGCATGTCTGCCGCTGGCTCGCCGCCGCTCGTACGCTCATTTTCAAATGTGATGTCAGCTCCCATAGCGGTGAGGACATCGAAGATGCCCGTCCGCGTCGGATTGATGCCGACATTTGTCAAGAGCAGCTCGCTGTCCGGCAAAATCGATCCCAAAACGAGCCAATAGGCTGCCGAACTGATGTCGCCCGGCACCTCGATGGTCTTTGGTGCGTACATTTCCTTCGGCGGATGAACGGCGACGCTGCGCTCGTCGATATCGAGCTTTACGCCAAACGCCGCGAGCATCTTTTCCGTATGATCGCGCGAGCGAAAAGGTTCTGTGACACGCGTCACGCCAGAGGCAAAAAGGCCTGCAAGAAGGACCGCAGATTTTACCTGCGCACTCGCTACGGGACTTTCATAGGTCATCGCGTGTATCTGCTCTTTCATCGGCACAATCGTGAGCGGCAGTTTTGTATTTTCCTCGCGCCCAAAAATACGAGCGCCCATCTTCATGAGCGGCTTTACCACACGCCCCATCGGACGCCGATGAAGCGATGCATCTCCCGTAAACGTCGTCAGAAACTTCTGCGGTGCAAGCATGCCGAGAAGAAGGCGCAGCGTCGTCCCTGAATTTCCCGCATCGAGGATGGTCTTCGGTTCCACAAGGCCATGAAGACCATGTCCCGTGACGATAAGCTCCGTATCGCTCTCAAATACCACGCGCGCGCCAAGCGCCCGCATCGCCTCCGCCGTCGAAAGGCAGTCCGCTGCGTGAAGGAAATTGGTAATGCGCACTGGCGTGGAGCCAAGTGCAGAAAACATAATGCTGCGGTGGGAAATCGACTTGTCACCTGGAATCGCAATCGTTCCCTTGACGCCCCTTGGGCACGGAGAAAGCGCTTTTATCTTCGCCATTTCGTTCTTCCTTTTCTCTTTCATCCTTCACTTTGTGCAGAATACGTACCTGCAGCAGCGCCCATGGAAAACGCCGCCTGCAGATTGTAGCCGCCTGTATACGCATCGACGTCAACGACTTCACCCGCAAAGTACAATCCCCTTACAAGTTTTGATTCCATCGTCTTCGGGTCGATTTCCTTTGTACTGACACCGCCGCTCGTCACGATGGCTTCTGCCAGCGGTCTTGTCTTTACAATCGTCAGTGAGAGCGCCTGCAAGGTGTCGCGGATTCTGCGCCGCTCCGCTGCCTTCAGCTGGTCGACCGGCAATTCTTCCGAAAGAAATGCATAGTCGAGCACCACGGGAATCAGCTTGTGCGGCAAGAGGTCGACCAGTGCATTTTTAAGACTCTTTCGCTGATACTTTTCAAAATCCCGCTTGATGCGCATGTCAAGCTGTTCGGGCGTAAGCGCCGGCTTTAGGTTCAGTTCGAACTCGAGAAAAGCCCCTGCTGCAAGCAGCTTTGCCGCCGCACGGCTCATCGAGAGCACGATGGGACCCGTAATGCCAAAATGCGTAAACATCATCTCGCCGAACATGTCTTGAACCTTCTTGCCGCCTGCTAAAAGTATCCCACGGACATTTCGAAGCGAAAGCCCCTGCACCGACTTTACCCAGTCTTCCTCCGTTACCAGCGGTACAAGCGATGGAAGAATTTCCGTCACGGTATGACCTAGTTTCTTTGCGATCTGGTAGCCATCGCCTGTCGAGCCCGTCTTTGGATAGGATGCACCGCCCGTCGCCAAAATCACGGCATCTGCTTCGTACGTTTTTCCGTCTTCCGTCTTCGCGCCGAGCACCTTGCCCTCCGCCGTGATAACATCGTTAAGCGCCGCATCTGTTACGAGCTTCACACCGGTTTCATATAGACGCGATACCATTGCATCCACAACATCCTGCGCTTTTTCACTCACGGGAAAGACACGGTTGCCGCGTTCAACCTTTGTCGAAACGCCCTCTCCCTCGAAAAAGGCAATGACGTCGCGGTTGTCAAAAGCGTGTATCGAACTCATGAGAAAGCGCCCATTGCCGTAAATGTTCCGGATAATCTCTTGAACATCTGCCGCATTTGTGATATTGCAGCGTCCCTTGCCCGTAATCATCATCTTGCGCCCTGGCCGGTGCATTTTCTCAAGAAGGGTCACCGCAGCGCCGCATTCCGCCGCCTTGATCGCAGCCATCATGCCGCCCGGACCCGCGCCGATCACAACGACTTTCTTCATACTTTCACGCCCGCTATCTCTTTCAATTTCAAGACCTCCGCATCCGTCAGCTTTCGATGCGCGCCGAGCTTCATACCCTTCAGCGTCAAAAACGCCAGATTTGTCCGCCGAAGTTCCTCCACATAACAGCCCACCGCTTCAAACATGCGGCGCACCTGACGATTGCGCCCCTCATAAATCGTGAGCTGCACGACCTGTCTGCCGCCGGCATCCCTTTCGAGAAACTTTCCCTTTGCCGGCGCCGTCATTCCATCGTCCAAGAGGATGCCTGCTGTCAGCGCTTTTAGCTTTGCTTTCGTCATCTCACCTGAAACCGCTGCCCGATACGTCTTTTCAATTCCATAGCGCGGGTGCAGAAGCCCTTGCGTCAGCGCCCCGTCGTTCGTTATGAGAAGAAGCCCTTCTGTATCATAGTCGAGCCGTCCCACCGGATAGATGCGCGCCTTTACCTCGGGCAAAAGGTCAAGCACAGTCTTGCGCCCTCGCTCGTCTCTCGCCGTCGAAAGATATCCCTTGGGCTTATTCAAAAGATAATAGACTTTTGACTCCTCTCCATGAAGAGGTTTGCCGTCCACCGCAATTTTATGAAGCAGAGCATCGAACTTTTGTCCAAGCGCCGTGACGACCTCGCCATCCACCGACACACGCCCCGCAGCGATCATCTCTTCTGCGTGACGCCGAGAAGCCACGCCCGCATGGCTCAGTATCTTTTGAAGCCGCTCTTCCATCCTACCGCCCTCATCCATTCGCCTAATATACGCAAAGACAACGCGTGCCCTGCGATTTTCTTTTGCCATTTTATCATAGGAAGCAAGAAAAGAGCAAGGCACGCCCTTGTATTTTCGACTTTTGGCTATTACAGAAAATAAACGCATGGGTAGAGGAGAGACGACATTCAGGCTTCCAGAATATGTGCAAACTGCTTTTGGTACTGCATGGCAAGAATCGGAAGGACAAAACAAATATCCGCCTGCTTCTTTATCGTCTCGATGGCAGCATCCCGCGCTTTCAAAAGGATGTCCATATCCTCGACTACACTTGCAATTTTAAGATCCGGCAGACCGTGCTGCATCGCGCCGAAAAACTGTCCGGGACCGCGCAGGCGTAAATCCTCTTCGGCCAGCTGAAAGCCGTCCGTCGTCTGTACCATGAGAGAAAGCCGCATCTTCGCTGTCTCGCCCTTCGCTTCTGAAATCAAAATACAATCCGCGTTTCTCGCACCGCGCCCAACGCGTCCGCGGAGCTGATGAAGCTGTGAAAGTCCAAAGCGCTCGGCATGCTCGATGACCATGACGCTGGCATTTGGCACGTCGACACCGACTTCAATAACTGTCGTCGCAACGAGGAGCTTTATTTTTCCTTCGTAAAATGCCGTCATGACCCTATCCTTTTCCGCTGCCTTCATGCGCCCATGAACCAACCCACAGGAAATGCCGGAAAAAATGCCGCCGCTCAGTTCTTCATAAACCTCTTCTGCGGAGGAAATATCCACCGTCTCGCTGCACTCGACCAAAGGACAGACGACATATGCCTGTCCGCCCGCCGTGATACAATCTCTCACATAGGTATAAATGCGGCTGCGCCGCGCAAAGCCGCGCAGGAATGTCCGCACTGGTGTTCTTCCCGGCGGCAGATGCCGAATCATCGAAATGTCCAGATCACCGTAAACTGTCAGCATCATCGTCCGTGGAATCGGCGTCGCCGTCATGACAAGCACGTCCGGCGTCTTCCCGCCCTTTTTTTCCAGCGCCGCGCGCTGCGCTACGCCAAAGCGATGCTGTTCATCCGTCACCACTAGTCCAAGCTGCGAAAAATGCACGCTTTCTTCCAAAAGTGCATGTGTGCCGATCACAATATCGCATGTATGTGCTGCAAGCGCTGCATACGTCTCCCGCTTTGCCTTCGCCGTCAAGTGCCCTGAAAGAAATGAAACGCGAATGCCCAGCGGCGCAAGCAGCTTTAAAAACTTCTCATAGTGCTGCCGTGCGAGAATCTCCGTAGGCGCCATCAAGGCACCTTGACAGCCGCTTTCGACAGCCTTTACGAGTGCGAGCATCGAAAGAATCGTCTTTCCTGAGCCAACATCGCCCTGCAGGAGACGCCGCATCAGCCTCTCCTTTTCCATGTCCTTCTCAATATCCTGCCATGCTCCCGCCTGATCTTCTGTGAGCTGGAAAGGAAGACCGGCAAGAAGCTTTCCGACAAGCGCCCCATCCGCCTTATGCCGAATTCCCTTTTGCTGCGCAATCGCTTTCTGTTTGAGAAGCAGCAAACCACATTGGATAAGGTACAATTCTTCAAAAGCAAGTGTCTTTCGTGCAAGAGCGAGCGATAGCTGCGATGAGGGAAAATGAACCTCGCGCATCGCCTCTGTGCGCGTCACCAGTCCATACTTCTGCCGAATGCCCTCCGGAATCGTTTCCCTCAGCTGCATATTCGACAAAATCCCCTGAATCACTGTGCTGAAAAACGACTGTGTCAGCGTTCCCGTCAGCATATAGATGGGATGTATGCCAAGAAAATCCACTGCTGGATCTTTTTCACCTTTTTCATCAAAGATTTGAAAACTCGTCGGTGATTTCATCACCAGCTGTCCCCGCCCGCCGTAGGCATAGGAAAGCTTGCCGCTCGCATAAATCCTCTTTCCCACCGCAAGCTGCCGCTTCAGAAACTTTTGATTGAACCAGCAGAGCATTAGATGTCCCGTCCCATCTGCAATGCGCACATTCAGAAGGGATAGATTTCGCCGAATCGACTTTTCCTCGAACTGCTGCACGATCCCTGTCACCGTAGTCTCCATACCCGCCCGCAGCGCCGAAAGCCCCGTCATGACGCTGCGATCGTCATAAGCGCGCGGAAAATGTGTTAAAAGATCGTAAACCGTCGCAATCCCAATCTTCTTTAATGCCTCTGCCTTTTTCGGACCGATGCCTTTAATTTCCTTGATATCTGCTCTAAGATTCTGCAATCTGCCTCACCCAAAAACTAAGTCTATCACATTGTTGCAGCATGGCAGGAACTGAAATGCCTTCTAGTTCTCTTTTCATCCCATAAGCTGTGCATCTAAAAGCTGCCTGCTTGCTGGATGCGCAGCATGCCGAAGTTCGAGAGGCGCCAGTTCCTCGACAATGCGCCCCTCGGACAGCACGAGGATTCTGTCGGCGACCATCTGCACCGCTGCGAGGTCATGACTGACAAAAATTCCCGCGGAGGAGCTTTTTTTTCGCAGCTTTTGGATAAGCCGCAATATCTGCGCCTGCGTAATTCCATCGAGTGCACTGGTCGGCTCATCGTAGAGGATCAGCTTCGGTGCGGGCAAAAAGGCACGGGCAAGCACAACGCGCTGAAGCTGTCCGCCGCTGAGCATATGAGGGTGTGCATCCAAAAGACATGCATCCAGCCCGACGGAAGAAAGCAGTTCCGCCAGGCGATCGGTCTCATATTTCAAACCGAAATTCTGCATCGGCTCACGCAAAAATGCTCCGATTGTCATGCGCGGAGAAAACATCTCCGCCGCTTCCTGTACGACCAGCTGCATGTAACGGCAGCGTTCAGGCGACGTTACCGCAAGTGTACCGCCCTCTTTCAAAGAGAGAACAATCTCCCCTGCGTCAGGAAAAGCCAGCCCCGCAACGATGGAGAGCAGCGTAGATTTTCCGCAGCCGCTTACCCCGACGATGCCGAGCATCTCCCCTTCGTTTAGAGAAAATGAAATATCATGCAGGACAGAGATACGATCTCCCTCGCTGGCAAACGACTTTCCTACATGCCTTACCGTCAAAACAGGACGCATCGTATCTACCTCCTCCTGTATCTTATCGGATTTGCAGGGCGGAAGCGATGAGTTCCTTGGTATAGGGATGCTGCGGATGATGCAGAATGTCGGCACTTCTCCCCGCCTCAACGACCTGCCCCTTTTGCAAAACGAGAAACTGTCCTGCAAGATAGGCTGCTGCGTGTATGTGATGGGTGACCATGAGAATGGATGCCCCGCGTGCAAGCTCTAGGTGCATGGCATCCAAAAGCTGCCGCACAGCAACGATATCCAGTGCGGCAGTCGGCTCGTCCAGCAAAATGAGCTGCGGGGAAAAGGACAGCAGCATCGCGAGTGCTACTCGCTGTTTCTGCCCTCCGCTAAGATGGAAAACATACGAAGCAAGAATCTGCTCAGGACGTTCAAAGCCCGCTTTTTTCAGCGCGTTCACCGCAAAGGCATGTGTATCTTTATCGCGCACGCCATGCGCTTTGAGAAAATCTCGAAACTGCTTTTCAATCCGACGAATCGGATTCAAAAAGCGTCCGGGCTGCTGGAATAAAACAGCGATACCGCCGCCTGCCAAGGCGCGGCGCTCCTTTCTCCCCATGATTAGAAGCGATTTTCCTTCATAGAACACATCGCCTTCTGCTACGTATTCTCCGTCCGGCAATTCACCTAAAATGGTGCGCAAAAGCGTGCTCTTACCCGCGCCGCTTTCTCCAACGACAGCAAGAGCTTCGCCCGCAGACAGGGAAAGATTTATATCCTTTAAGATTTCGCGACTGCGAAAAAACACTTGTAAATCCCTTATCTCAAACCGTACCATGCACATCTGTCCTTTCTGACGATTTCGCTCTATACGGATCGAGAAAATCCCGCAGAGCGTCACCGAGCAGATTAAAAATCACAACGGTGATAAAGATGGCAAGTCCTGGGAAAAAGAGGAGATGCGGCGCCGTCTGCATGTACTCGCGCGCCCCCATGAGGAGCGTTCCCCATTCGGGGCTTGGCGACGGGACGCCGATGCCAATGAGCGACAGTCCTGCGACGAGCAGAATCACTTCGCTGATATGCTGACAGAGAAAGAGCAGGAGCTGCGGCAAGGCATTCGGCAGGATATAGCGCATCAGCACACGGAAAAAATCCGCCCCGGCAAAGGGAGCATAGCGTACATACCCTTTTTCCCGCTCCGCGCGAACTAACGTGCGGGCGATGCGAGCGTATTCTGACCAGGTCGTGAGTGCAAGTGCAAGAATCACGCTGACGATAGACTGCCCTAGGACGCCCAGCAGTGCAATCATAAAAATTCGATTGGGAAAAGCAAGGAAGAAATCCAGGACAGCCGTTCCAAAGAGTTCCGCACGCCCGCCTAAAAGAGCAATCGCTGCGCCGATGAATATGCCGAAACACGCTGTAATCCCGACGCCAAGAAAGGCGATGGAAAGCGTCACGCGCGCCCCGTAAAGGATACGGGAACATTCATCTCTTCCCAGGGAATCTGTTCCCATCCAGTGCGCCGCACTCACGCCCTGCAGCCGCTCGCCCATCTGTACCGCCTCCGGGTCATAAGGTGCCAAAAAGGGCGCAAAGACTGCCAGCAAAACCCAAAGCATGGCGAGTACAGCGCAGACGAGTAATGCCTTATCTGAACCAACTCGCTGTAAAAGTCCCTTCATAGCGAATCCCCTGTCTTGTCATGTTGTCTTGGATCTAAGAGATAACATAGAATATCTGCGGCGAGATTGGCTAGAATAAACATACCTGCTCCCCAAAGCACATATCCTTGCATGAGATGATAGTCGTGCTGCGTTATGGCCTCCACCATCAAGGCACCCATACCACGCCAGCCGAAGATGGATTCGATGACGACCGAACCGCCTAAAAGCCCCCCGACTGTCAGCCCCATCATGGAGATAAGCCCCGGAAGGGCATTCGGTATGAGATAGCAAAACAGAATTTTCCATCGGCCAAGCCCCAAAGCGCGCGCGCCGACTATGTACTCTTTCTGGTATTCCTCCAAAAGCGCTGTCCGCAGCCGGCGGATATATAGCCCGGACATCCAGATGGAAAGCGCAGCCGTCGGAAGGATAAGCCCCTGTGCACCAGTCGCCGCAACGGGAAGACAGCCGAGCTTGACTGCAAAAAGGAAGATCAGCAGCAGAGAAAGCCAAAAGGTCGGTATTGCAATCGCACCAAAGCTCAAAAAACGTATGAACCTATCCATCCAGTGATTGCGGAAGAAAAATGCAAGCAGGCCGAGCGGGAGCGTGATGAGAACCGATACAAAAAAAGCCGATGCTGCAAGCTCTACGGTGAGCGGAATCGCCTGCGCCAAAAGCTCTGCAACCGGTGTGTGAAAAACGATAGAATAACCGAGATCGCCTTGCCACACGCCACGCAGCCAAATTTCATACTGCACGGGAATCGGCTCGTCTAAGGCATACTTATGCCGCAGTTCCGCTACAAGCTCCGGCGAAGGAGAAAGCCCCATCTGCTCCATATGGAGTGTAACAGGGTCGATAGGAGAAAGATGCAGAATTCCAAAGCTCAAAATGGACGCAATAAAAAGATTCAGCACCAAAGATAAAAGCCTGCGCATAATGTCGCTTTTCATGAAAGGCCTCCTTCTTTTCAGAGCAAAGAAAAACCCGACCGTCCGCAGCCGGGCTTTTCGGTGTCAATGACTTCCGCTTAACGTCTCATGGCAGTTGAAGAGATAACTTGTACGTCCATTTTGCCAAAGAGACGTACAGGCAGTTCTTGCTCTTAACAAACCTATTTATATTATATCATAGACCATTAGAGAAAGCGAGATACAGCGAAAAAAGATAAAGCACTATTCAACCGTAATATCCTTTGTCATCACATAGTAGTCAATGGGGAATACAGGAACATTCTTGACCTTTGTTTTTGCAACAATCGTATTGGCAGGAAAGGCGAGGAAGAGATGTGCATCATCTGCTACAACTTGCTCGGCAATTCCCCCAATCTGCACATCGCGGAGCTTCGGATCAAATGTCATCTGCATTTCTTTGATTTTCGCATCCACTTCCGGATTGGAGTAATGCCCACGATTTGCACTCTTGCCCGTTACAAACACCTTGCTCACGAAGTTGTACGGGTCATTCGTCGGGACGGTGACCCAATTTTGCTCGACGAGATCAAAGCCACCGGCCTCGCCCGCTGCCGCAGAATTTTTCACTTTCACGATGTCAACCTTGACACCGGCTTCCTTCAATTGTGACTGAATTGCCTCATACATTGCAGTTTTCGTTCCCCAGACAGCCAGCTTCAAGGTAAGCGGTTTTCCATCCTTTTCATAAATACCATCAGCATTCTTCGTCGTGTAGCCGGCATCTGCAAAGAACTTTTGTGCTGCCGCCGCATCCAACGTGCGCTTTTTCTTCACATGGCCGTAGGGAACGGTTGGCGGGAACACCTCTCCTGCCGGCGCTGCCCCATTGCCTTCGATTTGCGCCAATGCCTCATAGTCCATGGAATATGCCAACGCATGGCGGAGATTAGCATCGGACAAAATGCCGTCGTAATTCGCTGTCAGCATGAAGACGCGCGTACCGACTGTCTGATAAATCTTAAACGAATCGTTTTCAAACAAGCTGCGGCTCGCTGCATCCACACGCTGTATCATATCCAGCTCTCCTGACTGCAGTGCCATCGCGCGCTTCGTATTATCCTCGATGTTCTTCATCGTTACTGTATCGAGACCTGCCTCGCCGTCCCAGTAATTTTCATTGCGCTTTAGCTCAATCCGATCGCCCTTGACAAAGCCCGTCACCTGATAAGGTCCCGTGAGAATCGGCGTTGTCTCCACATTCGTGAGATCCTTCGTATCCACGATGATGAACTCCGGCGCACTCAGCGCCGCAACGAGAGAGGCATTCGGATGATTCGTTTCAATCAGAAGATCCTGCCCCTCCACACGAATTTCCTTGATATCTGCCGCTGTCTTCGCGCTCTCGATGTTCTGTATCGTACGCTCGAGAGAAGCCTTCACCAACTCCGGCGTCATATCATCGCCGTTATGGAACTTCACCCCCTTTCGGATCTGGAATTTCCAAGTCGTCGGATTGACATTTTCCCACTTTTCTGCCAGCTGCGGGGCAAATGCCATCTTCTCTGTTACGGTCACGAGTGTCTCGCCCGCCCCTGTTCGAATGACCATCCAGCCATCTTCTCCATGCCCAGGATCCATCGTCTCGCCGAACCAATACACGCCGACGTTTAGATGCTTCGCCTTTCCATTTGCCGCCTGTTTATCCGTATTGCCGCATCCTGCCAGCGAAAAAGCGGCCATTATCACGACAAGCAGAAGAGATACTGCCTTGCGCATCCTTATCCTCCTTTTTCAACCTCAAAATTCATAGCGTCAATTACCGTCACTTTTCGGTATGAATCTCATCGGCCAGGCGTGCAAGTGCCGCAACAGTACGGACGCCCGGCGTGATTTCCGAGAGCTTGACACGCACGAACCGATTTTCCTTAATGGCTGTGATTGTCTGAAGCTGTGGATTCGCCTTCAGCTTTTCAACCTTCTTGTTAAAGTCGTCCTCATTTCGCATGCTGTTATCGTAATCCACGATGATGATGCACTCAGGGTCGGCAGCAACCATGCTCTCCCAGCTCGCCTTTGCCCAAGTCTTATCGACGCCTTGCCCTGCCATGACGTTTTCTGCACCAACGAGGCGGAGAACATTTGTCGTATACCCCTCAAACGCCGTGAACGGTTCACCGTCGTCCGAGTCGAAGACGAAAACGCGAACCTTGCCCTTATCCTTCAGCTTGTCCTGCACGGCAGCAAGCTGTTCCTTCTGCTCCTTGACCCAGCTCTCCGCGCGATCCTTTACATGAAAAATCTCACCGAGCTTCAGCATATCGTCAAACAGTGTATCGAGATCTGCCTGCGTGGAGAGCATGGATTCCGGCACCCAGATTGGAACGTTTGCAATCTTGTCCGCAGGAATGGCTCGCTTTGTGAAACTATCCTCCCACCCTGTTGCAAAATCCGGGTTTGCCGCCATGAACGTCTCGTATGACGGCCACTTTTCCGCAAGCACCGGCACCTTATCATAAGCAGCCTGCAAAGGCGGATAGATATCTTCTTCCTTGAACGCCGTGCCTGCCATATTCCCCTCAAGACCAAGCTGCAGCATCATTTCCGTCGTTGCAAATGACATCGAGACAGCGCGCTCCGGTGCGGCGGTCAGTGAGTAGCTACGCTCTTTTCCATCGATCGTCTCCGTCCATGAGACTTGATCCTGCTGCACAGCCTCTTTCTGCGTAGCAGCAGGCGGTGCACTGCAGCCTGCAACACCTAGGCCTGCCGAAACGCCGACCAGCACGGCGGCAAGAAGTTTTTTCTTGTCTAGACTCATCGTTTTCTTCCTCCTCAATAATATAAATACAATGCCCCTTGATGCTCTGTGCGATAAAACGGAACTTCAAACACCTCTTCGAGCAGGTCAGGCACAAGCGTCTCACGCGCTGTCCCCGAAGCAAAAATACGCCCCCTCTGCATGATGATCACCTCGTCACAAAACCGTGCGGCAAGCGAAAGATCGTGTAGGACGACAAACACTGTTCCCTGCATGCGGTACGCACGCAGCCGCTTCATCAGGGCGAGCTTATGCTTTGCATCAAGGTGATTCGTCGGCTCATCAAGCAGCAGAAGACGAGGCTCCTGCGCAAATGCACGCGCAATCCGCACGCGCTGACGCTCGCCGCCGGAGAGCGTCCCCATGCGCTTTTTTGCGAGGTGCTCTGCGCCGCTCCACCTGAGTGCACGCGCAGCAATGATGCGATCCTTCTCCGTATAGCCGCCAAGCCAGTCCTTGAACGGATAGCGCCCCATAAGGACAACTTCTTCGGCTGAAAGTGCATCCGACAAGCCGCGCCCTTGCTGTACCAAAACGGCGACCTCACGCGCATATGCTGCAGGAGAAAAGCGTTCTATCGGCGTGCCGCGATACTTCACACACCTCCTGCTCGGAATGCGCCGCGACAAATGCGAAAGAAGTGTAGACTTACCGCAGCCATTCGGTCCCACAATGCCCGTGACACAGCCTTCTTTAAGAGAAAATGAAAGACTGTCCAAGATCTGTTTTTCGCCCGCCGCATAGGAAAGTCCCTGCACGACGAGCAGGGGTTCATCCAGCGCCCTATGCCTATCATCTCTCATGCTATTTCTCCATACCGTTTACACACAATCCAAAGGAATACAGGTGCGCCCGCTAAGGAAGTCAAGACACCAATGGGAATCTCCTCCGGTGCGTAACATGCACGTGCAAAAATATCTGCCCAGACCATGACGATCGCCCCGACAAGAGCAGAACCGGGCACAAGTCGTCCATGGCGCGGCCCGAAAATCGCACGGGCAATATGCGGCGCAATCAGCCCCACAAAACCAATTAGTCCTGCCTTCGAGACAAAGACAGCGACCGCAGCTGATGTGAGCAAGACGACACCAAGCTGAAGCCGTTTTACCGAAAGCCCCAAATCCCTTGCTTCACCCTGCCCCAAAAGCAGCAGATCAAGCGCATGACGCAGAAGAAATGCACTGAGGGCAAGCACGCAAAGTGCAGAAAAAGCAAGCGGCAAGTCCGCCCATTGGATGCCCGAAAGACTGCCGAGCAGCCAGAACATAGCGCTTCGCACCTGCACCTCATGCTCTGCTCCATAAATCATCATCATTGTCATAGCCGAAAAGAACGCCGATACCCCCATGCCGACGAGGACAAGCCGAATGGGACTGTCGCTGCGCCCTGCAAAAAATAGGACGAGAGCCGTCGAAGCCGCCGCACCCAAAAAGGCTGACCCCGTAACCTGAAACGTCCCCAAAAATGAAAACCAGCCACCGATTATGGCACCGACCGCACCCATCCCTGCGCCTGAGGAAACACCGAGCACATAAGGATCGGCAAGCTCGTTCTTTGTCATGGTCTGGAGGAGCAGCCCAGATACCGCAAGCCCGCCGCCTACAAGGGATGCAAAGAGCGTGCGCGGAACGCGGATTTCCCAAAGAATCGTTGAGATAGGATCGCCGTTCACCATTCCCGACGTCAAATAAAAATGAAACTCGCGTAAAATCACTTGCACTGCAATGTCCAGCGAGCCGAATTTTACGGACAAGATGAGGCTTATCGCCAGCAAAACGAAGAGCACTCCCCATTTGAGCGAAAGTACCGCCCTCATGCCATTTTTCAACAAAAATCCTTCCTTCACTTTACCCTACAAAAAGAACCCCCTGCCAAAAGGCAAGAGGTTCTTTGCGCGCGAAAAGCGCCAACAAATCCCCTTCCCATCGCTCGCAGGTCAGACGGTGATTGTCAGACAGGCAGTTCTCCTGGCTCGGTTCCTCGCTTTGCTGCGCCTTCCCAAAGTTTCCCCCAGTGGCATCTTGCAGCATCGCTCCCCTTACAGTGGCGTGACCGCTCCGGCTTTGACCGGATTCTCTTTTCAGCTCATTGAGCACCTGTCCCAATTTCGATTTTATTTTATAATTTTATGTTACCCGAAAGCGTGCGCCTTGTCAATCCACCTCCATAAATGCTATGAGAGAATGCAGTGCTCCTGAGCAAATCCTAATGAAACAGGCAGGGAAAATACACGGTACACTCCGGCACGCAGGCGGCAAAGCGAAAAAATATGCGTCCTGCACTGACAGCAAAATATTCGCTTATTTCTCTGTTTTCTTACATTGACAATTCTTCTACACAAATGCTAAGATGTATGTGTATCATTTAGGGAATAAGCCATTGGATTTTATCATTAGAAAGAGGTGTTTCTTTTGAAAAAAGCAAAGATTCTTTCCGCACTAGTCGGTGCAGCGCTGCTCGCGAGCAGCGTCCCTGTCGCTGCCCACGGCGTTTGGTTCGCGCCGCGCTTGGATCAAACCCAGCTCGTCCTTGGCGAAGGATACAAGGACAATGCCTATGATCCGAAGGATGTCACAATGCTCCTCGGCTTCGACAAGAATTATGCAAGCGTTCCCCTCGGAATTATTGACGGCGGCAATCACATCACCATCAACCCATCGCCAAATGTCTCCGTCGCGGTCGTCTACTTTGACTACGGCTATTGGACAAAAGGAGCGGACGGCAAAGTCGTCAATGCACCGATGAACAAAGTTCCCGGCTCGACCCAGGGCACACATGCCATCAAATACAGTGTCAATTATCTGAAAGGAGTAAAAAAGGTAGCTCCTCTGCCGAATCTTCCCTACCAGATTGTCCCCTTAAAAGATCCTACAAAGCTCAATGTTGGCGACTATCTGCCCGTACAGGTTCTCCACAATGGAAAGCCTATGCCAAACGTTGAAATCATTCCCGATGTCGTCAATCACCACACCGTTATGATGAAGACGGACAAAAACGGCAAGGCAAACGTTCTCGTTGCCAATGGCAGTATCAATGTCATCGGACTCGAACTCACCGAAGACTATCCGCAGTCCGACGGCAAAGCGACGCGTGACAAGATTTTCAGCAGCCTTAGCTTTATGATTTATCCGCCGGAAGACGATTAAACCAACAAGATAAGATAGATAAAGCAAAGCCCGCCCCTCTCTTCGGCAGATCTGCCGGAAAAGGGGCGGGCTTTCTAACGATTTTTGAACGGAAGCCTTGCCCTATGCCTTCATGGCTCATTTTCGCGCTGCTATCGGCAATTTCTGCCGCATTCGTCTCCATTTTTGGCAAAATCGGGCTTTCAGGACTCGACAGCAGTGCCGCAACCGCCGTCCGTGCCATTATCATGGCGATCTTCCTCGTCTGCGTGATGACTGCCGAAGGACATATGGCAGATCTCAGCACCGTCTTTACTGACCGTAAAGCGCTGCTCTTCATCGCACTGAGCGGCATTGCAGGCGCGACCTCATGGCTCTTTTATTTCATGGCGTTAAAAACCGGAAATGTTTCGCAGGTTGCTCCCATCGATAAGCTCAGCGTCGTCTTCACCGTCCTGCTCGCTGCTGCCCTCTTTCACGAAAAGGTCAGTCTCATACACACCGTTGCCATCACACTGATTGCAGCAGGCGGGCTGATCCTCGCGATATTCTGACAGTTGAGTCTCTCGCGCGAAAAAATTGACCTGATGCAGCCAGCCGCAAGAATTTTATAGTGATGCTTATGGCCGGTTGCCATCCCCTTTTATTTTACCTGTCTTATTTTATCCACTGCCCAGACAATCGTATCGGCAATCTTTTGCGCATCCGCTTCGGTATTTTGACAGCCATAGGAAATGCGCAGGGTTTCCATTGCCTCGTTTTCATTTTGTCCCATCGCGAGGAGAACATGCGAGGGAACATCACGCCCCGCACTGCATGCAGAAGCAGAGGACACGCATATCCCCTTCAAATCGAGGAGATGGACGAGCGCTTCGCCGCGTACACCCCGAATCCCAAAGTTCAGCGTTCCCGGCAGATGCGCACCGCCAGAGCCGTTTATACGCACACCATCCACACGCGAGAAAACTTCTTTCGCCGTCCTCTTACAAAGACAGCGAAGACGCACATCCTCTTCTTTGCAATGTTCGGCAGACTCTCTGAGCGCCTCGCCAAGCGCTGCAATGCCAGCTGTATTTTCCGTTCCTGCACGACTTCCGCCCTCCTGCCCGCCGCCCGTGACGAGCGGGAAAAGCTCTGCGCCATATTTTTGATAGAGGAAGCCCGTCCCCTTCATCGCATGGAATTTATGCCCCGATGCTGTGAGATATGTGACGCCGAGCTTTCGGATATCGATCGGAATATGACCGACTGCCTGTACCGCATCCGTATGAAACGGCACGCCCCTGCCCTCCAGCACAGCCGCAATGCCTGCCACGTCCTGCACTGTGCCAACTTCATTGTTTGCCAGCATAATGGATACTAGCCGCGTATCTTGTCGAAGCGCTGCCTGCACGTCCGCTGGTGCGATGCGTCCCTCTGCCGAGGCGGGAACATAGGTCACGCATACGCCTTCCGCTTCAAGTGCTTGACACGTTGCGAGAATAGATGGGTGTTCGATGGCACTGACGACGATATGCGGTGCTCGTACGCCCTCCAGCCTAGCGCGCGCGACAATGCCGCGCAGAACGGCATTATTTCCTTCGGAACCACCCGAGGTGAAGACAATTTCCTCTTTTGATGCACCGAGGATTTCCGCAATGTCTTGGCGCACATCTTCCACCGCTTGTCGCGCCTGCCTGCCCAGTGCGTAGCGGCTCGACGCATTGCCATAATACGTGCGAAAGAACGGCATCGCGGCAGCAAGCGCCCGCTCTGACACCTCTGTCGTCGCTGCATGATCTGCATAAATCAAAAGAGCGTACACCCCTCATCCTTAAATTCCTGCAATTTGTCGCGCAGATATTCCTCTTCGACCTCTAGGTATTCGGCAAGACAAGAAAGGCAGAAAAACGCCTTAGCCTCTGCATCAAAGAGCTTCTTCGTCAAACCGATTTCATCCTTTGTCAGCGGTTCTTTGCCGCACACCTTGCAATACTTTTTTCTCATGTACTAAGCCCCCTGACCTTGAGCATTGGTACGGCCTTCCCGCTGTACTCCGTATCTAGTATTCCCAGTTGTCTGAGAATTACATCGCGCATAAGGCTTGCGCGCCGCAGACAATATCGGTCAAATTCTCGAAGGTTTACATCGTCCACGCTTCGCACATGCGGAAAGAGCAGCTTAAAATATGCCGTTGCTATGCGCTTGATCGCCTCGGTATCGCGCGTATCTGCCCCGCTCGGCACTTCGACAATGGAATCCAAAATAGCGCGATAGGTATGATCCGCGCGCAGGTCATGCAAAATTGTACAGAAATACTCCGAATTCATCGCCCAGCCCGACACCTTGAGGTCATCGTTCATGCGCGGAATATTCCACCCTTTAATAAATCCGTGAAAACGCTCGATAAGCGCCGACTCGTGAAAGACTTCCGGCAGGGTTCTGAAGAGATTCCCATAGCCATCACTTTTCATCGCCTCATCGGGGATATTGCCGCAGAGCACGATACCTGCATCACCATCCACGCGGTGCCTGCCGATATTACAATAGCCATTCTCACAAAACGTCTTAAGTGCGCCGCGCATCTCATCGACATCGGGGAATCGAATGGTCTGCACCTCGTCTAATGTCACAAAATCGTTCGTCGCAACAAGTCCATCCTGGTCTCTTGAAATATCGTAGAACATCTTCGCGCGGGTCACGACGCCGCCGCTCGCCAGCCAGCCAAATCGGCTCACCTGCCCAAAGAGGTAAGACTTTCCCGTGCCTTTCGGTGCAAGCTCGATGAGATTGACCTTCTTCTCGACAAAAGGAAGCAGACGCGTGAGCATGGTGAGCTTCTGCTCTAAGCTTTTATATCCTGCAGGATTGTAGTCCACAGCTCCCAGCAGTACATCGATCCATTCCTCGGTCGTAAATGCCTTGCGCGCATCCTTGTAATACTCAATATCAACGATATACGGGCAAAAATCCTTGAATGCCGTAAGCTTTATCTTGCCTTTCTCTCCCGCTGTCCGCCCTCTCGGCGGCCGATAGCCTAGCTCAACCATCCCCCAGCTCTCGCGCGCATGGGAAAGCTGCTCCGTACACGATTCCCAGACATCCCGCTCAATGATGGTTTCCTTGCTTGTCAGCCCAAAGTCCGGCAGTGAAAAAGACACCTCTCCCGTCTTGATGTCGATATCTGCCGAAATGCGTGCGAGAAGTTTCACGCGCTCACGCTCGATGATGACGCGGTTCTTGATGGCCGTCCACGCTTCCTTATGCGGCAAGTAACGGCCTACAAAATTCAAGAGTTCCTCTGAATCGAATGCACCCGCTTCGTCTGCAAAGCGCTTCAAAAGCCAGTCGCGCAAGAAGGACGGCAGCCCTAAAGCCATGAGGAAACTGCTCTTTTTCAAATCCTTGTAGACCATCATCTCATTGAAGACCATTTTCAGCTTTTCCTGCAACACAATTTCTCCCACCCTTTCGGCAGCTCTTCCTTAAGGAAAATCAAATGCTTCATTCATCTGCATGCCCCTACCTACAACTTTGAACGAAAGTTTCTGAAGACGCGTTTCGCCATAATATACGATAATCTCATACGTCCCACTGCTATGAATCGCAGGGATATTTACAAGAAAATGCTGATCGTCGTCCTGTCTTACGGCCATATAATAGACACCTTGATACTGGACGGAAAGCATCCTATCCATGACATGGCGGTCGGTAAAGAGGACAATCGAAACACCCTCTTTTCTATCAAAAGCAGGCGGCATGCTCGGCACTAAACTGACCTTCGGCAGACTGCCTGTGCGGGGCGTGACGGTGATAAATGGAACAACGATTTCTTCCAGCGTCGCCCCGCCATGCGCCTCGACATTTGCCCTGCGGCTACCGCGAAAGCGTCCGTAATCTGCGAGGACAAGATAGCCGTTATTATCCCCTTTCTTCACAACTGGCAAATCGCACGAATCGCTTTGCTCAATGCGTGCACAGCGTCCCGCATGTTCACCGCGCGCCACAGGTTTACCGCGTGAATCAACTACTTCATAGTATTCGTTCTGCTCATGGAGCACAGCCAGCCTTGATGCACCGTGGTCACTGGTCAGTACGACGCGCGTCATCCCCTCCTGCAGCAGGCGCGCAATGCGATCCATAACCTCCTCGACGATGGCGATTTCCTGCGCCAGATGAATGGGATATTCTCGCTCCGTATCGTTGTAGCGTCCTGACTCCTTATGCTTCAGCTGGTCGAGTCGCTCCTCTTTTTCCTTCGCCCCATCCCAGTTATCATAAAAGAGACGTTATCCAGCAGCGAATCGCGCATCGGCGGCGGCGTATAGTAGTCGCGCTGCTTGGCAAGCTCGTCTACCTTATGCAGGAAGTCTGGCTCTATTCGGTTGGCAAGCTTTTGCCGCTTGTATGCCTTAAAGTAGGCAGTAAGCGCTGCAGCATATTTCCCTTCTCGAAACACGTAGTCCCGCGCATAGTCCGCAAGTGCTGGATAGCGTTGAAAAGCTTCCTTCTCCCGTGAGGCACCCTTTTCCATGCCAGCGGATAATGCTGCAATGATATCTTCGCGCTCAACACGCGTCGCGTCCGTCAGGCGATAAATGCGCTCTGCAGGCTCCCTGCGGTTGCGGCGCACAAATTCTGACAGTTCCGCATCGGTAAAATCTTTGAGAAAGGCTTTGCGCTCCGCATAAAAGGCAGAAAAGCGCTCGTCAGAAAGCGGCACGTCAGCGATGCGCGAAATAAACGTCTGGAGGAGCGTATCCGCCCGCGCCGTCTCAAGCACAAAAGAGAGGTAACTTCCCGCAAGCCGTTTTTCCTGCTTGAGCGCAATAAAGTAGAGCCACCTTCGAAATCCACCTGCGCAAACACGCCGATGAAAGTCAGCAGAAAGGGGACGCGCGAGCTCCTCTTCCGCGAGTACGTCAGAAAAATTTCCTGCGTTGGAAAGCGCATCGAAAAGCCTTTGCCATTCGGCCTCCGTACCATATTCTTTCGGCACGGAAAAATCCTTCCAATGCAGACAAATCGCATCGTGCGCTGTCGCAATCTGCCGCACCTTCATCATTGCAAGCGGGAACTGCTGGCGCGTACGAACGCGAAGCGATCCCGCTGCTCCCTTTGCCAGCGTGGCTAAAAGGGAGCGCACGCCTTCCAGAGAGCCTTTTTCCGAAAGATTCGGCAAAAATACTGTCACAGAAAGTTTCGCTTCCGCTCCTTGCCGCTGTGCCATGCGGCGTTCTCCCCGCATCATACGAGGATCCTTAGCAAAGATGGCAGCAAAAGAAAAGACATCGCGCAGCAAAAAGACGACCGCCCCCTTGCCGCATGGCAGATCCTTGAGTTTTCGCAGGGTGCACTTCGCTTCCTGTTCACCGCGAAGTGCGAGGTATTCACCGAGTCCCAAGAAGAGAATCCGCGAACCCTTTGCCATTTTTTCCTTCAAGTACGCGCTCATATCCGCCAGAAACGGCAGGCTATCCGCACCCTTGCAGCACGCATTTAAGCCAACTTCCATAAGACCCATATCGCCAAGCGCTGTCCGTGCCTCGTGAAAATTTTCATGCGAAACAAACAGAAAATACGGCGTCCTCTGCGCTTCGTGCAAATAATTTCCGACTGCCCTAAGCTGCATCTGTCTGCCCTCCCCTTCGCCATTTGAAAATTCTCAGCTATTCAAAATTTCCATGCCGACCGTCATATTGTCCGCAGTGAGTCGCTTTAAATACCGTTTAATTTCGGTATCCGCCATGCGATCGATTTTTTGCTGCACGAGCGGCGCACCAATGGCGGCATATTTTACGCGCGCCAGCTGATGCAGGCATTCCTTGACGCGCGGATTGCCATGCCATGCCGAAGGATGAATACCGAGCGACAAAAGAGCCTTCTGCACCTCATCGAGATCTGTCAGAAGCGTGACATACTGCCCTAAGATATCACGGCGGAAAGCCGCTTCGCGCTTCTCTTTACTTGCGAGTGTATCGAAGAATGTCGCTTCTTCTAAAAAGGCAAAGGCTTTCTCAAGTGCCTGTCGATCACCGCCTGTATCTTCCAGCAGAGAAAGCGCCTTCTGTGCGTGCTCGAACTCGTCTGCACCGACGCAGGACAGCACAGGCATCTTATATTCTTCCGCCCATTGGCGCGGATTGCTCGTGCCGGTACGCTCACGCCAGAGGGCAGTCAGTCTTTCTGTCATCTCTGATTTCTTGTAAGCCTCCGCTGCCACGCACACTTTATCAAAACATGCCTGCTTCGCTTCTTTAAAGAAATTCTGCCCTAAATGCATGCGAATCGAACTGCATCCTTCTGGGGTAATCCCTCCAAGATAGGATGCATAGACTCGAGCAAATATCTCTGCTTCTCCCGAAAAAAGCTGCCTCAGCGGCTCGGCATTCGCCTGCAGCTTCTCTGCAAATTCCTCAATCTGCGGAGGAAGCAATGTCTCTCCTCTAACGATACGCAGAAGCATCTGCGTGACGTCTGTAAGGGCAGGTTCGAATTCCTCCACACAGATTGCAGGGATTCGGAACAGACGCAGCCGTTCGCGCCACTCCATACATGCCGTTTTCCAGTCGTGTGCACTGCTGTGCAAGATAGCATTCGTTGCATACGCAGCGCGGTATTCGTGAGCGAGCGCGCGCAGCAAATCCTTGCCCGTCTCCTCATTCCAAAGGCAGGCATAATCCTTGCTAAATTTCCGCTTTACATTCGGAATAAGCTGCTGTTCAGCGCCAATCTTATATGCCAGCGCGGGGAGTTCTCCATTTTCAAAGGTCTCCAAAAAAGCATGCATCCCATCGACAAGATGTTCCAATGTCAAAAACGCTGCGAGATCCGTGCCAAGCGATGAATTTTCCTCTGCCGCCTTTCCCAGTGCCAGCGCTACGGCATGCTCTTTCTTCCCTTCCGTTTGTACGAGCAGCATATAGGATGCAGCAGCCTTCCATAAATCCGGTCGTCCCATATCTGCGAGGCACCAGAGCGGTAATTTCCACTCCTTCATCTGCTGTGCAACAGCAGCGGAAACGCGACTTACCGATGTGCAAACCGTCTCGGACACGTCCCATGCCTCACGCGTCAGCTTGTAAAATGCACGCTCCTCCTGCGTTCGCTTGATGATGAACGTTTCCCTAGGCTCTTTACCGCCCTTGGCGATATAGGATACGTAGCCCGAAATCATCTCAGCGAGACGCCCTGCTGTCATATCCTCCGACGTGCCGACCGCATCGCCATAACGATACGGCTCTTCTGCATAAGGACGCAGGAAGAAGCCCAGCAAAAATGCCATGAGATTGGTCGGCGGAAAAGCGAAGCCTTTCGAAAGAATCTGACATAGCTCGCTAATGCCTACCTGCCCATTTTCTCGAAACGCTTCTTGAATCCTCTCCTCTATGCGGCGCTTCATCGCAGAAGGAACGAGTGTACGCGTCGTCTCTGCCTCCCAATAGAAAGGCACGTTCCAAACATCGCCTAAAACGCCCTGCGCCGCTTCCTTGATCAGCCCTGTAAGCGTGCCCGTAATGCCGCACTGTGCTGCCTGCTTAAGTGCATTCGTTTTATAGTAAGACTCTGTTGTCTTCTTGTCTAGGTCAAACGCCCTTGTACGCGTGTGAACGATGCGGCAAAGCTCCTCCGACACCTCTGCGCCCCGCACGATCGGCACGCCGTCCGGCTGCGCGTGCGTATAAAGGATAAAGCGGCCATTGTAGATACGGTTTTTCCACTCCTGCCGCAGAACGTTTCCCGCTTCTCTCGCCTGCTGCTGTGCTGCCGTATTGTTGTTGCCCTGATAGTACTGCGCCATGGCCGCGAAGTCGATATACCTTTCAAATGCATCCAGCCCCAGCGGCGATGCCAGCGCGTCGATGAAAATAAGCTCCTGATACCGCTCCTGCTGAACTGCCTCTTTTAATTTTCTGCGAAATGCAGCTGCCTCCTGATCATCCTTCGCGAACGCCAAAATCGCTTGAAACCGCCATGGGCTTTTCTCATCGGTAAGTGCGTTCGCCGTGCGCGTAAAATTGTCGATCGTCGCCGTCCGCATCGCACCCGTCGCATCCAAAAAGCGAACCTTAAGCCCCTCGGGGGAAAGCACCAATAACTTATTCAGCTCACCCTCTTCGACGAGCTTCTGCGTCTTCGTCACCTTTCGCAGTTCATCTTTGAGCTGATTGATCTTTCCCTGATCACCGCTGAGCATCGCAAGGTCGTACTTCATCTGCCCATTTCTCAGCGGCGTTTCGAGCAAGATGCCCTTTTCCTTGAGCCCTAACGCAACGGCACGCACGCTCGTTTCCAGGATACTGTCTCCCTCGAACACATAGCCAAGAGTTTGGTTCGTCGGCTGCAGAAGCTCCATGCCGCCGCCAAGCTGTTTATCCACGGCGAGCATGATGAGGATTGCCTTCAGTACCGTCTGCTCCTCCTCACGAAGATTCACCTGCTGATCGAAGGTATCGAGAATCATGCGGATATGCGTCGCGAGATCTGCCTTGCCGCGCACATAGAAGAAATCCCAGAGCTGGTCAACGGTAAGGAGCGGATGGTCAGAATACGGCCCCGTGTGGTCAATGAAATATTGAAACGCCTTTACGCGATGATCTCCGATGCTCTTGATGAAGTCAAACATACTGCGCTGATTCGATTGAAAGGCGGATGCGATATGCTTGAGGACAAGCGCGGACATCGGGTGAAGCGGCATGATGTTCTTAATGACCTTTTCCGACTGAATATGTGCCGCCTTCATGACCGCGCGGCGCGACGCATCCAGCCGATTGTTCAAATCCGCCTCGCAGATATTCCAATCCTGCCTTGCCGCTGCCTTCGCCTTGAACGCATCGCCAATGAGGTCAAAGGCAATATTATCGGGAAGCGCGATATTTACCATGACAAAACGGTCGCGTATCTTCTTCCATGTCTCATCGCCTGCCGCAAAAAGCGAGTCCGTTTCATGCGTGACGGGCACGAAAAAGAATGGCTTTGAGCCGACAAGCTCCACAAGTTTTTGAAAATCCGCTAAGCTGTCGCGGTTGACGCGAAAGTAATCCGAGAACTCATCCCATAGCAACACGATTTTAATATGGTTGCGCTCGATGACATCTGTCAGCCATTTGATGAGCTGATCGATATCCATCTTGAGCATCGATACGCCTTCCTCCTGCGCCATGCACGTGATGCGTTCGACGAGCTCGCGTGCATCACCGTCAGACCGAAGGCGCGTAACGATTTCCTTAGCGTCCATGCCGCCGAAGAGAGCCGTCCATTTCGCTATCTTCAGCTTGCTGTCGAAGAAATTCCAATTCACGTCGTCGGTTTCAACCCAAGAGAGAATGCTGTCTTTTAGTGTCTGCTCGCCCTCGTAAAGACCTCGTTCATGAAGCGCCCGCTGCACGCTTTCCTGCACGGCAAAGAGAAGGTCGCGCGTCGAATTCGGCGTCCCCGCATAGCGGTACACCGTCACAACATCCATGCCCTTTATCCCCATGAGCTTGCCGAAGAGATCCTGCTCTCCCTTTAGCACATCGAACTGTTCCCAATAGGCGCGAAGCTCTTCTTCGGATACGTCCAGCAGTTTCTTAAGCGTATAGGCGCATTGAGACTTTCCCGTGCCGTACGCGCCTGAAATCCAAATCGAACGCTTCTCCACACGCTCCATAACGCGCACCATATTCCGCAGCATATCGATAAACGTTGTGTGTGGGTACGTTCGCTTCCATAAATCCTGCGCTACCTCGATGGTAGAATTCGAAATTTGCGGAAAATAATTTTCGTCAATCTCAAAATAGGAGCGATACATATTGCCATCCATCATCTATGCCTCCTCGCCTTCAAACAATTTCAGCACGTCCGCAGAGCTCTTATCTGCCGAAAGTGTGATTTTCTCTAGGTCATGCGTAAACGCCGCATCGATGAATTTCGGATACCGCGCAGAAAGCCCACGAAGCATCGGCTTTGCCTCTTCACGCGTCAATCCGAAAATACGTGTTGGGCTAATGCCATCGCGATCAATCGTGTCATTTAAAAGCGTCGAGAGCGTAAAGCCTTTATAATCTCCACATTTCTCGGCAAACTTGAAGAGGCCGTAGAGCAGGACACGCAGGTCAGAAAGAACACATTTCGTGCGAACGAGCTCTCCCTTTTCGGTGACATGACCAAAGTTTAAAACGGTACCAAGTGGTAACTGAGCCAACTTATTAAAAGCACGATATACGAATTTATTTGCTGTTTGACTTCTGCTAAACTTATCTAACATCAATAGCACTTGTTCACGCGAATATTTTTCGTTCATATCTAGATTTTTTACATACCAATTAATTTGTGGATTATCATTTGCTAAGTTGATTAATATTAATCCCCAGGATACACCTGTATCAATACCTAAATATTTTAATAATTTTCCAAATGGCATAATAAAATTCTTCTTTGTAATTCCAGAATCTTTTAAAAATCGCTTAAATATTTTTATCTGATTAGGACCTAATCCTGTATTATTCCAAAAATCGTCCTCCATCTCAAAATACCGAGAAAACCATTCTACTTTAGGCAAAACAGAGTCAAAACTATTAACAGACATTGATTTCTCCTCTATAGGAATTTTTAGCGAAGCATATGTATGACAACCATTTTCTATATCGTGACATTGTAGACAATGTTTACAATCTTGAATATGCACACCATTTTGTAATGATAAACATCCATATACACAATTAGACTGACAGGTTCCACATGATACACAGTAAGCTGCTTTGCGAAATACTTGCTTAAACAACTTTCCAACCACAGGATTTTTCTTTATATAAAGTTCAGGCAAGCTTACGATATATCCATTGGAAAATGTTTGGATCTTATATGGTATTGGATCGAATTCTTCCAATGTCTGTATCCATTCTTTCCAATCTGTTCTAGGATTTTTAACGGTTATTATTAAATTTCCATTGAGAATTCGTTCAGAATATGACATTTTATTGCCAATTAAATCTCTTCCGCTTCGTCGAGATACCCATCCTCCTTTAGAAATATAAGATTTCTTTCCATAATTTCTTCCACTGGAATTTATTATGATATCAATATACGATTGGACTTCATGTGGATAAATTTTCTTTTTTATAAATCCTGCTTTTAGAATAGACATCGGACAAAATATACATCCAGCTCGAGAATTTCCTTTTTTATATGCTTCATTTATAAGAAGCTGATGTGTATAGATGTAAAGCCAAATTTCTGCTGATGACCATTCTAAAATAGAATTATGACTATACTGTCCTTTTATTTTTTTACCATTATTAAATTCTTTATATTTCGCTCTTCTGGCACTTTCGTCTGCTCGTACACCAACAAACGCCAAACCTCGATAATCTGTTTTTCCCGTGATTTCACGCAGTTTCAGAACCTGCGGCGTGCTCTTATGTACAGAACAGCACCAACGAAGTGTGCGCGATGGCGGGCCGAACAACTTCCATGATTCCTGCGGCGTGAAATGTGACTTCGCGCGGTAAAACGGAATACCCTCGCGCTTGCAGTCTGCCTCGACCGCATCGACGAGCGCATATGTATCGGGAAACTCCATGCCCGTATCGCCGAATACAACGACAAAGCTTCCCTGCGGAAGTGCCTTCTTTACGAGGTCAAGGAGCACGCAGCTATCCTTGCCACCCGAAAATGCAACATGAAAACAATCGAGTTTTTTTTGATACTTCTCATAGACAGCAACGATTTTCTTCGCCGTCGTCTGTTCGACAATCCCCAGGAGCTCACGATTTTTCTCTACCATACGCCTGATGTCCACAGGATGCAGTACAGTACTCTTAGGAAGGAGCGGCGTCCCTTCCTCGTCCTTCATCAAATCAATTTCAGGCGCTGTATAGACATCGCCGCCCCTTAACTTTGCAACGAGCACACCACGATAGTAATAGGCATTCGCCTCTGCCCACAGATACGGTGCATCCAGCTGTGGTTCATACTGCCAGTACCGATCGAACCCCAGTACATCGAGCTCCGCCGCATAGACGGGACGCGGCTCTTTTGACAGCTTGCTCGGTGAGGCATTCAGCAAAAGCCCGCCTGTTTCTTTATCATATGTATAGGAATAAATAAGCCATCACCCCGCTATCGTTTCACTACGCATCACGAATCTCATGATGTTTCATTAGCAACGAGATGGTATTTTCTGTGCTTTTCTCAGTATACGAGATAAGACGCTAGCATTTGGAATCTTTCCTAAGTAGCCAGCCTCGAATAAAAAGTCTCCTGCCTCAGAAGCCCGAAGAGGGATATCCTTCTTTCGCAAAGCATCAGCAAGTAAATCTTCATATTCTCCTGTATACGTCCGGCGGATAACCGTGCCTGCACATCGAAGATTCGGATACGGAACATCAAAGCGAAAGAGTTTACTGAACCGTCTACAATAACTTTCCAGCAAAAACAAGTTCCATGCCCGGCCACACGCGGGGAAGCTTCCAAACGCAACAAAAGACCGTAATGGCAGATACATATCTGTCACAACGGCATCGAGCACTTCATCTATTTTTTCCACATCAAAAGATACACATTTGTCTGCAACATACTGTTCTACATCAATGCGAACCATTGTCCTGCTGAGTGCCTTCATAGCATTCATTCTTGCAGTTTGCGGCGTAATTTGCTCTGCAAATTTCTGCACCTCGGATAAACTACATACCTCTTGTTGAAGGCAATATTGGCACACTCGTTCTATCACAGATATTTCCTGTGTCTTTTCTCCACTTTCTAAAGCCGCGTTCTTATGCTTCGGCGTCAGGGTGCCGTCCTGTCTTCTATTATAATCCTCTTCAAGACATAGATAGTACATCGCATCGTATAACGCTGAGTTTGAATTAGTTTCAAGTTTGTAATTATCTGCGACAATGTCCTCGATCGAGAGTTCTTTGATATGCAAAAAGCCCGCTTTCGCCATGCGTGCAGCGGCTTCTTCTTGTACGGCTTTTTTTGTCTCCTCGCGAATCTTCACATGCGAAAGAAGGGCAAACGTGCCCTTTTTGACCTGTAAAAAGGAATGACTTCCAGCAAGTGCGGTCTTGATCCTTTTTAATGGAATGTAAAGCCGCTTTTCGATCATCCCACATGTCCAAAACGTCTGATCGCCCCAGATGTACAAGAGCTCATCTTCGATAACGCGCGCCATCGACCCCTGCACCTTGCCGAAGTATTGCTTTTGATAGTATAAATCCGGGCACAATTCACGCAGAACGACTTGCAGCATTGCCTCATCGTAAATGCATCCCTTCGTAAGCCATTTCTGATGGCATTGAAAAAATAAGTCATAGAAAATAACATGTGCACTTTCTAAGTATTCCTGCACACAAAAGAAAATGCGTTCCTTCGTCTCATCATCGATAAGATATACCTTGTCACCTTGCTGCACAGTTGCATGGGCAAAGAATGCGCGAACGGTTTCCGGCGGGGGAAGCTCTCTGCCATATTGTCCTCTGTACGCCCCCTGCAGCCGCGTCATTTCAATTGGTGAATGCGGACGAAAGCCGCCCGCATATTTCTTTCGTAAGAGGGCGAGCACATTTACCTGCCACTCTTGCATCCGCCCTTTCTGCTCCATATATCCTGCACCAAACCATTCTTAAATATTTTCAACAATTCTGAGTACACCTCTTTTTATTTTATCACAATTCTCCCCTCAGGCAAGCAAAATTTCCATATACCGAAAACATCAAAATCATGCCAAGATGGCGACTCTGAGAATATTGCATAAAAAATTCCCCCAACAAATAATCTTGTCGAGGGAATTTTTTTACACTCCTTCTACAAAAGGCGCTTACTTACCTGCGAGCTTCTTGTAGTTGTTATAGCGAATTTCTGCATCACTGCGCGTCTTCTTAAAGAGCGCTTCTGCCTGCTCTGGGAACTGGCGCTTGAGGTTGATGTAGCGGTTCTCGCCCATGAGGAAGTCCTGGAACTTCTCGAAGTCCGGCTCCTTGGAATCAAGGCTGAACGGATTCTTGTCCGTGCCCTCAAGCTGCGGGTTATAGCGATACGTAGCCCAGTAGCCGCACTCAACAGCAAGCTTCTGCTCGAGCTGTGCGCAGCCCATGCCCTTGCGAATGCCATGGTTGATGCACGGTGCATAAGCAATGATGAGGGACGGGCCAGGATATGCCTCTGCCTCTGCCATTGCCTTGAGAACCTGATTCTTATCCGCACCCATGGAAACCTGTGCAACATAAACGTAACCATAGGTCTTAGCCATCAGGCCGAGATCCTTTTTGCGCGTCTTCTTGCCCGTAGCAGCGAACTCTGCGATAGCAGCTGCCGGCGTGGACTTGGAAGCCTGACCGCCCGTGTTGGAGTAAACTTCCGTATCGAGGACGAGGACGTTGATGTCTTCGCCGGAAGCGAGGACATGGTCAAGACCGCCGTAACCGATATCATAAGCCCAGCCATCGCCGCCGAAGATCCACTGAGAACGCTTGACAAAGAAGTCACGGTTCTCATAGAGGTTTGCCAGAGCTGCATCCGCGCCCTTCTCTTTCTCGAGGAGAGCCGTCAGCTTGTCTGCGCGCTCGCGCGTGCCGTTGCCGTCGTTGAGATGATCGACCCAGTCCTGAAGCGCAGCCTTGAGATCCGCAGAGCCGATTCCCTTTTCAAGGACAGCTTTTGCCTTTGCAGCGAGGTTCTCGCGCATCGACTTCGCACCGAGTGCCATGCCGAGACCATATTCTGCATTGTCTTCAAAGAGGGAGTTTGCCCATGCCGGACCATGTCCCTTGGCGTTGATCGTGTACGGCATTGCCGGAGCGCTGCCGCCCCAGATGGAGGAGCAGCCCGTCGCATTGGCGACCTGCATACGGTCGCCGAAAAGCTGCGTGAGGAGTTTGACGTACGGTGTTTCTCCGCAGCCTGCGCACGCGCCGGAGAACTGAAGAAGCGGCTGTTCGAACTGAGAACCGATGACTGTTTCCTTCTTCATCGGGTTCTTCGGTGCAACCTTCTTCGGATCGATGCCATAGTCGAAGAACTTCTGCTCTGCCTTGAGTGCATCGGTGAGCGGAGACATCGTGAGTGCCTGCTTTGGGCAGATGTTTGCACAGTTGCCGCAGCCGAGGCAGTCCATCGTGGAGACAGCCATTGTAAAGTGGAGGTTCTTGAACTGTCTGAGGTCGATATGCTTGTAGCCTTCCGGTGCTGCTGCGAGCTCTGCATCATCCGTGAGAACCGGACGAATCGTAGCATGCGGGCAGACGAAGGAGCACTGGTTACAGCCGATACATTTCGTCTCATCCCAAACTGGGACATTGATCGCCGTGCCGCGCTTTTCGTAAGAGGAGCCGCTGAGCGGATAGCTGCCATCCGTTGCTTCGCCAATGAATTTCGAAACCGGGAGGCTATCGCCTTCCTGACGGTTCATGACTTCCTGAATCTCTGTGATGAATGCCGGAATGTCGCGCTTTGGCTTTTCTTCATCCTTTGCGCTTGCCCAGTCTGCCGGAACTTCGACCTTATGGAGCGCTTCGATGCCCTTGTCGATAGCGCCGTTGTTCATGTTGACAATCTTTTCGCCCTTGGAGCCATAGCTCGTGACAACAGCGTCCTTAAGGTACTTGACAGCTTTATCGAGCGGAATGATGTTGGCAAGCTTGAAGAACGCGGACTGCATGACCATGTTGAAGCGGCCGCCGAGACCAAGTTCCTTAGCGATTTCAACAGCGTTGACCGTGTAGAACTTGATGTCGTTCTGTGCGATGTAGCGCTTCATGTATGCCGGGAGATGCTTCGAGAGGTCTGCATCGCTCCAGGTCGTATTGAGAAGGAACGTACCGCCCTTCTTGAGACCTGCGAGAAGGTTGTAAGCAAAGACATAGGACTGCTGCGAGCAGGAGATGAAGTCTGCATTATTGATGAGATACGGGCTCGTAATCGGGGACTTGCCGAAACGAAGATGGCTCATCGTAATGCCGCCGGACTTCTTAGAGTCATAGGCGAAATATGCCTGCGCGTACATATCCGTATTGTCGCCGATGATCTTAATCGCGCTCTTGTTCGCACCGACCGTGCCGTCTGAGCCAAGACCCCAGAATTTGCAGGCCGTCGTGCCTTCCGGCGTGAGGTCAACATCCGTGTGCGTCGGCGCAAGGCTGAGATGCGTAACATCGTCGTCGATGCCGATCGTGAAGCCGTTGAGCGGCGCGTCCTTCTTGAGCTCGTCAAAGACGGCGAAGAGCTGATCCGGCGTCGTGTCCTTGCCGCCGAGACCATAGCGGCCGCCGACGATGATCGGCTTGCGCTCGGAATCGTAGAATGCGGACTTGACATCGAGGTAGAGCGGGTCGCCCAGTGCCCCCGGCTCCTTCGTACGGTCGAGGACGGCAATTTTCTTGACCGTCTCCGGAAGATCGCGGAAGAAATGCTTGATGGAGAACGGACGATAGAGATGGACGGAAACGACACCGACCTTCTCACCATGCGCGTTGAGATAGTCTGCGGCCTCAACAGCTGCCTGTGTAACAGAGCCCATAGCGACGATGACGCGGTCGGCATCCTTTGCACCATAGTAGTCAAAGAGATGGTGTTCACGCCCCGTAATCTTTGCGATTTCGCCAAAGCATTCTTCGACGAGTTCCGGAATGGCTTCGTAATACTGATTGGAAGCCTCGCGGCTCTGGAAGTAAACATCGGGGTTCGTTGCGGAACCGCGCTGTACCGGATGATCCGGGTTCAGTGCACGGTGACGGAATTCGTCAAGAGCCTTCGTATCAAGCAGCGGGCGGAGGTCTTCATAATCCATGACCTCAACCTTCTGAATCTCATGCGACGTGCGGAAGCCGTCGAAGAAGTTGATGAACGGAACGCGCCCCTTGATGGCAACGAGATGTGCAACCGCCGCGAGATCCATGACTTCCTGAACACTTGCTTCAGCGAGCATAGCGCAGCCTGCCTGACGGCAAGCCATGACGTCCTGATGGTCGCCAAAGATGTTCAGGGAGTTCGTTGCAAGCGCACGAGCACTGACGTGGAAGACGCCCGGAAGAAGCTCACCGGAAACCTTGTAGAGGTTCGGGATCATCAGAAGAAGACCCTGCGAAGCCGTGTACGTCGTCGTGAGCGCACCGGACTGCAGCGAGCCATGCACAGCACCAGCTGCACCGGCTTCTGACTGCATTTCAATCAGGCGAACCTTCTGCCCGAAAAGGTTCTTAGCGCCCTTTGCAGCCATGGCATCTACATGCTCTGCCATCGGCGAGGACGGGGTGATCGGATAGATCGCCGCAACGTCCGTGAAAGCATAGGAGATGTAGCCAGCGGCCGTGTTGCCGTCCATGGTTTTCATCTTTTTGCTCATATTTTTTGCTCCCCTCTGAAAGTGAATGAGTGATTGGTCACTCTCCTATCCCGCGGCGTGAACACCGAGGGTATAGGTACGTTTGATTAAAGGCTCGATGCCTCATTAGTTTTTATTATACTAGCTCTTTATTTACTTGTAAACACGATAAACCCTAATTCAGCACGTTAATTTTTTCTCATTTCACTTTTCTTTTGTCAGCGCATACACGGTCTTCGCGTGAAAGCGCTCACCCTTTCGCAAAATCGGCTGCGGAAAGTTCGGATGCGCAAAGGCATTCGGGAAAAATTGCGTCTCAAAGCAGAAGGCATAACGGGGATGAAAGCACCCGTCCTTCCCCTTCGCACCTGTGAGGAAATTCCCCGTGTAAAATTGAAGCCCCGGCTGTGTGGTATAACACGTAAGAATCAGCCCCGTCTCATCCGATGCCGCACACGCCGCTTTTTTCATCTTTTCTATAGGAAAGGATGCCTGCTCTGCTAAAGAGGGGGCTTTTCCAGAGAGCACCCAATTGTGATCGTAACCGCCTGCCATGTTTAGCTGGTCGTAATCATCTTCGATATGCACACCGATGGCAGTCGGCTTGCGCAAGTCCATCGGCGTACCGTCAACCGGCAGAATTCGCCCATCGGGAAGAGACTGTGCATCCGCCGGCGTAAATCTGTCAGAAAAAATCTGTATCTTTTGCGAGAATACATCGTGCATCCCCTTTCCGACGCCTGCCATGTTAAAATACGCGTGGTTCGTGAGATTGCAGACCGTATCAGCGTCACTTTCTGCCGTATACTCGATGACCAGTGCATCTTCGTCTGTAAGCCTGTAGCGCACACACACCTGCATATTGCCGGGATAGCCGCCCTCACCATCAGCAGAAAAGCACTGAAGGAGAACGCTGTCGTCTGTCGCCTTTCCTTGCCAGAGCTTTTGATGAAAGCCGCAGGAACCACCGTGCAGATGATTTGCCTTCGTAGGTCCATCGTTTTTCTCCACATCATAGCGCTTTTTGTTGATGGTAAACGTTGCACCGCCAATTCGGTTTGCATGGCGTCCGATAACTGCGCCGAGAAAAGTCGTGTCCCGCACATAATCTGCGATGCTGTCCAGCCCCAGCACGATATCGCGCACCGTTCCCTTTGCATCCTTGACGCGCCACGCGGTAAGCCTTGCGCCATACGTTGTGACGGCGACCTCGGTGCCGCGCGCATTGCGCATTGTAAACAGACGAGCTTCTCGACCGTCCGCAAGCTTTCCAAAGGATGTTTCCTGAATCTCAGCCATGATTATCCCCCTATCGTTCGAGCCATTTATTTTTTCTTCAGCACCCACAGGTATGCAGCGAAATCCGTGTCGATTTTCGCCACGCCGATGCCGCGCTCCATCAGCTCGTCGCCGTAAAATGTCCTGCCGACAAGGTGCATCTGCGGATTTCCCGCGCCATCCACTGAAAGCCCCTGTGCCAGTTCCTCGTGTGTAATTTCATACCTCGCATCCGCATCGAGTTTCGTGAGTTTGACAGCGCGCAGCTGTGCAGCGGGCTGCGCAAGGATTTTGAAATAAAGTACGACGACCTCCCGCCCGTCTTTACTGACAAATTCCCATGCCGTTTCATTCTTCACTTCGTCAAAAGGCGTTAGGATACGGTAGAACCTGCCCAGCTGCATGGTCTCGCGAATTTTTTTGTAAAGCGCAACATGCCGCTTCACCGTCTCTCGCTCTCTGTAATCCATACGCGTGATATCCAGTTCATAACCATAACACCCCATCATCGCAGCAAATGCACGCGTCTGCATCGGCGTCACGCGCCCGACCTGATGGTTCGGCACAACGGAGACATGTGCCCCCATGGTAATGGGCGGAAAGACAAAGCTCGTACCACTCTGAATTGAAAGGCGCTGAATCGCATCTGTATCGTCACTCGTCCACGTCTGCGGCATATAGTAGAGCATCCCCGCATCGAAACGACCGCCGCCGCCGGAGCAGCTTTCAAAGAGCACGTCCGGATTTGCGCGCGTGATGCGCTCTAGGATATCATACAGCCCCAGAACATACCGCGTCTTCACCTCGCCCTGATGCGCCGATGGCATCTGCGCCGAAAAAGCATCCGTAATATGCCGGTTAAAATCCCATTTCACATAGTCAATGGCTTCCTCATGGAGGATATGATTGACGGAGGTTACGATATAATCGCGGACTTCTGCACGCGTGAGATCCAACACGAGCTGATGACGGCCAAAGGATACAGGATAGTCCGGCGCACGCAGTATCCAATCCGGATGTGCATGGTAAAGCTTGGAATCGATGGAGATCATCTCTGGTTCAAACCAAAGGCCAAATTTCAGCCCTCGCTTATGTGCACTCTCTGCAATAGCGGAAAGACCGCCCTTCAGTTTTTCCCGATTGACGAAGATATCGCCAAGAGAGGAATTATCGTCGTTTCGCTTGCCGAACCAGCCGTCATCCAGCACCATGAGTTCAAGTCCAAGATCTCGCGCACAGGCGGCAAGCCGATCCATCTTTTCTTCGTCAAAATCAAAATAGGTCGCTTCCCAATTATTGACGAGAATCGGCCGCACGGCATCGCGATATTTCCCGCGCACAATGTGATGGCGCACCGCCTCATGAAATGCCTGACTCATGCCATTTAACCCCTCTGCACTAAAGGCAAGCATAGCCTCAGGGGTCTGGAATTTCTCCTTCACCCCCAGCCGCCAGCGAAAGCCTATCGGCTGAATACCGCCGACCACCCGCGTCGTACCGAACTGCTCCACTTCCGTCTTTAGTGCAAATTCGCCGCTCCAAAGAAGGCTAAAGCCATAGACTTCTCCTTTATGTTCATCCGTATTTTTTCGGGCGAGTGCCAAAAAGGGCGACATCTGATGCGAACTTGCCCCGCGGCGGCTTTCCGCAGAACATACGCCTCGTGTCAGCGGCACGCGCTCGAGACTTCGTTCGGCAGCATGTCCCCCGAAGAGAATCATGCGGTCAAAGGCATGGTCGCTGAAATCCAAAGCAAAGCTCGCTGCATTCGTTAGAGTAATGGCCTCCGTTCCTATATTTTCAAACAGAGCACTGCGCGTGAGAATGGAACAATCCGCAAACATCGTATAGCAAAGCGTAACCGCAAGGCGCTTTTTTGCATCTTCCAGCCGAATGCAGAGCGTTTCACATTCCCCCTCGGCTGCATAGGTCTGGGGCAGTCCCATCAATTCTGGCTTTCCCTTGGTAACCGTATGACTTTTATAAAAAAGCTCTGTCGCAGTCGTGCCGTTTTCCAGTTCCACAGCATATGCTGGTATACGATAATCCACATGCCCTGCATCGGGATACTCGCGGGGAAGCACATCGAGCGAAAACGCCCGTTCATTTTCATAGGCATTGGGCTGTGGAGAAAACGCCCGATCCACAGGCTGCAGCGGATACGAATCACGAAATTCCCGCAGCGGTCGTCCCCAATAGCGATGCAGAAGATAGCGTCCGCGCACAAGTTGAAATACATAGCTCTGATACGCATTTCGAAGATGAAAGATGCCGGTTTTTTCATCAAAAAGAATCATTTTATCTCCCCTCCATCATCCGCCGCCCAGGCGAATGCAAACTATCAAAATCCCTTCAAATAAAAGGCAAAATGCTTTGTGGTATTTGGAACTGTATAGGCAGGAAGCACAGGCGCTCCCCACGTATCATCTCCGCCCACCCCTGCTTCGCCTAAGGAGGCACGCAGGAAGGTATGATGTACCGGCGGCAGGTCGTAAGGATGCCGCGCCTGTTCCAATTCATGCGCACTGTAAGGAAGGGCGGATGCCTCCATCGGCGCAGTTGCCGTCAGCCGAAGGCCGCGTCCCTTTCGGTCTGCGACCTCCATCCAGCGAACGCCCGTATGATTCCCGCAGTCCTGTGGAAAAAGATACGGTTCCACTGCATCTGCTACTGTACCTTTAAAGATACCGAGACGCGCGCCGCGCCTGCGGTCTGCATAGTTATCGAGTGATCCGTAGCCATAATAGCGAAGCTGCCTATAATCGGCCGAAAGCGGAAACACCATGGCAAAATCCGGAAGCTCGGGCAGTCCTTCGATCTTTTCATAATCAAGCGCGACAGAAAGGCTGCCGTCATGACATACCTTATAAGTAACAACACAGACAGAAAGCGGATTTGTCGCCAGCTCATACGTAAAGCGCAGCTCGATATGATGCGCTTTATATTCCTTCTGTCCAAGCTGACCAAAGTACACACACGATTCCCATAGGCCATCTTTTGCTCGGACTTCCTTTTTAATCAAACGGCGGTACAGGCTTGCCAGCTTCCACTGTGCAAGCGAGAAATCACGTCGGCTGCCGTAATCGTTATCGACAGGTGCCCGCCAAAAGGACGGCTGTGGTGCGTCCTCGAGCATCTCCCTATCGCCCACACGATAAGAAACGAGATTTCCCAAAGCGCCGGAAAATAGGAAGGAAAAGCCATCGCCCTCGACACCGATGTCAATATCGCCATGAACGATACGAAGCGGCTTTTCATCCCTTTCCTCAAGAAGAGGTTCAGCGATGTAGGATTGCCTGCACGAGATGGAAGAGCACACAGGAAGCAGCATTGGTTCTGCCATAGGTTCGACCTGCTCCACATGCCATATGCCCTGACCAAAGGCGACCTCATGCCCACGTGCAGCATAGCGTTTATCTTTCTTCAGCCGAAGGGATGCCGTAAGACAGGCCTCACCAATATCCAAGATGGGTAACTCCAGTGTTACACTGCCTTCCTGCCCCGCGGCAATGGCGGGCGCAGGCATGGTCGTCTCCCAAAACAACGTTCCATTTAGCGTAAGTTCCAGATGAAGCTCATATTCTTCTGTATTGGTGAACAAGCTCTTATTTTGAATGCGAACGCTGTCCTTCTCGACATGCAGCGTATAGTCTTGATAATTATACTTGACCTCCTGCAGCTTACTCGTGAGCGTACGATCGGCAAAAACAATGCCATCCCCACTGAAGTGACCGTCATGCGGGCGGTCACCAAAATCACCGCCATAGCCAAAGACATCCTGCCCATAGCGACCACGGAAGCGAATCGCCTGGTCGACAAAATCCCAAATAAAGCCACCCTGATAGCGTTCGTCTTCATCGGTCAAGTCTGTATACAGATGCATACCGCCGATAGAATTACCCATCGCATGCGTGTACTCGCAGCAGATAAAGGGTTTCTCACGGTGCTTTGAAAGGAATTTCTTGATATCCGCCACCGTTGGGTACATCTGACTTTCCATGTCACTCGTCCCCTTGTAACGGCGATCCCAGAAAATGCCTTCATAATGCACGAGGCGGGTAGGGTCTGCCTTACGGAAATACTCGCTCATGTGAAAGAGGATACTGCCGCCGTAAGACTCATTTCCACACGACCAAATAACGATACAGGGATGATTCTTGTCGCGCTCCAGCATAGACTTTGCACGGTCCAGTACGGCGCCTTCCCAATCGTTACAGTCGTTGGGAAGGGTTTCGTCATCGGGATAACACGCGCCGTTTTTCATCCATGTGCCGTGTGTTTCAAGATTCGTCTCATCGATCACGTACAGCCCGTAAAGATCGCAGAGGCGGTAAAGTTCACTAGCATTCGGATAATGTGAGCAGCGAAGCGCATTGATGTTATATCGCTTCATGATGCGAATGTCTTCTTCAATGTTGGCAGGATCGATCGCACGTCCACGGTCGCAGTCGAATTCGTGGCGATTTACACCTTTAAAGACAATGCGCTTCCCATTGATCTTCATGATACCGGCCTCCATCTGAAAGGCACGAAAGCCAACAGCCAGCGGAATCACTTCGATAAGGGCATCTTTTTCATCATAGATCGAGAGAACAAGGTCATAAAGGTTCGGGTGCTCTGCACTCCAAAGCGCCGCATTTTCCACCTCCGCTTCAAAGGAAGACAGCTTTCCATCTAATGCCTGATCCCTGGTAAAAATTACTGTACCATCGGGTGCAGTAAGGGAATAAACAACGCGGCGCTTTAACGCATTGGACCATCGCAGAGACAGTGCTAACTTTCCATCGCGATAAGCGTGTACAGGTGTCGCCGTCACGCGGATATCCTCAATATGCAGTAAGGGGCGATGGGTAAGCGTCACCTTTCGAAAGATGCCGGAGAAACGGAAAAAATCCTGATCTTCCAGCCAGCTGCCGGCACTATAGCGGAATACCTCGAGTGCCAAGCGATTTTTTCCCGGCAACAGATAGGGCGTGAGATCAAAGCTGGCCGGCGTAAAGCTATCTTCACTATAGCCCACATAGTGCCCATTCAAGTAAACGGCAACCGCAGACTCTGCGCCGTGAAGCGTAAGAACAGCATCTCGCTCCCATCCTTCCGGAAGGATAAATTCTTTCACGTATTCGCCCACAGGATTTTCCCGCAGGGGAATTTCTCCCGGGTGGACTACCTCATGCCCATCCCATGGATAGGTTTGGTTCGTGTAATGCGGATGTCCCCAGCCCTCCAGCTGCCAGTGTGCGGGAACATGGATCGTATCCCATCCCTCGACATCAAAATGCATCGTTTCAAAACCTAAGGTTCGCTGTCCTGGATTTTTCGCATAATGAAAGTACCAAATCCCATCGAGCGATCGCGTGAAGGAAGATTGTCCGCGTTCAAGTTCCAAAAAATTTGCATAGAACACATGATCGCTGTGCGCTGGCATGCGGTTTTCCGCAAAAAATTTAGGATCAGCGACTTTTTCCAAAGCAAACATCGTGCACCTCAATTCCAAGAAAGGGAGACTGAACAGTCTCCCCCTAACCTACTAGAAATTTTATTTGCTGAGCTCGTCCCACTTTTCTTCCAGCTCACGAACGATACGTACATGCTCTTTTTCCGTCAGTGTGACCTTGACACGATAGAGGATACCGCCGAGAACGATGCATAGGATAGGAACGGCAAACATGATGAATTCAAAACGCTTGAGATTATCCGGTGTAATCGTCTCTGCCGTTGCACCAGAAGTCATGCCAACCCACACGGCTGTAAAACCGATGATGGCGCTTGAAATGGCACCGCCCAGTTTGTCCACCAGCGGACGCACGCAGAGAATCAATGCCTCATCACGATGTCCAAGCTTTAACTGCCCATACTCGACCGAATCCGTAATCGTCATGAGAATGACCAAGAAGATCAGGGGCTGCGGCAGCATGAAAAGCCCTGCTGCAAACAGCGTCATATACAGACTTGTTCCTGCAAAAGTATAGAGGATAAGTGCCAGCAGCATGATGGCAATGGAGGTTAAAAACAACTTTCTGCGGCTGAACATCGTCGTAAGCATCGGGAAGAGTGCAACCGCAAGCAAACCGATGATGACGTTGATAATACCGAGGAAAGAAAATTTCTCCGAATCGCCAAGAACATAAATAAAATAGTAAAGATTGAAATTATTGACAATATTCTGCCCCAGACAAAAGACAAAATACGCACACGCCACCCAAAGAAGCTGGTCGTTCTTAACAAGAACCTTAAAGACATCTTTAAAGCCCGTGTCCGTTTTATTCTGGCGAAGTACAGACTCCTGTTCCTTGGTACCAAGGCCAAGAATAATGGCACCCAATGTTGCGATACCGCCGCCGATGCAGGCAAAGGCAAACCATCCGGTCTGATCCCCAGCACCACCGTTCTGGTTCAGTGAAAAGTATAGCACGATCGGCATAACAATCGCCGTAATCAGCTGCCCGCCGAAGACCGAGCCGATACGCGCAAAAGTAGCCGTGATCTCGCGCTCATGCGAGTCAAAGGAAAGGGCAGGTATCATGGACCAAATCGCGACATCCTTTGCCGAATAAAAAATATCCATGATAAGATACAGCATTGTGAAGAGAATGAAATAGGTCACTGGACTCGACAGCGTAAGTCCGCCGAGGTCGGTAAAAAGAAGTGCCAGCGCAACGGCCGCAACGATGGCACCCGAAAGCACCCACGGTTTGAACTTGCCCCAGCGCGTCTTTGTCTTATCGATGATATTTCCAATAAACGGATCAATAAAGAGCTCGCCTACACGAAGCACGAGAACGATGGTCGTGATGATGCCAATCATGTAAACGTCCCGCTCCTTATTATCGGACTGGAACAAGTTGCTCGTGACGAAAATCATAAAATAGGTGCTGATCATGGCATAGAACACATCATGACCAAAAGTTCCGCATGCATAACAAATGCGCTGCAACAGCTTGCTTTTCATAATATCTTCACCTCTCCCCGCTTAGCGGACAGTCGCTTCCATATAGGCGATAATGCCGTCTGCGATACTTTCTAAATCCCTTCCCTTGCTCGTATTGACGACAAGATCATAATTTTCGCCTGAGCCCCAAGTGAGCCCCGTGTAGTAATTATAATAGCGTGCGCGCTTCGCATCTTCGCGGTTCAATTCTTTAAGGCTCTTGCCGTCATAGATCTTCCTGCCGCGCTCTTCCCGGAAATCATCATCTGCACAGATAAAAATATCGAAGTGATTGTCCGTCTTCCGAAGTGCATAGTCCGCACAGCGCCCTAGAAAAATACAAGGTCCATCCTGCGCAATCTTGCGAATGGCAGCCGATTCCGACAAGAACATCGCATGAGAAGATGCGCCCATGTTCGCGCCGAAAGAATGAAAGGGGATAAAGTTCATCGAAATCGGCTTTACCGTATTTTCCATCTCAAGGAGCTCTTTTTCCGAAAGGTCATGGATGCCGAGTTTCGCCGCCGCAATATGAACAATTTGCCGGTCGTAGAGCTTTACCCCCAGCTTGTCCGCCAGTATACCGGCAAGTTCGCGGCCGCCGGATCCATACTGACGGCCGATGGTAAGGATAAGATTTTCTTTCATTTAAATGCCTCCTTAGCAGAATACATATGTTATACGAGACGCTTGGGTGCGGGACCAGTCGAAGCACGCACCACAAGTGTATTATCCAGCAGGATATGTTGCGTCTTTCCACTTTGAATAACCGCGAGAAGAGCCTTTGCCGCATGTTTTCCCAGCAGCGTCATATGCTGATCCATCGTCGTCAGTGCTGGCTCGACGAGCCGCGCCGCTAGGATGTTATCAAATCCCATGACCGAAAGGTCACGCGGCACATGCAGCCCGACTTTTTTTGCGGCGCGAAGCGTTCCGATCGCCATCAAATCATTGCAGCAAAAAACTGCCGTTGGCTTGTATGTCACAAGACTTTCTACCATCTTGCTTTCCGCAAGGTCGATGGTCTTGCGGCTGTTTCCTTCACCAATATCAATCACACAAACGGCATCTTCTGCCTCGCGTGCTGCCATGTGCTTTCGATAGCTTTCCTCTTTGACACGGTACGAATCTGATGCAGCACCGCGCACAAAGAGAATCTCACGATGTCCCAGCTGCATCAGATATTGCAGTGCCGTGTGTGTACCTTTCCTCTCATTATTTCCAACATAGGAAATGTGCGGTATCGAACGATATCCATTAATGAAGACCAAAGGCAGCCGCAGGGAAAGTTTCCGATAGAAGCTCTCGCGGATATGTGTCGTATTCGGGCTGATGACAATAATCCCCGAAACATTGCGGGAGACGAGCGCTTCGATACAGGCCATTTCCTGATGTGGATCGTTTTTTGCAAAGTTCAAAAGCAGTGAATAACCATCTTCACGAAGACGTTCCTCGATACCATCCATGACAAGGGAAAAAAATGTGTTGAATAAGTCTGGAACGACAACCCCGATGGTCGAAGACTTCTGCATATTCAATTCCCTTGCCTGAAGATTCGGCACATACGCAAGGACAGCGATCGCTTCCTCCACTCGTTTTTTCGTCGCTTCTCTGACGGAATAATTCCCATTCAAAACGCGTGAGACTGTCGCAACCGATACACCTGCTTTTTTTGCCACATCTACTATCGTTGCATTTTTACTGCCTTCCATACAGCCCCTTTTCCGCCATCAAAACGTTATTTTGAAACCGAGTCCACAAATTGATCAAAGGCAGACAAACCTTCTTCGGTGCGCTTATATACCCCTGCATGCGTCAAAACGGTTTCAAAAACAGCACCGATCTCCCTTTGAAGAATGGCATCTACTTCCCTTTCCTCCACCTGTGGGTACTTATGGAGCAGCATTTGATACCAATCGGCATGACTTGCAATCTTTTCATTGGCGGATATGTCATCTAAGCCTTTCACCAAGGCATCGCCGACTTCTTTCATCTCTGCTTTTAAGCGTGCCGGCAAGACAGCAAGCCCCATCACTTCGATAAGACCGATATTTTCCTTCTTGATATGATGTACCTCGGCATGCGGATGAAAAAGCCCCAGCGGATGCGCATCCGTCGTGCGATTGTTGCGCAGGACAAGATCAAGCTCATAAAGATTTCCACGCCGACGCGCAATCGGTGTGATCGTGTTATGCGGCACACCGTCGGACGCAGCGAGTATATCCATATCGGCATCTGTATAGTTGCGCCACTTGGTGAGAATCTTTTCTGCAAGCGCTGCGAGCTCTTCACGGCTCTCGCTCCGCAGGCGAATCGTCGACATCGGCCATTTGACGCGCCCTGCCCGCACCTTGGAAAATCCTGCAAAGCTGTAGCTCTTCTCTATTTTCGCCTTTGCCATAGGAAAGGTATAGCGTCCGCCTTGGTAATGGTCGTGCGTCAATATCGAACCACCGACAATCGGCAGATCGGCATTGGAACCAATAAAATAATGCGGAAAAATCGTAACAAAATCGAGAAGATTTTCAAACGCCCTGCGGTCAATGCGCATCGGGATATGTTCGCGATTCAATACGATACAGTGCTCGTTGTAATAAGTATAGGGTGAATACTGCAGAAAATAGCGATGCCCGGTCAGACGAATCGGAATCAGACGATGCGTCTCGCGGGCAGGGTGCCCGATACGTCCTGCATATCCTTCATTTTCTCGGCAGAGCAGGCACTTCGGATAGCCGGACTGCGGCGCACTCTTAGCTTTTGCAATATCGCGCGGATCTTTCTCCGGCTTCGAAAGATTAATGGTCAGGTCTAAAGCCCCGTATGCTGTCGGCGTTTTCCACACGAGATTCTTGTCAATGCGATCCTTGCGAATGTAGTTTGAAGCAATGCTCATCTTATAGAAGGCATCCGTCGCCGCCTTTGGTGCATGCGCATAATCGGACTGAAAGCGGCGAACGACCTCAGACGGACGCGGCATGACAGCATCCATGAGGCGCGTATCAAAGAGATCACGCTCTTCCGTCGTATCCTCGATAAGTCCGCTGCGCACGGCATAGTCCAACATTTCATCTAGAATAGGCTGCACGGTCTGTAGATTCTCATCGATCGTTTCCGATGTGAAATTGGCAACATGGAGGATGTCTAAGAGCCGATTTGCCGCATAGTAAATATCGTATGCATTCAAAAGCTCTTTTTGCATGGCAAAGTGCAGGAGCCGATTGATTTGTGTATTCATTTTGCATACCCCTCTGGATGCTTTTGATGAAAAGTCCATGCCGTTTGGATAATCTGCTTAACATCCGTGTACTTTGGCCGCCAGCCAAGCACCTTCTTTGCCTTTTCGCTCGATGCAATCAGCTGTGCAGGATCGCCGGCACGGCGGGCACCGATTTCCACTTTGATATCCCTGCCCGTGGCCTTCTTTGCCGCTTCAATCATTTCTTTTACAGAAAATCCCCTGCCATTGCCTAGATTGAAGATATTGCTCTCTCCACCCTTGCGCAGGTAGTCAATGGCAAGCACGTGTGCATCCGCAAGGTCAATGACATGAATATAATCGCGCAGGCACGTGCCGTCCGGCGTCGGATAATCCTCGCCAAAAACCGTAATGTGATCGCGCTTTCCCATGGGCACCTGCAAAATCAACGGGATGAGATGTGATTCTGGGTTGTGATCCTCGCCTATCGAGCCATCTTCTATCGCTCCTGCTGCATTGAAATAACGGAGCGACACGAAACGAACGCCATTGGCGCGGCTCACCCATTTCATCATCTTTTCCATGATGCGCTTGGACTCGCCGTATGGATTTGTCGGTTCTGTCGGATCATCTTCAAGGATGGGAATGCGCTTTGGCTCGCCATAGACCGCGGCTGTCGAAGAAAAGACAATCTTATCCACGCTGTGCTTTACCATGGATTCCAATAGTATCTGCATACCATAGACATTGTTATTGAAGTATTTCAGGGGCTTTTCGACACTTTCACCAACCAGGGAATTCGCTGCAAAATGCACGACGGTATCGATGGCATTTTCTGTGAAAATCTTATCCAAGACGTCAGCATCACGAATATCACCTTCGTAGAATTTAGCCTTTGGATGTACGGCATCCCTATGCCCCGTTTGAAGGTTATCAACGATGACAACAGATTCCCCTTTTTCGATCAACTGATATACGGCATGTGAACCGATATATCCTGCACCGCCACAAACTAAAATTGCCATGGTCTCTCTTCCTCTCTTATCTTAACATCGTAAAAATGAGTTTATCCCTCGATGCGCTTCGTCCCATCCGCAATGCTTGCCACTACGAAGCTCGGCGCGTAACCGATTTTCTTTGTATATGCCGCATGAACATTTTGCTGAAACTCTGCTATTTTGTCATTCTTCACGAGACTGACCGTCGAGCCGCCAAAGCCTGCCCCCGTCATGCGCGAGCCAATGACACCATCTTGCTGCCATGCGATCTCTGCCAGCGTATCCAGCTCCGTCCCCGTCACCTCGTAATCATCGCGCAGGGAGAAATGAGATGCATTCATAAGCTGACCAAATGCCTCCACATCCTTTTTTTCCAGTGCTTTGACCGCCTCCAGCGTCCGCGTATTTTCATAAACCGCATGGCGAGCCCGATGGCGTTCCAAAACCTCCGTGATATGCCCTGCTATCTTCTCAAAAGCATCATTCGTCAGTTCGCCAAGTGCATGAAGATCAGGCCTTACCTCTTTCAGTTCATTGAGCGCATGCTCGCACTGCGCACGGCGGACATTGTAGGCGGAGGAGGCAAGACTGTGCGGTTTGTTCGTATTCGTGATGACGATGCTCGTATCCGAAAGAGCGATTTTGCTGTAACGGTAATCCAGCGTATGACAATCCAGCAGAATCGCATGATCTTTCTTTCCCATACCAACGGCGAATTGATCCATGATGCCGCAATTGACACCCACAAAAGCATTCTCTGCTTTCTGAGAAAGCTTGACCATCTCTATCATATCGAGTCCAAAAGCAAAGGCTTCATTTAGGATAACCGCCGTCAGCACTTCAAGAGAGGCGGATGAAGATAAGCCAGCGCCTGCGGGCAATGTGCCATAAATAAGGATATCAAAGCCATGTGACGCCGCATGCCCCGCTTTTTCAAAGGCATCCACAACGCCCATAGGATAATTAGCCCAATCCTTTCCTGCATCATAGGAAAGTCCCTGCATGGGAAACGTAAGGATTCCCTTATCCTTCATGTTCATCGAATAGAGCCGCGTCATACCATCGGTGCGATCTGCAACCGCCGCATACGTGCCAAGCGAAATCGCACACGGAAATACATGCCCGCCGTTATAGTCTGTATGTTCTCCAATGAGATTCACGCGCCCTGGTGAAAAATAAAAGCGTTCAGGCTCCTTGGCAAATAGCTTGGCAAAGGATTGCTTCATCTGCTCTAAAATCTCCACAACAGCTTCCTCCTCCATAGTATAGAAAACGTTTACTTTTTCTATACTATACCCTTTTTTAAAAAGTTTGTCAATAGATTTAGTAAACGTTTTCTAATATTTAATTAAAATTTTTCTGTGCGTTAAGGCAATCCATGTACTACACTGTATTGATATACAAAAAAAGAACCGGACAAACCGGTTCTTCATTGTCAAAAATGGTCGGGATGACAGGATTCGAACCTGCGGCCTCCTCGTCCCGAACGAGGCGCGCTACCAAACTGTGCCACATCCCGACAACGGTAGCTACTATACCACATATTAAACTGAGATGCAAGAAAAATTTTTACAGAAAAAGAAATCTCCTCAGAAACAATGAATTGCCAAACGCCGCGTTTCGATATACAATAGGAGCAACAGTTTTTCGATGCTCCTGCGCTCTGCGAAAATTCACAGAAAGCGCGGGAACGACAGAAAGGATGAACCCCTTGCTATGAAAGCTATTGAAATTACCAAAGGTATCTACTGGGTCGGCGTAGTCGACTGGACACTTCGAAGCTTCCACGGCTATACTACCTCCCGTGGCTCGAGCTACAATGCCTATCTCATTCTCGACGAGAAGGTCACACTGATCGATACGGTAAAGCACGGCTTCGAAAATGAGATGCTCGAACGCATCAAGTCCGTCATAGATCCTGAGAAGATCGACTACGTCGTCAGCAACCACGTCGAACCAGATCACTCGGGCGGCATTCCCTTCATCATGAAGTATGCCAAGAATGCAAAGGTCGTCACCAGTATGCCAAATGGGCTGAAGGGACTCAGGGCGCACTACGGTGAATTTGACTACCAGCCGGTCAAGACGGGAGAGTCGATTTCCATCGGCAAGCGTACGCTCTCATTCCTCCAAGTTCCTATGCTCCATTGGCCGGACAGCATGATGACGTATTGCCCGGAAGAAAAGATTCTCTTTTCAAACGACGGCTTTGGGCAGCACCTGGCAGCCAGCGAGCGATTCGATGATGAAAATGACCTTTCGATCGTCATCGAAGAGGCGCAGAAATACTATGCGAACATCCTCATGCTCTACGGCCGTCAGGCGGCAAAGGCACTGACGGATGCAAAGGATTTTGACATCCAGATGATCGCCACAGGGCACGGCGTTCTCTGGCGCAAGAATGTCGCAAAGATCGTCGAGCTCTACAAGAAATGGTCCGCTGCTGACCTCGATGAAAAAGCTGTCGTCGTCTACGATACGATGTGGCATTCTACGGAAAAGATGGCTCGCACAATCACAGAAGCATTGCGCGAATGGGGCATTTCCGTCAAACTGTTTGACATCAAGACAACGCCGAATTCCGACATCATCAGCGAGCTCCTCATAAGCAAGTATCTCGCCGTCGGTTCACCGACGCTCAACAACCAGATGATGCCGACCATCGCAGGTTTCCTCACATACTTCAAGGGCCTTTCTCCCCGTCACCACAAGGCATTCGCTTTTGGTTCCTACGGCTGGGGCGGCCAGAGCATCGGGCTTATTGAAGATGAACTGAAGGCTGCAGGATGTGAGATCATCCTCGACAAAATGCGCATCCAGGAAATTCCGAGTACCGAGCAGCTTAAAGAAATTCGCCAGTCGGTTCTTGCCTACAAAAAAGCATAAATAAAAAAGCAAAGGCAGGTCGAAACAAAAGTTTCGACCTGCCTTTTTTGTTGCAGAATTTACCGTAGCTCAGTCATTCGTTATGCCTTGTTGAAGGTAAATTTCGTACTGTCATAACCAATCTTCACGGTGTCGCCGTCTTTGATTTCTCCCTTGATGATCTCCTTCGAAAGCGCCGTCTCAACGGTATGCGTGAGAAGTCTGCGAAGTGGACGGGCACCGAAGTTCGGATCGAAGCCTTGGTCGGCAAGAGCCGTAAGAGATTCATCATTCCAAGTGAGGTGAATGCCGACTTGTTTCTCGAGGCGCTTACCAAGACTATCGAGAAGGAGACCTGCGATGCTCTTAACCTGCTCCTTCTGAAGTCCCTTGAAGACGATGATATCGTCGACGCGATTGAGGAATTCCGGACGGAAGTAATCCTTTAGGATATCCTTCACTGCCTTCTTCGCATCATCGTAAGCCTTATTTAAGATCTCGTGCGAGCCAAGGTTGCTTGTCATAATGATGACGGTATTCTTAAAGTTCACCACGCGTCCTTTGCCGTCCGTCAAGCGGCCATCATCCAGGATTTGCAACAGCACATTGAATACATCGCGGTGCGCCTTTTCAATCTCATCGAGAAGAATGACGCTGTATGGACGACGGCGCACGGCTTCTGTCAGCTGACCACCCTCATCATAACCGACATAGCCCGGAGGCGCTCCGATGAGACGAGCGACAGAATGCTTCTCCATGTACTCGCTCATATCGATGCGTATCATGCTGCGCTCATCGTCAAAGAGCACCTCGGCCAAAGTCTTTGCAAGCTCGGTCTTGCCGACACCTGTAGGGCCAAGAAAGATGAACGAGCCAATCGGACGATTTGGATCCTTGATACCGGCACGAGCGCGAAGGATCGCTTCACTGACCGCCTGAACGGCTTCATCCTGTCCGATAACGTGCTCATGGAGCACATCTTCCAAATGAATGAGTTTCTCGCGCTCACCCGTCAGCATCTTTGTCACGGGAATGCCCGTCCAGCGGCTGACGACCTTTGCGATGTCTTCCTCGCCGACTTCCTCTTTCAGCAGGCTGTCGTCTTTTGACTTCTCTGCAATGATGGCTTCTTCTTCCTTCAGCTTCTTATTGAGTGCGGGAAGTTTGCCGTATTTCAGCTCAGAAAGGCGGTTGAGGTCATAGCTGCGCTCTGCTGCTTCCATCTGGCTGTTGACTTCGTCCATTTCCTTCTTAATGGCGCGGACGCGAAGGATGGCGTTTTTCTCACTCTCCCACTTTGCCTTAAGCTCAGATTCCTTCTTCTGAAGTTCTTCCTTTTCTGCCGTAATGCCCGTAAGTTTTTCTTTCGAAGCATCGTCGACTTCCTTCTTCAGCGCCTGTTCTTCAATTTCAAGCTGCATGATTTTACGGCGTATCTCGTCAATCGGCGCCGGCATGGATTCGATTTCTGTACGCAGCTTCGCCGCTGCTTCATCGACCAAATCGATCGCCTTATCCGGCAGGAAGCGGTCGGAAATATAGCGGTCAGAAAGCGTTGCCGCTGCGACAAGTGCTGCGTCGCGGATGCGGACGCCATGATGAACTTCATAACGCTCCTTGAGACCACGAAGAATGGATATCGTATCTTCGACCGTCGGTTCGCCGACCATAACCGGCTGGAATCGACGTTCGAGTGCCGTATCTTTCTCGATATACTTGCGGTATTCATTCAGCGTCGTCGCACCGATGCAGCGAAGCTCACCACGCGCAAGCATCGGTTTCAAGAGGTTGCCTGCGTCCATGGCGCCCTCTGCTGCCCCCGCACCGACGACCGTATGAACCTCGTCGATAAAGAGAAGAATCTGTCCATCAGACTTTACAATTTCATTTAAGACCGCCTTCAAGCGCTCTTCGAACTCGCCGCGGAACTTCGCACCGGCGACAAGCGAGCCCATATCGAGCGAATAAAGCGTCTTGTTCTTCAGCGACTCCGGCACATCTCCCGCAACGATACGACGGGCAAGTCCCTCGACGATCGCCGTCTTGCCGACGCCCGGCTCACCGATTAACACCGGGTTGTTCTTCGTACGGCGGGAAAGAATCTCGATCGTGCGGCGAATCTCTTCATCGCGCCCGATGACCGGGTCAAGCTTGCCCTTTTTCGCTGCATCCGTTAGGTCTCTGCCAAACTTTTCAAGAGATTTATACCCCTCTTCTGGGTTTTCACTTGTAACGTTCTGCTTGCGATTCTTCTTGATGGATGTCTGAATCGCACTCTTTGTAAGCTTGAACTCTCGTGCAATCGCCTGCACCGTTTCCGACCCATCCGTCACGAGTGCAAGCAAAAGGTGTTCGGTCGACATATAGTCGTCCTTCATGGCATTTGCATACGTCTCAGCGCGGCCGAGTACGCGAACCATGTCCATGCCCATGCTGAGGCGATCCTGTCCCTTCACACTCGGGAGCTTTGAAAGTTCTTTTTCCAAGCGTGCCTTGAGCATGGGCAGATCGGTCTGACAATCTTCAAAAATCGTCGCAAGCAATCCTTCCGGCTCTTTGGCAAGTGCGAGAAGCACATGCGTTGATGTAATTTCCTGCTGGTACCGCATCGCTGCCATCTGCTGAGCCTCTTGAAGAGCTGCCAGCGTCTTGGCTGTATATTTTTCCTGTCCCATAACGCTACCTCCATAAAATTCTATATGCAATCTTCGGTCTTTGAGAATAATTTCAACTTTGTTCCTTGACCTTAGGTCTGAATCCTATTATACACATAAAAGTCAAAAAGTCAAATACTTTTTGACTTTTTGACAAAAAGTTTTCTCAAAGCGATTCGCTATGCGAACCCTAACTAATCATTCACGTATTTTTCCACGCGGATATGCCTGCCGTCGGTATGAAAGGTAATCGCACCGTCTTCATCGGTTCGGTAGAGTTTGATGCCAGAACCTTCAATGCGCTCTACGACGCTTTCTTTCGGGTGACCGAAGGAATTATCCGCACCGACTTCAATGACGGCATATTTCGGATGAGCTGCCTTTAGAAATGCCTCACTTGTCGAAGTATCGGAGCCGTGATGCCCTACTTTCAAGACAATGCAGGCAGGGCTAATACCTTGTTCCAGCATTTTCATCTCATGTTCTTTGATGAGGTCGCCCGTAAAGAGGAAACTGGCATCACCATATGTCACACGGTAGACGTTCGATGCCTCATTATCCTTTGCATCCGGACTGTCCGGCGCGTAGATCGTCTCGATGGTAACGCTGTCAACATTCAAACGTTCACCTTCTTTTGCATGAGAAAAACTGCGAAGAACAGGATCGTTGTCGCTGAGTTTCATACTCCTTGCATAGGCATAGATTCCTTCACCTGCGGTGTAGACATGGTCGACGCTCAAACGATGCAGAATGCTGCCTGCACCTGCGGCATGGTCTTCGTGTGCATGACTAAGGAAGATAGCATCGATATGACGAACGCCGCAGTGAAGGAGAAAGGGAATATCGATCTGCTTGCCGACATCGAAGGCACCGTCCCGCGTACCGCCGGTATCGAAAAGGAAGGCATGTCCTTTCGGCGTCACGACGAGGGCAGCGTCGCCCTGTCCCACAGAGATGAAGTAGACAGCTAACTCCCTTGGCTGTGTAAGGTATCGCGCCGTGAAGAAAACGAGGACAGCGAGAAAGACAGCGCCGATTTTCCAGCTATGCGGATAAAAAGTACGAATGATGCGACTACGGCGCTTTTTTGGCTGAATCATATAGATGAGTGCGCCATAGTAAGGAAGCGCAGCATAGAGCGGCAGCACGGGAAGGTAAACCATACTGCCCGGCATCTTTGCCAGAGGAAATGTCATCTCGCGGACAATGCCGAAAAGAAGGCTTCCGAAGACAAAGAGGAGAGAACCTAGAAACGGAAGGAAGGAGATAATCCCTGCCAGCAAGGCAACGATGATAATACAGTCGATGACAGGCGCGATGACAAGGTTTGCAAGAAGTGAGGAAAGGCTGATCTGACCGAAGTACCACGCAAGAATGGGCAGCGTCGCAAGCTGAGCACCAATCGTGACGCCAAAGCTCATTGCAGCAAAATCCGGCAGTTTCCTGCGAAACTTCTTTCGAAAGAATGGCGCGAGGTAGAGAAGTCCTGCCGTCGCCATGAAGGATAACTGGAAGCTGATATGGTAGAGAAGCAGCGGGTTGATGAGGAGCATGATAAGTCCTGTGAAAAGCAGGAGATACCCCGCACTTTTTTCCCGCTCCAAAGCGACTGCCAAAAAGGTAAGGCTGCCCATGACAGCAGCGCGAATGACAGGCGGCACGCAGGCAGAGAGAATACAGTAGATACCGACGACGAAGATGACAAGTCCCGTCGTCACCGCCTTTGGCAGGCGAAGGAGTACGCCAAGATAGGCAATCGCTGCCGCGAGTAAGCTGACATGGGAACCAGAGACAGAAAGGATGTGAACGATGCCCGTCGTCGTAAAGGCATCGATGATATCTTCCTGAATGCCATCATAGCCACCGAAAAGCATGGCAAAGACCGTGGCTGCCTCATCTTTTGGCATAACTTTCTTCATATGTTCCCGATAGCTTTGCCGAATGGATGCCGCAAAGCGGAGAAAGCTGTTCCCCTTTGCCTCCTCGTATTTCAACGAGCCTTTTTGAACAGAACCAGATGCCGTAATACCACTGCTTCGCAGAAGCATCGGCGTATCAATCTGCCCGGGATTACCATAGGCATGCGGCGAGCGAATCTTTACCGTGCCCGCAAGCTTATCGCCGATCTTCGCCTGTCTTGCAATTTCTTCTGCCGTCTTGCCACGTGCATAAAGATAGATACCACCTGTGGCTTTTTCCTCTTTCCCTGCTGCTTTGACCGACTCAGCCGCAAGCGTGAAACGCAGCTTCGGCTGCCCTTTGGCATCCTCTGTAATACGCGGCTCTTCCGTCAGATGCCCTGCTACATGAACGCTTTTCTTGGCATAGTGCGAGATATCGTTTGCGGCAAGTTCATATGCTGCTGTAAATCGAAAGCTGCCAAGTACAAAAAAGAGCAGCGCGACAGGCACAAAAGCCCATCGGCTACTCTTATAGACAGAGAGGACAGATACTACAAAGGTAATGCCCAACGCAGCAAACAGCATTGCATGCATCATGGCAAAGCCGCTCCCTGCAAGTATGCCGAGGGATAGGGCGGTGAGGAGACCAGCAAGAAACGCTTCCGGCGACCGCTCTTCCCACATGACTATCCCCTCCATCTGCTGCCCTATATTCAAAAGGGAACGACCGCAATTCCGAGCTTTCGCAGAAAGGCCTTGGTCGATATTTCTTCTGCCTTCGCAAAAAGATCTGCCGGCTTACCTTCTGCCAGTTTTTCAGCTGCACGTATGAGGATGGCGGCACACATCTTCGCATCTTCAAGCGCATCGTGATGCTTGAAGCGAACGTTCAGATGATCTGCTATGGTATTTAGCTTGTGATTTTCAAGCTCTGGCCAAACGCGACGAGCAATCTTCACAGTGTCGGCATAAGAAAACTTCGGCCACTTCAAATCGTAGCGATGGATACACGCCCTCAAGACACCCATGTCAAACGGTGCATTATGTGCTAGGACGATACTCTCTTCCAGTTCCTTTGCCAGCGATTCCCAAATGCCTGCAAAATCTCGCTCATTTTCTGTATCCTCTTCGTGAATACCATGGATGGAGATGTTGAAAGGATTATATTTATTGAACGGCGGACGAATGCGTGTATAGTAAGAACGCACGAGTTTGTCGCTCTGAACGGCGACCACGGCAACGCTGCATGCAGAGTCCCGTGCACCCGTTGCCGTCTCAAAATCAATCGCCGTAAAATCCATAACTCCCTGCCTCTCTCTTACCTTCTTAGGTTTCGCTCTTCAAATACTTATCGATGGCATCGGCTGCCTTGCGGCCGGCTCCCATGGCGAGTATGACTGTCGCCGCACCGGTGACGATATCACCGCCTGCGAATACGCCCTTTTTGCTCGTCGCACAGGTCTCTTCGTCGGCAATGATATTGCCGCGCTTTGTCGTATCAAGCCCCGGTGTCGTATGTGCAATGATCGGGTTCGGCCCCGTACCGATCGCAATGATAATCGTATCGTACGGCTCAGTGAACTTTGAATCCGCAATCGGCTCTGGACGACGGCGGCCAGAGGCATCCGGCTCGCCAAGCGCCATGCGTTGAAGCTTCAATTCCTTTGCCCAGCCGTTCTCATCGCCAATGACCTCCACCGGATTGGTGAGCAGCTCGAAGTGAATTCCCTCTTCTTTTGCGTGCTCAACCTCCTCCTTACGTGCGGGAAGCTCTTCCTCGCTGCGGCGATAGACGATGGAAACCTTATCTGCACCAAGGCGAAGTGCCGTGCGAGCCGCATCCATCGCGACATTGCCGCCGCCGACAACCGCGACATTCCTGCCGACGTGAATCGGCGTTGCGTATTCGGGGAAGCGATACGCCTTCATCAAATTGCAGCGCGTGAGGAATTCATTGGCAGAGTAAACGCCGTTCAAATTTTCGCCGGGGATATCCTGGAAGCGCGGAAGACCTGCACCCGTACCGAGGTAAACAGCAGAAAAGCCTTCTTCTTCCATCAGTTCATCGACCGTGTAAAGGCGGCCAACGACGGAATCGAGTTCAAACTTGACGCCGAGCTTTTTGATGGCATCGATTTCTTTCTTGACGACCTTTTCCTTTGGAAGACGGAATTCCGGTATACCGTAGGAAAGGACGCCGCCTGCCTTATGAAGTGCTTCAAAGACTGTGACATCATAGCCGCGCTTGGCGAGATCACCTGCGCAGGAAAGCCCAGAGGGACCCGCCCCGATGACAGCGACCTTTTTCGCACCCTTCGGCGGTTCTTTCTGCTCGCCTTCTTCCTTCTGCAAAGCGATGTCCGCAACAAAGCGTTCGAGACGACCAATGCCGACCGATTCACCTTTCCTGCCGAGAATGCAATATTTCTCGCACTGATTTTCCTGCGGGCAGACACGCCCACAGACAGCCGGCAATGCGTTCGATTCTTTGATCTTCGCCACTGCACCCGCGTAATCCTTTTCCTTGATGAGCGCGATAAAACTCGGAATATCGACGGATACCGGGCAGCCCTTACGGCATTGCGGCACTTTGCAGTGCAGGCAGCGCGCAGCTTCTGCCAGTGCGGTTTCTTCATCGTAGCCGAGTGCGACCTCATCAAAATTATGTGCGCGAACTTTCGGGTCCTGTGTTGGCATCTTGTGCTTTTTCATTGAAACAGCCATGCTTACTTCCTCCCCAGTCCAATATTGCAGACGTGATCCTTTTCGGCCGCTTCTTCCGAGCGATACATACGCTGACGCATCATGAGCCCTGGGAAGTCGACTGCATGCGCATCAAACTCCGGTCCATCGACACAGGCAAACTTTGTCTTGCCGCCAATAGTAACACGGCAGCCGCCGCACATGCCCGTGCCATCGACCATGATGGGGTTCAGGCTGACAACCGTCTTGATGCCGTATCTCTTCGTTGCATCCGCAACACTCTTCATCATGATAACGGGACCAATCGCCGTGACCTGGTCGATCTTTTCTCCACAGTTCACGAGCTCCTCAATGGCATTGGTAACAAAGCCTTTGATGCCATAGGAGCCATCATCCGTCGTGACAAGAACTTCATCAGAAACGGCACGCATCTCCTTTTCCATAATGAGGATGTCCTTCGTCTTAGCACCCATGATGCTGATGACCTTATTGCCGGCTTCATGCATAGCGCGGGCGATCGGATACGAAGGCGCAACGCCGATGCCGCCCCCGACAGCGACGAAAGTACCGACGTTCTGAATCTCCGATGGACGGCCAAGTGGTCCGACAAAATCGACGAGACTGTCCCCTTCCTTCCGTGCGGCAAGCTCCATTGTGGAAGCCCCTAGCACTTGAAAGACGATGAGAATAATGCCTTTCTCACGATCAAAATCTGCAATCGTCAGCGGGATGCGCTCGCCCTCTTCGTTGACGCGAAGGACGATGAACTGCCCCGGCTGCGCCTTCTGCGCTACGCGCGGAGCTTCGATGTCCATCGCAAAGACATTGGGAGACAATTCCTCTTTTCGAAGAATCTTAAACATAATACCCTCTCCTAAAATAACTTATACTATCTTTATTCAAAAAATCTATGCCTTCCGCCAAAGATTGCTCCCTGCTCCAGCGGAATCAGGCAAAGATACCCTCGATGTATGCCTTGAGATTTGTCTTAATCGGCATGAAATAGAGACTTGCCTCATGCTTTTCAGCATATGCCATGACTTCCTTTGCAAAAGCAACACTCGCCTGAAGGTTATACGAAAAATCCTTTGGAAAAACGACGTTATTCTTTCGTTCCCAATAGTTTTTCGATGCCTGTGTCATGACCGGAGAAACGCCCCAATAGACCTCTGTTCCATCGAGCATCTCACGGTACATATCGAGAAGGCGCATATCAAAGAATGGTTGAGTGAAAAAACCTGCTGCACCCGCTTGAAGCTTCCGTTTGATGCGGTACTGCTCCTGCTTCATCGAGCTGCGGTACTGATCAATCCCTGCATAGACCTTGACGTCCGGCATTTCATGACCAAACTTCCAGATGACGTCTGTGGATTCCGTTGGAAAAGTCGCATGTTTCATATCCTGCGGCGGATCACCCTCGATGACGAGCACCTCTTTAATGCCATGTGTACGAAGATAAACCTTCATCGGAAGTTCCGCATCGAGGTCAATGTCCATCGCGCGGATATGCGGCATGACGGCAGGAAAGTATTCGCCTGCAACCGCTGCGCCCTCCCAGCTCCGCATCTCAAGACGGAGAAGATCCGGTATATTGATAACGTCTACTTTGTCTTCAAACTTCTTCAAGAGCGAGAGTTCTTCTCTCAGCGCTTCTTCTTCACGCGGTACCAATTCAACGGAGATACGTTTCACTTGCTGCCCCCAATCCATATACGTTCTGCAAAATAAAATCCATTTTTATTCTATTACATTTCTCAATATTTTTCAATATTTTGACCTATACCGGCTCTACCGTAAATGTTACAGAAGAATACGATGCCCCTAAGCAAACCTTAGTGAAGCAAGCGGGGAAAGTGCACGGTACGCCCCGGCGGACTTCTTTCGTCCAAGCGCAGCGCGTTTAAGAAGTCCGCCGCTTGTTAAGCGTACAAGTGCACGACCGCTTGCGTAACGAGGCGTTTGCGTGGGACACGCATGTCCATAACATGTAACGTAGATTCCCTATACCTATATTCTTCGGCTACACGGCATGATGCAAAAGAATCTGTCTGCGCTCATAGAAAATTCCAATATATATATATATAATTTAACATTTTTTATAACTACGTTCAAAGAAATACCGCAGCATATCCGTCAATCTTCCCTCCACCATAGGAAAGGCAAAAAAGAACGCCAGACCATCTTCCCAAAGATCCATTCGCTCACGAAAATACGTTAGATTCATTTGTAAGAAATCCAAACAGAATCGATTTTCTGGTTTTAAGACACCTTCCGATTCCAACGGAGAAGGCTTTCCCTGCGTGGGATTCGGTCGGAAAGCTACCGTATTGCCGCAAGGTGCATCCCATATGTTCATCACATCCTTAGGAATACCTTTTTCCGCATCTACATATAAGACATGCGAGAGTTCTTTCGGCAATTGTTCCGGTATTTGCAAAAACTGCAGGGTCTTCTCCGGCAAACTTTCGGAAGGATACTGAACCTTGCGCTCTTTATAAGCATTTGTGTCATAACATATGCTGTCGATCCCCCTGTCTTTCAGTGTCTTTTCTAAGGCCGTCACCGAAGTCTTTTTAGCATCATATATGAAATATACTTGGAGTTTCTTCTCACTTACCGCATGCAGCTGCAAAAGCTCTTTTTCCAAACGATGCACAGAAGAATCCGTATCAGCCGATAACAGAAAGACCATCGACAATATACGTCTTCTATTTTCTTCTGTACGTTCTCTTTCTCGATCAATATCCCTTCCTGCAACCACCGGATCATCTGTTTTCGCCCACTGAGGAAACAGTTCTTGTGTAGAATACAAGACATAATCCGGCGGAATATTGTATTTTTTTAAAATATATTCCTTATTTCGTTTTAAAAGTGCATCATAAAACTTCGTCCTTTCCATCTGTTCTTCTTTTGATTCTCCAGATAAAAAAGCTCCGCTTCCAAAATGGTGAATATAGGTATCGCGGCAGAGAAGTACTTTCCACCCTGCCTGTTGAATGCGGAAAGAATAGTCATCATCTTCATAATTTCCCGGCGAGAATTTTTCGTCTAAGTTCCCAATCGCTTCATAGACTTCACGCCGAAACAGAAAACAAAACATGATCAAACGAAGCCGGCGCTCATAACGAGCAGGCACGCGTCTGTTAATTCGCGCCCCAAAGCGCTCCAGCTCAGACATCTGATGATACGGAGCCGGTATGGTCTGATAATTAGAACAAAAATTTGTAAGACAGCTGACAGCACCGACATCCTTCGAAGAAAAAAGCCCTTTGGAGAGACTCTCCAGCCAATACGGCGTCACGATGACATCACTGTTCAAGAGCAGCAGTGTATCACCTTTTGCGATACGCAGCCCCTGGTTACAGCCTTTGGGAAAGCCCACATTTTCTTCATTGCACAATAATCGTATATCATCTTGCTGCTCCAACCACTCACGCGAACCATCTTTAGAAGCATTTTCCACAACGATGATTTCATAAGTGCCCGGCGCAGTATGCTTGCGAATACTTTCAATTGCAAGCTTCGTATATCCTAATGTATTATATGACAACATGATGATACTCGTCATGTGAAACTCCTCTCAAATCTGCCATCTTACCGAAAAAGGATAACTGTTGTTTTAGCTGATAAGGCAAAAAAAGCCGCCCGTATCACGCCAGGCGGCCCTTTCGACTCATGTCAATCCTTTTGGGGGAAGAATTCGTCGTGAATGGCGTTGACCGCCTTCTCGAGCACATTGCTCTTAACAAGGCAGGAAATGCTGATTTCCGATGTCGAGATGATGTCGATATTGATCTCCGCCCTGCTTAGTGCACCGAACATACGCGCTGCGATGCCCGGGTTGCCGAGCATACCGGCGCCGACGATAGAAACCTTAGCGACATCTTCTTCGACGAGTACAGAGGTCGCGCTGAGATTTGCCGCCACTTTGTCGACGACTTTCTTTGCCTGTGCCAAATCATCGGCTGCAACAGTAAAGACCATGTCGGTGACATTTTTTTCGATGTTGCGAATGCTCTGCACGATCATATCGACGTCGATATTGGCATCGGCGAGTGCAGAAAAGATTTCATGTGCAATCCCCGGCGTATTCGGAATGCCGAGGACGGCGATTTTTGCTACCTTCTCATCGTGTGCAACACCGCGAATGATAAAATCTTTCTCTTCCATCGTGTATTCCTCCCGAATGATTGTGCCCGGCTTATTCGTAAACGTAGAGCGGACGTGAATGGGGATGTTGTAAAACTTGCCCATTTCAACAGAACGCGGCTGCATGACACCTGCGCCGAGACGCGCCATCTCCAGCATCTCATAATAGGTGATTTCTTTCATCTTGCGCGCGCCTTTGACAATGCGCGGGTCGGCGGAGTAAATGCCGTCAACATCCGTGTAAATCTCGCAGGTATCTGCACCGAGCGCACCCGCGAGTGCAACAGCCGATGTATCCGAACCGCCGCGCCCCAGTGTGACAGGGTTGCCTGCGGCATCTGCGCCTTGAAAGCCCGCGACGACGACGATGTTGCCCCTATCCAGTTCCTCGTGTACACGCTTCGGTTCGATGCCTATGATGCGTCCCTTTGTGAAAACATCATTCGTCTTCATGCCTGCCATCGGTCCCGTGATGGAGACTGCCTTCTGCCCAAGTTCACAAAATGCCATCGCGAGCAGCGCAATCGAGACTTGTTCGCCCGTTGTCAGGAGCATATCCATCTCTCGCGCATACTGGTACGGATCCTTCGTGATGCCGCGTGCCAGTTTAATAAGCTCGTCTGTCGTATCTCCCATCGCAGACACGACCATAACGATCTGGTCGCCCGGCTTCCTTTCCGAAAGGACACGCTTTGCTACATTCTGTATCTTTTCTGTGGTTGCTACCGAGCTTCCACCAAATTTTTTAACAATAAGCGCCATGATTCTCCCCCTCGATATCGCGGCGTTGCAGCCGCTCACTTAACGGAGATATTATACCCTATGGTTTCGCGTCTGTCTATACTCAGGCTCATATTTTATGTAATTTTGTTTGCATTCAAGATACATTTCTGGGGTCATACTTTACATTTATGACAAGTTTCAATATAAATATGATAAAAACTGAAACATCTGCCCATGTCTTTTATGGACAAAGTCTGAAGTCCTATGATATCCTATGATATCAAAAAAAGACCTCACGATTCTCCAGGAGAAAATCATGCGAAAAATTCTTGTAAAATCGAGCGAAGTCGATGCGAAAGACCGCGCCATACCTGTCCACTCTTATTTGAAACATTACCACCACATTTCAACCTCTTTATGGAAGCGCATCAAGTTTTCCGGCACCTTTTCTGTAAACGGCATCCTACGCATTGCCGCACGCACCGAAGTAAAGGCAGGCGATGTCATATCTTACGATGTTGGAAAGAAAAGCAGCATTCCTTCTGAATCCATGCGGCTCGACGTCCGTTATGAAGATGACTTTCTCCTCGCGATAAACAAGCCTGCCGGTCTGCTCGTTCACCCAACGCACCGCACCTATCTGGGAACGCTTGCCGGCGGCGTCCTTCATCACTATGCGGCACGCGATGAACAACATGACTATCACCCCATTCATCGGCTCGACATGGATACCTCAGGTCTCGTCCTCATCGCGAAGGAGCCGGAGGCGCAGCATATTCTCTTTCTCGGCGGCGGCAAATCTTTTTCCCGCGAGTATCTTGCCATTGTTGAAGGGAAGATGGTGCCTGCGCGAGGAACCATCGACTGCCCAATCGCTCGCCCTGACCCCCAAAGCGTTCTGCGCATCGTCTCCCCCGATGGAAAGCCCGCTGTTACGCATTACGAACGCCTTGCATACGACAGCCGCTTTTCTCTCCTTCGCCTCCGCCTTGAGACAGGCCGCACGCATCAGATTCGCGTCCATATGCAGCATCTCGGCTTTCCTCTTATCGGCGACCGACTTTACGGCGGCAGAACAGATCCCCTCCCTCGCCAAGCACTTCATGCAGCCCGTCTTACCATATACCATCCCATCACCGGGCAACGTCTTTCTCTTTCCGCACCACTTCCAAAAGATATGACCGATTTGCTCGTCCGCTTTACAAATTAGCGCTACTCATCCCCCAACACGCTAAAACCTTTGACTTTTTGCAGTAAATTATCACTTACCCATGGACTATGCACTTTATACAAAAACACCCATACAGGTATCTCTATCTGCATGGGTGTTTTTTCCACGGATATTTTCTAGAAGCTCACTTCAAATCTGGATAGACACATTTTACCATCGTCTCAACGGCTTCCGGATAGTGAATGCCAGGACTTAAGAGAAAGAGATCCTGCGGAAGATAATAGACATGCCCTTCTCTCACGGCAGCTACACTCTGCCACGCAGGATTTTCAGCAAATTGTTTTTCCATCCCAGCCTTAATATCTTCCATCTTTCCCATACTGGTGACGAAGAGGATTTCCGGGTTCTGATTGACGAGCGTTTCCAAGCTGTAGGGCGCAGCATCCGGATCCTTTTCCAGCGGTGTCATGCCGCTGGCGACATTTTCCCAGCCGAGCATCTTCGTAATGCAACCGGCGATACTGCCATCCAGCTGCACGGTTAAGCCTTGATTCGTCGAATGAATGACAGATATGCGACGCTTATCCTGCGGCATCTTCTCCTTGATATCCGCAATCTTTTTGTCCATATCTGCGATAAGCGCTTCGCCTTTTTGTGCTTCGCCCGTGATCTTTGCCATAGCGCGGACTTCATCTTTTACATCATCATAGCTCTTCATGTCAAGGACAACAGTCTTTACGCCATTTTGCTCAAGCGTATCGACGAGCTTCTCATTCATGCCCTTGTTGATGATGACGAGATCCGGCTGGCATGCCATGACTTTTTCTGCATCGATCTGATAAACTTTACCGACGCTTTCCTTCTCCTTCGCCCATTCAGGCATCAAAGTCTTTGAATCGGGGCGTCCAACGACATCGCCGCCGACTTCATGAAGCGGTTCTAAGAAGGACGCACTCGTGACAACGATGCGCTCCGGCTTTTTCTCAAGCGTGACATCGCGGCCGAGTGCATCATGCACAGTCGCAAATGCAGCCCCCGCACTTCCCTTCTCCTCGTCGGCCCTCTTGCCGCAGCCTGCAAGCACAAACAGGGTGAGCATAAGGAGGGTTAAGACTAGAACCGTGCCTATATTTTTTTTATACGCAAGCATTCTTGATATCAAGACAACAGCCTTCTTTCGATACAAATAGAAGTCACTTATTTATCTGCCTTCCGACGCGTGAGGATTGTCGAAAGATAGTTCAGGCTCTCATCCTTATGGGCAGAGAGATCCTGGATAATACGCTCTTCCGAAAGCCCCGCGCGGCTGACAAGGATACCGTTTTCTGCAAGTCCATGTTTTTCAAGAAGTTCTGTGATCTCCTTGTGATTCTTATATACCTTCATGATGACGAGATTGTCCGCCGTATCCATCGCATGCTCTATCTTAGCAAGCGGCGCCGTTGCAGGAATGATGGAGAGAATATCATTGCCCTCAACGATCGGGTAACCGACTTGACTGCCAATGGCGGCGAACGCAGGGACGCCGGGAATCGTCACGATATCTACATCTTCCTTTTCAAGCAGGCGGAAGATATAGATATAGGTGCTGAAAAACATCGGATCGCCCAGTGTCAAAAAAGCAACGTTCTTACCGGACTTCAAAAGAGTGAGGATCTCTTCCTTATTTTGCTCCCAAGCCTTCGTATCTCCCTCAAATCCTTTAACCATCGGAAAGACCTGGTAAACAATCTCGATATCTTTCTTGAGATATGGCTTTGCAATCGAAAGTGCAACGCTGCCGTCCTTCTTCTCCGTCTTCGGTGCGATGAGAACATCTGTGTTCTTGATGGCATTGATCGCCTTCACCGTCAAGAGTTCCGGGTCGCCGGGACCGACACCGATTCCGTAAAACTTACCCTTCATATCATAGCCTCCTAAAACGTACCTGCCGGTACACACGCGCTTGTCCCCCATAATGCATACATTATTCATAGTACACGGATTATGAGTTGGTGTCAATGAATCACGAAAGAAAGCTTTGAACCATCTTTTTCTTCTTTCCTTGTAAAAGGTTCTGTTTCAATGGCAAGACGTAAAAATACAAGAAAAACCTCGCCGGATAACCGTACGAGGCTTTTTTATCGCTTACGTCCTTTCGCGAATGACAACTCTTTCATCGCCGCCGTCTGTCGGCACGAGCTGTACACTGACAATCTCCTTGGCCGATGTGGGAACGCTCTTCCCAACGAAATCGGCTCGAATGGGAAGTTCCCGATGACCGCGGTCGATGAGGACAGCAAGCTGAATGTTTTTTGGACGTCCCATGTCGATGATAGCATCAAGTGCGGCACGAATCGTGCGGCCAGTGTATAGAACATCATCGACGAGGATGATGTTCTTCCCAGTGACATCGACGGAAAGATCTGTCGGGTGAACAATCGGCTGATACGAGAGCGTCGAAAGGTCATCGCGATAAAGCGTGATATCCAAAATGCCCAGCGGCGGTTTCTTTCCTTCGATTTGTTCGATAGTTGCCTGAATACGCTCTGCCATCGGCACGCCGCGCGTGCGGATACCGACAAGCACGATATCTTCGATCCCCTTGTTGCGCTCGACAATCTCATGTGCGATGCGTGTGAGCGCACGCCGAATTGCTTCCATGTCCATGATGGTTGTCTTGTCCTTTAATACTGGCATGGTAAACCTCCCTTATGAGAACTTTCCATAGTTTTTATCCAACCGATCCAAAATTACCTGCATATCCGAAGGTACGGGCGCAGTAAACGTCATGCGCTTTCCCGTCCTTGGATGCGTTAGACTGAGCGTATGCGAGTGAAGTGCCTGACCCTTGAGGGCAAAGGAAGATTTCTTTCGCGGGCCATATTTATCATCACCCACGAGAGAGTGACCGATACTTGCAAGGTGGACGCGAATCTGATGTGTACGCCCTGTCTCCAGCTGGCATTCCAAGAACGTATAATCGCCATAGCGTTTCAAAACTTTGAAATGCGTGACAGCAGGCTTTCCGTTTTCATAGACAATTGCCATCTTCTTGCGGTCGGTCGGATGTCTGCCAATAGCACCCTTAATTGTCCCCGCTTCTTCGGAAATGTTGCCGTGACAGATGGCAAAGTATCGGCGCTTCGCCGTCTTCTCCCGAATCTGCTTGGCAAGGCTCAGATGTGCCGCATCGTTTTTCGCCGCCACCATGACACCGGATGTATTCTTATCCAAGCGGTGAACAATGCCGGGACGAATCTCGCCGTTGATACCCGAAAGATCCTTACAATGAAAGAGAAGTGCATTGACAAGCGTCCCCGTATAGACACCACTCGCCGGATGTACGACCATACCGCGCGCCTTGTCGATGACGATGATATCCGCATCTTCATAAAGAACAGCGAGCGGGATGTCTTCCGGCAAGATGTTGGAAAATTCACAGCTCAGCATGGCAAACGTCACCGTATCGCCCGCAGCAAGCTTTCGGTTCTGCTTTGCCGCCTTGCCATTTACACAAGACTTCCCCGCGTCCAGACACTTTTGAATATAGGAGCGGGAAACGTTTGGTTCCATGCGAACGAGGAAGTGGTCGAGCCGTTCGCCCTCCCTATCGGCAGTAAAAGTTCTTACTTCGTCCATATCATCACGCTTCCTCATGCGCTTTCTCTTTGCTGTCAAAGCACATACTATAAATCATGAGGGCGATGCCGAAGACAATCACCATATCTGCGAGGTTGAAAACCGGCCAAATGTGAAAATCAAGATAATCTATGACGCGTCCGATACGGATGCGATCGATAAGATTGCCCACCGCTCCCGCGATCATGAAATGTGTCCCATAAAAAAAACTGCGCGGTTCTTTCTTCAAATGGCTGCGAAAGAACAAAAAGAGGACAAGGACGAGAGCGCCAGCAAAGACAAAAAACATCTGCGCATGTTCAAGCATACCAAAAGCCGCTCCCGCATTCAAAATGAACGTGATGTGAAAGAACGGAGCAAAGACAGGGATGCTTTCGCCCGGTGTCATATGATGCACAACGAGAAATTTGATCAGCTGGTCAAAGGCTATGATGCCACAAAAAAGTACCGGTAGCATCTCTGTCTTCAGCCTTCCTGACGAGGCGTATCGCTTCCTTCACTTTCTTCATGCGCTACAGTATTCCACGCCTGTGCTTGTCGCACACTGTAGCTTTGCATATCCTCTGCCACCTGCTTCTCTCCATCTTCTCTCGTCTGTGTCATAGATGGCATCTGCTGCACCGGACCTTTTCGGCTACTGGGGAGTCCCTCAATGGTCGTATTGATGAAACTGAGTTCAGACTGAAGAGCCAGCTTATATTTATTCAGAAATTCACGTCTTTCGTGGTCGATGCGCTCGTACTCCCGCACGAGTGTGCGAAGGCGCTGCAGTTCCTCATCGATTTTGGTCTTTGCATCCATCTCCGCTTCACGCTTCATGTTTTCACATTCTCTGCGCGTATTTTCACGGAGCTCTTCGGAATTCTTGCGCGAAGCCGCCATGACTTCTTCTGCCGAACGCTGTGCGATGATGAGTGTTTGCTTGAGGTTATCTTCTAATGCATGATACTGCTCATTATCCTTTTTGAGCCGCGCCATATCTGCCTTGAGCTGCTCCTTCTCACGATTCAGCCGCTCCATCTCGTTCGCGATCTCATCGAGGAAATCGTCGACCTGTTCTTCGTTATAGCCGCGAATGCTGTGTTTAAAATTCTTATTTTGTATATCCAGCGGTGTAAGCATGCGTTGCACTCCTTATCATGTATAAAATAAACCGAATCAAATATAGCGCTTTAAATGAACGACCATGCGTCCCTTTTTTGTCTGACCGGCAATTTCTGAAACTTCCAGTCTGCCGCGCCCACGCATCGAGAGAATGTCTCCCGGTTTTACTACCTGAGATGCGCCTTTCACCGGCTGCCAGTTAAGGCGAAGCTTGTCGGCAGCAATGTCGCTCGCTGCGCGGCTTCTCGAAACGCCAAAGCCTGCTGCGACGATGGCATCCATGCGAAGGGACGCAACCGTCGCGCGAATCTCCTTTGTGCGAATCTCGCGCGGTGCGATATCTGACAAGTCGCCAATTTCAGCCTTGACAGCAACCTGCCCGATGCGTTCAAGTTCACCTACCAGATGTTCTGCGAGGCTGCCGTCCACCAAAATCGTCGCCATGCCATACTTCAAGATGATATCCCCAACCGATTCCCGCGCCATGCCAAGCGACAGAACCGCACCGAGAACATCACGATGTGTCAGCGCCGCAAACTCTGCCCTCCAGCATGCACAAATACAGGCGATATCAAAACCTGTCGGCTCTCCCTTGAAGTCATCGGCGATAAACATGGCACGCATGCGCTCTGCGCCAAGGTAGCCGCCGAAAAAATCTATGCGGAAACCACCGAGATTTGCACGTACGGCCTCTGCTATTTCCTGCTCGTAGGGATCCAAGAAGCCCGAGATGCGATACTTCTCTGTCTTCTTCGTCATCTCTGCAAGATTTACAAGTTTTTCGGCGACTGCCTCACTATCCATCCCCTTATAGAAGCGCAGAAGTTTCTCTTTCTGTTCCTGTGCCATAATCCCACCTTATTTTTTCATCCAAGGCATCGAGCTTGAAAAGCGGTTCGAATCCTCCATATAAGCGATGTTGACATTATGCGGTGCACAGAGAAAGACATTTTTACCAACTTTTTTTATCTCGCCGTTCAACGCATACGTCGTACCGCCGATAAAGTCTAGAATACGCTTTGCCGATTCGCCCTCCGTATGTTCGAAGTTGAGAACGACCGGTTTCTTCTCACGCAGGTTGTTCGCTACCTGCTGTGCATCATCGAAAGACTTTGGCTCAATAACGATGACATTCATGCGTGCAGCCGCAGCCTTTGACGATGCAGATGAGCCAGCAGAAGAGCCCGATGCCGCGGCTGCCGCTTGAAAATCAACGACATTTTGCGAACTTTCATCGTTTTTCTCTAAATCCATAGCTTTTTCTTTCCTCGCCTTTGCTGCCAGTTCATCTGCACGTAACTCCGCTTCTTCACGCTCAAGAATCTCTTCTTCCGGATCCGTGAGCCCCAGTTGTCGGTACACCTTATCCATAAAACCCATGGCAATCCTCCTAATATTGACGCGGTCCGAAAATGGCCGTACCAACGCGTACGATATTTGCGCCCTCTTCCACGGCGATCGCATAATCATGCGTCATCCCCATGGACAAATAACGGATCGTTGCCGTCTGATATGGAATTTCCTTTACCTTTTGGAAAATTTCATACATCCGATGAAACAGCGGGCGGCACTCCTCCACATTTTCGTAATTTGGCGCAATGCACATGAGTCCGACAAGATGAAGATGCGCCAGCTCATCAACTTCGTCAAGCATATTAAAGAGGTCTTCTTCATAAACGCCCGACTTCGAGTCTTCCTTGGCAAGGTTGACCTGCACCAAAACGTCCTGTACCTTTCCTAACTTGCCCGCTTCCTTATCGAGTTCTTTTGCGAGGTGAAACGAGTCAACAGAATGGATGAGGTCAAAGTACTTCACTGCCTGTTTCGCCTTGTTCGTCTGCAAGTGCCCGATAAGATGCCATGTGACGTCGCGCCCAAGCGTCTCGTATTTTTTCTTCGCCTCTTGGATGCGATTTTCACCGATATCGGCCGCACCGGCATCAATTGCCTCGCGCATAGCAGCGACATCGTGATTCTTCGTCACGGCGACGAGCAGAACGTTCTCGTCCATATCCGCCGTACGTTTTTTCATGGCGGCCTTGATCTTCTGCTTCACCTGATGCAGATGTTCCGCAATCATAAAGATTCCCTCTTTCAGCCTATCGTTAGCGTTATACAGCCCCTCATGCCAAATATCCCTTACGGTTTTAACGCGAGAACGGCTGCGAGCCGTCCTGTCTCCTTGCCGTCCGCGCGATAAGAATAGTACTGCGCATGGTTACAGCTCGTACAAGTCTCCGCACGTTCGATGCTGGATGCCAGGACTCCGGCTTCGACAAGCTGTCTTGCATTTGCTTCCCAAAGATTCACATGCGGCTTACCGCCAACGTTACGCACAATGTTCTTTACCTTAGGAAAAGCCTCGTGAAAAGCTGCGGCGACCGTTTCACCCACTTCATAGCAGCAAGGTCCGATGGATGGACCGATACCTGCAACGAGTTTTTCCGGCTTTGTACCGAATGTCTCTGCCATAACCTGTACAGTCTTTGCTGCAATATGCTTTACCGTCCCCTTCCATCCGCCGTGTGCAACACCGATGGCATGATGTTGTGCATCGTAGAAAACAATCGGCACACAATCGGCATAGCAGAGGAGAAGTGGAAGCCCTCGCACATTTGTCACGAGTGCATCTGTCCCTTTGACAGCCTCCTCATAAAAGTGTGCACCGCGCCCTGCATCTTTTTCCGTGACGCAGTAAATCCTGTCGCCATGTACCTGCTCTGGCGTCACGAGACTTTCTGCATCAAGCGCAAGTGCCTTTAAAAAGAGCCTGCGGTTTTCAAAAACCGTTTCGCGATCATCCCCGACGTGAAGCCCCATATTAAGCGAGGAAAACCTTCCCGTGCTCTTTCCGCCCGTACGGCAGGAAAAGCCAAGCGTGACTTCATCTTTCGGAAATAGGGAAAACGTTCCGCATCGGATGTTATCTGCTAGTTCTTCAACCATATAGCTCAATGGTGCACCTTCTTTTCATTGACATCTATCAGCAAACGCCGCAGCGATGACAGCCTTCAAAGCAAGGAATCGTTGCCTCAAGCCTTTTTGCACGCTCGCATTCTGCATAAAGATATTCGCGCGGAAATCCCTGATCGAGTATATCCCATGGAAAAATTTCATCTTTCCCCCGTGTTCTTGAAAGATAATCCGCAGGATCTAAGCCAAGCTCCTTCATTGCTCTGCGAAATGCCTTGCTTCCGCCCATCTCGCATGCCTTTATCAGAGCCTCGCCGACTTTCCTGTCTCCACGTGAGAGAACCCCCTGCACACTGGCTTCCTTTGGGGACTCCATGTTGAGCGTGATATGCTTTCTCGCACGAAGTGCCTTACGGATACGTCCAAATGCAGTTTCAATGTATTTTTTATCCGCCATCGGCTCCCACTGAAACGGCGTGAACGGCTTTGGAATGAAAGGATTGATGCTGAGGGTCAGCGTCCCCTTACTTCCATTTTCCTCCATACAATCCTTCAATCTGCCGGCAAGGTTGATAATCGCTTCGATATCATCCGCTCCTTCATAGGGAAGCCCCACCATCAGGTAGAGACGAAAGTTTTTGATGCCGGCGAGAAGTCCCAGGCGCATGGTATGAAAGACATGTTCTTCTTCAATCCCCTTGTTGATGACAGCGCGCATGCGTCTGCTCCCTGCCTCCGGTGCAATCGTGATGGTCTTTAGCCCGCTGTCTGCCAGTGATTTCACGAGTTCTTCCGTCACAGAGTCTGCACGAAAGGACGCCACCGACATCGAAAGCCCTGCGCCTAGGATATCTCTGCAAAGCGCGTCGATTTCAGGATAATCGGAAATCGCAGCCCCCATCAGTCCGATGCGCTTTCCATAGGGAAGCGCTGCACGTACCTGCTCTTCAATGACAGAAAGCGAACGGTTGCGCGGTCGGCGAAAACAGTACCCCGCCATACAGAAGCGGCAGTGCCTTCCGCAGCCACGCGCCGTCTCGATAAGGTAGAAGTTGAACTCCGTATCCTCCGTCACAATGACGGTATGTGCAGGGTATGCATCAAGAGACTGTACCCATTGCCGGGAAACCTTTTCCGGCGCGCCTTCTTTCGGACGAACCTTTGACAGCCGCCCTTCTTCATCATATATATGCTCGTAGAGCGCAGGCACATAAACGCCCGGCACCCCTGCGGCTGCCTGCCGCACCATATCGCGCGGCTGTCCATCCTGCACGGCCGCCAGGACAGCATCCATCAAAGACGAAACGATTACCTCTCCCTCGCCGATGACAAAGGCATCAAAAATCGCAGAAAGCGGCTCCGGGTTAAACGTCGGGCAGGGACCGCCCGCTATGAGAAATGCATCCTTTTCTGTGCGCAAAGCAGCCAGTGCCTGTACTTTCCCCAGACTGAGGATTTTCAAGATGTTGAAATAATCCATCTCGAAAGAAACCGCAAAGGCAAGGATGGAAAACTCATAGAGCGGCGTCTGTGTCTCAACGCTCATGAGCGGCGTATTCGTCTTTTCATAGCGCTGGATTTCGTCTCGGTCGGGAAGAAAGAAGCGCTCACAAGCAATGTCGCCGCGACGATTCAGCAGATCGTAAATGATGTGAAAGCCGAGATTCGACATGCCAATATAGTACGAATTCGGGTAAATCAGAGCGACCCGTATTCTTGTACCGGCAGGAAAACGCATGTAGCCCTCCTCTGCATGCAATCGCTCCTGCAATCTCTTTTTCAGTGCCCAGTCCAAACGAAATATATCCCTTCCCGAGATTTTACCCCAAAATCGACCGCTCCGCCTTTATGTTGCTGTGTCCTACTCTTTCTTTTTCCGTGCCTGCAAATCACGGAGCTCATCCATGAATTCCGAAACATCCGCAAACTTCCGATAGACGGACGCAAAGCGGATGTAGGCGACATCATCAAAATCCTTCAGCCGCTTCATGACAATCGCACCGATGGTTTTCGACGGCACCTCACGTTCCACGGTATTTCGAATCTCGCTTTCAATTTCACCTACGAGCGATATGATGCGCTGCGTAGATATATCGCGCTTATCGCAACTTCGTACGATGCCGTTGAGCAATTTATCGCGGCTAAAAACCTCGCGCCTGCCGTCATTCTTGATGACCATCAGAGGCAGCTTTTCCACGACTTCATATGTGGTAAAGCGCTTGCCGCAGCCCATGCACTCACGTCGGCGGCGAATCGTCGTCCCATCGTCCGCAGCACGAGAATCAATGACGCGGCTGTCCTCCTTTTTACAAAAAGGGCATTTCATGCCTGGATCCTTTCTTTTTAAGAATTTTGAATTTTTTCGTGCCGCGCCCGCCCTTGTCATGCTTCTTTCCAGCACCTGCGGACCTCTTTCGCTCCATGCCTTGCCTGGCATCCTTCTGCGGCGGAACGAGCGCATGCTTTCCATAGCCGATGAGATCTTCCCGATGTGCGAGAATGAGTGCCTTTCGAACGATTTCATGATTTCTTGGCAGCCAATATTGCATAAGTGCGCGCTGCATCCGCTTTTCCATCGCGGTCTTTGCCGTATAGACAGTCTCCTTAGTCAATGGATGCACACCCGTATAATACATGCAGGTTGAAAGTGTGCCCGGTGTCGGAATAAAATCCTGCACCTGCTGGGGATGATAGCCCATCTCCCGCAGAAAGACCGCAAGCTCGACTGCATCGGAAAGCTCTGCGCCCGGATGGCTGGACATGAAGTACGGTACGAGATACTGTTTCTTCCCAAGAGCCTCGTTCATCGCCTTGAACTTTCGAACAAAGGTAAGATATACCTTGCGGTTGGATTTTCCCATCAGCCTTGTCACGCGGTCGGAAATATGCTCAGGCGCAATCTTCAGCTGACCGCTGATGTGGTACCTGCAAAGTTCCTTTAAGAAATCATCCTTTGCCGCCAGAAGATAGTCAAAACGGATGCCCGAGCGGATGAAGACCTTCTTAACCCCCGGCAATGCGCGCAGCCTTCGAAGAAGTACGAGGTAATCGCCGTGGTCAGCGTGTAAATGTTCACAAGGCTTTGGCGAAAGACAGTCCTTTCCGCGGCACATACCGCGCACAAGCTGGGCTTGACAGCTCGGTTCACGAAAGTTTGCCGTTGGACCACCAACGTCGTGGATATAGCCCTTAAAATCCGGAAGCTTTGTTAAAATCTCAGCTTCTCGAAGAATCGAGGCCTGACTTCGCCGCTGAATGATGCGCCCTTCGTGTGATACGATCGCACAAAAGTTACAGCCTCCAAAGCAGCCGCGCTGGCTGACAAGGCTGAAACGCACTTCTTTGATGGCGGGTACACCACCTCTTGCTTCATACATGGGATGATACGTCCGCATATACGGCAGGTCATAGACTTCGTCCATCTCCTGTTCCGTCAGCGGATCTGCCGGAGGATTCTGCACGACACACCATTCGCCGTTTTCCTGCAGGAGCCTTCGCCCTCGAATCGGATCCTGTTCAAGGTATTCCGTCCGAAAAGCATGCGCAAAGGCGGCCTTGCCTTTCGGGGTTTTCTCCCGGACTTTCGAAAAAGATGGAAGCTCGAAATAATCGAAGACATAATCCTTCGTCGGCACGCGGTAACAAGTCCTTTTGACATCCTGAATGTCACCTGCCTGAACGCCCTGCTGAAGATCTGCTGCAATCTCGAGGATTGCCCTTTCCCCCATGCCGTAGACGAGAAGATCTGCCATCGAGTCGACGAGAATCGAGCGGCGGATGCTGTCCGTCCAATAATCATAATGCGCCATGCGCCGAAGGCTCGCCTCGATGCCGCCGATGACAATCGGTACATCCGGGTAAACCTCGCGCAGACGATTCGCATAGACGATCGTCGCGCGCTCGGGGCGATGCCCGCTCTCGCCGCCTGGAGAATACAAATCTTCGCGGCGCGTCTTCTTCGCTGCTGTAAATTTATTGAGCAGAGAATCCATATTACCGGCAGAGACGAGAAACGCAAGGCGCGGCTTTCCCAACGCACGAAACGCAGATGCCTTCTTCCAATCCGGCTGCGCCAGAATGCCAACCTTGTAGCCATGTGCTTCAAGAAGGCGTGAGATAATGGCTGGACCGAACCCCGGATGATCGACATACGCATCGCCCGAGATAAAGATGAAGTCCAATGCTTTCCAGCCGCGCGCATGCATATCCTCGCAGCTGACCGGCAAAAATTCATTCATCGAAAGTCCCTTTCATCGACAACGGCTCGCCTCTATTTGCACCATAACACAGATTCTTTAAATTTCGGTTATAAATGGCATCACATGACCGCCATCAAGATGCTATTTGAACATTGTTCCTAGGAAAAATTACTGCGCAGCCTTTTTAAAGGTTTTCACAGCAACCTGTCCCTTTTCACCGGCAACGCCTTCATCTTTGCCGTTTACCGTATAGCTGACGGCACCTGCGTTGCCAGCCGTAATAGAAACCTCGTTGCTTCCCTTATACTGCCTCGTCTGTCCCTTTTCAACGACACCGGCGAACTCGACCTTTCCGTCCACTTTGACCTGCACCCAGCAGCGCTCATTGAATTTTGCAGAAACTTCGACGCCATCGACCTGCGGTTCTGGCTGTTTTTCCTGCTCTGCTGTCTGCGCTGCCTGCGCCTCCTTCGCATTATCCTGCTGCGCAGCACTCTTTGACGCCGTACCCTGCTGACTGTCCGGACCGCTGTCAGCGAGCAGATAGCCAGCACCTGCAATCACAAGAATCAGGATAATACCCGCGACGAGGATGTTCAAACGGCGGTGACGATGCGCGGGAGGATTCAACAGATCGGAGGAAGAGATTTCCTCAGCATCGTCCGAAACACTTGCCACCGCCAAAGACTCATGAAAAAGATCCTCTTTATGTTCCTTGCGATCTTCTTCCATCTTCTGTGCTGCTTCTTCCGATGCCTCTACTTCCGCAAGCTTATCCGGATGGTTCTCCGAAAGGTATTCCTTCATCATCTCTTTCGGATCAAGCCCAAGGTAACTCGCATAATTGCGAATGAAGCCCTTGATATATACTTCTGCCGGCAGTTTTGAATAATCGCCGCTTTCCAGTCCCTCTATATATAACGCACGAATACTCGTTGCACTCGCTACATCCTTAATGCTCAAGCCCTTGCGCTCGCGTTCTCCCCGGAGCTTATCAGCCAACATTGCAGTTCCTCCTTCTTTTCCCATGCACAAACAATTAAATTTTATTATACACGACTTTATATTGAAAAACAATCAAACGAAGCTCTATTTATCCAAAGAATTGATATTTATAAGTTGCAAAAGGAAATCTTCATCCTTTATCCTTTATGCCATAAATGCGCATTGCATTGTTACAGAATACTTGCTCCCAATGTCTTTCTGGAATGATTTCCTTTGTAAAACGAATATAGTCACCGAGATTGGCAAGCGGCCAGTCGGTGCCGAACATAAAGCGATCGTATTGATCGAGGTATGCCAGCCAGCCTTTGAGCTGCTCGATGTAGTAACGCTTCTTTTTCAGAAATTGACAAAAGTCAGGAATCTTTCCTTCAAGTATGCCGGAGAGATCCGCAACTACATTTGCATTTTTTTCCATGACGGCTGCAGCATCGACAAAGAACGGCTCGCCGAAATGACACATGACGAAAGTGACCTCACGGAACTTCGTTGCTGCTTCATCCATAACCATGGGATGGCTGTACTTTAAGAGCGCGTCCGCTGATGCTGTAAGCCCCGTATGAACGGCAACGGGCTTCTTATACTTTGCTGCAAGTTCATACATCGGTGCAAGGCGATCGTCATAAATATAGAAGTACGCATAGCCCGGATAAAGCTTGATGCCGCAGCAGCGCGGGCTTTTCAGATGCGCTTCGATAAGAGGAAACTTTTCCTTGATGTTCTCAAGTGTCGTCGTGCGGTTATCGATGCCGACGCAGTAAGAAAGAAAGGACGGATAAGCGGGACACGTGCAGTCGACGGGGAGATTTCCCATAACGACGCCGTGTACGATACCGCGCAGCCGATATTCCTCTAAAAGATGCTCCGCATTGTTTTCATGCTGTGCACGCCTTGCGATTTCATCAAAATAGGCATCTGTACAAAAGTGCAAATGCGCATCGATAATTTTCATTTTTTTGTTTTCCTTAGTCCAGTAAAAAAGCTTCAAAAACGACATTGCCGAACTTCATGCCTTGCTCTGTCAGGCGCAAAAATCCATTTTTTTCTTCCAACAATCCTTTTCCCGTCATATCTTCCATAACCTTTCGATACACATTCTCTACACTCACACCAAAGGACTTTCGAAATGCTTCTTTCGAAAGCCCCTTTACTGTACGAAGTGCCAGAAAAGCAAACTCCTCCATATGGATTTTCTCGCTGTACTCGGCTTCTTTTAACCTTGACGTGGTACCACTCTCTATCGCGCGAATATACGCTTCGATTCCATGCAGATTTTCATACCGCCTGCCGCCTATGTACGAATGTGCTGCAGCACCAAGCCCGAGATAAGGAATGTCCTGCCAATAGCTGAGGTTATGGCGGCTCTCGAATCCCCGCTTTGAAAAACTTGAAATCTCATATCTTTCATAACCGTGCCGAGGTAAATACGCCGTCATTAAATCGTACATTGCCTCATTTTCATCTTCGTTGGGAAGGAACACTCTTCCCTCTAGAACAAGTTTTTCCAACATCGTACCATGCTCTAAAATAAGACCGTAGACAGATATATGTGACGGATGCAAGGCGACAAGCGATGCAAGATCACATTCAAAATCCATGAGCGTTTCGCCTGGAAGTGCATACATGAGATCCAAGCTGATATTTGTAAAACCTGCCCTACGGGCAGCTTGTACCGCTTCCACCGTCTCTGCGCTCGTATGAATTCTGCCGATCTTTTTCAGCAGTCTGTCCTGAAAACTCTGTGTACCAAGCGATAGGCGATTGACGCCAAACGAACGAAAAGACCGCAGCTTATCCAAGGATACCGTACCCGGATTACACTCGACCGTAAACTCAAAGTCCTGCCTGTTTTTCCCCATTGCCTTCTTTTTCAAAAAGACCTCGCATACGGCGCAAAGGACATTTTCCATCATCGGCCTGCAAAGGATGCTTGGCGTACCGCCGCCGATATAGATGGTTCGCGGCATGCCGTTCTCGTTTGCCGCCGCTCTGCCGACCGTCTGTATTTCCTTCACAAGTGCACGGACATAGTCTTTCATCTGACCCTCTTTCCCTGCCTCGGAGGGAAAATCGCAGTAAAAGCATTTGCGCTTGCAAAAAGGAATATGAATGTAAACGCCGTAATCCATATCAGTCGATTTTCAAAATGGCCATAAAGGCTTCCTGCGGAACTTCGACGCTGCCGACTGCCTTCATGCGCTTCTTACCTTCCTTCTGCTTTTCGAGGAGCTTGCGCTTTCGTGTAATATCGCCGCCATAGCACTTTGCCAGCACATCCTTACGGCGCGCGCGGACATTTTCTCGAGCGATGACTTTACTTCCAATGGCCGCCTGAATAGGGATTTCAAACATCTGCTGCGGGATAATTTCTTTGAGCTTTGAAACCAGCTGACGACCACGCATGGGTGCGCCGTCCTTATGAACAATCGTCGAAAGCGCATCGACAGCCTCACCGTTGAGAAGCACATCCACGCGGACGAGTTTCGATTCCTGATAATCCGCAAGCTCGTAATCGAGCGATGCATAGCCTCGCGTCGCGCTTTTCAGGCGGTCAAAGTAGTCATAGATGATCTCATTGAGTGGAATATGATATGTAATCATAACGCGGTTTGTGTCAAGGTAATCCATGTTTTTAAAGACGCCGCGCTTATTTTGTGAAATCTCCATGACCGCACCAACAAAGTCATTCGGCACAATGACCGTCGCCTTGACGAAAGGCTCTTCAATGTGCTCGATCTCCGTCTGCGGCGGAAGTTCAGCAGGATTTGAGACCTCGATCAATTTTCCATCCGTCTTAAAGACATGATAGATAACCGATGGTGCCGTCGTAATCAGCTTCAGATTGTATTCGCGTTCCAAACGCTCTTGGATGACATCCATGTGGAGCAGTCCGAGAAAGCCGCAGCGAAAGCCAAAGCCGAGTGCTACGGACGTTTCTGGTTCAAACACAAGCGCTGCGTCGTTGACCTGCATCTTTTCCAGCGCTTCCTTGAGGTTATCATAGTCTGCGCTATCCACAGGATAAAGTCCGCAGTAGACCATTGGCGTGACGCCGCGATACCCTGGCAGCGGCTCCTGTGCAGGATTTTCCGCCAAGGTGATCGTATCGCCGACACGCACATCGCGGACATCCTTCAAAGAACCTGCGACAAAGCCGACCTCACCGACATCGAGATGTCCGATATCGACGAGCTGCGGCTTAAAGCAGCCGACATCCGTGACTTCAAAGACCTTGCCCGTCGCCATCATCTTGAGCTTCATGCCTTTTTTGATGTGTCCTTCTTTAACGCGGACATGCGCGATGACGCCCTTATACGAATCGAAATACGAATCGAAAATCAACGCCTTAAACGGAGCTTCTTCGTCGCCTTCCGGTGCGGGAATGTAATCGACGATGCTGTCAAGAATTTCTTCGATGCCAATGCCTGTTTTTGCGGAAGCGAGCACAGCATTTGATGTATCAAGACCAATGACATCTTCGATTTCCTTTTTCACACGTTCGGGTTCTGCACTCGGCAAATCGATCTTATTGATGACCGGCACAATCTCGAGATCGTTTTCAAGTGCCATGTAGACATTGGCAAGCGTCTGAGCTTCGACCCCCTGCGCCGCATCGACGACAAGAAGCGCGCCCTCACATGCCGCGAGACTGCGTGAGACCTCATACGTAAAATCGACATGTCCGGGTGTATCGATGAGATTCAATTCGTAATCGTTCCCATCCTTTCCCTTGTAGTCGAGGCGCACCGTCTGTGCCTTAATCGTAATGCCGCGCTCACGTTCCAAATCCATATTATCGAGAACCTGGGCTTCCATCTCGCGCTTTGTCAGCGTCCCTGTATATTCAATCAGCCGGTCCGCAATCGTCGATTTGCCATGGTCGATGTGTGCAATAATCGAAAAATTACGGATGAACTTTTTTATCATAGAAAATCCTTTCTTATACATGCACGGGCATATCCCTTGTCATCATGCGATATGCCCTGATTATATCATTGAGCCATGCAAACCTTCAAGAACGAAACGATTAAGTTTTAACATCTATTTACTTTGAGCAGCATTTCGTATCGAAACATCGCCGGCTACGACGCGGCGGCGTTCAGTGCTGCCATCACTGCATTGGACATCTACGAGAAGCGCACCGTCCGCATCAATATCTGCTGCCCGTCCGATGTATTCTTCACCGCTTCTGACACCAATCACGCGGACTTCCTCTCCAAGCGTAATCGTATACTTCCGCCATTCGTCAAAGATAGGGGCAAAGCCATATTGCTGCACCTTTTCATAAAGGTCATCCATCGAGCGAAGGACGCTTTGGAGAAATTTCACGCGTGGAATCCTCTCCCCCTTCATTATGCACAGTGACGTCGCAATGTCTTTTAAGTCATCTGGGAAATCCTCCGCAGCGACATTTATATTGATGCCCATACCGATGACAATGTATTTGATCGCGTCGATTTCTGCGCTCATCTCGGTCAAAATACCAACGAGTTTTTTTCCCTTATAAAGAATATCATTTGGCCACTTAATGCCCGGTGTTAGTCCACACTCCTTCATCGCACGCGCGACGGCCACCGCTGCAAGAAGTGTGCATTTCGGCGCTTCCTGCGGAAGGAAGTTCGGGCGAAGAATGACAGAAAACCAAATGCCCTTACCCTTTGGTGAAAAGAAAGGGCGCTCCAAACGTCCGCGGCCGCCGACCTGTTCCTCTGCAACAACTACCGTTCCTTCCGGTGCATCTTTCGCAGCAATGCGCTTTGCCTCTAGGTTGGTCGAATCGATCGAGTCATGACTTTCAACATGACATCCGATGACCTTTGTCGAAAGCCCCGCTTCGATTTCAGGCGCCAAAAGGCGGTCGGGCGTGTCCTTCAGCACATAGCCGCTCCGTGAATGGCTGACGATCTCATAACCTGCCGCTCGCAGTTCCTTGATATGCTTCCAGACTGCTGTGCGTGAGACGCCAAGCTTTTTCGCGATCTCCTCTCCCGAACAATAGCTGCCCGCTGCATTTCTAAGCACATTTAAAATTTCAAGCCGCATGACGTCTCCCTTTCAATGACCATGAATGTTCTCATCAATTATACTACGGACTATATCTAAAAAAAAGTACGGCAGCCCCGATATTCATCGAATCCTTTAGAATAAAAATACAGTACCCTTTCTTTTCCAGTCAACCTATGCTATGATGGCGTTGGTTTTCATAAGGTATAGAAAGACACTTTCAGGAGGTTTTATCTATGAATGTCAAAAAGAACCTATATCAGCTGCTGACGGTACTTTGTGCGGTTGCAGCACTGTCCAGCCCGGCTTTTGCCGAAGCGAGCGAATCCCTATTAAAGGAAATTCCTTTTAACGATATCGACGGTGTACGCGTCGGCAATGCGCAAAATGAAAAAGGAAAGACAGGCGTGACAGTGCTAGTTTTTCCAAAGGGTGCAAAGGCAGGCGTCGATATATCTGGTGGCGGTCCGGCCTCACGCGAAACGCCTGTTCTAGACCCAACTAAGGAAAATCTTGGAATCCACGCCATTGTCCTAGCCGGAGGCAGCGCCTATGGCCTTGATGCGGCCGGCGGTGTGATGCAGAGTTTGGAGTCACATGATATCGGCTTTCCGACAAGTTACGGACGCGTCCCGCTGGTCGTACAGAGCGATATCTACGATCTGGGCTATGGCAGTTCTTCCATTCGTCCCGACTACAAGATGGGATTTAAAGCTACAGAAAATGCACTGAGAAAAAGCTTGCCAACAAACGGATCTGTCGGTGCAGGAACAGGGGCAACCGTGGGGAAACTTCGTGGAATGAAATGTGCACAAAAAAGCGGCATCGGTTATTACGCAGTCAAAATCGGTAATCTAAAGCTCGGTGCCGTTGTCGTTGTCAATGCACTCGGCGATATCTATGACGATGGGAAAAAGATCGCCGGGCTGATGAACGAAGATCGCACGGCTTTTTCCGACAGTGTTGAAGAGCTCTATCACATGAAACAGCCTAGTGAATCTTCTTTGCGTACGAATACGACCATCGGTGCTATTGTAACCAACGGAAATTTTGACAAAGCCGAACTGACGCGAATCGCTGCACAAGCTACGAATGCCTATGCACGCGCGATTAGACCTGTGGGCACGCTGGCCGATGGAGATACAGTTTACGCTGCGTCATGTGGAGACCTCACGGCGGCAGATGTTAATATGGTCGGCACACTTGCCGCTGAAGTTATGGAAAAGGCTATTATAAACGCTGTCTCATCTGCCAATATGCCAGATGAAGAATATCTTGCAAACTGTCTCGCACCGATAAAAAATAAAAATATCTAAATGAAAAGGTTGCTTCATAAAACATTTTATGAAGCAACCTTATTTTTATCTATACGGTTTATATCCTACACGCTATAATTCTTCTCTTTGCTCCGCTACAGGTTCCAGATCTCCCTTATCTTCCTAAATATCATCTGCTGTCTTACGGTTTAAGATGCGCATAAACTCATCGCCAGTGATACTTTCCTTTTCGTAGAGATACGCGGCCAGCTCATCGAGTTTCTCTCTATTTCCCTCGAGGAGAGCCTTCGCCTTATCATGCTGCCTCCGGACGAGATCGACGACACGTTTATCAATCTGCTCCTGCGTTGCGGCAGAGCAGGCAAGCGTTGCGTCCCCGCCCAAATAGCGGTTGTTGATGGTCTCCATTGCAACCATACCAAATTCTTCGCTCATGCCGTATCTTGTAATCATGGCGCGCGCTAGTTTTGTCGCCTGTTCAATATCGTTTACAGCACCGGTGCTAACCTGTCCGAACTTTACTTCTTCCGCAGCTCTGCCGCCGGTAAAGGTCGCGATCTTCTGCTCGAGTTCTTCACGCGTCACGATGTACTTGTCCTGTTCCTCGACCTGCATCGTATAACCGAGCGCACCGGATGTCCGTGGGATGATGGTAATCTTTTGAACGGGAGCCGTATGACTTTGCAGTGCTGCGACAAGGGCATGACCGATTTCATGATAAGCGACCGTATGTTTTTCCTTATCAGAAAGGATCGCGTTTTTCTTCTGATAGCCTGCAATGACAACTTCAACACTTTCTTCAAGATCGGTCTGCGTGACCGTACTTCTGCCGCTGCGAACTGCCCTTAGTGCCCCTTCGTTTATGATATTGGCAAGCTCTGCTCCCGACGCACCGGCTGCCATTCTTGCGATATTATGAAAGTTGACGTTGCTGTCAAGTTTGACTTTCTTACCGTGAACGACGAGAATCTCCTCGCGCCCTTTGAGGTCTGGCAGTTCGACAGGAACGCGGCGGTCAAAACGGCCAGGGCGTAAAAGCGCGGGGTCAAGAGAATCCGGACGATTTGTAGCCGCAAGGATGATGACGCCTGTATTGCCTTCAAAACCATCCATCTCCGTTAGGAGCTGATTCAGCGTCTGTTCGCGCTCGTCGTTGCCCATGAGATTGCCGCTGCGCTTCTGTCCGATGGCATCTATCTCGTCAATAAAGACGATACACGGTGCCTTTTCCTTTGCCTGCTTAAAGAGGTCACGCACTTTTGACGCCCCCATGCCAACGAACATTTCGACAAACTCAGAACCTGCGATAGAGAAAAACGGTACGCTCGCTTCGCCGGCAACAGCTTTTGCCAGCATGGTCTTGCCGGTACCCGGCGGGCCGACAAGAAGTACGCCCTTTGGCATGGCGGCTCCGATGGCCGAATACTTTTCTGGATTATGAAGATAATCGACAATCTCAGAAAGATTTTCCTTCGCTTCGTCTTCGCCGGCAACATCGCTGAAATGAATGCCTTCGGAGCTTGGAACGTAGATTTTTGCCTGGTTGCCCGAACCGCCGAACATCATAGAGTTGCCGCCGACACGGTCAAAGAGCTTCCGGCTAAGATACTGCCCGATAGCAAAGAAGATGAGAATCGGGAGAATCCACGTGAGAAAGAAGGACAAAAGCGGCGATGCCTCTTCCTTGATATCCTGTGTAAAGGTGGCGCCCGACTTATCAAGGCGCTCGGCGAGCGTCGGGTCATTCATGAGTCCCGTCTTATATTTCTTAGCGTCTTCTTTTTCCGTGAATACGATCTGATTTGACTGAACTTCAACATGGTCTATCTTCTGTTCTTCGATCGCCTGCATAAAGGTACTGTAATCGACCTGCTCGATCTGCGCTTCATCAAAGTAAGGCCGCGCCATTTCATTAAAGAGCAAGATCGCACCGATGACCAAGATGTAATAGAAAATCATCGGCCGTTTCGGTTTTTTCATCTCCTGCATAACTCGCCTTTCTCTACTCGTATGCCGCTTGATTCCCGTTTCGACAAAAGCTCAGCACATGACCCTTCACTTTGGCATGACGAGCTTCCTGACATGGATATCGACTTCTTTCACCGTCATCCCCGTCATAAACTCGACAGCGGTGCGCACCTTTTCCTGTTCTTTACGAAGCAGTGAAGGTATGCTGCCGCTATAGCAGAGAGTGACGTCTACCTTGATGCGAATCCCCCGCTCTTCACCGTTCTTGAAGACATGATCCACGCGTATATGACTCGCTTTTTTTATGGCATCGTTCTTTATCATTTCAAAGCGGATGATGTCGCCCACCGCCTTGTCATCGATGTCAAGCTTGCCATAATAACTAAAAATCGGACGAACGATAGACTTTTCTCCAAGGCGGCGGCGCTTTCTCGAAGAATGTTTGAAGAAAGACTGCAAGGGATCGATAAGATAGCCGGAAAAATGTGGGCGAAGTTCGATGGTCGGCACAGGAATGATATGCTTTCCCTCTTTCAGTCGATGGAACTGTGCCTTGGCAATCTCTGCTTTTGTCGCAATGTCTTCGATATGGATGATCTCCTTAATTGAGGGAAGTTTCAGTGCTTTGGCAATCTTATGCACCATGTGCTCACTCGTTCCGAGAATAAGAATGCGATGCGGTTTCGTCTTTTCAATCGCAGTGCGCACTTCCTCCGCATGCCCTGGAAGAATAAAGATGGCGCGGCGTACTGCCATGATGCGATTTTGTTCTTTTTTCGCGGATTTGCCCGCGATGATCTTACCATCCTTGATAAGAATTCCATCATCGATAATAGCATTTGCCGCGTGTTTATGCGCTACGAAGAGCGCACGATGGCTCTTACCGGTACCGCTTGGTCCCACCAAGGCGATAACATCCATTGTCTTCCTCTTTTCTAAAAGCTTTTTCATTTAGTTTTCCGCACGATAAAAGGGTACGGCGTATTCATCCGGAATAGTAAAGACGCCTATCTCTGTCGGATAGCGTGTCGAAAAGCCGTGAAAATCAGAGCCGCCGGCAGGCAGTAAACCGTACTTTTTTGCTAATTCCAGATAATGTGCCGTGTCATCTTCATCGTGCTGAGGGTAAAAGACCTCGATGCCATCAATTCCCATCTGACAAATTCTTTCGACGAGTTCTTCATCGTAGACGAGCTTTGGATGGGCGAGTACTGCCCTGCCCTCTGCTGCCAGTATCAGCGAAAGAACCTCCTCCACTTCAAGACGATAATGCGGAACATATGCCGGCTGACCCTTTGAGAGCAGCTCTTCAAACGCAGACCGGACAGAGTCAAAATACCCTTTCTTGACAAGGACGCGTCCAATATGCGAGCGGCTAATGGACTTACTTACGCCCGCGATGGCAAGAACATCTGCTTCCGTAATCGCATAGCCAAGACCATTTAACTTTTCGACAATCTCAGAAAAGCGTGACCAACGCGCATCGGTTACTTCGTTTAATTTATCGAGCAGCGATGTGCAAAAAATATCAATGCCATAGCCTAAAATATGAACCTCATGCAGCGGATGATGTGCACTAAACTCAATGCCTGGAATAATGTGGATGCCCTTTGTAGGAAAGAGGCCGCTTTCATAAAGATGCGATATACCATCCACGGTATCATGATCAGTAAGTGCGATATAGTGAAGCCCCGCTTTTTTCGCTTCAGCTATGAGCTCTTCCGGCGTCAATCTGCCGTCTGAAAAACTCGTGTGCATATGAAGATCGCTTGGCATAATTTCACCTCATGACGAAAATTTGCTGTGCTTTTCCCTTGGTATCTGAGTAATATGCTATTTCTATACTCACCCTTCTTGAAGAATGACGATTTCATTCCTCTTCCTTTAAGAAGATACGCTCAATTTCCATTGTGCGATTTGAACTGTCCTCTATCGTCAGCAAAATCCCCGCATAGACCGAAGGACCTTCAGCGACGTCAAAACGTGCGGGAAGTGCCGTGAGAAAACGCTGAATAATGATATCCTTCTTGACGCCTAAGATAGAATCCCATGGCCCCGTCATGCCGAGATCGCTGATATACGCCGTCCCCTTTGGCAGAATTCGACTGTCTGCCGTCTGTACATGCGTATGTGTACCGACGACGGCATTGACACGTCCGTCAAGAAAATAGCCCATCGCCATTTTTTCCGATGTTGTCTCCGCATGAAAATCAAGGAGAATAATATCCGCCTCCCTGGCAACTTCCTTCAAAATCTCTTCTGCCTTTTGAAAAGGACAATCCAGCGCAGGCATGAAAGATCTGCCAGAAAGATTAAAGACAGCGATATTCTTCGCCTTGAACGGGTAGATACAGACGCCCTTGCCCGGAGCCCCTTCGGGATAATTCGCCGGACGGACGAGAAACGGTTCCGTATCAATAAATTGCAGAACTTCCTTTTTATCATAGATGTGGTTACCGCTCGTCACGATATCCGCACCGCCCTGATAGAGCTCATCCAGCGATTTGCGCGTGATTCCCTTGCCGCCTGCGGAGTTCTCACCGTTGACGACAACGAGGTCGATACCCTTTTCACGCTGAAGTTCCGGCGTGTACTTTCGGAAGGCACGGCGCCCTGTACGACCGATGACATCTCCTACCATTAGGATTCTCATAATTTTTCCTCAATTATTATAGACGACAACGCGATTGTCTTCTCTCAGACCGATGAGGCTCTTCTTTAAATGAAGATGCGGCATTTCGCCAAGCATCCGATCGAGCAAATGACTCTCATACTCTACGAAATTATCATCCATATGCTCCGGCATCTTTTCGTCAATGACGAGCTTATCCTTAAAGCGCTCGACGAAAAGATCTGCTGCCATCGTAAGTTCACCCCGCGAAAGTGTCTCAAAGTCTCGCGTCCAAAACACAATGATTGTCTGCGACCGATCGTTACCATACGTTGTGGTGCTCTGAAGGTCAGAGATGATCGGCACAAGCCCATCGGAAAGGTCGTGGTAGGTTTCAATGCTTTCCTTCAAAAATCCCGAGAAATCACCCATATCGTCTTCACTCATATCCCCCTGCAAAATGATATTGACCCCGAGAGCCTCTTTTTCTGGAACATAGGTTGCCGAATAAAATTCAGGGTAGGAGACGAGAAGCGCTGCTAAAAATTCAATCGCCGATCTCTCTTTTTCACTACCAGTGATCTTATTTTTAAGGAAAGAACATCCAAACATCGTGTTCCCTTTCTCAAAATGAAAAGAGAGGCATAGGAAAGACCCTGCACCCCTCTTTTCATTTCTTATTTTGCGTAATCGATGACGCGGGTCTCGCGAATAACCGTAGCCTTGATCTGCCCCGGATATTCGAGCTCGTCTTCGATCTTCTTGACGATATTGTGCGCCAGCGTGATAGCCTCTGCATCGTCCACTTTATCCGGACGAACCATGACGCGAATCTCACGCCCTGCCTGAATGGCAAAGCAGCGCTCTACGCCGTCAAAGGATTCTGCGATACCCTCGAGGCTCCTGAGCCGCTTAAGATATGACTCAAGACTCTCACGCCGCGCACCAGGGCGCGCCGAAGAGACAGCATCTGCCGCCGCGACGAGGACAGATTCGACACTTGTCGGCTCGACGTCACCATGATGCGATTCAATCGCATTGATGACTTCCTTCGACTCCTTGTACTTGCGTGCAAGGTCTGCACCGATCTGAATGTGCGAGCCTTCGACTTCATGGTCGATGGCTTTGCCGATGTCATGCAAGAGACCGGCGCGCTTTGCAAGCGTCACATCACAGCCGAGCTCTGCTGCCATGATCCCCGCGAGATGCGAGACTTCCACGGAATGATTGAGCACGCTCTGCCCGTAACTTGTACGGTAGCGCATACGGCCAAGAATTTTGACAAGTTCCGGATGGATGCCGTGCACCCCTGCATCAAAGATTGCCTGCTCGCCCGCTTCCTTGATGCGCACATCGACTTCATGCTTCGCCTTTTCGACCATCTCTTCGATACGTGCTGGATGGATGCGCCCATCTTGGATGAGCTTTTCAAGCGCGATGCGCGCGATTTCGCGGCGCACGGGGTCGAACCCTGAGAGCAGCACAGCTTCCGGCGTATCGTCGATGATGAGATCAATGCCGGTTAGCGTCTCAAGTGTGCGGATATTACGACCCTCACGGCCGATGATTCGCCCCTTCATCTCGTCATTTGGAAGAGCGACGACAGAGACAGTCGTCTCTGCTACATGATCTGCCGCACAGCGCTGGATAGCAATGGATAGGATTTCCCTCGCCTTTTTGTCCGAGGCTTCTTTAATCTGCTGCTCGCATTCCTTGATTTTGATCGCCTTTTCATGGCTGAGCTCGCCTTCCAGATCGTCCATGATGATCTGACGCGCCTCATCTGCGGTCAACCGCGAGATGCGCTCAAGTTCCGTTCGCTGCTTCTCCTGCATTTCATTCACGGCAGCTTGTATGCGGTCGACACGCGCCTCTTTCTTTGCAATCTGCTCTTCTTTCTTTTCGAGAGAATCAAGCTTCCGATCAAGGTTTTCTTCTTTTTGAACGACACGACGCTCTTGGCGCGATATCTCTTGACGGCGTTCCCGGGTCTCCTTGTCGAGTTCCTGGCGCAGCCGGTGAATATCTTCCCTAGCTTCGACCATGGCTTCCTTTTTCTTTACTTCGCCATGCTCTTTCGCTTCGTCGACAATGCGTTTTGCTTCCTTTTCCGCAGAGCCAATCTGCGCTTCTGCCGTGCGCTTACGTGCTGCATAGCCGCCGCCCGCGCCAAGAAGCACCGCAACGATGCCGACGATAATTACTTCAGCGATATCGTTCACCCCCTTTTTTCATATATTTATAATGCTTTAGAACCATACTTTGCTATTCTAATGGTTTTTAGAAAGAGTGTCAAGAAAAACCGGCATACGTAAAAAGGGCTTGGCGGACTCTTAAACGAGCTGCCGCTTGAACGAAAGAAATCCGCCGGGGCATACCGTGCATTTCCCCCACTTGCTTCACTAGAATTCGCTTAAAAGCATCGCATTCTCCCATAATATTTATGATAGAACCCGTTTAGACTTGACACTGCTCGCTTTCCCTATAATATAGTGAAGTAATGAATTCTATAAAAATAAGGGAGACACATGATTTTATCTATCGACATTGGCGGGACTGCAGTGAAATTCGGCATTCTTGATCCTATAGGAACCTTCCAAGAAAGAGGCGAAGTGCCAACCGAGGCGGCGAAGGGTGCAAAGGCTCTGAAAGAAAAGATAGGAACACTCATCCAACATGTCCGTGAAACGCACGACATCAAAGGTGTCGCCATTGCAACAGCAGGTATCGTAGACGAAGAAGCGGGGCGCGTCGTCTACGCACTCCCTTCCACTTGGCCTGGCTACAGCGGAACCAATTGGAAGAACTTCATCGAAACGAACTTTCACTTGCCAGTCATTGTAGAAAATGACACCAACGCCGCAGCGCTTGGCGAACTTACCTTTGGCGCGGCAAAAGATACAGAGGACTTTTTTATGCTGACGATTGGCACGAGCATCGGCGGCGCACTCGTCTTAAACAAAAAAATCGTTCATGGCGCAGCAAAGTGCGCAGGAGAAATTGCTCTGATGCATGTACCAGAAGGAACACTTCACGAATGTGCATCGGCAAGCGCTCTCCTCCGCTCGGCAGAAAATGAAAAGCACTTAGCAAAAAATTCACTTGATGGCCGCGCCTTCTTTTCCCTGTTGGAAAAGGGCAATCCACTAGCGGAAAACGCAGTAAAGAAATATGCGGATGCACTTGCAGGCGGTATTTCAAATATAGCAAGTGTGCTCAATCCGCCGCTCTTTGTGCTTGGCGGCGGCATCATGGCAAAGGGCGCTCACATCCGTCCATATCTGTTACAATCACTTAAGAAGCGAATGTTTCCCATTGTCTTTAACCACACACACATTGCCTTTGCCGTCTGTGGAAATAATGCCGGTCTGTTGGGAGCAGCTTCTCTCATGTTTCGGCAATTCGGTCAGACGAAGTGCTGATGACAGCGATAGTGACATGATCTGCACTGCAAAAGTGATGAAGGTTTACGAAATTTTGTCTTATACAGCACTTTTTGTGGACAAATCCGCTGATGTGTCTCATGGGAAAAGAAGATAAGTAGGAAAAAACTTATCTTTTTTATTGACAAACGAGACCTAGAGAGTAATAATGGTATACATATTTACAGGGCGGACACATGACATTGCTTGCCTGTGCTGCGAAAGGAAAAGGAGGGACGCATATGCGCCATGTTTTATCTGTTTTCGTAGAAAATCAAACAGGTGTCCTCGTCCGTGTTGTGAGTATGTTCTCCAGGCGAGAGTTCAACATCGACAGTCTTGCCGTTGGTGAGACTGAGAACTCGGCGTATTCACGCATCACGATCGTGGTGCGCGGAAGTGGTGAGACCATCGAACAGATGATTAAGCAACTCGAAAAGATGCCCGTCGTTCACGCGGTGGCACGTCTGGATGAAAAAGCTGCGGTTTGCCGCGGAATGACGCTTATCAAGGTCAAAGCGGATGACACGACGCGCCTCGATGCACTCAAGATAGCAGAACTCTTCCGTGCCCATGTCATCGACGTGGAAGCTGGAACGCTCGTCTTCGAAATCACAGGAGGCGACGACAAGGTGACAGCATTTTTAAGACTGCTGACACCTTATGGCATCGTCGAAGTCATACGCACGGGTCTTATTGCGCTTGAACGCGGAGAACATACCATTTACGAACACTGTGAGGAGAGAGAGTATTATGGCAAAAACTTATTATGATCAGGACGTCAACTGGGCAGCTATCCAGGGTAAGACCGTCGCTATCATCGGCTACGGCAGCCAGGGACATGCGCATGCGCTGAACCTAAAAGAAAGCGGCATTAATGTCTTGGTTGGTCTTTATGATGGTTCCAAGTCCAAGGCAAAGGCTGAGGCACATGGCCTAACGGTTCTGCCTGTCGCGGAAGCTGTCAAAAAGGCTGACATCACGATGGTTCTGATTCCGGATGAGAAGCAGGCTGACGTCTACAAGACGGAAATTGCCCCGAACCTCAAGCCGGGCTCTGCTCTCGCTTTTGCACATGGCTTCAACATTCACTTCAAGCAGATTGTCCCGCCGGCTGGCGTCGATGTCTTCATGGTTGCGCCAAAGGGACCTGGTCACCTCGTTCGCCGCACGTTCACGGAAGGTTCCGGTGTTCCGGCTGTCTTTGCTGTTGAAAAGGATGAGACGGGCAAATGCTTTGATCTCACACTCGCTTATGCACGCGGCATCGGCTGCTCGCGTTCCGGCTGCCTCCAGACGACCTTCCGCGATGAGACGGAAGAAGACCTCTTTGGCGAGCAGTGTGTGCTCATGGGTGGTCTCTGCCAGCTCATGCAGACGGGCTTTGAAGTTCTCGTCGAGGCAGGCTACCCACCTGAGATGGCATATTTCGAATGCTTCCATGAGATGAAGCTCATCGTTGACCTCTGTTACGAGGGCGGCATGGCAAAGATGCGCCAGTCCTGCTCCGATACGGCGGAGTACGGCGATTACATGGTCGGTCCCCGCATCATCACGGAAGACACGAAGAAGGAAATGAAGAAGGTTCTCAAAGAGATCCAGGACGGCACGTTTGCTCGCAATTGGCTGGTTGAAAACCGTGCTGCCGGTCGTGCAAACTTCCTCGCACAGCGTAAGCTCCATGAAGAGCATCAGATCGAGAAGGTCGGCGCAGAGCTCCGCAACATGATGCCCTGGCTCCGTGACAAGAAAGAGCTCAAGTTCTAATCTCTTTCTCGTCCACTGCATCAGCTCTATGGAAAACACAAAAGACCATCCCAAAGGATGGTCTTTTCTATTGACTTTTTTCGATTTCACGCATAGACTGTAAACTGGTATTTTGATAAAAAGATTGACTGTGCTTCATAATGAGGTATTACGATGGTTTCAGAGAAAATGTATGAGCTCGGCACAAAGAAATCTACGATCCGTACGATTTTCGAGTTCGGTCGCAAGCGCGCCGCAGAACTTGGAGAAGACAGTATCTTCGACTTCAGCCTCGGCAATCCAAACGTACCAACGCCAGACTTTATCCGTGATACAGCGATTGAAATACTAAAGACAGAAGCCCCGACAAAGGTCAATGGCTACACCGTCGCCCCCGGCCGCCCCGAGGTGCGCGAAGCGATTGCAGCAAGCATCAACAAGCGTTTCGGCACGGATTATAGAGGAAAGAACATCTTCATCACAGCGGGCGCTGCGGCAGCGATTACGATTTCTTTCAAGGCATTGGCAGAAGATGGCGATGCCTTTATCGCGCTCGCACCGTTTTTTCCAGAGTATCGCTGCTTCGTTGAGTCGGTCGGCAGCAAACTCGTCGTTGTGCCGGCACGTCCCTGCGATTGGCAAATCGATTTCGATGTTTTTGAAACAGCAATTACGGCACATACGAAGGCCGTCATTGTAAACTCACCGAATAACCCCAGCGGCGCCATCTATTCTGAAGAAACCATTAGGAAGCTCGCCGCCCTACTCATGAAGAAGGCGAAGGAATACGGTCATCCCATCTTCATCATTTCGGATGAGCCGTATCGTGAAATCGCTTACGAAGGCTATCATGTGCCGTATATTCCAAATTATTACGACAATACCATCGTCTGCTATTCATACAGCAAGGCATTCTCCTTAGCAGGCGAGCGCATCGGCTACATTGTTGTACCGGACAAAGTCGCGGACTTCGGGCAGATCTTCGGTGCGATTGCAGGCGCAGCGCGCGTTTTGACACATGTCAATGCACCGTCGCTCTGGCAGCTCGTCATCGCGCGCTGCGCAGACCGTCCATCCGATATTGCAACGTATGTAAAAAACGGCAAACTCCTTTACGATGGTCTCATCGCAGCGGGCTTTACCTGCGTCGAGCCGCAGGGAGCGTTTTATCTCTTCCCAAAGGCACTGGAAAAAAATGATTACGCATTCTGTGAGCGCGCAAAAAAATATGGTCTTCTCCTCGTGCCGGGCACAGATTTTGGCTGCCCGGGTTATTTCCGCGCAGCGTACTGCATCCAGACAGAAACGATAAAAAAATCACTCCCTCTCTTCAAGAAACTTGCAGAAGACTATAAATAAGAAATCTTACCTGTCGATATATAAAAATTATATCGTATCGTATCTTCTTGTTTCTCCTCTTTTTCTTGACATCAAGAAAAAGTCATGCTATTTTACTGTTGTGTTCGTATTTTCACATAGACAGAATCTCTTTTTTTGCGGGATTCCGCCTATTTTTTTAAGCTGGATTGTTTCTGTAAGGAATACAATCGTATCTATACAGCATAAGGAGTGATTTCATGGAAGTATTTGCAGGCATTGTCTTTGTGCTCATGTATGCCGTTATCGTCTCAGAGAAGATTCATCGGACCGTTGCCGCTATGATCGGCGCTATCCTCTTGATGCTTGCAGGTGTTCTATCGCAGGAAACTGCACTGCATCATGTGGATTTCAACACACTTGGACTTCTCGTCGGCATGATGATTCTCGTCAGCGTTACAAGTCAAACAGGACTTTTCGACTATGTTGCTGTAAAAGCGGCGAAGACGGCAAAGGCAGAACCGCGCCGTCTCCTCATCTATCTCGGTCTTATCACAGCGATCTTCTCCGCATTCCTAGACAATGTCACAACAGTTCTCCTCATGGTGCCGGTCACATTTTCGATTACACTAAAGCTGAAAGTCAAGGTCGTTCCGTTCCTCCTGACGCAAATCATCGCATCAAATATCGGCGGTACAGCAACACTCATCGGTGACCCGCCGAACATCATGATCGGCATGGCAGTCAAAGAGCTGGACTTCGTAGCCTTCCTTATAAACCTTGCCCCGATTGCGCTCCTCAACCTCATACTCGTGCTCTTTGTCATGGATGTGCTCTATCGCAAATCGCTCAAGACACAGCCAGAGCTTCAGGCAAAAATCATGGCGATGGATGAGCGAAAGTCCCTCACAAACATGTCTTTGCTCTATCGCTGCCTTTTCGTCTTAGTGCTCGTCATCCTTGGCTTCTTCACACATTCCATCACACATATCGAATCCTCCCTCATTGCTTTGACCGGCGGTTTTTTTATACTGCTTCTTGCAGGCGGCAGTTCAAAGGTTGTTGAAACGGCACTGCGGAAGGTCGAGTGGCCAACCATCTTCTTTTTCATCGGTCTTTTCATCGCTGTCGGCGGTCTTATTGAAACGGGGCTTATCAACGATATGGCAACGAAAGCCGTGGCTCTTACAGCAGGCGATGTAACGATGACATCGCTGCTTGTCCTTTGGCTCTCCGCGCTCGTTTCCTCCGTTCTCGATAATATCCCATTCGTCGCAACGATGATTCCACTCATCGAAAATATGGGGCAGATGGGTGTCACCAATCTCGAACCCGCTTGGTGGAGTCTGGCGCTCGGCGCCTGTCTCGGCGGCAACGGCACGCTCGTCGGTGCGTCTGCCAACCTCATCGTTGCAGCAATGGCAGCGGAGCGCGGCGCCAAAATCACATTCATGAGCTATATGAAGGTCGGCTTCGGCGTCATGCTGATGACCATTGTCGTATCAACGATTTACATCTATCTTCGTTACCTGCTATAAACATTTTCTTCTCTTTTCAAAAGGTCGGCAGATTGCCGGCCTTTTGTCGTAAGTTACACACAGAGAAAAATTTTTCCAAAGTCCTACGATTTTGTTTGCGAAAGGAACTAAAATTTTATAAAATAGCAGAGACATTATGCAGCCGTCCTTTCTGAGAAAAGTGAGGTGAAATCCTTTTGAAAAAGTTCAGCGAACGCGGTACGGGAATGTGCGTGCTCTTTATTGTCGTCGGTGCCATCCTCGGCGGTCTTTTGGGCGAGTTTCTGCGCTCGGTCGACGCGCTGCGCGATGCCATGCCATATCTCGCACAATCATTTCCTGTCTTCGACATGATGCCGGCGACGATCAATCTGTTCGTCATTAAGCTCACCTTTGGCATTTCCTTCATGCCAAATTTAATGAGCGTTCTCGGCATCATCATCGCCTTTGCTGTCTTTTATTTCTTTTGATTTTAGGAAATGCCGAAAAGCGCAAAGAGCAGGAGGATGCTATGGCGATCATGGTACGAGACCTTCCAACTGGGGAGCGTCCCAGGGAAAAACTACTGAAGTGCGGCGCAGGAGCGCTCAGCAATACGGAGCTTATCGCAATCCTCCTTCGAACGGGAACAAAGGAATGCTCCGTGCTAAAGCTCGCAGAAGTTGTTCTGACGAGAATCTGCAATAAGGGCATCGGTGAGCTGCGCCATATGAAGCCACGGCAGATGACAGACATTCTGGGGCTTGGTGAGGTAAAGGCTGCGACGCTCTTGGCTGCAGCAGAACTCGGAAGACGGCTCTATATGGAAAAGGCACAGGAAATCACATGCATCACCGATGCTGAAGATGCTGCAAAATACATCATGCCGCATCTTCAGTTTGAGGAAAAGGAACACTTTGCAGCACTTCTCCTCGATATGAAAAGCCACATCCTAGAGCTTGCAGATATATCGACGGGGACGCTTTCGGCATCGCTCGTCCATCCGCGTGAAGTATTTCTCGCTGCCATCCGCGGACGAGCTGCGGGAATTATCATTGCGCACAACCATCCGAGCGGCGATCCGACGCCGAGCCATGAGGATATCGCCATCACAGAGCGCCTGGTAAAGGCAGGGCTTCTTCTTGACATTCCCGTCTACGACCACATTATCATCGGTGATGGCATCTACTTCAGCTTCAAAGAAAAGGGATTTATTCAATGAGATACAAAAGGAAAACGCCTGTTACTTAGCAACATTTAATGTATATTTTCTAAAAAAATCGTTCTTGTGATTACAAATGGAAAGATTTTGTGATACAATGAAGTGAATTACTTCTCAGGTAAAATTTGAAGGGAGTTTTAGTAACATATGTGGAGTCTTTTTGGCGGTCTATCGCACGATATGGGCATTGACCTCGGGACAGCAAATACGCTCGTCTATATCAAGGGCAGAGGTATAGTGCTCCGTGAACCGTCGGTTGTTGCAGTCAAAAGTGATACGGGCGATGTTCTTGCGGTTGGTGAAGATGCCAAGCGCATGATCGGCCGCACCCCTGGTGATATAAGAGCCGTTCGTCCGATGAAGGACGGAGTCATTGCAGATTTCGACGTGACGCAGTCCATGCTGAAATATTTTATTCGCAAGGCGATGAATACAAAATCCTTCATTCGTCCGCGCGTCGTCGTCGGTGTACCGTCTGGCATTACTGAAGTCGAAAAGCGTGCCGTCATCGACGCATCACAGCAGGCGGGCGCACGCGAAGCCTACCTTATCGAAGAGCCTATGGCAGCAGCAATCGGCGCAGGACTTCCCGTTTCAGATGCAACGGGCAGCATGGTCGTTGACATCGGCGGCGGCACGACAGAAATCGCCGTCATCTCACTCGGCGGCATCGTTACGAGCTGCTCCATTCGCGTCGGTGGCGATGAGATGGACAGTGCCATCGTGCAGTATATCAAGCGTATCTACAACCTCATGATTGGTGAGCGCACGGCAGAGGAGATAAAGATTACCATCGGCACGGCGATGGTAACACCGGAAACCAATCAAACGATGGAGATCCGCGGTCGTGACCTCGTCTCCGGCCTGCCCAAAACGATTACAATTGAATCGAAAGAAGTCCTTGAAGCACTGGATGAGCCGATCTATAAGATCATCGATGCCGTCCGAAACACGCTCGAAAAAACCCCACCAGAACTCGCTGCGGATGTCATGGACCACGGCATCATGATGACAGGGGGCGGCGCACTTCTCACCAACCTCGATCGTCTGCTCGCCAAGGAGACAGGTATGCCCGTCCTAGTTTCAGAAGACGCGCTTTCCTGCGTCGGCGAAGGCACAGGTATGTCTCTTGAAAATCTCAATCTTTTGAAGCGTGTTGTCATCACATCTAAGAAATTGGAATAATGAGCAGAATCGGAAAAGAAAAAGGTGGCAGCTCAAAAAGGGCAAAGAGTGTCCTGCTCTTTGTCATCGTCTGCTTATTTTGTCTCATTTTGTTTGCTGCCAGAGGGCGCTTTCAATCGGTACTATTTTCCGGCGTGGTCTCAACCGTCATCATGCCGTTCCAATTCGTAGCCTCTTGGGTGAGCAACGAAGTGCAGTTTGCAACTGAGACGATCGCGGATATCTCGGCAGTACATGAACAGAATGAAATGCTTCGAAAAGAAGTCGAGAAACTCCGCATTCAGGCAGTCGCGGCAAATGAATATCAATCAGAAAACGAACGCTTGCGCACACTCCTCGATTATAAGCAGGCAGCCCATCAGTTCGACCTTATGGGCGCACGTGTCATCGGACGCGAGGCGACGACATGGTCGAGCATCGTCGTCGTCGATCGCGGTGCAAAAGACGGCATCGAAGAGAACATGGTCGTTGTGACTGAGAAGGGATTGGTCGGTCATATTGTTGAAGTTGGTCCCGTTTCTTCAAAGGTTCAGCTTATCACAGACCCCAGAAGCTCTGTCGGCACGCTTGTGCAGCGCGCCGAATCACGCGTCTCGGGACTTGTTGAAGGTGATGCTGACAATCCTTTGATGCCATGTATGGTGAATATTCCGAAGACGTCCGATGTTGTCGAAGGTGATGTCATTGTGACGTCGGGCTTCGGCGGCGCTTATCCGAAAGGGATTGTTGTCGGGCTTGTTTCTAGTATCGAAAATGATACGGGCGGTCTTTTGAAGATCTGCCAATTAGAACCTGCGGTCGATTTCCGGACCCTTGAAGACGTCATGATCATCACGGCATCAAGAGAAGCAGCACCGCCGCCGCTGCAGCCGCCTGCACAGACACCGGGAACCGAAACGGATCCAAAGGCACAGGCAGCACAGCAGCAGGCAGCAGGGGGCGGAGCACAATGACTACGCCAAAGACATTCGGACGCATCGCGCTCTTTGTCATCGTACTCTTAACCGTGCAGACTTCGTTTTTACCGCTGCTTGCCATTTACGGCACGTCTCCCGATCTCCTGTTGCTTGTAACGACATCCACAGCCTTTCTTCGCGGCAGACGAATCGGTGCTTTCGCTGGCTTTTCACTTGGTCTTCTCACCGATCTCGCTACGGGAACATACTTTGGTATGCATACGCTGACCTTTCTCTTCGTAGGCTATCTAATTGGATGTTTTTCGAGACGCGTCCTTGAAGAAAAGTTCTTTTTGCCAATCGCAGCAGCTGTCCTCGTGACGCCTTTTGTTTATTTTGTCTTCTTTCTTCTTATGGTCTTTGTATTCGGCTATCAGCTGCATATTCTCTACCATATCGAGCATACCTTCCTTGTCATGCTGCTCTATCAAGTCGTGTTTTCCTATCCGGTACACGTTCTCGTTCGGCGCTTTGACAAATATCTTTTTACTGAGAAACCGACAGCATCCTGACGGTTGATACGATGATGTATCGCTATCCTGGATGCCTGTCTTTTATTCTAGGGGGATCCCTTTGCAGGAAATCAATGCATTTAGCGGCAGGCTGAAGGTCATCAGCATCATCCTTGCGATCGTAATTCTCGTCCTCATTGGACGGGCAGCATACCTACAGATCTACGATGGCAGCTATTATGCGGAACTTGCCAACAACAACCGCATTCGCCTCATCCCTGCGATGGCGTCGCGCGGTATGTTTTATGACCGCAACGGCAAGCTCCTCGTCGAGAATCGTCCAGGCTTTACCGTTTCTCTCCTGCCGCTGACAGAGCCGATCAAGCCCGAGGTCATCACGCGTCTTTCCGCACTGATAAAGGTGCCGGAGGACGAGATCAGGGACAAGGTCGAAGGACATACCGGCTTTGACCCCATCCGCATCAAACAGGATGTGACGGCAGACGTCGTCTCCATCATCGAGGAGCAGAAAGAAGATTATCCGGGTGTCGTCATCGAAGTACAGCCGATCCGCAACTATACACTGAAGCAGATGGGAGCGCATACCTTTGGCTACGTCAGTGAAATCAACGACGCTGAGCTTGAAAAGAAAAAGGATGAAGGCTACAAAACGGGTGATATCATCGGTAAATTTGGCATAGAGAAGATCTATGACAAGGTGCTTCGCGGTGAAAACGGCGGCGAGCAGGTTGAGGTTGATGTCGGCGGCAAGCCCGTGCGAATTCTCGGCCGCAAGGAACCGATAGCGGGAAATGATCTCGTACTGACCATTGACAAGGATTTGCAGGAAGCCGCAGAAAAGGCTGTAGATGAACAGCTCGCGGCCATTCATGCGGATGCGGCAGCAGCCGTTGTCATGAATCCGCAGACGGGTGAAGTCCTTGCGATGGTAAGCCGTCCTGCCTTCGATCCAAACCTCTTTGCCCATGGTATTTCAGCGAAAGACTGGAATGTGATAAACAAGAACCCACATCACCCCATGGACAACAAGGCAATTACCGGCGAATACCCACCGGGCTCAACCTTTAAAATCGTTACGGGTACAGCAGCGCTTACAGAGGAAGTCGTCTCTCCAACAGAGAAAATCTTCGACAGCGGACGCCATTGGCTCATTCCAAAGACAAACTCTTCGGGAGAAGCACTCGGCTGGATTGATTTTACCCAGGCGCTTGCACACTCGGATAATGTCTATTTTTACGAGATGGGCAATCGCCTCGGCATTGATCGACTCGAAAAATACGCCCGCATGTTTGGACTCGGAAAGCCGACAGGCATTGACCTTCCCTACGAAGCTGATGGTCTTGTGGCAAACCGCAGATACAAGGAACTGAACTTCGACGATGGTGAATGGTATCTTTCAGAGACCTTCGATGCGGCTATCGGTCAGGGTCTTAACCTCGTGACGCCGCTGCAGGCAGCGATGGTCATGGGCGAGATCGCAGCGGATGGCAAGCGGTATAAACCACATGTCGTCAGTAAAATTCTCGACACAAACGGCAATGCCCTTCAGGAAATACAGCCGGAACTGCTCTCGACGCTCGACGTGCCGGAAAAGAATATCCGTCTCATTCAAGAAGGGCTTCACAAGGTCACGACGATCGGCACGGCAGCGTCTAATTTCCGCGGTTTTCCCGTCGATATCGCCGGCAAGACCGGTACAGCGGAAAACTCACAAGGACGTGACCATGGCTGGTTTGTAGCATATGGTCCTTTCGACAACCCAAATATCGTCGTTGCCGTCATCGTCGAGCAGGGCGGCTTCGGTTCTCAATCTGCCGTTCCCATCGGGCGGAAGATACTCGAAGCGGCTTTCGGCATTGGTCCTTACGCGCCAGAGGCAAGAGCAGCGGCCAAAGAAGCTGAGGAAAAAGCCCAGCAGGCAAAAGCTGCTGCTGATGCTGCAAAAAAGAAGAATTAAGGCGTAAAGAAAACTGTTCGAGATATCCGTACGGGCGTGTCAAGAGGGGGATCGTATGGTAAATGAGATGGTAAAGATTAAAAGTGGCAGGGGTACCTTGCAGCTAATCTTTGCAGACGGTGCTTCATACACAGATATTCGAAAGAATATTGAAAAGAAGCTTGCCTCCAGTTCCGGCTTTTTTGCGCGCGGCACTGTCATTCTGCTTCCCAAAGATCACTTAAAAGACGAGGAAAGGGAGGATTTACAGGAACTCCTCCATGCGCATGGGCTTATCTGTCGTCAGCAATCCGAAAAAGATACAGAGCTTTCTGTTCGGCGTGCGATAAACGCTGCCAAAACAAAGAAACCTAGAGAGAGCGGAAAAGAGAATCCGAAAACACCGAAGGAGATTGTCTTTAACAAGACGCTGCGCGGCGGGCAGGAAATAAAGACCGAAGGCTCCGTTCTTGTCGTTGGTAACGTCAACCCTGGCGCACAGATCATCGCCGGCGGCAGCATCCATGTGCGCGGTACCTGCCGCGGCTTTGTGCATGCGGGAGCGGCAGGAGATCCGACCGCCAGCATCGTCGCCGAACGCCTCGTGCCGACGCAGATCCGCATTGCAGACCACATCGCCCGCTCACCGGACACGATAAGCGATACAGGGCAGACAGAGCGCGCCTACATCAAAGATGGACATATCGTCATCGAGCCGATGTCTCATTGATACGCTGAACGTTTCATGCGGTATGCTCTCGGTCTCAACCATCGTTTGAGAATAATATCACAAATCGTACGCTGCAGGTACTTTATAGGAAAGGCAGAATCATACTTATGAGCAGAATCATTGTTATTACGTCCGGCAAGGGCGGCGTCGGAAAGACGACGACGACGGCAAATCTCGGTGTCGGTCTGGCGATGCATGGAAAAAAGGTCGCTCTCATCGATACGGATACGGGGCTTCGAAACCTCGATCTCCTCCTTGGACTGGAGAACCGTATTCTCTACGATCTCGTCGACGTTACAGAAGGACGTACAACCTATAAGAAGGCACTCGTTCGTCACAAGCAGTACGATTCACTCTATCTTCTGCCAACCTCTCAGATCAAGGATAAATCGGCAGTCGATCCCGAAAAAATGAAAAAACTTTGCGAAGATCTTCGAAAGGAATTCGACTATATCCTCATCGATTGCCCCGCGGGCATCGAACAGGGCTTTAAGACGGCTATCGCAGCAGCAGACGAGGCCTTTGTCGTCACCATGCCGGAAATAGCCGCCGTCCGCGATGCCGATAAGATCATCGGCGAGCTCAGCCGTGCAGAGAAAAAAGTCCTCAAACTTATCGTCAACCGCATTCGTCCGAAGATGGTTGCGAATAAGGATATGCTTGAAATGGACGACATCAACGAGATCCTCGCGATTGACTGTATCGGGCAGATTCCAGATGACACGATGGTCATCACAGGCGCAAATAACGGTGTACCCTGCATCACGATGGATAAATCGAGCGCAGGTCATGCCTATCAAAATATTGTCGAGCGCATGTTGGGCAAAGACGTCCCTTTCATGAACTTTGATGAAAAAGACCAGGGATTCTTCGAAAAACTCCGTGAAAAGGTCTTCGGAAAGTGAGGCATTTCACGTTATGGAATCAGTGATGAGCTTTTTTAGAAAAACCACGCCTTCTGGAAAGATAGCACGGGATCGTCTCAAGGTAGTTCTCATCCATGACCGGGCGAACGTATCGCCTCAGCTTATGGAAAACCTAAAGAACGACATCATCCGTGTCATTTCCAACTATATGGAGATCGACCAGCAGGATATGGACATTGCACTTGAACAGGATGCGGACTCCGTAGCACTTATTGCAAACATTCCCGTCAATAGGGTCAAGCATGGAAAGTGAGCGGGCATACCTTGATAGATGCGTGCCTGCCATAGGGAATGGGTAACAATGCGGATGTGAAATGATATTAGGATGATTAAAAAATTTTTTCGGCGAACAGATTTTATCTTACTGGCTGCGACCGCTGGCATCGTCATCATGAGTCTTGTCATCATCAGCAGTGCAACGCACATCAACGTTCCGACAGAGGAGCGCTATTGGTTTGTGCAGCGGCAGGGTATCTTTGCTATCGTAAACCTTGCTCTCGCAGCATTTTTAATGAACTTCGACTATAAGATGCTCGAACGATGCGGCAATAAACTTTACATCTTTAACCTCGTCTTATTGGTCGCTGTCATGCTTTTAGGGCAGAGCGCACTCGGTGCGCAGCGATGGATCATGATAGGCCCCATCAGCATACAGCCTTCCGAGTTTTCAAAGCTCTTCATGATCATCTCACTTGCTACCATCTTGACAAAGCGCGTGGGAAAGATCAACTCCCTTTCGGACTTCATGCCGATTGCTGCCTATGTTGGGCTTCCGTTCATCCTCGTTCTGAAGCAGCCAGACCTTGGCACATCGCTCGTCTTCATGGCGATCTTCCTCGGCATGATCTTTGCGGCGGGCATCAATATGAAGATACTCGCAAGATTCTCTGTACTCGGTGCCGCCATGCTGCCGGTGCTCTGGCATTTTCTGAAAGACTATCAGAAGATGCGCATCACGGTCTTCCTAGATCCAAATGTCGATCCTCTAGGCTCTGGCTATCACATCATTCAGTCAAAGATTGCCATCGGTTCGGGCATGCTTCTCGGCAAGGGGCTTTTCAATGGCACGCAAAGTCAGTTGAATTTTCTCCCAGAGAATCATACGGATTTTATCTTCGCCGTCGTCGGTGAGGAATTGGGCTTCATTGGCTGTACATTTCTGCTTCTCCTATACCTCATCGTCCTCTGGCGCGGCATCGCCATTGCTCAAAACGCTTCGGACGCTTTTGGCAGGCTTCTTGCCACAGGCATCACAAGCATGATTGGCTTCCACGTCCTCGTCAACGTAGGTATGACGATGGGCATCATGCCTGTGACGGGCATTCCGCTCCCGATGATGAGCTATGGCGTCAGTTCACTTACAACAAACCTCATGGCCGTTGCGATACTGATGAACATACAGCTTAGAAAGACACATTTGCAGTTCACATAAGAAAAGAATAGAAGGCAATCGGCTGGGAATGAGCTCCATTCGTTTCGCCGATTGCCTTTTCAGGTGAGAGTATATAGAAAAAGTAGGAGAGAACACCGAATGGTACACCTCGAGCATGAAGTCCTCCAAAAGGTTCTAAAGCCCGCACGATATACGGGCGGCGAATGGAATGCCGTAAAGAAAAAGCACAGCGAGGTCCTTGCAGCGTGGGCACTCGCTCTGCCGGACGTCTACGAAGTTGGCATGAGCAACCTTGGGCTCGCCATCCTTTATGAGATCTTGAACCGGCGGACAGATACGGCAGCAGAGCGCGTCTATGCCCCTTGGACAGACATGGAAGAGGAAATGCGCAGCCGCAAAATTCCGCTCTTTTCCCTCGAGACACAAACCGAGATCGCATCGTTTGATTTCTTTGGCTTCTCGCTGCAATACGAGATGATCTACTCGAACGTCCTCAATATGCTCGACCTCGCAGGCATCCCCCTTTGGACAAGGGAGCGCGGCGAGGATATGCCGTTTGTCGTCGGCGGCGGTCCCTGCGTTTATAATGTCGAGCCGATCGCAGACTTTTTCGACTTCTTCATCGTCGGCGATGGCGAAGAAACAATCGTCGACGTCACGGAGGCTCTCATCGCATGGAAAAGGGCAGGAAGCCCCGGCGGACGAAAGGGATTCCTCGAGCGGCTACTTGCTGTCGATGGCATCTATGTGCCGAGCTTTTACCAAGAGATCTATGACGAGGCGGAAAACTTCAAGACACATAAGCCGCTAAACAAGAAGGCAAAAAATATCATCTACAAGCGTGTCGTTCGCGATATGAACGATGCACTTTCTGTTGAGCATCCCGTCGTTCCCTATATGGATATCGTTCACAAGCGCATCATGCTCGAACTCTTTCGCGGCTGCTCACGCGGCTGCCGCTTCTGCCAGGCCGGTATCTGTTATCGCCCGGCACGCGAGCGGACGGAAGAGGAACTGCGGCGCATGGCACGCAAGCTCGTCGATACGTCCGGCTACGACGAGATGAGCCTGACTTCGCTGTCCTCTGCGGATTATTCCTGTCTTGGCAGACTCGTCGACGATCTCATGGATGATTTTTCAGGAGAAAAGGTCAGTTTTTCTCTGCCATCGCTGCGCATCGACAGCTTTTCCATCGATCTTGCACACAAGATGCAGAAGGTTAGAAAGTCGGGACTTACCTTTGCACCGGAAGCCGGCACACAGCGCATGCGCGACATCATCAATAAGGGTGTCACGGAGGAAAATCTCCTCAAGGCCTGCGGCGCGGCATTTCGTCAGGGCTGGCGGCAGGTCAAGCTTTACTTCATGATGGGGCTCCCGACGGAGACGGACGAAGACATCATCGGCATTGCAGATCTTGCACAAAAAGTCGTCAAACTGTATCAGGAAATCAAGGGAAGGCGCGGCGTCAAGGTCACGGTCTCCGTCTCCTGCTTTGTACCAAAGCCATACACACCCTTCCAGTGGTTCGGGCAGGTTTCTCTCAAGGAATTCGAGCGGCGCCAGCAGCTTTTGAAGGAGCATATCCGTGACCGCTCGATTACCTTCAACTATCACGATGCGCATCTTTCCATTATCGAAGGGATCTTCGCGCGCGGCGATCGCCGCTTGTCCAACGTGCTTTATGAGGCCTGGAAGAACGGCGCGAAATTCGATGGCTGGTCTGACCTCTATCGTGACGATCTCTACCGTGCGGCATTTGAAGCATGCGGCATCGATATGGCGTATTACAACCATCGCAATCGTACGTTTGACGAACCTCTCCCGTGGGAAATCACAACACCAGGCGTTTCACGGGCGTTCTTAAAACGCGAATGGGACAAGGCGATGGAAGGCGCATTGACCGAAGACTGCCGTCGTGCAAACTGTACAGGCTGCGGCATCTGTCAGAACCTAGGCGTAGAAGTCATCGACTACAAAAAGGACGAAGATGCACGGAGTGCTGTCCCGAAAGAGAAGCGTACCTTAGAGAAAGCAGTAAGTCCGCCGGAAGGAAAGCGCGACGGCAGGGAGCGGAAGCTCTTTAAATGGCGCGCTGAAATCACAAAGGGCGAATCCCTTCGCTACGTCTCGCACCTTGACTTTGCCAACCTCTTCCTACGTGCCTTTCGCCGTGCAAAGCTGCCGATGGCGTATTCCGAAGGCTTTAATCCGCATATGAAAATAGCATTCGCCTCTGCTCTTTCGCTCGGCGTTACGAGCGATGCCGAATACATGGACTTCGAACTTTCAAAAGATATTTCACAGCCCGAACTCTGGGATGTGCTCAAGGCGAATTTCCCCGCAGGAGTCGAGTTAAAGGATCTTGCCCAGATACACGGCAAGCATAAGGCACTGATGGCACAGACAGATGAAACAAATTACCGCATCGAAGTCCCGTATACGGGCACGGAACCAGCGGTAAAGCAGGCAATTGATGCCTACAGCCGGGCAAAGGAAGCCGTCTTTCATCGCGAAACACCAAAGAAAAAGCGTGAAATTGAGACAAAGAAGTTCATGCTCGCACCGATTGCATGGAACCTGAAGAACGGACAACTGACGCTGAAGATGGATATATCCCTTACGGGAAGCGGCAGTGTGAAGCCCATCGAGGTACTGCAGGTGCTCAAAGCGCAATTTGGCTTAGAAATTTGTCCGGAGGCCGCAAAGATTACAAGAACGGGGCTTTTCGGAAAGGGCAGGCGCTTGATCGACTGCATAAGGAGCTGAGAGCTTAGCGCTCATATAGGTAAAAAGGAGGCGGCTATGGAGAAGATACTGGTCAGTGTCGATCCGGAAGAGACGCGGGCAGCCGTTCTTTCCGACGGCGTACTTACGGCACTCGAGATCGAGCGCGCATCACATGCGCACCTTGTCGGCAACATCTACAAGGGTTGTGTCGAGAATGTACTCCCCGGGATGCAAGCGGCATTTGTAAATATCGGTGCCGAAAAAAATGCCTTTCTCTTCATTGGCGACGGCAAGAATCACGATGCCGTCTCAGGCGCTGAAAAGGACGTTCAAATCCATGTAGGACAGCGTCTTCCCGTCCAGATCGTAAAAGATGCGGCAGGAACAAAGGGTCCGCGTGCGACGACACATATCTCTCTGCCGGGACGCTTTCTCGTCCTGATGCCGACAGCGGCATATATCGGCATGTCGCGCCGCATCGAGCGGGAAGAGGTTCGTGCACGCCTTCATGCAATGGCGAAAAGACTTTGCCCCGCCGGCATGGGATTGATTGTACGCACGGCAGCAGCAAGTGCGGATGAGGCCACACTTGCCGCCGACGTTCGCTACCTCACACATCTCTGGAAGAGCATACTCGCACGCTTTAAGCTGCGCGATCGCGGTGCAGCGCTTCTCTACCGCGATGCCGACCTTCTCATCCGCATGGTACGCGACCGCTTTACAGAAAAAATCAATACCTTTCTCATCGATGATCACGAGGCCTATGTCCGGGTAAAAGACCTTGTTAAGGGACTTTCTCCCGAACTTGCGGATCGCGTGAAATTTTACGAAGGAGAGACCTCTCTCTTTCACGCCAATCATATCGACGATGCGATTGAAAAGCTTGGTGCGCGTGAGATTCCGCTGAAGTCCGGCGGCTTTCTCGTCATTGACCGAACGGAAGCTCTGACCGTCATCGACGTCAATACAGGGCGCTACGTCGGCAACACGAACCTCGACGACACGATTTACCAGACAAACCTCGAAGCGGCAGAGAAGATCATCCGCCAGATTCGCTTGCTCGACATCGGCGGTATCATCATCGTCGATTTCATTGACATGGAACGCGACGAACAAAAAGAACATCTTTTAGAGTTTCTCCGCGCAGCGGCAAAGAAAGATCCGACAAAGACAAACGTCGTCGATATCACGGCACTCGGGCTCGTTGAGATCACGCGAAAAAAATCGCGCTCCAACATCGAGAGTATCGTCTACAGCAAATGTCCCGTCTGCCAAGGGCGTGGGCGCATCGAGTCGCCCGAGACAGTCGCAATAAAAATCAGCCGTTCCATCCGCCGCATGGAACAGACATCCCATGCAGAGACGGGATACGAAATCGAAGTCAACAGCAGTGTCGCGGCAGAGCTGTCGGCAAGCCAGCTGCTGCTGAACCTAGCAGCGGAATTTGGCACGGATATCAAGGTCAAGGCAAACGCCGGCATGCATCCAGAAGCCTATACCATTCTTCAGCAGGGCTAGCGGCGCAAAGACGAGAAAAGATAAAACTTTTATCGTGTAACAGATGAAACGGCAGACATACCTTTTATCCAGTACATTTAAAATATCCAATGACAGGGTACATCCACCATATAAATTAAAAACGGACAGCATGGAGGAGGGGCTAGACATGGCAAACCATATACTTGATTTGAAGAAGAATGTCGCAGATCTCGTGGAAGAATTTCCAGAGCTAAGACAGGTACTCGCAGACATTGGCTTTAAAGAAATACTAAGCGACAAAGCGCTTCACGTCATGGGGCGTATTATGACCATCCCGCGCGGTGCGGCGGTAAAAGGCATTGCCATGGACAGGGTAAAGGCGGCTCTGCAGGCGGCAGGCTTTGCATTCGCAGAAGAAAGCGCCGATAAAAGGAAAGCGCGTCTTAAGGAATATCTCGAACGCCTGCATCGCGGCGAACCGCTGGAGAGCGTGCAGAAAGAGTTTCGCGCGCACTTTACCGGTGTTGCCCCTGAAGAAATTGCGGCGGCAGAGCAGGCACTGATCCGCGACGGCGCCGCCCCAAAAGAAGTACAGCGCCTCTGCAGCGTCCACGCCGCTCTTTTTACAGGAAATACCAAGGAGGAAAAACCTGCTGTCACAGAAGATACACTCCCCGCGGGACATCCGCTCACGCTTCTTCGTCTTGAAAATGAAAAGCTGAGCGAACTTCTCGACCGAATAGAAGCAGAGACAGCGGCAGAAAACATGGCAAAGCTCATGCCGCTCCTCGGCAGGCTCTTCGCCATCTATGCGCACTATGCAAAAAAAGAAGAGCTTCTCATGCCCTTCCTTTATGACTATGGCGTCACCGGTCCATCCCAGGTCATGTGGGGCGTCGACGATGAGATCAAACGCGAGCTCGGCACGGTCATGAAGTCGCTGAAAGAAGACACCGAAAACTTCATGACCTATCGCGGCCGGTTAAATACCTTGATTGAAAGCATCCGTGAGATGATCATCAAGGAAGACCGCATCCTTTTCCCGCTGGCACTTCGCTTTTTTACAGAGAACGAATGGAAGATGGTCTATGCCGACTGTTTCGAGATGGGCATGGCATTTGTCGACGAAGAGACACTTCCACGCTGGGAAACAGGCGAACGATACCGAGAGACGTTAAAACTGCCGGAAAACCTCCTTACCAGCAAGGTGAAGATGCCTGCGGGCGAAGTCTCTGTCCGTGCATTGATCGAAATCCTAAAGCTTATCGACATTGACATCACCTACATAGATAAAGACGACAACCTTCGTTTCTTCATGAATGAGGGAAAGATTTTTTCACGTCCGCTCTCAGCACTGGGACGCGAGGTTTATTCCTGCCATTCACCGAACATCGAACCCGTCGTCCGGCAGCTCCTTCTCGATTTTAAGGCAAAGAAACGGCGCTCAATGGAAGTATATCGATCGATCAAGGAGCGTCCTGTCAGCGTTCGCTATATGGGCATCTACGATGAAAATGACGAATATGCGGGTACGGTAGAGTTCGTACAGGACTGCAGCGAGATTCTCAACCACTTCAAAAGAGGGTAACTTAGCCCTTCCTGAAAAGAACCGCTAAAAGCACAAATCTATAAAATACGGCAGGTGAGATGTGATGTTTGCCAATCCGATGATGGAACAATTGCCGCGCAGGCGACTGGAGGATTTCCAGTTAAAACTACTGCAAAAGCAGCTGGCTTGGGCAGCAGAAAAGAGTAAGTTTTACAAAAAATTGTTTCAAAAGGCAGGCGTGCGGGCAGCGGATGTAAAATCGCTGGACGATCTTCAAAGCTTTCCCTTTACTGACAATGCCGCGCTTTCAAAAGCAGGACTGTATGACCGCATCACATTACCGCTGTCGACGATGGTACGGTATGGATTAGCAGGTACGGCAGAGACGACTGCAACGCAGGGCGACGTCACACACGATATCGACAGGCTTTCCCGCGCACTCATCGCCGCTGGCGTCAATCGAACCTTCACCGTCGGTATTTTAGGCGATCTTTCTGATGTGCAGCTCCTCAATTTTATCTATACCACGGAAGCCATCGGTGCGACCGCGGTACCGATGGGTGTGGATGAAAGCCGCTGGAATAGACTTCTTGACCATTTGCAGCTCGATGCCCTAGTAGGCTTTGATACATGCATCGCGCAGCTTGTAAGCCAAAGACAGGCGAGCGATATGGATGCCCTGCCTTCGGTCAAAAACATCTTTTGCATCCACCAGACAGCGATACAGGACGATACGCCATCCCTCATGAAGCAGATGAAGGTAAAGTTCTGCCATCTCTACGCACCGACTGCACTTGGCACCGCGGGAATGCTCTATCCATGTGAAAGAAGAAGGGAGCATCTCGCAGAGGATTATTTTTATGCGGAGGTCATCGCATTTGGCAGCGACCATGTTTGCCAAACAGGGCATATGGGTGAACTCGTCGTGACGACACTGCAGGCAGAGGCACTGCCGCTCATCCGTTTTCGCACGAGACAAGCTGTGACTTTCACCGATGCGCCATGCAGCTGCGGCCGCACGCACCGAAGAGTTCTGCTTCCGTCTAGTCTTTGATGTGTATGATGGCGGCAAGCAGCAATGCGCACTTTTCATCAAAAGGAACATTGAATAGGAACCATTATGAAGAAATATCGCATTGTACCAAAAGATGCGGGGAAGTTCTGGCAGCTTGTTCAAGGAATGCAGCTTACACCAGAGGAAAAAGAACTTCTGCAAAGCTGCGTGATCCGTCACGTCGAGATCGCAGCAGAGAACAATCTTTGGGAAATCGCACTTTCGACACATACACTCATCCCAGCGAACCTCCTTGCTGCCGCATCCGAAGAAATCAAAGCGCAGTGCAGTCTCGCATCCGTCATCTTTCATCAGGATGTCGTAAATCTCGAGGACAATCTTGAAAAAATCTGGCCGCAGGTCATCGAAGAATCTTCCGTCGGAAATGCGGCAGGCAAGGGCATTGGCAGCAATGCCTTCAACGAAGGCGTGTATGAACTCCTGACGCGCTCGAAGTACGAAGTCTCCGGCAGCAGGGTCAAGGTCAGTGTCCCAGGTGAGCTTGCCGGTGAGATCATGCGGGCGCATGCGACAACGAGCCGCATGGAAAAAAGCATTGAAAAACATCTCGGCTATTGCTGTCGTGTCGAGCTGGAAGCGAGCGATGAAGTGCTCGCAAACGTCGAGTCCGCCACGCAGGATCCGCGTTTTATTCACCGCCAAACAGCAGCACCTGCACCTCTTAAACCGCATCTTTCCGTCATTTCCGGCGGAAAAGGCGAACGCAGTAGAGAGATGCCGCATAGCTCAGCAGCTATAAAGCCCTCTCAAAAGACAGTCGCTGAAAAAAAGCCAGCAAAATCTTCTCTCAAAAAGGATTATGCAGCCCCTGTCCGCGTCGAGCGTACAGGAAGTCTCATCTTTGGCCGCAGCGTCATGGGGGAGGTTAAAAAGATTACAGAAATCGACGGCGAGATGAAGAACATCATCGTCGAAGGCACGGTGGGCGAAGGCATAGGCTCCGGCATCAAGGTCATTACATTTAAGACAGGAAGTACGCTCCTCACGTTCTGTATTACAGACGATACCGACGGTATTATCTGCAAGGCATTTTTCAAAAAGGGCAAACGAAATGCGTCGGATGACGACCTTGCGCATGTTCGGGCGGAACTAAAAGAAGGCATGAGCGTTCGCATCCGCGGTTCCGTACGCTTTGATACCTACATGAACGAATATGTCCTCTTCATCGAGGGACTGGCGAAAAAGGAAATCAAACCGCGCGTCGATACGGCGAAAGAAAAGCGCGTCGAGCTCCATGCACACACGACGATGAGCGAGATGGATGCCGTCGTCACAGCAAAAGAACTCATCCAGACGGCAGACCGTTGGGGCTGGCCTGCCATTGCGATTACCGACCACGGCGTCGTACAGGCATTTCCGGACGCGGCAAAGGCACTGAAGGACTGCAAGACCGATCTTAAGGTCATTTTCGGCATGGAAGGCTACCTTGTCGATGATGCGAATATACAGAAGCGGGCGAATCACATCATTTTCCTTGCGAAGACACCGAATGGACTGCGCAACATCTATCAGATGGTTTCACTCTCACATCTTCGCTATTTCCGTCGCCGCCCGCGCCTGCCGAAGTGCATCATCAAGGAATTCCGGCAAGACGTCATCATCGGCTCTGCCTGTGAAGCGGGCGAGCTCATCACGGCGATCAAAGAGGGACGAACGGAGGATGAATTAAAGGATATCGCGGATTTTTATGACTATCTCGAAATCCAGCCGATTCATAACAACGACTTTTTAAAGCGCAGCGACAAATTCCCCAACATCCAAACGGATGATGACCTTCGTGCAATAAACATCAAGGTGGCAGAGCTTGCACTCGCGATGGGAAAACCGCTCGTCGCGACCTGTGACGTTCATTTCCTAAATCCAGAGGACAGCATCTACCGTGCCATCCTGATGAAAGGCAAAGGCTTTTCCGATGCCGAGCTTCAGCCGCCGCTTTACTTGCGCACGACCGACGAGATGCTCAAAGAGTTCACCTATCTCGAAGATATCCGCGAGGGACTGGCGTTCGAAGCCGTCGTCACGAATCCGCGCAAGATCACAGATATGGTGCAGCGCTTCAAGCCTATTCCCGACGACCTTTACTCGCCTGCCATCCCGGGCGCAGATGAAGAGATTCGCAAGATGAGCTATGACCGCGCTAGGCACATGTACGGCGATAATCTCCCAGCGCTTGTCGAAGCACGGCTGGAGCAGGAGCTAAAGCCCATCATAGCACATGGCTTCAGCTCGCTCTACCTCATCGCGCAGCGCCTTGTCAAGAAGTCGAACGATGATGGCTACCTAGTCGGTTCACGCGGATCGGTCGGTTCTTCTTTCATCGCGACGATGACGGGCATCACCGAGGTCAATCCGCTGCCGCCGCACTGGCGCTGCCCGCATTGCCAGTACAGCAAATTTATCACGGACGGCTCCTATGGCTCAGGCTACGACCTTCCAGATAAGACGTGCCCTGTCTGCCATACGCCGCTTGTCAAGGATGGACATGACATTCCGTTTGCGGTCTTTTTGGGATTTGACGGAGACAAGGTACCCGATATAGACCTCAACTTCTCTGGCACTTATCAACCCGTTGCGCACAAGTACACAGAAATTCTTTTTGGCAAGGACAATGTCTATCGGGCGGGCTCTATACAGACCGTTGCCGATAAGACTGCCTTCGGCTACGTCAAGAAATTCTTCGAGGAAAAGGGCGTCAAGAAACACATTTCCTATATAGACAAACTCGCACACGGCTGCATGGGCGTCAAGAGCACAACTGGACAGCATCCGGCAGGCATTATGGTCGTGCCGCGCAACATGGACATTCACTTTTTCTCGCCCATCCAGCACCCGGCAAACGATGTAAACAGCGGCACGATCACAACGCATTTCGACTATCACTCGATTTCCAGCCGTCTCGTCAAGCTCGACATTCTTGGACACGATGATCCGACCGTTATCAAGATGCTTGAGGATCTGACTCATCGCGACCCAAAGACAATTCCCTTTGACGACGCTGCGACGATGTCCATCTTCAACTCAACGACCGCGCTCGGCGTCACGCCTGAGGAACTCGGCACCACGAGCGGCACCTTCGGCATCCCCGAATTTCGCACGCCATTCACCCGCCAGATGATCGACGACACAAACCCCGATGTCTTTTCCGACCTCGTTCGAATCTCCGGCTTTTCCCATGGCACAGACGTCTGGCTCGGCAATGCACAGGATCTGATACGCAGCGGACAGTGCACGATCAAAAATGCGATTTCTGCCCGCGATGACATCATGATGTATCTCATTCACCATGGCATCGACCATCTGCTCTCCTTTCAGACGATGGAAAAAGTTCGAAAGGGCAAGGGCATTAAAGACGATGTCGTAGCAATGCTCCGGGAAGGCGGCATTCCCGAATGGTATATCGAATCCTGTCAAAAGATCAAATACCTCTTTCCGCGTGCGCATGCGACCGCCTATGTCATGATGGCGTACCGCATAGCCTTCTGCAAAGTCCACTATCCGCTTGCCTACTATGCCGCCTACTTCTCCATTCGAGCCGCAGAATTTGACGCAAACATCATCGCACGTGGCAAAGACGTCGTTGCAAATGAAATCAAGAAGTTAGAGTCTGCCGCTAAAGAAAAGAAGTTAGACCCCAAGCAAAGCGCGACGCTCATCGTCCTCCAGCTCGCATGGGAGATGTATCTCCGCGGCTTTCGCTGTAAATTCGTCGATCTCTACGAAAGTGACGCCGAGAAATTCCGCATCGTTGGAACGGAACTCCTGCCGCCGATCGCCTCGCTTTCCGGTATGGGCATCAAAGCGTCTGAGGGCATTGCAGAAGCGAGAAAGGACGGTATTTTCACTTCGATAGAAGATCTCCGCCGCCGCTCCGGCATCTCGAAAACCAACATCGAAATTCTGCGCTCTCACGGCTGCCTAGACGGCATGAGCGAAAGCGATCAGATCGCACTATTCATGTAAATGACATAGAATATCGTTTGCATGAAGGCTTTTCGCCTTCTTCTTTTTATGATAAAATAAAGCCGATATTTCATACGTGCAACAATGGGGAGCGTTGAAAATGGTAAAGAAAATGCTGCGGCTTGCTGTTTTAGGTATCGGCATGTTTTCTATGTTTGGCGTGGGGTCTGCTCGGGCGGCAGAAATTCCTATGCGCGGCGTTGTTGAAGGGTTTTACGGCACACCGTGGAGCATGGAAGAGCGCCTTGACATGATAGAATTCTGCAAAACGCATAAGATGAATGCCTATATCTATGCGCCGAAGGATGATCCTTATCACCGGGAGAAATGGCGTGAACCTTACCCAAAGGAAAAGCTGAATGAACTTCAGACACTGATACGCGCTTCAAAAAGTGCAGATATGGACTTCATCTTCGCCGTCTCCCCTGGACTGGATATACACTTTTACGGAGATGCGCGCGCAGCTGATGAAGAGAAGATGCTCGCAAAGCTGAATGCCGTCTACGCAATTGGCGGCAGACATTTTGCCGTCTTTTACGACGACATTCCGGAAAAGGACGGCAAGGGACAGGCAGAATTCCTCACAAGGCTGGAAGAAAAGCTTCGCGCTGAACATCCAGATATCGCCCCTCTCATCACAGTGCCGACCGAATACTTTCGTCTCGACATGACAGCAGACGACAAAGTGAAACCCTATACGAAAGATTTTGCTGCATATCTTCCCAAGGATACACTGGTGCTCTACACAGGAGAAGGCGTCGCCTCACCTTGGCTTTCAGATGCAGCCTATGCCGCGGCAAATGATCTTTACGGACGAAAGCTAGGTCTATGGATCAACTATCCCGTCAACGATTATATGGAACAGAAACTTGCCCTCGGCCCCATCGTTGGTCTGCCAACACATTCGGACATCCCCGCTGTTTTTTTCAACCCGATGAAGTATGAGCAGCTTTCTAAAATCGCACTGGCTACTGGAGCAGATTATGCACGAGATACCGAACATTACCGCCCGGAAAGAGCTTGGGAAAACGCAATAAAACAACAATATGGTCCATTAGCCAACGCCATGCGGGACTTTGCCGAACATTCGCAGCATCTGGAAAACAATTGGGCAAACATCGGTCGCCCCGATGCACCGAAATTTCGGCAAAGTTGGAAATCACTCTTACAAGAGGAAAAGAATCCTTTGCTCAGCAAGTATGCACGAGAGAATGTCGAGCGCTTTATAAAGTCCATGACAGATAGTGCACAGAAGTTAAAGACCGAGCTTCCAGAAAAAGAGCGCAGTGACATGCTCCCACAAATCGAACAGATGGAGCGAATCACTAAGGCGGCAGAGACAGCTCTGAACTACCTCGACGTCAGAAAGAATAACGCGAAAGATGCCGAACAGCTAAAAGCACAGCTGCAAAAGGAATATGATGAAATCAAAGAAGGAGAAGCGACTGCGGCTATCAGTGAAAACACAGGCGTAGAATTTATAAGGCAGGTTCTGAATACAAAATAAGATGGATGAAGCGCAATAGAAAAATAGCACCTCTGATGCTCATATAAATATATAACAAAAGAGACTGCTGCCTATTCGGTAACAGTCTCTTTTTATCAGCAAGGGCTTACTTCGCCAGTGCATTAACCTTACGAGCCAGACGCGACTTTTTGCGAGCTGCGCAGTTCTTGTGGAAGACCTTATTTGCAGCTGCCTGATCAATCGTCTTGCAAGCAGCCTGAAGACGGGACTTGGCCTCTTCGACATTGTCTGCATCGACTGCTTCGAGAACGTGACGGGAAGCCGTACGGACACGGGACTTCTCAGCCGCATTCTTGGCGCGGCGCTTCGCATCGGATTTGACACTCAAGATAGAAGCTTTGATATTTGGCAAGTAATTCACCCCCTTGATATACCGTTTTAGACTACTTTAGCACATACGCATGAAAAATGCAAGAGTTTCCATGGAAGGCAGAAGATTAATCGTCGATATAATAATGTGCGGACGCATCGACAAGGCTGTTTGTCAGCAGTCTGAGAAAATCCGCACGCGTGATATTCTGTGCATAAGCAGAGAACAGATGATCATCGACGCGCCAATGTGCCGCATAACTCTCCGATTCGTCCTTCCCCGATGTTTTCGCGATAGAGACGGATACACCTGCAATGGTCTTCCTTTCCCATTTTGCACCATAGACACCGCTGATGTCCTCGCCAAGACTGTTGGATTTATCGATTTCGGCCGTACGCACTTGAACTGTTGTCTCAGGTGCATCAATGCGGCGGAATCTAAGGTCTGCAAGATGCCCCGATATGACGGAAATCGAATAGCATGCATAGCCGGAATCCGGCGTCAAGTAAAGCGGATGCACGTCAGCAGCCCTTACAGCTTCCGCGTATGTCTTATATTCCACAATGGGATTTGGCATACCGACTTCTGTTTTAGAGGCGGCAAATGCACACTGTGGAGCGACTAAAAGCGTACCGAGTGCCAGTGCTGCAAACAGTTTCTTTTTATTCATCTTAATCTCTCCCTTTTTACTTCCGAGGCATGATATACGTTCAGAGTATAGCATACATCGCATAAATTAGCAACACGCCCATGGCAGCAAGGCCAATCACATCGCCTGCATTGCCGTACATGGGCGGCACCAGCGCGAGCAGCGTAAGCAAGCCAAAGAAAAAGGGCTCACGCCATGGTGCAGTTGGTTTTGCCACATTGCTTTTCACCGGAGAATGTTTCGTATGGATACGGTTATGCCAGCGCGTAAAATAGAGGATGACCCCTGTCACAACCATAGCAGTTGTTCCTAGGATAAACAATGCCCAAAAGATTTTTTCAGCAAGCAAATCGTGGCTGTGAATATGCAGATTTAAGAAGAACGACGCTGCTTTCATCCATGTGGGCACAGGAACCAACACAGACTCTGCATGTTCCGCTTGCGGCAAAAATGCCATTTCGCCCAGCATGAAATTTGTTGCCTTGGCAGGCGGTTCTGCCAAATGAAAGGCGTAGGGTGTGGCATCATCTTGCGGAAGTTCTATAGAAATCACGACTTTATCTGGAAATTGGTTCTGTATCATAGCCAGAGATTCCGCTGGTGTGTATGCATGAGGCATTTCCGATTGCTGCATGAAAAGCTGCTGTCTTGCGACTATAGGTGCTTCGCGATGGTAGTGGTCACTTCCTATCGAATAGCAGACGATGATAATGCCGCTAAGTGTCAGTAAAAACGCCCAGCCGAAGGTAAATACGGATATGAGCTTATGCCAATCCGACCAAAAGAGGCATGTGGAGGTCGTCCTCCTTTTTCCAAAGGCAAGTTTTTTCATCAAAGGCGCATAAATCCAAAGACCACTGATGATGGAAAGGAGAGTGAGTACACACATCACAGCGAGAAAATCGCGTCCAGCACCACCCATTTTCATCTGCACATGAAGCAAATGTGCTTCATGCAGAAACGATTGTAAAGCTGGAATACGGTATTGACGATTCTTCCGATTAAAGACTTCTCCACTTCGCACATCGTACATGATTTGCTCGCCGCCCATTCGCATGTGCGCGCGTTCCTTATCCTTTCCCGCGCTCTCCACGAGAAAGTACAAGGTGCCGTCCGATGGATCTGGCGTCACAGCACGAATTCGTTTGTCAGGAACATATGCCGTGACAGCTTCCATTCCAGCAGGAAGTGCCTCCCATATCGAATGCATCGCCATAGGTTCACTCTTTTGAGGCAAATTAACTGTATTCCATGCATTAATTTCATCGCGAAAGAGCAGCGGCAGCCCTGTCAGCACAAGCAGCAGAAAGAAGAGAGCGCAGACAAGGCTGACCCAACGGTGAATCTTATAAAAAAGAACCATGATTTCTCCTTTGGCTGAAATAAAAAAGGCTGCCGCATGGGCAACCCCTTTTTGAATCTTACTTTGCGAGAGCTTCTTTCAAAATTCCCGTTAAAGCTCTCTGCGTGATGCGCATCATGTCAGCGAGCAGAGCGTTGTAGAGATCACCGCCGTCCGTCACACCGCGACCGTTCGCCGTGATGAAGAACTTCTTCGGATGTTCCTCTTCCTTATAAGCCTCGTCAAGTTTATCCTGCACAAGCTTTGCAATGTACTGTTCCGTCATGTCTGTCACCTCTTTTCATACTATCCTTCTTGTTATTATACGACAAAGCCCCTTGCTTTTCCTGTTTATTTCCTAAAAACTTACTTCTGTTTTTCGACCTTGTCTTTTTTCATATAGTCCATGAGATCATAGAACTTCGAATGTTCGATGTCCGCTTCGAACATTCGGCTCCATGGGAAGTAAACCGTGATATCCTCAAGTGTTTCCATCGGCGGGAGATTCTCCTCAACGAACCGCTCCATCATGCGGGTCGAACGCGCAGATACGGCATCGCGCTTCGTGCTGAGCGTACCGTAGACGCCGTCGCCGCGAAGCCATGTGAGCTGACGGGCAACCGTATTGCGGATGTTTGCCTGATATGCCCAATCGTCGAGGTAGCGCGTGGCAAGGAGTGCGTCCACGTCATCATTTTTCATATGCTTGGCAAGCTCTGCCTCTGCGAGGACGAAGCCCGTGCTGTTCGTCGCCGTATTCCAGCCGCCGTATGCACGAATCTTAAAGAGAAGGCCACGCTTTTTGAGTTCGTTCATCAGCGCATTATCCGAACCATTCGCAAAGGCGATATCTGCAATCGCGACGGGATAGCCCTTTGCAACATAATCGCTGACAATGTCGGCAAAATACTTTGTATCCCTGCGCGGCTGGCCGTCATTACTTGCCATATTGGCTTCATAGGTCTTGCCGTTGGCATTTGTATTGACGGTGAGAACGACATCTGCCTTCTCCGGCGAAGGAACCTGCATCGCGCCTGTCGCCAGAATTGCCTTGTGGATATAGTCACCGATCGTCTCATCCGAATAGGATGGAATCGTATGCTCGCCGCGCCCCCAGTTGTACTTGACGAAAACAAAAGGAACTTCACGGCGCATATCATTGACGGCGCGCGCCATCATGAGCATCGCCATCTCGTCGATACCTGCCATCGACTGAAAGCGCGTCGGACCAATGTCCTTGCCCTGCTCGAGAAGGTGGCGCGTCTCATAATGCGTCTGTGAATACGGCGCATTGTCGTCACGACCGAGGACAAAGTAGTTAAACGTTCCCTTCTTCGTAAGGTCGATCATCTTCTCGTTGGCAGCATAATTCTTTTCGCGACGTCCCATCCAGTCGGAAAGCGACCGACTGGGAATGAGTTGTCCGAGGAAAGCATATTCTTTCTTCTCACGGCTGGAAAGTCCTTTAACCTCCTGCTTATCCTTCAGCTCTGTATAGCGGAAGATATCTGAGCCGTAATTGCGGTAATAGCCCGGTTCTTCATGGCCGGAAGCCTCACCAGAACGCGGCGTGCGCATGATGGATCCAAAGACATAGAGATCGAGCTTCGGATTCATCTTGCGGAAGTTTTTGAAGCGTTCCACGCGTTCAAGCAGCTTTTTCTTGTCTTCATCATGCTTGCGCGAGGCGACAAGACTGCCGTAGAGCATGGAGTCCGCTGAAATGACAGCGGCATCAGCCCCGACGATGTTTTCATCGAGCCACGTCCAAAGCTTTTCCGGATTGCCGAGGTCATCGCGGCTGCCGAGCATATCGTCCGGCGGTACAACGACCTTATAGCCGAGCTTTTCCGCAACTTCTGCTGTCTGCTTGTCTGAAATTGGGCGATTGTCATGCGGTACAAAGACGATCTTCTTCGGCTGTTCCACCTTAGCACGTGCCATTCCCCTTGCACTAAACGGCAGGAAGGTTGTCAGAGCGACCGAGAAAATGACGATGATCTTTCCTGTTCTGGAAATACGCAACTTACTCCTCCTTATTCATCATCTTATCCTTTGCAATGCGAATCAGCGCATCCCTTACATCCTTTGGTACATGAAGCTCTGTCTGAAACTCGACACCGCCTTCCTTTGGCTGTGCACCCTTGATTTCAATCATGTCGATCAGGCGATGCCCTTCAAACTGTGTCTGTCCAAAGTCAGATGCTGCAAGCGCTTTGCTGTAATCAACGCGGACGCGATTGCCATGAATCTCCATCGCCATGTCGTCCGGTACCTTGATATGGCCGACAAGCTTTTGTGCCATCGACATGGAGATGCGAGAAAAGATCCAAGACATGAGCCCGTGCCCCGGAAGATTGCGCTCTCGGACGCGGTAAACAGCATACGACGTATCGCCTTTATGAACAAACTCCCTGAGTTCGCCCGAAAGCTCGACTTTTCCGAAATTCTTTGCGTCTGCTGTAATCTCTATGCGTCCGTTTTCCTTAGATGCAATGACCAGCGAATTTAGCTTTCCATCTTCACGCAAGCTGTTTGCAATCGCATCGTTCATCACGCTGTCGGGAACAAAGAGACGTCCATTGGCAATGTCTAGAATACTTTCCTTCGACCAAGTCCCCTGTATAACCTTGAGCGCCGGTCCGTAATCTTCGACCTTCTGCTTGATTTTATCCCAGTCGATCTTATGTATTTGATCCAAACAGTTGACAGGCATATCCATCATAGCATTCACCTCATGAAGTTGAATTTTATCAAATAAAGATGAAAATAACGCGTAACAATTTGATGTACACTTCAGATAAATTAGGTATCTTCTCTATGATATTTTCCGACATTCCGCTCGTAAATATCGCGCAGCGACTTTGGCCGCAGAATGCGCAGACTGTTCGTCTTTGCCAAACGGCTGAGCACCTCTTCCATAAAGTCCTTCATATGGTCACTCATGCCGCAGCCATTTGCCAGGCGGCGTTTCCACCAGCCGTAGTATTCTGCCTGCAAAGTAAAGGCACTCCGCCCATACGCCTTTCCTGCGCCGAGACAGTCACAAACCATCTCAACAGCGTACTTGTACGTCATATCGCGTGCAACGGGGCCATGGTCGAAATTGTCAAACCATGCTTCATAATGGTGAAGGTTTCGGCCATGATGATGAATCCATGCCATGGAAAAGCCATTGTGCTTCTCCTTTGAAATGCGAATCGGTGAAATCTTTCCGTTGTAATAGCGGACGCCCTCTAAAAATTCTACCGGTGAAAACTTAGACAGATCATGAATCAGTCCCTGCCAAGGGATTCCTGCAATAACGCAGAAATAGAAGACCCAGAATTTATGCCGAAGAATCATCCAGGTATGTCCGAGAAGACGTTGATAAAATGGCATACAGCAGCCTGCTTTCTTTTTATTAGGAATCATTTCCATTATACAGCAGAAAACAAAAAAATCGGTGAAGAATTCCCGTTTCTCCACCGATTAAAAAGCAAAATTTTATTTAAATATATTTTTTAATCCATCAAGGAAGCTCTTCTTTTCTGGGTTTACCTTGTCGCCGCTGAGCTCGCCGAATTCACGGAGGAGTTCTTTTTGACGCGAGGTCAGATTCTGCGGTGTCAGCACCTTTACGATGACATGCTCATCACCGCGCCCCGAACCGCGCAGATAGGGAATGCCGCGTCCTTTCAGACGAAGTGTCCTGCCATTTTGTGTGCCCTCGGGAATCTTCATGTCGACAGGTCCATCGAGTGTCGGAACCTGTACCGTAGCACCGAGCGCGGCTTCGACGAAGGAAACCGGCACTTCAACGATGACATCGTTGCCGCTGCGCTTAAAGAACTTATGTGGCTGCACGACGATGTATACGTAAAGGTCGCCATAGCCGCCGCCGTGCGCGCCGGCATTGCCGCCGCCTGAGACGCGAAGCCGCGTCCCCTGGTCGACGCCCTTTGGAATCGTGACATCGACCTTATGCTGCGCGCGAACCTGCCCTGAACCATGGCATTTCTTGCAGGGATTCTTTACCGTCTTACCGGCGCCGTGACAGCGTGGGCAGGTCGTCTGATTCATGACCTGTCCAAACGGGGTATTCTGTACCTGCTGGCGCACGCCTGTACCGTGACAATCGGGACAGGTCGTGACATCCGTTCCGCCTTCACCGTGGCAGTCAGAGCAAGACTCTGTACGCTGGTAGCTGATTTCAACTTTCTTTCCAAACGCCGCTTCCTCGAAGGTTACGGCCAGTTCATAACGCAAATCGCTGCCGCGCTGAGCACGTGGCGCACCGCCGTGCGATCGACCGCCGCCGCCAAAGAACATGTCAAAGATATCGTCGAAACCACCGCCGCCACCGCCAAAGCCGCTGCTAAAACCGCCAAAACCGCTGAAGCCGGCGCCGGCACCACCGCCGCCGCCCATGCCGCCTTCAAAAGCAGCATGACCGAATTGGTCGTATGCCTGTTTCTTCTTCGGGTCTTTGAGAACTTCGTATGCCTCGTTGACTTCCTTAAATTTTTCCTCAGCAGTCTTCGGGTCATCGCGGTTGAGATCTGGATGATATTTTCGCGCCATCTTCTTATAGGCTCTCTTGATCTCTCGATCCGACGCACCCTTCTCGATGCCGAGGACTTCATAGTAATCGCGTTTTTCGCTCACATTGCACCACCTGTTTCAGTAAAGCCATGTTCCCCATCGCTTCCCTAAAAAACAAGCGGGCGAAGGCTAGCCCTACGACCCGCTTGTCTCGCTTGCTTACGTGTTACCACGGCACGAGCGATTATTTCTTGTCGTCTTTGACATCCGTAAACTCTGCGTCAACGACATCTTCTTCCTTGCTGCCGCTCTCTGCTGCGCCTGCACTTGCATTGGCACCAGCGCCTGCATCAGCACCCGGCTGCGCACCTGCAGCGCCGCCCGCTGCCTGTGCCTGCTGATAAGCTGCTGCGCTCATCTCGTAGAGCGGTGCCTGCAACTCTTCCGTCGCCTTCTTAATCGCGTCGGTATCCGTGCCCTTCAGCGCTTCCTTTAGCTTGTCGGCTGCCTGCTGAACTTTTTCGACCTGCGCCTTATCCGCCTTGTCGCCAAGATCCTTGATGGTCTTTTCTGCCTGATAGACGAGCGATTCACCCTGGTTTTTCGCATCGACCGATTCTTTCATTTTCTTGTCTTCGGCTTCATGCGCCTGTGCTTCCTTGACCATGCGGTCAATATCTTCCTTGCTCATGCCGCTGTCAGACTGAATGGTGATCTTCTGCTCTTTGCCTGTGCCAAGATCCTTTGCAGAGACATGCACGATACCATTTGCATCGATATCAAAGGAAACTTCAATGCGGGGAACACCGCGCGGTGCCGGCGGGATATCGGAGAGTTCGAAGCGACCGAGCGTCTTATTGCCCGCAGCCATCTCACGCTCACCCTGCAGAACATGAATATCGACAGATGGCTGATTATCCGCTGCCGTTGAGAAGATCTGGCTCTTATGTGTCGGAATCGTCGTATTGCGCTCAATGAGCTTCGTGCAAACGCCGCCGAGCGTCTCGATGCCGAGGGAAAGCGGCGTAACGTCGAGGAGAAGAACGTCCTTCACTTCACCGACAAGGACGCCGCCCTGGATGGCAGCACCGACGGAGACGCACTCATCCGGGTTGACGCCCTTCGACGGCTCCTTATTGAGGATGGTGCGGATAGCTTCCTGAACGGCCGGAATGCGGGACGAACCGCCAACGAGGATGATCTTATCGATATCGCTACCCGTCAGGTCGGCATCCGCCATCGCCTTCTTGGTCGGCTCCATCGTGCGCTCGACAAGGTCGCGCGTCATCTGGTCAAACTGTGCGCGTGAGAGCGTCAAATCCAAATGCTTCGGACCGGACGCATCTGCCGTGATGAACGGCAGGTTGATGTTCGTCTGTGTCATGCTGGAAAGCTCGATCTTCGCCTTCTCTGCCGCTTCCTTCAGGCGCTGTGCCGCCATCTTATCCTGCGAAAGGTCGATGCTGTTTTCCTTCTTGAATTCTTCAACCATCCAATCCATGATCTTCTGGTCAAAGTCATCGCCGCCTAGGTGCGTATCGCCGTTCGTTGCGAGAACTTCGAACGTACCGCCGGAGAGCTCGAGGATGGAGACATCGAACGTGCCGCCGCCAAGATCGAAGACGAGAACCGTTTCATCATCGTCCTTATCAAGACCATAAGCCAGCGCCGCTGCCGTCGGCTCGTTGATGATGCGCAGGACTTCGAGACCTGCAATTTTGCCGGCGTCTTTTGTCGCCTGACGCTGGCTGTCATTAAAGTATGCCGGAACGGTGATAACCGCCTGTGTGACAGTTTCACCGAGATATGCTTCTGCATCCGCTTTCAGCTTCTGCAGGATCATTGCAGAAATTTCCTGTGGCGTATAGCCCTTGCCGTCAATCTCTACCTTATAATCTGACTCGCCCATGTGGCGCTTGATGGAAGAAATCGTACGATCTGGATTTGAAACTGCCTGACGCTTTGCCAGCTGACCGACCAGTCGCTGTCCATCCTTTGTAAAGCCGACGACAGACGGTGTAATGCGGCTGCCCTCCGGGTTCGTGATAACGGTCGGCTCGCCGCCTTCCATAACAGATACGACCGAGTTTGTCGTACCAAGATCGATACCAATTACCTTAGACATAGTGTAATCCTCCTATGATAAAAACTTTATTTTTTATAAATTATCTTTAATTTGCAACAACCTGAACCATGCTCGGGCGGATGACCCTGCCCTTTACCATGTACCCCGGCTGGAGTACCTTGGCGACCGTATCATCTTCCTTATCGGGATCTGCCTGCCGCATGACCGCCTGATGGAAGTTCGGATCAAATGCCTTGCCTTCCGCTTCAATAGCTTCCAGTCCATTGTTTTTAAGGATTTCCTGGAACTGCGTGTAGAGCATTTCGACGCCCTTTTGAAAGGCATCGCCATCTTTCTGCTCAGCTGCCATGGCTCGGTCAAAGTTATCAATAACAGGGAGCATGCTCTTTAAAATTTCCTGCGTCACGACGGCGGATAACTCTTCGCGCTCCTTGTTGGTGCGACGGCGAAAATTCTCAAAATCTGCCTGCAGACGCTTTAAACGATCGTCCTTCTCCTGCAGGTCAGCCTGCAGCTTTGCGAACTCGTCTGCCAGATCTGTCTTTTCTGTCTCGTCCGAAGAATCCGAAGGCGCTTCATTTTCCTGAGAACCCTTTTCTTCTGCTGCTCTTTCCGCAGCTTCACGCGCTTCTTCCTCCTCGGCCTCAGAATGGATCTTCATCTCTGCCGCATCGATCTCGCGCTGCATCTCATCCATCGTTTCCCTGTCTTTCTTCTTCATATCCTCTACCATTGATCTGTCACCTCTTTAAGGAATTATGTCCCTGCTACCATTCGAGGTGCCGGACGACGTTCGTCAGATTGTCATTCATGTATTCAAGCAAACTCATTGCCTTCGCGTATTCCATACGCGTCGGTCCCATGACCGCGATGGTGCCGAGAAGTTCACCATGCAGGTGATATGTCGCTGTCACAAAACTCGTATCCTTGAAGTGAACATCCTCGTTTTCCTGCCCGATTGTAACCTCGAGTCCTTCACCCATATGTGCATGAAGAAGGTCTTTGACAAGTTCCTGCTCCTCAAGAAGCAAGAGCATTTCCTTTACGCGCTCGACATCTTGAAATTCCGGCTGTTCCAGAAGGTAACTCGTACTTCCGAGATACAGCCGCTCTTTTTTCGTATCGCTGAGCGCACGCTCGATGATGTTTTCTGCAGCATCTGCAAGCTTTTCGTCACCAATGTCCTCGCGCATCGCATGAAAGGCAGAACGCTGTACTTCAGCCAGCGCCCGTCCAGCTAACTTTCCATTGATCATCCGCGCCATTTGGCGAAAGTCACCAAGCGAAGCGCCGGCAGGAATGCGAACAATCTTGTTTTCGATAAAACCTGCGTCCGTCATGAGGACGGCCACGACGCGCTCTGCATCCAACGGGAGAAACTCAAGGCAGTGAAACCTTGCTTCGCTCATCTGTGGAGCAAGCACCAACGCTGCGTTCTTTGTAACTTCTGCAATCAGCTGCGCGGTCTCCTGAAAGACTTCATCGATGCGCTTTACGCGGTGCCGATACCATCGGTCGATGCGCGCCTTTTCTTCTTCGCTCACCGGCCTCGGCGGAATCAGACCATTGACATAGAATCGATAGCCCTTAGAGGAAGGAACGCGGCCGGATGATGTATGGATGTGCCGGAGATAGCCAAGCATTTCAAGATCGGCCATCTCGTTTCGGATCGTTGCCGGACTGACACCGAGGTCATACTTCCGAGCGAGTGTCCGGGAACCGACCGGCTCCGCCGACTGTATGTAATCGTCGATAACCGCACGAAGCACGCGTTTTTTCCGATCATCAAGCGCATCTGCGCCATCGTTTTCAGATTGACACCATGCTGAATGATTCACAGACTTCATCCTATCCCTCCTTCCCCTAACTTCTTGTTAGCACTCCATTTCTTTGAGTGCTAACTCAAAATCTAATAAGAATATACAACGAAAAAAACAAAAAGTCAATAGCTAAATGTCAAAAAGTCAAAAATATTAAAACCGTGCGATGGCAAGGCATTTATTTCCACCTGCGAAGTCCCGGACCCTCTTCTGCGAGATTGGCAAAACCGACTTGACGCATCGCCTCATAGGCGACGACGGCAGCTGCATTTGACAAGTTCAGTGAACGCGCATATTTTTGCATCGGAATGCGAACCGTATGTTCCCAATGCTCGGCAAGAATTTCTTCCGGAATTCCCGCCGACTCCCTGCCAAAGACAAGCACATCCTCCTGTGTATAATGCGGTTCCGTGTAAGTGTGTGCCGCTTTTGTCGAACAGAAATAAAAGACATGCCCTTGGTACAGCGCTTCGACCTCTGCAAAGCTCTCATGCTCATGCACCTTAACAAGATGCCAGTAGTCAAGCCCCGCGCGCTTCAAATGCTTATCATCGGTCAGAAAACCCAGCGGCTTGACAAGATGAAGTTCAATGCCCGTCCCTGCGCAAAGGCGAGCGATATTTCCCGTATTGCCGGGAATCTCCGGCTCTATAAGTACGATATGCAAATGAATACCCCTATGCTTTCCTATATTTTATAGGCAGCAACCCACATTTTTCAAAAACGGCTGCCGCAGCTTGAGACATCGCTCTAAAATTTTCCCATCAAAACCTTCATAAACAGGAAGTTCGCGCACATTGTCACGGGAGTTACCGTACACTTGGCGATGATTTTTCCCATCTCTTGGACAAAATCCATGGAAACATAAGCGAGAATCCCGTGATAGACTGCTGCGGTAAGGTACGACACTGCCGTTACCAAGATGACTTGATAAACGATGTAGACGATGTACTTCTGCCAAAGAGAAAGCCCACCTTTCTTCACGGTAAATATATGACGGGTCGCCATGAAAAAAACAAAGGTGACAGCGGGGACAGCACTCGCTATATTGGCAAATTGTACGGGAATGGCAAGGCAAATGCTGAAAATAGAAAAAAGCGTAAAATCCATACACCAGCCGATGCCGGAAATGATCGTGAAATACGCACCTTGGCGCACGAGCTCACGCATGAAGGAATGCCTCCAGCTCTTCCGGCGTACCGAGGACATGCACGTTTTCCGACGCGACATCCGAAATATAGACCTCACCACCCTCCAAAAGCAGCTGCTCATAGAGCGGCGCCACATATTTTTCACCTTTAACGAGGTGAGACGGATTGCTGTAATATGTGAGATAAAGGTCAAGGTATCGGCGCGCTGACTTAAAATAATATGCCCCTAGCGTACAATACGGAGAGATTCGCTCCTTTTCTTTTATCTCCACAGCTCGCCCCGCTTCATCCAGTCGGACAAAGCTCCAGTGATCCCCTGCGCCCCTAAAGCACGGTATGAAGCCATCGCCCTTCAATTCTTCCGCTCGCATCGCACCTGCTTCCACATAGGTATCAATATTATAAATTAAGAGTTCGTGGTCTGGATTCCAATACTTTGAAGCCAGCGCTGCCGTGGTAGCCTGCCCATCCGTCAGATAATCCAAGAGAAGGATGTTAAAACGATGGATTCCCAGCGCAGCCGCATGTGTCTTAATGAAACCTTCCACATCTTCCGCTTCATCCTTCATCGCAAGGAAGATGTACTTGGCTGTGCGATTTTGATAGCCCTTCAGACTGATCAGCGACCAATCAAAGAGCGTCTTTCCCTTCGCTTCAATCATATACTTCGGCTTGTCGTAGCCGGCACGGCGAAAGCGAGAGCCTGCCCCTCCCATCGTGATGACGATGTCCAGCGTTCTTCCGCCTGCCTGCGACGCCTGACATAGCTCTGTCAGCGCTTTGGGAGAAGAACGCAAAAATTCATCTGGGCGTACCGAGCGGTCGTCGACATAGAATCCCTTATGTCCCGGCCACGGCTTTCCATAGAAGATTTCATCATAGGGAATCTCCCATTTATCCAGCCAGTCCAGGAGGATACGCGCCGTGTTCTTGTTGATAACGCCAAGATTTCCCCTGTAAGAATTCATATTGCGCGAGGTAAAGAGCGTAATCTTCGCCCCCTGCGCTCTGTATTGCCGGAGCTTTTCGACCATCGCGGCATATGGTACAAGGTCCTCATAGCGCTCGTCCTTTTTCTTGATTGGGCAGAGCGTCCCATCGATATCAAAGACAAAGCCATAATCATGCAGCATAATTTTCTATCTCCTTCAAAATCTGTATGGCATTTAAGATAAACCCAAAGACCTTGTGCGGGTTGTCGATATGAAGCGGGAGCATGGAAAGGAAGAGCGATGCTTCATAAATGCGGACAGTCAAGTAATCAAAACCGCATGCCTCCAATTTCTGACGAAAGGCGCGAATATATGCCGTATTATCAAAATCCAAAACAAGCTCGCTGTGAAAATTTTCATCTATCCGAATCGAAAACGTACCGTTATTAAAAAAGTCATACCTTCCACAGACCGAATGACTGAGCTTTGCTATATCGTAGTAAGGGTTCATCCAAAGTTCAGCCTCCGTCAATGCCCCCTTTGGGTCAATGAACTTCAGCATCTGTGTCGATTTATGATAAAGTGTATTGGCAAAACACGGATCGCCATGCCCAATAACCGCAACAGATGGGTAGCTGTGCTTCGCCTCGATTCGATCTTTCAGCCGAAAATACTTTTTCACAACATCATCAATCGTCAGGTGCTCCGACGCAGCAAGGAGCGCAGCTATCTGCTGAAAGGCAGGCATATCCTTTAACATGGCAATGCGCTTATGTACCTTTTCCACATAGAGTTTATCTGCCATTTTCTGATATTCCCCGCGAGAAATTTCCTTTGGATGACGCTTAGAGAAGAAGATGAAGTATTTATCCAAAAGCTGCTGAAATTCATGCAGGTCAATCGAGCCATGCACCCACTTGATGGCAAGATCCGTCATATGCAGGTGCTCCATCGTATAACTCGCGGTCTCATCCTTTTCTTCGTAATGAAACGGCATGACGAAATACATCTTCATATCGTCGGGAAGAAGATGATAATAGGTATACTCCGCTTTGATCTTTCGCTTGTCCCGCGAAGTTTTTACCAGCGTAATGGCATCGCCGCGAACCGAATTAAAATAACGGGAATCGAAACTTCCCGTTATACAGGAGATAAAATTATCTGTCTCGCCCAAATCAACTAGGCCTTCGGCCGGCATCGCCCGCTCGATTGTCTGTGCAGCTTCCTGCGTCGAAAACTGTAGGGTAATCTTTTTTAGAAAACGACGATAGCTCTTGACATCAGGAAAGAACAGTGCAGCAATCTTTGCATCGCTGAGAACCTTGTACCGCGCATCAACGAACGCGAGCTTTTGAAAGGTAAGCCCCAGCTTCTCCGCATCGGTCACGAAAAAATTGGCAAAGATATGAAGTACACGCGCATCATCTTCAGCATCGAGAAGTGCCGCGGTTTCCTGCACAGCATAAACCGATGGCATCGATGTCCAAACAAGAGAAGGAAGCGCCTGCCGAACCGCGTCTTCATAGTAGCTTTCCAGCCGCTTTTTCTTCACGACGACATCGCCAAAGCCCTTTTGCCCGATCACTTCACGGATATCATCATTTTTTGAAACCGTATCATCATAGAAAGCCAAATATTTCATGAATGCACCGCCATTTTCATGAGCCTAAAAGTAGCATAAACAAGGATAGCAGCGAGAACCAGACAGACGCTGATCAAAACAAAGGATTGCTGCACAGGCTCATACGCCGTCCCCAGTCCTGCCAACAGATACGACAAGATGTCAAGGCTAAAATAATATAGGATAATCCCACTTTCCGCACACCATGCCACCATGGAAAGAAAATACATGAGGAGCAGACGTCCTCTGACGACATCCTGCATCTCGTGATAGACATGTTCACATTGCGCCAACAGATGGAGATATTCCAATCTCTGTTTGGTTGCAGAACTTTCCAGCAGATACCGCTTCCAATAGCCCGCAAACGATGGAAATGCCTGGTAGCAGATGATTAGGAGCATCAGAAAGCCGATGAGCAGAAAGAGCAGAAACGGTATCTGCATCTCGCTCCGATAAAGCACGGTGAGAAACAGGATGGTGACAAGCGCCAATGTATCCGAAAAACGGTCGATCAAGATAATTAGAATACTGCGAAAGAAATTCTGAATATGAATGCCATAGCAATACGCACGGAAGAGATCTCCCAGCTTGAACGGCAGAAGAAGGCTTGCCGGAAGTGTCTTCAAAAATTGTAAGACATGCGCATGAAACGTTAAGCCAGTATTTGAAAAGGCAAGATACAGCCGAAAAAGCTTTACGGCATAGACAAAGATACAGGTAAGAGCAAGTACAAGAATCCCTGCTGCGGGCAGCTGATCGCCGCCTGCAAAATATGGCAGACTGCAAAAAAAAGCAAGGCCGTCGCACTGCCGCGCAAAGAAGAATACAGCGACAAGAAACCAAACGCCGACATTCACTGCCAAATATCCGCGCCTATCCTTCATGATTCACGCCCCTTACCGGGTAGATGCACGCTGCATCATAGGCGGAAATGCTCTTTTCGCGAAGCTCACTTGCCACAAACCTAGCCGGATGCAGGAAATAGCTTCCCAGCATCTTTAAGACCGTAATGGCCTGGTTCACCATCTTCACATTGGATACTTGATCTGACTCGCTCCACCGGATGGGGAAAAAGCACATCTTATGATGATGACAGGCAGACCCCAGAATCATACAGTAATTGAACATCAGATTATCTTTATACTTCTCAAAGAAATTATCTTTTAACATCCGTGTCGAATACAGATTCAGTCCCGAGCCGAGATCATAGATTCTCTGATGAACGACGGCGGAAAAGAGCAGGTTATAGACACAGTTGCCAAACGTGCGAAAGCGTGAATATCCGTCAAGCTGCGCCCCCTTCATGAACCGTGCCCCTAAAAAGCAATCGTAGGAGCGATATGCTCCGCTTTCAAGATAGGGCAGGATGTTTTCAATATGTCCCTGATCGTCGCCGTGAAGGACAATGACATAGTCAAATCCATGGGCTACGGCATAATGAAAGGCGACTTTATGAGATCCGCCAAGTCCATAATTCTCTCGGTTACGGAGGATTTTGATGGGAACTTCCGGATGCTTTTCGGCATAGGCAAGTGCCGCTGCCTCCGTATCATCCGTGCTCCGGTTGTTCACGACGATAATCTCATGGACATAGGCGAGAATCCGTTCATTAAACTGCGCCAACACGCGCGGAATCTGCAAAGCACAGTTGTAGGCAGGGATAAAAGCTAAGATTTTGGGCTGCAAATCACTCATCTCCAATTTCAAGCGGACGCAATTTTAAGAACTGAAGCCCCGCCATCGTAAAGGGAAGGGCATTGCCATCATCATCCAAAATTTCGAACCGAATGTCCTTATGCCGCTGAAGCAGCCATCCTTCTCCCGCACCGAGCGGTACCAAGAGCTCTCCCTTGCTCAAATCCATCGTCATGGCATAGGGTTTTCCGCTTTCATCCACCCACATGACACGAAGATGTTTTCCAAGGCTATACTTCTTGGCAAGCAGAAGCTTTTCCATGGGATCTGCCTCAAGGGCTTCCGACGCACCCCAAGCGACATTGTCATCAAATTTGATGTAAGAGACATCCTCTGTACTGACAGGGATTTTTACATAGAGAAAATCGAAGGTATCACCATCCAAGGCCGCATCTAGGGATATTACATGCGCCTCGCCATCCTTTATATCCTGAAAGGACGGCTTTATCTCTGTAAAAATCGGTCTTAGTTTGGACATCGAAGAGCCCAAGGCGCTCGCAGAACCTTTTAAGTCATATAACATCCTCGGTTTATCCAAGTCTTGGTCGGTCACCTTTCGGTTTGCCGCTAAAACATCTTCCAGCGTATCCATTTCTCCCGCAGGATGGAACGCTCGGTCTTCCGGGGAATACTTATACTTACCAGACGTCATCAGATAATGGTAGTAATAATAGTTGATATTCGAGTACATGGTAGATGTGCCAATGATGGCATGATTGCGGACAAGGTATTTCATCGTCTCTCTTGCCGCTGGATAACCGATAACCGTCGTGCTTTCCATATCTGCCGCACCGGGCAGGTTGTCAAGGTAGTATATGCCGAACTGACCGATGTCAAAGAACGTCTGTCCCTGATATTTAGGATCCAGCCATTTCTGCGCTCCTTCCAGCGCAGCCTTATCCTTCTCTGCCAAAAAGATATAGCCTATATGCGGCATTCCTTCGACGGCAGTATAGTGTTCCGGCACCGGATAGTAGGTATAAATCGGCGTTACACTTCTGCTCTGCGGACCATTCGGATTCCATCCGCTCATCACGATGAGCAGAACGACCGCCATAACTTTCCATGGCAAATGACGAATACTCTGTTGGAAGTAACTGAGATAAACGAGGAATAACACCGTCACTGTCATTATGACGACGGTACAGCGTGCCCATAACGTATCCACATCCATAATGACGAATGTGTATTTATAGGAAATCGCCGAGAATAGGACGATCGTCGAAGCAAGGTTGACCTTCAGCCAAGGAATTTCTCCCTTGCCTCTGCTGTGCATCGCGCGGCAGAAAAGCCATACACCGACCCACACGACCAAGGCCGACCCCAAGAAATGAAGGACGTCGTAAAAAGCAGCGCGCAGCCACCAAACGTACAGGATCTGCAGAAATGTCTTCGGCACCTCCTGTGCGTAGACAGCGACGCCATCCGTGAGGAGACTTTGCCCCGCCATCACCAGAATGTGCCTTGCCTGTCCTGCGAGCAGCGGCAGCGAAATCGCTATGAGCAGGAAAACACCGCCCCATGCGATAAGGTGGGATTTCTGCTCGACAAAGCCACGGACATGAATCTGCTTTATGAGCAAGTAGACGGCATACGGAAAAAAGCCCGCAGATACCGCCACGCCAAACACCGGATAATAAAGCCCCATGAACCAACTGACGAAAAGCCAAGTGGGAAACCAGCGATACGGTTTTTCCATCAGTTTCGGCTGTAAAAGGAGAAGCAGGCACGGGACGAGAAACAACGAGCGGCTATAGTACAGAATTGTAAAGAAAAGCGCAATGATGAGCAAAAACGATGCCCGGAAGAACGGGCGCAGAAGATAGATCGATACACAGGCAATCAACAGGCAAAAGATGTTCGAGCTGATATTGTAGCCTGCCATAGTGTCATTGCCGAAGACATAGACCAAGGCGCCATGGACGACAGAGTACAGACCAGAAACCGGAATATAAGAAGAAAAGGGCAGCTGACCGTGTTCAAAAATCTCGGAAAACCCGATGATATTTTCAAAGGGATGGTGTAAATCTGAGGGAAGAATCACCCCGCCAAGCACAAACTGATGCAGACCGTACAGGAGCGCACATGCCTCCGCACCGATGTACGAATCGATGCGGAAGGATGTATCCGTATCGTGCCACAGACGATGCGCCCGCCAAGCAAGACGGATAACAGCCGCAGCCATAAAGAGCAGGAGAAACACCCTTGCTGCATGGGGAATTCCAATATGCACCGTTGCGCCCTGGTACTGATATCGTGTGATGAGAAAGGCACTGAGCCCAAGAGGAAGCAGCGCCTGCCAGACGAGAAAGTGCCGTCGATAGGTCTCTAAGCGGAAAAGCAGAGCTATGAGCATGTAAACGCAGCTGCCGAGAATCAGCAGATAGGCAGGTAGGATAAATTGCAAATGCAATAAAACTCCCAGCCCCTGAATCGTACCGTAAAGTGCATAGTACAGAAAGAAGAAACCCACGACATATCGATCCGCCGCTTCCTTCTTTTTGTATTTGGCAACAGCTCCGACGATAAATGCAGTGAGAAACAGCCAGTCAAATTGACTGGTAAACAGCACGGTTCCTGCAAAAAACACCATGCTGCAGCGCCAAATGAGATCTGACCAAATCTTTTCTTCGACAGCCTCTTGAACAATGCCCTGCTTTTTCTTTGTTACATGATGAATCAGAACGACGACGATGCTGCCGACAATCAACAGTCCCCAAAGGAGATGCATCTCGCTGCTTTTATTGGTCTGTGAAAACGCTGTATAGCCGACGAGAATATCGCGGTAGACTTGATCCTTATTGCCAAAATATGCCAGATAGCCAAAGATAGAGCATGAAGCAGCAATAAGCAGGCTTCCCCAGCAGAAGATCACGCCTTTTTCATTGCGCAGACTCGGCATTTTCTATCGTCCCCTCTTCTTTATTTTACAAGTTATTTACATTGGTCAATCGGTTCTTCGCACCATCATAGCTCTCTGAAAAAGCAGCATACTCCGATTGTACCTGTTTATCGACAGCCTTGGCTTCCTCCTCCTTTTGATTTGCCTCGGTATAATGATGATTATATTCCAAATTCGCTGCCATTCGCAACAATTCGCAGTAGCGAATCGATTTGTTCAGCACGGAAAGATATTGCTGTTTGAGCTGCACCGTGCCTGCCGGCGCATTAATCGGATCGACCTTATTCTTAACTGCTATACGAGAGCTTCGCGCCCTATCGAGGATATTAAAGTAATCGGCCCACATCATTCCCTTGCGGGAACTCTCCTTCATGCTGCCTAAATCTTCTTTTGCAGAATTGTACTGCTGGATAGCTTCGTCCATCTGGCGGAAGAAGCCCCGATTGGCCGCCAGACGATCCGTCTTTTCTTGATTTGCCTTTTTCTTGGCATTGACAAAATTAGACAGCTGCTGTGGAATTTGGCTTAAATCCGTGGAAGAAGTGAAATTGGCGCTGGGAACTTGTATCGAAGAGGAAAGCGTTTTGATCGTATCAATGTTTTCCTTGATTTCTTCAATTTCTGCCTCTGTCTTTTCATCTAAGGGATTATCCGTGACCTGCAGAATCTGATCGATCAAGATGCTTTCCTTCTGCAGAAGCGACGTGACATCTGCATGCTGCTTTTCATAGTTTTGAAACGCTTTTCTCTCTGCAAACTCCTGTGCATGTTTTTCCAGATCGTCTTGCTTTCCTTTTAATTGGTCGCGTATCTCTTCCGGCTTGCTTTGCGATAGCACATCCTCTTTGATATGGCTGACAACAACAGCATTGACATCCTCGATCGTATTGGCTGCCGACGCATAGCGCGACAGATATTTCCCTTCATTCATATTGTTGAAGTAATAGTATGAGCCTCCACCGCCCAGCAGCATGATGAGTAACAGGAGAATACCGTATTTGAAAACTTTGGATTGGAAGAAATAGCTGATCTTTCCTGTGAATGTCCTCGCCTTTTCGATTTGCTTTTCTTTGCTCTGTCCACATCCAATGCAAAACATCGCCTGCGGTTCATTTTCCTGTCCACATGCTTTACATACCCACGGTGTGACAGATTCATATAAATTCGCGCCGCAGAATGGACAGAATTGTGCCTCTTCATTGTCGATCGTACGATTACAATCCGGACATGTTAATTTTGCCATGGATATTACCCCTTTCAAACGGAAAATATGGTATAGACAAAATAGAAACCGCCGATAAGATTTTACTAATACCTGCTTAAACGCTCGACCTTTCCTGCTGTCATAGCAATCCCTAAGAGAAAGTAGCACTCACGCATGATGGAAAGCTGATTGGCATTCGTATCCGTTATTCCCTCGAAATGAATCCCTGCAAAGACGAGCAGCCCCATCAAAGCATAGGAGAATTTTTCATCCTTGCTGTCCCTGCGATAAAGTTTTGCCAAGCGATAGAAAAGATAGAGATGGAGCATGAGAAAGGCGCCCAGCCCCAAGACACCGCCTTCGGATAAATTTTTCAACAGGTTATTATGCGGATGCCCATGCCCTGTCCTTGGTTTCGTCGGATCTTTCGGGCGCTCCTTTGCTTCCGGCGGAATGTAGAGTGCATTGTAATAGTAGCCGAATTCATCCATACCAATGCCAACGATCGGATGATCCTTCCACATGGCGAGCGCTGCCTGCCACATATACGTTCGCTCGCTGTTCGATTGATAGTCCTTTTCTGTAACAGAATGTACCCGCTGATAGAAGTTCGGCGAGAGTATCGCAAGAAGGACGGCGAAAACGACAAAGGCTGCACCTGCTGCCGCAATGCGCTTTTTATGATGCCGATCCATAATGAAGTAAAGCACGCCCATGAGCAAAAACGCGATCCATGCACCCCGCGTCTGTGTCAATAGAAGGACGATGAAGGAGAGGAAACAAAGCGCATAGAGCGCTGCCTTTTCCATACGAGAAAAATACGGCTTTTGCGCAAAGAAGAAAAAGACCGGTATCGCCATCAGCATATGACTGCCGAGAAAGGTGGATGAATGCACAAAGCTTGTCGGCCGATCAAACAGAATGTTCGGGGATGAAAATGTCTCATAAACCGCACGCATGTCATTGACAAAGACCGAAACAGCAAAGGCGAGAACAATGACGCGCAAATCCTTTATCGAGCGCAGATAGAGCATGGGGAGAAAGAGCGGAACGAATCGATATGCCGTTCCCCACAGTTCACGCATTGAAACAGCAATCTCGCGTGAAAAGAGATTGCAGAAAAACCAAACAGCGAGAAAGAGCAAGATGATGCGCACCAGTCCCCTGTCGAGATGCGGCAAGGCTCTTCTTCGGACGCTGTCAAGGACGACGAGCAAGATCCCCAGCACGCTGAGTACTGTCGTCGCTCCCGTCGATATATTTGATACCAATGCAAAGAGAACCAATATGTAGAATGCGGTGCGATCAAGCCTATCACATCTCTTTTCCATCAAGTTCGCCATCTTGACACTCCCTCCCAAGACACATTTCTTCTGACACCTGTTTCAAAAGAAATGTGTCCCATATCCATATATCAAAAATTAGATATACCCAACGAATACTTTTATAAAGACATCTAGCTTTTATCTAGCTTTTCGCTTTCTTCCCTTAATTCGCTTCAAGACTTCATGTGTCTGGTGAATGAAAAATTTATCCGGATAGCATTTATCATACTGCAGGTCGATGACTTCGTAGCGCGCATCTCGATTATAGGTATGCAGATGTTCCATGCGATGATTATCGGGTGTAAACGGAACGTTATCCGCCGTCAGGCAGCCGATCTCATGCTCATCAAACACAGTTTCTGAAATCGCATCGACTTCGTAAACATGCAAATAATCTCCATACGCCTTTTGACAATCTTGAATGACGTGGCGCCATTTCCCGCCTTCCTGATAAAATGTTCCGCCGGGACGTTCCCTGCACCAGCTGCCCTTGGGAAAAATCTCTCTCACCTTTTTCTTCTGCATATCAAGCGCAAGCATTTGGTTTCTCCTATGCTTTGCATCCGTCACATCGTGCGTCACAACAAGAAAACCATTGTCCTGCGGAAAGAGCGCATGATCGACAAGTTTTCGCTCCTTCCACATGACCGTGTCCAGCGTCCAATCATAGGGAAAGTTGAGCGCCCGATAGAGGCGGAGTTCGCCTGCCATATTACTTTCGGGGAGCATATACCAAGTGTTCCGCCAAAGAAAGACATTCGGAAAGGATAGGTGAAACGGCTCGTGCAGAACCACCTTAAAGTCACCAATCTCTCCATTTATGATCGGTGCAGCTGCAATCTCACCGTCGAGGTGATAGGAATTCATGCGCTCTACAAAGACATAGCTCTTTCCCTGATCGGTACAGACGAAAGGATCGGCATACCATTCGTTCCAACGCGGGTATTTTACCCGGAAGGGTTCTTTTGTGCCGCATGCGCGGATTGCCACGGCATATGCCGGCAGATAACAGAGCTTTTTCAATCGTCTTGCGGTCATTTCATACCTTTCTCATACATCAGAAACAACGCCGCCGCACGGCAGAAAACTCATAGATGTTCTCTATACCAAGCGATGGCGAGTTCAATTCCCTTTTCAAAAGAAAACTCTGGATCGTATTTGAGCAGTGTCCTCGCCTTGGAAATATCGGCATTGCTGTGCATGACATCGCCTGCACGCGGCGGGCCGAAGTTTGGCTCGATATCCATGTCGAGCGCCCTTGCTAGCGTATGATAGAGGTCGAGAAGATGTACGCGCCCGCCATATGCGATGTTAAACGCCTCGCCTGCCGCTTCGTGCGGTGCCTTGCAGGCGAGAAGATTTGCCTGAATGACATTGTCGATATAGGTAAAGTCTCTCGACTGCGAGCCATCGCCGTTGATGGTCGGTGCCTGTCCGGCAAGCAATGTCTTTAAGAACTTTGGAATGACTGCCGCATAGGCGCCGTCTGGATTCTGGCGGCGACCAAAGACATTGAAGTAACGCATGCCGTAGGTATCCAGTCCATAGTGGCGCGTATACTGCGCCGCATACTCTTCATTGGCGAACTTTGTCACGGCATACGGAGAAAGGCGATGACCTTCCCGCCCCTCTCTTTTGGGAAGGTTCGGCTCATCGCCATAGACCGAAGAGCTCGACGCATAGATGAACTTCTTAACACCAGTTTTTTTCGCAGCTTCCAGCATGTGAATCTGACCGATGATGTTGTTCTGTGCATAAAAGACCGGCATCTTGATGCTTCTCGGAACGCTTCCCCAAGCCGCTTGATGCAAAACGAAATCCACGCCTTCACATGCCTTTTCACACGTCGCTGCATCTTTGATGTCGCCCTTGATAAAAGTGTAGTGCGGACGGTCTAAAAAGGCATCGATATTCTCTTGCTTTCCCGTCGAAAGATCGTCAAGGCAGCGTACCGTATAGCCCATCGAAAGAATGGCTTCACAGAGGTTTGAACCAATGAAGCCTGCGCCTCCCGTCACCAAAAATGTCGTATCTTTTTCAAACGTTATATCTCGATAATCCATGTCACAGTCTCCAATAATGATAACCCGCTGCTTTGAATGCCTCTTTGTCAAATAGCCCCTTGACGTCGACCAAGACCTTTTCTCCCTTTTGGTAAAAAGCGTTCAACATCTCCATATCGTAAGTCTTGAACACATCATGTGCCACGGCGACAATCAAGGCATCCATCCGGCAAAGCTGCCCTTCACGCTTAACGTCGATGCCATAAAACTTCCTTGCTTCTTCGGCATCTGCCACTGGGTCAAAAATCATCGGCTCAATCCCATACTCACGAAGCTCTTTGACGATGTCAAACACCTTGGTATTGCGCGTATCCTGACAGTTTTCCTTAAAGGTAAAGCCCAAGATGGCAACCCTTGCCTTCTTCACCTGCTTTTCCGCATGAATCAACAACTTTACTGTATTTTCAGCAATGTATTTTCCGACGCCATCGTTGATGCGCCGCCCTGCAAGGATGACCTGGCTGTGATAGCCGAGCTGTTCTGCCTTGTGCGTCAGATAATAGGGATCCACACCGATGCAGTGACCGCCGACCAGCCCCGGATAAAATGGCAGAAAATTCCACTTCGTTCCCGCTGCATGCAAAACCTCTTTGGTATCAATCCCCATCTTGTGAAAGATAAGGGATAATTCATTCATAAAAGCGATGTTAATATCGCGTTGACTGTTTTCGATGACCTTGGCTGCTTCCGCGACTTTAATGCTCTCAGCGCGATGAATGCCCGCCTTAGCTACGAGCGAATAAACCCTTGCAATAGTATCCAAGGACTGCGCATCCATCCCGGAGACAATCTTCACGATATTTTCCAGCCGATGCTTTTTATCCCCCGGATTAATTCGCTCGGGAGAATAGCCGACCTTGAACTCCTTTCCCGCCATAAGTCCGGATGCCCGCTCGAGAATCGGAATGCAGATTTCTTCTGTGACGCCCGGATAAACCGTCGATTCATAAACGACGATGCTGCCCGGCATCAGATTTTTCCCTACTGCTTCACTCGCGCTTATGACAGGTGAGAGATTCGGCGTATGGTCGTCATTGACCGGCGTTGGCACGGCGACGATATGAAAACGCGCCTTTTTTAACTCTGCTGCATCCGATGTAAAGAGCATCGTACTCTTTTGAATCGCCGCGTCACCGATTTCCTGCGTCGGATCCCTTCCCTCCTGATATGCCTTTATCTTTTCTGCTTTGTTATCGTAGCCGATAACAGCCAGCACTTTGGCAAATGCTACGGCAATCGGCATGCCGACATAGCCGAGACCTATGACCGAAAGCCGTTCTTTTCCTGCGAGTAAATCTTCATACAACATGATTTACGCCTTTTCTTTCTTATGAAAACGGACGAGAGAGAACCTCTTCAAGTTCCCTTACCCTATCCTTGATGTCAAGATGCTTTCGAACAAAGTCAGCGGCTGCGGTGCCCAGCCGCTTCCGAAGTCTGTCATCTGAAAATAAAAGCTCTACCTTTTCCGCAAAGGCATCGGGGTCTTCCGTCGCGACAAGGTAACCGTTTTCTCCTGCTTTAATAAGATCCTCACAGCCGCCGATGTTCGATGCAACGGCGGGAAGTCCTGTCGACATGGCTTCCATCAGAGTATTCGGCAGCCCTTCGTGGCGCGAGGGAAAGATATAGACATCGGAAAGCTGATAATACGGGCAGGTGTCCGAAACTTCGCCTACGACCACAATGCTGTTTCCAAGTGTCTTGGAAAGGATCTGCATCTCTTGCAGCAAATCCTTTTGCCCGCCGCCGACAATAAGCAGCCGTGCCTGTGGAAATTTTGCATGGATTCGCTTCCACGCCGTTTCTAAAGTATCCGTTCCTTTGTTCAGCACCACGCGCGCACAAAAGAGCAGAACCAAGGCATCTTCCGGAAGCCTATGCTCCTTCCGGAGTTTCCTTTTCTGCGCATCGGTCACCTGCGCATAATGCACGGTATCGAGTCCCTGCGGCTGCACGATAACCTTCTCCTTAAAAATACCGCTGCGCTCTACAAAGGAACTCTGAATCGCGCGAGAGATAGCAAGGTACTGCGAGCACTTGGTAAAAACTCGGTTGCGCCAGCTCTCATGCGGGTCAAAGGATTCTGCAATCCCCGTCAGTGCCAGCGTCGCCGGCTTGTGAAAGACACGTGAATAAAGGATTGCCCAGACAGCAAAGGCAGGCCGCCCCAAGATGTAGAACGTATCAATGTCCCGATGCGTCGTCATCAATCGAAGAAACAACTCGCCGCCGCGAAAGGGTTCATGCAGCCGCACCAAATGCACGCCGTCGATGACTTCTGTCGACTTTGCTGAAAAACTGCGCTTTTTAGCAAAGATCGTCACCTTATGCCCCAGCGCTATGAGTGCTTTAGCATGATGCTCTGCATGAAACTCTGCCCCACTCTTCGTCGGTATACCATTTTTTGAAAACTTTTCGCCAATTGCATAATCCTTGATAATCAGACCTATGTACATGACCGATCTCCTTCACATCTTCGCATGTTAACCGATTGCTTTTCCTTAGGAAATCTCTGTATGAGCTCCTCACATGCCGCAATAGCCCGCTCCGGCGTCACATGCCAAAGACAATGCGGCTTGGGATTTGAAGGGCATTCTTCTCTGCGGCAAGTGCAGGGACAGCATGGTTCGTCTGCTGTCAGAGCCTTTGCCGCCCTCATAACGGGATGCCAACGTTTGGGATGTGTACAGCCGTATACGACAACCATCGGCGTGCCCGTTGTCGCCGCGATATGTGCTGCACCGGTGTCGACCGTGACGAAAAGCGCACTTCTCTTTATCAATGCCGCAAGATCTACCAGATTCGTCTCTCCGCAGAAGTTTTTTACCGGTGCGGCAAGTTTCGCGATAACTTCCTCAGCATACGCTTTATCTCCCGGTGCACCGACGATAAAAAAAGCTGCGTCATAAGATGCCTTAAGCGCTTTGACCACTTCGCCAAAATACACCTTAGGCCATGTCTTCAGTGGAAATGTACCTTTGACGCAGAGTGCAACAGGCATTTTCCCCTGCGGCAGACGCGAGAGAAGCGCCGCTGCCCGCTCATCATTCTCGCGCTCAATCCGTGCAAAGACAGGCTCTGCCGTCTCATCATCCGCCTGCCCTGTCACGCCGCGTACGATCGACTGATAGGTCTCTGCCTGGAGCGTCGCGTCGAGGTCATGCGTAATCTTGACCGTCTTTGTATAAAGCCAAGTCACGCGGCTCGGCTTTGAATCAAAGACCTTCGATGGACCGATGCGCGTAGGGATGCGGGCAAGGAAGGCGAGGAGCGCAGGACGTAATTTCCGATCCAAGGAAATGGATAGGTCAAAATGACGGTGTCTTAAATCCCGCACCATGTTCCACATCTTTGCAAAGGCATTTTCCTTCGCCTTGTATGAAAAGACGATAACGTCGTCAATGACAGGATTGTTTTCCACTGCCTCGCGCGCGGCTGGCTTCACCAACATCGTAATCCGTGCCTCAGGATATGCCCGTCGAAGAAGCGCAATCGCGCCTGTCGTCAGTACGACGTCGCCAAGGTTGACCAGAGCGTTCACCAGTATATTCCAATACATTTTCCAGCCCTCTTTTCCCATCCTTCCGCCATACCCTATCCATTATTTCCTGCGAAGTTTTTCCATCGCCGCCGCGATCTGCGCATCTACATCGTCTTGAAAAGCAAAGCGCCTGCGATAGACGGCGCGCTTTCGCGTGGGAACTTCTTCCATCGTCTTTCTAGATTCTGTCAGCGGCAGCTCATAAAATCTAGCGTCTTTTGTCACATGACCGCCGGCCTCCTCCCAGAAAACGCCGAAGTCGGTCTTCAGCTTTCGGTCGCGGCGAACGTGGTTATTGGCATAATAGCCTTCGTTTGAGACGGCATAGATATGCTTTAAGGCAAGTGCGCGCGCAACCGCCTGTGTCATGTACAAAATGAGATTTTTTGTCCGATAGCGATGTGCCCGCTTCGTCGCTTCTTTGACAATTTCCCGCGCATGAGCCATATTCGGTCCCTGCATCGCCCCGATGAAAAGACTTTCCTCACCTGCCGCATCGTAGCCAAGCCAGAAAATTATCTGATACAACGCTTCGCCGCCGAGGAGCATCATGACCGAGAGCATGCCTTCCTTACGTTGTCCAGGCTCAAAGGTCAGAATCGCCTTCCATACGCTCCCCTCGTCCTTGCTCCGCCAAATCTCATAGCGCCGATCAAATCGGACGAGCTTCGTCACTTCGTTTTGAGGAAATTTCTTTTCTAAAAGCATAACGTGCTCGCGAATGAGTTTCGCACGCACAGCACAGCTTGAACCTGCGAAAAAGAATGCCCGCGTCGCCTGCTCGATAGGGAATGGATTCGTCTCTAAAATCGCCTTTCGCGCGGGATTATCCGCGAAAAAACGGTAGAGTGCGCCGAGCTTTCCTGCATGAAGGAGAACGCGCACGCGATAGGTCAGCAGGCGATGCCTTTCACGCCAATTCTTCGTGTTGTACATCTTCTGCCCAAGCATCAGAATCTCTCGAATCATTCTTCATCCCCCACATGCCTGTTTCCCTTTGTGAGATAGTATAGCTTGACATACTTCGCCATCGTATAAAAATAGTGAAAGGAAGCGAGCACGAATCCGATGGTGCCATCACGCCAGCCGCCGCGGAGAAAATACATCCGAAACGACGCCCACGCTGGGTGCATGACAAAATCCACAAGATGTGCGCGCTTCCCTTGCTTTTGCATTTTTTCTGCGGCAAGCGTCGTATAAAAGTTCAGCTTTGCAAAGTAATGCTTCCAATCCCGATACGGGTAATGAATCATATAGGCATCCTTCGGCAGCTTCTTTTCCACATAGTCATGATGGAAAGCAGGGTGTACAAAGCCTGTGACATACGTGCCCTTTTTGGGCAGCAAACGCACGACGTAATCCGGAAACCAGCCGCCATGACGCAGTGGATGCTCCCAGAAATAATTGAGGCGTGCATTGAGATAGGCAAATTTCCGATCGTCTTCAGCGACAATCTGCTTCACCAACGTTTGCAGCTTCTTTGAAGCGCGTTCGTCAGCATCGATAAAAAAGACCCACGGATGCCGCGCTTCTTTGATGGCAAATGTCTGCTGCGCGCCCCAATTCCCTGCAAGGGCATGCTGCACGACACGCGCACCATGTGCCCTCGCGATTTCTGCCGTCCGATCTGCACTGAAATCATCAATAACAAGCACTTCATCTGCAAAGGAAACGCTCTTGATGCAGTCCGCAAGGCTCTTCTCCTCGTTTTTCGCCAGTATGATGGCAGAAAGTTTCGCCATATTGCCTCCGTTTCATTTGCCGAATGACCCAAATATCACCGTGCCGCACCAAGAAGATCCGCCTATTCATCCTTTAAAATTCCGACGATACGCTCGGCAAAAGCTGCGGGACTGTATGCCCTTGCCGCTTCAGACAGGGCGCGTGCGTAATGCGGCGCTTCCCTATCGTAAGTATTGATAAAGTCGATGAGACAGTCTTTCAGCTTATCGAGATTCCCGCTCGGAAAGGTCTTGCCGATGGAGTAGGCAGAAAAGACTTCCGGGTTCATGTCATCGCTTGTAATAACCGGCTTTTGAAAACCGATTGCCGTAAAGAGCATACCGCCCCAATGGTAGCGATAACGCGGCGCACTGTAAGGCATGAGAAGTACGTCAACCTCTGCGATAGCCCTCTGCCATTCGGCACCGATCAGCCCCTTATGCAAAAAAGAAATGCCGCCCTTTCCCTTGTATTTGGCAAGGATGCGCTCAAAATCCTCTGCATCCTCCGGATGCATGGTCGAGCCCTGCACAAGAAGCTGCACCGGCCGCGCAAACGAGCTCTCACCCGCAAGATAGACATCGAGAAAATCTTCTAAACGCTTTTCACGACGATACTGCCCAAAGAATCCGACCGTAAGCGTCTTCTTTGCCGAAGGCTGCATGTCCGGCCGCCAGGAAATATCACGCGGCACAAAGGTCGGCGGATAAATCGTTCGGATATTTTCTCGCTGCTCGCCAAAGATCGAGTCCGTAAATGTGAGAACCGTCGGGCGGATATTCGCGCAGCTCTTTAAAGCATCCGCCGCTTTCAAAAACTTCGGTGCTTCCTTCGGATTGATGCCATGAAGAATGAAGATGACAGGAATCTTTGACTTTCGCAGGACACTGTGTCTCAGTGCGCGCAGGTAACGATATGTCGATGTCGGAATGATAAGCGCATCGACCTCGCCGCGCTTTCCGGCAGCAAAGAGCGAACGATACCACCCAAGGCGGCGGGTCTCACGCTGCATGGTGCGAAAAAGCTTTCGAACACCGGTAACCCCCGCATAGGAGACAACGTCACCCGGAAGCTCCTGTACCGGCACATGGTAATTCATCGCAAAATGGAAGCCTTTCGGCACATAAAAGGAGACCTTGTGCCCAAGCTTTGACAGTTCCTCGACAAGAATGCGGTCAAAATCTACTTCATGCCCGCCGGGTGTCATGATATTTTCAAATATCCCTATCCGCATCCCATCTATCCCTATCCGCATCCCATCGTCTCCCGTCGTTGATTTACCAGCATGATTTCAAACGCTCCGGATGGCGCAGGAGCCATGCCGTTACCGATGTATAACCTTCAAGTTCATCCAAAAACGGAATCTTTTTTTCTGGAAGCTCTGCCGTAAGGACAGGTTCATTGCCTGCAGCAAGCGGCTGATAAACCGCGTCGTCCATGGGGCCGATGGCATCTTTTGTCATCCAGTGGTACGGCGTGACGATGTGGTCGATCGGTGTCATCAGGGAAGGAAACAGCGAAGCATATGAAAAGCCCTTCGGTGCAATCAGTTCCATCAATGTCGGAAGGATATGCATATGACTGCCGAGCGCATTGCCTCTAAAAAGAGATTGGTCGATTTCGCAGTGGTGCATGGCAAACGACGTACAGTAGGTCTCATGAAGTGAGACATCTTGACGCGAAAGCGTTGCGCCGGGACGAATCGGCATATGCGAGTGATCTCCTGTCACAATAAAAAGCGCATCGGGATAATCCGCCCGCATCCGCTCGATAAAGCGTGTGACCGTCCGATCGGTATACCAATATGTACCCAATTCTTTTTGTCTCGCGCGATCCTTTCGAACGACCTTGGGGATATCGGGCATCACCTTGTCGGCATCGTAACCAAACGCTTCAACTGGCACGGTATATGGGCCATGGTTTGTCGTCGTATAGATAAAGTGGAGTCTCGGCGCATCGTCCATCGCTTCAATACGCTTTGCCGCTTCCTCGAGGAAGATATGGTCGTACACGCCGACCCATGTGCGCGGTGCATCAGGTGAACAAAACTCCGTCGCGCTCATCACCTTTGAAAAACCGATGCCGGGCGCGTATTTGTCAAAGTTGCCATTCGTCGCATTGCCGCCATACCAATAGATAGACGTATACCCCAGCCTCTTCATCTGCTGTGGAAGTGACAAAACAGGTCCGCCGTGCCAAAAGATTTCGCGTTCATTGAGCTGGAGACGTGCATCAAAGATGCCCGTCATCAAACCGACGATCGCAGGGCGTGAGACCATGCCCGCCGGCAGAAAATGAGAAAGCGACACCGTGTGCGGATCTGCGCGAAATGCCTTGGCACCGTCCATGATGTGATAATCTGCGTACAGCGGATCAAGCGGCATTTCTGAGTAGCTCTCGACGACGATGAAGAAAATACGCGACGGCTTCGCTATCTTTGCGCCCGCTGCCGTCCGCTGAAAAGCAGCTTCCGGCAGCTCGGACGGATGCCACGAAGCTCTTGAAGGATTTATGCGGTGAATGGCTGCTGCATCCATTTCATCCGTCCGCGATAACAGTTCATTTTCTGGTCGGCGAAAGACCTCTTTCAATGCCTCGAGATCATCTACTGTCGCACGCGCCATAAAGATATCTTTCTTGACCACAGGCGGAATCTCATCCCACTCTGGCTTGTTGCGATGGTTCAATGAACCACCGTAACGCACGAAATAAAAGGCAAGTGTCACAAAAAGGATGATGCCCACATTCATCGCAAGCTGAAAGAACCCCGAGGATAGCTGTGGATAGGGAAGGTTCGGAATGGCAAGCAAAAGTGAGCCTGCCCCAAAATAAAAAATAAAATACGGCAGGAAACCGAGGAGTATCCATACACCGTGATGCTGGTGCAGAAAGATATCTAAAAGATTGTGTTTTTCCGCCTTCTGACCGAGGCGGACGGTATCATTAAAAATATCGTGAAAATGCGCATAAAAAATCATTTTGCCGAAGAAGGCAAGGTAAAGTGCGAGCGCATAGATGCCGGCAAGCACTAAGCGAACACTGTCCCCTGCTGCACGGTAAGCCGGCAGAAATGCGGCAGGCAGGCTGACAAAAAGCACCATGACAAGAAACAGATAGGCGTTTAAGTCCATTCCCCACCAAAAGCCGTAACGAAAACAATGATACCATTTCTTCCACTCGCCAAACGGCGTTTTCTTCGGTCTCTCGGCAAGGATGAAGGCAAGGCGAAAGAGCGCACAAAATATGGGCGCAATAAGCGCAAGCTGCGCATCCTGCTGAATGCCGTCATAAAATGCCTGAAACACTGCCGCTCCTTTCATTTTCTCGCTGCCTGCTTCTCGATTATCCCTTTATCTTATATGCGATGCAACGAGATCGTACAGGCTGCCTCTCGCATAACGCAGCCCCATAATACCCGCATCTTTTGCACAGAGGATATCCTTCTCGCTGTCGCCCACAAAAAAGGATGCCGAGCGATCGATGGCATACTTCGTGCACGCTGCATCGACCATGCCAGTTTTTGGCTTGCGGCAGGTGCAGTCCCTGTCATATGCCGCAAGTTTTGCACCGACGAGATGCGGACAATAGTAAAGCGCATCAAGATGCGCCCCATTTTTTGCAAGTTCTGTATTCATCCAATCGTGAACCGTCTGCACGTCCTCTTCAGGATAATAGCCACGTGCAACACCTGACTGATTGGTAATGATGATGGCAAGGTAACCTAAGTTATTCACATAACGAACGGCATCTCTCGCCCCTGGCATCCACTGGAAATCCTCTACACGGTGCAAATAATGGACATCGACATTCAGCGTACCGTCGCGGTCAAAAAAGACGGCCTTATTCCGCATATTTGAAGTAAGCGCCGGCCTCGAGGAAATCGACATATTCTTTGACTGCCGTATCCAATTCCGTAAAGTCGCCGTCATAGCCCGCTTTTATAAGCTTTGTCGTATCGGACTCTGTAAAACTCTGGTATTTGCCCTTGAGGACTTCCGGAAATTCGCGATAGGCGATCTCTCCCTTGCCCATCGCCTTGATAACGGCATGTGCCGCCTCATTATAGCTATGTGCATGCCCTGTACCACAGTTATAAATGCCGGACGGCGCATGATTTTCCCAAAACCAAAGATTGACCTTACAGACATCCTTGACATAGACAAAGTCGCGGCGCTGCTCACCGTCTTCGTAACCGTCTGTCCCACGGAAAAGACGTGCACATCCCGTATCGTTGATTTGATTGTAAAGCTGGTAGAAGATGGATGCCATCTTGCCCTTATGCTGTTCCTGCGGCCCGTAGACATTGAAGTACTTCAGCCCGACGATCTGGCTGCGCGCTTCGGGCATGACCTGCCGGACATAGCGGTCAAAGGCAAGCTTTGAAAACGCATATGGATTCAGTGCATCTTCGCACTTGTCGCCTTCGGTAAAGCCATTTGTACCAGCGCCGTATGTCGAAGCAGAACTGGCATAGAGAAACGGAATGCAGTGCTGCAGACAGAAGTGAAGCAGTGACTTCGAATACTCATAGTTCGTCTGCATCATAAAGTTGACATCGTACTCCATCGTATCGGAGCAGGCACCCTCATGGAAGATGCCGTCGATATCCATGCCGTCGAATACATTTTTCTCGATGGACTGAAGGAAATCCTCCTTATGCTGATAGTCTAGGAACTTCAATCCGCGCAGGTTCTTATAGTTCTGTCCGTCCTTGAGATCATCGACGATCAGGATGTCCTTTCTGCCGCGCGCATTGAGTTCATGCACAAGATTACTGCCGATAAAGCCGGCACCGCCCGTTACGATAATCATACGATCTCCTCCAAGATTACTATTTTATCTTACTCATTCTGGTCAAGCGCCTCTAAGAGCTCTTCCTGACTGACCGCGTATGTTCCAAGCCTTGCGACAACGACGCTTGCTGCGAGGTTTGCAATGTACGCGCCGTCTTCCGGGGAAAGGCCGCCTGCCAGTGCCGTCGCAAAAACCGCAATAACAGTGTCTCCCGCTCCTGAAACATCAAAGACTTCCTGTGACTTTGTCGGTATGTGCCTGGCGCTTTTTTCTGTGACAAGCGAAAGCCCCTGTGCTGAACGCGTCACGATGAGGTTCTTGACCCTGTATTTCCGCATGAGGTAGCGCGCCATACGCTCGACTTCTGCGCTGTCATTTTCAATGGGCTCTAAAAGGACTTGATTCATCTCTTTGAGATTCGGCGTCACATAGTCCGCATGTGCATACTTCGACCAGTTCGCTCCCTTTGGGTCGATGACGACGGGAACGCCATGCGCATGGCTGGCCTTGATGATGGTTTGGCAAGTTTCTTCGGTACAGGTGCCCTTGCCATAGTCGCTGATAATCACGCAGTCCAGGCTTTCGGAGAGACGCCCCTCAATATAGTTGATGAGGCGTTCTGCTTCCGGTCCTTCGACCGATCTCGCCTCTTCAAAGTCCAGGCGAAGCATCTGCTGATGATCACCGATGACGCGGAGCTTCGTCGTTGTCGGACGCGCCGTTGTCACAAGACCGCGATAATCAATACCGCGCGCTGTGAACTTTTCCAGCAGACTTTCACAGTGATAGTCGTCCCCGACGAACCCCGCAATGCTCGTCCTGCATCCAAGAAGAGCGAGATTATGCGCGACATTGGCCGCACCGCCCAAGGTCTCCTTCGTATCCTTCACATGTGTAATGGGTACTGGTGCTTCGGGTGAAATGCGCGTGACCTCGCCGTAATAATACTTGTCGAGCATGACGTCACCGACGACAAGCACTTTGCAATTTCTCGTCCGATTCGCAATAAATGTGCGCATAGTTTCTTTATCCATCCGTCCCCTCGCTTTCCTCTTTGCTATTTGTTACGCCCGATCGAGAAGCATAGCCTCAGATTTTACCTAATTCTATCATACGACACTTGAAATTTCCACCATCAGCAGGTAGATCCGTCGCCTTCTTCCCTCCCGTCTCCTTCAAGAGCTTCTGCACGGCATCTAAGATAATCTTTGGCGGAATATGCTTCATACACGCCATATGCGCTTCACCTGTTCTCGGACATTCGTGGATGCCGCAGGGGTGGCACTTCTCCGGCGTCTTTACCAAGATATCCCGCTCATCATATGGGTAAAAGGTAGGCACTGGACTTGCACCGAACATCGTGACAACCGGAAGATGCATGGCAACACCGACGTGCATCGGCCCCGAATCCGTAGTCAAAAAGAGCACGCAGCGGCGAAGGCATGCGGCAAGCCCCGCCAGGCTGACCTTTCCCGTAAAGACATGGATATGACCGCTGTCCTTTTTTTTCATCTTCGACAAGCAGTTTCTGACGGGTTCTTCATCGCCCGGTCCGCCAAAGAAGGCGATTTCATAGCCATCCCCGATGAGTGTATCTGCACATTCGGCAAAGTAATTGTCAATCCAGCGCTTTGTCATCCAACTCGCACCGATGTTAAAGGCGATGACCTTTGCCTTCCCGGTAAAATTTTCTCTCCATAATTTTGCTGCTTCCGTCTCACCCTTTTCCGGCACGACCATCTCAATGCCGCGGTCGTCTATCTCTTTCACGCCGACCGCCTCCTTCAATACACGAAAATGCGCCTTAACTTGATGCATTGTCTTTTCCGGCGGTGTCCCTGGCATCGCATAGTTGTCGAGCACCTTGTCGAAAAAGAATGAGAAACCCGGCTTTGCATAACCGACAATGTATTTACTGCCCGAAAATGCAGCGATTGCCGAGGCGCGCTCGTTTCGATGCAGGTTGATGACGAGGTCAAAATGCTCCTTTCGAATCCTTTTGATGAAATTCAGCAGATGCCAGCAACCATCGTCCGCACCTTTTTTATCCAAAAACATACATGCATCAAGATTTGGATTTTGTTCCACAAGGTCGCGCAGCTTCTTATCCGCAAGAAGTGTGATACGCGCCGTCGGAAAGTTTGTCCGCAGGGTTCGAAGCGCCGGCGTCACAAGCATTAAATCACCGATGTGCATGAGGTTGATGACAAGGATATTCTTATAGTCTTGCAAACCTCTTACTCTCCTGTAGAAGTGTCCGCATCGTCTAAACTCGTACCATGGACAGCAAGCCACCAAGAAATCGTACGCGCTGCCGGAATCCACTTCATCGCTTTCGCGCGTTCGGCAGCTGCATCAAAGCCGCCCGCAGGCGTCCAAGGCAGTGCTTCCATCTGGTCGCGGTCAATAGCGCCCATGGCGTTTTGTGTTAGGAAACACGAGGTGTTGAAACCTGCACCAAAGACATCCGGTCCTTCGGTCATACTCGGTAAAATCGAATAGTAGACGAAGTCCTTCGGCGCGATGAGTTCCATCAGCGTCGGAAGAAGACTCGTCAGACCGCCTGGTGCATTTTCCGGCAGAAGGTCTTTCGTCACGCCAGCACCATAGATGAGAAGAGGGACTGCCTGATGCTCGTACAGCGTCGGATGCCGGCTTGGATCCGTGCGAACGGCATGGTCTCCCGTTACCAAAAAGAGACTGTTCGGATATTTCTTCTCCGTCTCCTTGATGAACTCTGTCACGACTTTATCCGTATACCAATAGTGACCGAGCTCCTTTGCCAGCTGGTCTGGATTTTCAACGTCCGGCATCGAATGCGTGATCTCCTTTGCGCGGGAAAGGTCAAATCCCTCTTCCTCAAGATCGATGCTGTAGGGCGGATGGTTGGAGACCGTCTTGATGACGTGAACGGTCGGCGGCTCGGAGGCAAGGTGCTCAGATAGTGCCGCAAAGATGCTGCGGTCGTCCGTCCCGAAGGTATTGACCTTCGGCGCCCCCATATCCGTATAACCGTAGAAGTTATCAAACCCCTGTGCAAGAGAGAATGGCTTCATGCTCGCCCATGCAGGATTACCGCCGTACCAGAAATCGACGTTATAGCCAAGTTTTTTCATCTGTATGCCGAATGCCGTCGGATAGGGATCGCGGATACTGCGCGGCTGAAGATTGACAGCAACGCGCATTTCAGAAAGCCCCGAGATAATGCCGTCGAAGGCAACTGACGTATATTCGCCGTTCGGCATGAATGCATGCGTCTCATAACCATTCGGTGCCTTCATCAGACTCATGATGCCGTCTGCGATATGAAGGTCCTTATACTTATCGAGCATCGGCCAGCTCATGCCGCTTTCCTCAAGAATGATGAAGATATGCTGCGGCTTTTCAATATGCGGTCCCTTTGCCCTTCGCGCAAGGTACGGCTTCAGATCATTGCCGTTTTCCTCTTCATGCCCTGCGACAAATTTCGCATACTCTCGAATCTTATCCCTTTCGACAAACGTCCCCGCCTGCCCGGTCTTCATCTTTTGGCGAACTGTCTTGACGCGGTACATCGCCTGCGCATCATCGAGAACGCATTCATTTAAAAAGTCATCGCTTGTAACACCTGCACTCTCCCAGTTGATACCACGCCCAAAGGTAAACGAACCGCCGAAGCGCACAAAGATAAAAGCCGCTGCAAAAACGACGAGAAATCCTGCCGCAAAGAGAGCTGGACGCTTGGAAAAAACATATGGAAGTGACGATATCCGCGCGCGGAACAGAAAGCGAAGCAGAAAGAAGCAGAGCACCGTGAGAACAAGTGCGATGCCCATGCGCCAAATAAGCCCATAATCCTGTATCATCATCATGATGACAGAACCAAATTTCTCATTCGTCCCCGCCATGACCTGCTGCGCGTTATATGTGGTGTGAAATTGATCGTAGAATGGAAAGCGCGCGATAAAGAGAAGGTGAAAGACAAAGCTTGCCAGCGTTCCGTAAAAAAGACGAATCTTCCCCGCAGCTTTCTTAAAACACGGAAAGAGGAAGGTTCCAAGGGTCAAAAAGACAAAGGGGAGGAGTGCCGTGCCGCCCGCTGTCTTAAGCGACAGCCGCAGACCCATCCAATTTGCGAGTAAGATCTCGCCCGCACCTGTATCCGATGAAATATACGCGTGCATAATGCCCATGAAGATCACACGGTAGAGGCAGACAAGAATGAGAATAAAGAAAAAAAAGCGAAGATCCATTTGAATGTTCGCCCAAAAGGTCTGAAGACGGGATTCGTTATTTTTAAAGAGTGACACGGATACTTACCCCCTCTGATTTCCTGTAAATCCGATTTTTTTTCCTACGGTTTCGGGTGAGATAACGGCAAGACAGTCGATATCTTTTGGACAGACGCGTTTCCAGCAGCCTTTACATTCATGTGAGGCTTCCACTGCATTTTCGATCTGTCCGTAAGGACCGTTGCGGTTAGCATCCGTTGGGCCCATAAGCATGATCGTCTTTACGCCAAGCCCTGCAGCGAGATGAACGGGACCCGTATCACCGCCGACGACAGCTTGCGCATTTGCCATAATTGCCGTAAGCTCTTTGAGATTTGTCTTTCCCACAAGGTTCACCGGTGGAATCGCCGCTTCCCGCTCAATGCGCGCGGCACGTTGTTCATCGACAATGCCATCTCCGATGAGAATGGGAATGCTGTTTCTTGCATAAATACAATCGACAAGGTTGGCAAAATGCGATTCCGGCCAGCGCTTATTTGGCCAATTGGCACCGATGGCAAAGACGACGTAGGCACAAGAAAAATCCGCTCCTGCCTGCCGGAAAAGTTGCCGCACAAGTTCTTTTTCACGTACCGGCACTTCGAGCGGGAAGCGCACGTCTTGTACACGACACCCTGCGGCGCGTGCAACGTCGAGATAACGCTCGACGATATGCCCATGTGCATGTGCCCCGACGACCGGACGCGAAATACATCCGCTTCCCTCACGCATATTGCACATGCCAAGCTTTTGCGGCGCTTTTGCAAGACATGCGATCGCGGCGGACTTAAAAAGTCCTTGGAGATCCAACACTGCATCATAATGCCGCGCCTGTATCTCTTTTCGAAATGGAAAGAAATTCTTCAAGAAGCCGCCCAGAGAACGAAAGTCTTTTTTATGAAAGGTAAGAATCTCGTCAATGCAGGGATTCATTTCAAGCAGCGGTTTTGCTGGTGGTTCGATGACCCATGTGACATGTGCCTGCGGAAACGTCTCTTTCACCGCATGAGAAACGGGAAGTGCATGTATGACGTCGCCAATGGCGGACAGCTTTACAATAAGTACATTCTGCATGCTCTCCTGCTTTCCTAAAACAATCGATACGGCACTTTGCTACGACTTTTCCTGCGCTTCGATCTTCTTGATGACGTTTGACGTCGAACGACCGGGTACGAGTGGGATGAAGGCAACCTTGCCGCCGTATCCTGCAACGACCTTTGCTTCAGGAAGCGTGTCAATCGTATAATCCGCCCCCTTCGCATAGACATCCGGTTTTATCTTTCCAACAATCGTCTCTGCCGTCTGCTCGCTGAAGATGACGACGTAGTCAACGCAGTGAAGAGATAAGAGCACCTCCGCTCGATCTTCTTCCCCATTGATGGGGCGCGTGCTCCCTTTCAGCCGGCGAACAGACGCATCGCTGTTCAAGCCGACGATGAGGATATCCCCTTGATTCTTTGCCGCTGCCAAGTAGCGGACATGCCCCGCATGGAGAATGTCAAAACAGCCGTTTGTAAAAACGATGCGCTTTCCACCGTGCCGAAGGATTTCTGCCAATGCCATTATATCTCTGTCTGCTACAAGCACGTCAATTCTCCCGTTCTCTTCTCTTTAAGATAGCCGCGCGAAGTTCGCTTGCGCTGACGGTTGCAGTACCAAGTTTCCGAACAGCGATGCCACTTGCAAAGTTGCTGGTACAGGCAGCGATTTTTGGCGCGATGCCGCCCGCAAGTGCGAGTATCATCGCCGCAACGCAGGTGTCGCCTGCGCCAGAAACATCAAAGACTTCGCTCTTATCCGTCACGGGAATGTTGTGTACGTCCCCAGTCTTCTGGACGAGAATCATCCCCTTTTCACCACGCGTCACGAGAACACCATCACAGGCAAGCTGCTCGATAAGATTTTGTGCCGCCTGTACGATGCTCGGTTCATCCGCCAGATCATGGCCAATGGCTGCTGAAAGCTCCGCATCGTTTTGTTTGACATAGCCGATTCCCTTGAACCGAACGACATCATAGCGCGAATCTACGATGCTTGGAATCCGATTTTCCTTACAGTATTCGATAATCTTCTGCTGAATCTTCGGCGTAACAGTCCCTGCGCCGTAATCACTGATGACAACGCCGTCAACATGCGGCAGAATATTGCTAATGGCTCGCAAAAGTTCCATTTCCATGGTTTCCGAAAGCGGATCGCTGCACGTACGGTCGATGCGGACGATCTGTTGGCTGACGGTCGCTCGTCCGCCGGCAATGATGCGGGTCTTCGTGGTAGTCGGACGGTTTTCATCGCCGAAAAGTCCCTCCATACGGACGCCATTTTTCACGAAGATATGCCGCAGCCCATCCGCTGCACCATCGCGCCCGAGGATGCCGACCGCATATGCCGTGCCGCCGAGCGTCGCAATATTATTGACGACGTTTGCCGCGCCGCCGGCAATCACCTTCTCTCCTGCCTGTTCCAAGACGAGCACCGGTGCTTCGCGCGAGATGCGCGAAATGCGCCCGTCGAGATAAATATCCGCCACCATGTCACCGATGATCAAGATCTGCTTTTTCTGCATGGCGCCGATGATTTCCTGCGCTTCTAATTTTTTCACTGCCATATATCCCCCAAAGCCTGTAACACCCTTACTCGCAAGCCTTCCTCACGCCGCATAGGCGAAGGCAGCCATCGCCTGCTCACCACGGTGTAAATTCAAGCTTGACGCTCCATTGATCCTGTTTGGAACGATAGCGCACAATGGCCTGCAGGCAGTGCATATCGTGAAACCAATAGTAGTCAACATCGCTTAACTCGCCGTCATCGAGATTGTAGCGCGTGCCAATCGCAATGCGATCATGATCCGAAATGCGATAGCTGAACCCGCCTTCAAACCGACGATGATAGTCGCTGGTTTCATAATCGAAAAGGGAATTATCCTGCGTGACTGCACTGTAATGATACCCAGCATAAGCAGACCAGCGGGCATTGAAGTCCTTTGTCACGACGGCATCAAAGTTAAGGCCGTTTTGAACGGAATGATCGTATCCCTCGCGCACGACATTGTAGCCGATCGACGTGTTGAGATGATAGCCCTTCCAGTACAGCGGGAACGGCGTGAGCGTGACGCCGTATTCGGTGTGCATACTGTGGATACCTTTATTGTACCACCTGCCGCGCTCTGCATGAAGGCTGTAGGTAAGCGGCAGCTTGCCGACTTGATCACCATAGGACCAAACAAAAGATGGTTCTTTCTTGATCCAGTTGTCATCGCCATCCTTGAAATGCCCATAGATTACCCCGGTCGACATATGGCGATTCGACCATGTGATATTGTAGTTGCTGCGCCAATGCGCGCGGGTCATCCAGAGAAGATTGAGATTTAAATTCACATTCTTAAGGAGCGGGCGGCGAATCTTGTAAGAGATCCAAGCGCCGTCATCCGAATCATAGCCGACGCGCGGCAGCTTCCGATTGCCCCCGTCATCCTTCAAATCCACCACATAGTGCTTCCTCGAGTAAACGGTCTTTCCCTTGATATGGAGTTTCATATTTTCCATGACAATCTTATCGCCGGGATACATTGTCAGCTTTTCCGCGCTCCAATGGTAGTCCGGCTTTATCGCGCTGCACTTTGTCGCCGTACCGTCGTAGGCAACATAGTGATCCGGATAGAACTCGAAGCGCTTGCCCGTGATGTTATAGCGGTCAACACGCCCCGTCGCACTCTCCATCGTGCCGATCTTCGTCATATAATTGTAGCGCGCCTCATAACCATCGAGAATCACATGGCTCATGCCCGGCGTCATCTGGAGGATACGCGAATGTTCTGGAAAGTAGAGATCATGCGTCTCAAGGTTGCCAGAGGTATCCTGACCATCATACGAATGGGCATCCGCCTGCAGAATATGCACTTCACCCTTGCTCTTGAAGTCACCGTTTCGTTGATCATACGTGAGGTCATCGCCTTCAAAGGCAAGCGGCGCCGGCTTTGTCGTATCGGAAGGATCCCACGGATAACGAAGATGCTCCTTCATATCCTCTGCTGCCTTTAATAGTTCTTTTTGCTCATCAGTCAGGCGATTTTCGCGCTCTGTGCGATGGTTGTTTTCAATATAGTCCAGTGCCTCAATTCCTGTATTGGAATTTGCCTTATAGGCAGCGAACACAGACGTGGCAGGAAACATCATGACAAGCATCAAAAGCGCTGCCGAGACGTTGCTATTTCGATTCATGGAGCATCCCCTATTCATGCCAAAGAGAGAAACCTTGGCGCAGTATCCAGAAATATTCGCGAAGCATTAGATTCCCTCGACGCCTTCGTTCATGCTGCCCTTTCGGTACCCCAAAAGATCAAGCGAAACGTGCGAGAAGCCGAACTCACGAAATGCCCTTACAATTTTCGCACGGACAGCCGGCGCAAGGATACGATCGATATCCGCAGGTTCCAATTCAATGCGCGCCGTATTCAGTTCAACACGGACGCGAAGCTGATGAAATCCCTCATCTTTCAGAAAATTCTCCGCCATACCGACGCATTTGAGCTTATCTGCCGTCAGTTCCATCCCATAGGCAAAACGTGAAGCAAGGCAGGCAGACGATGGACGATCCCATCCCTTGATGCCGAGTTCCTGCGATAAGGCGCGGATATCCTTCTTGGTGAAGCCGCTCGCATGAAGCGGGCTTAAGGTATGAAGCTCTTCAAGCGCCCTGCGCCCTGGGCGATAATCGCCGTCATCATCGAGATTTGTTCCCTCAGCGATGTTCATGATACCAAGCTCCCCGGCTGTCGCTCTCAGCTGCGTGAAGATCGCCGTTTTGCAATGGTAGCAGCGATCGGTTGAATTTTCCTTGACATGCGGTACATCGAGGATGGGAAAGTCCATCACCTTTAAGGTGATACCTTCCCGTTCACAAAACTGTCGCGCTTCATCGACATCCCTCTCTGGCACAAAGGCAGAAGCTGCGGTAAAGGCAACACAACTATCCCCCAGTGTATCATGTGCCACCTTTAATAGGAGCGTCGAATCGATACCGCCCGAAAAAGCAATCGCGACTTTGCCTAGCGCAGTAAGCATCTCTTTCAATGCACTATATTTTGCTTGAAGCTCACTTGTCATGAAATTACTCCTTCGGTTTCAAAATTCCATTTTGATAGGCGAGCAAGAGTTTATAAAGATCGGTAATCTCATCCTGAATCCATCGACCTTCATCCGTATCACCTACCGTCGTACGCATGGCTTGCAGTTCAACCGTCTTCGAGACGGACTCTATGTCATTGTTTTCACGAAGTGCCTCGCGAACATCCGCAATCTTCTGATGCTGCAGCAGGCGCAAACCACGCGAATTCGAGATGAGTGTATAGCCCGAAATACCTGTCTTCGTATGATATGCCCTGCAAAAACCACCGTCAATGATGATGGCGCGCCCATCCGCTTTAATGGGACTCTCGCCTTTCTTCACCTTGACGGGCACATGCCCGTTGATGATATGACCGCGCTTTGGATCCAGATCAAATTCCTTCAGGACACGCTCACAGCACTCGATTGTGTCGATCTGCTTAAAATAAGGATCCGCGGGTTCTTTCCAAGTGCTTTCGTCGGTGATCAGGGCACGCTCAAATGTCTTGAACTCGCGCCCCGAGATAGGCGATATTCTGCCGCACCAAAGAAAATATAAAAAGTCAAGGCTGCCCTGCGTCTGATAGAGATATGCCCTGCGTGCCTGCTGCTCGCAAAAATCAAACCAAGCCCGCCCTGCATACACTTTTCCAGCAAAGGGAATCGAGCGGAAGGAACCGTCTTCATTTAGCGGTACACAGCCGTGAAAGAGAAGATTTCCATTAAAGCGAGTGTAGACGCTCCCCTTTTGGTAAAGATAGTCGACATGGCGGCGAAGCGCCTTACTTTCCGTAAAATATGAACAGAGATCGTCGATGATCGTTCGCTCGTCTTCCGTCAGCTGATACGGATCATCTGCATTGCCGTCAATAGTCGGAAAATATGCGTTTTCAAGTTCATAACGCTTTCCATCGCCAAGAACGGCACAGGAGGAGCGAAAATCAATCTTATGCAGGAGCAAACGGCTCTGCATCTGAAAGTCTGGATTGCGCTTGATAACGGCACCTTCGAGCTTAAACATCAGCATCGTCATCGCGTCTTCCGCTGCCTTGATCGGCGCCTTATCCGGGTAGAGCCGTTGTGCAAATGTCGTGAGCGGGCGCAGGCTGATGCCATAACCGCGCTCGAGAACATCGGTATTCTTATAGCGGAGCGAATTCCGAACGACCGTTGCAACACATACCTCGCTGCCAAGTGCCGCGCCCATCCATAGAACGTCGTGATTGCCCCATTGAATGTCAACAGAAGGATGTTCCATCAAAAGGTCGAGAATGGCATCAGGACGATCACCGCGGTCAAAAAAATCACCGACAATGTGCAGCCGGTCGACAGCAAGCCGCTTGATGAGGACGGTGAATGCCTCAATGAAGTCTGCGCCGCTGTCGATCTGCACGATGGTCGTCAATAATTTTGAGAGATAGACGCCCTGTGCCGCATCCTGATCCGGGCGCGTATTCATCAGCTCGACGATGACAGAGGCATAACGCATTGGAATGAAGCTAGAGATCTTTGACGCCGAATACTTATAACTCATCAGCTTGGCAAGTGCGAGAAGATGCTCTAGGTTTTTCCGATACCATGCAGGCGTCGCGCGCCTCGCCATTTTCACCTGTTCGATCTTTTCGCGTGGGTAATAGATCAGCGTCAAAAACTCTGCCTTTTCATCTTCCGTCATCCGCTCGCCAAAGACGTAATCGACTTTCTCCCGAAGGACGCCCGAGCAGTTATTGAGAATATGAAAGAACGAGTCGTACTCACCATGCAAGTCGCTCATAAAGTGCTCGATGCCCTTTGGCAGCGAAAGCCGTGACTGAAGATAAATAAGACTCTCATAAACGGATTCCTTCGTCGGGTACTTTTCCGACAGCAAGCGCAGCAGCTTGCTCGGTTTCTTTCCCCCACTTCCAATTTCAGCCATAGGTGCCCCCTTTCAAATATTCAGCAACGAATAAGACGAGCAAAATAAGCCCAATGGTTACGAGATATTCAGCTGTCGAGCCGACCTTGAACAAACGGATGCCTACCTTCTTATGGGGCAGAAGAAAAGGAACTTTGCCACAAAGCGCGTCCTCAGCAATATGAAGCAGTGCGCCGACCATCAAAAAGATACCCACTTCGCGTATCCCCAAGAGTTCGCGCGGCATCGTGCTTCCCACTGGACTCATGAGAAGACCAAGAAACGCGAGATATAAGGGCGGCCAATGCGACCAACTGCGATGCCGCTTCCGCCATACGGCGAAATTCGCCTGCGGAGCCCCTTCGACCTTGTCGGGAAAGATAGCGCCTGCCATAGAAAAAGCCGCTGAGAGAAAATCCTCTGTCACCGCATAGACGATGACCCCCGTCAAAATCTCATGATTCACCCACTTCATACCGTTCTCCGCTTTAATGCTTTTTTTCAGATAAAACAGCTTACAAAAAACAAGCTGATTTATATTTTACCATAGAAGCGAAACAAATTGTAGTCATTTCCTCTATTATGCTTTCGCCAAATAAAAATCCAGCAGGGGATCTGCCGCTGCCTATGCGAAATTAGATTTTGGACGAATCCGAAGAAATATGATAGACTGGCTTACTGTAACAATAGCATTCACAAAATACCCCGTTTCACAAAAAGGACAAACATGAACGAAGAAAAAATCTTTCACATTCTATCCGATGAACTTTTCATCCGCCCTGCGCAGGTCAAAGCGGCGGCGGAACTTCTCGATGCGGGCAACACCGTCCCCTTCATCGCCCGCTATCGAAAGGAAGCAACAGGCTCCCTGGAAGACGAGCAGCTGCGCAGCCTGGAAGAACGCCTTACCTACCTTCGAAATATCGCCAAGCGCCAAGAAGAAATCCTCAGCAAGATGGAAGAACAGGGAAAACTAACAGATGCTCTTCGCGCCGCCATCGATAAGACAACGAAACTGCAAGACCTTGAAGACCTTTATCTCCCTTACAGGCAAAAAAAGCGTACCCGTGCACAGATGGCTCGCGAACGAGGTCTTGAGCCTCTGGCAAATGAGATGCTGTTACAACAGGACACCACAGGCGATATCCTTGCTATAGCGTCAAAATTTCTATCGGATGAAAAGGAATTTTTCTCAGCAAAAGACGCGCTCCAAGGTGCGCGCGACATCGTAGCGGAAAACATCATGGAGATGTCCGACGTACGCAAAGCCATGCGCGACTATATCTTTAAGAATGCGCAAATCGTGACCGAACTATCCGATAAAGCGCCCGAAGAAGACACACAGGTCTTTATGATGTACGAGAGCTACAGCGAACCTGTCTGCGAACTTCCATCACACCGCATTCTCGCCATCAATCGCGGTGAAAAAAAGGGTGCATTAAAGGTCAAACTTTCCATCGAGCACGCAGCATCCACCGCACGCATCCTCCGGCGCTTCGTACGCGGCGACTCTATCTGGAAAGGCGAGATAGAAGCAGCCATTGACGATGGCTACAAGCGTCTTCTCTTTCCCGCTCTCGAGCGCGAAATTCGCTCTGCTCTCACCGAACATGCAGAAGCTCAAGCGATTCGCATCTTCGGCGCAAATTTGAAGCAGCTTCTTCTACAGGCACCGCTTGCGGGAGAGACTGTCATGGGGCTCGACCCTGGATATCACAACGGCTGTAAGATGGCTGTCGTTGATCCAACAGGTGCCGTTCTCGACTATGGCGTTATTCAGATTACGCAGGGCGAAAATGCTAAAGAAGCCGCAGAAAAGAAGATTCTCGCTTCCATCCAAAGAAACGGTGTTACGCTTCTTTCTATCGGCAATGGCACAGCATCCTACGAAACCGAGCAATTTGCAGCAAATCTCATCCGCGACAACCAGCTGACGAACGTCCATTATCTCATTACAAACGAAGCCGGTGCCTCCGTTTACAGTGCATCAAAACTCGCAAAGGATGAGTTAGGCGATTACGATGTCGTCATCCGCGGTGCCGTCAGCATCGCCCGCCGCGTCCAAGACCCGCTCGCAGAACTCGTCAAGATCGACCCGCAGGCTATCGGTGTCGGGCAGTACCAGCACGATGTCAATCAGAAGGCGCTGAAAGAAACACTGTCGGACACCATCGAAGACGCCGTCAATCATGTCGGCGTCGATCTCAATACAGCTTCGCCCGCACTCCTCGAGCACGTCGCTGGTCTCACGAAGACGACTGCCGGAAATATCGTCGCCTACCGCATGAAAAACGGTGCTTTCAAAAGCCGCAAAGACCTTCTCAAAGTATTGCGTCTCGGTCCTGCTGCTTTCACACAATGCGCGGGTTTTCTCCGCATTCGCAGCGGCGATACCCCACTCGATAATACCGCCATTCATCCCGAATCCTATGCGCTTGCAGAAAAAATTCTTAAAAAGCTGCATGTCACGGCGGAGGACCTTCTCGACAAAGACAGCCTAGAAGATCTTTCACTAAAACGCCGCTTCTATACACAGGAAAAAGAAGAAACCCTAGCGAAAGAATTGGCTGCTGGTTTGCCGACCGTCCACGATATTCTCGATGCCCTCGTCGCCCCAGGCCGCGATCCGCGCGACAATCTGCCCGCTCCGCTTACGCGTCAAGCACCTGTCAAGCTAAGCGACATCACGCCCGGCACCATTTTGCGCGGCACCGTGCGAAACATCACCGACTTCGGCGCCTTTGTCGACATTGGGCTCCATCAAGATGGACTCATCCACATTTCAGAGCTTGCCAAACGACACGTCAAGCATCCGCTCGATGTTCTTTCCGTCGGCGATACACTTCGCGTCATGGTCATCAGCGTCGATGAAAAGCGAAATCGCATCGGCCTGTCTTTAAAACGCGTTCCTAAGGAGGCAAACGCATGAGCCAAAGAAATCTATTAAATGAAACTATCCAAAAGATTCATCCTGTTGACCCTTCCATCACAGAGAGTGCCGAACGTATCCTCGAAAAAAAGATGCACGGAGATGGCGCTGCCTTCAGCACGTTAAAAGATCTGCTCTTTCGCTACCTTGCCATTTGCAACACAACGGATGCGGATCATATTCATAGGCCAAAGTATGCGACTGTCATCGCCTGTGCGGATCACGGTGTCGCAGAAGAAGCCGTCAGTGCTTACCCCATCGACACCACCGTCGAGATGATGAAAAATTATCTCATCAGCCGCGGGGGGGCAGCAAATGCTTTCTCCTCCTTCATCGGCTCGGAACTGCTCGTCGTCGACATGGGTACAAAGAAAGACATCGGTGACCTGCCCGGACTCATCAAACGGCGCATCGCCAACGGTACAAAGAATATGGCGCACGGCGCTGCCATGACGCGAGAAGAAGCCGTCACTTCTCTCGAAGTCGGTATCGAGCTTGCGCAAGAGCTCATTTCCCGCGGCATAAACATCATCCTGCCCGGCGAAATGGGCATCTCCAACACAACCGCTTCTGCTGCTATTACAGCTGCCGTCTGCCACATGGGTGCCGAAGAGGTTACAGGGCGCGGCACAAATATCTCAGATCAGCGCCTAAAGCACAAGACAGAAATCGTCCGAAAGATACTTGCCGTCAATATACCCGATGCCAGGGATGGCATTGATGTTCTCGCAAAAGTCGGCGGTTTTGAGTTCGGATGCATTGCAGGACTCATCCTAGGTGCCGCCGCTGGCCATGCCGCTGTCATTCTCGACGGCGCAAACTCAAGTGCCGCCGCGCTCATCGCAGCAACACTTTCCCCTCATGCGGTCGACTATCTCATCGCATCGCATCTCGCGTCAGAAAAATCACATCGCGAATCCATAAAACATCTCGGACTTACTCCTTTTCTATCCCTTGATCTGCGCCTTGGTGAAGCCATCGGCTCATCCATCGCAAGTTCTATATTAAACCATATGATCGGCCTCTGGCAGCTTCTCGCACATCTTCCCGAAAAACCAGAAATTCCGCGCTTCGAGCAAAAATGCATGCCGAAGTTTTCCCAAAAGATTACCGACAAGACCTTTGACTTCTATCTACGCACCATGCAGGATCTTGACAAAGAGTCTATGGAAAAATGTCGCCATCGCCTTGACAATCTTGCAAAGCCCATACACAGTCTCGGTTTTCTCGAAGAAATCGCTATCGAAATTGCTGGCATTATCGGGGAAGAGCGCCCTGCAACTGACCAAAATGCAGCCCTCGTCATCTTTACAAAAAACAAGCTTCCCCTCTTGTTAGAACAAATGATCGGACACATGTCTGATGATATAGAAGTTCCCCCCTATTTGGCAACTCTATACGAAGGTCTCTCTGCATCCGCAGCATTTAATTTTGGACGCGATTTAGCAGAAGAATTATCCTTATCCTACGCTGTCTTAGGACTTGCTTTCGGCAACAGCGAAGATGAAGATATTGATCAAATGTCAGGAGAATTAAGAAAAGCTTTGTTAACAGAAACAGGTGAACTCCGCTATGATCCCGAAGATTTTCTTCGTCATGCCCCTGAGAAATATCAAGAACAGATTTCCGCATTCATGGGTGCTATGATCGCTGCTGCTCATAACTGCACGCTCATTCTGCTAGATGATGCAGCAACGGAAATCATCGCACGTTACACCGAACACCTTTGTCCTGCTGTCCAGCCCTATCTTCTTCACGTACAGCCGCGTCTCATCACAGCAGGCGTACGTCTGCCCAGCGGAATCCTCAATCTATTTGGTCTCTCTATCGTATACGCCGCACTCAACATGCTGAATGAAATGAAAACCTTTGCGGAAACCAGTGTTTCCGTTGCGACCGATGGTCCTGGTGCAAAACGGCAAAGGAGAGTATAAAAGCTCCTTGTGAGATACAATACAAAAGCCCCTAAAAACGAACAATATTGTTCATCTTAAGGGGCTTTTATATTGTGGCAGTTTTGGTACAGATTTAAGTCATCAAATGCGCTGATCCCTAATGTCAAAAAGCCTAAGACAAAGCTCATATAAATCAAAAAAATAAGAGCCTTACAAATGTAAGGCTCTTACCAGCAGCTCCCTATCCTCCCAGTCCGTCGCCAGACAAGTACTTTCGGCGTGTATGTGCTTAACTTCTGTGTTCGGCATGGGTACAGGTGGTCCCACACAGCTATCGCCACTGGATCTTTTTCGTATGCATTGCCTGCACACTCAAAACTATACAGAAGAAACTCGGATCCTTGGTTCGCTTTCTCTAAGTTAAGTCTTCGACAGATTAGTAGTAGTCAGCTCCATGCCTTGCAGCACTTCTACCCCTACCCTATCTACCTCGTGTTCTTCAAGGTGTCTTAGTTCTTTCGAACAGATACTTCATCTCGGGACGGGCTTCACGCTTAGATGCTTTCAGCGTTTATCCCTTCCGGACGCAGCTATCCAGCCATGCCACTGGCGTGACAACTGGTACACCGGCGGTCCGTCCACTCCGGTCCTCTCGTACTAGGAGCAGCCTCCCTCATGTATCTTCCGCCCGCGATGGATATGGACCGAACTGTCTCACGACGTTCTGAACCCAGCTCACGTACCACTTTAATGGGCGAACAGCCCAACCCTTGGGACCTGCTTCAGCCCCAGGATGTGATGAGCCGACATCGAGGTGCCAAACCTCCCCGTCGATATGGACTCTTGGGAGAGATTAGCCTGTTATCCCCAGGGTAGCTTTTATCCGTTGAGCGATGGCAATTCCACTCTCTTTCCACCGGATCACTAAGCCCTACTTTCGTACCTGCTCGACTTGTCTGTCTCGCAGTCAAGCTCCCTTCTGCCTTTGTACTCTTCGCGCGATTTCTGTCCGCGCTGAGGGAACCTTTGGACGCCTCCGTTACGCTTTCGGAGGCGACCGCCCCAGTCAAACTGCCCGCCTGATACTGTCCCCGAGGTCGTTGCCTCTGGGTTAGATCCCTAGCACGTAAAGGTTGGTATCCCAACAGTGACTCCTTGCTGCCTGGCGGCAGCATCTCTCAGTCTCCCAACTATCCTGTACGTTACATGCCAAAAACCAATGTCAGGTTGCAGTAAAGCTCCATGGGGTCTTTCTGTCCAGTCGCGGGTAACCTGCATCTTCACAGGTATTTCAATTTCACCGGGTCCCTCGTTGAGACAGTGCCCAAATCGTTACACCTTTCGTGCGGGTCGGAACTTACCCGACAAGGAATTTCGCTACCTTAGGACCGTTATAGTTACGGCCGCCGTTTACTGGGGCTTCAGTTCGGGGCTTTAGCTTTAGCCTAACTCCTCTCCTTAACCTTCCAGCACCGGGCAGGTGTCAGCACCTATACGTCAGATTGCTCTTTGGCAGGCACCTGTGTTTGTGGTAAACAGTCGCTTGGGCTTCTCTTCTGCCGCCGGCTCCAGCTCTGCCTGTACAGGCTTCACCAGCTCCGGCCATCCTTCTCCCGAAGTTACGGATGCATTTTGCCGAGTTCCTTAACGAGGGTTTTCCCGCGCACCTCAGGATTCTCTCCCCGCCTACCTGTGTCGGTTTTGGTACGGGTGCATGTCGCCTCGTTAGAAGTTTTTCTCGGCAGTGTAGTACGCTTCCCTTCGCTTCTTCCTTGCGGAATCGGCTCCCTATCCGCTCTCAGCTTTGTATGGGGGGTTTGCCTCCCATACAGCCTACCGCGTTCGACGCGCTCTTCCATTCGCGCGCGCAAGCTCCTTGCTGCGTCACTCCATCCTCATACGGCTGCATGCAGTACAGGAATGTTCGCCTGTTGTCCATCGCCTATGCTTTTTGCCTCGGCTTAGGTCCCGACTTACCCTGAGTCGACGAGCGTTGCTCAGGATCCCTTAGGCTTTCGGTGGGACGGATTCTCACCGTCCGTTTCGCTACTCATACCGGCATTCTCTCTGCCATACGGTCCAGCTGTCCTTCCGGTCAGCCTTCGTCCTATATGGTACGCTCCCCTACCCAAGCATTGCTGCTTGCCGCGACTTCGGTTCTGTACTTGAGCCCCGGATATTTTCGGCGCAGGGCCTCTCGACCAGTGAGCTATTACGCACTCT
>ERZ773035.4-NODE-4-length-237986-cov-8.153881_pt1 | contig 237986 bp, 234 predicted proteins | sample MGYA00511487_ERZ773035 | MGnify/ENA primary metagenome ERZ773035 (study PRJEB29015, sample SAMEA2737985) | human oral metagenome | biome: human oral; feature: human-associated habitat; material: dental | place: China | collected 2024 ... | reverse complement strand
AGCTATTTCGGGGAGAACCAGCTATCTCCACGTTCGATTGGCATTTCACCCCTATACACATCTCATCCCAACGTTTTTCAACACGCACGGGTTCGGTCCTCCACTCATTTTTACCTGAGCTTCTTCCTGACCACGCATAGATCACTGTGGTTTCGGGTCTAAAGTCGCTGACTTAGCGCCCTATTTAGGCTCGCTTTCACTTCGGCTCCGCGTTTTCCGCTTAACCTCGCCAGCACCCTTAACTCGCCGGTTCATTCTTCAATAGGCACGCCGTCGCTCTCATAAGGAGCTTCGACTGCTTGTAGACATACGGTTTCAGGTTCTTTTTCACTCCGGTCCCCCGGTTCTTTTCACCTTTCCCTCACGGTACTGTCCTCTATCGGTCGTTCAGTCGTATGTAGCCTTGGATGGTGGTCCACCCTGCTTCCCACAAGATTCCTCGTGTCCCGTGGTACTCTGGATTCCTGCCCATTCGACGCGCTTTCGGGTACGAGGGTTTCACTCTCTTTGCCACAGTTTCCCATCTGTTTCCCCTTGCGTGTCTTCCTTTTTTGCAGGTCCGCAACCCCAATAGCCCGAGGGCTTTTGGTTTGGGCTCTTCCCGTTTCGCTCGCCGCTACTCAGGGAGTCTCACGCGCTCCACTCATGAATTTGCTGGCCAATCTGCTTGTCTGGGCTTTCTCCCGCTTCGTTGTCATCGCTTGCCATAGCCACCGCTATGACGCGCTCTTCCGCCTCGCGGGATAAGTCCCATCCTGCGCAGCTTTCTCCAACCCATTCATGGGTGGAACGCTGTTGATTTCTTTTCCTCCGGTTACTTAGATGTTTCAGTTCGCCGGGTTTCACTTCTGACGATGCTATTTCTTCAAATAGCGGGTTGCCCCATTCGGAGATACATGGTTCTATGCCTGCTTGCGGCTCCCCATGTCTTTTCGCAGCTTACCGCGTCCTTCGTCGTCGCTGAACGCCAAGGCATCCACCGTATGCCCTTACTTGCTTGACTTACGCGCGTCGCGAACCGCGATCCGTGCGCCTGACTTCGTTGCTCCTCGGAACCCTTCGTCAGCGTGATCTCCACCACGCTTCTTCGGGTTCCTCCGGTGCGCCTCGTCAGCCACCCGGCTTGCGTTTCGCTCGTTTGTGGCTCATATAGTAGAGCTTGCACCCCACTTTGTGCCGCAAGCGTACGCTTTGTCTTCGCCTTCGGTTATACTTGATGTCTTGAATCCTAAAATGTTCGTGAAAACTTGTGTCTTTCGACACTCTTTTTCATGTCATTTCTTCTTCTGTGTAGTTTTCAAAGAGCTTTTTGCTTCGGCTTTTTCCCGAATCACTTCGCCGTTCCTCGAAACGTTCGTCCGCGTAGCCTTACTACGCGTTCCTCGCTTTCCTTCGCTGCGCCTCGCCCTTCGGAAAAATTCCTTTGCAAAACCTTTTGCTTTGATCTTTTCCGTTTGGCTTCGTTGCTGCTCGAAAACGCTCGTCTGCGTAGCTTTACTACGCGTTCCTCGCTTTCCTTCGCTGCGCCTCGCCATACGAAAAATCTCTTCGCAAAAAACCGTCAAGGAATTTTAGCTCTTCCATAAGAAGAACTTCTCCCTTTCCGGTTGAGGTATTCCCTCAAAACTAACCAATGCAGAACGGCTTTCGCCGCCAGATGCCTCGACTTTGAGATATGTTCCGAGGTTTCCCTCGCCTCATGTCTCCTTAGAAAGGAGGTGATCCAGCCGCACCTTCCGATACGGCTACCTTGTTACGACTTCACCCCAGTCATCGCCCCCACCTTCGACGGCTTCCACCGGCTTCGGGTGTGAATGACTTCCGTGGTGTGACGGGCGGTGTGTACAAGGCCCGGGAACGTATTCACCGCAGTATGCTGACCTGCGATTACTAGCGATTCCATCTTCATGCAGGCGGGTTTCAGCCTGCAATCCGAACTGGGAGATGTTTTCTGGGGTTCGCTCCAGATCGCTCTTTCGCTGCCCTCTGTACATCCCATTGTAGTACGTGTGTAGCCCAGGTCATATGGGGCATGATGACTTGACGTCATCCCCGCCTTCCTCCGCGTTCTCCGCGGCAGTCTATCCTGAGTTCCCAGCTTTACCTGTTGGCAACAGAATATAGGGGTTGCGCTCGTTGCGGGACTTAACCCAACATCTCACGACACGAGCTGACGACAGCCATGCACCACCTGTTTTCGTGTTATCCGAAGATAAGGGGACAATCTCTTGCCCTTTCACTCAATGTCAAGCCCTGGTAAGGTTCTTCGCGTTGCGTCGAATTAAACCACATACTCCACCGCTTGTGCGGGCCCCCGTCAATTCCTTTGAGTTTCAGTCTTGCGACCGTACTCCCCAGGCGGGATACTTATTGCGTTAACTCCGGCACAGGAGGGGTCGATACCTCCTACACCTAGTATCCATCGTTTACGGCCAGGACTACCGGGGTATCTAATCCCGTTCGCTCCCCTGGCTTTCGAGCCTCAGCGTCAGTTGCAGTCCAGAAAGCCGCCTTCGCCACTGGTGTTCTTCCCAATATCTACGCATTTCACCGCTACACTGGGAATTCCGCTTTCCTCTCCGGCACTCAAGATCGATAGTTTCCATCCCTTACAGGGGCTGAGCCCCTGCCTTTTAAGACGGACTTACCGTCCCACCTGCGCTCCCTTTACGCCCAATAATTCCGGACAACGCTTGCCGCCTACGTATTACCGCGGCTGCTGGCACGTAGTTAGCCGTGGCTTCCTCGTCGGGTACCGTCTTGAAAAGGGCATTGCCTCCCCTTCCCTTTCGTCCCCGACAACAGAGCTTTACGATCCGAAGACCTTCTTCACTCACGCGGCGTTGCTCCGTCAGGCTTTCGCCCATTGCGGAAGATTCCCCACTGCTGCCTCCCGTAGGAGTATGGGCCGTGTCTCAGTCCCATTGTGGCCGTTCATCCTCTCAGACCGGCTACTGATCGTCGCTTTGGTGAGCCGTTACCTCACCAACTGGCTAATCAGACGCAGGCCCATCCTTAGGCGATGGTTTGACCCATCTTTAGTATCTCTTCCATGTGGAAGAGTTACGTCATTCGGTATTAGCGGCTCTTTCGAGCCGTTGTCCCCATCCTGAGGGCAGGTTGCCTACGCGTTACTCACCCGTTTGCCACTAAGCTATCTACCGAAATAAATAGCTCCGTTCGACTTGCATGTGTTAAGCACGCCGCCAGCGTTCGTCCTGAGCCAGGATCAAACTCTCCATGAAAACTTGGTCTTTTCGTGCCATGTTGCGTCAGTCCTTCGCGTCCGCTCCTCGACGTACACGAGTACGTCTCCGGGCAGCCGCTTCGGTCTTCCTTGCCTGACACGAAAATCTCTGCGTTTTTCCCCTTGCTTTTACGTCGTCCTTGGCTGGCTTTTTTGACTATACTTCGTATAGCAAAAAAGCGAAACCGGGGTGACGCGAAACACGGGGATTACTTAGAGAGCCTTTTGGCTCGTTACCTTCATTGCACATAAAGCTTTCGCTTTTATTGTGTTAGAAATTGTTGGTGGTAGGGCTTATGCCCTCCACGCACATCTGGCTTGAATCATGTTTCGATGATTCATTTCTGCATTGTTTAGTTTTCAAGGAACACCCGCCGACCCTTGTCTTTCCACGAGTCAGCTTCTATATATTACTTCATCCCCTTCGTTTCGTCAAGCTCTTTTTTTAAAAAGTTTTAACGGGACGGCGGGCGCGAAAGGTAACCGGTATAAGGCCGCAGGCGTCGGCCATCTGCCGGGCCGCCGCAAAATGCGCTCCGATGGCTTCCGGCTGGTGGGCATCGGAACCGATCGTGATGTATTTTCCTCCCAGTTCACCGTAACGTCGATAAAGAGGAAGAAGTTCTTCCGCGGCGGAAGCATCGCCGAGGCGGCGCGTGTTGAGTTCTAACGCCGTGTTTGTTTCGATCAAGGCCCGCAGTACTTCGTCGATCCCGGCCGCATATTCGTCATAGCGAAGACCGGGAGACTCGTAGGGCGCATAGCGGGCGATATAATCGATGTGCCCCAAAGTGTCGATGTAAGGATGTGCCCGTACCAAGCGCGCCATCAAATGGAGATACGCCCCATACATCGCTTTTTGCGTCCGGCCTGCATAGCCCGTCGCTTCGTAAAGATCCCGCCCATCCAGCAGATGAACGGAGCCGATGATTTCGTCGAAAGGAGCTCGAGCTAAAAAAGCCTGGGCTATCGCTTCTTCCCCTAAAACCAGCCCCACTTCCACGCCTAAGAGCAGCTCTTCCCCCCGCAGCGGTTCATAAGCCGCCCAGTATTCTTCCGGCGAAAACCAAAAGGTCAGATCCCCCGGGTAGCTGAAATCCACATGTTCCGTAAATACCAGCCCCAACTCCTGTCTTTTAGCCGCAGCTAAAGCCTCCTGGGCAGTCATGGTGGAGTCGGCGGAGAATCGGGTATGGAGATGGCTGTCAAAAAACATTGCCGTCACTGTCCTTTCTGGGGTTATCGCTTTTTATCATAACACAAATAAGGTTCCACACGAAAGCCTTACCGACAGGAAAGAGCGCAGCCACGAGAAGGCCGCGCTCTTTCCTATTGCCAATATTTCATTGAGGGGGAGTGTTTTAGCTGGCGTGTTCTTCTAAAATATCGCGCAGGGCATGGGAGCTGGACGTGTGGGAGCGGACAACCTTGACATTCTTGCGCCGCGCCTCGATGAGCGCGCTCTGCACCATCTTGTGGCTGACGGTGTGGGTGAAGAGAACCATGATGTCCGGCGTTCCGATCTTATCCCGAAACCCTTTCGGTACCTGCGTGAAGACTTTCGCCCGACACGCGTACTTCTCACATAGGTCCTTATACTGGCGGACCATACAGTCGTTGCCGCCCACGATGACTATGCTCATGACAATATCGCTCCTTTAGAGTGTATGAGAATACTTATCAGTAATTAAATGATAACAGTTCTCATTTCTTCTGTCAAGAGAAAAAAAGCGAAAAATCATCGTCGATTCGTTTTCGTGAAGATGGCACCCGAGAGGATGACGTTCATTTCAAATATGATCCAATATCTCTTATATGATAAAAAGCGTCCAACCCCTCAGAGCATGCCGAACCTAAAGGAAGAGATCGATACAGGCAGATCATGAATAGGCTCCCGGTGCAGCCGGAATACACTTAATCGGCATAAAATAGCAGGAACCTCTTTGGCAAAAGTCCATGGTGCATCGTCGCCAAAACAGCGGCACCGTTTGCTTATTTTTCTGTCAGGGCCCCGGCCAATGCGGCAAATTCAGAAAGCGACAGGGTTTCTCCCCGCCGGAGAGAATCAATCCCGGCCTTCGAAAGCGCCCCTTGCAGAATATCCCGGGGAAGGCCAAGGCTTTTCAGGGCGTTTCCTATGGTTTTTCTCCGCTGGCCGAAGGCGGCCCGCACAACGCGGAAGAAGTGTTTCTCATCTTCCACTGCCACCGGCGGTGTCTTTCGCACCACGCAGTCCATCACCGCCGACTCCACGGCGGGCGGCGGCAAAAAACAGCGTGGGGAGACCTCGATGGCCAGGCGCGGCTCCGTATAATACTGCACCGCCACGGAGAGCGCACCATAATCCCGGCCCCCCGGCAATGCAATCATCCGCTCCGCCACTTCCCGCTGCACCATGGTCACGATGCGGGTGATAGGAAGCCGCCTCTCCAACAGGGTCAAAAGAATGGGTGTCGTGATGTAGTAAGGGAGATTGGCCACCACCTTAAAAGGTTCTTCCCCCATGAGGGCGGGAATATCCGTCTTTAAGATATCACCTCCAACAATGCGCACCCGGTCGTAGCCGGACAACGTTTCTGCCAACACCGCGGGGAGTTTTTTATCCAATTCCACCGCCGTCACACTGGCCCCCGCCTCCGCCAGGCCCTGAGTTAAAGTGCCGATGCCCGGCCCGATCTCCAATACTCGATCACCGGGGCAGATGTCCGCCGTTTCCACGATGGCCTCGACCGTGCCGCCGTGGATGAGAAAATTTTGTCCTAACCGTTTACTGGCATGAAGGTCAAAGGCTTTCAAAATATGTCGGGTCACGCCGGGGTCGGAAATCTTAGGCTTCAACATTATCGTCGTCCCTTTCCTTCAGCCCCCGCAAGGCGGCGGAAAACTCTTCCCGAGTGACGCCATAGTGATTAAGCCGCCGCAGAAATGTCTTGGCGTTGGCATACCCCACTCCGAGAGCCGCCCCCAGCTTCGCCCGGCGTTCCCCCGCCGACGCCGCACCGCTGAGATTCGCCGCCGTCATGTCCATGATCGTGAAGGTCTCCCTGGGCGTCCAATCCATGGTCCGCACCTTCGCCAAGGCGGAACGAATCGCGGCGGGAGAGGCCTGTTCCACCCCCACATCATCATTGGCCGTAGCTTCCTCCCGGGGGATAAAAGCGTGCTTCGCCGCTGGAAAACGCTTCGCAAGAAAACGGCGGATCCTCTCCCCCGCCGTATCCGGGTCGGTGAGGATGATAATGCCGCGCTTTTCATAGGCTTTTTCAATATCGCTGAGGGACCGGGGCGACAGGGAAAATCCTCCGGTGATGAGGCAGTCCGCCTCCACGGCGCGGCGGATGGCGGCTACGTCCATCTTCCCTTCCACCACTAAGACTTCTTTGATCATGTCGCCTTCCCCTCGATTACTGCCGTGGCCGCCGCGTAGACCTCAGCGGCGATGTCCTCTGCCGGGCGCGGGGCGTCATCCACGCTGCAAAGGATGCGATGCCAGCCGAACCGGGCCGCGACTTTTCGGTAAGCTTCGTGACAGCGGTGAAGATACGACCGATCCGTTTCGTGAATATCCCCTCGCCCTTCGGCCTTCGCGCGGGCTGTCAGCAGTCGGTCGCTCACCGCCGGGGCCATATCCAGAAAAATGACCCCGTCGGGACGGGGCAGGCCCAATTTATCGTACTCAAAGTCGGAGAGCCAAGCGATGTACGCTTCCCGCTCTGCCGCATCCTCAATCTTCACCGCCTGATGCACCATGTTCGAGGTGGTGTAGCGATCCGCCAGCACGATGCCGCCGCTCTCGTAATATTCCTTCCATTTCATCTGATAGGAAGCGTAGCGATCCACGGCAAAAAAAGCGGAGGCCGCATAAGGGCTCACCGCATCCGCCTCTTTCCCGAAATCCCCCGCCAAGTACATTCTGACCAAAGCTGAGGAAGCCGCGGCGTAATCGGGAAATTCCACCCGCTGCACCGATCTCCCATGTTTCCGCAGCCGCTCTTCTAAAAGCCGCGTCTGCGTCGCCTTGCCGGAGGCGTCCCCCGCTTCCAAGATGATAAGCGTACCCTTTCCCATCATGTCCTCCTACCGCAATACCCGAATCGTCGTCAGCGTCACGTCTTCCGGCCCCGTGACCCGGAGCCCCAGCGCTGTCATTTCCCGCAGATACGCCAGGATCTCGCGGGAAATACGCTCCCCAGGGCAGAGCACAGGAATCCCCGGCGGATAAAAAGCAATCTCTTCCGCCGCCACGCGCCCCGCCGCCTCGGGAAAGGGCACTGCTTCCGAAGGAGCAAAGAACGCCTCCCGAGGGGCGGCAGCTTGGGAGGGAAGTTCCGGCAAAGAGATATGAGGTCGCTCCAGGGGAGAACGGCGATGACGAATGGCCAAATCTTTTAAGGACTTCGCCAAAAAGAGCGCCTCTTCTTCCCGGTCCGCCAGAGTTAAAAGGAACAGCACATTGTAGGCATCCGTCAACTCACAGGCAATATGATAGTCCCGCCGCAGAATATCCGCCGCCGCCCTCCCAGAGAGCCCCAGCCACGCCGTTTGCACCGTCACTTTCGTCACATCAAGGGCCTCGGCCCCGGGACGGCCCATGTATTCTTCGCCGAAGCACCACAATCCCGGCGAATCGTTCACCACACGCCGCACGCCCTCAGCGAGGCGTACCGCCCGACCGATGAGATCAGATCCATATGTCGCCATCTGCAGCCGAGCGATATCCAAGGAAGCCAACAGGAGATAATTGGGGCTGGTCGTGGTCAAAAGAGCCGCCGCCCGGCGCACCGCCTCTCCCGACACCCGTCCCCCCTGCCGAAAGAGCATCGAGGTCTGCGTCAGCGATCCCAAAAGTTTATGCGTACTCTGGGCCACTAAGTCCGCGCCGCAAGAGAGTGCATCCGGCGGCAGCGCCTCGGAAAAGCGCAGATGAGGGCCGTGAGCCTCATCTACCAGAACTGTCACATCCCGGGCATGGGCCAGCGCCGTAACAGAAAGCAAATCAAAAGTCACGCCGTAATAATTGGGATAGACCACAAGAACCGCCCTGGCCGCCGGATGCTCCGCCAACACTCGGGACACCGTTTCCGTAGTGATTCCCAAGGCGATCCCCAGCCGCTCGTCCATCACCGGGGGTAAATAGACCGGGACCGCCCCCGTGAGTACCAAGCCGTTAAAAACTGACCGATGGACATTTCGGGGCAGCAGCACCTCGTCTCCCGGCGAGAGCGCCGCCAGCATCATGGTGTGAACGGCCCCGCTGGTCCCGTTCACCATGAAATAGGCGGCCTCAGCGCCGTAGAGTTCCGCTGCCAGCGCCTCAGCTTCGGCGATGCAGCCCGTAGGATGGTGGAGATCATCCAATTCTTCCATGAGGGACACATCAGCCCGCAGTCCTTCGGAAGTAATGAACTGCCGCAGCCGAGGATGGGTCCCCAACCCCTGCTTATGCCCCGGCGTATGAAAAGGGCGGGCATCCCCGGCGGCATAAGCCTCAACGGCTTCCGCCAGCGGCGCCCGCCGCTGATTCCCCTTCATGCCCGCCCGCCGTCCGGGCTGTTTTCCGCATCCTGTCCTTTCGCGGGGGGCTTCCCCATCACCTTCTGTATCGTTTCTCCTAACGTAGGGGCCGGCGCCGGCTGAAGAGGCAGGCGCACATGTACCTTCGTGCCGCGGCCCGGCGCCGAGGTCACCGTCAGCTGCGCCCCGATGATGGCGGCCCGTTCCTGCATCCCTAAAATACCGAAATGCTCATAGCCTGTCGCGCTGGCTCCTTGTCGATGAAGCATCTCCACGTCAAAGCCCTTGCCTCGATCCTCTAATAAAAGGGAAATCCCCGGTTCCGCGTAATGAATGCGCAGCGCCGCCTTCTTCACCCCTGCATGGTGCAGAACATTATTCATGGCCTCCTGCACGATGCGGAAAAGTCCCGTCTTGATATGCGGCGGCACGGGAATCTCCCGGCCTTCCACCGCCAGCTGGACGTCCAGCATATCCCGCTCCTTATAGCGACGAATAAGCTGCTCCACCGCCGCCAAAAAGCCCAGATCATCCAGAGCCATGGGACGCATATCAAAGACGATCTGCCGGATGCCGCTCATGCAGGACCGCATATGCCGCCGCATCTCCTGAAGATTCAGCTTTGCCTCGTCGGGATCAATGTCCACCAGTCGCTCGACCACAGACGCCTCCATGATGAGATTCGCGATCTCCTGCGCCGGGCCGTCGTGAATTTCCCGGGAGACCCGGAAGCGCTCTTCCTCCTGGCCCCGGATGATGGCCGCACTCAGGAAGCGGCTCTTGGACGCTTCCTCCATCTGGGCCACTACGTCGCTGATCTGGGAGCCAAGGAAGCTCAGCATGGAACTGATCCGCATAGCCAAGCGCTCCGCTGCCACCACCGTTCGCCGCAGATGCTGCAAGCGAAGCTCCATCTGATTGCGCTGCTGGCGAAGCTGACGCTCCTTCTCCCGAGCGATGCCGAGCTGCACCTGGATCATCTTCACTGCCTCATAGGCCTGCTGAATCTTCTCCTCGGAGTAGTCCGTAAACCGGCTGCTGGCCCGTACCAGCCGCTGCTTCTCCTTCTGCTCCTCCGCTTCCAACGCATCCACTTCATCGATCACTTCGTTGGCCTGCCGCTTCACTTCGGCCAGATTGCGTTTGCTGATCTCAACTTCGTTCCTGGCCTCTTCATAAATATCAAAGATCTGTCCCTTGCTGTTTTCAATGGATTGCAGCATGGATTGCAGGATGTGCTGCAGGGATTTCTCCCCCAGCGTCTCCTCCAACGATGACTCTTCCAACAAAGTTTCTTCGTCTCCCGGCATATCGATACGCTCCTTCACCCTCACGACCTGCCCCGCAGCCCAATATTTCCCGTTATCCGCGCCCTCAACTCCAGCCCGCCGCCACGAGTGAAAAAAGCGGCTAACCATCAAGAAGGCCAACATCTGCTTTTTATTTTAACCTATCCTTTCCCTTTTCGCAAACCCCACAATATGCTTAGCCCCCGCCCGTGTTCTTCCTCGATTCTCTCTCATAAGTCATGGCGCAGGCTATCTTTTTTTCTCTATTCGCACACGCGCACCCCCTAAAAAGGAGCATAAAAAAGCACTTTGCGTATTTTGCAAAATGCTTTTTGTTTATTCGTTTATTGAAATAGTCACGCCGACTGATGCGGCACTTCCTCAATGCTCTTGATGTAGCATCCCTCAAGAACCACATACTCACATGCGGGATCGTTGAGCACTTTGACATCGTAAGCCCAGTCCTCTTCATCTTCTGCGAAGCGGATTGGCTTGCAAAGCAAGCTTTCATCTTCAATAGTGATAATCCTCGCCAGATTTTTCCGATACTGGATTTCTCTCAATTTCCGTATTTTTTCCAATGAGGTCATACTCTCACTCCTCACCATAAACGGGAACCACGGTACTCCTTAAAATCAACGGATGGCTTACATCAATCTTCACACAACGTATCTATTCTTGCCGTAATCATCTCGTCTGCCATTTGGTAGATAATACTCACATCCCTGCTGAAACTATTCTTGGAATCTGCTTGGTAGCCAGATAAGGCTCGTCTCTGTTCTAAACGGATATCGTTTAGGGCGCCTTGTATAACATCCATTAACATATCACGGGTAACATCATCCCTTAACCGCATCTGTATCTCTCCTCCGCGCCTTTACCATTTGGCTACGTTTCATTGAATTTCTCCATGGAGGCGATGTCCGATATAACTGTACGATGATCGATCTGCATGATCGCCGCGTTGTAACAAACCTATCCGATCAGCGCATGACGAGTGACTTAGCGCTCCGAACACTTGCCAAGGTACTCAGCGGAAAGGAGCAAAGGTTTGATTCTTTTCCGTGAGCAGGGAAGCCCGTACATACCAAAAGCATTCACAGACTACTGCGCGAAACATAACCGCGTTATATGGTTCAGGCCGGAACCCCCCGATAGAAAACCTGACGGGCGGCTTGTTCATCTTCCCAATAGATCTCCGTCGCCAGCGCAAAACCATTGAATGTCGTGGCGCTGGCCGTAGTGTAAGCCCCGCAGTCCGGCACCAGAAGCTTGTCGCCCACCGCGAGCTTGGGCAAAAGGATATCCCGTCGCACGAAGTCAATGGAGTCGCAGCTCGGCCCCACCAACGTTGTCTTACGCCGCCGCCCTGGCTTAAAGGCCACGAAATCAAAAGTCCAATGATCAAAAATCGCCCCGGAAAAAGTACCGTAGAGTCCTTCATCCAAGATGTACCAGATCTGCCCGCCGCGTTCCTTCTCGCCGATGACGGACGTTACCAGATTGACCGCCGTCCCGCAGAGAAAACGCCCCGGTTCCGCCCAGACTTCGACATCGGGAAAGAGAGCCTCAATCTCCGCCTCAATGGCCGTCATGAGACCGCCCGCGTCTGGGCGGCCACCGTCTGCCGTAGGGATGGGAAAACCGCCGCCAATATCCAAGAGGGAGAGGGGCATCCCCGCGGCCGCCGCCTCGTCAAAGAGCCGCCGCATCAAAAGCAGCGCGTCATGGTAAGCCTCGAGAGAAAGGGACTGACTTCCCACATGAAAGCACAATCCCACCGGGGAAAGCCCCGCCTCCTTCGCCTCCCGCAGGAGAGGGAGCGCCGCCTCCGGCTCCGCGCCAAATTTGGCATTGAGATCCACCAGCGCTTTCTGGTTCTTCACCCGAACCCGCACGAGAACTTCCGCCCCCGGCACCGCCGCCGCCATCTTTCCGATCTCGCTGCGATCATCGAAAGTAAAGCGGCGAACGCCAAACTGAGCCGCGGCCGCCATCCCCTGCGGCGTCTTGACCGGGTTCGCGTAAATCATCCGCGTCCCAGGAATTCCCATGCGGGCCAGGGTCTCAATCTCCCCCGCCGAAGCCGTATCAAAAGAAGCCCCTCGTCGCGCCAGCGTTTCCATGATCCGCGGCGCGGGGTTCGCCTTCATGGCATAATACACATTTACCCGCGGCATGCGGCGCCGCAAAAAATCATAATTTTTCTCCACCTGCGCCAGCGAAATAACCACAAAGGGGGTGGGATATTTCCCTGCCAAAAGCTGCATCTCTTTTTTTGTGAGGCGAAAGCTCTCCATAACACTCTCCCATTCTGCCGGGAACACGCCGCCGCGGCGCCCGTTCCCCCATTGATGAATTTCCCCGCCGATCAAGAGTCCCGTCGAGGGTAAACCGTTCTGCCGTTCTTTGCCCTTATTGTAATCCCTGCCATGGCATTACGCAAGGCATTTTCCTCTCGCGGCAGGAAAAATTTTCGCCCTCTTGCTTTTACCGTCGATACCCATTACAATCATAGGAAGGAAAATTTTTAATAAGGGTGATCATCCATGAGCTTTCTCTCCAAACTGATTCCAGCGCGCTTTCGCAAAAAGAAAGACCCCATCGAAGAGGTCAAAAACAACCTGCCCAAGGAACGGGAAAATATCAAAAAATCCTTTGCCGTCTACTGTAACGCCCATCATAACACCAACGATGGCAAGCTCTGTCCTAAGTGCAGCGCCCTCCTTTTAGTGGTCATGGCGAAGATGAGCCGCTCCCCTTACGGCATCACCAAGCCGATCTGTGACCGCTGCGACCGCCAATGTTTCGGCGAAGCACACAACAAGGCCTTCATGGAGATCATGGACGGATCGCGCCGCGGTATGCTGGTGCGCCACCCGATGATGACGGTGCGGCACAAGATCATGAAGTTAGGCGTAGATTACGCGAAGAAGAAGCAAAACGACGCGGCCAGCGAAAAGGCAGAAAGCCGCCGCAAGGCCCGGGTAGATCGGCTCAAAAAGCGAAAAGAAAAAACATGACACAAAAGCCCCTGCCGACAATTCGGCAGGGGCTTTGCTTATCAAGTCGGCCCACCCCCGGTCTCAGTCCTTCATCTCCGTATCGCTGATGACCCGGCCCAAGCGCAGCCCAAAGAGAAAATTCCAAACCCATTTGTACACCACGGTAAAATTTGTGTAGGCACCGGCAAGGCGCAGGAGATGGACTGCCATCCATGCCGTCCAAGCGAAGAACCCCTTCATCTGCCAATGCCCCATGGCGGCGACGGCGTGGCCGCGGCATATCGTGGCCATAGCGCCAACGTCCCGATAGGAGAACGTCGCGAGCGTCGTCTCTCCGGCCATAAGCTTTTTGATGTTAGCGGCGCAGGCCACGGCCTGCTGAGTGGCCACTGGGGCCACCGTGGGCAGTGGCCGCCCCTCCTGCAGGAAGCAGGCACAGTCGCCGAGAGCGAAGATGTTGGGATACTCTTTGATCTGAAGGGTGGGCTGCACCACCACGCGCCCCGCACGATCTAATTCCGTGCCTAAAGCCTTCATGAGAGATACCGCCTTGACGCCCGCCGCCCAGATGACCGTATTGGTGGGCACGCTCTCGCCCCCTTGCAGGATCAGCTCTTGGCCGTCGTAATCCATCACCTGCGTGTTGAGGCGCACATCGACCCGCCGCACCTCCCGCAGCACCCGCAAAGTTTCCTGCTGCAAGACCTCCGGCATCATGGGCAGCACTTTATCCATGGCCTCTACCAAAAGAATGCGAACCTCGGAAAAGTCCATCCCGTGATACTCGCGGGATAGGACGTCATAGATCAGCTCCGACAATGCCCCGGCGCACTCTACCCCGGTGGGGCCGCCCCCCACGCAGACAAAAGTCAAAAGGCGGCAGCGCTCCGCCGCATCCTCTAAGCGGCTGGCCTGCTCAAACATCCGCAGCACCTGATTGCGAATGCGGATGGCCTCCTGTAAAGTCTTCATGCCAAAGGCATGGCGCGCCACCTGCTCCAACCCGAAATAATTCGTCGTCGCCCCCGCCGCCAACACCAAATAATCGTAAGCCACGTCCCCCCGATCCGTCCGCAAAAGATTTTCTTCCGGCAAAACCCCCTCAGCGTGGGCCAAGAAGAAATCCACATTGGACCGATGGCGGAAAAACGCTCGGATGGGATACGCGATTTCGTTTTCCTCCAATTCGGCGGTGGCGAGCTGATAGAGAAGGGGCTGAAACAGATGAAAATTATTTCGGTCCACCACCGTGATGTCCACCGCTTCCCGCGCCAAAAAACGCGCCAATTTTATCCCGCCGAACCCGGCCCCCACGATGACAATATGCTTGCGTTTTTTATCGGCCATAAATTTTCTCCTCATTTTTCAAACAAATGTTTCACGTGAAACATTTTCCTTCGTCTGTTTTTTCTTTTAAATTATAAAAGAGGGGCGCAGAAAATACAACGCGCTTCTTCAAGGAAAACTTTTTCTCCGCCACTGGACAGGCAGAGAAAACTTTTTATAATATGAATTGTGAAGCAAAATACGCCTCAAAGATAAATTATGAAGCTGAGGCCGTACTGATAAATCCGCTTCAACGCCGAAGGAAGGGGGCCGTACCCATGAAACCATCCATACTGAAACTCCTCTCCGGCCCCGTCGGATTTGCGGCGGCCGGCATACTCCTCAGCGGTCTTTTGGGGACACCGGGGGCGCTGGCCGTGGGAACCGCCGTCTGGATGGCCCTCTGGTGGATCTTCCGCCCCGTCCACATCGCCGTCACGTCGCTCCTGCCCATCGCCGTCAACGCAGCCTTCACCCTCATCCCCAACGCCCACGTCATCGCCCAATACTTCACCGACATCGTGGTGCTGCTCTTAGGCGGCGATCTCATCTGCCTGGCGTGGACCACCACCGGGCTGGATCGGCGCATATCGCTGCGCACCCTCTGCCTCATCGGCACGTCGCTTCGCCAGCAGATCTTCGTCTGGCTCAGCGCTTCCGTAGTCCTATCGGCTTTCCTCCCCAACACGGTGGTGGCCGCCATCTTCTGCCCCATCGCCGTAGGCATGCTGCAATTCGTCGGTGAAGAAAACATCGCTGCCAGCCGCCTCGCCGTCCCCATTCTCCTCGCCATCAGCTGGGGCAGCGGCATCGGCGGCTTCGGCTCCCCCATCGGCAGTCCGGCGAATTTAGTGACCATCTCTTACATGGAGCAGCTCACCGGCCGCGAATTTATGTATGTTCAGTGGATCGGGCGCTTCGTCCCCATTCTCCTCATCATCTTCCTCGTCAATCTCCTCTTTCTGTGGCACCTCAAGACCCCCGCCAAAAATTTCCACGGCACCCGGGAAGAATTTCAAAAAATGTACGCCGATCTCGGTCCCATGAAAAAAGGGGAACAGATCTGCTTTTGGCTCTTTTTCCTCGCCATCTTCCTGGCTTTCGCCCGCCCCCTCTACGCTCCTCTCCTGCCGGGGCTGAAACCGGCCTACGTCTTTCTCATCATCGGCATGATGATGTTCGTCCTGCGGGACGAAAAAGGGGATGTGCTCCTCACGTGGAAATTCGCCGAAAGCCATGCCATGTGGGGCATCATGATCATGGCCTCCTCCGGCCTGGGATTAGGGCGCCTCATCATCGAAACCGGGGCCGTGGAACGCATGGCAGCCCTTTTCAGCGCCCTCCATCTCACGGGGGGCTTTGTCACCATGTTTCTCTTTTGCGCCTTCGCCTGTTTCATGTCGGAAATGTCCAGCAACACCGGGGCTGCCTCCATCTGCATCCCCATGGTCATCTCTCTCTCGGGGGCGCTTTCTCTAAACCCCATCCCCTACGTTTTAGGCACTGTCGCCGCCTGCTCCTGTGCCTATGTTCTCCCTGTCACCACCCGGGCTATTCCCGTAGGCTTCGGCCTCGACGCCAGCGTCCAAATGCGCGAGGGCCTAAAGCTCACCCTCCTCTCCCTCGTTATCAACGCCGTCGTCTGCTGGCTCAGCATGGAATACCTGCCGCTGTTTTCGCACTTATAAATCTGACATTCCTATATCGGAAACAGTCAATACTTTTCGATAAATCTTTTGCAAAAAGTAATTGTTTCGTCTTCCGTCATATCTTGATCAATAAAGTTTTGCAGCTCTTTTTTGATGACGTCATACAATTCCCGATACCCATCTGAATCCGAAAAAACCGTATGACACATCAGCCCATATACGCCGCAAGTAACGGCGTAGTACCTCGCACATTTCTCCAAAGTAATGCGGCAGGACTCCTCATATTCTTCGTCAGCAAGAATCATTCCGTTCTCGCTGCCCGTTGTTCCTACTGTGTTTAATTGCTTCCACATATCATCTTCATCCTTTTCTATCTATCTTCACTGCACGCCATCAGCAGGCATTCCGTAAGCAGGACTCCGTTTTATTATCGTATTGAGCATATCACAAAAGTATGCGTAAAATGTTAGGCACGTGAACAAATACTTTCATGACGAAATTTCACAGAATAAACTCCTCGTGGGAAAACAATACCTTCTTGACCAGAAAACTCAAAATCAAAAAATCCCGCAGACCCTATGGAATAAGGTTTGCGGGATTTTATTTTCCTGGTGGAGACGAGGGGGATCGAACCCCTGACCTCCTGCATGCCATGAGGGCCTCGAAAACCATTACTTTTGTTGTAAATACAGGTTTTAGCCATATTTTACTGTTAATTAGTCATTGCTCATATCTCTCCATTTTACAGTACATTTCAATAGCTAAATAACCATAACTGCTCCCAAACTGCTCCCGGACGGAGGCCATTCACATGTTTACTAAAGATAATCCCCACTACAAAGCTGCATTATATATTCGCGTGTCCACCGAAGAGCAAGCACGACACGGCTATAGCGTAGATGAGCAAAAACATGACTTGGCGGAATACGCTAAAGCCAAGGGCTATGACATTTTCGGAATTTATGCAGATGAGGGACTAAGTGCGCGGAAAGCCATCTCCCGCCGTAAAGCCCTGCAACAACTCTTAAATGACGTTCGTGCCGGGTTAATTGATGTTATCGTGATAAAATGTTTAGATCGCTGGTTTCGCAGCGTCCGCGATTTTTACCGTGTCCAAGACTTATTAGACAAACATAACGTAACATGGGAATGCACACAAGAACAATATAACACCGCAACTACGACAGGTCGGCTTATGTTAAATCTTAAATTGACAATAGCCCAAAACGAATCAGACCAGACAAGCGATCGAGTAAAATATATTAATGAAGGTAAACGACGGCGGCGCGAAGTCATTGCAGCGAGAATACCCCTCGGTTATCGCGCTGAAAACAAACATCTTGTGCGTGACGATGCAACCGCCGCTATTGTTGTTGATGTGTTTGAGTATTTTGTAAATCATCCCAGCTTATATGCCGTTATGCACTATCTCGCGGATCAGCATAAAATCATTCGCGCATATTCGAGTGTACGAAAATTGCTGGCGAACAAAGTATATGTCGGTGAGCAATATGGCGATCCCGAATATAACGAAGCAATCGTCCCGCGAGAACTATTTGATACTGTTCAAAACCTTTTGCAGCGACATGAGAGACGCAAGCGGACGGATCGTGTCTACCTTTTCTCCGGACTTCTGCGTTGTCCGTCCTGCGGCTGCTTTCTCGGAGTACAGTGTCACAGTTGCAAACAAAACACCATCCATTACATATACTATCGTTGCAACTTGAGTTTCCGTCATACAATATGCCAAAATCGATTCTATATAGCCGAATCCGCCTTAGAGCAGAAATTACTTTCTGTATTCAATCAAGAATTATCAGCATTCATCGCTGAACACAAAGCCGGACAAGCCGAAATAATATCTATCAATAGAACAAAATTCATTCGTGAGAAAATGCGAAAATTAAAAAACCTGTATCTTGATGAACTGATAGAGCGTTCAGAATATGAACGTGACTATCGTGCACTTTCGCGACAACTTGACAACGCAGAGACATCAACCGCAACATTGCATCGACCGATCAGGGCGGCGCTACTTACTTTATCCACGCAGGACATGCCTGATATGTATAAAGGTCTTTCCCGCTTAGAACGAAAAAATTTTTGGCGTAATTATGTTGATCGAATTGAATTTGATAAAAACGGTAAGCCGCATATTTTCTTTCGATAGTCAAAAAGAGAGCGCCGATGTGGTTGTCCGGCGCTCTCTTTTCCTTGGCTTTATCAAATTCCATATTCTTTCTCTATTATTTCCGCAAGTTCGTCGTGAAGCTCCCCTGGCACGAGCCGCCCATATCTGTCCTTCTTCGGGGGGTTGTTCGACCATTCTTTTAGCGCTTGAAGGAATTTTAATAATTGCTCTTCAAGTCCATGACTATACTCGTCACCCCAGACGTTAAATTCGCTAATCAGGCTACAAACCTCATCCGCCGGGATAACAGTGTCAGCGTTGTTGTACACTGTTATGAAGATGTTTTTTAACGCAGTGTCAACTCTGCGCCACTCCATCTCCATCTCGTCATTTTTCCCCTCGTCGTCTTCATCCTCTTCGGTTTGGATATATTTCTTCCAGATGGCGTCTTCATATCCATCGACGTCATCGTATTCTAATAACTCCTTTTCCAAAGCCTTGTCTCTTAATCCTTCATATTTCTTCTGATAAGTCGGCATTTTTGTTCCCCCTCCTTTTAAATTTTAGCCAGCCCGTTGCAGCCGATTGGCTGTCCATTCTGGGCGCGAACCATCGGGCCAGGGCAGAGAAGATCGTTACGGTTGGGGCAAGCGGCCGCGACGAGACGGCTAACCACAAGGTATACCCCGGGTTGCGGGGCGGGGAGGTCTACGACTTCCCCAAAGACTTGGCGGCTGACAGGGATTCCGTCAACAATCATGACCTGCTCCTCCGTCTGAGAGCAGCGGGGGACGATCCCCGATGGGGACAGAGTGACTTTCTCTTTCCCGTCAACAAAGATGTTGACGATGTGGGGAGTTAAGTTAATGAGCATTTCCTTTTTATCCATTTTGTTTTCCTCCTTTCCCCGCTGGTTTGCGCCAGCGGGGCTTCAAGTTTTATATTCTTTATTACCAAATCCAATTTCCATCGGCGAGATTGGGTTCTTCCCATGGGCCATTGCCAGTCTTGACTGCGATGGGATCACGGACGAATCCGTTGTCATCGACCGAAAGGCCGATGGACAGTTCCGTCCCGACGAAGCCCCTGTTCCGGCTTGCAATCCTCTTCGCGCTCGTCAGCGACGTTGCGCTGATTTTCTCCGCCTTACGGTATGCGTTCGGGGTCGCTTCCATCACGTAGTAAATTTGCTTTTCCATTTTTCATCTCTCCTTTTTTTATTCTGCTTTTATGTAGTCTCTTTCTATGCTTTAAGTATATCACTATTTTGCTTTCTTGTAAAGTATTTTTTGTAAAAATATTTTATATTTTTTTGTAAAAAAAGAAGCCCGCAGATTTTCCGCAGGCTTCTTTTGTATCTATGCTTAATTTACGTTACTTCTCAGCAGATCCAGAAAGAGTTTGCACTTGTCCGGGTCTTTTCGGACAAGCTGCATAAATGTTTTGATCTGTTCCCATTCCCCGTCAAACGCGCGAATTTGGTGGATTCCGCGAACACGTCTTTCCTCCGGCGCAAGCTTCGGTCGAGAACCGCCTCTATACCCGCCGGGATTATTATGTCGTTTGTCATCTGGCCTTGTTGCTTTCCCGGGCATTTTTATCACCTTCTTTCACACTTTACATTTTAGCATAATAAATAAAAATAGCAAGACAAAAAAATAAAGCCCCGAAGCCGAAGCCCCGGAGCCGCAGTCACCACTCTATGATATTGTATGTGACCGTCACGCCCTTATATCGCGAGCCGTCAAAATGAGCCAGTGCCTCAAACCGCCCTTGCTCGTATCCAACCGACATGAGCGCCTTGCCGTCAATCACAGACGCACCTGCCTTGATGCGGTGATCCTTGCGGAGGTTGACCTTGTAGACGTCAACCTTCTGCTCCTCGGGCGGCAGCGGCTTGCCGTCCTTGTCCTGCGTGATCGGCGTGACAATCGTCCGATCAGATTTCTCGCGCGCCGCCCGTGGCAATGTCGGATTATCTTCCTTGATCTGTCGCTCGACGATCGTTGCCGCGCGATCGACGTCCGGAGCCTGTATGTAATACGTCGCCGCAGGAGCGCGTTGCTCCGACTGTACCTCGGCAAGGCGCCGTTGCAGCGCCTCTGCGTTGCTCTTACTGATGTCAAGCTGCTGCCGCAGTGCCTTAACGTCCTGCGTCTCCTCCTGCGTCATGACAGTCGGCTTTTCGGTGGACGTCTGCTCAGACACAGAGTGTCGACCAATCATATACGCGATCCCGACAAGTAAGATGATAAGTGCGCTCAGCACAACGGTTTTATACCTTGAGACAGTTTGTTTTATCCGTTCGATCATAGTCCCCACCTCTATCTCACTGCGCCGCATAAAAAGCCGCTTTACCGACGACAGTATCCAACTGCTTATATAAATTGGCTCCCGGGCACGCCGTCGGCATTAGCTCTCTATGCCCGACAATGGTTTCCCGGTCAATCGGCAAGTCATAATCCATGCAAATATTTGCGAGCAACATCGCTAAACTCTCGATCTGCGCGGCCGTCGGTTCCCCAATCTCAAAATTACCGCACACGTGGACGCCTATTGTGCGGCTATTTTCGCCGTATGCGTGCGCTCCAATCGCCCACTCCGGCCGTCCGATTTCGATAGTGCCATCTTTACGTATCACGTAATGATAACCGATACATACCCAGCCTTGATCTTTGTGACTTTCGTTGATCTCTTCCGCCGATAAATCATCATTCGTTGGATTGCCCGTGTGATGCACTACAATCATATCAGTTATGCGACGCGCTTCTAAGCAATCATCATCGATATCAAGACTCATGTCTTTGAGATGTACTCTTTCCATCGTTGTCCTCCTTCTCTTCCTCGTATTGATCCGGGATACCGTTGTCGTCCCGATCAATAAATGACTTTGCCAAAAATCCGACGACCGCGATCCACGCTGCGGAACTCACTTCATGCAAGAAATTCCGTAGCTCCACGAGATCGGGCTTCGCCCCGGTACTCCAGTCATAGAGCCAAGCCGCGACGTAGATCATACAGCAGACGACCAGTAGCGCCGCATACCACACGATATACCGCATCGCAGCGTGGCTTTTTGTTATGTTGCGCAGATACTTCTTTCCCTTTTTTATCCATTGAGATACTTTGATCATCCTGTGTCACCGTCCACCCAGCGCCCAGGTCAGCACACTGGCAAAGATTCCGACGATCGTCGTACTCGTTCCGATTGTCCAGCAGACGTCTCTCTTAAACTCATCAATGCGATGATGTGCAGACTTGACGCTTGTTTCAATTACTGATACTCGTGCATTAATATCAGATATCTGTGAGCGGCACATCGGAAATTCTGAGATGAGCGTATCAAGCTGCGTCCGGATTCCCGCAAGCTCTTCCAAAATTGTCCCTTTCGGCATTCTTCGACCTCCCCTTATTCCAGGCATAGAAAAAGCCGCTATGCCCCCATAGCGGCCCCTGCCCCTTTTTACCCCGCGGCATGTTCGGCGAGATACAGCGCAACATCTTCTTGATAGACCTGCGGCACAACCTTCTGGCCTTCCTGCTTGTCCTCGTCGCTGATCGCATATTTCCCAGCACGGACGAGATAAGCGTAGATCGGGATCATGTAAGCATATTTCTTCATTTCGCTTCACCCCCTTTCGCTTCGAGAGCGGAGAGGCGGGCCTCAAACCCGACCATGGCTTCCATCATATCCAGCTTCTCCGGGTCGATGTATGGTTCCGTCGGCTGCGGCTCTGTCGGCTGCGCAGGTTCCGGCTCCTGCGGCTTCGGCTTTGCGGCCTGCTCCCATTTCCCGCCTTTGTAGTAGAGATCGTAGCCATCTTTTGCAGCGGGCGGCTTAGTCTCGGTCATATTCCCGGGGATTTGCCACGTCCCTGAAATCGGCGATCTATCAGTGTCGTCAAGAGTGCGCTCGCCGAGATATTTTCCGCTATCGTCGTATGCGTAGACTGTTTTTATCATGTTGTACCTCCTCAATATTTAATCTGTGCGATCATTGCAAGCGCGGACGGTTGCACGGTGTCAGAACGGCCATAGATTTGATTTGATTTACTCGCGTCAAAGTGTGCAGTTACGCCGGGGGCGACTAAATCGTGCCCCTCTCCGCGGCGGAGGAAGTTCGACGGTTGTCCCCCATCGTAATTATGAAATGCTCCGTTATGATGTGCTAACCCGCCCCCAGCTGTGTCCAAAATCCCGATATCGCCATTAATATTCGGCAGCCCTGATTCAATAGATTTTACGCTTTCCCCACCTTGCAGTACACGCCCCACCGCATTCGGCAACATCAGCTTATCCGCTGCTTCGTCATAGACGTACTTTGAGCAATCCGTCTTGTACTGCTCCGCTGTAACAATCATATTGCTTTCCTTCACCCACGCGACAAGCCGCGGATAGTCGCTCGCCTTGACGGTCGCACCATTCGCTTTGATAAAGCCATCTCTGAGTTTCGGGCGGAGAACGATGTCACCGACACGGGCACCGTCTCTCACGTCATCAACTATCCACAATACACCGCCATCAGATAGTAGTACCCCTCCCGTAGACACGGACGCAATCGTTACCGGCTCCTCGGCTGCCGTAGGTCCGGCTTTGACGCACTCAAGCCGCGCCCAGCTTGGCAGATTTTTGCTGTACGCGATGTCGCCGACGGCATAAGCACGATTGCGGCGCAAAAGATTTATTCCGGCATTTTCGCAGAGCTGCCTGATGTCTGGATGAGCGTCGGGAGCAGTGTTATGCACTTTAATTTCATCACGTACATCCTCTACTGTCACATATGTAGAGCTACTGACAATAATCTGCACATTTTCCGCGTTGCCGGTCACAAGATAAACATCAATAATCTGCGCGTCGATGGGATTTGACTTGTCCGGGATATAATCTACGTAATTCCCGCCGTTTGTGTACGCATAGAGCCGTTCTGCGCCACTTTCTCCGACTCTCGCATAAACGGCAATCTCGCGGGCAAAGAAGCCCGTTTCCAGCGCTGAGTTATCAACAACGAAGCGGAGTTTTACGCCGCCCGTGCTTTGTTTTTGCCCAGAACTTAACGGGAATTTCATTTTACTTCCGACGGGGGCGGTTAGTGTTTCAACATTCTGCCCCGGCGGCAGTTGCCCGTCGCCAAGATCTACTCGCGTAAAAATTAACGGTTTTTTGTCTGCTTCCGCTTCGGCAATCATATCTTGCCCGTCGTGCGTAATAGTAAGTTTCGGATAATTACTCATTTATTTTCCTCCTCTTATCGTGATATGCTTGCTCGTAAAAACGGCCGCCGCGCTATATCGATGCACCGGGTAATCCCCGGTCAAGTGACAATCCAACGACGGCCTAATGGTTGTCCGATGTCTTACGCTGACGACGGCTCCGCGATACGCTTTACCAAAAATATCCTTGCCGCTACTGACATGTATACTCAGATTCGCGGGAATGATTGCCCGGGCGAAGCGTCGAATCTCCGCCTGCCGTCTAACCATTGACCCAGCTAAATCAAGCCAAAGCTGATATTTATCGGCATTGATTGATTCTATAACGTTTCCCGCTCCAAATGTACCATCAAGCATATTTTGAAAACTGCGGAACGTGTACGGCAAGGTCGCGTTAATCTTCAATAAAATACGCTGTTTTCGGACATAAAGGGAATCCGTAGGGAGCGGGTGAAGCTTCAACATCTCTTCCCATCTCGACGCCCCAGGCTCATCTAATTCATAGACAAACGTGTTCGCGAACCATCGCCAAAATGCTTCCCATAGTGCGGTAAGTTCCGGGTTCTCAGCGTCGGACAGCGCCTTAAATTCAGCCGCCGGAGCGACGACCGAAGGATAATACCGTTCCACATGCGCGTCACGGGTGATCTTATCCATCAGCCGTCACCTCACCCCGGACAGCCAACTCGTCAAGCCCCAGCGTCAGATTCTCTTCGCTGCCATCGAGCGTCGTGTGCTGCGCGTCGTCAATGCCATCAATCGCCAGTAATCGGCTCTCGATCTGCGCTATGCGGATGACGATGCCGGTGTTGCTCACGCGGTCAATTTCAGTCACTTGCGTCCCCTGCCATCCTTTATTAAGTTCTAAAAAATAGGCGTCAATAGTGTCCTCCACTTGCTTTTTATATGCTGCGTATGCGCCGCCCGCTGCAAAAGATAAATGCAGTCCGATCTTAACGGCGGAATTTCTCGCTCCTTCTACGGTAACAACGTGGCCTATGGGCGCTATGCCTACTCCTTCACCATGGTTTTGTTCCGGGTCAATCGCCGTCTGCACCTTCGCCACAAGTTCCGGCGCGGGCGGCTTATATTCGCTGGTCATAAATGCAAGGCGCACGGTGCCGCCGCCTTTCCAGACGGGATATACCTTCACCCCGCCGACGCCGGGAATCGCGTTGACTTTCTGCCGGTAGTCGGCGATATTGCCGCCGTAGGCTTGACTGTCGAAACTTGACAAGTACCGACGCCGGAAGGCTTCCGTCTCTTCCTCGTCCTCTCCCGGAATGATGGTCTCGGATATCCGCGCCGTTTCAAGACCGGGAACATAGTCGATGGGAAGCAGCTTGCCCGCCGGTTTATTGCCAACGGTTCCCGCTGTTTCGCATATCAGCAGATATTCCCCAGGTTTCACGCTTTCCGCCACCCGGTAATTCACATCGTCATAAGAAAACCGCGTCCCAATGGGAACGGATAGCCCCGCCGGGGTGAATATTCCCTTGACGGTGGCGAAAGTCGCCGGTTTCGGGGAAAGTCCCCGCTCCTTAGCGCGCTGAACGAGAAAACTCCGTTCCGCCGTGTCGCCGAATGTATTCAGCAGAAAATAATCCGCTACAGCATAAAGAAGCGCCATTTCCAACGCGGCGGGCATAGCGGCGTCATAGACTACGCTGCCCTCTCGCTTGTCGATGTTCGCCGGGACGCGCTTCATCATCCGCTCCAAGATGATATTCTCATTTTGATTCTCGTACATCAGCTTATATTCACCGTCCTTTCCACCTCGATGTCGCCTAACTTCGTCTGCACTCTAAACTTTGCCAGAACATCCCCACGTTTATGAGACAGTTCAAAGTCCGTGACGGCTAAAATGCGGTCGTCTTGCATGAGGGCTTCCGTAATTCGCCTTGGAAGTTCCGCGAACACCCACGGGATAGGCTTCCCGAAGAGGTCGGCCAACTCTACGCCATAGTTCCACGAGTAGATGACAAACCGATACCGCTCCGTATTCAAAATCTTGTAGACGGCTTGCTCTATGGCAGCCAATCCATCCGTTTGACCGTTGATATGCTCTTCCTCAATCCGCATGTGATACGTCCGGCTCGGCTCATCCCGCGTACGCGCCAGGGCATCTATTTCATCCCCCGTCTCCGGCAGAAGCGCCATATCCTCACCCCCATTGCCCCGTCAAATTCGCATGGTTCTTTACGCGGCTCAACACCAAAAAACTTTGCCCGCCCGCTTGCCGCAGGAGGTAGACCGATTCCCCTACATGCAGCCCGTTGTAGACGCGGATTTTCTTGCGTCCCCGGTAGTCATGGTCGTGGCTGGCGTACTCTGCATACCCGCCGCCGCCTGCCCTCTTCTCGGTGACGTGCATGACTTCAATATCCACGTCGTAGTCGCGAACGGCATCCGTCAGCTCCAAAAATTCTGCGGTGACAATTTCCTTCTGTTCGATACGGATCGAGAGCGGCCCCACCGTCTCCACGACGCCGATGATGTAGTCCGCCGGTTTCATCGCCTCTGTCGTCTGACTGACAAGGCGCTGTATGGTCTGCAATAACTCCGCGCTCATCCCGTGATCACATCCCCCCGAACGGTCAAGTCCATCGTGTGCAAGTTGTTGGATAGCTTGTGCTTGACGTTTTCGACGATCATCCGCTTTGTCAACCGCATATCGTCAAGCTTCAAATCGGCGAAGAGGAGGCACCCTGCTCGAACGCGTACATCACCAAGCGCATTTTGAATGGTCAAGGTGCGCCCAGGGCGATTGTGCAGTTTGAGCTTCGCCCCGGCCATCTCCGGGAAATTCAGCGGTTTCTTCCCGTTCACGGATTCCGTGAGCTGTAAGACGCCCCAGCGTTTCATGTTCGCGCTGTCAAGCTCCATCCATACGTCGCGTTTCCCGGTTTCGTCGTTGTCGTAGTAAAGCTTGACGCGATTGTAGGTGTCTTTATCAATCGTTGAGGTGTAGTCAAAATTCTCTGCCGTCTCGGCGTCGATGAGAATGTCCACTTTCATGTCCCCCATCTCTTTCAGCGTCAGCTTGCCGAAATCGTCGTAGAGGACGTATATCTTCTTCGTGTTCTCTGTCGTCATGTCGATGAGGGTCTGCACGATGTCTAAGAGGGTTTCGTTGCTCCCGTGATATTTCGGGATCGTGTAGCCGGTATCAGCCAAATCCCCGACGGTGAGCTGAAAATCCTCGGCCATCGCTTTAATCGCGTCCCCGGCTTTGACATTGACGAACGAGTAAATATCCTTGTTCTTGAGATAGCGGAGCTGGTCGTAGGCGGTGACGGAGATCGTGCCGTCCTTATTGCGCTTTTTCTCGAAGACATAGCCATAGAAAAAGTTCGTTTTTTTATAACCAAGCTGGACGGTGCTTCCCTCCGGCATATCTAAGATTTCATCCTTCTGCACCTTAAACGTCAGCTTCCCCGGTGCGCCTTTTCTCGTCCATTCAATCTCTACACCGTCGTGGACAAGGGGGATGTAATACTTATCCGTTTCGCGATTGTGAATGACCATCTGCAAGTCAAGCGTCGGCGTTGCGGCTTTCAAAAGTTCATTTGCCAAGATGTAACACCGCCCCAGGATATCCTAACGGATTGCCTATGCCACTCTGTCCCATAACGCTCCGCCAGTTTAATTTGCCGCCTGCCGCTGCCCGCACCGCCTCACAGACGGATTGTTCGTTACGGATACGGTAGACTGCCTGGATGGTTTTGTCGTATGCCGGACGCGTTTCTTTTACGCGCAGGGTTTCCTTGCCGTTTTCATCCTTCGTAACCTCACATTCTTTTGTCGCATACGGGCGATATTGCTTGAGACGCAAGGGAACAACAACGTCAAAGCCATCCTCGTGAGATTCTCGCGTTTCGTATTCCTCAATGGTCACAAGCATATTCGTGTCAAAGAGCATACGAAAATCCTCCCGCATACGGGAGATGATGAGCCGAATCGGCGTATTTCCCGCCTTTGCCTGCTCGAAGGTGTCCAAGAAGTGATCCGCCTTTTGAAACGAAAAGCCTTTTCCTAAAGTCGCGCTCACCAAGGACGCCGATAAGCTACTGTCATAATTAGCAAAGGGATACGCTTGATTCGGCAGCAGGACGTCAAACGAAATCTCCGTCAACCCCGGCGTTTTGATGATGTTGATCTCGCCTTCGTTTATGAGATTGATCGTTTTATTCTTGTTTTTGATCTTGACGGACAGTTTCGCCGGTGGAACAGGAAGCATGGTCTCCCCAAAGAAAAAGTAATAGCTCATACCGGATGCACCTTCTCCGCGCCGGCCTGCATGGCCGAAAATAGGCTGTCGTTTAGGTAATGCGCGACACCGTCCAAATCCATACCGTTGCTGACGTTATTGTGGATCCCGCCCATCTCAATCTTAACTTCGGCAGTGGTGTACTTGTTGATCGCTTCCTGCTCCGCGATATCCCGAAGATACTTCAAGTCCTCGTCGGTGATCTCCATTGCGTCCTTGATCGCCTTGGTGTTCCCCGCCGTATCGCCAGTATTCGCCGCGATGTCGCCAATATCAGAGCTTCCCGCCTCGCCGCCCTCATCAGCCCCCGGCAGTTCAAAGCTTGGCAAATGCAAATTCGCGCCCATTTCGTAAGCCGCCTCTGCTGTTTCCCACGGGTTTTTCGTCGCTACCGGATCGATGTGCCACGCGGCATTTTCAATGGTTTTTCGCTCCATGGTAAAAGCGCTTTTCACATCAATCGGCTCTCCACCGATGACGGCAGACACTCCGGGAATAGCACGAATCATTTTGATGATAGAGTTGACCGCCTCGCCCACATAGCCGACAATCGCGTTCCAGATATCGACGAACAGGTTGTACGCAGCGCCCAGCGGGTCAACGAACACGCTTCCTAAAAAGTTCGCGAACGCGATGAAGTAATTCGCCGTTAAGGCGACCATGTTCCAAATGTTCGCAAACAGCCAGCCGAACACGCCGAAGATAATCCCCGTCGCAGAAATCGTTGTCCCGGTAAAGTAGTTGACGGCCGCCACGATCCCATAGATTGCCCCGATGACCAGCGTCACCGGTAGGAGAATTGCCGCCCACATCTGCGCTCCGGAAAGCGCCGCAAAGGTCTCCGCTGCGCCGAAAGCATAGACCATCTGCGTCAATTCGACGATCATCGCGATTGCAGTGCTGATAAAGCTGCCTACTGACATAACAGCCGCAAACCCTGCCGTGGCCAGCGTGGCAATTCCTACCGCGACGTTATACCCAATCCACGCCGCTGCTAAAAGGCCGATAGCAATAGCTACGCGGTCGATGACGGCCTTATGCGTAGTGTAAAAATCGATAACCGCGCCCGTTGCCCAGCGGAGTGTATTGACAATCTCGGCTACCGCGCGACCAGCAACCACAATCCCGCGGGCAATATTCTCCCGTAACGTAGCCATAGCCGGGCTATTGGCGATGGCTTCCATCTGTTCATTTACCGGCACAAAAGCCCTTTCAGCGCGGGACTTCATATCCTGCCAGATATCACCCCACTTGACCGGCATCTGCGCAAACTGCGCATTAATCGTATCCATATTACGCAAAATCGAATTTTTGATGACGTCCGACGTGAGCTGCCCCTCGCTCGAGAGCTGTTTCAAAGCTCCACGGGTAACGCCTAAATAATCGGCGACCATCTGCTCGATGAGTGGTGCCGCTTCGGAGATAGACCGAAACTCATCACCTTGTAACCGGCCACTGGTCATAGCTTGCGTTAGCTGCAACATGGCTACGCGCTGCTCTTCCATTCCAGACCCGCCAATCTTAAAGAGCTTTTGCACGCCCTCGACAAACGGGACAATCTGCTGCGGATTCGGAAATGCGTCCTTCGCCGCTATCCCTAATTTCGCAACGGCGGCGGCCATGTCCGTATATCCGCCATGCGCCCGGAGCGCGGAACGATAAATCGCGTCATTGAGCGCCGCCGCTTCTTCCTGCGACTTTGTGATGAGCCGTATTCTCGCTTGTATGCCGCTGTATTCGTCGCTTATTGCCATAAGCTTTCCGGGGGCGGATGTAATCACACTAATAGCCGCGCCCAGTGCTTGCGCTGCCAATGTAGCCATCGTAAATTGCCCGATAAGGCCACTAAACGCTGACCGCGCCCCACTAAACCATCCGCCGCCCATGCCGCGCAATCTCTCATTAAGATTCTCTGCGTGTCGTCTTAAATCGGATTGTAAACGGTCAGCCGCCTGCACTGCCGCATAAATACGTTGAGGCGTGGCGGAGATAATCTTGTTCATCCGCTGGAACACCGGTGATACTCCATCGGAGATCGCGATATGCTGCATGATCGTCGCCATGCGGTCACCCCCTCTCTTTCAATTTCTTTGCCTCTTCTCTATCTTGTTTTGTCTTAATTGACACCGCCGCCAGCACAAACGCCATAGAGCATTCATCTAAGGCGAAAAGCTGACGCGGCGGCCAATGAAATTTGTGGAGGGCGTAATAGGCGACGGTCGCCCAGAAATCGCCCTCCTCAATTAGTTTTTTACCTTCTTAATCTTGTCCGCCATCCCAGCGTCAAAACCGTTGTTTTGCTGGACGGCCAAGGCCAAGTCAGAATATTCCCCAGGCGTCAGCATTTTCCGCAGCAAATCCACCGCGCCGACGGCGCCATAGGACGTTTGCAGATCTGCGTCATTAAGGTTCGGATATACCACACAGGCGCAGATCATTGCACTGATGTAAGCGTCATAGTCTATTTCCGTTTTCGTCTCCCGCGTCCCAGGAATCTGATGGCGCTTTTTCGCCGACTGACGAAGCTTTTCCTCCTGTTCCGTCGTAATCGCCCGGAGCCGCCACTCAACCGGCTCTCCATTCTCGCCGGGGAAACGTTTCGACGCGATATATCCTACCGTCTCCGCTTCAATCGGAAGCGCACTGTCCGCCATAAACGCCTTGAAATCACTCATTGTCATATCCTCCTTATCTCATGCCGTCCAGCACTTTGAACTGTTCCGGCATCTCCCAATCCTCGAACGTAAACGACACTTCCTGCTCCAGCCAGCCCTCATCTGCGTCGAAAGAGGCAATCACCGTCTCGTCGATGTTGCAGTCCTTCAAGATGATGGTGTTTCGCCCGGCGTCGCTGGTGGGATCATCGTTCGTCACCTGAATGTCGAAATAGACGTCCTCGCCGGTGTCCTTGTAGCTTTTCATGAGCTTCGTGAACATCGCCGTATTATAGTAGATCGTCATGGTTCCCGTGCCGTCCCCGCTGGACGCCTTATGCCCCTTGGAGATGCGGCCTAAAATCGCAACTTCTTTCTTATCCTTCTTAAACTTTGCCTCAAGCTTCTTGGCCTGAAACAAAAGAAAACGTTCGCCCTGAATGGTGACAAACGCGCTGGCCAATTTCGCCGTGACGACATCTTTGGCGTGCATCGTACGAATTGCGTTAATTTCCGGCATACATTATTCCTCCTTCCTCACGCGACGACGCACGTGACATACAGTTTTTCCATGCAGACAGTAGGCTGCACCTGATACGTAAACAGCACGGCATTCTTGCTTTCACCCTGTGTCGGCACCGGCACATCTTCCGCCTTGAAATTCTGAATCGCCCGGACGCGCTGATATTCCTTGTGAAGTGCGACAATATCGCCCCAGAGCGCCACGCGCCCGTCTTTGTCGTTCGGCTCCTTGCCAAGATAAATCTTATTAAAGAGACGCGACACGTCGATAGCGATCTGGTCAAGCACCCGAATGACTTGGTTCATTGCGAAGTCTTCGTTTTTCTCCTTAGAGAACGACGTGAACGTGTTGATATCTCGAAGCACCCGGAGCTGACCCTTGATGTCGCCGGAAACCGGGTCACTCACGTTGTGGAACGTCAGCATTCCCGCCGTGATAGCCTTTTCAAGGTCTGATTGGCTGTACTGCGATTTAATCGTGTACTCGCCGTCGTAAATCTTGTTGGTGCAGGACGCATTGACGAGGCAGCTCGCTTCCGCGCCCGTCAGCCAGTAGACCGCCGCCGCTGGCGACGCTCCTTCGTCCGTGATGTCGTTCTTAATGCTGATAACGCCCTCGTAGTCCACCGCTTCCTTGCCGTGAATGACGACTTGGAACTTCGCGCCCACGCTGTCACGCATCCGCTTTACGAACTGCACGAACAAGTCTTTGATCTTGTTGTCCGTTCCCGCATAGCCAAGGCAGTTGAAGTAATACGGCTCGATGGCGTCGATGTACGCCTGATACTGCGCCCCGGTGACGTTCGCGCCGTTGGTTCCCCCCGTGAGCGTCGTCCCTGCCGTTGGAGCCATCGCCCCCGCCGGACGCTTGAAGACAACGAAAGCGTTATCCTTGACGTCCGCCCACGCCGTGACGGCTAACTGCTTATCTACCGCCGTTTTAGCTCCGTCGATGGTGATGTAAGTCACGACGTCAAACTTCGCCGGTTCATCGACGTTCGCCGCTACGGACACAGTGATGTCGTTGCCGCGCTTGCCGCCGTATTTCGCCGTGGCGATGTCGGAGGCGGCCTTGACCGTGCCGTTATTTACTCGGTAGAAGTAACCCGTCTTGAGATTCTTATAGAGATCGCGCAAGCCCTTGATCTCGTCCGCCGTGTAGTCATAGCCGAAAATCTTGAGGCTGTCCTTCTGAAAGTCCTCTGCCGTAACCGTGAAGACTTCACCCTCCGGCCCCCAATCAAGAACAAGCGGCATCGTCGCATAACCGCGGTCGGCGATGTCAGTCTGCGCCCTTACTTTAGAAATAAAATTGATGTACGTCCCCGGCAGCTTTTTATTCTGAAACTGCCAAGCCCCACCACCTAATGCCATTAGTTATCCCTCCCGTTTACCGTTTCCTTGACCGGCGCGGCCAGAAAAGCGTCAATCTTCGCTTCGGCTTCGGCCATGGTGTATTCCCGGCCATCTTTTAAAGCGACCATCACAACATCCCACTTGTCCCGGTAGCGCTTGGACGCCGCCAGCGCTTCCCGGGTGTAAGTTGCTTCCGCCTGTCCATCCCTACCCTTATCTTTCTCCTTATCTGCCATCTTTTACCCTTCCTTCCTGCACCAATACTTCCATGCGTGTCTTTTTCTCCTTTACGCGATACACAAACACTTCATAATCCACCTCGAAATGTAAAACGCCTTCGTGGACTTCATATTCCGCCCGTGTCGCCCGGATGAGATCGCCCCCCGCCGTGATGTATTCCAAACCCATCAAGAGCGCCGAAGCAACCGCATGAATTTCTTCCGACGCTTTCCCCGGTTCGCTTGGGAAGTAATGTACGTCGAAGCCGTGCGTCCTTTTGTATCGATTGCCAACTTCTGCCCGTTGCGCGGTGCGAAGAGGCAAAATAAAAAAGCACGGTTCCTTAAAACCCTGCTTAATTTCATCCCGGTACACTTCCACCTCGGGGCATATTTCGCCAAGCCTTACGGCGATTCCATCCACAATATCATTGACCATTCAGCACCCCCTCAATATACTTTTTGATCTTAAGCCGAAGAAGCGCCGGAGCCATGTCTTCTACTTCCCGGGCGGAAATTGTCATGGGGAATTGTCCCTTGACCCATCCCTTACCGACTGGCGTTCGGTGCCCATACTCGACATACGACGCATATTCAGCGGCGTTCGCCATCCGGATATGATACGTATTGCCGATTCTTTTAACGCGCAGCTTACCCTTTAGATATCCCCGCCAGCCTCGCCGCAGATTGCCGCTGACGACCGGTGTCCGCTTAATCGTCTTACGCAAAAACCGCGCCGCAATCTCCTTAATACACCCTTCATAAAAGGCGTTTCGGGCTTCACCATCCGCCGCACGTCGGAGCTTATCCTGAAATTTCAAGAGTTCACTCACGTCAACCTTGGCCGTCACGAATGTTCCTCCCTTCGCGTCATTGGAATTTCTTGGTGAGAATCGTACACCGCCGAAATCCCGGAACAAGAAAACTTCATCTCTCGCCCCCGCTGCCGGACGGTGATCCGACTTCCAGGCAAAACGATGACATCCGGTGACGTAAAGAGCGTTATGGCTTGTGTGATGGTATCCGCTGTGTCCGATCCCACCGCCGGAGCCAGCGTTTTATAGCTGACCCGGCAGGGAAGATCGGTAGCCGTGGCTACCCATTCGGTAACCATAATATTCTTTTCGTTCTTGCGCTTTCGGACCTCTTCAATCGTTGCTATGCCATCGTAGAGCCGCTCAACCGCCGACCTTACCAGCGGAATTTTCGGTAACACGAGAAATCACGCTCCCTCGTCAGCCGCTTCACCAGCGCGTCGTATCGTTGCTCATTGCTCGTTCCACCCAGTTCCACCGTAGTGTCCCCTTCACGGATCGACTTCACAACATCAAATCCATCCGCCCCGATGATCGTATTCTTTTGCAGCGCCAAAAACTTACCCGCCGTCAACTCATCAAGAACGGACTGCAAACCCGACGGAACTTCCGTCACGTTGCAGTCGTTCTTAATGTGCTGACTTACGTCGTTGTAGATGTAGCTCAAAAGCGGCAGCTCGCTTTCCTTGACCTCATACCCAACGCAAGCCTTGATCAGCATTTTCGCGTCGTCAAACATCACGCGCCGCCTTTACTGCGCTTCCCTCGTCGGCTAACTTCATCCGTTTCCTCTGAGTCTTCTTGCAGTACATCTTCCTTTGAGTCTTCTTGCAGTACATCTTCCTTTGAGTCTTCTTGCAGTACATCAGAAGCCAGTTCATCAAGAACGAAGCCGTCTTCAATAAGTTTATCTCTCTGCGCCTCCGTCTCAACGTACTGTATTTCATTCAACCGCGTTAATCGAAACATTGTTTATCACTCCTTACGCGCCAATGTTCGCCCAAACTCCAGCCAGTTTATTCTTCGGAATCCAGAGATCATGGAACTTGCGATAGTCGAGCTTCCACGCGTCGGCTTTCTGGTTGACGTCCGGAGCAAAGATGCGTACCTTGTCCGTCTTCGAGATCGCGATGGGAGCACGGCGAGCAATAAGTATCCAGTTGATCTGCTTAGCCGTGGTGTCCGGTTTAAAGCCGCCAGCTTCCTGCCCCGTCGTTTTGCCGTCGTTAAAGACGTATGCCGTTTTCATCCGCGCCGAAGGCACAGACAGAATCGGAATCTCGTTATAGGTCTTGACCTTCGTGTCGATTGCCCCCGCCTTGAACTGCGTCACGTCGAGATGGCGTTCAATGTGTTTGACGTTGTTCAGGATCGTGCGGATCGGCGTTGCCATCAGGATCATAATCGGCTCCGTCTCTCCGATGGTGTCCTGCAAGTCCGTGATCTCCTTGTCAAGCTGCGCCAAGATGTTATCAGCCGTCGGTGCGAATCCATCCGTCGTCCGGCTCGCACCCTTCGCCAGCGCCGCAATCCGGCTATAGCGGTAGGCATCCACTTCCGGGACGACTTGAAGCCGCTGAAATTCGCCCATGACATTCCCCGCCGAAGCGATGAAGTTGCTCTCATCCACGTCCATAGAATCGAGATGGAACGTACGCCCTCTGTCCTGCGTCAGTTTGTAGTCGTCGTAGGTCAGCGTCACCGCGCCCTGATTAAACCCAGCATCTCGGTCATAGCGTGCCATGCCGGTCGTCGAAATGCGCGGCATACGCACGGTATCCCCGCCGTTGTACTTCACATTGACGGCATTGCCCTCCATCCAGCCGGACGTTGCCTCAATGCTCATCTGCTTATCCAGCGACTGTTGAAAGATTTTTGCCATTTCCAAAGTGTTGATTGCCATTTACTTTAATCCCCTTTCGTCTTTTACATCCCCAGCGCAGTTTCAAATTGCTGCTGCGCCGTCGGTGCTGCACTATTTCCGCCATTTCCTCCAGCGGGGTTCAGCCCTTCCACCTGTACTTCTTTTTCACCTTCGAAGAGATAGGCGTCGCTTTCTTTGAGCTTTTGAATCTGCTCATCAAGTCCCAAGATCGCGCCTTCCTTTGGCTCTGCGCCGTCCAGTTTGAGGAGTGCCCGGACGGCGGCGGTGTTCTTCGCCTTCGCCCCCAAAAGCGACTTCTCTACGATGGCGTCAACCTCCATCGCCTTGACCTTCGCCGCGTGTTCCTCGTCGCGCTTCGCGGCCGCCGCCTTGAGATCGTCAATCTGCTTGACGAGTGCGGCATTATCCCTATGGTCTTTCTTGAGCTTATCCAGCTCCCCGCGTGCCGTTTTGCTTTCCTCTTTGGCGGCGGTCAGTTCCTCTTCCTTGGCGGTGTAGCGGCTCTTTTCGACGTAGCTCTTCTCGTAGTCTTCCGCGACCTTCGCCACTTGCTCCTCGGTCAAACCAAGAGCTTTCAGTTCTTCTTTCGTCATGTTATCCCTCCTGCTGTAATAATTATCACGGTATACGCTACATAGCCTCACCTCCTAAAATGGGCATAAGAAAAGCACTGTGAGTTTTTTTCACAGTGCTTTTCGTTATTCTGTTATTTAGCTGATCCGGCGAGTTGTCGCTTCATTTCTTCAAGTTGATCATGAGCCTGATCTGCCTTTTCCCAGTATTCGTTATATTCCTTTGCTTCTCCGTACGGAGGTGGAACCTCATCCGGAATGACAACTGCTTCATTTTTCTTCATCGGGCATCGTCCTTTCGTATTCCCACCCAAATTTTTTCGCTGTTTCTTGCGCGGCTCTATGCGAATGTTCCCGCCATGCTGCTGCGCTACTCATCTCTCCGCTATTAACCTTTTTCTCGAATTCAGCTTGAAACAGCGCCACGTACTTTCTGTATATCTGCCTGATCGTGTCAATCTTTGGCCTTGCCCCTGTTCCTACTCTTGCCGTGTATTGCGTACCATCATGACCTATTACTCGTAATTGAGAGATACTACGATAGCCAGTCATAACATCAAAATCTTCCGGCGAAAAGCTCGAACTCCGTGGATGGTTATGGACGCTGGTCAAAGATCCTTCGGGAGCCTTTTGTAAAAAATCGTCAAGATTCGACGTGAATATAACCGCATCCTTTGTCCCGGGCAGATCAGGAAACGGCGTTCCGCCATCCGCATCCACCCAAGCCAAAACCTCTCGGCCCGTCCGAATACCAAACTCTTTTACTCTTTGCAAACAATCTTTTACACTTTCATTATACCCCTTATCCCCTTTATTTTCAACAACCGCGGATTCTTCCTGTTTCGGCTGATCTACGTATTTCTTCTCCCATTCTTTATATTTTAATTCTCCTTCCACCTGCATCGTTTCCCCTGTTTCCGGGTCGCGGGCAGATCGCGTCTCTCCCTCTGTAAACTCATCGTCGAAATACGGACATGTCGTAGAACGGCAGCGACAATGGAGCGGCGGTGCGGTAATCCCAGGCTTGAATTCAGACATCGGCAGCACCTTCCCATCCATCTCCCGGCACCGCTCCGACGTCCGGCCGTCCAGCGTCGCCACAAACTCATATTGTTCCACTCCTAAATCCCGAAATGCGTCCATCTGGCCTTTTGACGCGAAGAAAGCGGCCTCTGTCTCTACCAATCGTGACGCCGCGCCCATAGCCACGCCCATCTTATCAGAAACACGCTTGGCTATCTTAGGATACGCTTCGCCCCGGATCAGCCCCACCGTCAAATCCCCTTGCAAGGTATTTATGAGCCGCTCCTTATCCCGCCAGATACGATCAGAAAAGTTCAGCCCATCGGATACCCACGGTCTTTTGAGAATGCGATCAACGTCGGTCTCCGGCATCTGCGCAAAAGGTTCAAATCTTCGCCTCCGCTGCACCTCGTAGGCCGACCTTAGGCGACTGTCCGGGTAAATGTCCTTCAAGACATCCGTCAGGCGGGCGTTCCCCTTCGCGGCCAATTTTTCTATATGCTGCCCCACCTGGTATTTGAGGGCCTCCAATCGGTCAATATGTACCCGCGTCGACGCATTTTTTAGCCGCTGAATATATGCCCCAGAGAGTGCGTTCTTTTCACCGTAAGCAATGTACTGTTTGAGCGTCCATCGAAATTCCGTCAATTCCCGCCCGTCGAGTACGCGACGGGCTTCGGCAAGGCTCATTTTGTTCTCTGCCGCAAACTTGGCGTACCAACGCGCGATATCGTCGTTGATGTCCTGCGCGGCCTGTCGGTACATCCGCATCATCTCGGCGCTCAGTGCGTCGGCCTTCGCCATCTCCGCGGCTAAGAGCTGTTCAAAGCGCTTCGCCCAATACTCATTATGCTCCATGCTCCTCACCTACCGGGTACGCGCCCTGCACTTCTGCCGCTTCTTCCTTGCGCTCTTTCTTGAGCCGCTCCAACTCGGCCTTAGTGTCTTTCGTCCATGGGTGATTTGCAACGATTGTCTCTTGGCTGATCACGCCGGCGGAATTTTGGCAATCGGTAATCGCCTCGGATTCGTTAATAAGAATATCGCGGTTAAAGACGAACTCCACTGCTCCAGCCTCGGCCTGTTTCAGCCGCAGCGCAACGCCGACGAACCACATCAGCCGCTCCATTGCCGCCTGAAATTCCAGCTCCATATCGTTGGCGTCAAGGTCAATGTCAGAATACATTGACTGGATGTTCATCTGGTTCGGGTTGTTCGACAGCCGATCATCTTTCGCATCAAACCCGCATCCATTTTCGATGATCGCCCGCTTTAAGAGCCGCAGCACAAGCTCAAAGTTCTCCGCATTGACCTCGATAGAGAGCGTATCAATTCCGCCTTTGCCTCCCTCGGCGTCCCGCACCTTGACCGCGCCATAGGCGGCAAGGTTGCGCCGAAATTCGCCCAAGTCCTCCCCGTCATAATTGCGAATGACAAGGATCGTCGTGCGGGGATCTTCCTGCATGTTGTCTGCAAACGTCGAAAGAAGGGTATTGAGCGCGTCTTGTAGGGATTTAATACGGCTAATGAGAGGGCTCTCGCCACTGTTTGCCCGAAAGACGATGAGTGGGATTTTCTCCCAGTTCATCGGTGTGCCATTCACTTGCAAATAGGCCGCATCTTCTGCCTCAACATCCGGTAGGAGCTTCTCTGAATCGAACGTAAAGTACTTAATCCCCTCTTTTGTGAAATACTGCACCTTTATGCTTTCTTTCAGCGTATGCCCCTCATAGTATTGTGCCGTATACACTCGCAGGAACGCCGCTAATTCTTCATGCGCATCGTCCATCCAAAAGGGCAGTATCTCCTCCGGGTTAAACCGCCGGAACCGCAGTTCATTATCCGCAAAGTACGGGTACAGATACCCTACGCCAGCGTTCAGACAATCCTCCCCCACCGCTTTCAATGTTCGGCGGAAAGCTTGGTTAAATACAGGATTTAGCGCCTCTCCGAAGACCTCATCCTCTGTCTTGACCTCAAAGGGCTTCGCTAAGAGATAATTTGCCTTCTGATTGACGAGTTTCCCATACTGATTGTCGATGATGATGTTGTTCGGCAGATTGCGGATGGTGGTCGCCTTGCCACCCTCTCCGATTGCCTTGCGCGTCTTAAGCCGTATATCATGATCCCCGGCGGCGTAGGCTTTCCCTATCAGCATATTTTCCCGTTTTTCTGACGCCAGCCATGTCTTAAGCTCCGCTTCTAAAAACTCCGTCTCACTCATCGAGGACTGCGCCCCGCGCCGGATGATAAACCGTATGACGTCCATAAAAGACATAACCTCACCTCCTTACTCAAAACTGTATAGATCGCCCGCGCCGATCTTCTCGGCGACGCCGGTCGTGGCGTCCGGGGCGTCGTCGTGCTTGTTCTTACCCTCGCGTTGGTAGCGCGCCATGGCGTCGTAGTATTCCGGCCAACGGTCGCGCCAGTTAGCCGGGAAATAGATATGCTCCATCACCCACGTCGCATTAGAGAGTATTCGCGCCGCCTTATTTTTCGACTGATGAAACGGACGGATGACAGTCTTGTTGCTCCCGTACGTCTCCCGCAAGTGCCGCTCCACCGACCGCGCGAAACCGCGCCCGCCGGAATTGGATTCGATGTCGGCGATATTGACGCCATTCTCATGCAACATTCGCGCCGTCTGCGGCTCTGTTTCTTCCATCGGTGCCTTGGTATATAGAACATCCAGCACATACGCTTCTTTCGCGTACACGCCATACACGACGGCGCAGAGATAATCTTCGCCCGTGTCCGCCGTGTCTGTATACGCTTTAATTTCGGTAAATAGCGGCTGTCCGCTATCATCCCGTGGAATGTCGTCGTATGTCTTAAACGAGCTATAAAGCCTTCCTTTGATGTCGATCGGTTCCTGCTGATAGTTTGCGCTAGCAATATCCGCCCCCATCGCCCGCACCTTGTCTTCATAAGACTTGCGCGAGAGGATTTCATCACAGAGCATTGTCCCATCGTCTTGCAGCGCCTTCATAGAGATATGACGAATACGGCGATCTTTGAAATGTTCCAACACCTTGCCGGCCAGATCGTCCGATGCCCAGCGCGTCATGACGATAATGATTTTCCCGCCTTCTTCGAGCCGTGAGAGCATAGTATTCGTAAACCAGTCAAAATGTTTCTCCTTAACCGTCTCGTTATATGCCTCTTCGGCGTTCTTAATGATGTCGTCAATAATCATCAGCGAGCAACCGAAGCCCGTCGCCGTACCCGTCGGAGACGTGGCCAAATAACTGTTATATCCGCCTTCAAGGCTCCACAAGTTCATAGCCGCGTCACCGGACTTAATCGTAACGCCAGGGAAAATGTCGCTGTAGACAATACGCTCAGCGTCTACTTTTATCTCCTGAATATCATTTCTGACGTCCTTTGAAAAAACTGTCGACAGCGTTTCATTATACGAGCCGGTCATAATCTTCTCGTGCGGATTACGGCCCAATATCCACTCAACAAGAAGCCCGGCGGTTCTGCTTTTCCCATGTCGCGGCGGCATATTGATGACAAGCACCTCGTCATCTCCCTCGTAAAACGCTTGCATAGCGTCACACATCGCTTGGAGATACGACCGTTCCTTCCGGTAAAAGTCCGCCGCACGCAGATGGCAATAAAAAAAGAACTCGCGTCGTGCAAGCTCTAATTTCGCTTGAAGAATCAGTCTTTTATCCACTGTCTATCAACTTCCGAAGTTCGTCAGTCGTAAGATCAGTAAAAGGATTTCTATCTATATGCTTGTTCAGTGCAGTCAGTGTCCCTTTCTTAACCTTTAACTCCTGCTCTTTTATCCGAACATCGGGAGTTTCTCCCAGCATATCAAAGATTAGCCTCATCATCGGACCGTTCCCCTTCATTGCGTGAATTATCGCAGAAAAAGCCATAGCTGCGCCAAACGTCATGTCTTTATCGGTCATTCCGGCAGCTTGTAATTGGGCGACAATCTGGCGGTCTTTGACCGGCATGTCCTTAAGCATTTTCAAGATTTCGCGCATATTGCGCTTGCGCCGTCTCGCTATGCCACTCGCTTGCCCACCTTTAACCCTGATCGCTCGCTGTTCTTCTTCTGTTCTCGCCGAAAACGGTTTCAAGTTTTCAGGCCTACCCGTAGCCATAAATAGCACCACCTAACATAAAAGGCACCGCCATATTCCAGACGATGCCCCTTCTATAGTTTCTTTAACTTACCGCAAAATCATCCGCGATAACTTCGTTTCCATACAGTTTTACATCATGCGCAGCAACCCGAAGATCATGTTTTACATAAACCCTCTTTCCCGCTCCACGAATCATTTCAAGCGCTTTAACCAAAAATGCGCTCCAATCAATCTCCTTGTCGAGCCCCTGATAATGATTCAACTTGCCAACTTTATAAACATCAACCGAACCATCGGACAACGTCCTTCCAATCAACCTTAGTGATTCTTCGGGGTCAATTACCGGCTCAAACGAGACAAACGTTTTTATACCGTTATCATGTAACGTTTTTAACGTTTGCAGTCGCTCCGCGGGAAGTGCCGCTCCAGATTCCCATTCTCTTGATTTTTCCTCATCAAGAAATGTTAGCGTCGCCCCGACTTGGATGTGTTCGCCGAACGTCTTGAAAATATCCAAATCCTTTAAGCAGCGGCTTCCCCCTTTTGTTAGAATAGCGACCGGGACCTTATAGTCACTTAACAACTCCAAGGCCTCTCTTGTCGTCACGTTTGCATCCGCAGTTTCAGAATACACATCGCCTATAAATGACAGTAGCACTTGCCTTTTAGGGACATCTCTTTTTAGTTCCCTCCGTAACTGTGCAATAACGTCTTTTCTCGGCTCTGGCTTGCAGAAATACCTCTCTCTTGTTCTTTGCATCGCAGACGGAGCATAACAATACTTACATCCATGCGTGCATTGCAAATACAAGTTTAGAGCCAGCGGGGAATACTCTCTCGCTGCCCCTCTCGGTGTGTAAATAACTGACATAATATCGGCCCCTTTCTGAGTAAAAGCTTTCCGCTTTTCTATCTTTATTATATCATTTTCAGACTATTCACGCAAGTCATAATTTCAGTTAAACTTCAAAAAATCCGTAATATTTTTCATACCTCGAATGAATCTGATATTCAAAAATATTACGAACCCCTAAGTTGTATAGCATCCCATAAAACAGATCAACGGCGTATTCGTTGATCATTGTCTCTGATTTTGCGTATATATCATGCAGATTAAACATTTTGACAATCCGTTTGTTCAATCTACTCATTTTATTCGTTATACATGTATAAACGATAACCGTCCCTTTTTGCAAAGTGTCATTCTGATATAGTTCATAAATCTGATTTGCCGGGATACCGTAAGAATCCAAATCGATGACATTAAACTCCGATAAATCAAGAGATTGTATCACCCTGATATTGTCTGTATTGAGATTCTTCCCTTTACCCTTAACTTTCTCTACCCCAAAATAACGGGCTTTTTGAAAAGACGTCCATAATTTATTTTCTCCTGCGAACAAATCAAGAACACGTAATTCATTCAACTCAGCAGTAGCCATCTTCCGAAGATTGATTTTACTCTCAATATTTGCGTTGTCAGTTTTAGTTAAGTGAAGATTCAACCTCAACACCTTCCATCTTCTTGAGCTTATCTATAATATCAACGATCGTGTCGTGATTGTTGATGTCTGTAGTTATCAAATAATGCACCTTCTTGTACGGTTTAAGCTCTTGCTTCTCCGGTTGAATAATCCCACCTTCCGGAGACGATAAAAATCCAAACGATGTCATATCAAGACTTATTCCATCAAGCTCAAGTCCAAGACCACTCACGTCCCATTCCGAAAACTCACTTACTTTATTGTCAGCCAGACGAAACGCTTTTATCTGCTCCGGAGTTAAATCATCAGCCACAACACACGGAACAGTCTCCATCCCAAGACTTTTTGCGGCCTTTTGCCGCGTATGTCCACAAATAATCGTATTATTTTTATCAATTACAATCGGAACGCGGAAGCCAAATGCTTTAATACTGTTCGCGACATACTTAACTGCCTCATCATTTTGACGCGGGTTGTTCTTATAAAGTTTCAAATTGTCCAGTCGCTTTTCTACGATTTTCATAATAACCTCCATACAAAAAGGACACCGCCGCAGCAGTGTCCTCCGGGGCGTCGCCTCAGCTTGCCCCTGTGCCCGTATACAATTTTTTACGCTACCATCATATCACATCCGCAAGTTAAAAAACGCACCATTTTTGCCGTAAAAATACCCGTTGAAATGCCGTGATTTTACCCGTTAAAATACCCGTTTCGTTTCGAGTTATCCACAGCCTACCCAGCAAACACGAATGACAGTTGTTCCGGCACGGTTCGCGGTCCGAAGAGCATAAACGCCACAGAGCGCAGAGCTTTTCCCCCACGCTCCCGCGCCCACTTCTCGCTATAATGATGTTCGTGCCCGATAGCCAGCCAGCTTTTACCATCAATGTAAAAGCACTGGACCAGCATACGGTCAACGTCGCCAAGCGCCCCTACTGCCCGATCTATCTTGTCTATCATCCGCTGCACCTCGGCGCGGTTCGCCGTCAGGTCGGCAATCGCTTGCTCTCGCCGTATTCTGCGCTCTGCTGCACCTTCGACGGAGTTTAATTCCGGGGTTCCGCCAAGAGGAGCATCGCCATATTTCGCAATCGCAGATCCAACATCATCAGCGGCAGACAGCGCCAAGCGGTGGCTTTCAATGTCCGCCGTCATGTTTTCAATCGCTATCTTAAATTCGTTGTAACTCTTGAGATACCGCCGCGTCATGCTGATGTAGTCGTTATAACGTTTCATCCTCTTGCCCCCTTATTATTCTCCGTCAAGTTATTTATTCGCCAAAGTATCCGCGCTTGCGGTTCTTCTCGTTCACGCGCTCTTGCAGCCGCTCCCGCGCCGCCTCATCGTAGCCAAGCGTATCAAGCCACGACACGCAAACCGTGATGACGTCCGTCAGCTCTTCGGATAATTTATTCTTAACATAAACATCTGCCCCTGCCTCTAAAACATTCGCTTCTGCAATAACCTCTTGCGTTTCTTCTGCTAATTTCGCCACCCATTCAAGCGTGGACGCGCTTCTAAACTTCCGGCACGGAACAGGAATAATCACTGCCACCCCCGCCCTTGCCAGCTCCGCCTCCAACTCCTCGATCCATTCCTGCTGCTTGTGCAACATTGCCGCCGCTTCATTCATCGTCTCTGCAAAATAATTGATTTTTGCGTGTTCCTTTGTTCCCATGATTATCCTCCTCACACGTCGCTCTCATCCAAATAGCGACTGTTCTGCCGAATGCGCCGCTTCTACTCTCTGCAAATTCTTCACACTTTGGACATAGTATGAATCCTTTAACTCAATCCCAATCGCCCGTCGCTTCATCTTTACCGCCTGATACGCCTCTGATCCTATGCCAAGAAACGGCGTAAATACAACGTCGCCCGGGTTCGTCCACATCGTGACCGCCCGTTCAATGACTTGCAACTGTAGCGGCGCGATGTGGCGTTCATCCTCATTGTCTCTCGCGCTCTCTCGTTGCAGCGTATTTGACGGATTGATATCGTGCCATACGCATTCCGCCCACTGCTGCCATTGCTTCACCGGGAACTCTTCGGCCGTATGATGTACCGGCTTCGGATTATCTCCTGGTTTTCTGAACGTTATGAGATAATCCGGAACACCCATCCGCGAGAGGCAGGAATCCTTTTTAACTTGCTTCCAGAGAAGCCCGATTGCCTTTGTCCGTTGCATCGCGGTCACTGGGTCTTTGCGAATCGTAACCCGCGGCGTGTGCATGACAAATCCCACACGCTCGAAAATTCGCACAAGCGCCCCGGAAAAATCCCGTAACCCGATTACACCATCCCGCTGCTTGCTCAGCGGCAAATCCATGCAGTGAACGCTCATGCAGCGCCCCGGCGCAAGAATTCGATAAAGCTCTTTCGCCAAAAAGCGAAAATGACGTGCAAACTCCAAACTGCTGCGGCAATTCCCCATATCCCGGTCACTGTTGCTGTAAGTATATAGGCTTTCAAACGGCGGGGAGAATATGATAAAGTCCACGCTATTCTCCGGGATCCCCCGCGCCACTTCCACGCAATCGCCGTGGTAGATATGCCACATTTTCCCATGGTCTTGCCCTAAGACTTTAACCTCTTCCATATTGCTCCCCCCTTTATGCCGCTGCGGCCGATTTCAGCCACTCCGGCAGCTCCATGCGTTCCTGCGGTTCGTAGGCTTTTGTCTGCCGTGTTGTGGCTTTGATATTGTCTTTCGTGATATTCTGCGTCACCGCGATCATCCCACGCAGCATTTCCTCAAACTGCTTTTCTTTGCGCTGAATGTTTTCTACCACTGCGCCTTCTGTATCCGCCGTGATAATTCGTACATCAACCGGGGTCTCTTGCCCAAACCGCCAGCACCGGCGCACGGATTGATAATACTGCTCGAAGCTGTCCGATAGGCCGACGAACGCCATCTTGTGACACCGCTGAAAATTGAGGCCCATCCCGAAAATAAGCGGCTTACTAATCAAGACGCGAATCTTTCCAGCGGCAAAATCCACCGCCGCCTGCTCTTTTACCTCTGGCTTATCGCTTCCGCTGATCTCAACTGCGCCAGGGATGAGTGCTTTCAGCGCGTCGGCTTCGCTGTTGAGATTGCACCATACCAGCCATTGATCCGTGTCCGCGTTCACAAGCGCAGCACATTCCCGCGCCCGATCCTGCACGCTGTCCCGCCGCGCCTGCTGGCGTTCCTGTAAAGTCAGCGCCTCAACCGCGAACAGGGTCTCCGGCTGTTTCTCCGTATGTACAGTATGCTGTGATATGTGGAGCGGCGGGAGATTATAACGACTGCCGTCATATCCGAGGTCGGCGGGGTTCGTGAGCATGACGCTCCAACTCGCCACCCATCGCCAAAAATCATGCACTGCATGCCGTTTCAGCCGCCATTTACTCGTATCTCCGCCGTCGTGGACAAAAAACGTGGCCAGCATTTCATTCGACGACATCACGCCCAAAAATTCGCTATGATTGCACAACTCCATCAGGTCATTCGGCGCTGGCGTCGCCGTGCAGGCAAGCCGATACGGTATTTGACGGCAATATTCGATCAGCTGCGACCGGATTTTCCCTGACTGCGCTTTCAAAATCGACGATTCATCCAGGACGATTCCCCGAAATTTTGAAAAGTCAAATCGATCCATGCGCTCGTAATTCGTGATGTTGATCCCGCTATCAATGACATCTTCCTGCGAATTGCAATGATTGACTGCGATGCCGAACTTCTCGCCTTCGGATATCGTCTGCTTGCTTACCGCCAGCGGCGCAAGAATGAGAACTGTGCCGCCGATATGCTTAGCCCATTCGAGTTGCATGAGCGTTTTACCCAGTCCCGTTCCCGCAAATATCGCCGCTTTCCCCTTCTTCAGCGCCCACAGTACGATATCGCGCTGAAAGTCAAAGAGTTTCAGACTGATATCTGCTTGATCTATGTTAATTCCAGAAAAAGGCACCGTGATTTCTTTATGCCTTAAGAATGTCTCGTATTTCACGATCTTTCCCACCTCCTTGTTTGATTTGCCTCGCCACATACGGGTCAAGCGCCACATCCACCTCAAGCGGCATTATCGCAATCTCCACCCGTGGCCGCGCCTTGTCTATCCCCGCGATCTCCGTTCCGTCCCAACTCGTCACAATGCGGTCGTCGGACAACAGCCACTCTCTCGTCGTCACCATCTTCCCGCCAATCTTCCGCCGTTCGTCGCTGATGATGTCCGCTGTCGCCTGCATAAGCCCAACCAAGTCCGGCCAGTGGGCGCGGTCTTTAAGATAATACCGGCACGTCAGCCGCACCGGCAGCGTGTAGTGAGGCAACCGCCCCAGTGCCATCAGTGTCTCCCGGCAGTGCCTCTCGTAGGCGCGATAGGTAGCGCTTGGCAGGATATGCGCGTGGTTTCTGACGACCATCGCGCTGTTCTTCTTCGTCGCCGGTTGGCCGGGGATGATGATACTAAATGGCTTCATTTCTGTTCACCTTATCCACGGCTTAAATCCGTGCGTCAACAGCCACGCTATAGCCTTGTCCCGGTGAGATTGCTTGATGTATGCTGATGTGCTGTTAAGCAGCGCTTTACACGTCCCTGCCATAAGCACATTTGAATCTTTTGGAAAATCTATGCCATATTTCCGCGCATATTTTTCCAGCTTGTCCTTTCGTCCATAAACCACAAAAGATATGAGCGCCATGTCTCTCTCTTTGCCAAAAGTTTTCATGTCCACGTCCCGCACCTCCGATAATCTCTCATCCGTTCGCTAAATGGCTTCATTTTACGGGTTACGTTCACTGCTTCATCCCTCAAAATAAAATTTTATCGGTTTGTCCGTGAATTGTATCAGTCCATAAGCAAGTGCCAGTCGAAATATAAACAACTTTCCCAGCCGCCCAGGAATTAAGCGCAGCTGGTTACGTAATCCCTCTGCGGTCATTGTTGACTTGTAAAAATTGCACTGCCGGCACGCCGGAAGATAATTCGAGGGATCATCTTTGCCGCCAAGATAAACCGGCTGCACATGATCCACCTGCATGTCTTTAACGTCAATCTCCCGGCCACAGTACGCACAATGACCACCGTACATTTCGTAGACCTTCGCTCGCGTCTCTTTCGGTATCGCTTTACGCTTGTCTCGTGTCATCCGGCCACCCCTCTCATGCGCCGATCGTCGCCGCCTAAGAATATCCGTGTGCACATGCCGTAAATCCGGCTCATGATCCGCTGCCCCTGCATGTCGTCTATGACGCGGCCGTCCCGGTCTACCGTCGCCATCCGCTCGATAATCTCATCCGGGGAAAAGTTACTCGTGACCACCGTTGCCAGCCGTTCATTCAAGCGATAATTGACAATCGCGAAGATCTGCTCTCCGACCCATTCCGTCATGCGTTCAGCGCCTAAATCGTCCAAAACTAAGAATGACGCCTCTTTGACCGATTGCAGCACTTCTTCCGTATCGTCGCGGTGAAACGACGCCCGAATGTCGCCCAAGAGGTCATGCACCGATGAAAATGGCCCCGGCTTGCCCTGCCGCAGCCGTTCGTTAGCAATAATAGCCGCCAGTTTCGTCTTTCCCGTACCCCGGGGGCCATAGAGAAAGAGACCCTTCCCGCTGTCGTCGCCGATAATCCAGCGTGCCGCCTTAACCGCCGCCTCGTTCTCCGGCGTCTGGCGATAATCCTGAAAGGTGTCCTGCGCGTAAGCCAGCGGCACCCGCGCCGATTGGACAAGCCGGTTGATCCGCGCCTGTTCCCGGCGTTGTCGCTCCCATCGGCATATTTCCACGGCTTCCGTTACCCGGCCCCCCGCAATCGTCAGGACAGGGATCACCCCCTTGAGGCTCCCTTCCTGCCAGCACTTCCCCCGGCAGTTTCGACACTTCTCCTGCGCCTCCTCCACTCGGAGGATGGCCTCCTGATACTGCTCCAGCGCTTCCGGACTGAGATTGTACTTCCCACGGATAGACTTGACGCTTGTCCGCTTCTCGGAAGTCGGCATAGCGATCCGCGTCTTGATTCGCTCGACGATTGATTCCAGTGTTTCCACTTTGCTTCACCTCCTGCTTTAAGGCGTAGAAACCCTTCCACCCGTTCATCACCGTTTGATTGACAATGGCGATCTTTTCCTCATCGCTTCGCCCCAATTTGTCAAGCTGAGAAAGGGCCAAGGTGAAGGCTCGCTCTGTGAGCGGAGACTTCCCTTGCTTTCTCATCTCGATAAACCCTTTGAGAGCGTCAACGAATTCCGGGTTTTGGGTATAGTCATCCAGCGGAAAAGCCCCAGCTTTTTCTTTTCTCTTTTCTTTTTCTGTTTTAGTTTCTTGTTTATGTTTAGTTATGGCTGTACGATTTACTGTCCGTTTTACTGGCTGTTTTACTGTCGTATATCCTGTATCTTTTACTGTATCTGGTACAGTATATATTTTTTCTCCTGCGTTTTTGCCTGTATTTAATACAGTGTTTCCGCGCTCTTCGTACAGGATCGGGATGTGATATTTTGTCGGCTGTCCCTTCCTCCCGGAGACAAATTCAATAAACCCATATTGCTTCAAAATATTTCGATACCGTATCAACGTTTTCTCGTTGGATATGCCAGCTTCAAACATCAGTCTTTGATTGGTCACCATGAATGTTTCGGCCCATTGAACCCTATTATTTATTCCTACCAATTTGTAGTAAATAACCTGAGAAAATGAAGGCAACCCGATTGCACGGTTTGAATCATCAAAAGCGTTGAGCTGGGCAATATAGTTCATAACTTCGCCGCCTTTCCTACCCCTTTTGACTTACCGTGCCGCCGTTTGCGGGAACGAAACCACCTCTGCCTTTTCCTCGTTAGCACCAAACAAGTCCATCTGGGCCCGCTGCCCGCTGATGTACCTACGCGCCTCCTGTTCTAAATTCCATAAATCCTCCGCCGTGGCTGACGTAAAGAACACGCCTGCTTCGTCATTACTCGTCCAGCAACGGCGAAATGGTGTGTTGATAGCAACGTCCACATCCGCGTCCGGCATGTGTAGAGCGGACGTAATAACCGCCCCCATAGTTCCAGCCGCGTCGTAATTAAACGACACAGACAGCGGAGTAATACATTCCTCAAAGTTGCCACCGGGAAGCTCAAGGAGTTCGCACACTGCGGGAATAAGTGACTCAAGAGCTTCGTAAAATTCAGGCGCCGCCTGTTCATTCGACAATAGCTTCACTGCGTCAAATTGCCCGTTACGCTGGAGCAGATACTCAACAAAAATCTTTCCCTCAGATTTTCTATATTGCACTTTATTGACTGTAATAGTGTTTTCGATTTTCCCATTCATGATTTATCCTCCTTCTGGCCTGCCCTGCTTTCCTGCCACGTCGGAACCCGAACATCCATCGCCGACGCCTTCCGTTTATTCCTCTTCGTTAGCCTGTACACGTCCGCCGCCTGCTCCGTAAGCTGCACCGCTTCTAAGAGGTACCGCTTCACAAAGTCCGCCTCGCCTTGGTGCGCTTCATTGTGATGTGTCGCGCATAATGGCAGTACCCACATGCCAATCTGCGGTACTTCCCGTCGATTTCGCCCCATCCCGATCCGGCTCTTGCCGACGTGATGAAGCTGCGCCTTCTTCCCGCATACCGCGCACCGCTTATTCATCAGACACGCGTAAACGTACTTCGGGATGTCTTCGCACACTTTCCAGAGCGGCTCCCCGCAAGGGATGTCATTGAGGAGACAAAAGTCAATGAGGAACGTGATGTAGAGCCTTGCCACCGTGCGGTCAGTGTTTGAGAGACTGAACCAATCCTTGAGTGTGAAGCCTGTTCCCAAGAAATAAAGCTTCGTTATTTCCTTGGCAGCCTCCATCGGCGTGTCGCCCCACCATTCAGCGATAGCGTTCAGGAGAACGTAGGCTTTCCTTCTCTGCGCTCCCGTAATGCCACGCCCGTCGTCAAATTCGATGGTCACGTCCCGCCTTGAAGCTCGTACCTGTTCTTTGTGGCGATGACAGGGGACGTAGACGAGAAACCCGCCTTCGTCCTCCCGCACCACTTGCCCCGGCGCTAACATCAGAAGGGAATATCATCGTAGGAAGAGCCGCCAAAGCCGCTGTTCATCGGCTCTTCCACGCGCTTCGCCTCCGGCGGGGCCGTCGTCTCTACCTCCGCCGTTGGAATCACCCACGCGCATTTAACGGAGGTATGGACTTTCCCATCGTTGCCGATGTATTCCTCTTCCCGGAATACGCCACCGATGATACGCCCTTGTAGGTTTGCCTCGAAATGCTCCCCCCACTGCACTTGAAATTTCGGATTGCTCTCCGCGACGATGGCCAAAAAGCCCTTTAACTTCCCGGCGGCCAACTCATCCGCCATCTGGTAGTAGAAGCAAGGCCACTTCGCCTCTGCGTCCCGCTTCAATTTCGCTTCATATTGCCCCTTGAAAAATCCAGCGTATTCGCCGTCAGCAATATCCAGCGCAATACGGAGCATTTCCCGCTTAGAAGCGGATATCACCGCTTCCGCCTTCACAATCCGGCAAGTGTATGCCCCCGCCGGGAGACGCTTAAATGTCCCGAACCGCTCTTCTTTCGCTTCGTCGTACCCGTTAGGTTTCATCATTTCTTATCCTCTCCTTTTTTATCTTCGTCCATTTCGTACTCATCCAGCGCCCGGATGACCGCTGCCATATCGTTCGGAATCTCTCGCTCTGCAAACAGCCCCATCGGCGTCTTTGCCGTAGAATGATTAGCTTTCGTCTCGAAAACGTACTGCCCATCGCTGGCTTTCGCCAAGAGAACCATGTTGAATTTGCTCTCCGGCACAATCTTGTCCAGCTTTCGCCCTGACGTTTTCATTCGGGTAAACATGTACCCGTTATCGTCGCGGTCGGTCTGACTGTGCGCTACGCATACCACCGTCAAATCATCCCGCAGGAGGTGGATATCGGAAATAAGAGAATAGATGGAAGCGGCTAAGTCCGCCCATTTGTCGTAATTCTTTTCCCTCATCCGCGCCATTTCGTCGTCGACCATGATCCCGTTCAGGGTGTCGATGACGACGACTTTGATGTGCGTCAAATCCTGCCCGTTGATTCGATTTAACACTTCCCAAATCGCTGGCGTCTTGCTCGTCATAAAATAATTCTTACTTTCGGTGTTGTACTGCCGCTTCCATCCACGCCACGGCAGTCCTTTCTTGTCACAATCCACGATAAACGTGGTCTTGGGGTCGAGATTGCGAAGCGACGTTGTTTTTCCTGCCCCGCTCTCCCCCATAAGAAGAATAGAACGTGCCATCTTACGCCCCTCCCTTCACGGTCGCGTAGAACGTTGGATCCTGCGCCTCCCATTTCATGTCCGGAAGGATTTCTCCGCTCTCCGTCACTACTGCGCCGTTTTCTGCCAGCGTCAGGGTTTTTTTGAAGTCCGCCCACTTGACGCTTTCTTTCGTCTCCACGTATTCCGGCGCGACCTGTTTCGTGAGCGTCACAAACGCCGCACTCGTCTTATCTACCGGCGCCCCGGCGAAGGTCACCTTCGGGGCTGCCGCCCGGAAACCAACTCGTCCCGACGGCAAGGAAATGCTCTTCGCCTTCCCCTCCGCCAGTTCTTCACGCGCCCAATCGGAAAGAAGCTTCTCAAAATACGCGATATCGCCGTTTAGAGCCTCCGTTCCCGCCGCATACCATTCGTTATATCTCGCCAGCATTTTGTCCCGCTGACGGGTCATTTCCGCGATTTCAGCCTGCTTTTCGGCAATCTTCTCCATTACCCATTCCGCGCTACTCGCGTCCTTGACCGTAAAACGTTCCTTCTCTGCTGCCTGTTCCATTTACGCTACCCCCTTACTCTCACTCAACGCGAAATGCACGCCCCACGATACGGCCTTTGTCGCTGCCCACGCTTCCGTCCATGTCTCTTTCCGGCAAAGTTGTGCGACAGAATAGCCGGTTTCACTCCAATAGACGATCTGCCCAACGAATTTCCCACAATCGTCTTGGAAAACGTCAATAAAGATATGGTTATCTTCATCATAAAGAGCCAAAGAACTTGCTCCTTTGCGAATTTTCTTCGCATATTCAATCCACTTTTCATGCAACATTGGCTTTTCCCTCATTTCGTGTTATACTTTCCGTAGAGTGTTTTACCTTGCGCCCACGTCGGTTACCGCCGCCGTGGGCTTTTTTCATGCTCGATTTTTTCCGCCACGAGAAGCAACCCTGTCACGATTTTCCCCACATGTTCCCGTGGAGGAATGAACGGATCTTTTCGCAGCACCGTGTAAACCATGGCCAACACGTGGTTAAAAACATCAGTCGGGGTTCCCTTCACAGCGCTTACGGAATAGCCATTGCTATCTTGCACCATGATGGCACAAGTTTTTGCTTCTCCGGACAGTTGTTTAATCAGCTTGGTCGCTTTGAGCTTATCCATTGTTTTCCTCCTTTACCATGTCCACCACGACAACATCATCAATCCGCAGGCGACAGCCAATACAACCGCCCAGCCCGTCTCCGTCAAATACGGCAGCCTCATCCCTTCCCCCCCTCCTCTCCTTTCTCCAACATTCCATCCGCAAAAAGCACCTCCGCATATCCGACGGTGATCATCTCCGCCGGAAGCGGGTTCATCTGCCGCCGGTCTGCATCGCATGCCCGTATCAGCATTTCCGTCCAATAGTTTTTATCCATCGCTTTCACCATCTCTAATTTCAGTATCCCAAATTCCCCATAATATCGCGAATCATCGCCGTGCCAGAATCCATCGCGACATTGATAACCCGCTTTCCGCCGCTGGTAAATCTTGCCGTGACCGTTTCTTCGTAATCGTCATACGTCAGTGATACAAGGTCATGCGCGTTGTCCGTCGCTCGCAGCGTCTTCAAAAGCAAATCGCAAATCTCCTGTTTGTTCTCCATACTGCTTCACCCCCTTTTCTACAACCCACGAATACGCCAGCACTCAAGCCACATATAAAACCCGAATGCCCATCCCGTAGCGGCGGCCAATCCGCACGCCCAATAAAACACCTTCATCTTGCACCTCCACTACGCTCTTTTTTGCCTTGCTAATTCACGCAGCGCCGCTTGAAAGCCTCCGGCGGCTTTTACATCTGCATTTGCCTTTTTCCCCATTACGTCAAATTCTTTTTTTGTTTTTTGGTCGTTCTTTTTCGGAAGCTTTTGCTGTTCTAAAAAGTACGCATCCGCGAATCGAACATTTACTTTGTAGTTATGCCCCAGAGCAATCGCAGGAATTGTTCCTGCGCGAATAAGCCGAAGGACAGTAGGGTACGGCAAATTCTGATGTTTAGCGTATTTTTGCGGAGACATCCACTCTTGCCGTTCCATCATTCTTCTCCTTTCTGCTTGTCGATGAAGAGCTGCATTTCATAAGCAATTCCAGCCATTTGCTTTACCGCTTTTAATAAGTTTTTCAACTTCGGCAACTCGTCATTAGACACTTTGCCATCTTTAGCGATAAGCAACAGGTCTTCATCCAACCCGCGCATATTACCAAGCGCATTCAAGAATTTAACCGTTAGCCGATCAATCTCTTGTAATTCGGCCTGCGGGACGGTACGACGCCCGATAGGACAAGCGTTCGTGCAGTAAAAATTCAGAAGCTCCGGCGCGTGATACGTGTCTGCCATGAGCATAATTTCCTCCGGGTACGGCTCAAGCGTTCCAATTTCGATACGTTGAAGCCTTTTTCGGTCGATACCCGTCTCCTCGCTTGCTCCTTCACGGCTACTCATCCGGTCATTGTTCTTTGCCGCTTCCATACGGGCCAAATAATACCTATTGGCGGCCGTAGACGGAGCTATTCTTGTCATTTTCACTCCCTCTTTTCTGCATTAAGATATAAGCAAGATAAAAACAAAGCCACTTGTATCCCCGTCATTTTTTGTTCTTCCTTGTATTTCCGTCATTTTCTTTCAAAAAATTAAGGTCTATGTCCAAAAATTTAGCTAACCGGGAAAGCAGTTTTAAGCTCGGCGTATATCTTCCCTTCTCTACATCCGCGTAATATCCACGCGAAACGCCAACTTCAACCGCAAGTTCATACTGAGTTAATCCGGCTTTTTCGCGTGCGGTTTTAATAACGGTTTTAATATCTTTCATTCAAATCACCTCCATTCCCTTGTATTTCCGTCAACCTGTCTATATCTTACAGTATTTCCGTCATATTGTCAATAGTATTTCCGTCAAAAACATATATAATATTTTTAGACGGAACCACCGCACAAAAAGGAATATACTATCATGAGCATCGGACAAAAAATTAAACGAGCGAGACAACTTGCTGGCCTCACACAAGCTGAGCTTGCGAAAAAATCAAGTCTCTCGCGCTCTTACATCGGCGACATTGAGAAAGATAGATATAATGCGAGTCTTTCTGCGCTACAACTGATTGCTGATGCAACAAACACGACCGTTTCTTTTTTAATTGATAATGAATGGTTTCCCCCAACAAACTCATATCAAAATAGACCAATGATGGCGCATGAACCATACGCTCCGTATGGTTCTCCCCCGAAAAAAGAAACCGATTTAGATGCCCTTTTGGCACGCGGGAAATATCTCACATATAGCGACAAACCGCTGACGGAACAGCAAAAACAAATTCTTCGGGAATTTGTAAAAGTTTTAATCAAGGAGGAATCTAACAATGCGGAGGCTCCTACCGATAGTTATCGAAACGGTAAGAACATACGAAAGCAATGATCCAGAAACAATTCTTCGTTCGCGCGGGGTTCACATCCGTCATCACGATATGACTTTTATGCCAGATGCCTTTTACGTCAGCATCGGAATCATAAAGGCCGTATCCGTAAAAGACACACTTAATCAAGACGAAAAAAACATTGCGTTAGCTCACGAGCTCGGTCACATCGTGCTTAGGCACAAAGGACAATCTCTCGTTGACTTCCATAAAATAACAACAAAAGAACGAAGCGAGCGGGAGCTGGCAGCTAATAAATTCGCGTTTCTTTTGCTTGCGCATACTTGCCTCCGGAACAACGTAACAATGATAGACAGTATTCGCGATGAAAAGCTACTGTCACTCAAAGATACCGTAGACCTTTTGAAACAACTCGAAGGGGCGGCTTGTGTCTACAGATAAAAGGGGAGGATACTAATGAAGCAGAAATTTATATCATGCGGAATAATTTTCGTTGGAACGGCTGTGGTGTTCGCAATACTCGGATCAATCGCACAGATCATTAGCAAAGATTTTTTCTTAAGCAGCAGACTGATTATATTGATTTTTAGCCTTGCCGTCATGCTTGCGGTTACGATTAAACGTTATAATTTTCATCCTAGCATGCTTATCCCCGCCGCTCTCATCTTAGCGATATTCGGACGACAAATGCTTCTTCCTCCTGCGGCTGCGCCAACCCAAGATCCCGCACCGGAAGTAAAGCAAACAGAATCACCGAAAGAAAAGAAAACGCCCACAGGAGCCGGGCGCTATACAGTAGAGCGTGACATTCAGAGAGTATACAAAGCGGCCGCCCAATCAGCAGGAACGGGCTTCCCGGAAGTAGATTGCTCTTTTGCGCAGCATTGGCAGAATGACGTATATGGGCTTATTTACATGAAAGGAGAATACAAACTATCTACAGACAAGGCTACTCATACTTATACCGCCAGATACGGCTCTAATACAGAAGATTTGACATATCTCAGCCTTGACGGGCAGCGGATTTACTGGAACGAAGAGAAAGAATCCGCGTATTTAGATAAATACAGTGAAGAACATCCGAAAGATGCAGAGAAATAAAACATGCGGCAGACATACGGACACGGGAGCATAGTTTTTGAGTCGGCAAGGAAGAAATACAGGGCTTTTTTCGTTACGCCGGCCGGAAGACGAATAAGTAGACGTTTTGAGACACGAAAAGAAGCTGCCGCCTGGCTTAATGCGCAAGTAGCCGCGAAGACCGGCCATTCCTTCGTTGAACCGACAAATATGACGTTAGGATCGTGGCTCGTGACATGGCTACGCGATTATAAAATTCAACAGCTTGCGCCAAAAACCATAGAGCTTTATACCGAAATGGCTACAAAATGTACGCCAATCGCTGATATTAAACTTCAATCCGTCACTCCGGGAATGATCCAATCTCTTTATACCGACCTTCTCAAAACACTTTCACCGTCTACTGTAGCGAAAGTCCATAATGTTTTAAAAGCAGCGTTCGCTAAAGCAAGACAAATCGGCATCATTCCAACAAACATCATGGAAATGACAGAAAAGCCCCGTTTTGTCTACAATCACAATGTCCAAACCTTCTCCCCAGAAGAAGTCGCGCTCATCTACGACACATCAAAAAAATATGCTTGTGGGCGGTATTATCCGTGCATTCTGCTGGCATTTACGACCGGCATGCGGCGCGGAGAACTTCTCGCACTCCGTTGGGAAGATGTAAATTTCGAAGCCAATGAAATATCTATCACGCGCAATCTAACACAAACACGCGATTTTGGCATCCAAATCGGGCCCACAAAAACAAAAGCTGGAAGAAGAGTTATCTCTGTCCCGGACGGCGTGCTGTCTATCCTTGATAATAATGACCCTCAGGATGGGCTAATTTTTACCAGCGCAAATCACACGCCAATTCAACCACGCAACTTTGAACGTACTTGGGCTACTATTATAAAGCGAAGTAACATTCCATATCGTAATTTCCATGTCATCCGGCACACTCACGCTACCGATCTTTTAGCCGCCGGAGTTCCGATAGCAGATGTTTCCCGGCGGCTTGGCCACGCCAGAATAAGCTATACCTTAGACCTCTATGGACACGCGCTCCCGCGAACCGATAAAGAAATAGCCGCGAAAGTCGGGACGTTATATTTCTCAAATTCGCCGGCTAATTAAAGCTGAACTGCTCCCAAACTGCTCCCAAAATCATCATCATTGACTGTATTTCGCAAAAACACAACAAAACAAAAAATTCCGCAAGCCATGAAAATTAAGGCTTGCGGAACAATTTTTCGTGGTGGAGACGAGGGGGATCGAACCCCTGACCTCCTGCATGCCATGCAGGCGCTCTCCCAGCTGAGCTACGCCCCCGTAGTGTCGGTCTGCGTTTACCCGACGAAGAGTAGTATACACTAAAACCCAAGGGAGTGCAAGCAGAAAATATCGTATCAGACCTCCCCCTCCGCCATGATGCCTAACTTGCGCTTCCAGTAGCGGGAGTAAACGGCGGCCAGCGGATTGTGTCCCAAGAGGCGATCCTTCACAACTAAGGTAGTGACGGGGCCGGGGCAGCTCATGTTGAAGAGCGCGTCGTGTCCTACGCAGAGGCCGCAGGAGAGGAAGAGCTCCACCCCCTGCTCGGCCAAAAACCGCGCCTGCGATTTGGGATTGCACATGGCCTCGTGATCGAGTTCCGGTTTAACCTGTTTAAGCCCAAAGGCTTTTTTGGGAATGCTGCCGTTTTTACAGCACACGCTGTAAAAGGTAAATCCTGCTTTCTTATAGTAGCGGGCAATACCGGCCGCTTCGGCGTTGAGGCCGATGCAAAACGCCATGCCCAATTTTGTATATTCCATCCGCCGGGCAAATTCTGCTGTTTCCTCCAGGCGCGTGATGTCGCTGTAGAACGTGCCTTCAACGTATGCCGCCGCTTCCATGATCCACTGTTCCTCCGGCGTGTAAGCGGCTTTCATGGCCTCTTGATCCGCTCCGGTACAGTTGACGCCCTTCGTATAACAGGCATGGGCGGAACATGCCGCGCAATCGCATTTCATGGCAATTCCTCCTCGCTTCTCCCTCGTTCCTGTCGGCAAATCGTATACGCCAAAAATCTCGCCGTCTATCTGAAAGCGGAGATACTACCCGTCCGTTTCCACCCGCGCCCGGCTGCCGCGGCTCGATTTTTCCACAATGATCTGGCGGGGAAGAGCCTGTTTCAGTTCTTCCCGATGGCTGATGAGGCCGATGAGTTTGCCCCGCGCCGTGAGGCCCTGGAGCATGGCCACGGCGCTTTCCAAGGCCTCGGGGTCAAGGGTGCCGAAGCCTTCGTCGATGAAGAGGGTCTCAATGGCGACGCCGCCCGCGTTCTCCGTCACAGTATCCGAGAGGCCCAGCGCCAACGCCAGAGAGGCCATAAAACTCTCCCCGCCGGACAGGGTTTTCACGGAACGCCGCCGACCGGTATAGCGGTCCAATACATCCAAGGCGAGACCGTGTTTTTTCCGCTTATCGTCTTCCGCCTGCGCTTCATGGGGAAGAAGGGAAAAGCGGCCGCCGGTCATGTCGCCCAATCGGATATCCGCCGCCGCAACGATGCGGGCAAAGCCCGCCGATTGCACGTATTCTTCGAGGCTCGTCCGACGTCCGGCCGCTTTTCCGCTGATCCGCTCATAGACGTTTTGCAGTACTGCCGCCCGATGCCGCCGATCCTGATTTTCCTCCCCGGCCTGCCGGATCTTTTCTTCAGCGGCGCGGTTTTGCTCCCGGCGGCTATATACCGCACTGTGAAGCTGCCGCGCCTTGGCCAGCGCCTGCTGCTTTTTTGTGAGCTGTGCCGTCAGCGCGGCCACGTCCGCCGGCACTTCGTCTCGTGTCTGTTTTTCCAACACCGTCAACTGGCTCTTCGTCTCCGTGACCGCGCGGTCATGCGCCTCGATCTCCTGCGTGTGCGCGGTGATAGCCGCTTCGTCCGTATAATGAGCCGCGAAGGTTTCCTCAGTAAAACCTTGCTCCCGTAAAGCAGCGCGAAAGTCCGCGTCACTCTGGGCCGCCGCTTTTCCCTGTTCCGCCGTCTGCGCCGTCACTTCATCTCGCTTTGCCTGCGCTTCAATCCGAAGACTCTCCGCCGTCCGCGCGTCCTTCTCCGCGCTTTCTATCGCTTCGCGCTGCGCCTTGGCCGCCTGCTCTTTGTCCGCCCGGGCGTTTCGGGCTTTCTCCAAGGTATCGTATAGAAGCGGCGGCAGCGCCTCCAGCGAAGCTTTAGCCGCTGCTTCGGCTTTTCCGGCAGTCAAAACGTCTTCCGCCGCCTGCCGCTCTTCTCCTTCCAGCTTGTTTTGGCGTTCCCGCGCCGCCTGCAGCTCTTTCTCTTCCTTTTGCAGCGCCGACAACGCCGTGTCGCACTGCGCCTCCTCCCGTTGGAGGGCTAATCGCTCCTCTTGGATCTGTCCTTGGGCCGTCTCCATGAGAGTAAACACTTCTTCCAGCGTGGCATCTTCTTTGGCCGTTCCCCGATAGGCTGTCAACAGCGCCGCGCCTTGTGAGCGACGCTTATCCAAAAACGTGCCGATATCCTGCCGCAGCTTGTCCGCCAGCGTCTCGCAAACACTCCGCGCCTCCTGCGCGGCGCGTACCGCCTCGTCCTTTTCCCGCCGCGCCGCTTCCAATTTCTCCTTGCCTTTTTCCCAATCGGCTTCCCGGGGACTGTCCGACGTCAGAACGGCGGGATGAGGATGATGCAGGGCACCGCACACGGGGCACGGCTGACCATCGACGAGTTTTTCCGCCAACATCCCGGCGCGGCTGTTCTCCAGACGCCGCTCCACGGCGTCATGCGCGGCGCGCACCGCGTCGAAAGCGGCCTGCGCGGCGGCGCAGGCGTTCTTTCTCCTCTGCCAGAGGGCAATAGCTTCCCGGCAGGCGGGGATATCCTCCTCTGTCAATCGCTGTCCGATACGATGATCTTCTTCCCACCGTTCCGCCTTGGCCCGCAGCGCGGCCCGCTGTTCACGAAGAGCCGCCAACCCCGAAAGCTGCGCTTCCCCCGCCGCGATCTTAGCCCGCGCCGCTTCCCGCTGCTCGGTTAGGGTGCGCTGTCTTTCCCTTAAGGTGCAAATCTTTTTTTGCGCCTCGGCCAGCGCCGCCTGATATTGTTCCCTGGCCCCGTACAGCGGTTCCTGCTCTTTCATCGCCGCCGCTTCTTTTTCGGCTTGCTCCACCGCTGGACGCGCTTTCGCAGCCTCCTCCGCGCAGACTCTCGCCTTCTCCTGCGCCGCGACCGCGGCAGCCAAATGCGTTTCCTGATCCCGTTGTTTCTCTTTGGCCGCCTGAAACGCCGCCTTTTCCTTCCGCCAAGTTTCGTAACGTGGCCCCACGAAGCGTACCGCCTTGATTTCCGCCGTTAAGGCCGCACGTTTTTCCTCTATGCCGGCGGCCGCGGCCGAAAGCGCTGCCGCCTTTTGCCGAAGCGCATCCCGCTCTTTCAGCCGCTCGTTCACGCCTTGGGCTCGACTGACCGCGGCGGCCAGCTCCTGCATCCCTGCCTCGGCCGCCGTGATCTCCGCCGCTGCCGCTGCTTCGTCCGTATCATCTTCCGCTGCCAGCCGCGCGAGGATCGCCAACATTTCTTCCAGAGAATCCACCGGTCCTGTCCCTGTGTACTTTTCTTTCAGCGCCGCCAAATCCGCCGCCAAATCACTCCCCGACGCTGCTTTCGCTTCGCCAAAAGATTGGGCGATGCGCCGCGCGCTTTCCTTTGCCGCCTCCTTCGCTTGATCCGCCTCTTCTTTCAGAAGATCGGCCAGCCGCCGATAATTCTCGGTTTGAAAGATCTTCTGCAAGATCACCGACCGCTGCTCTGTATCCGCTTCCAATAATTCGCGAAATTCTCCCTGGGCGATCATAACCACCTGCTTGAACTGCGCGTAAGTGAGGTGCAGGATATCTTCCTCCACCGCCCGGTTGACCGCTGATAATTTATCCAGCAGCCGCCCGTCGGGGAAAAGCAGCGTGGCCTTCGGATTCTTCATCTCCACCGTGCCGTCTCGATGGTGAACGCAGGGCTGCCAGCGGTGAATGGTATACAGCTGCCCCCGGTGCCGAAAAACCAACTCCACTTCCGGGCCCGTCCCCACAGCGGCAAAATCACTGGCCAACATTTTCGCCCCCCGGCGCAGACTGCTGGTCTGCCCAAACAGCGCGTAGCAGATCGCGTCAAAGATGGTGGTCTTCCCCGCGCCGGTGGAACCGGTGATGAGAAAAATCCCCTCGCCGCCCAAGGCAGCGAAATCAATGACCGTAGTGTCCTTATAAGTGCCAAACGCCGTCATGGTAAGGGACAGCGGCTTCATTCCGTCACCCCCGCTTCCCGGGCCGCCGCTAAAAGCACTGCCCATTCTTCCTCATTGGGGGGACTGCCGCCCTCCTGGGCGTAAAACGCCGTCACCCAGTCGTGAAAACTTTTCTCCTCCGTCACCGAACCCGCCGCGTCTCCCAGTTCGCGAAGCTGTCGGTGCGCAAACTCCACCTTCATGGCGTTGGGATAAAACTGTTTCACCAAATCCATGGCGTCAAGAAGGGGCGTTTCGTCCGTCAACGTCACATACAGATAATCCTCCGCCGCATCGCCTTCCCCTTTGGCCTGCTGTCGAAGATCCCCCAGCATCCCCATGACATGACGAAGATCGCGCCGGGGATGAAAAGGAATTCGCTCCGTGACAACCGGCGCCCCCTTCTCTCCCAAAGTTACCAGCACCATGGATTTTTCGTCGTTGGCCTCCCGCAGGGAATATTTCAGCGGTGATCCGGCATAGCGCACTGTCTCCCGTCCGATCCATTGCGGGCGATGGACATGACCCAGCGCCACATAATCGAAGCCGTCAAAAACCTCGCTCCCGATGGCCTCAATCGTGCCCACACTGGCCGCCATCACCTCCGAGCCGCCCACCTGCGGCCGCGTTGCCCCGTGGGCCACAAACTGATGCGCCACGATGACGTTGCGCGCCGTAAAGTCCACCCCGGCATGATCGATGGCCGCCCCTATCGCCGCATCATAGGAATCCATCGTTTCCTCCGGCCAAGCGTGACGCATCGCCGCTTTCGTCACGTAGGGCAGGAGATAAAAATGCACCGGCCCCGCCGCATCCGTCAAAGTCACCTTACCCAGCGCCGGCGCATAGGTACCCGCAATGTGGATGTTTTGCTGGCAAAAGAAGCGCCGTCCGAAATTGAGCCGATCCCCGGAATCATGATTGCCGCTGATGATAAAAACCGTCGTCGAAAGCGCCGCCATCTGCACTAAAAAATCGTCCAAGAGGGCGACAGCGTCTTCGCTGGCCACAGAGCGGTCGTACACATCCCCGGCGACGAGCACCGCGTCGATATGCCGCTCCTTGACCGTGGTCACAATTTGCGCCAAAATATGGCGCTGCTCCTCGATCAGGGAATAGCCGTGCACCACCTTTCCCAAGTGCAGATCCGCCACATGCAGCAACTTCATCCCGATTCCTCCGCTCTCTCCCAATCTCTTTTTAGGAAGCACTGATAAAATGAAGTCCATCCGATTGGTACAGATTTTTTGTCTTGCCGAGGAAACGAATCGGCCGCATAGCAAGAGCTATGCGGAGGATTCGTTGACGATGGCAGGGCAAAAAAGATACGCCAAGATGAAGGGCTGAATTTATCAGTGCTTCCTTTATTATAGCAAAAATTTCCTTTCCCCGCTGACGCCTTCCCGACAAAAAACCACTGCCGTCAGAGTCGGCAGTGGTTTTGTCTGTCTTTCTCAGGCATCCGGCTTTTCCGTCATCTGCAGCGCGCTCTGCGCCGCCTGATGATAGGAAAACGCCGCCGCCAGATGCCGTTTCCGCTGAACGGCCTTGGAAACATGGCCGCCGCTCGCTTTTTCCCGCGCCTCGTCCCTCTCATCATTGGGAAGATCCTTATAGGCGTCGGAATTGATGTATGCCATCCACGTTTTTTGCAGCGCCCGAATGATGAGCAGCGCCGTGGGCGGCATGGCGGCATCGGCTTCGTCGGCAGCCTCGCCGTCCATCAGGCGGTCCAGCGTACTCTTGGCGTCCTTATTCTCCACTTCTGTCCGGGCCATGGCATCCGCCACTTCCGTGGCCGCCTTCATGGCCGCGGCAATGGCTTCCTGCACCTCTTTTTCCGCCGCCTCCGCCGTCTCTTTAGCCACGGCTGTATGCGTGCCTTCCGCTGGGCCGCTGTGTCTTTCGGCAGCCAAAGCGGACGGCGCCGCCTCTTTCGTTGCCGCTTCCCCCGCGTTCGTCGGGGAAGCCTCCCCGGTCCCCGGCGTTGCCGCGTTCGCGCCGGCGCTCGGCGCCGCAACCCCCTCGGCGCCCCCCGATGCGGCGGCACCTCCCGTACCGGCTCCGGCTGCGCCGTCGACCCCCGCGTCGGCCATCGCCGCTTCTGAGGACACCTTCATGGCCGCCCGCACCATCGCCAGGCGGGCTTCCCCTTTCGTCCGGGCCTGCTTCAGGTCGCGCTCCAATTCTTCCCGTGCCGACTCAATGACCCGGGCTTTTCGATAGAGCGCCGTATCGTTTTCCTTCAGGTACCGCATATCCTCGCCTGACAGCTTATCACCGTTTTTCATCTTCTGCCGGATCGCCGCCATCCGCATCTTATCCGCCGCGGACTTCTTCGTTGTTCTCGCCGTCGAAACCGTCGCCGGCGTGACAAAAGAACTTTTCCCCTGCGTCCGGTTCAGATCGACGGACTCTCCCGTCGCGATTTTGTGGCTGGCCATCTTCTGCAGATTACTTCGCCGCAGATAATCATGGAGCCTTCCGATTCCTTCAAACACTTCCCATACCTCCCTGTAAGCTTCGGCTCTTCGACCTTAAAATTCCTTTTCCCTACGACAAATGGAGGACGGACCATGTCCCTCCTCAAGGTAAACCGCTATAAGACTTCCATCCCTGATCGATCTTTCACCGCTGTTTCCCTCCTTGGACAACAGACGAAAAGTTTCTTTACTAATTATATACCTCATTGGCGCCAAAAAGCAAGCCTCTGCTTTCTGTCCGTCCGGCCTGTCCCAGCCCTCGTTTCACATCCTTGCCCAATAAAAAAAGCTCCGCCAAAACTTGACGGAACGATAAAATAAACAAAACTGGTCGGAGCGGCGGGATTTGAACCCACGGCCTCTTCCACCCCAAGGAAGCGCTCTACCAAGCTGGGCTACGCCCCGACGAACTATATTGTACTACGCACGCCGTCTTTTGTAAAGGCGAACCGCTCTTTTCATTGTAAAATTTTGCTCCAGTGGCTAACCGCCTCTTCCTATCTACATGCTGCCGGCCGATTCCATCGCCACGTCAGGCAGCAGACAAGCAGCACGGCAATTATGTTCCCACTTTGTCGGTGATCGTCGGGAAATGCGTAGTCACATAGCGGCCGATGGTTTCGCCAATGTAGCGCTTGGCTTCATAGTCGGGATGAAGGCCGTCAGCGGTATAATCGCTCCGCAAATCGCCATGTTCATCGGTCAAGGCCCCGGTCACATCAACCGCGTAGGGCTGCGCCATGATCCAGTCATTGATCTGTCGTTGGTTCCTTTGCCAATTCGCCGCCGCCGCTTCCATGCCAAAGCTGCCGGCCATACGCTGAGGATTGATGGGCGTCGCCGTCACGAAGACAGGCGTTATCCCATAAGCCCGGCATTTATCAGCAATCTGCCGCAGGAAACGAATGGTAACGGCCGCGGGCGTTCCGGAACGAAAATCATTGACGCCTCCCATGACGACGAGAAGGCGCGGCTTAAAGGGGAGGACGTCCGCCTCGAAGCGGTCGGCCATCGCCGCCGCAGTATCCCCGCTGAACCCGATATTTTTCACCGGTATCGTCGCGTAGGTCTCCCAATCGTACAAAGTTCGGCACGGCGGCGTAGAAATAGCCCCGCCGCCATGGGTGATACTGTCGCCTAATGCAGCCACTGGCGTGGGTGCATTGATCTGCCACGGCGTAGGCGCGGACCAATCGCTGTAGCCGCGTCCTTCCCCGTCCAGCGCCCGCACCCGCCACCAATAATGCCCTGCCAATCGCAAACCAGCCTCATCGTAAAGAACAGACTCGTAGGTGTAAAAATGGCGCACCCGTTCCGCTTTACCGCGCGCCGTATCCGGTTCTCGCCAGACTTCGACTTCATAACTGGAAGCGTTTAAGACCGGGACCCAAGCGTAGACAGGATAGACCGGAAGATAAGCCATCCCCTTATAATCGTCCAGGATCAGCGGCGCAGTGGGGGCCATCTCCGCCGTCCGCAGGGGACGCAGAACGCTCTCTCCCACAGCGCGCCCCTCTCGATCCACGCCTTGCGCCAGCCAATAGCCCGTCAGCGCCTGTTCCGGCAGAGCGCGCATGTCAAGCTCCAGCCCCGGCGCGGAAATATCACGATACTGGGCGACCGGCGGCGCCGTTTTTGTCTCGGTATCGGCAAAAAAGAGAACGTGGTACGTCACCGCGCCCGGCATAAGATCCCAGGAGAGGCGCAGCTTGTACGCCGCCGAGCGCGGCGCGGCGCTCCCCACCGATCCCGGTAGAATTCCAATTACTATGGCCAGGCACAGCGCCCCCGCCGCCAGATAACGTGTAAACAAGAAGGTACCTCCTCAGTGATTCGCCAGCCGATAAATGGCCAGGGCCGTCTCCCGATCAATGGGATGAAAAACGCCTACCGTCTTGTTCCCTCGATCCGTACACATATCAGCCAAATAGGCGAGTTCCTCCTCATCCTGCACACCGACGCCCAACTCGCCTAAAGACAGCGGCAGCCCCAAGCCGCGCCAGAAATCTTCCGTCTCCCGGATCCCGGCCCGCGCCCGCTCCTCCACCGTGCCGATGGAGATATCCCAGACGTTTTCTGCGTACTGTGCGAAGCGTTCCGGCGCGTCCTCATAAACATATCGTGCCCACGCTCCCCACATCGCGGTGAGCGCCGCCCCGTGGGTCACGTCAAAGCGTCCGCTCAATTCGTGGGCCAGCTTATGAACGCCGAAATCCATCGTCCGCCCTAGGCTGGTAAATCCGCTGTGGGAAACGCTGCCGCACCACATAAGCTCGCTCATGGCCTCGTAATCCCGGTGATTCGTCATAGCGACTTTCGCGTAGCGAACGACATTTTTTAAGAGCGCCTCCGCCACCCGGTCGGTGAAGGAATTTCCCGTTTCGTGGGTGAAATAACGATCCAGCGTGTGCATCATGATATCGGCGATCCCGCAGGCCAACTGCTGACGCGGCAGCGTATAGGTCAGCTCGGGATTCATGATGGCAAAGGCCGGACGATTAAACTCCGTATTGACGCCGCACTTCTTTCCCGTCTCCTCATTCGTCAGCACCGCCGAATTGCTGGTCTCACTGCCTGCCGCCGCAATGGTCAAAACCACCCCCACCGGAAGAGACCGCTCCACCGGGCGCTTCCCCGACCAGAAATCCCAGAGATCGATGTCTAAATTCGCCGCCCCATGGGCGATGGCCTTCGCCGTATCGATGGCGCTGCCGCCCCCAATGGCCAAAATGAAATCCGCGCCGAATTTCGCCGCCGCCCGCACCCCGTCCCGGGCGTGGGAAAGGAGCGGATTCGGCTGCGCCCCGCCAAATTCCGCAAAGAGAACGCCCGCCGTCTCCAGGCCGCGTTCGACGCGGTCTAAGAGTCCGCTCTTTTTTACCCTGCCCCCGCCGAAGACGATGAGTACCCGCCGGCCACCATGCTTTTGCACCGCCGCCGCCGTCTTCTCCTCAGCTCCTCGCCCGAAGAGAATTTCCGTGGGCATGTAAAAAGTAAAACTGTTCATGAAAAGCACCTCCCAGGATGATCATCTCGTCAAACCAAAGCCGTTAGAAATTAATTATATTTTAACGAAGAAGTGCGCCCCGTGCAATCCCCTCATCACAGGAATACGCTTATTTTTTTATTTTCTGTTGCCCGCGCTCAACTTCCCTTCCCTTTCCTTTCCATTTTCCGGGACGCACCTTGGCTTTTTGCCGAAATGCACTGAGCCGCATATTCCTAAAACCTCAGGCATCGTTTTTCCCTAAAACACAAGTATCCACATCATCCAGATTAGAAACAGGGGAAATCCCTTGATAAAAAGGACGCGGCCGTTTATACTGAATATGATTCTCCGTCTCCCCAAAATTTCCATAAAGAATGGAGCCGTTTCTCATGGATACAACATCTATTTCCCGCCGCCGCTTCTTAAAGTTAGCCGGAAGCACCGTCCTATCCCTGACGACAGGCTGCACCTTCTCCCCCGCCTCCGTGAATCAAACGGGAAACTTGTTTGGTAAAGCCTCCTCTTCCGTTGGCGATACCTCCCTTGATATCCGTGCCCTTCGCCAGATTATCACCGCCGACAGCCGCACCTCCCGCACCATCATGTGGAACTCAGCGTCGGAGCAGAAAAACGCTGCCGTGGCGTGGCGCGCTGAGGGCAGCGACAGAAGCGCCCGTGTCCCCGCCTCCTCCGCCCTCTACACGGACGACGGGCAGCATATTTACCTCCACAGCGCTACCCTCAAAGAGCTCCCCCCGGGCGTGCCTTGCGAATATCAGGTCGTTGCCGGAGATAAGGGAACGCCGTGGCATCCCCTGCCGACGGACAACGGAGGCCCTTTCAAAGCACTCATCTTCCCTGACTCCCAATGCTCCGACGGCTACGTTACTTGGCGGGAAGTGGCCCAGGCCGCCGCGCAGCAGCATCCCGACGCTGCTTTTCTCATCAGCATGGGCGATTTAGTGGATAACGGTGAAGATCATAACCAGTGGGACCAATGGTTTGACGGTCTGGCTGGTATCGCCGACCGCCTGCCCATCGCCCCCATCATGGGCAATCACGAAACCTACACCCTCGACTGGCGAGTCCGCTGGCCCAAAGCCTATCTGGCCCTTTTTGATCTGCCGGAAAACGGCAGCCCGAATTTCAACCGGCACTACTATTCTTACGATTATGGCGACGTCCATTTCACTGCCCTCAACACCCAGTGGCACGAACTCAACGATCTCACCCCGGGACTCAAAACGGAGCAGATGGAATGGCTGCCGAAAGACTTAGCCGCCACGAACAAGAAATGGAAGGTCGTCCTCCTCCATCGCGACGTCCTGCAATATGGCATTCACGGCCGGCCCGAACGCCCTTCCGGCATCGATGAAAGAGTAGGGCGCGCCTTCATGCCTCTCTTTGATGAGGGCCATGTGGATGCTGTTCTCACGGCTCACCTCCACACCTATCGAAACCGCGGCCATATCGCTAACTTCACCGCCGGAGAAACGGGACCGCTCTACCTTCTCACCGGTGTAGCCGGCGATGTCCGCTATCCCAATCTCTGGGTCGACCATGCCTTTGACCGCGTAGTCGCCCCCCAGCCGGAGACGGACAATTACCTCACTTTGGAGGCCTCCCCCGACGCTCTTACCTTCCGCTGCTTTTTACCGGAAGGCCGTCTCATCGATACGGTCACATTGAAAAAATAATCTTCAGTTTATCTTCCTACGCTGCCTGCATAAAAAAAGGCTGCCGATTTTCAAAATCGGCAGCCTTTTTTTGTGAGCGAAAGTAACAATCCGAAAATTTCAGGATGCGGTCAAATCAAATTTGACGCCACCCTTAGGGAGGCTGTCCAAAGTAGGATATTTCTTGATAAATTCCACCGGTCGACTCCAATCCACATGCACTTGTGTGGCTTCCCAGAGACGTGTCAGCGCGATCTGAAAGCTGCGGACATCCTTAAGGGGATCAATGATCTCTTCGGAAAAGTCCAAGAGCGTTTCGTGAGGAACAAGGATCTCGTGCGTAGTGTGAAGGTATTCCTCCGCCAACGCCCGCCCCTTCTCATCCGGCAGGACGATGTGTGCCGACCGGGACGCCCCGTCGTATTCGATGTAGCCCAAGGTATCGTGGTAGCTGATCGCTACGCTGAAGGTATTTTCCATCGTGATTATTCTCCTTTGCTCGCGCTGCGGCGAGAAATCTTTCCCTTTTCACACAGATCGGCGGTCAGAGCCGTCCCTCGGGGAGGACATAGGTGATGCCGTCGAAGATCATGCCAAAATCCCCCCACTCGCCGCCGGTCTGTATCTCCTCAAAGAAAAGGGATCCGTCAAACCCGCTCTCACGAAGGGCGAAGGTATGCGGCCGCCCTTCTTCATCCTCATAGGAAAGGCCATAGGCAGGCATGGCATCGACGATCGGCAGATCGACGATCACGGGATGCTCCGGCTGGAAGCGATAGATGCCCGCCAAGGAGTGCGTGGCAAAGATCGGCTGCCCCGCCTCCGTGTCCAAATAGCGAAGGGCGAGTACATGCACATTCATCAGCTCTTTTTCCGCTGACAAGAACAGGGAAACATGCGCGCCCTCCTGCCCGACGCGAAACCGACTCCGATAATATGTCCCGGGATCGACCGCTTCCCTGCGCCTCACCCAAACCCTTGATGTCTCGGGCGCAAACGGCTTCTTTGGCTCATAGAAATACAGCGAAAAAGGATAGAGGCGCACCGGCTGTGCCTGTCTGTCCAGCTTGCGCCCCAAGGCGAGGACGTCCTCCGGCGTCATGTTCATCTTCTCCGAGACGCCCACATCCGACTGTCCGCTGGTATTATGATACACATCGCCCCGCTGGGCGCTCTCATCCGCCTCGGCCACAAAATAATAATCCTCACAGATAAGCACCGATCCGTCAGGGGCAATCCGATAGACCCCGACCCCAAAATCGTGTACCCCATCCATCGTCATGGTCAAAATGCGCCCGTCGGAGAGCAGCGTATACCGTTGATGCGTACCACCGAAAAAGAGACGCTTGACATAGCCTTGCTGGCAGCTGTACACCGCGTAGAGTTCACTGCCATAGCGATATGTCCCGTCCTCCTCCGTGATGGCCCCCACGATGAGTTCTGGCACACCGTCTCCGCTTATGTCCTTTAGAAAATAGCCGATCTGGCGCGGCGCTTCCTCATCGCCCATACGAACCTGATCCGCCACCCAGCGATGCAGGGATTCCAGAGTCATGTTATAAATCTGCTTATAGTCAATGCCCTGCGCATTCGCTACCGGCCCCTCAATGTCTGCCCGAGGCCGCGCCTCTCCCACACCAAAGGACGCCGCCACCAAGAAGCACAGGATGAGCCAACACGAAAAAATTTTTCTGTTCATCGGGCTCTCCTTTCCGCGCCAAAGGATGTGAGGTTCACGTAGCGAACCCCACCCTCCAGTTCCGTCTGCAGCCGCAGGAACGCCTCGGAGGTCATGTCGAGTTTTTCCGATTGCCTCGGATCAAAAGCGCCGGTGGTATTGTAATACACCTCGATTTCTCCGGGCTCCGAAGGACTCTCCGCCGTGAAATAAAATGACTCACAGGAAAATTGCCGCCCATCGGCCGAGAGGGTGTATTCGCCAAAGGAAGAACTCATCGCCCCATTGGAGCCTTCCTGGAGGAAACGTCCCCCATCCATCAGGAGAAAATGGTTTCTGGCCCAGCCCTCCAAGGCGCAAACGGGACGCACCCCAGGAGACGTATACACCGCAAGGATGGTAGTGCCGAAATCCTGCCCGTCCTTGATCAGCCCGACCAGTAGCTCGGGAACACCGTCGCCCGTGATGTCCCTGACGGCATAGCCCACTTGATATAAAGCTGCTCTTGAGCCAAGGAGGGAAACGACTTCCCGGACGCCGACCGCCCCGCCGCATTCTTCCACGAAGGCACTGTCCCCGCCGCGCAGGATGTCATAAAAACCATCCAGAAGCCTGCCGTAGAGGGGTGCACCTTCCGACGGTTCCCGTTCTCCCACCACAGACCCAAAGCCATCGACATGAATTTCTTGTGCATAACAGGATCCATCATGGCCGCTCATCCCCACGGCAAAATATCGTCTTTCCCCAGCGGCGGTCAGGTAAGAAAATCCGAAATTAGGCAGGTCACCGTAAAAGACAGCGGCCACCGGCAACGGATGCGCCGGGGTAAGCGTATACATAGGGAATTGTTTTTTGACCCAAAACACGCCCATGTTAGCCGCCTCATCCCAACGTGTCATTTCTATATCCAAAAGCTGAAAGCCGGGGAGTTCGTCCTGCGCCATGAACACCAAAGGCGACGGAATGGCCTGCGGGTCAGACGTAATCGTCTGTGTCACCAGCCAGGAAGTATCCGGCGTCGCCTCTTCCTGCCAAAGAATCTCTACCGGCGGATGGAACCCAGAAGCGTTCCCGCGGTGAACGGGGAAAAAAAGGAAGGTAGCGAACACACTCAAAAGTCCGATGATGTACAATCTTTCTTTCATGGTATCACCTATCCTTTGCGCCATATGCCGCCTCGAGAAAAGCTCCTTATCTTGCCCTAGGAAGTACCACGCGGATAGTTTTATTATACCATAACCACTAAATTCAGCCTTCACTTCACGCGCCTTCATTAAGTGCTTAGGTACATATTCTCACTAAGTGTTCATATTATACTATAAGAAACAGCGAGAAACAAATCTGAGCCGGTGGAACTTCAGGCCACACACATCGTTCTACGCCTCGATGCAGCGGCCGCCGCTGGCTTTTTGCAACCGGTTCATAATGGCCAAACCCAACCCTTCCGGCACTACCCCCTCGCTGAGAAGCACGTCGACAGCCTTGTCATCGAAGTACCGCAAAGCCTCGTAAAGATGGGCTGCCATGGCGAAGAGATCCCCCTGTGCCCCGTAAATCGCCGTGAGCGACGGGGGAACGATATCCTCCAGCGCCGCTGCAATCTCCTCACTCACCACCAGCCCCACAGATTTTCCGGCGGCCTGTCGCTTTTCCACTTCCCGACGAAAAGCCGCCGCCAGCCGCGCCTTCTCCCCCATGATAACGGTGAGGGGAGCGCGGGGCGCGTAATGGACGTACTTCATACCGGGGGCACGCGGCGGGGCGTTGGGGGTACTTAGCGCCGGATCGAGATCCGCCGACCCCACCGCCGCCGCGATCATGTCCCGGGTGATCGCCCCCGGGCGCAAAATAACAGCGCGGTCCCCAGTGCAGTCCACAATGGTAGATTCCAGCCCGAACCGGCAAGAACCACCGTCCAAAATGAGGGGCACCCGCCCCGAAAGATCGGCGGCGACGGCGGCGGCTGTGGTGGGGCTGGGGCGTCCCGAGAGGTTGGCGCTGGGGGCAGCCACGGGAACTCCCGCCGCCCCAATGAGGGCGCGGGCAACATCGTTGTCGGGCAGACGCACCCCCACCGTATCGAATCCTCCGGTCACGCTCTCTGGCACCTCCGGCCGTTTCGGCAGGATAAGGGTGATGGGGCCGGGGGCAAAGGCCGCCAACAGCTTTTCTCCCAGAGGTGTCACGACCCGCGCCGCCATCTCCACCATACTCCGATCCGCCGCGTGGAGGATGAGGGGATTGTCCGGCGGCCGCCCCTTCACCTGATATATCCCGGCACAAGCTGAGGCCTCGAGGCCATTTGCCCCGAGGCCGTAAACCGTTTCCGTAGGAAAGGCAACGAGGCCCCCGGCGCGAAGCAGCTCCCCCGCCGCCTCTATATCCGCTGCCTGTGCCGTCACGTCTCTAATCCGAAGGATTGTAGTTTTCATGAAGCCGCCTCCTTCCCGGCGCGTTTCGTCCCCTTGGCGAAGTATCCTGCACTCGGTCATGCTTTTCTGTCCCCGTCCCCTGCGGAAAATCCATGCCCGCCCCCAGCCTCACCCTCGACGCATCGTCACCACCCGGTCAATACCCGCTAAATCCTTGGTGATTTCCACTTCCAGCCAACCGTTGGTACGGGCCAATTCCGAAATAACCACCGCTTCCCCCCGCCCGGCTTCCACGGCCAAAAAACCATCGGGACGCAAAAAGGCCGCCGCCTCCCTCACGAGGCGGCGGTAAAAATCAAGCCCGTCCGCGCCGCCGTCTAAAGCCAGACGCGGTTCTGCCTGCACCTCCGGCGGCAGGGCCGCGATATCCTCTCGGGGAATGTAGGGGGGATTGGATAAAACAGCATCAAAGGTCTGCCCGCGGAGCGGCGCCAAAAGATCTCCCTCATAAAACATCACCCGATCCGTAAAACCAAAGTGATCGGCGTTTTCCCGCGCCACCTTGAGTGCCGCCGCCGAGACGTCCACAGCGGCAGCGGTAAGATCGGGCAGGGCGTGAAGCAGCGACAGGGCGATGGCGCCGCTCCCCGTTCCCACGTCGGCGATCCGCACCCCAGATTTTCCCTGCAAACGCTTTCGCGCCTCGCTGACCAGTGCCTCCGTATCCGGCTGCGGCACCAGTACTGCCGGTGATACCGCGAAGGTGAGCCCCATGAACTCCCGTTCTCCCACGAGATAGGCCACCGGTTCCCGCGCCGCCCGCCGTCGGACGAAGCCCCGATAAGCGGCCAGTTCTTCCGGATCAAGGGGCTGATCATAGTGAACATAGAGATAGATACGCGGCTTTTCTAAAACGTGAGCCAGCAGCACTTCTGCGTCCAGACGGGGCGTTTCGATGCCCTTTTCTCGAAAAAAGCCCTCTGACCATTGCAAGAGCCTGCCGATGGTCCAAATCTTTTCTTCTGCCATGCCGCCCGTCTGCCTCCCCTGGGAAGGGATGCGCCCCTTCCTTTTCTCCCTCGCTGCCGAATGCACCCGGGCCGCGGTCACATCTTTACCCCAGTCACTGCTGCCGCAAGCGCTCCGCCTGATCCGCCGTAATGAGCGCATCTAACAGCTCATCTAATTCTCCGTCCAATACAGCAGACAGTTTGTGGAGCGTCAGCCCCACTCGATGATCCGTCACCCGTCCTTGAGGGAAATTGTAGGTACGAATGCGCTGGCTCCGATCCCCTGATCCCACTTGATGCCGGCGATCCGCCGCCGTCGCCGCCGCCTGCTCTTCCTCGGCCCGCTCCAAGATCCGGGCCCGCAGAACCCGCAGCGCCTGCTCCTTATTTTTGAGCTGGGACTTCTCATCCTGACACTGTACCACAATGCCCGTAGGAAGATGCGTGATCCGCACCGCCGTTTCCGTCCGATTCACGTACTGTCCGCCGGCGCCGTGGGCGCAGTAAGTATCAATGCGAAGCTCCTCCGGTCGGAGATTCACTTCTACCTCCTCCGCTTCGGGCAGCACCGCTACGGTCACTGCCGAGGTGTGAATACGGCCCGAGGATTCCGTTTCCGGCACCCGCTGCACCCGATGGGTTCCCCGCTCGTATTTCAGACGGCTGAAGGCCCCGTATCCCTCCACGGAAAAGGCGATCTCCTTAAAGCCCCCTAATTCCGTAGGATTGGAGTTCAGGAGCGTCGTCCGCCAGCCCCGTTTCTCAGCGTAACGAGTGTACATCCGAAAGAGATCCCCGGCGAAAAGGGCCGCTTCCTCCCCTCCTACGCCCCCGCGTATCTCCACGATGACATTCTTATCGTCATTGGGATCTTTCGGGAGAAGCAGCAGGGGAAATTCTTTCTCCAAGTCAGCCTGCCGTTCTTTGAGTACGCTGATTTCTTCCAGCAGCATCCGACGCAGATCATCTTCCGGCCCTTCGTTGAGAAGTTCCGTATTCTCCGCCAGCTCCGCCATGACATCTTTGTAGGTGCGAAACTTCTCCACCACCGGCAAAAGCTGCGCGTGTTCCCGGCTCACCCGACGCCATCGGGCCACATCGGCCAAAGTATCCGGGTCGCCCAAGAGGGATTCCAGCTCTCGATATTTATCTTCTAACGCCTGCAATTTTTCCCGCACGTCCCCACACTCCATCGTTCTGTCATGGTGCGGCGCTCCGGTTGACACACATCGAGTCCCGGCGGATCCTAGGTTTATCCTATAGCCGCCGCCCCGGGCGCAGGTTCTTCCGCCCCTTCAGGCGCGGCTTCTGCAGTATGCCCCGCCATGCCGTACACCACACCGTCCGCGGGAAGTCCCATCCGTCTTCGCTCTTCCTCCGGCAATACCGCCGCCAAAGAGGCGATAGCCACCTCCACCATCTCGTCCGCCGGAGGATTCGTGGTCAGCTTTTGCAGCCACAATCCCGGCAAAAGCGCCGTATGAAGGAGCGCGTTCTGAGAGCGCCCCGCCAAACGGATGATCTCGTAGGAAATTCCCGCCACCACCGGCAGGAGCAGCACCCGGCTGAGGATCCGAGTAACGAGATCCGGCCAGCCCAAAAAGGCAAAAACCAAGATGCTCACCAGCATGACGATGAGCAAAAATGACGTCCCGCAACGGGGATGAAGCCGGGAGAAGCGCTGCACGTTCTCCACTGTCAGCGGCCCTCCCCCTTCGTAGGCATGGATCGTCTTATGCTCCGCCCCATGATACTGAAATACTCGGTAGATACCCTTCATTCGGGCAATGATGGCCAGATAGCCGAGAAAGATCAGGAGCCGCAGCGCGCCCTCAAAAAGATTCAAGGCCAGCGGGGCCTCTGTCACCTCCCGGAAGAGCCGCGCTGCCCCTGTAGGAATCACCACAAAGAGACCCACGGCCAAAAGGAAGGCAACGGCCACCGTCCCCAAAAGTTCCCGATCGGAAAGGGTATCCTCTTCTTCCCCGGCCATCTTCGCCGAATAAGCCAGCGACTTCATGCCCAGCGTCAGGGATTCCCCCAACACCACGATGCCCCGCAGAAAAGGCTTTTTCAAAAGAGGATAGCGTTCGGCGATGGACGTCACTGCCCGGGCGTCCACGATGATCCGCCCCGAAGGCTCCCGCACCGCTGTCGCTACCTGACCCGCGCCGCGCATCATCACACCCTCAATGACCGCCTGCCCGCCTACCAGCAATGTATCTGCTGCCAACGCAAATTCCTCCTTATCTTCGCATCGATAAATGCCCAAAAACAAATGAAGCAGGGCATTTTCTGCCCTGCCCCTGCGCTTTAGTCCTTGCCGTAACGCTGCTTAAACCGTTCGATGCGGCCGCCCTTCGCCTGACCGCGCTGACGGCCCGTAAAGAACGGATGGCATTTCGAGCAGACATCGACCCGGAGCTCCTTCTTCGTGGAGCCCGTCGTGAACGTGTTACCGCAGCCACAGGTCACCGTCGCTTCAAAGTATTCCGGGTGAATATTCTCTTTCATCATTTTACACCTCGCTTTTCCCCATGGGCAAAACCTTGCCGGGTAAGATACAAGCCCTTTTGATAAGCGCTTGGTTTACCGGCATCCCGCTTGGGGGAACCGGCCCTGTGCATGAAAAACAGACGGCAGCCCGTCCGTTAATAACGTGATTATACCATAACGAAAAGTGCGAGGCAAGCCCCTTCTTTCCCGAAAAAGCGTTGCCCCGCACCCGTATCCCGCTGTCAGAAGAAAATCTCCCCACCGCGATTCTTATCACGCCCGTTATTTCCCCTGGCTGGCCGTACCGAACCACTTCTTATAAATCTTGTCGTACTCGCCGTTTTCCCGCAGTTTCTTGAGCGCGGCATTGACCTCTTTCGCCAGTTCGGGATTCTTCTTCGACATGGCGATGCCGTAATCCTCGGACGTCAATAGCTCATTTAAAGCGCGGACGTCGGTGATACCGCTCTTGGCGATGTAATAGTCGTTCACCGGACGATCATTGACCACGGCATCCACACCGCCGGCCCGAAGCTCCAAGAACGTTTCGGCGGAACTGTTGAACTCCCGGATTTCGACGCCCTCGATTTTCCGGACTTCCTTGGCGCTGGTGGTACCGATCTGGACGGCCACCCGCTTGCCCACGAGATCAGAAAATCTCTGGATTGCCGTATTGTCTTTCTTGACGATGATGGTGAGACCAGACTTATAGTACGGATCCGAGAACTCCACCTTCTGACGCCGTTCGTCGTTGATGCTCATGCCGGCGATGATGACGTCCAAATTGCCGGACTCCATGGCCGGGATGAGGCCGTCGAAATTGATGTTCTGGATGTCGGCCTGATAGCCCATCTCTTTGGCGATAGCGCGGATGAGATCCATATCGAAGCCCTGATATTCCTTGCCGCTGACATCCTGGAATTCAAAGGGGGCAAAGTCCGCATTCGTTCCCACTCGCAGAACCTTCGCCGCGCCGCCGGAAGACGCCGGTGTTTCCGCTTTCTTTCCCGAATCGCCGCAGCCCGCCGCCAAAAGCGAGAAAGACAGGAGAGCTGCCATGCACAGTACAATCCATCGTTTCATCAGAAAACCTCCTCGTAAATAAATGCACAAAGGAGCCCGGACATCATCCGAACTCCTTTGCCGCCACCTATCGCGGGAAACCGCAATCACATCGTCAATCCCGCGACCCGTCGAATCAAAACGTCAGTTAAGCTCCCGGCGTTTGTTGAAACAATCACGGCAATAAACCGGGCGATCATCCTTCGGTTCGAAAGGTACCTGCGTCTCATTGCCACATTCCGCACAGATCACCGTGAACATCTGGCGCGGTTCGCGCTCTCCGCCGTCCCGGGAGCGGCGGCGTTTGTCGCGGCAGTCACGGCAGCGGGCCGGTTCGTTCTCGAAGCCCTTCTCCGCGTAAAATTCCTGTTCCCCTGCGCTGAAGATGAACTCGTTCCCGCAGTCCTTGCATACCAACGTCTTGTCCTCAAATGCCATTCAAAAATCCCCTCACCTTTGTTTGGAGGCGGTATATCCGCCCTCCGCTGCTGCTCTTCGCAGGTGTCGCCCGACGGCTCAAGCCTGCACGTCGACCGTCGTCCCCAGGTTCGGGTCGAGGCTCGCCGGGCCGGTAGCCGCCAAGAGTTCCTCCACGCCTTCTCCCGCCATGTCCATCGCTTTTTTCATCATCGAGAGCTGCAGGCCCTGTTGAGTCTTTGCCTCCGTCAGGCCGACGCTCAGCGACGCGATGCCCATAGTAAGATCCATAACGTTCTCCCCCTCACTCTAAAAACTTCGATACTTCCTATATTATAATGGAAACAGAAGAAAAGTGCAATCTTTATTTCCCTGATTTATTTTCGCCCAACGCCCTATGAAATCACGTTTTTTACCCCTCGCCGCAATACGTCCGCCAAAGTCCCCGGTAGAGATCTTCCATGTCCTTCATGTACGCCGAACCGTCCATGAGACGCGACGAACGCAGCGCCTGGCGGAGATTGGCATGAAATTTCCGGAGGATGGGAAGTGATCGGGCGACACGAAGGGCCTTTTTCACGTACTCCGCGCCGTTTTCCGCCACCAGCTCCGGCAGTCCAGCGTGCTCCAAAATCGTCGCTCCGTAGCGGGACGCGTGGGTCGTTCCCCGCAGGCTGATCACGGGAACGCCCATGACGAGGGCCTCGCAGGTGGTGAGTCCCCCGTTGTAGGGGGTCGTATCGAGAGCAATATCCACATCGGCGTACTGTTCCAGATAATCGGGACTGTAAGGGCGAAGCTCCACCCGCGCCGGATCGATACCGATATCCTGAAGGCGCGATACGACTTCCGCCCGGCCGTCGGGGATGCTGGCAATCTTTCCTTTTATAATGAAGCGAGCCTCCGGCAGCGCCTCTAAGACACCGCGCCAAAGGAGCAGCGTCTCCCGGCTGACTTTGGCGAAATTATTGAAGCTCCCGAAAGTGACAAAGCCATTCTTCACCACGGGAGGTTCCCCACCCACCGGGGGCAGTTCGCCGATAATTTCCGGAGCGTAGCAGAGATGGCAGTAAGGGAGAAGTGCGATCCGCTCCGTAAAGCCGCGCACCGGTTTTCCCGGCGGCAGGCAGGTCATGTCGGACAAGAAGTAATCCATCTCCCGCAGGCCTGTGGTATGGATATCGCCGATGGCCGAGATCTGGATCGGAGCCGGCTTCAACGCCATGACGGGGAGACAGGAGCCTTGGGAATGACCGGAAAAATCCACTAAGATGTCGATCTTATCTTCAAAGATCTGCCGCGCCGTTTCTTTATTCGTAAGCTCGCTCACATCGCGCCACACCGCCGCGAAGCGGCGAAAGCGCCGAGTCACCTTATCCGCTGCCCCCCGCTGGTAACAGTAGACGTTAAAATCCAGTTTGCTGTAATCCCGCAGAAAGGGCGTCAAAAAATGGGCCACCGCGTGCCGGCGAAAATCCGGCGATAAATAGCCGATGCGCAGCTTACGCTTAGGCACACCTTGGGGCCGGGTATGGGGCAGGGTGACCTTCGCGCCAAAAAAAGCGTTGTAGCGTTCCCGTCGAGCGGTGGTATGGCTGTCAGCGGCCCGATAATTCATGAGAAAGAGCCCTTTCCCGTAAAACTCCGCTTTTTTCTCCGTCTCCACCGCACAGGCGCTCAGGGCAAAGCACATCTCTGCCGCCTCTTCCGGCCGGGCCAGCAGATAATACGCGTCCGCCAAAAGGCTCCCCGCCCGCAGCAGAATACTCCTCTCCGCTGGTGAGATCTCGCCCGTTCGTGCCTCTCCCAAATGCCAGAGCCGTTCTAAATATGGCATCCCCTGATACAGAGCGAAATCAGCGACAGCCGCTTCTCCCGCCACTAAAAGCATCCGCCAGTGCTGCGGATCAGCGGACAGCACCCGGGAAATAAAACGCCGGGCCTGATCCTCTTCCCCCAGATAAAGGGAGGCCTGGGCAAAGAGGGCCAGCCCGTCCAAATCATCCAAATCATGGGTCAAGATTTCTCGGGCACAGGCCCGCATGGCCTTGAAATCTCCCGCCGCAAAAAAGCGTTCCGCCGTTTCCAGCCACTCTCTTTTTTTCTCCTGTCCAATCCCCATGACACGCCTCCTTCACTTTCATCACTATTCGCTAAAACCGCGGGAATTTCCTGCCGTTTTGCGATCCGACGGCAAAAGCACGAGCGCTTTTTCCTCTCGTCAAGCGTCTGACCGCGGCCGGGAAAATTATGCCCCAGAGGCATAAGCTAATGAGTGGGAAAAGGTGTAAAACGTTGATTTAACCGGTATTCCCCCCGTTGACTTATGGGGCGGAGGAGATTATAATGAAGGCTGAAATTGAATTGTCTGACAGGGAAATTTTCCCTTTCAGGCAGAGAAAAACATTTTTACGGGAGGGGTTTACGGTATGCGTAAAAAAGGTATGGCTCTGTTGCTCATGCTGGTCATGGCGCTTTCGACGGCGCTCTTCGCGGGCTGCGGCGGTGGGCCGAAGCAGGCGGGAAGCGGCGCGGGATCCGCTTCGGGCAAGCAGAAACTCGTCATCTACACGTCTATGAAGGAAGCCCTGATCAGCGGCATCGTGGAAGGATTCAAGAAGAAGTACCCGGACATTGAGGTGGACTACCAGTCCGCGGGCGCCGGCAAACTGATGGCCAAGATCGCCGCCGAACGCCAGAGCGGCAAAATTTTAGCCGATGTCATCTGGACCAGCGAAGTCCCTGACTTCTACCAGATGAAGAAAGACGGCATTCTTGAGAATTACACGCCCTCAAATTTCAACGAAATCTTAAACCCCTTAGATGACTACGACGGTTCCTTTACGGCGGCCCGCCTGGGTACGCTGGGCATCGTCATCAACACGGACAAGGTGAAAGAACCGCCCACGGCTTGGGAGGATCTGGCAACGAAGCCAGAGTATAAAAACGCCTTCGGCATCGCCGATCCGGCTCTCTCCGGCACTTCCTACATGAGCGTAGCGCTCCTCCAGAAGCAGTTCGGCTGGGAATATTTTAACCGCCTGCACGAAAACGGCACCCGTATCGGCAAGGGGTCCGGCCAAGTCATAGACGATACCTCCGCCGGTGAGCTTTCCGCCTGCCTCGGCGTCGACTACATCACCAACAGCAAGATTGCCAAAGGGGCGCACTTAGCTATGGTGTATCCGCCGGAGCTTCTCATGGTGCCTAGCCCGGTGGCCATCTTCAAAAATTCTTCCAATATCGACGCGGCGAAAAAATTCGTGGACTATCTCCTGAGCCAGGAAGCCCAACAGAAGGTCTCCGACGCCGGTACGGTGCCAGTCAGAACGGACGTGAAGCAGGATCCGAAGTTCCATCTCCCGACGCCCCAGGACGCCTTAAAGAACGGCATCAAAGTCGTCTACACCGAAATTCTTCCTCACAAGGAAGCAACCATCAAGGAATTCACGGAAATCATCGGCAAAAAATAAGCCAGTGACAAATCCGTCAAAAACGACGGGACGGGTTGCCGCCCCGTCGTTTTTCTTGTACCAACACAAAGGAGGTCCCCCATGGACAATATCCGCCTGGACGGCATCGTCAAGGGCTACCCGGATCATCCGGTACTCCGCGACCTGTCCCTTTCCATCAAAAAAGGCGAATGTTTTACCCTCTTAGGCCCCTCGGGCTGCGGCAAGACGGTGCTGCTGCGCCTCATTGCTGGATTTGAGTCGCCGGAAGCAGGGCGCATCTACATCGACGATACCCCCGTCTACGACGCCGCCGACGGCGTGGACGTTCCCCCGGAAAACCGGGGACTGGGCGTGGTGTTTCAGGACTACGCCGTATGGCCCCACATGACGGTTTTCGAAAATATCGCTTACCCCCTAAAGATCGCCAAGCGGCCCAAGGACGAAATCAAGAGCCGGGTGATGGAGATGGTGGACATCGTGGGCATGCACGGCCTCGACCAGCGCCTCCCCTCGGAACTTTCCGGCGGTCAGCAGCAGCGCGTAGCGCTGGCCCGCGCCCTCGTCAGTAAACCCTCCCTCATGCTCCTCGACGAGCCGCTGTCAAACTTGGACGCGAACCTGCGGGAAGAAATGCGCTTTGAAATCAAAGAACTTCAGCGCCAGCTCGGCGTCACTGTCCTCTACGTCACCCACGACCAGGAAATCGGCCTCGCCATCTCCGACCGCGTGGCCATCATGGACGACGCCGGGGTCATTCAGCAGATCGGAACCCCCTGGGAAATCTTTGAAAAGCCTGTCAATCCTTTCGTCTTCAATTTCATGGGCATCGCCAACTTCATCGCTGTCCGCCGGGACGACGGCAATTTCTTCGTGGGCACCGGCACCCAGCTCATCCCTTGGACGGAGAAACCCACGGGGGACGCGGATAAATGGGTGGCGGCCTTCCGTCCCTCCGACGTTGCCATCGCCAAGGGCGGGCCGGGGCTGCGGGGCGTCGTCCGTCGGGCGAATTTCTTAGGGGCCATGATGGACTACCTCATCGAGATTGACGGCACCCACCTTCGCACCAGCATCGAAACCCACCACGCCATCGCCCGGGATCTCATTCTAAAAGCGGGAGACCCCGTCAACGTGGACTTCCTCTCCCTCCACTGGTTTGAAGCCGATAAACTGAAAGGGGTGCTAAGCGAATGAGCGCCGTAAAAGCCAAAGGATCCTTCGGCGTAGCGCAGGTGATCCTGTTCCTGTCCATCGCCATCCTCGTCATCGTCGTGGCGTTTCCCGTCCTCCTGATTCTCTTCAATGCCTTCTGGGTGGAGGATCACTTTAATTTCGAGGGAGCCGTTCAAATTTTGCGGCAGCCGGAAACGTACCAGGCCCTCATCAACTCCCTCATCATCGCCAGCATGTCCACCGTGGGCTCCACCATCGTCGGCACCTTCTTCGCCTGGCTGGTCACCCGAACGGATCTTCCCCACAAGAAATTCATGAAGGGCATGTTCCTCGTCCCCTTCATGCTGCCTTCCTTCATCGGGGCCATGGCGTGGAAGATGCTGCTCTCGCCCAACGCGGGCTTCATCAACCAGTTCTTCGTTCAGAATTTCGGCTTCACCGGCCCCATCTTCAATATTTACAGCTACATAGGCATCAGCGCCGTGGAGGTCATGTACCTCTTTCCCTTCGTCTTCATCCAGGTCTGCGGTGCTTTGGAGCGCATGGATCCGACGCTGGAAGAATCGGCCCGCATCTCTGGGGCGGGGCTCTTCACCATCACGCGGAAGATCACCATTCCCCTGGTACTGCCCTCCATCCTCTCCGGGGCGCTCCTCATCATGCTCTACTCCATGGCCCACTTCGGCACCGTGGCCGTCTTGGGCATTGAGAACGGCATTTACAACATCCCCGTCCTCATCTACGAGCGCATCCACCAGAGCGGCGGTTCCTTTGAATCCATCCGCACCGGCACGGTGCTGGCCACCGTTTTAGTCATCACGGCGGCCTTCATCATCTGGCTCCAGCGGCGGATCTTGGACACGGGGCACTATCAGATCATCGGCGGAAAGAGCTTTCGCCCCATGGAGCTGAAGCTGCGCGGTCTCAAGACGCCCATGATGATCTTCTGCTTCCTCTACATCGGCTTCACCATTCTCCTCCCCACGGCGGTCATCTTCCTGGTGGGCAGTTTGAAAACTTACGGATTGGCGTTCCGCCCGGAGAACCTCTCCTTAGATAATTTCAAATTCATCCTCTTTGACTACGCTGTCACCCGGGACGCCATCTTCAACAGCGTAACGCTTGGCTTCGCGGCGGCCGTCATCACCATGTTTGCCGGGGTCATGATCTCCTATGTCATCGTCAAGATGAAGGTGCGGGGAAAGAGCATTTTAGAGTTTTTGGGGATGCTCCCCTTCTCCGTCCCTGGCTCTGTCATCGCTTTAGGCGTCATTTTAGCCTGGTCGGGACAATTCGGCATCAACCTCTACAACACCGTCTGGATCATCTTGGTGGCCTACATCGCCCGCTACATGGCCTTCTCCCTGAAAGCGAACTCCGCCGCCTTGGAGCAGGTACATGACTCCCTGGTGGAAGCTTCCCGGGCCTGCGGGGCCACCATGTGGCAATCCCTCAAGGACATCGTGCTGCCCTTAGTCAAACCCGGCATGCTCGCGGCGTTCTTCCTCATCTTCCTGCCGGCGCTTCGGGAATTGACGGTGTCCATCATGCTCTACGCGCCCACCACGCGCACCATCGGCGTCGCCATCTACACCCTGAATGAGGACGGCGAGACGGTCATCTCCGCGGCGCTGGCGGGCATCGCCCTCATCATCATCGTCTTAGGGCAGTTCGTCATCAACCATTTCTCGAAAAAGGCAGGTGTGTAAGGCGATGTCTTATGTCCGTTTAGTAAACGTCACGAAGCGCTTCGGCGACGTCACCGCCGTCGATCACTTAAACTATGAAATCGGCAAAGGCGAATGCTTCTCCATGCTGGGCCCCTCAGGCTGCGGCAAGACCACAACGCTCCGCATGGTGGCGGGATTTGAAGATCTCTCCGACGGGGAAGTCTGGGTAGGGGACCGCCTCCTCTCCTCGCCGAAAAAGAACCACTACGTCCCGCCGGAAAAACGCAACTTCGGCATGGTGTTCCAAGCCTTCGCCGTCTGGCCCCACCTCTCCGTCTACGAAAACGTCGCCTTTCCCCTGCGCATCCGAAAATTGGACGATAAGGAGATCGACCAGCGCACCACCGACGCCCTCAAGGCCACGAACCTCCTCAAGGCGAAGGATGAAAGCCCAGATTTTCTCTCCGGCGGCGGCAAGCAGCGGGTAGCCCTGGCCCGGGCGCTGGCCATCAATCCGGACGTTATGCTCCTCGACGAGCCTCTCTCCAGCCTTGATCCCCATCTGCGGGAAGAAATGCGCTTTGAAATCAAGGACTTGCAGGTAAAATACGGTTTCTCCATCATCTACGTCACCCATGACCAATCGGAAGCCATGGCCCTCTCGGACCGCATCTTAGTCATGAAGTTAGGCGTCGTCCAACAGATCGACACCCCGCTGAACATTTACAACCACCCGGCGAACAAGTTCGTCTTCAGCTTCATCGGCCTCTCAAACTTCCTCGCCGCAAGGCAGGCAGACGGCGTCATCACCCTCCCCGAGGGCGGTGCCATCCCGAAGGGCTTCCTCCTCCCGGAGCGTCTCCAAGGAGAAACGAACGTCTCTTTAGCCAGCCGCCCCTCGGAAATCGACTTCACCACCATGGAAGACCCGGAGGGCCTCCACGGCGTCGTCACTCGCAAGGCCTTCCTGGGAGAAATCGTGGACTATCAGATCAAGATCGGCGAACAGTTCATGCGCGTCCAAAAGAGCCGCCGCGACGAGGGGCCCGAGTCCGGCGAAGCCTGCGCTCTTCACCTCCTGCGCCCCTTCTGGTACGCGGAAAACGAGTAAAAATCACCAAACCGTCCATTGGAAACGGCGCCTTGCGGCGCGGCGCATACCTCAAGCATAAAACATTAAAAAAAGAGCCTGCTCCCAAAAAAGAGCGGACTCTTTTTTAATGTTTCACGTGAAACATTTATTTTTTGACTTTTCCCTGACCAGTTCTTTCGCCTCTTTGCCAGTTACATGGTCGATGATCATTACCAACATACAGAGAATTTTCCATTCACGGTTGATCTCCTCGTCGCGATGCGCAGCCGGAACGCCCGGCGCATATTTGACGGCTAATTTTTCTATGGCGGCTCTCTTTTTTTCTCATCGGTGATGACACGAATCCGTCCAAAGACAATCACGCTTCTGAAATACGTCGTATATTTCTCCGATCTGATCGAATCTTGATCAATCACGCAAAAGGACGCCTTGGCCGACCGCCCAATGGCATCGATCTTATGTCCGCTTGTCGCGCTGTGGAAATAGAGTTTCCCCTCGTCATACACATAACTGAGGGGAACCGCATAGGGATACTCCTCGTCGCCCAGGAGCGCCAGCACGCCGGAAGTTCCCCTGTGTAAAATCTCCGCAACTTCCGACGCCGACAGCGCCTGTCTTTTTCTTCTCATTTCGCGAAACACGATTAGAAGCCCTCCATAAAAATAATGCTTATTTTCGCTCTTCCTATGGCCTATGGGAGCAAAAATAAGCGTTTCCTATCAGAAACATATTCTCGGCGAGAATACCACGTATAGCCCATTCCGTCAATACAGTTTTGACTTTTCCCCTTTCGCCGTATTTACCCCGCCTCGTTTGCGTGGTATGATACTACAATAGGACAGGCAAAAGGAGGACGCGCGCGTCATGGAGAAAAAATCTTTCTATATAACTACCCCCATCTACTATCCCAGCGCTCAGCTGCACATCGGCCACGCTTACTGTACCACCGTCGCCGATACCATCGCCCGTTTTAAGCGGCTGGCGGGATACGATGTCTTTTTTCTTACCGGCAGTGATGAACACGGGCAGAAAATTCAGCGCTCCGCGGCAGAAAAAGGCGTCACCCCTCTCCAGTATGTGGATCCCATCGTCGCCGGATTCCAAAAGCTCTGGCAGCGCCTCGCCATCAGCAACGACGACTTCATCCGCACCACCGAAGATCGCCACGTAAAGGTCGTGCAGGAGATCTTCCGGCGCATTTACGAAAAAGGGGACATCTATAAAGGGGAATACAAGGGCCTTTACTGTACCCCCTGCGAAGCCTACTGGACCGAACATCAGCTGAAAGACGGCCAATGCCCTGACTGCGGCCGACCGGTGGAAGAAGTAGCCGAAGAGGCCTATTTCTTCAAGATGTCCCACTACGCCGACCAGCTGCTGTCTCATATCGAAAGCCATCCGGACTTTATTCAACCCACATCCCGGAGAAACGAGATGATCAATTTCATCCGTCAGGGCCTCGACGACCTCTGTATTTCCCGCACTTCCTTCGACTGGGGCATCCCCGTCCCCACGGACAAAAAACATGTCATCTACGTCTGGTTTGACGCCCTGACGAATTATCTGACCCCGGTGGGATTTCTCTCTGATCCAGAGAAATTCCACCGTTACTGGCCCGCCGATCTGCACCTGGTAGGCAAAGAGATCGTCCGCTTCCATTCCATCATCTGGCCCGCCATCCTCATGGCCCTCGACCTGCCGCTCCCAAAACAAATTTATGGGCACGGCTGGCTCATCGTGAACGGCGACAAGATGTCGAAATCCAAGGGAAACGTGGTGGATCCGAACCTTCTCATCGATGAATTCGGCGCTGACGCCATCCGCTATTTCCTCCTGCGGGAAATTAATTTAGGACAGGACGGCAATTTCTCCCGCGACGCCCTCATCAGCCGCATCAACGCTGATTTAGCCAATGATTTGGGCAATCTTCTCCACCGCACCCTGAACATGATCGAAAAATTTCAAGGGGGCATCATCGAGGGCTCAGCATCCAAACGCCCCGTAGACGAGGCACTGGTCACCGACGCCATGGATACAGTGAGGGCCTACGAAGAAGAAATGGAAAAGCTGGCGCTGACCCCGGCCATCAAGACGGTCTGGGCGTTTATCGGCCGCGCCAATAAATACATCGACGAAACGGCTCCCTGGGCTCTCGCCAAGGATCCGTCGAAAAAAGCGGAACTGGCCGCCGTTCTTTACCATTTAGCGGAGAGCCTGCGGATCATCAGCGGACTCATCTCCCCCTTCCTGCCCCAGACCGCGCCGAAGATCCGACAGCAGTTAGGCTGCGTTGACGCTTTAGCCGCACCGTCCTTGGACGATCTCAAAATCTGGGGACGGCTCCCCGCCGGGCAGAAAATCGGCGCCGCCGAGCCGCTTTTCCCCCGCATCGAAACCGAAGAAGGAAGCACCGCCCCCACGCCCCCAGCGGCGAAACTGCACGCGCCCCAGACCAAAAAAACCGTCGCCGAGTCAGCGGAAATCACCATCGACGAATTCAGCAAGATCCATCTCCGGGTGGTGAAGATCCTCAGCGCGGAAAAAGTGCCCGAAACGGATAAGCTCTTAAAACTCCGGGTAGATTTAGGCAGCGAAGAGCGGGAAATCGTCTCCGGCATCTCTCAGCACTACACCCCCGAGCAGCTCATCGGCAAGACGGTAGTCATGGTGGTCAACCTAAAGCCTACGAAGATTCGGGGCATCCTCTCCCAGGGCATGGTGCTGGCCGCTTCCCAGGGCGATCAGCTGAAGCTCTTGGGCGTGGATATGCCGGTGGGCAGTCAAATCCGCTGACAAGGAAAGATATTTTCTTCGCTCTGTCAAAAACCTCCCGCAGGAGCCAACCCTCCTGCGGATTTTCTATCCGGCTTACCAAGGGTAAGAAGACTGTCTTTTCCGCGTGTTTTCCTCCGCGCCGTTCTTCCTCCAGTAGACAGATTCCCTGAGTTTCATACGAAAGGAGCCTTTTATGCCTGACGAACGCTCTTCTTGTTTCCTCGTAGATACCCACGCCCACATTGACGGACCGGAATTTGACGCTGACCGCCATGAGGCAATCGCGCGTGCCGCCGCAAGCGGCGTCCGCTATATCGTCAATTTCGGCGATGACATGGCGTCCTCCGCCCGAAGCGTGGCTCTATCCGAGGCGGAAGATGCCGTCTTCTGCGGCGTCGGCATCCATCCCAATAACGCCGTCTCCCTGACCGAAGAGGAGGAAGAGAGGCTGGCCCAATGGTCGAAACATCCCAAAGTCATCGCCATCGGCGAAATCGGCCTCGACTATTACTGGGAAAAAGATCAGGAACAGCGCGCCCTCCAGCGGCATTGCTTCATCCGCCAACTGGACCTCGCCCGCCAGCTTCACCTTCCCGTCTGTATCCACGACCGGGAGGCCCACGGCGATCTCCTGGCCATCCTGAAAAAAGAAGGGCGAGAAAATACCGGCGTCATCCACTGTTTTTCCGGCAGTTTTGAAATGGCCCGGGAACTTTTGCGCTTGGGCTGGTACTTAGGCGTCGACGGCCCCGTCACTTACAAAAACGCTGCCAAGCTCCCAGACATCGTCCGCCGACTGCCTGCTGACCGGATTCTCCTGGAGACGGACAGTCCCTATCTTTCTCCCCGCCCGTATCGTGGCAAACGAAATGAGCCGGCTTTCGTTAGAAATACTGCTGAATTTGTAGCGAGTCTTCGTAGCGTGTCGTTCGTCACTTTAGCTAAGCAGACCACCACCAACGCCCGCCTCCTTTACGACCTTTTCTGAAAACAAAATTAGTAAAAAGTGGTAGACAACTTCGAAAAAAAGCGGTCTACCACTTTTCTTTTCCCATTTTTCAGCCAAAAATCAGACGAAAGTGGGAAACTCCTATTCAGCTAATTTGACACTCATATTGACGAGGTGTATAATAAGCATATCTCATTGGCTCGTCGTGCGCGCTCCGTGTACACGACGGCAAAGGCGGGAGAACGGTCGGGGTACAGGATACCTCCTGAGAAGAACGTAACAGCCCTTTCCCGCTTTTTCGCATAGGCAAGGAGGATTTGAATGAAATTGCACCAACCGGGAAAAACCTTTTTTAAGAGCAGGGGCTTTCTATGTATACTGCTGGCGGTGGTCATGCTCCTCACCGCCGGATTTATCAGCGTCAAACGAATCACCATCACGGCCGACGGCCACACGCAGGAAATCACCACCACGGCCACCCGGGTGGATCGTATCCTCCATGAGGCGGGGATTCACTTAGACGACAAGGATGAATTCCGCCTCTCCACGCCGAAAATTGTCGATCATACGGAAATCCGCGTCTGTCGGGCCGTCGTGATCACCCTCTTTGCGGATGGACACGAGCGGACACTGAAAACAGCCAAAGAAACCGTCGGGGAGCTCATGAATGACTTAGGTTATTCCGCCGATGTCTATCAGGCATCTCCCGGCACGGACGCCCCCATCGTCAAAGGGATGGAGCTTCATCTCCGAAAACACGATGAGGCCGCCGCGGAAATCAAGGAAGCCAAGATGGCCGCGGAACGCGAAGCCGCCCTCGGCCCGAATGTTGTCTACACACCTCAGGGACCGCTCACTTACGCCTATGTTTTAGAGATGGAAGCCAGCGCTTACCTGCCGTCTGACGGCGGCGGCGCCGGCGTCACCGCCAGCGGTCTCCCGGCGGGCCACGGCGTCGTTGCCGTGGATCCCGACATCATTCCCCTCGGGACCAAAGTCTTTGTTCCTGGCTACGGCGTAGCCATCGCCGCCGACACCGGCGGTATCATTGAAGGGCACATGATCGATCTATGCATGGATGATTATGGCGACGCTATCGCCTTCGGCCGTCGGGATATTGAGGTGTATATCTTAGCCTGACGCCATGTAACAGCCATATCAAAAGCCACGCCGCTCTGCCTTGCGCCGGAGCGGTTTTCTTTTATCTGCCCCGCCGGCAACGCGCCCGGCTTCTTCTTTTCGAAACCACCTGAGGCATGGGCCTTTTTCTCATTTTATTTTTAATTTTATTTTAGTATAATGGCGATGAGTGTAAAAACGCCTCCCATGCATTGGGACCATCGAGCCGATACGGCGCGATGGAACTCGAAGAGGCGGAAAAAGGAGCCGGAAATCATGGAAGCAGCTATGGCAAAAGATCTTGCCAAAGCCTTCGTACGGGGTTTTTATCTTCAGGGAACCATCTACAACCTCATCCATACTGACGCCACAGATGCCAACATTATCAGTTTCACGCCCCAGGCCTCCCAATTCGCCCGGGGAAGGGATGCCGTTGTCAAAGCCCTGCAAAAAGAATACAATCACATCGCGCCCTGCCGCCTCTTCCGCGCCCGCTTTCATCCGCGCCTTGAGGGGCAGGAATTTTCCGTTGCCTGCCTTTTGGTGCTGCGCCCAGCTCATGGCTCCTCTCTGATCCTTCATCGTCTCACGCTGATGTACCGCCTGACGGACGAGGGCCGGCCGAGCCTGCGCGGGATCCACCTCCTCCGCAGCCCGCACCACGAATCAACCTATCGGATGGTCTCCTCCCGTATGCTCAGCGCCATTATGGCCCGGGATCGCGTCACCACGGGCCCGCAGGAAGAACCTCTGGTACCGCCTTTCACGCAGCTGGCCTTCATTACCTATCACATGACCGAGGACAGCCTCATGCTCACCGAGTATTCTGACGACCTCTGGCGGATGCTGGGTTACGATTCCGCGGCGGCCTTTAAGGATGAAGTCGGCACCAACCTCATGAGCCTTCTCCCCGCCAGCGAGCGCACCGCGATTTTTACATCCATCACGCGGCAGCTCCGCCAGCGAAAAGTCTATCAGGTGGAGTATTCCATCCGCCATACCGACGGCCACCGCCTGCACATCATTGAATACGGCGGTCAATCCCTGTTTCATCCGGCGGAAAAACGCCTTTTCCATGCCGTTCTCCTCGATATCACTCCCCTCCGAGAAGCCAGTGACGCCCTGATGTACCAAGTCTCCTACGACAGTCTCACAGGGCTTTTCAATCAGGCCACCTTCTGCCAGCAGGTGCAGGAAATTCTCGACGGTCATCCCGGCAAACCCTTTGAAATCATGGCGTTGGATATCGCCCGCTTCAAAGTCATCAACGATCTGTTCGGAGAAGATACCGGCGATCGGATCCTCCGTTATCTGTCCGATTTCTTCAAGGAAACGAATCTTCCCCAAAGCGTTTTCGGACGCCTGCACTCCGACATCTTCCTCCTCTTTTATCCGGCCCAAAACCGCAATCGGGAGCGCTTTATCAAGACCCTTAAAGTGCTGGCCGCCAGCTTCACCCTCGGCTATCGTATTACGCTGCGCTTTGGCGTCTACGTCGTGGGTGATCAGCGTCAGTCCGAATCCCGCCTGCCGGTAACCACCATGATCGACCGAGCCGTCATGGCTCTATCCAAGACAAGACGCAGCGGTATCTTAGACTGTGCCGAATACAGCGAGTCCATGCGTCGCAAGATTGTAACGGAACAATCCATCACCAACGAAATGAACGAAGCGCTGGCCAACCGCCACTTCGTCATCTACCTCCAGCCAAAATACGACGCCGCCACGGAAACCATCGTCGGAGCCGAAGCTTTGGTGCGCTGGCTCCACCCGCGGCAAGGCATGATCCCGCCTGCGGACTTTATCCCGGTCTTTGAACATAACGGCTTCATCTTCCAACTTGACCAATACGTCTGGGAAGAGACCTGCCGCCTCCTGCGCCGCTGGCTGGACGAAGGGAAGAAACCGCTGCCCATCTCGGTGAATGTCTCCCGAATTGATTTTTACAGTCCTCGATTGGTCAGTATCCTGAACATGTTGGTCAAGAAATATAGCCTTCCGCCCCATCTTTTAGAATTGGAACTCACAGAGAGCGCCTACACCGACAATCCCCAGCAGATCATCGCCGTGACGAAAGAACTGCAAAAAAATGGCTTCCGAATCCTGATGGACGATTTCGGCAGCGGGTACTCCTCCCTGAACATGCTTAAGGATCTACCCGTAGACGTCCTTAAAATTGACCTCAAATTTCTCGATCAGCAGGGCACCACCGGACGAGGCGGCAACATCTTAAACTCCATCGTCCGCATGGCTAAATGGATGCGCATGCCCGTCATCGTGGAAGGGGTCGAAACCCGGGAACAAGTCAATTTCCTGCGAACCATCGGCTGTGACTGCATCCAAGGGTTCTTCTTCGCCCAGCCCATGCCCGTCGCGGATTATGAACGGCTTATGAGCCGCCAGGAGAACCACGTCGTCACGTCGGGCCTGGTCGAAGCCAACTGGCCGGACATCAAGGACTTTGACGAGCTTTTAGATCCCAGCACCAACTTTAATCATCTCTTCACCGGCATCATCGGCGGCATCGCCCTCTACGAATTTGCCAACGGGCAGTTAGAAGGCCTGCGGGCCAGCGAAAATTTCTTCCGCCTCCTGCATGGCTCCCCCGGCGACGTCCTCAGCCACGCCCGTCAGGTCCTCGATTACATCACGGAAGAGGATCGCCCGCGTCTCTTAGACGCCATTGAGCGGGCCAGAGCTGATCATCGGGCCGCCGAGTGTATGATCCGCCGCCGTATTTTGGACGGCAAAGTTCTGTGGATGCGAGCCCGGTGCAGCGTCATTCTAGACAGCCCCGACAGGCTTCTCCTGTTCATCTCCTGGGAAGACGTTTCCGAGCAGTATGATCTCCCCATCCAGCTTCAGCAGCTCATCGATACCATCCCCTGCGGCTTCATGATCGGGGAAGTGAAAGACGGCGCCATCACCATCGACTTCACCAACCGCCGCCTCTACGAAATGTACGGCCTGCCGCCCGACGACGTATTGCGTCGCCGCGTGCGCCCTCTGCCCGCTCTCATCGGGGAGGAAATGACCGAGCATTTTCTGCCTCACATTTACGCGGCGCTCAAACGGCCCGCTCCCTACATCGTAGAATATCCCCATCAGGGCCCCAATGGCAAACTGTGCCGCTTCCGTGCCCTCATGCACGTCACCCAACGTCAGGACGGCTCCATCGCCGGCTACGCCAACGTCTATGACATCACCGACGAGCCCCCATCCCCCCACGCCCTGAATCTCACCGATCCGCCGTTGCCACCGGCCCCGGAGAAAGGCACGAAAAAAAGGCCATCGAAAAACGGCCAAGGAAAAAGGAAACCCGCTTTGTGAGCGGATTTCCTTTTTCTTTTCTGACCCTAAAAGTCGAAGTTCCCGACGGCGCAGCCAACAAAATCCATATTTTTAACGTCATCACCACCATTAAGCGGTCAACGAGTTTTATCCTTTATCCCTTTTCCATATAAAGCGATGTGCCGTTGACCTCCGCTTCATGGATACGGTCCTTGAGGCGTTGGATGTTCGCTTCGTGAAGGGTGATGGCGTAGCGGATGCGCTTTTTTTCCTCCTCCGTAAAATCACCGGTGTCATAGGCGTGACGAATGCGTCCCAAGCGTTCCTCCACGTCCCGCAGCTCGTCCGCCATCAGCTTCTCGTCTAAGAGCGCCAGGCCGTAAACGGAACGCATATTGTCCCGCACTGCCTTGGCGTAGCCGTCCTCGGAGGATTCCTTCTCCAAATACTTCGCCACGTGATAAATGATATCGAAAGGATTCTCCGCGCTGTGGATCATGCCCATGATATCCATTTTTATGGTCTGCTCCCGCCCGTGGGGTACGGTCACATCCCTCTGTTTCTCTCCCATGGTGTTCAACTCCTCTGCCGCTTAGTATAGCAGATGGCGGCATGCAACGCAAAGACGACTTTCACACCTTGTTCAGCAGGCGCGAAAGCCGTCTGTCGTCCTTCAATATTTGTCGTGATTGTAAACGTCCCAGTCTTTCATTTTTTTCAATTCGTCGATACTGTAACGAATTGCCTTTAAGAGCTGAGGCTTCTCCTTGGGCAGCGTCGCCTTCAAGGGAACGTAATTGGAGATGTGATTGCTGCGGAAGAGGCAATGCTCCGTTTCCGGCAGATCAAGATGCTCGATGATCAAATAAAGTTCTTCCATCAAACCGGCGGGCGGCAGGGGATGAAACTCGCCGCGCTCAAACTGCTCCTTGAGTTCGCTGCCGCGGTAGAGCATGAGACTGATGGCCCCTAAGTACGTGGGGCGGATCGCCGACAGCGCGGCGGCCGTAGCCAGCGCGTGGCGCTTTGAGCCTTCCCGCCCGGCGATGCCCAAGATCACCATGACGGAAAGCTCCATCCCTGCCGCGATGGCCCGCTGCCCCACCTCAACGGACTGGGGCCCGTCCACCCCCTTCTTGATCTCTTTAAGCGTCTCGGTATCGCCGCTCTCCATGCCGTAATAGAGGAGCTTCAGCCCAGCCTCTTGGAGCTGCCGCAGTTCTTCGGGGGATTTACGCAGAATATCTTTCGGCGCCGCGTAGGAGGAGGCCCGCTCGAAATTTGGGAACAACCGCCGCAGCGTCGCCAAAACCTTGAGCAGCCGTTCCGTAGAGAGGACCAAAGCGTCCCCATCCGCTAAAAAGACACGCCGTACCCCCGCGCCGTTATAACTGTGCGCCAGCATGATCTGCCGTTCAATCTCTTCGTCCGTCAGCACCTGGAAGGGAACGCCGCGATACATGTTGCAGTAAGTACATTTATTATGCGCGCAGCCGCGGGTCAGCCGCAGGATAAAACTGTAAGCCTCGCTGGGCGGGCGAAATACCGGGGAATCATAATCATCAAAATACATTATCGTTCGTCCTTTCTCGATAAATATATTTTATTATATCACGCCCCGGTCATTTTGCAAAGCCCTATTTTATTTTTGCCTTCGTTCCTTTTTAAGAGAGCGCTGACCCGCCGCGATCGGCGTTATGCATCTCAAAAACTTCGAGGCAGGAAGATTTCTGACGCGCCTCCAGCACCGTCTCAAAGGGAATCGGTGTTAATCCTTCACGGAGAAATTTCTCGTATATCGAGATCTGCCCATTGATCTCCCACTCGGAAAGACCCAGCTTTTCTGCCTGCGCTCTGAATTCTGCCGTCGTCATGTCCATCGACTCCTCACCTGATAAAGTCGCGGCCTCATTCGGCCGCGCGCCCCAAGGCGCCCGTTCCTTCCTTCGGAAAAACCGTCTCCTTGGATATCTTTCATTACTGGATTTATTCGCTGCCCGGCAGAATTTTCCTGCCTTCCAAAAATCCCTTGCCCGTTCATACCGTACATGGTATAGTATTATTAAAAATATCCCTACGGAGTGTGACCATCATGGCAAGAACCCCTATCCTAAAATCTCCTACGCTTACCCAGGTACGCGCACAGGACATTGCCCATCGCTGCGGCTCAAATATGCGGACCGCCCTACGAGAGACATCAACCCTCCTCCAAGCCATGGAGGAGGATCTTGACAGTGCCAGCCTCATCCGACGCGAGCGCGTGATCACGCAGGCGCAGGAAATCAAGGCCATTCTGTCTTACGCCATCGCCCAATATCTTCAGACCCATCCCGATGTGACGGCTTACCGTCAGTTCAAAATCACCCTTTCCCAAAAAGCCCGCAGCCTACACCGCTATCAGCTGAAGTATGACAGCCGCAGGGATGATGACCCGGAAAAGAAGAAATTTGCCGCCAAAATCCGCAGCAAGGAAGCCAAATTGATTCTCCTGCGCCAAAAACAGGCAGAGATGGAAGAAAACCGAGCCTAACAAGCACACAAAGAAAGCCTGCCGTAACGTCGTCTCCATCAGGAAACGCGTGCCCCGCAGGCTTTTTCTATTTTATTCCCCTACCGCCCGCTTAGCTTCCATACGGGTCCCACATTCGCCGCAGAAGATATGCTCTTTCGCATAGTACGTGCCGCATTGTGGACAAAAACGATACTCTGTCACCATTGGTTCGAGCGTAAGTCCGCATTCACCGCAGAAAGTATGCGTCTCTTCATAACGCCGACCGCATTTAGGGCAACTTTTCATCATGCAATCCCTCCGTGAAAACGGGGCCCGCCGCGTTCAAAGGAACGCGGGCCTCCTTTTTTGTCGTACTCTTATTCCTTCTTCCCCTGCATGGTCTTTCCACGTGTCCCTTCGCGAGGGGTTGATCTTATCCGGCGCCCCGCCGGAACTACCGCTTCGCCACGCGGCGCAAAGGTGCCGCCGGTCTTATCCTCATACGCCACGTTCACCGTTGGTCTGGGTTCGACCGTCCTTGAGAACCGCCGCGTTGTCCCGATCTGTCATCTGCTTACAAGAATATCATACATCCCATACATGAACGCGCTCCGCTTCGTATCCAGGGGCAAGCCGGACACTGCCCTCTCTCCTTGAATCTATCGGCACCTTTCCCAACATCTGCCGCACGGCATCCGCCGGATCGTTCATGAGTTTATCAAAACTGACGCCGCGAAAAACCATGAGGACGCCCAGAATAAACACGATGATCAGCAATAAGCGCAGCAGGCAACCGACTAATGTGCCGGACCTTGCCGCCGGTACTGCCGCGGCCGCTGCCCTCTTTTCTTCCTCCGACAAGGATGCGGCGGAAACATCCGATGCTGCAGTCGTGGCAGACACACCGGATGCCGAGGCCGAACCAGCCGCTGCGGGCGCATCTCCTTTCGTCTCGTCGGCGGTCGCCGCGGCATTTGGCGATTTTAGGGACGATAGGCCGTCCCCGGCCGGCGCATGTTCGGCAGCCGTTTTGGCGATTTTAGGGGCTTCTTCTGCCGCCGGGCTGTCCACGTCAGTCCCCTCGGTTCCCGCCGCAACCGTCGTGATCGCCGCCGCTTTCACAATCGGAGACGCCGTTCCCTCCTCCGTCGTCTCCTCCGCCCGCGCTGACGGTTCCGCCGCCGGCACTTCTTTTCGCAGGACAGCCGCCTGTAGCGGCTTAAAATCCAATGCCTTATCCTCGGCCGACGCTTCCCGCACTTCGTCCGAAGCCGAAGGCCGTTCCTCCGTTTCGAGAGTATCCGGAGGTTCCAGCACCAGCTTGGGATTTAACGGCCGTATTCCCAGCGGCGCGCCGCAATACGTGCAAAATCTTAAGACCTCGTCCAGTTTCTTACCGCAATGGGTGCAAAATTTCTGCATCATATCATCTCCTTCACACACCGTCGACTGTCGCTATCTATCATGATAATATCATTTCCCCCTCGCGGGGAAAATCCTGGCCCGCTTTACTTTTGCAATACCGCCAGAGCGCTGCCGACCAGACGCTCATCGCCGTCCGAAGGACTGTTCACAATGACGCCCCCTACCACCATTTCACTGGAACCGCCGCCGTCGAAGTTCACGGCTTCCTTTGCGCCGAATTTGAGCAGAAGTTCAGCGAATTCCTCTAAGGTACAGCCGATAGAGGAAGCCTGCCGGCCGTCGGCCACCGCCAAAAGAAGGTGCCGATTGGAAAGAACGGCCACTCCCGTGCGGGGCGCCCGCCCCACGGCAATATCCGCCGGGAACTGCTCCTCTTTGGCGTTCACCGCGACCCGGCCCCCTTTGACCAACGTCGGCCCTGCCCCGATGATATTGGGAACGTTGATCCACTGCGGCCCGAAATCCTCGGTAAGCGTCACCGTGTCCCCCACTTTCACCCGGGCAAAGGCGTCTTTGGAGGCGCCGTGCAGAGAAATAACGTACCCGTCGGCGGGGATGGGCGAGTTGGCCGGGCGGATAGCCGTCACTTTGCCCCCCCGGACAATAAACTCCCGGCCGAATTCATTCGTTCCCGTCGTGGCCGCGAAAAGATGGTTGTATAGAACAAGCGCGTCTTCCCCCCGGGCGATATTGACCCCGGAAACACCACGGGATACCTTGCCAATCCGCACCGTTGCGTTATAGTAAACAGGCGCCACAAAAGCCGCCCCGCCAGGGCGGAGGCCCAGGGCACTGCGCGTAAAATAGGTCGTACCCGCCAATTCCCCGTCCAAGCGCAAAACACCTAAAATCTCACCAGTGGTATCAAAATAATTGGCATTGATCGCTGCCATAGCCCCAAGATCGTCGGATATATTGCTTACCGTGGCCCGGCCCCGCACCTGCCCGTTGCCCAAGGCCGGGACTAAATCGTACCGCAGCGGATCAACGTCCAAGAGGTAAGCCGTCAACAGCCCTCGCCCGTCCCGACGCACATATTTCGTCAGCACCAGTCCCGGCGCCTTGACTTCATCGGTGCGGATCTCATAATTCTTCTGAAAATTGATGTAGATCCGCTCGGGTTTATGAAGCGTCTTGATCTCGTAGGCAACCGGCTCCGCCAAATCGATGACGACCCGCAGGTTCTTCCCGGCTTTCTCATAGGACACGCGGCGAATCACTTCCCCACGCGTCGCCGGCTTGATCCGCGCCCCATCGGAAAGGCCGGTAAATTCGATGACGATCTGCTTACCGTCCGCCGAAGTTTGCGCTTTATACGCCGGCAGGGCGGACATTTCAAAGACGATGCGTTCCCGCTCGACGCCGCTTCCGAAGCGAACGGCGGTAAGCTGCGCCGCTAAAGCCGCGGCCTGCCAGAAAAACAGGAAAGCCAGCGCCAAAAGGGCAGATCGCCCACTCAGTCTCTTGATACCAAGCAAAGTATCAGACTCCTTTTGCTGCACCGTCGAAAATGACGGCGAAAATTCTTCTCTCTAAGGATACCGGCCTAATCTGAAAAGGCGGCGAAAACATATCGTGATCCGTCCCCTGCTAAAAGGCGGAATTTTTCCTCCTCATGCAAAAAGAGCTTCTCTTTAGCGCGTCTCACCCTTTCCGGTGTACCGCTCCAAAGAAAAGCTCTCACATAATCTTAATAACAGAAGACGTTTCGCCTTACGGTTTCTCCGTCACTGAGGCCCCCGGCAAAGCGGATTTTTCCGCTAATACCTGGGGTTCCAGCTGCTGATAGAGAACGTCGGCCAAGCCGATACCGCCCGTCTTGGCGGCTTCCTCCATCATGGCGCTGTCCAGCATAGACTGCCAGATGTCATGGGCATTATCGTCGCCGAAAAGTTGATTCTTCGGCACGGTATTGCGCATCTCTTTGTACATGATGCCGAGCAGCATGGCCTCAAAACCCTCGCAGGCGTCTTTCAAGCGTTTTCGCAGCTGCGCCCGCGCCTTATCCCCCGCCGCCGCAGGATCAACGGCCGCCGATCCCGCGGGAGAAACACCCCCCGACGGCACGTTCTCACTGGCCGCTGGCTTTTCTGCCATCTCGGCTTTCTGCCGCAATTCCCGCAGCATATCCTCAAAGCGCGCTTCCTGCGCCCTGGCCTGCGCCGCGTTGTAAGCGGTATTTCCCGAAGCCGCCGACCCGGCTGCCATGCCTATGAGATTCATCCCATTCACAGTATTCATCATCTGCTCACCCGCTCGTTTTTCTCTCTGGCAATCTTACCTCGAAGGCAATGCTGCCAAATTTCCCCTTAAATGATCTCCAACTCAGCGTGTAAAGCGCCTGATGCCTTAATGGCCTGCAAAATGGAGATGATATCCCGGGGAGTCGCCCCCACGGCATTCAGCGCCCCCACAATATCGCTCACATCCGCCGTAGCGGGCAGCACGATACTGTGTGCCTTATCCTCCTCGACCTCCACGTCGTCATTTTTCGTCACGACCGTGGTACCGTAGCTAAAGGGGGCCGGCTGCGACGCCGCTTCTTCCTGCGTCACGCGAATGGACAGCCCGCCTTGGGTGATGGCCACATTATCCACGGACACATCGCCGCCCATAACAATGGTACCCGTGCGTTCGTTCACCACGACCCGGGCGATATTGTCCGGCATCACCGGCAGCTCTTCCACCCCGGCGATAAAGCCCACCACATTATTTCGATAATATGGCGGCAGCGATACGTCCACCCGCCCAGGGTTGGCCGCCCGGGCCACGTTGCCAAAGCGCATGTTGATCGTCTGAGCGATGCGATCAGCCGTAGTAAAATCAGGGTTGGCGAGGGATAACGAAATCATCCCGTCCGTCCCCAAATCATCTTCCACCGTCTTTTCCACGATAGCACCATTCGGTGTCGTTCCAACCGTCGGAAAATTCTTCTGCTGATTGCCGCCGCCGTTTCCGGCTGTAAAGCCTCCCGTAGAAACCGCACCTTGGGCTACCGCATAAACCTGTCCATTCCCGGCCTGAAGCGGCGTCTGGATGAGGGTCCCCCCCTGAATACTCTTAGCATCGCCCATGGATGACACCGTCACGTCGATGGTATCACCCTCTCGGACAAAGGGAGGCAGCGTCGCCGTGACAACCACCGCCGCCACGTTCTTCGTCTTAAGCGCCGCCTGATTGACCGTTACCCCGAACTGCCGCAGCATATTCGCCACAGACTGCAGAGTCTCCAGCGTTTTATTCGAGTCCCCCGTCCCGTTGAGGCCCACCACCAGCCCGTAGCCTACCAACTGGTTGGAGCGCACCCCCTGTACCTTGGCGATATCCTTAAGCCGCGTGACCGCCGAATCGGCAAAGGCCGTTGTAAACGTCAACAGGCAGCAAAGCGCCATGAAGAGCGCCGTAATCCGTTTCATGAACCCACCCCCGCCTCAGAAGAGGAAATTGAAGATCTGCGTCAGAATACCCTGCCGCTGTTTCGCGTTAATGGGGCCTTTGCCGTCGAAGTGAATGGTGGCGTCAGCCACTTGAGTAGACGGCACCGTATTGGCGTAAGACACATCGTCCCGACGGACGACCCCCCGCAGGGTGATCTTATGTTCGTTGTTATTCTGCCAGATGGACTGCGTTCCTTCCACCACCATATTGCCGTTGGGTAAAACTTCGGTGACGGTGACCGTCACGCGGCCCGTAGCCCGATTCGTATTCGTCGCGGAACCGTTCGCCTTGAAGCTGTCCGATCCGCTGGCCGACGCCGCCGCCAGAAAGCCGAAGATTCCCACGCCGGCGTTCAGGCTCGTCTGTCCCGACTTAGAATTATTCGACGCTTTCGTCATGGAAGCCGTCGTCGTCTCACTGATCACAATGGTGAGAATATCGCCCACATTGCGCGCCTTATGATCAGCAAACAGCATGCTCTCGCCGCCGACACTGTCTGCCCAGAGAGACTGCGCCACCGCCGGAGCCGCCGCGCTGGAAAGAACCACCGCGCAAAGCCCCGCCGCCAATCGTTTCTGCCATTTTTTCTTCATGTTCATCACCTGCTCTGCCGAGAAAGCACGTCGCCTGTCCCTCTGCGGGATTTACCGCCGCCCGTGCGTCAATTCCACACTTCCACTGTACCGGCGTCAATCACGCGCGCCCGAATGATTTTGCGCGACGTCGAATTTCGAACCCGGATGGACTCGCCTTCCCGGCCGGATCCCAAGGCCACGCCCTCCATCTTAACCTCGACGCCGTTCACGTGCGCTACGATGACGACGATATCGCCGCCTTTGATAATCTGCGGTTTTTTGGCCATCGTACGCAAAATCGGCTGTCCAGGACTGAGCCGTCGGCTGCTGACCAACCCCACAACTTCGGCCGGATCCGTATAATACTTATCGCCGCTGGCGCCGATTTCCTGCTCCTCTACCCGCAGATCCCCCGCCGTAAGGGTCTGCCGTGCCTGAATGCCACGCGCCGCCACCACGATGCTGTCAAACAGATGAATGCGGAACTGGCACGTCAGCTTTCGAAATGGCGCCCCATCCACCAATACGTTGATGGAAACTGCCGTATTGCCCCAATAACGAAGCCCGTTGGGCGTCGTCACTTCACAGGCGACACTTCCCGCGGGAAGCCGAAGAGGGCGGGGCACATAGGCCGCCGTCACCGTATGACGGCGGCTCTCCCCTCCCTCGGTCAACACCGCTTCAATATGATCTGTCGCCAGTCGTTCCAAATCCTCGGAAGAAAGTTCCTGCGCATACATCTCTTCCGGAGGCATGCCGTAGGCCTCAACCGCAGCGGGCAGAAAAAACAGCCAAGCAAAAAGCAGTGCCCGTAGGAATCGAGCCCCGTTCATCAGCGCTTGAGACCGTTCGCGATCTCCAACATGGAATCCGAAGTGGTGATGGCCTTGGCATCGGATTCGTAAGCGCGCTGGGCCACGATCATGTTGACCATTTCTTCCACCACCTGTACGTTGGACATCTCCAAGACGGACTGCTGCAAGCGTCCCGCACCGTCGTCGCCGGGATTTCCTTCCAGGGGAGGGCCGGAAGCCTCGGATTCCATGAACAAATTATGTCCGATGGCCGTAAGGCCCGCCGGGTTCACGAACCGCGCCAGCGTGATCTGTCCGACCTGATTCGTCTGTCCATTGACAACATCTGAAACCGCGCCTGTCTGGGCGATGGTGATGGAATCGCTGGTAGCGTCCTGCTCCAGCGTAATATTATCTGCTAAGGGATAACCGTCCGTGGTGACCATCCGCCGCGTAGAGTCCAGCTTGAAAGAACCATCCCGGGTATACGCAATAGTACCGTCCGGCATTTCAATGCGGAAGAAACCCTCGCCTTCAATGGCGATATCCGTAGGGTTGCCGGTGGTCTGCAAATTTCCTTGGGTAAAAATGCGCTGGGTCGCCGCCAGCCGATCCCCTAACCCGATCTGAAGGCCCGTAGGATACTGGGAATCCGCACCGCTGTCGGCACCCGCCGGACGCAGTGTCTGGTATAAAAGGTCATGAAATTCGGCGCGTACTTTCTTATCGCCGTAGGTATTGACGTTCGCTAAATTGTGCGCCACCACATCCATATTGTCCTGCTGGGTCTTCATCCCGGAAGCCGCGGACCAAAGCGCTCTCATCATAACACATTCTCCTCCATCTCAAAAAACGCGATATTCTTTCCCTATGTATATTGAAAATTCCTCCGCGAAGTTTAATCGCTTACGGCCTCGTGAGAAAAAATCAGGTCAGGCGTCCCACTTCATTGACCGCGTGATCCAGCAGGGTATCCTGGGTCGTCACCGATTTGGAATCGGCTTCATAGACGCGGTAGTTATTGATAAGGTCCACCATCTCGTTGACCACATTGGAATTCGCCCGCTCCAAGACCCCCTGCTCCACAATACCGGTGGCCGGTTGGGGACGCGCCCCCTCCTGGGCGTAATAAAGGCTGTCGCCCTGCTTCAGCACCGCCCGGCGGTCGTTAAACTGAACGAAGCCCAGCGTCCCCACCAACTGTCCGTCGGCGTAGATATCCCCCTGCTGATGGACGACGACGCCCGTTGCCATTTCGGGAATGTTGATGGGCCTCCCCTGCGCATTTAAGACATTGCGCCCCTCGGAAGTCACCAAGTTGCCATTGGCCGCCCGGTAAAAGCTGCCGTTTCGAGTGTAGCGCACACCATCCGGCGTCTCCACCATGAAGTATCCCTCGCCGGAAATCGCTAAATCGTAAGGATTCCCCGTGGTCATCATCGCTCCTTGGGCGTGATCCGTAGCAATTTCCTGCGTATAGGAGCCAAGCCCCAGCGTCCCTACAATGGGAGCCCGGCGATCCAAGGAAAATCCTTTAAAATCCGTAACTTTCATGCTTTCCGTATCGTTGATGCGCCGGATCAGCATCGGTTCAAATTCCCGATCCAACGCACGGTCCCGTTTATAGCCTGTCGTGTTAACATTGGCCAGATTATTCGCGATGACCGCTGTCCGGGTCGTCTCCGTGATCATCCCCGACGCCGCCGTGTAGAGTCCACGCCACATACTGCTTCACCTCAATAAAATTCTCTCGTCCCTTATCCTATACCTTAAAAACAAGTTAAAAGATGCTGTTTTACTTATTCGACAACCATCGATAAAATCCTTTCCCGACGATAGTCCCAACTTCTTATTTAACGGACGGCGACAGCATGCTGTTCATCTCCTGCCCGTCGCCGAGGTAATCCACAAATTCCAGCGCCTTGCCGGTGCCGACGGCCACGCAGGACAAAGGATCCTCCGCCAGCATAGTGGGAATCCCCGTTTCCCTCTGAATGAGACTGTCGAATCCGTAAAGCATCGCCCCGCCCCCCGTGAGGACGATGCCGTGATCCATGATGTCAGCCGCGAGCTCCGGAGGCGTTTCTTCCAGTACCGCCTTGACCCCTTCCACAATGCGGCCGATGGGTGCAGACAGAGCTTCTGCCGCCTGCGCCGTCGTCAGGCGGATATTTTTGGGCAATCCCGTCAAAAGATCCCGCCCGCGAACATCCATCTCCGCCTGGCGGGCTGTCGCCGAAGCTGCCGCCACCCGAATCTTGATCTCCTCCGCCGTGCGTTCGCCGATGAGCATGTTGCACGTCCGGCGCACGTAGGCGATGAGCGCTTCGTCGAATTTATCTCCGGCGATCCGCAAGCTCCGGCTGTTCACGATACCGCCCAAACTGATGATAGCGATATCCGTCGTCCCGCCGCCGATATCCACGATCATGGAGCCGGTGGCCTCGTCTACCGGCAGCCCGGCCCCGATGGCCGCCGCCATCGGCTCCTCGATGAGCTGCGTGCGCCGCGCTCCAGCCTGCTCCGCGGCTTCCTGCACCGCCCGCTTTTCTACCATAGTCACGCCCGAAGGAATACAGATCATGATCCGGGGCCGAAAGACGAACCGCCGGCCGATGACTTTATCAATGAAATACCGCAACATGCTCTCGGTCACATCATAATCAGCGATCACCCCGTCCCGCAGGGGACGGATTGCCGTGATATTCCCCGGCGTGCGCCCCAGCATACGCTTGGCGTCCTCCCCCACTGACAGAATGCGGCTCGTGTCCCGATCCACCGCCACCACCGAAGGCTCCTGAAGAACGATACCCCGGCCGCGAACGTAGATCAATACGTTGGCCGTACCCAAATCGATGCCAATATCCATTTTCATTCCAAACATGCTTGCTATCCTTCCTGAACGCCGGACTTCATCAACAGAATCCGAATCCTGCCGCCTAAGCACCGGCCAAAAATGACAATATATATTTAATAGTAAAACGAGAAGGCGGTTTTGTCAATTTAGATTTTCGTCAGATCCTTGCGACGAAGAAAATGTTTCACGTGAAACATTTGTTCCACAAAATTTTTTGGTCAGGGAAGATCCCTCTTCAGGAAAAATTTACGCTAGAAAAGAAGAAACCACGCCGCCGATTTCAGGAAGAGAAGGCGACGTCGCCGGGAGAAACTTCCCTCCCCCCAACGCCCACAAAAGGTGAAGCCCCCGACCGCATGATCGGGGGCTTTGTTTTTGTATTAAAACTCGACTTTCGGTACAGCCGTCGCTCCGGGGTCCGCTTCAAACTGGGGCTTGGGCGTCAGCCCCATGGCACCGGCCAAGAATACGCCAGGAAAGGTCTGAATCTTTTCGTTGTAGGATCGCACTGCTTCGTTATAGTCCCGCCGTGCCGTGGCGATACGATTTTCCGTTCCCGCCAATTCCCGCATGAGCTCTAAATATTGTTGATTGGCCTTGAGATCGGGATACGCTTCCGTGATGGCCAAGAGACGACCCAGCGCTCCGGTAAGCTCCTGATCCGCGGCGGCAGCCGCCTCAAAACTCTGGGCCCCTGCTAATTTCGCCCGGGCCGCCGAGACGTCATGAATGAGCTTGTCTTCATGGGCCGTATACCCCTTCACCGTGTTCACCAGGTTGGGAATGAGATCGGCGCGCCGCTGGCGGACATTTTCTATCTGCCCATACTGCGCCGCCACATTGATTTCCGCCGATTTCAGCGAATTGTAGATGCCTGCGACACTGGCTGCCAACAGGAGGAGAACCCCTAACAAGATACCCAAAAATTTCATGAGACAGCCTCCCTCCGATGACGTTCAAAATTTTCCTATCTGTGTTATTTTATCAAAAAAGGTAAAGAAAGTCCAATGCGGCAAGGCCTGCCCTCAAAGGACGATCTTGTCGAAATCAGCCACCCGGCGAATGAGGCGGTCCACGACAAAGAGGAGTGCCAAACGGTTCTGGCGGATTTTTGCCTCCTTATCCATCACCATCACCGCATCAAAGAGGGCGTCGATGGGTGCGGCCAAATCCCGCAGGGCGTCGATGGCTCCGGCGTAGTCCTGCCCCTCAAGGAGACTATCCACGGCGCTTTTCGCCGAAGTAAAGGCCTGATAGAGGTTTTTTTCTTCGGGCACGGCAAAGAGAGCCGGGTCGATTTCGCCGCCCGCTCCTTTGGCCGCGATGTTGCCAGCTCGGACAAAGGCCTGGATCACCGCCGTCATATCCTCCGCCAAGAGAGCCTCCGCCACGGCCTGCCCCCGCCCATAGCAGGCATAGATATCGTCCACATCGGAAAGCACGGCCTCCGCCACGTCGTAGCGAACCCCCTCTTCGTCAAAGATATTTTTCAGCCGGAGCCGCAGGAAGGCGGCGATCTCCTGCCGGAGGTTTTTCCGCGCCGCTTGCTCCGTAATGTGGAGAAGATCCATCGCCTGATCGGTGATCATCGAAATCGACAGGCTGTACTTAGCCCGAATGAGCATATTCGCGAGGCCCAGCGCCTGGCGCCGCAAGGCGAAGGGATCCTGGGAGCCGGTGGGAATGAGCCCCCGGCTAAACGTCGCTACTATGTTGTCCATCTTATCGGCGAGGCTCAAAATACGGCCCGGCACCGTTTCCGGCTCCGCATCGCCGGCGAAGCGCGGGCGGTAGTGCTCGTCGATAGCCAGCGCCACCGCTTTTTCTTCTCCGTCCAAAAGGGCATAGGCACGCCCCATGACGCCTTGCAGTTCGGTGAACTCCGTCACCATGCCCGTGACGAGGTCGGCCTTGGAGAGCAGGGCCGCCCGCCGGGCCTGCGCCGTTTCTTCGGCCGTTGCCCCTAATTTTTCCCCGATGGTTTCCGCCAGGCGGGCCAGCCGTTCCGTCTTTTCGTAGACGGTGCCCAGCCCTTCTTGGAACACCACGGTCTTGAGCTTCTCGCGGTGCGCCATGAGAGACTTCTTACGATCCTCGTCGAAAAAGAACTGCGCATCGGCAAGGCGGGCCCGCAGTACCCGCTCGTTGCCGTGACGCACGGTGTCTAAATAATCCGTTCCCCCGTTGCGGACGGTAATGAAGAGAGGCAGCAGACGCCCCGCCGCGTCTTTCACCGGGAAATACCGCTGGTGATCCCGCATGGGGGTAACCACCGCCTCGGGCGGCAAGGCCAAATATTTTTCTTCAAAGCGTCCCGCCAACGCCGTGGGATATTCTACCAAATAGACGACTTCCTCCAAAAGCTCTGCGGAAATCTCCGCCGTGCCGCCGTTTTCTGCCGCAACGGCCTCGATCTGGCGGCGGATCATCTCCCGGCGGCGCGCCGGATCGACGATGACGTACTCTTTCTCACAGGCTTTTTCATAGTCCGCCGCGGCCGCAATATCGAAGACGGTGCGGCCTAAGAACCGATGCCCCCGGGACGTACGGCCGGCACGTATCCCCGCTAAGGTAAAAGGGATCACCTCGCTGCCATAGAGGGCCACCAGCCAGCGCAGGGGACGGATGAAGCGAAAATCAAGATCTCCCCACCGCATGCTGTTGGGAAAGCTGAGGTGAGCGATGAGATCCGGCAGCAGCGCAGAGAGCAGCCGGGACGTCTCTTCCCCTACCTCATGGATGGCGGCGTAAACATAACCGTCCTTCGTCACGAGGTCTTGCGGCTCCACCTTCGCCCCGCGGGCGAAGCCCAGCCCCGCTTTCGTGAGATTCCCCTCGGCATCAAAAGCTACCGCCGCCGACGGCCCCCGCCGCTCTTCCGTCACATCCGGCTGGCGCTCCGCCAAGTCCGTCACCAGAAGCGCCATGCGCCGCGGCGTCCCTATCGTCCTGATATCGCCATACGCAAGACGCAGATCCGCCAACGCTTTCGCGGCGTTTTCTTTCAGCTCCGCCAAAATGCCCGGCATGGCGTGGGCCGGAACCTCCTCCGTCCCGATCTCTAAGAGCAGATCCTTACTCATGCCGTCACCTCCTTGTTCTCCCCCCGATGGAGCATAGGGTATCCCAATTCTTCCCTCTGTTTCAAATAGCGCTGGGCGCAGAGCCGGGCCAGCTTACGCACCCGGCCGATAAAGGCCGTGCGTTCCGACACGCTGATGGCGCCCCGGGCGTCCAACAGATTGAAGGTATGGGAGCATTTCAGGACGTAATCGTACGCCGGATGCACATAGCCCAATTGGATGACCCGCACCGCTTCCTTTTCGTATTTCTCAAAGAGGTCAAAGAGCAGCGCTTCATCAGAAAGCTCGAAGGAATACGCCGACTGCTCCACCTCATTCTGATGAAACACGTCGCCGTACGTATAATCCTTTGTCCACTGGATATCGTAAACGTTTTCCACGCCTTGAATATACATGGCCAGACGCTCCAGCCCATAGGTGATCTCCACCGCCACGGGCTTCACGTCCTGACTGCCCACCTGTTGGAAATAGGTGAACTGCGTGATCTCCATGCCGTCCAGCCAGACCTCCCAGCCTAAGCCCCACGCGCCCAGGGTCGGCGACTCCCAGTTATCCTCCACGAAACGGATGTCGTGCTGCACGGGATCGATTCCGAGACGCTTGAGGCTCTCCAAATAAAGCTCCTGAATGGTATCCGGGGACGGTTTCATGATGACCTGAAACTGATGGTGCTGATAGAGCCGGTTGGGATTGTCCCCGTAGCGTCCGTCAGCCGGGCGGCGGGACGGCTCCACATAAGCCACATTCCACGGCTCTGGCCCCAAGACCCGCAGAAAAGTCGCCGGGTTCATCGTTCCCGCCCCCTTCTCCACGTCGTAAGGCTCGCCTAAAATGCAGCCCTGCTCCGACCAGAACTGCTGCAAAGCCAAGATGATTTCCTGAAACTTCACTTTCCTTCCTCCTTCGATCCCGGACAACAAAAAATCCCGCCGCCCGTAACATATCGTTACGGGGACGAGATTTACCTTCCGTAAAAATCCCGCGGTTCCACCCCGATTGGCCAAAGGCCCGCTTCATCCTTATGATATTCGCTCCAAAGCGCCTTTCGCCCCTTGACCGCCTCCCACCGCCGCGGCCTCGCTGTCTCGGGTTACTCCCTCTTTCTCATCGCTCCCCGTTAGTGTAGCAAACCCCCGTCCCCTTGTCAATCGAGAAAATTAGCGGTCTCACTCCAGCGGTTTCATCGTGGGGAAGAGAAGCACATCACGGATGGAGGGACTGTCGGTGAGGAACATGACCAGGCGGTCGATGCCGATGCCGACGCCGCCAGTGGGCGGAAGGCCGTACTCCAAGGCGGTGACATAGTCCTCGTCCATGACATGGGCTTCGGCATCCCCGGCAGCCCGCTGCTTCATCTGATCCACAAAGCGCTGGCGCTGATCGATGGGGTCGTTCAGCTCCGTGAAGCCGTTGGCCAATTCCCGGCCATAAACGAAAAATTCAAAGCGGTCGGTAATCATGGGATTGTCCGGATTGCGCTTTGCCAATGGCGAAATTTCCGTGGGATGATGGGTAATGAACGTAGGCGCCATGAGAGTCTCCTCCACCTTTTCCTCAAAGGCCGCGTTTAGGATCGCGCCGATTCCGTGCCGCGCTTCATAGGGAACGCCGATCTCGTCAGCCATGGCCCGGGCCTCCTCCACTGTGGCGGCAGACAAGAAGTCCTTGCCGGTAGCCTCCCTCACGGCATCGTTCATGCTGACGCGCCGAACATTGGCGAGATCGATTTCCGTGCCGTCGTAGGTGATCTTCGTCGTCCCCAAAACGTCTTTGGCGGCGGTGAGGATGATCTTTTCCGTCAGGTCCATCATGTCGCGATAGTCCGCGTAAGCCTGATAGAATTCCACCGAGGTAAATTCCGGATTGTGCCGAACGTCCATCCCCTCATTGCGAAAGACCCGTCCAATCTCGTAAACCCGCTCCAGTCCGCCAACGATGAGACGCTTCAAGGCCAATTCCGTAGCAATACGAAGGTAAAGATCAATATCAAGGGTATTGTGATGGGTGATAAAGGGCTTCGCCGCCGCGCCTCCAGCCAAAGTTGCCAGCACCGGCGTTTCCACCTCTAAATAGCCCGCTTCGTCGAGGGTGCGGCGAACGGACTGAATGATCTTCGTGCGCCGCCGGAACGTCTCCGCGACTTCCGGGTTGACGATGAGATCAAGATAGCGCTGCCGATAGCGCAGATCCACGTCTTTTAAGCCATGAAACTTTTCCGGCAGCGGGCGCAGCGATTTTGCCAAGAGATCAAAATCGTTCACGATGACCGTGATTTCGCCCCGCTGCGTCTTAAAGACCCGCCCGGCGATTCCAATGAGATCGCCAATATCTAAGAGACGAAACTGCGCGTACTTCGCCTCCCCCAACACGTCGTACTTAAAATAGATCTGGATCTTTCCCGAAGCATCCATCAGCTCCGCGAAACTGGCTTTGCCGTGGCCGCGCTTCGCCGTCAAACGCCCGGCCAGGCGCACTACCGGGCCGTCTTCTTCCCCTTCCAGCTCCGCAAAGTGATCGCGGATATCCTGGGCGTGGTGGGTGACCTCATAGCGATGGCCAAAGGGCGCGACTCCCATATCTGTGAACGTCTTGATCTTATCGCGGCGCAGCTGCATCATCTCGTTGAGATCAGCCGCTGACCGCTGCTCTTCGTTGTACTTCCCCACTGGTCTTACCTCTTATTCTTGATTTTCACGATCTTAAACTTCAAGACCCCCGACGGTGCGTGTACGTCCACCGTAGAACCGACCTTTTTCCCTAAAATGGCCGCGCCTACCGGCGATTCATTGGAGATCTTGCCCTCCGCCGGATCGGCCTCCGCCGAACCTACCAGCGTGTACTCCATATCTTCTTTCATCTCCATATCCCGGACGACGACGCAGCACCCCATGCTCACCGTGGTGCGGGATTTTTTCTCGTCAGAAATGACTTCCACGTTGCGCAGTTTGACTTCTAATTCCTGGATACGGCCTTCGATAAACGCCTGTTCATTTTTGGCGTCGTCGTACTCCGAATTTTCACTGAGATCGCCCAGGGCGATGGCTTCCTTTAATCGTTCCGCCACTTCTTTGCGGCGCACAACCTTCAGCTTCTCCAGTTCCTCTTCTAATTTTTTGAGGCCATCCTTCGTCAGGATGAATTTTTTGTCCGTCATTGATCCTTCGCTCCTTACCGTTTCCCGTAACGGTTTCATTTCCCGTCCGCCCGACGCTGCCGAAACGGACAAACCGAAACGAGTGTCAGGAACTTTCCCTGACACCCGCTTACACACGGCTTTATTATATGTATTTTCTCCGCCCTTGTCAATGCGGGACAATTCCCGCGGTAAAGAAGCCGGCAGGCCGCCCCTTCGCCCATCGGGCACGAGGGCATTCAGAAATCTTCCAGCCCGGCGCGAAGTTCCTCGACGGAAATCATCGTCACCTCCCGCGGCAAAAGTGACGGCGAGGAGACAATTCCCGCCATCGCGCCATCAAGCAAGAGAAAATTCCGCCCCGCCGCGGGGCCTTGTCCCGCCCAGAGCGCCGCCACGTCGACGTCGTGCAGGCCCCCGGCCAATCCCTCGCTGGTGTACTTGAGATAGCTTTCCTTCATCGTCCAATAGCGGCGAAAGAGATCCCCCCGCGTTTCTTCCGGCGCATCCACGATCGCTTGATACTCCTCCGGGCGAAAGAAGCGGGCGGCAACGGAGCAAAGGGACGCGCCCCGCCGAGGCCGTTCCACATCCACCCCCAACGCGCCGGGGCCGACGCCGCAGAGGATCCAATCCCCGCTGTGCGCCCAATTGAAAAAAAAGCGGCCCGTCGGGCTGTAGGGTTTCCCTTTCGCCTGGCGGCGAATCGACAAAGCAAAGGGCGGCGGGCCTCCCACGGCCGCCACCAGATAGCGCGCTAAAAGTTCTCCCCAGAGGGAACGGGTACGAAGCCCAGGTGAACGATACCGGAAAAATTCCTGTTGCCTCTCGCGGGAAAAGCGCGGAAAATAAACCTCTGCCGCCTCCGCCGCGCCTTCCTCAAGGTGCAGCGCGCAGAGTTTGATGCACTCCATGACGTCTCCCTTCTCACCGTAGCTCTCGGGCCTCAATCAGGGCCAGTTTTTCGGTACGGGAAAGACGCTTCAACGAGGCCTCCCGCCGGAGAGCCGCCTCCTTATCGGCGAAGACTTCATAGTAGCGCAGCCGCACCGGACCGCGCCCCCGGGTATACTTCGCCCCCTGCCCCGCGTTGTGCGCCGCCAAGCGCTTTTCCAAATCGTTCGTCCAGCCGGTATAGAGCGTCCCGTCGGCACACTCCAGAATATAAGTATAGGCCCTCATGACTCCTCTGACGGCTCAGGCAGTTCGTCGATAATGGTGATCTTCTTTATCACTACTTCCACCAGCGGCCGGTCCCCGGAATCGCAATCGACTTTCCCGATCTTTTTCACCACATCCATGCCCCGTACCACCTTGCCGAAGACTGCGTGGTGCCCGTTTAGCCACGGGGTCGCCGCCAACGTAATAAAAAATTGAGAACCGCCGGTATTCGGCCCGGCATTGGCCATGGAGAGGACGCCCTCCCCGTCATGCTTGAGGTCGGGATGAAATTCGTCCGGGATCTCGTAACCCGGGCCCCCCGTCCCCGTTCCCGTAGGATCGCCTCCCTGAATCATGAAGCCGTCGATGACCCGATGGAAGATCAGGCCGTCGTAAAAGCCTTTTTCCGCCAAATCAATAAAATTTTTCGTCGTCAGAGGTGCCTTATCCGCAAAGAGTTCCACGGTAAACGTCCCTTCGCTGGTCGCGAAGACCGCAAATCGATTCGCCACGTTTTCTTCTCCTTCCTGTATTTCCGCTGCCACCGCACTGGTCCCCATCATGAGAAACACCAGCGCGGCCATCATCCCTATTCGCTTCATTCGGTAAATTTTCCTCCCTGGGCCAAATGTCGCTTCTCTCCCGGCGTCACCGGCGACCAATAGGGAATTTCCCGCCCCGGCAGGAAAAAATCCGGCTCCGGCCGCCAACGGGGATAGCCCACGCTGTGCATCGTCACCAAAGCCCGCGTATCCGTCCGGCGGCAAAACTCCTTCGCGCCCCAGCTCCGCGCTTCTTCGAGCCGCCCGTCCGCGGGGAAAAAGGCCAAGTCAAAAAATGCGCCGTCCAGTTTTTTCATCTGCTTCATAAAGCCGTTGCGGGCAAAACCTATATTATCCGGGGTGTCTTCCCGCCAGTGCCACCAATTGAAATCCCCGGCGTGAAAAATCCGCCACCCCTCGAAGGTCACGGCAAAGGACGTCCCTTCATCCGTGGAATCATACGAGACCACCCGAATGCGGTCCCCCTCGTAGCTGTCGTAGACCCCCAGCCACGTCGTCTGATCCGCTGGGATCCGACGCGCGGAGGGAACCCCCGCGATGTCCCGGCTCAAAAAATAGCGCCGGGTTTTCTTCGCGTAGCGGGCAATCTCGGGGCTGAAATGATCGAAATGAGCGTGGGAGGCAAAGATATAAAGCTCCTCGATTTCCGGCAGCGCCTGATCCACCGCCCCCGCCGGATCCTGAAAATCGTCAAAGAGCAGCGCCCAGCCGTCGCCGCGCACGAAAAAGCCGCTGTTCAAGAGATAGGTAATCGTCAATTCTTTTTTTCTGTCCGTCATGGTGTTTCCCCCGCGTCTACCGGCAAAAATTTTCCCGCCTCTACGTCGACGAGACCGCGATCGGTAAGCTTTAGAGCCGGAATCACCGGCAGGCTCAAAAAAGCCAGCGTCATCAAAGGATCGCATCCCTCACCCACGCCTAACCGCCGAGCCGTTTGGATGAGCCAAGCATTGTCCCGGGCCACCTCCCGGGCCGCCCGGGAAGTCATCAGCCCTCCGATGGGAAGCGGCAGCGACGCCAGCACCTCACCCCCGGCGGCAATGACGAAACCGCCGCCGATGCGCTGGATCTCTCGGATCGCGGTCACCATGTCCTCATCATCTGCTCCCGCCACAATAAGATTGTGGGAATCATGCCCCACCGTGGAGGCCACCGCCCCGCGCTTTAAGCCATACCCAGAGAGAAGGCCCAGCCCAATGCGTCCCGTGGCGTGATGGCGCTCGACGACTGCCAGCTTCAGGATGTCCCTCTCAGGATCCGCCACCGCCCGCCCCTCTTCCGTTTTCACAGGCAGCGTCAGCTTCTCGGTAAGGAGCTGTCCCGGCACCAGCCCGATGACGTGGGCGCGGCCGGAAGGCAGGGGAATGGCTAAATTCTCTTTCTCCACCGGGGCGATGTGCACCGTGTGGCAAAGCATCTCATCCTCCGTCTCCGGCAGGCCTAAAAGAAGGCTCCCTTCCCGGGCCGCCAGCACCCCGCTTTTCAATACATGGGAAGGACGCCATGATCCATGCCCGTCAAAGAGCAGGATATCCGCTATACGGTGAGGAGCCAGTACGCCGCGCTCTTTGAGACCAAAATAACGAGCCGGGTTTACCGTAGCCATATTGATAGCCGCCGAGAGCGATACCCCCGCTTCCACGGCACTTTTGACAATAGAATTGATATGCCCTCGTTCCAAAATATCAGCGGGATGGCGGTCATCGGTGACGAAAAGGCAGAACGGTGCCGTCTGTTCGTTAATGACTGAGCGCAGCGCGGCCAGATTGTGCGCCGCTGACCCCTCGCGAATTTCCAAGTACATTCCTGCCGCCAGGCGCGCCCAGCCTTCTTCTGCCGTCACGCACTCGTGATCCGACGAGATCCCGGCCGCGGCGTAGGCCATGAGAGGCTTTCCCATCACCCCCGGCGCGTGCCCCTCGATCTGCAAGCCGTGACGCATCATCAGCTTATCGTACACCACGGGATCTCCCGCGAGGACCCCCGGTACATTCATCATTTCCGCTAATCCCAAGACCCGTGGCTCATCCAAAAGCGGCGCTAAATCCTTTGCCAAGAGATGCGCCCCGCCGTCCTCCAATTCCGTCGCCGGAACGCAGGAAGGAAGCATGAAAAACGTGTCCAGCGGCAGATTGCGGGACGCGTTCATCATGTAGCGAATCCCCGGAATCCCCGCTACATTGGCGATCTCGTGGGGATCGGTGACCACCGCCGTCGTCCCCGTCGGCACCACGGCCCGGGCAAATTCCCCGGGACTTAAGAGCGAGCTCTCCACATGAATATGCCCGTCGATAAATCCCGGCAAAGCGTACCGGCCTTCAGCCGCAATCGTCTCCCGGCCCGCATAATCGCCCAGTCCCGCGATATAACCCTGATCGATGGCGATATCCCCAGCGGCAAAGGTACCGGTAAAGGACTGGTATATTTTCGCGCCCTGAATCACCAGTTCCGCTGGCGCTTTCCCTTGTGCCACGGCGGTAAAACGTTCCAAATCCTCAATCACTTCCCGCCGCCTCCTTCTTTCTCACTTGCTCCGCGGCCCGTTCCCGAAGCATTTTCTCAATCTTGACGCCGGGCAGCGTAAAGCCCCGTCCCATAACCTCATTGGCGTCCAACACGATCATGAACGCCTGGGGATCAAATTGATCCGTGATCCGCTTGATGCGGGCAATCTGGGTCAAATTCACCACCACGAACAACACCCGCTTCGCGTGATGGGTAAAGGCGCCCTCCCCTTCGATATAAGTTACACCGCGCCCAATCTCATGAATGATGGCCTCAGCGATGGGTTCGGCCCGATCGGAAATCAAAAACAGCACCTTGCGGTGGACGAACCCGGCCACCACTTTATCCGTCACCGTCGCGCAAATGAACATGGAGATCAGCGTGTACATCGCCGGCATGATGCCGAACATACAGGCCGAGACCGCCATGATGACGCAGTTGAAGGTGAAGATCACGCCGCCCATATTGAAGGAGTAATATTTCCGCAAAATGGCGGCCACGATGTCCAGACCGCCGGAGCTCCCGTCCAGCCGAAAGAGCAGCCCGTAGCCGAGGCCGTTAAAAACACCGCCGAAGATGGCCGCCAGCATGGGATCGGGCACGAGAGCAAAGCCGTTCAGAAAATGGGTGGCGTCGAGCCCCACGGAAAAGAGAACGGTACTGAACACGACGCCCTCGGTGTACTTCCATCCCAATGTCTTATAGGCAGCAAGGAAAAGGGGAATATTGTAGACGAGCGTCTGCACCCCCACGGGCAGCCCCGTCAGGAAATAAACAATGATACTGATGCCCGCCAGTCCTCCGCTCAGGAGATGGTTCGGGAGCAAAAACAGATTGATGGAACTGGAGCTGATGAGGCAGCCGAAAAAGATGCCCAGGGAACGCCAAACCCGCGATCGAATCATGAGGCGGCCGCCTTCGCCCGCACCGTGCTGGGAGACGGATACTTGCGGCCTTCAGGGGTTTCCTCCCGGTTCTTCAGGGCACTCATATCAATTCCCTGCTCATTCATTTCCGCCGCGCCTAACTCCTGGTTTTCCCATTCCTCATCCCACCACACATCCGCTTCTTCCTCCGTCAAGGGCAGACTGGTGATACGCCAGGAGAGGAGCGTCGCCCCGGGCATCTCCGCTTCGAGCATCAGCCGTTCTCCCGGCACCTCAGGATTTTGATAAATGTACCATGTCGCCCCGTCAATGAATTGACGATCCACCTTGCCAAAGACCTGGGTGATCTTATATGGTGTCGCGCCGTAGCGTACGCCATCCCGCCCAGTATAATCGTGATCGCGGATGACAATGTCCACCACCCGCCCGTCCTTAGGCGTCACGCCCACGACAAAATCCTCACGAAAAGTATAATACTTCACCCGGATACCAAATACGCCGCGTTCCTGGTTAAACAGCGGCCGGCCAAAAACCTCCGTCAAGGAGTCTTCCGTTGCCGTTGCCCCTAACGCCACCCCCCGGCAAGCGAAATCTTCCGGAACCGCCGCCAGAACCGGTGCCGCCAAAAGCCAAAGCGCCAATACCATACCGCTGATCCGCGTCCCCTTCATCTCTTTTCGCCTCCTCGCACATTGCCGATGCTCTGCCAGCAGTATACCACATAGGAAACCCTCACGCCATAAAAAATCCGAAACGACGACCGCCTCTCTCTGACAGTCGCCGTTTCGGCGTTATCTCTCCTCCGCGCCTCACGCCTTTTTCGTCAGCTGACGCTGACGAACGCAGCGCAAGCCAGGATGAAGGCGGGCGATAACAAAACATCGATTGCAGCCCAGACAATTCGATCGCTCCTGCCCGGCCCGCAGCCGCGGCAGGAGATCCGGCTCGCAAATGAGAGGACGGCTCAAGGATACCATGTCAAGGCCGCTCTCGATTACTTCCTCCATATCGGCGAGGGAACGAACCCCGCCCACTAAGGACAGCGGTTCTTCCACCGCCCGGCGCAGGCGCTTGGCCCGCGGTAAATAGTAAAGAGTTGCCGTCCGCGGTTCGCTCAAAAAATCCACCCCGGAAAGCTCTACCAGCTCCGTCCCTAAGCGCCGCGCCTCCCCCAGCATGTAGATTAAATCGCTCTCGTAAGCGGCGTCGTCCCCTTTCGTATCACTGTTGATCTTGAGCAGCACGGGAAAATCCGCTCCACAGGCCGCCTTGATCCCCGCCACGATCTCCCCCACGAGGCGAAAACGATTGGCCGCGTCGCCACCGTAAGCGTCGGTACGCTGATTAAAAGTAGGATCTAAAAAACGCGACAGAAGATAAGAATGGGCCGCGTGAAGCTGGACGCCGTCAGCCCCCGCCCTTTTTACTCGCCGCGCCGCGGCGATAAACTCCTCCCGAATGGCCCCGATCTCTTCCCCCCGAAGTTCTCGGGCCGTCTTCCCCTTCTTTAAGGGCCGGGCCGTGACATCTGCTAAATCTTCGACGCCGATGGCCCGCGGCCCGGCGTGGGACAGTTGAAAAACGAGGCGGCTGCCGGCTTCATGAACGAGCTTGACGGCCCGGGCGATATCTCCGACCGCACGATCATCAAAGACGTTAAGCTGCTCCTCGTTGGCCCGTCCCCGCGGCGATACGCAGCAATGTCCGCTGATGATGAGCCCGATGCCGTTCTCGGCCAGCGTTTCGTACATGGCGAAATCCGCCTCGCTCATCCGCCCTTCGGGCGTTCCCAGGAAGCTGTGGGTTGCCGACCGCACCAGCCGATTGCGGCAGGACAGACGCCCCAGCATAATCGGTTCATCTACACGTCCCATTCGGCTTCTCTCCCCATTTTTCTCATTTCTCTTCAGCTTCCCGCACATAGAGGCGATGATTGGGGAATTCCCCTAATTTCTGCCATTCATCCTTCCGAAAGAACTGATCAAAACGGGAATAAAAGCGGCTCTGCACCACCAGATAAATCCGCCGATCCGCCGGCAGATCCGCGATGTCAATGAAGGGCATGACATTTTTGGCGTTCCATGATTTGCCGTCGGGGCGCTTCTGGGCAATGTTCTCCGCCGTCTCCGCCTGATAGACGGGCAGATCGCTGTAATAGGGAATGGAGACCTTATAGTCCCCGCAGTTGACTACCAGATCTCCCGGCAAGACGCGCTCCCGCAGCGCCGCCGCTACGTCCCAGCAGGAATACCCCCCATAGGTAACCACCGGCACAGCGACAAAAAATGTCAGGAGAACAAGGGCGGCCGACCAAACCGCCAGTATCCTTCGCGCCAACGTCAGACGACTCATGAGGAACCGCGCCGTCAACACGGCGATGGGAAGCGAAGCGGGCAGCGTGTACGTCGTATATTTCGTCGCCATCATCTGATAGAATCCATAGACGGCGACGGCCCAGACGACGAGGAACAGCTCCTTTTCGTCAAATTTGGGCAGCCGCCGCGCTTTGAACCAGCGCCATGCTGCCCAGGGAAGGGTGAAGGACCAAGGAAACAGCACAAAAAAGAAGAGAGCGCTGTAGTACCACCACACATCCCACATGGGATGCTCCGACTGGGTGGCCCGCAGGATATTGTGTACGCCTAAAAAATTATCGATAAAATCCTGCCCGTGGAGGGCGATCATCGGGCCGTACCAGAGGAGTGTCACGCCGAAAAAGAGGAGAAACCCCAGAGGTTTCATCTCCTTCACCGCCGCAAAATCCCGGCGCAAAAGGAGATAGATCGTCACGATGAACCCCGGCAGGAGAATGCCGATGGGGCCTTTCGTCAGCACCGCCAAAGCGGCCGCAGCATAACAAAGGTAGTAAAGATTTTTATTCGTCCCCGTGTAGGCGAGATAAAAAAAGACCAGCACGGCGTTAAAAAAGACAAACAGGGTCAGATCGGTGATCACTGTCTTAGCGATGAGCCAATAGCCAAAGGAAGTTCCTAAAATCAGGGCCGACCATAAGCCAGTCTTCGCGTCATAGAGGCGGCGGGCAAAAAAATACGTCATCCCTACGCCGATGACGCCGAAGAGCCCCGGGAACATCCGCGCCGCGAAATCGTTCACGCCGAAGAGTCCGAAGGCCGCTATGAGCTCCCAATAGAAAAAGACCGGTTTATCATACCAATAATTCCCGAAGATCCGCGGCGAGATGAAATCCCCCGCCGCCAGCATTTCCTTCGCCGTCTGGGTATAATTCGTTTCCACCGGATCGGTGACGGGAATCATCCAGTTACCCAGCCAATAGAGGATGAGCGCCGCTGCCGCTAACAAGAGAACTTTCTGCCCTTCGCTCTTTTCCATCCCGTCACTCCTCTATCCGGCGAATATCCGCCCCCAAAGCTACCAATTTCGGCACCAAGTGATCGTATCCCCGATCGATGTGGTGAATGTAGCCGATCTGGGTCTCTCCTTCGGCAATCAGCCCCGCCAGCACCATGGCAGCTCCGGCGCGAAGATCCGTCGCCTTGACCTGACAGCCGGTGAGGGCGCCGACGCCTTCCACCACGGAGGTGCGCCCATCGATCTTGATGTTCGCCCCCATGCGCTTCAATTCATCCACGTGCATGAAGCGGTTTTCAAATACCGTCTCCGTCACCATTCCCGTGCCCTCAGACACCGCCAGCATCGCCATGAACTGTGCCTGCATATCGGTGGGGAAGCCGGGATAGGGCATGGTTTTAATGTCCACGGCTTTCGTCAGGCCGTCGCATCGCACCCGAATGCCGTCCACATGCTCCTCGATCTCCACCCCCGCTTCCTTGAGCTTGGCAATGACAGGTTTCAAGTGTTCGCTGATGGCGTTTTCAATGTAGACGTCGCCCCGGGTCATCGCCGCCGCCACCATGTACGTTCCCGCCTCAATGCGGTCGGGAATGACCGTATAGGCCGCACCGGTGAGCTTTTTCACCCCTTCGATCTTGATGACGTTGGTCCCCGCGCCGCGAATCTTCGCCCCCATGACGTTGAGGAAATTCGCCAGATCGATGATTTCCGGCTCCTGCGCCGGATTTTCCAACACTGTCTGCCCGGCGGCCATGGAGGCCGCCATGATGATGTTCTCCGTGGCGCCCACGCTGGGGAAGTCCAGATATATCCTCGCCCCCTTCAGGCCCTTCGGCGCCTTCGCATCGATGTAGCCGTGACCGATCTCAATCTCCGCCCCTAAAGCCTCGAAGCCCTTGAGATGGAGATCAATGGGGCGCGTACCGATGGCGCAGCCGCCGGGAAGCGAAATCTTCGCCCGGCCGCAGCGCGCCAAAAGCGGCCCCATGATGAGAAATGAGGCCCGCATCTTTCGCACCAGATCGTAAGGCGCCTCGTATTCCGTGATGTCGGCGCTGTCCACCCAAAACTGGTTGGCCGCCGCGTCGAACCGTGCCTTTACCCCCAGCGACTGAATGACCTCCGCGATGGTTTCCACATCGTCGAGGGCCGGCACCTCGTCCAAGCGGCTGGGCTGCACCTGCCCCAAGAGCGTCGCCGCAATGATGGGCAGCACGGCGTTCTTCGCGCCGCTGATCTTGACCCGCCCCCGCAGAGGGTGTCCGCCCTTGATGATTAACTTTTCCATGGAAATAAACGTTCCTCCCGCGGTGAGAAAACCCTTGTCGTGATTTTCCCGACCCGTATATTAATAGATTTTATCATGCCTGTCGGCCCTTGGCAAGGGGGCAAAAGGCCATATATCAGGAAGAAACGACACGCCGGTAAAAAAGACGGCCCTGACAAGAGCGCCGCGGGGCGTCTGGCAAAAATGTTCGGCGATTAATCCTCATCTATGCTTTCCGCCGATCCGGCGGAACCTGATAGAGCACCAGATCAGGATTATTCTCTTGAATCCAGCCCAGCGCCCATTCGTTGTTCACCAAGAGGACCGGCTGATGCGCCCGATCATAGACAAACATCCCCCGGTCGGCCCCCCGCAGGGAAGCGGGGGTGACTTCCCGTCCATCTTGAAAGACCAGCCAGCGAGCCACCTCAAAGGGCTGCATGACCAGCTCGATCTCCACGCCATACTCACCCTTGAGGCGATATTCCAAAACGTCAAATTGAAGCGTCCCCACCGTACCGACAATGTAGGCTTCCGTCCCGGCCCCCGCCTGCTGAAAGAGCTGGATGGCTCCCTCCTGGGTGAGCTGTTCGATCCCTTTGACGAACTGTTTGCGCTTCATGGTGTCCTTCGCCTGTACCCGGGCGAATTTTTCCGGAGGGAACACCGGAAAATCCGCGAAGCGGAATTTACTTCCCCCCTCGCATAGGGTGTCCCCAATGCCAAAGATGCCAGGATCAAACAATCCCACGATGTCCCCCGGCCAAGCCGTATCGATGATCTGGCGATCCTGGGCCAAAAACTGCTGAGGCTGCGCCAACTTGACAAGCTTCTCCGAGCGGCTGTGCCAAACGCTCATATTACGGGTAAAGCAGCCGGAAACGATGCGGATGAAGGCCAGCCGATCCCGATGGGCCGGGTTCATGTTCGCTTGGATCTTAAACACGAAGGCGGAGAAATTTTCCGCCGCCGGATCGATAATCCCCGCCGAGGATTCGCGGGGTGCAGGAGGCGGCGCGAGGCGCAGGTATTCCTCCAAAAAGTTCTGCACGCCGAAATTTGTCATCGCCGAGCCAAAGAAGAGGGGCGTCAACTCGCCGCAGGCAATGCGGTCAAGATCAAAGGGCTCCCCCGCTTCATCCAGCAGCGCCACATCCTCTAAAAGTGCCTGATACGTCGCCTCCTCCAACCGGGCGGCCAGCGCCGGATCTTTGAGGTCGTAGGTCGCCGACGCCCGCGCCTTCTGACCGTGGGTCTCGTCGGCCTCAAAGAGTTCCACCCGTTTCGTCTGGCGATCATAGACGCCGCGATAACGGCCGTCGGATCCCACCGGCCAGTTCATGGGATAGGAGCGTATGCCCAGCACGTTTTCCAGTTCATCCATGAGATCGATGGGGGCTTTCCCAAAGCGATCTAACTTATTGACGAAAGTGAAAATGGGAATGCGGCGCTCCCGACAGACCTTGAACAGCTTTTTCGTCTGGGTTTCCACCCCCTTCGCTGCGTCCAGCACCATGACCGCGCTGTCCACCGCCATCAGCGTCCGATAGGTATCCTCACTGAAATCCTGATGCCCCGGCGTATCTAAGATATTCACCCGGCAGCCACCGTAATCGAACTGCAGCACGCTGGAGGTCACCGAGATGCCGCGCTGTTTTTCGATCTCCATCCAGTCCGACACCGCGTGACGCTGTGTCTTGCGGGATTTGATGGAGCCGGCCAAGTGAATGGCCCCGCCGTAAAGGAGCAGCTTCTCCGTCAGCGTCGTCTTCCCGGCATCCGGGTGGGAGATGATGGCAAAGGTTCGCCGTTTCTCAATCTCCTGCTTTAATTCCTCACGCAAAATCCTGTTTCTCCTCTCGCCTTTGGCGTCCAAAGAGAAGGGCGGCCTTTCCGCCGCCCTTCGTCATTTGGCTACTTTGACTTCCGTCCAAACCTTATCATACTTTGACAGGTTATCCCCCAAATCGTGGAAGAACTCGGCATTTTTCAGGAGTGCCTCCGACGGATAGGAAGCGATGTCCGCCTGCACCTCCGGCGGAAGCTGGCGCACCACCTCGGGGATCGGCGAAGCATAGCCGATGTACTCGACGTTCTTCTTAGCGATGTCGGGGCGGGTCATGAAGTTGATGAACTCCTCCGCCTCCGCCTTATGCTTGCCCCCCTTGAGGATGACCATGGCGTCGATCCAGACGTTCGTACCTTCTTTCGGAATGGCGTACGCCAGATCAGGATTCTTTTCCATCATGAACACCGCGTCCCCCGACCAGACGACGGCCAAGGCGCCTTCCCCGGCGATCATCTTATCCTTGACCTCATCCACAACGTAGGCCTGCACCAAAGGCTTCTGAGCGATGAGGGCATCTCGGGCCGCGGTAAGCGCCGCATCGTCGCTGGCGTTCAGAGAATAGCCGCGAAATTTCAGCGCCATGCCGATGGAATCCCGCAGGCTGTCCATGATAAAGATCTGCTTGGCATATTTCGGATTCCAGAGAATGGCCCAGCTGTCCACCGGTTCCTGCACCATCTTCCGGTTGTAGATGATCCCGATGGTCCCCCACATGTAGGGCACCGAGTATTCATTTTGAGGATCGTAGTAGAGATTCTTAAATTTCTCATCAATGAGGGCGTAGTTCGGAATCTTCGTGAAATCGATTTTTTCCAGCATATTTTCCCGCCGCATCCGCTCGATCATATAATCCGAAGGGATCACCAAATCGTAATCACTGCCCCCCGCCTTGACCTTGACATACATGTCTTCGTTGGTGGCCCAGGTATCGTAAATGATGCGGATCCCCGTTTCCTTTTCAAAGACCTTGATCAGATCCGGGTCGATGTAATCCCCGGCATTGTAGACTTTGAGCTCCCGCTTAGCCGTTTTCTCCCCACCGCAGCCGGAAACAATCAGCGCGCAGAGAGCCAGGGCCAGCAGCCCCAAAGTTTTAAGCACCTTCTTCATATCGCATACCCCCTTTTCAATCTCGAACCCGTTTGACTTTCGACGCCGCTACCCGTCGGTTCACCGCCAATAGAAGGAGCAGCACCGTCAAAAAGAGCAGCGTCGAGAGTGCGTTGATGGTGGGATGAATACCCCGCCGGGCCATGGAATAAATGAGAATAGACAGATTGTTGACCCCCGAACCGGTAGTAAAAAAGCTGATGACGAAATCGTCGATGGAGAGCGTAAACGCAAAGAGCGCCCCCGTCACGATGCCTGGCAGGATCTCCGGCAGCACGATGCGGCGAAACGCGTAAGCGGGACTAGCCCCAAGGTCAAGCGCCGCCTCGTAGAGATGAGCATCGAATTGCCGCAGTTTCGGCAGTACCGTCAAAATGACGTAGGGGACATTAAAAACCGTGTGGGCCAGAAGAAGCGACGTAAAACCTAAGTTCAGTTTCACAAAGATGAAGAGCAGCATAAGGGAAATACCGGTGACAATATCCGGGTTCAAGACTGGCAGATACGTCAGATTCATGACGATCTTCTTTTCCCACGGCCGCATCCCACGATACATGGCAAAGGCTGCCAAGGTACCGATGATCGTCGCCAGAAGCGCCGCCAAAATGGCGATAGAAAGGGTGTAATAGAGCGCGTCCAAAATGGCGCCATCCTCAAAGAGCGCTCCATACCAGCGAAAGGTAAAGCCCTCCCAGCTGGCCCGGGATTTCGAGGCATTAAAGGAAAAGACAATGAGGACAAAAATGGGAAGATAGAGAAAGCCGAAAATGATCGCAGCGTAAAAGCGCCGCAAAAAGCGCATCACAGGAACATCCCGCCTCCTCCCTCTTTATTGTAGCGCGACAAGAGGATCATGCTGAGAAGGATCAGCGCCAGCATCAGCACCGACACCGCCGAACCGAAACTCCAGTTGCCGATGACAAGAAACTGCTGCTCGATGACGTTGCCGATGAGCATGTACTGTCCGCCGCCTAAGAGGCGGGAAATGACGAAAGTGGTCACCGCCGGCATGAATACCATCAGCATACCGGCATAAACTCCCGGCAAAGACAAAGGAAACGTCACCCGGCGAAAGGAAGTCCAGGCATCCGCCCCCAAATCCCCCGCCGCTTCCAAGAGGCTCCGATCCATCTTCGTCAGCACCGAATAGATGGGCAGGATCATGAAGGGCAGAAAATTATAGACCATCCCTAAGAGCACCGCCCCGTCCGTATAGAGAATATGGAGGGGGCCCAAGTGAAAAAAACGCAGGATGGCGTTGATGAGACCGTTTTTTTCTAAAAGCGTCATCCAGGCGTAAGTGCGGAGGAGGAAATTCATCCACATGGGGATGATGATGAGCATGACCATCATGTGTCGGTACTTCACGCGGCACTGGGCGAGGATCATCGCCATGGGATAGCCGATGAGAAAACAGCCCAGCGTGGCCAGCGCCGCCAGCCAGACGGAATGTCCCAACACCCGAAGGTAAAGCGGCCCCGCCGCCTGCCGGATATTGGCCAGCGTAAAGCCGCCGCTCCCCGCCCCGCCGGGAACGGTAAAAGCAAAATAGAAGATGAGCGCCAGCGGCGCCACCGTGAACATCAACATCCACAGATGGTACGGATACACCAGCCACCGTCTCTCCATCAACTTTCCACCCTCTTCATGACATGGATTTCATTGGGGCCGATGGTCATCCCCACCGCTGCCCCGGCCGGCGTCATGGCGGTGCTTTGCACCAGCCACTCGTAACCGTCGTCGGCGGTTACCACCATTTCATAGTGAACGCCCTTGAAGGTCACCGTGGTGACGGTGCCGGAGAGCATCCCCGCCTCAGCCTCCACAATGCGCACATCTTCCGGACGCACCACCACATCCACCGGAACATCTTCCCCGATCCCCCGGTCGACGCAGACAAATTCCCGCCCGGCAAAGGCCACCCGTTCGTCGCGCACCATGCGGCCCGGCAGGATATTGCTCTCGCCGATAAAATCCGCCACAAAGGGATTGCGCGGCTCGTTGTAGATATCCTCCGGTCGGCCGATCTGCTGGATGCGCCCGCCGTTCATCACCACCACCGTATCGCTCATGGTGAGCGCTTCTTCCTGATCGTGGGTGACGAAAATAAAGGTGGAGCCCACCTGCTTTTGAATGCGCTTTAATTCCACCTGCATGTCCCGGCGCAGCTTCAGGTCGAGCGCCGAAAGGGGCTCGTCCAAAAGGAGCACCTCCGGCTCGTTCACCAGCGCCCGGGCGATGGCGATGCGCTGCTGCTGTCCGCCGGAAAGGGCCTCCACCGACCGCTCGCCGTAGCCTTCCAAATTCACCAGCGCCAGCATTTTCTCCACCCGGGCACGGATCTCCTTCGCCGGCGTTTTTTTCACCTGCAGCCCGAAAGCGATATTCTCGAACACGTTCATGTGGGGAAAGAGGGCGTGGCGCTGGAACACTGTATTCACGCGGCGACGATAGGGCGGCATCTGGCTGATGTCCTCCCCGTCGAACAAAATTTTTCCCCCGCTGGGCGTCTCAAACCCGGCGATAAGGCGAAGCGTCGTCGTCTTGCCGCAGCCTGACGGGCCTAAAAGCGTCAAAAATTCATTTTTCCGCACGGTCAGATTGATCTGATCCAAAACCGTATGTCCCTCAAAATGTTTTGTCAGCTCCACCAGTCTGACGATGCCCGTGTCCGGCATAAGCAACCCTTCTTCACCCTTAGGATGACATGGGCTAACGCCCATATCTTACGGAAGCACTGATAAATTCAGCCCATCCTCTTGGCACATCTTTTTCGCCCTGCCGGCGTCAGCAAATCTTCCGCAGAGCACTACTCTGCGGCCGCTTTATTTTCCAACAGGACAAAAAATCTGCCCCAATCTGACAGACTTCATTTTATCAGTGCTTCCTTTATTATACATATTTTCTCCCGAAAAGAAAGCTATGATTTTAGAAAAGGCGGCTCGTCCGACGATTTTTCTTCCGCTCCTCCGCAGTGAGGACAGCCCGCTTTATCCGCCGGGATCGGCTGCCCGCAATCGGGACACGTCGGCTTCAACACCATGCCGCAATGGGGGCACCGGCTGAAACTCTCCGGCACGTCGCTGGCGCACCGGGGGCAAGTCACTTTCTGACTCACGTCTACCGGATCCTGCCCTTCTTCCTTCTGCGTCAACGCGGTATCCCGCTTCCTTTTTCCCGCCTTGCACCGCCCCCAGAGAAGATAGATCAGCGCCACAGGAACAAACGCCGCCGTCCCCAGCCCCCAAAGGAGCGCGTATTCCAAGGAATAGCCGCGCTTTTTCGCGTCCCAAAACACCACGAGGCCTAAAACGATCAAAAGCACCGAACGCACCGGCATCCGCATTTCCTCCCTTATCGCTCCCCGTCTGTCACTCTACCGCAGCATGGTCACGGCGAATCCTCCAACGCTTTCTGCTGGCCCAGATAATAATCCACGAACTGCCGCGCCGTCCGTCCGCTGCGCCCTGAATGTTCCATCTCCCATCGCTGCCCGGCAAGGCGCAGCTCCTCCGGCGGCAGGAGGACGCCCGCCGCCCGAAGATAATGGTCGATGATCGCCAAATACTCCTTCTGATTGGGCGCGGGATAATGGATCACCAGCCCGAAGCGATCCGAAAGAGAAATCGTCTCGTTCACGCTGTCCCCGCGATGTACCTCGTCAGCCCCGTCGCGGTCATGCCAACTCTCCTTGATGAGGTGACGGCGGTTCGATGTCGCGTAGAGAAGAACATTATCTGGGCGCGTCTCCACACCGCCTTCGATGCCCGACTTCAGGGTTTTATATTCGGGCTCGCTGTCCTCAAAGGAAAGATCGTCCAAATAGACGATGAACCGTTTCGTCGTAAACCGCCCCAGCGTTCCCATGATGTACGGCAGTTCTACCAGCTGCGGTTTTGTCAGCTGGACGAGGCGCAGCCCCTGATCGAAAAACTCATTGGCCAGCGCTTTCACCGAGGTCGATTTTCCCGTTCCCCGGGCCCCCACCAGAAGGACATTGTTCGCCGGACGGCCGCTGAGAAATGCCAGAGTATTGCCTAAGAGCGCCTGCTTTTGCTCCGTATAGCCGATGAGCTGCGCCAGGCGGAGGGGAGCAAAATTTTCAATGCCCACCAGCTTCTTTTTCTTATCCCAGCGAAACGCCCGATAGACGGCAATATCGCCGCTGCCATAGCGCTGATAGTGCGCCAGGAGAGCATCCGCCAGTGACGCCGCCGTCCAGGAATGATCCAGCAGCGCAAAGAGCGCCGCGCTCTCCGGCCCATCAGCGATGCGACCATCGGTGGGCACATAATCATCCAAAAAATTAAAAGGAAGATAAGCACCGGGCTTTTCCCGGAGCAGCGGCGCCAAGAGGCTAATGTCATGGATAAAAGCGGCCCGCAGGCTCTCTCCGATCCGGCCCTTCTGCTGTTCTATGGTGTCAGCGGCCAAATTTTCCTGGCGCGCCAGCTGCCAGACGAGATAATCGGCCACCAAATTCCCTGCCAATCCCCACCGCTCGGCCTCTCGAATCAAGGCCGCCGCAAAATCATAGGCAGCCCTCTCTTCATCGGGGCGGGCGAAAAAATCCATCAGCCGCCGCAGGATGGGATCCGAGAGCAGCGGTCGACAAACCAAGAGTTGATGAAGCTGTGGAATCTCCATGCACACGCCCCCGCTTTCTTGCACCGCTTGTCAAATACTTAACGCCTCTCTCATCTTTATGCCTATCAGTATACAGGAAATCTCCCCGCTTGGCGACCGCCGGCGCAAAAATTTTTCCCGAGCAAAAGGCCGCTCCCCAGCGTGGCGGAAAGCGGCCTGCGGAAACTATAGTCAAATCATATTCTGCCGATAAGCGGCGTAGAGAGATTTCAACTCTTCAATCTTATCATACATCTCCACCTGGAGATCCGAGGCCGTGGCGTAATCGCCCTCATGGAGCGCATCGACCAGGCGGGTGAAGAGGGACTTTTCGTCGATGCTGTCCTTCGCCAGGTAAGCGCGAATCCCACTGATCTTCGTCCAATTATAGGAATCCTGATCCGTGACGAGATCCGCCTCAATCTCCTTCGCCGCCCGCACGATGAGACGATTTTCTGGAATGATCCGGCTGATGAGCTCCGTCTTCCAGCGCAGGAGCGCGCTTTCTACGAAAGAATGCAGGATCGCGTCATTGAGCGCGCCTCCGGCCGTAATGACGGCCCGCTTGGCAGGATATTTTTTGAGATTTTCCATATTCTCCCACACCGTAGCCGGCGCCGTGCCAAATAGGCGGTTCCGCTCCTCCGGCGTATAGTCCTCGAAAACATCGTTCTCGCTGCGATAGGCCCGGTTCTTTTCCAAATAAACGCCCTTCGTCCCCGCCTTTTTCGAAAGTTCCGCCAAAAGTTCCTTCGTCGTCCGGCCAAACGCCGACCGGATGCCGTCCAGCACCGCCGAATAGATGGCCGCCAGGGCAATGTAGGTATTCGTGTAGGGATTGCAGGCCCGAAGTTCAAATCGAGTCGCCCGAGGATTCTTGACATCTCGTACCAATCCCGCCAGGATCGTCCGATTGCGGGAGGGTACCGCCGGCGAATGGCCCAGCGACGTCACCACGCACACCGGCGCCTCAAAGCCAGGCTTCAAACGGTTCAAAGAATCGTTCGTAGCCGACACCAAAGGATTGATAACCTCGTAATTTTTCAAGAGCCCCATGAGGGCGCCGTACCCCACTGCGCTCATGAAATCCTTCGTCATATCCTTCGGGCTGAAAAGATTGACCACCGATCCGTCCCGCATGACCGCTGCCATCCCGATATGGGTATGCTCGCCATTGCCCGCCAGCCCGATCATCGGCTTTGCCTTGAAAATGACCTCCAAGCCATTCTTGCGGAACGTCTCCTTTACCAGCGTGCGGACCAAAAGTTCATTATCGGCGGTTTGCAGGGCTTCGGCAAACTGCCAGTCCATCTCGATCTGCTCGCAGACGTGAGACATGTGCCCGGCCTCATCCATGTGCGCTTTGAGGCCGCCCACTTCCTTGTGGCCCATCTCCGCCTTAAGGCCGTACTTTTCCACCAAAAGTATGCTCTGCTCTAAAGCTGTCCGCACCGCTCCCCGGGTGCGCTGCCAATACTGCTCCTGCATCACCTGCGAGGCCGTCATCTCCGCGATATCCGCCTCTTCCAGCGGCGTTTTGACCCAAAATTCCAGCTCCGTCGCCGAAGTGAACTGAATATCGACGATCTTCTTCCCGTCGATATGCTCCAATCCCGAGACCTTGCCCGGTTTTTTGAAGAGCTTCAGCATTTCCTTTTTGACAAAATCCAATGTATCCTTCAGGATCGCCCGGGAATCCACGCGCTTTTTCTCGTGGATCAAAAAAGCCGGAATCCGCAGCGTCCCCACCGGCTTTCCCGTCTCTTCGTCTATATGCTCATCATTATAATCCACAAACCAATTCACGCCGGGATCGACAGGCATGTCCACCTTAGCGTTGTTCAGCGTCGCGATGCCCGTCAGCACCACCGACGAGCCGTCGGTCTGCACCGCCGTCCCCGCGTAAAAATCATCAATATCCTTCTGGAAGATGCGGATGGGAATCTTTTCGTCCGTATCGTTTCCGGCCAGATCAATACCCACCAGCGAGACAAACTTGATCTCCGGGTGCTTTTTCAGCTTGGCTAAAATCTCTTTTTTCCCCGTACCCGCCGGAATGACATACAGCAGATCTTCCATTTTCCTACCACCCTTTCGCTTCTCACCGGGGCGCGCGTATAAAAACAAAAAAGCCCCATGACGCCCTTGAACACTTCACGGCTTCATACGGCTCCATTTTCCGTCCCCTGTCTCATTTGGTATGAAGTATAGCATTTCCCTGCCTGGTTGTCCAGAAAAATTCCCTTCCTCTACCGGCTCTCTACTCTCCTTTTATCCATCTGGCGCCGCGGGTACCAGCCCCTTTTCAGTTTCATCCCCGATACTGTATTATAATGGTGGGAAAAGTTTTGCCAAAGCCTGGGAAATGTAGTAAAATCAAAAGCGCCCCGGCTCGGGGCAGGAACCGTGAGGGAAGGACGCAGCACCCATGATGAACCGTATCACGCAATACCGCCTGCAAACCGGCTGGTCCAAAGAGGACCTCAGCCGCCTCTTTTCCATCGCCCCTCGCATCGTAGAGCGCTGGGAGCGCGGCGAACTCACCCCGCCCGCCTGGGTGGAGGCCATGATAGAACGCCGCGCCCGAGAAGAAATCCGCCGCCGACAGACGAAGAAAACCAACGTGCCGCCACTGGCGGCACGGGGAACGGAAAGACGGCCATCATGCTGAAAATCCCTGCTCTCTCATTTTCGCTTCTCCGCCTTCGCCACCGAGTTCTGGGGCTGTCTCTTCTCTGTCTTTTACTGGCGGTCCCCGCCCGGGAGACCCAAGGGGTGCACCTCACCCAGCCGCCCCCCTGCGGTCTCACCTGCTCCTCCGCTGAAGCCCCCCTCTCCTCCGCCCCGCTCCTTGACTGGCTGCCGGATCTTTCCGCCGTGTCCTATGAGATTGAGGTTTTTCGTGAACGCCCGGAAAATATTGACGCTGACGCGCCGGACGAACGGGCCGTCTTTCGCACCGCGGAAATTTACACCAACGCATTCCATCTCTCCTGTGGCGATTTTCTCCCCGACCTGCAAGAAGGGGCCCCTCTCTGGTGGCGGGTCCGCAGCCTTGATTTGGATCAGCAGGCCATCAGCCCCTTCAGCGAACTCGTCCCCCTCTACCTCGATCCGCGCCTGCCGTCCATGCAGGCTCCCGTTATTTATTCGCCCTACAATCAAGGAAACGGCTCCGTTCTTCTCTATCCCGTTTACACCTGGGTGCGCCCCCATGGTGCCACGCGTTTTGAAATAGCTCTGTACGACGAAAACCCGGCCCAGACTGCAGCCGCGATGCCCATCGATCTCCTGTTTTCTGAGAGCACGGAATGTTATGACCCCACGCCCCGCATCGGAGAGCGCCCCTTTTACTGGCGCGTGCGCGCCTTAGACAGCGACGGCGCTCCCTTAGGAGACTGGTCGAAACCAGGCTCCTTTCGTACCGCTCCCAGCGACGGCTGGGAAGTGGCCGTCTTCGGCGACAGCATCAGCCACGGCGGCGGACACATCTCCTACGGCCCGGAAAATTTAGAATACAGTTGGCTCCGCTACCTCCCGTTTCCCGCCCTCAATCTCTCCCAAAGCGGCAACCTCACGGAAGACATGCTGGCCCGCTTTGAGCGTGACGTCATTCCCTTCCACCCCCGCTATCTTCTTATCATGGGAGGATCCAATGACCTGCGCTCCGGGGACTTCACCGTGGACACCGTCCGAGAAAACATGGAAGCCATCAAAGAAAAATGCCGCCAATACGGCATAAAGCCCATCTTTCTCACCCTTCCCCCCATCAATCCGCAAAAGATCGCCCGCGCCTTTGACGAGCCCACCGATCCCCGCTGGCAGGAGAAATTCGCCGTCTTCAACGACTACCTGCGCTGCCAGCCCCACATTGACGTCGCCGCCACTTTCGCCGCTTACGCGGCTGACGGTAAACTGCCCGAATGGCTGGCTTTAGACGGGCTCCATCAAGACATCTTAGGAAAGAAACTTATTGCTGCCCGCGTCAACGCCCAATGGGAGGAAGCCAAAGAGGCTGCCGACAACTGGCCATAGGGGGAAAACCAATCATCACCCCTGACGACAAAGGAGGAACATTCATGCAAGCAATTGAGATCCGCCCCGACCTCTACTGGCTGGGTGCCATCGACTGGTCCATGCGGAGCTTTCACGGCTATGCTACCAGCCGCGGCTCGTCTTACAACGCTTACCTCATCTTGGACGACAAGATCACCCTCATCGACACGGTGAAACGCCCCTTTGCCGGGGAGCTTCTGGATCGCATCGCCTCCGTCATCGATCCGGCCCGCATTGACTACATCGTCTCCAATCATGCCGAACCGGACCATTCGGGGAGCATTCCCATCCTCTTATCCCATTGTCCCCATGCCAAAGTCTACACCAGCGACCCCCAGGGACACAAAGCCCTCGCCGCCCGATACGGGGACCTTCCCTACGAAGCGGTGAAAACCGGAGACACCCTCTCTTTAGGGCGGCGCACCCTCCATTTTGTCGCCACCCCCATGCTCCATTGGCCCGACAGCATGGTCACCTATTGCCCCGAGGAAAAAATCCTCTTCTCCAACGACGCCTTCGGCCAACACTTGGCGTCAAACCGCCTCTTTGACGATGAAAACGACCTCTCCGTCGTCATGACGGAAGCGAAAAAATACTATGCCAACATCCTCATGCTCTACGGGCGCCAAGCGCAGACTGCGCTGAAAACCGTCCGCACCCTCGACCTCGACATGATCGCCGTAGGGCACGGCGTTCTCTGGCGGTCGCATATCGAAGACATCTTGGTCGCCTACGAGAAATGGAGCGAGGGCGTGCTGGAAGAGCGGGCCGTCGTCGTCTTCGACAGCATGTGGGGCTCCACGGAAAAGCTGGCCCGTGCCATCACCGACGCTTTCACCGCCCGAAAAATTCCCGTTGCCTATTTTGACCTGCGAGTAGACGAAATCTCCGACGCCATCACCGAAATCCTGACCAGTAAATATCTGGCCGTAGGCTCCCCCACCCTGAACAACCAGATGATGCCCAACATTGCCGCTTTCCTCTCTTACCTCAAGGGCTTCGTTCCCAAGGGACGGCAGGCTTTCGCCTTCGGTTCCTACGGATGGGGCGGGCAGAGCGTTGCCCAGGTGGAAGCCGAGCTGCGCGCGGCGGGCTGCGACATCTGCCGCCCCATGGTGCGTATCGCCAACGTTCCTACCCCCGAGCAATTAGCCGCCCTCCACACCGAAATACAGGCTCTTTAATTTTCGAAAGAAGGTTTTCTCTATGTCAACCCTCCGTATTGTCACCCTCACCGTTTTTTTGACGCTGGCCTTGTCCGCCGTCGCCTTTGCCGAACGGCCGGAAGTCAGCGCCGACCGCCAATCCTTTGACGTAGCCACCATGCGCTACCTCTTAGACGGGCACGTCACCGTCCGTTTTCCAGAACGCACCATCACCGCCGACCACGCCCAGGTAAATTTAGTCACCATGGAAGTCTGGGCGCAGGATCATATCCGCCTCGTGGAAGGCGACATCCTCTTTACAGGGAAGACCCTCTACGTTAAAGGCAGCGAACGAACCGCCTACCTCAAAGACGGCGCAGACTTCACCCGAAGTGCCCTCGCCATCCGTTCCGACGAAGCTACCTTCAACTGGGACACCAAGATCGCCGACTTCACCGGGCACGTCCGTCTCACCCGGGAAGACACCACGGAAAAATTCACCCACGTCCGTTACAACGTCATCACCGGCGAAGTGTTACTCACGGAATGACCTTCTACGGAAACAGAAGTCATCGCCGGACATTGAGGTAGCCAAAATCCGGCCGTTTCGATCCCCGTTCTATGAACGGCATGACAAGGAGGCGTGGACATGCAGCTGAAAGCGGTACTGACGATAGCCGGCAGCGACTCTGTCGGCGGAGCCGGGATTCAAGCGGATATTAAAACCCTGTTGGCCAACGGCGTCTACGCCATGAGTGCAGTGACGGCGCTGACGGCGCAGAACACCTTAGGCGTCACCGCCATCGAAGAAGCGACGCCGAAATTTTTGGCGGCGGAGATCGACGCGGTATTTGACGATATTCGTCCCGACGCCGTGAAAATCGGTATGGTAGCCAGTGCAGCCCTCATTCGTACCATTGCCGATCGGCTGCGCGCCCACCGCGGGGAATCTGTCGTCCTCGATCCGGTGATGGTGGCCACCAGCGGAGCACGCCTTCTCAAGGAAGACGCCATCGCCGCCCTGACAGCGGAACTTTTCCCATTGGCGACGATTATCACGCCGAATCTTCCCGAATTGGCGCTGCTGTCCGGCGGCGCTATACAAAGTCGGGAAGATCGCATATCGGCGGCCCAGCAGCTGTCAAAAACATGGGGCTGCGCCGTCCTGGCGAAGGGAGGGCATGGCGCCGACCTGGATACCTGTGATGACATCCTCATCGCCGAAGAAGAAGTCACGGCGTTCTCTGGCCCGCGCCTCGATACCCCCAACACCCACGGCACGGGGTGTACGCTGTCCAGCGCCATCGCGGCGAATTTGGCCAAAGGCTTCACTCTCGCCGACGCCATCGCCCGGGCCAAGGAGTATGTCACTGGAGCGCTAGCCGCCGGTCTCACCATGGGCCATGGCTGCGGCCCCCTGCACCACGGCTTCAATCTCCAAAGCCCATTCCTCGCCGCACCGGAGGATCGTGCTGACTTTAAAAACGCCTCCACCGACCAGCGTCCACAATAAAAAACCAGAGAATCTTACACAGGGCGATAAAATAAGATACGGGACGAAAATCGGTTGCTCTTCCGGCGAAAAGTGATTATAATGAAATAAATCTATGGATTTAACTGCCGGAAACGGTCAATATGAGAAAGCGGGGCGCAGAATATGCCAGTATCGCCAGCCATCATCGGCGGCCTTGCCGTCATCCTGATCTTTGGCATCGGATTGGGTAATTACGGAATGATGACCTACTACCATCTTCATGATCATGATGACCTGGAGTGGCTGTCCAACGGGCAGATCAACAATCGCGTCGCGCTGGCCATTGTCCAGTTCATTTGTCTGGTGTTCATCATGGGCGGCTTCTGGGTCATCGACCTCACCACCACCCTGTAAAACATCGCCAGCGTTCCCTCCATCAGACTCTACTACCACCCGCGTCGGCGGGTGGTTTTTTTGTTCTAACGAAACAAACGCAAACAGGGTGTCGCGAACAGAAAAGAATCTGCCACGACACCCTGTTTTTTATTGCACTCTATAAATTTTCCCCCTTCACCCTCAGGCGAGTTTTACGGCGGCAAAGGCTTTTTCGGAGGCGGCTAAGGTGGTTTCGATGTCGGCGTCGGTGTGGGCGCCGGAGAGGAAGATGGTTTCAAATTGGGAGGGAGCTAAGTAGATGCCCTGTTCCAACATGGCGCGGAACCAAACCTTGAAGGCTTCCTGATCGGAAGCGGCGGAGGTGGCGTAGTCCCGGACGTGATGCGCGTTAAAGAAGAGGCCGAACATGGACCCCGCTTGATGTACCTGTACGGGAACATCTGCTTTCTTTGCCTGCTGTTCCCAACCCAAGACCAGTTTTTTCGTTTGCAGGGTGAGGCGGCGGCTGTAGTCCGGTTCACCCCGGGTTGGCTCAGCAGTGAGAATTTGCAAGGTTGCCAATCCAGCTGTCATAGCCAACGGATTGCCGGAGAGGGTGCCCGCCTGATAGACCGGCCCGGCGGGAGAGATAAAGCTCATGATGTCTCGCCGTCCGCCGTAAGCGGCCACCGGCAGCCCGCCGCCGATGATCTTCCCGAGGCAAGTGAGGTCGGGAGTAACGCCGTAGGCGGCCTGCGCCCCGCCCAAAGAAGCGCGGAAGCCGCACATGACTTCGTCGAAGATGAGGAGAGCCCCACTCTCTGTCGTCAGTTGGCGCAGCTTTTCCAGATAGCCGCTCTCCGGCAGCACCAAGCCCATGTTCCCCGCCACCGGTTCCACAATGACGGCGGCGATCTCTTGCCCGTGTTCGGTCATGACGGCGGCGATGGCGTCGCTGTCATTGTAGGGAACGGTGATGGTATCCGCCGCCACGTTTTTCGGTACGCCAGGACTGTCCGGGACGCCGAAGGTGGCCAGCCCCGACCCGGCCTTCACTAAAAGGCCATCACTGTGCCCATGGTAGCAGCCGATAAATTTTACGATCTTATCCCGCCGAGTGAAGCCTCGGGCCAGACGCAGAGCGCTCATGGTGGCTTCCGTCCCCGAATTGACCATGCGCAAAAGTTCCATGGAAGGATAAATCTGCCGCACCAATTTCGCCAATTCCGATTCCGCTAAGGTGGGAGCGCCATAGCTGGTTCCTCGGGTGACAGCTTCCTGCAAGGCCTTGACCACTTTCGGGTGGGCGTGCCCCACGATCATCGGCCCCCAAGAGCCTACATAGTCGATGTATTCGTTCCCGTCGATGTCGTAGATACGGCTTCCTTCCGCCCGGGCGATAAAGGGCGGGTCGCAGTCTACGCTCCGGTACGAGCGCACCGGGCTGTTCACGCCCCCCGGCATGAGCGTTTTCGCCTCCCTAAAGGCGGCGGCCGATTTTGTCAGATTCAGCATATTCCTCGCTCCTCACGTTCCTTATAGCAAAGCCCTCATGCCCTCCCTCGGGCGTCCAGCAATCCGTTTTTCTCATGGTGTTCCTCGTACCTGCGCGCTCTTCCACTTCACGCCTTTAGCCAGCGCGCCGCATCCAGCGCATGGTAAGTGATGATGATGTCGGCGCCGGCACGTTTCATACCAGTGAGGGTTTCAAGGACAATGCGCTTTTCGTCGATCCAGCCGTTGGCGGCGGCGGCCTTTACCATAGCGTATTCGCCGCTGACGTTGTAGACGGCCACAGGATGATGAACAGCGTCCCGCACGGTGCGCACGATGTCCAAGTAAGCCAGCGCCGGTTTCACCATGATGATGTCGGCTCCCTCAGCGATGTCGAGGGCAACTTCCTTCATGGCTTCCCGGGCGTTGGCTGGATCCATCTGATAGCCCCGGCGGTCCCCGAACTGAGGCGTGGAGTCCGCCGCGTCCCTAAAGGGACCATAGTAGCCCGAAGCGTACTTCACCGCGTAAGACATGATGGAAACATTAACCAGGCCCTTATCGTCCAACGCATCCCGAATGGCCCCCACCCGTCCGTCCATCATGTCCGAAGGAACAACGATATCCGCTCCCGCCTCGGCCTGACTCACGGCTACCTTCTGTAATAGGGATAGCGTAGCATCGTTGTCGACCTCATGGCCCGACAACTGGCCGCAATGGCCGTGGGAGGTATACTGGCAAAGGCAAACGTCCCCCACGATGACCAACTCCGGCACTGCCTTGCGGATGGCGGCGATAGCCCGCTGCACCGGGCTTTTCATGTCCCACGCTGCCGATCCGATCTCGTCTTTATATTCCGGCAGGCCGAAAATTTCCACCGCCGGGATGCCGAGCGCAAAGAGTTCCTCCGCCACGGCCACAGCTTTGTCCACGGAAAGGTGATCGCAGCCCGGCATACTGGGAATGGGTTCCCGAATGTTTTCTCCCGGTACCACGAAGAGCGGATAAACAAAGTCCTTCACCGAAAGGGCCGTTTCCCGCACCATCGCCCGTATCCCTTCCGATCTTCTCATGCGCCGAGGGCGCAAAGTTTGTTTTATCATATCGTTTGCTCCTCCTTCAGGGCTTTCCTCGGGAAACCCGCTCCAGTTGGCGAAAAGCCGCGCTGACAACGCGGCTTTTGCTCTGCTTGAATAAATTTCTTGTGTGACAACTCATGTCCCATCCAATCGTCTAAAGGTCACCCGCGATGTTCCCGAATGGCGCTGACCATGCCGTCGATGGTGTATTCTTTGGCCACCGCCGTCGGTTTCAGCCCCAAGGCCTCGCAAGTTTCAGCGGTGATAGGGCCGATGGCGATGATCTTTGCCTTTTTAAGGAGCGCCGCATCGCCTAACAGTTTGACTAAATTCTTCACCGTGGAGGAACTAGCAAAGGTCACGAAATCGATCTCCCCCGCTGCCAGCATCTCTCGCACGGCGACAGGATCGTCCTGTTCCGTTACTGTTTCGTAGACGGGAACGACATCCACGGCAGCGCCGTATTGTCGCAGGCTGTCGGGCAAAATCTCCCGGGCTTCCAAAGCGCGAGGGATAAGTACCCTCGCTCCGGGTGCCAATTCTCCCTTCAAGGCGGAGAGAATGCCCTCGGCGCGAAATTCGCCGGGCATAAGGTCGGCATGAAGCCCGTAAACTTTCAGCCGCTTCGCCGTGGATTTACCAATGGCAGCGAGGCGGGCTTTGGCCAGCGACCGGACATCCTTACCGGCGGCGAAAAGCCGCGCAAAAAAGGCATCCACGCCGTTGGTACTGGTAAAGATCAGCCAGTCGTAGTCAGCGATCCTCTGAATCGCCGCGTCCACAGCCTCATACGCATCCGGCGGCGGCGCGATTTTAATGGCGGGCAGCTCGATGCACCGCGCCCCCAAAGCGTCCAATTTCTTCGTCAGCTGGGACGCCTGCGCCCGGGCACGGGTGACCAGCACCGTCGTCCCAAAGAGAGGTCGGGTAGCCGGGGCGTCGAACCAACCGATCTTCTCCCGCAGGTTCACCACATCGCCCACCACGAAGATGGCGGGAGGCTTTAATCCAGCGGCCTTAACTGCCGATGCCGCCTTGCCGAGAGTCGTCACCAGCGTCTCCTGCTCCGGCTTCGTTCCCCAGCGGATCACGGCCGCCGGGGTATCGGCGGCGCGGCCGTGGGCGATGAGCTGGCCGGTGATGTGAGGCAGATTTTCCACCCCCATCAAAAACACCAGGGTGTCCACTGCTGTGGCCAGCTTGTCCCAGCGAACGGCAGAGGCTGCCTTCGCCGGATCCTCATGCCCGGTGACGACGGCAAAGGAAACGGCCATGTGACGCTGGGTCACAGGGATCCCGGCGTAAGCGGGCACCGAAATGGCCGACGTGACCCCAGGCACGATTTCAAAGGGAATCTGATGTTCCGCGAGGAGAAGCGCTTCCTCCCCACCCCGGCCGAAAACAAAAGGATCCCCGCCTTTGAGGCGTACCACACATTTATTTTCTTTCGCCTTCTCTACCAAAAGGCGGCTGATGTCTTCCTGCTTCATGGTATGGTTAGCGGATACCTTGCCCACATAAATCAACTCCGCCTCCGCCGGTGCCCAGCGCAGGATGCGGTCGTCCGCCAGATGATCGTAGACGACAACTTGCGCCTTCTTCAGATAGTCCACCGCCTTGAGGGTGATGAGCCGACTGTCCCCCGGCCCCGCCCCCACTAAGTACACGATGCCTGACATATTGTCCTCCCCTTCTGTAAACAGGCCCCTTTCCTCCAACCGGACTTCAGCACCGGTCAAGCAAAAGGCCGATCTCATGCAATATTTTGATACCGCCCGCATCCAACAGGCGATCCGCCAAGGCCTTCCCTAAGTTTTCCGCTTCTCGACGCGATCCCCGCAGAATATCGCGAAAGCTCTCGCGCCCGTCCAAGGAGGCAATGACCGCTTCCACCGTCATGTCCTCGCCCTCGGCCACAGCATAAACCCCCACCGGCACTTGACAGCCGCCCTCCACCGTTTTCAGGAAAGACCGCTCCGCCAACCCGCAGTCCGCCATGGCGTCGTCCCGCAAAAAATCCACCAGTCGCCGGGTTTCGGTGTCCTCCGCCCGCGCCTCGATGGCCAGCGCCCCCTGTCCTACCGCCGGAAGGCACAAGGTACGCGGCAGGACTTCCGTGATCCGCTCCCCAAACCCCAGCCGTTTGAGTCCGGCCACCGCCAAAATAATGGCGTCATATTCTCCCGCATCCAATTTTTTCAATCGTGTGTTGACGTTGCCCCGCAGATCGAGGAGGGTCAGATCAGGACGAGCCGCCAAAATCTGCGCCCGGCGGCGCAGGCTGGAGGTTCCCACCCGCGCCCCCTTGGGCAGCGCGGCGAGTGTCCGATAGCGGGGGCTGACCACCGCATCTCCGGGATCGTAACGCTCTGTGATCGCCGTGATGACCAGCCCCTCCGGCACCTCCGTAGGCATGTCCTTCAGACTGTGCACGGCGATGTCGATCTCCCCCGCCAGCATGGCCGTTTCCAATTCTTTCGTGAAGAGCCCTTTCCCGCCGATCTTCGCCAGCGGCGCATCGAGGATCCGATCCCCCTTCGTAGTCATCCGCTTTTCTTCGACGACGAGGCCGGGGTGCGCTTCCCGCAGCCGCCCGGCGACGTAATCCGCCTGCCAAAGGGCCAGCTTACTGCTGCGCGTACCGATGATGAGCGTCTTCCCCATCCGCCGTTTCCGCCTCCCCGATAAAATCCAATTTGAACAGGCTGTTCATCGCGTCGATGTAGAACTGTTCCCGCTCCGTCCCCGCCGCCGCGTTGATCTCCATCATGGGAAAACGCAGGAGTTTGCGGACGATCATCCGGGACATGTGCTCCATGACTTTCTCCCCCGCCGCATCCAACTGAGGCAGCTTTCCCAGCGCCCGCCGCAATTCCCGCCGCCGGATCTTATCGGCGCGGTTGGAGAGCCGCGCCATGAGGGGCTGAAAGGAGAGGTACTGAAATTTCTCCCGCAGCGAGACCACTTCCTCCTCAATGATTGCTTCCGCCTGATGAGCTTCCTTCTGGCGCTCCTGCTTGTGCTCGTCCACAACCTCTTCCAAATCGTCGATGTTATAAACAGTAACCCCCTGGATGTCCGACACCTCGGGATCCACGTCTCGGGGCACAGCGATATCAATAAAGACCAGCGGCCGGCCGCCCCGGGCCCGCATGGCCCGCTGGGTATCCCACGAATGAATGACATAGTGGGATGCGCCCGTGGATGTCACCACAATATCCGCATCTGGCACGGCTTCCAATCCCGCGTCGAAATCCACCGCCTCACCGCCGAACCGAGCCGCCATCTCTTCCGCATTCTTCCGGTGGCGGTTGGCCACATAAATTTTCTTCACGCCACGTCCCTGTAAATTTTCCGCCGTCAATTCGGCCATTTTTCCCGCACCGAAAATGAGGGCGCTGGAATTTTCCAGCGTCCCTAAGATGTCCCGTGCCAGCTCCACCGCCGCGTAACTCACGGACACAGCGTTAAAGGCGATGCGTGTTTCCGTCCGCACGCGCTTGCCGGTGGTGATAGCACGATGAAAGAGGGTGTTGAGGACAGTGCTGGTGGTTCCGGCGGAATGGGCCAGCGCATAAGCGTCCTTCACCTGGCTCAAGATCTGCCCTTCCCCGATGACCAATGAATCAAGGCTGGACGCCACCCGAAAGAGATGGCGCATACAAGCTTCGTCCACAAATGTATATAGATAATCGTCAATATTTTCCCGATGACCGGTCATATCCGCCCAGAATTGCCGGATCGCGTCCATCCCGGTCGTCTCGTCCGCCGCCATGGCATATATCTCACTGCGGTTGCAAGTGGAAACGATCACGGCCTCGTGCAGCGGATCATATTCCCCCAAATGCTGGAGGCCCCGGCGCACCTTCTCTTTCGAAAGGGCGAAACGCTCCCGGAGCGCCACGGGGGCTGTCTTATGATTGAGGCCTAAAACGAGCAATCGCATCTTTCACCCGAGCCTCCGCTTCGTCATACTTTCGCTGCCGCACCAGCGCCATGACCTCGTCGTCCAGCGCCGAACGCCAGAAGATCTCCCGCACCTCGCTGCCGGAAAATTTCTTCTGGGCTTCCTGCCGCAAAGGGGCCAGCCGATCAAGCCACGTTCCGTAAACTTCGGCAAAGTTATCCGCCAATTCCCGGCAGAGGACACGGGAAAGTTCGGGGCTGGCACCGGCGGTGGACACCGTCAAGAGAAGCTGACCATGTCCCGCCTGGGCTGGTACCGTAAAATCGCTCAGTTCCGTCGGAGGCGCGGCCATATTCACCAGCGCCCCCGTGGCTTTCGACGACCACGCGGCGGCCCGATTCACCGCCTCGTCGTCGGTGGCACAGACCACAAGAAACATCCCCACGATATGAGACGCCGTGAAAGGCTCGGCGATCCAGCGAATCACACCTTCCCGCGACAGGTCTACAATTTCCGGCAGCGCCTGCGGCGCGATGACCGTCACGATGGCCCCCGCCGCCACGAGAGCCTTGGCTCGGCGCAGCGCAATATGGCCGCCGCCCACGATGGCGCAGCGGCGGCCGCCTAATTTCATATTAACCGGATAAAACTGCTCCTTCATCATGCTCTCGTCCTTCGTGCCAGAATTGTTGACAGATAATTTACCGGGCGGTCTTTGCGCGCCATGATGTCATCGATGCGCTCTTCATCCGGCAGGCCGCAGCGGCTCACCATGACGGCATTTCCTGCCATCCCTTCTTCTTCCAAAAGATCAGCCATCTCCGGGAAATTCTTGTAGACCTTCATCAGCACTATATTGTCCGAAACCTCTGTAACTCGTCGGATCTTTTCCGTATCAGCGGTCGCCGGAATGACGCTCAGGACATCGTCCCCCTCCACGATGGGCCAGCCCAAATGGCTCCCCATGGCAATAAACGCCGGAATCCCGGGAATCGTTTCGATAGGAACCCCTTCTTTTTCCAGGAGGCGAAACACGTAAATATAGGTGCTGAAAAACATGGCGTCCCCCAAAGTCAGAAAGCCCACGTTCTTCCCCTCGTGCAGGAAGCCTAAAATTTCCTTTTTATTCGCTTCCCAGGCCGTTGTGTCCTTTTCAAAGGCTTTGACCATGGGAAACACCTGATAGACGATACGCACGTCCTCTTTGAGGTAGGGACGGGCAATGTCCAAGGCCACGCTGCCGTCTTTTTTTTCCGTCTTTGGCGCGATGAGGATATCCACCTCGCGGATCGCTTTCACCGCTTTCATCGTCAAAAGCTCGGGATCGCCGGGGCCGACCCCGATCCCGTAGAATGTGCCTGTCATGTATATCCCCCTCGTCCATTATCGCCGCGCGGTCAGGAAAAATGAATTTTTTCACTACAATGATAGTACATCAACGACCCCGGAGTGTCAAGGAAAGCCTGACGCGCCGGGGTCACGAGGAAGCGCTGGGCAGCTTATTCCAGCGTCATGATCTTATGTTTTAAGACATAAATGAGAGCTTGGGTACGGTCATTGACGTTAAGTTTACGGAAGATGTTCGTCAGATGGTTTTTCACGGTCTTTTCGCTGACAAAAAGAGCCTGGGCAATGTCTTGGTTGGAAAATCCTTTGGCAATACAGGAGAGGACGTCCAGCTCGCGAGGCGTAAGACGCTCCGCCCGCCCCTCGCGCCACATTTCCCGCGCTTTAGCGTTCACATCCTCGCCCTCGATCAGGCCGCCGAAAATGCGCTCCGCTAACTTAGGATAAACAAAGGCGTCACCCCCTGCCACCACATGGATGGCCTTGATCAGCATGGAAGGTTCCACATCCTTTAGGAGGTAGCCCAAAGCGCCGTTTCGGAGCATTTCCAATACGTACTTGTCGCTGTCGTGAATGGTGAGAGCGATGATACGGGTACGCGCGCGCGCCGCCTGCAGCTGGCGGGTAACTTCCAGCCCGGAAAGATTCGGCATGTTGAGATCCAGGAGAATGATATCTGGCTGCAATACCAGGGTTCGAGCCAGAGCTTCCTGTCCATCCCCGGCCTCTCCGATGACCTCCAAATCCTCCTCGAAATTGAGCACTCGCTTGATCCCCTGCCGGAGCAGGGCGTGATCATCCGCAATCAGAATCTTAATCGACATACGCTATCCCTATCCTTTCCAAATCAGACATTTCCTTTGTCCCATTGAATATTCCCCGTCGTTTGGCAATTACGTTCCCGATGCCTCCTTTCCTCCCGTCTCGTCTAAGACGTGCGCCGTCAAAAAAATCATGATCTCCGAATCGGACTTACTGGTGCGGACGCTGCGAAAGAACACGCCCAAAATGGGTAAATCGCCTAAAAAAGGAACCTTCGACAAGCTCTTCGTCTCTTCGCTGCCGATGAGGCCGCCGATGACCATGGTCTCCCCGTCCCGAAGACGCACAGTGGTATCCGCGGAGCGCTTCTGAAAACGATACGCTTTCAGAGATTCTACATAAAGGGGCGAGCTGACCTCGGTGTGTACGGTGGCAGTCACGCCGCCTTCCGGGTTCACCCGTGGCGTGCAGCGGAGAATAATCCCCGCTTCCCGATAGGTAACAGAGGTGGTCGTGGTGGCGTTAGTAGTGGATATCGTAGGCACCGGCACTTCTCCGCCAATGTTGATGACAGCCTCCCGCCCCTGCAAGGTAGTAATGTTGGGTCTGGCTAAGATCTGCGCTTTTCCGTCGGTGATGAGGGCGTTGAGGGTTGCTCCGAAGTAAAGCTCAAAAGGATGCCCCGCGGGCCCGCGCCCAAACTGAAAGATGCCCGGAACCTCTTCCCCCGGCGGCCAGATCCGCTCCGTGGTCACCTTCGGCCAATCCTCCGTCACCGTAGTATATGAGCCGTCAGGATTTTGGACGGTACGCCGGCGGGTTTCATAGTCCGTGCGATGATTCGGGTACTGCGGCAGCTTCGACCATTCCCACTCGATGCCTAATTTTTTCGCCGCGTCCTTCTGGATCGCGATGACCTTCGCTTCCAAGGCCACTTGACGAATAGGCTGATCCAGAGCGGCGATGATACTCCGGGCTGCTTCGGCTTCCGCCGCCGTTCCCATGAGGAGCAGCGTCCCTGTCCCCGGGTCGATGAGTACCCGCTCCCCGGCCCCAGTCTCTTGGCGCGGGCTTTTCTTTTCCTTTCCCGCCGCTACACCTTCGCCCCGCTCGTCTTCCTGATAAACGGCCAAGGCCACTGCGTCCCGCACCGTCGTCAAGTCTGCATAATGAACAGGGAACGTGTAGGGGTGATAGAGCCTTTGGCCCATCGCCGTCAGAAGAAAAACGCCGTCGCGTTCCTCAAGGAACAGACCTTTGGCGGCGGCGATCCGGGCCACGATATCCTCCGGCTCAGCCTCGTCCACGTCGATGCTCATCCTGCCCTTGACGGAATCGTCCAGCACCAACCCGAAATGGCCGAGGCTGGCCATGGCCGAAAGGACGGCCCGGACATCTCCATCCGTCACGTGAAGACTGACGGGGTCGGCGACAGCCAAAGGCGGGAAAAGGAGCAGCATCGCCACCCCCATCCACAGGATCCGTCGTTTCAAACCTTATCCCCTCCCTTCGCGGCGAGGCGCAGGGCAACGCTCTGCCTCCGCCGCGTGACGCGGTAAGTGGAGTACGTGCTCCGTTCCTGCCTCCCGTACCCGCGCCGTATCTTCCGCTACCGACAGCAACGTCAACATTCCGTCAGAATCTCCCGGCGCCAAGACCACCTGCCGTCCTTTCCACAAAAGGATAGCGCGGCTGTTTTCCGCCGTCGTTACCACGCCCACCAGCTGCGCCGGACCTGCTGAACCTGATCGCGAAGCGGCGATTGAGGGTGTCGGTGGAGTGACAGGAGGAATTGGCGACGGTCGGCTCTCAGAAAGTGTCCGGCGTCTCTCATGCCCCCGGGTGAAAGGCGTCCTCAAGGGGAGCCGTCGCGGCGAAGGCGCCGCCATGCCCGCGGCGGTCCCCATCATCGCCGGGCGGGCTTCCGGCAGCCTGACCGTCAGCGGCGGTGGAGTCGGCACAAAGAAATAGCCCGCGCCCACCCCGATGGCTACGGAAGCGGTCAAAAGCATCACGCCCCAACGCCGCGCAAAGGGCGTGAATCGGTGCGCGATAGCAGAAAAGCACCCCCCGAGGGCAGCGTTTTCTTCCGCCGTAAACAGCCTCGTGTTCCCCTCGTGCGTCCCCTCGCCCCCGGGCCTTGACCGCCCTTTTTCATCCCTCACGCGGACATTCTCCCTTCACGTTTCTGATCTCCGCTAATCGCGGCCCCAGCACCTTTTTGTAAGCTTCTACCCCCGGCTGATCAAAGGCATCCACATCTGCCAATTCCCCCTCGTACGCCACGGAAAGCGCCAAAAGATACATCAGCTCCCCCAAATGGTAAGCGCTCAGCTTCGGCAAGCTGAAGAGGGCGTTGAAACGGCCGTTGCCCGTCAAGGCCTCTGCATTCGACTGGCGGGCCGCCTCCAAGGCTTCGCCCATCGTCACCCCGGCGATGGCGGAAAGCGGCGCCGCCTCAGGAAACACATTGGGGATGACAGGATCATCCGGCCATGTCTCCACCCGCAGAAACTGCACCACTTTATTGAGGCGGCCTTCCTGGTGCTGTTGCGTCTGGGCGTGCATATCGGTAGTTCCCACGGCGGCCACGGGTGTTCGGCCATAATGCACCACCCGCCCCTCGCGATTCCGTTCTTTCCCCAAGGATTCCGCTAAAAGCTGGATGTACCATTCGGCCAGAGATTTCAGATCGTCGCCATAGGGCATCATGACTTCAATATCCCGTCCGTACTTTTCCGCCGCCAGGAATTTGAGCGCCGCGTTGAGCATCGCCGGGTTCTGCCACACCTCATCCTTCTGACAACTTTCATCCATGGCCCGCGCCCCCGCCAAAAATCCCTCGATATCAAATCCGATACAAACCCCCAGGGAAAGTCCCACCTCGGAAAAAACAGAAAAACGCCCCCCCACGCCGTCAGGGACAGAGAACATCGGCCATCCTTTCTCCGCCGCCAACCGGTGAAGGAGCGTGGGCGATTCTATCGCGGGATCGGTGACAGCCGTCACCGACAGGCGAATGTCAGCGGTCCGTCCTAAACGATCATAGAGGAGCATAAAATTCGACATGGTATCCAAGGTGCTGCCGGACTTTGAGATCACCAGAAGAAGGACATGGAGCGGGCGGCCCGCATGGGACTTCACGCGGACCGCCCGCCGCGTCAGATGGGCGATGAGATCCGTCGCGCGGCGGGGATCCATATTGTTCCCGCTGAAATAAACCTCCGGCCAGCCGCCGCGCTCGGCGCGCGACTTCTCGTTCCAAAACGCGCCCCCTGTCACGTCAAAGAGAACCCGATTCCCCAGATAAGAGCCGCCGATGCCCAGCGACACCACAACATCAACGTTTTCTCGAACCTCTTCCCCAAAGGCCTTCAACCGCCTTAAGGAAACAGGAGAATTCAGATGCCCCTCCGCCACATAGGGGAGCTCGGAGAAAAGCACCTTTTCCGGCGCGCCGTCTTTAGCACGATGACCGCGCACGAGACCGGTGCGGCGCATGCCCACTACGGCGTGGTGGGCCGCTGTAAGGCGCGGCGTCAGCGCCTCGACATCCTCTATCGTCACGCACCCCGCGCCGACCAGATTCGTATAATCAAAGGAAAAGCCCGAAGGCAGGGTCAGTCTCATGCCTTTCTCTCCTTTTTCCGCCGGATCGCTTCCTTCCGCGTCTTGTCCGCACCAGAACGCTTCGCTTCGATAAGCGGCCCGAGGGAACGCACCAGATAGGTCATGAAGCGATCCCGCAGTTCTGGACGTTTGAGGGCCTGCTCCACCGTAGCTTCTAAGAAGCCCTCCTTATCCCCGATGTCGTAACGCCGCCCATCAAATTGATACGCGTAGACCTTCTCCCGGGCGGCCAAGGTGCAAATCGCATCCGTGAGTTGAATTTCCCCTCCCCGTCCCGGAGCGGTATTCTCCAAGATATCGAAAATTTCCGGCTCGAGCACATAGCGGCCCAGCACCGCCAAATTCGACGGGGCTTCCCCCACCGCGGGCTTCTCCACTAAATTGACGGCCTGCCAGACATTTGGCTTCAAGGGCCGTGGAGAGACAATACCGTACTGGGACACCTGATCTTGGGGTACCGGCTGTACCCCCAAGACGCTGCCGCCCAATTCCAGGTAGACGTCGATGAGCTGGGACAGGCACGGCACCGCGGCATCCACCAGATCATCCCCCAAGAGGACAGCGAAAGGTTCATCGCCCACAAATTGACGGGCGCACAGCACTGCGTGCCCCAAGCCGCGAGCTTCCTTCTGGCGAATGAAGTGAACGGTGATGTCGGATATTTCCTCCACCATTTTCAGCAGATCATATTTCCCCTGGGCGCGCAACTGCTGTTCCAATTCCAAGGAGCGGTCGAAGTGATCCTCGATGGAGCGCTTATTGCGGCCGGTGATGATGAGGATCTCCTCAATCCCCGACGCGATAGCCTCTTCCATGATAAACTGAATGGCCGGCTTATCCACGATGGGCAACATTTCTTTCGGCTGTGCTTTCGTCGCCGGAAGAAAGCGCGTCCCTAAGCCCGCCGCCGGGATGATGGCCTTACGGATCTTTTTCACGCGGCTTCACCTCTGTCCTCTCCCAGAATCCCTTTCCCATTCCCATCAGCGGCGAATCTTCGTCAGAAGTTCCTCCGTCTTTTCCCCAAGCAGCGCCTCATCCCCCCGGGTCTCCACATTGAGGCGGATGACCGGCTCCGTATTGGACATCCGAAGGTTAAAGCGCCAAGTGGGAAATTCCACGCTGAGGCCGTCCACCTTGTTGACCTCACCCTGCGGCCCGTATTCTTTTTCCAAGGCCGCTAAAACCGCCGGCGCATCCGCTACCGTGCTGTTGATCTCGCCGCTGCAGGGGAATTTCGCCATGCGCTCCGCCATCAGCGCGGAGAGCGGCTTTCCCGCTTCGGATACCAGTTCCATCACCAAAAGAAACACCAGCATGCCGCTGTCGCAGAAAGAAAAATCGCGGAAATAATGATGGGCGCTCATCTCGCCGCCGTACACCGCATCTTCCCGCCGCATCCGATCCTTGATGAAGGCGTGGCCGCTCTTGCACATCACCGGGACACCGCCCATCTTCTCCACGATTTCAATCGTATTCCACGTCACCCGCGGGTCATAGATGATCTTAGCCCCCGGATGGCGCTTCAAAAACGCCTGCGCTAAAAAGCCTACGATATAGTATCCCTCGATAAATTGTCCTTTCTCATCAAAAAGGAAGCAGCGGTCGAAATCCCCGTCCCAAGCAAATCCCAGATCCGCTTTCGTTTCCCGCACCGCCCGCGCCGTGCTTTCACGGTTGTCCGGCAGCAGCGGGTTCGGCACGCCGTGGGGGAAATTGCCGTCCGGTTCGGAATAGAGGGGCAGAATTTTTACCGGCAGCCGCTTGGCGAGAGCGGCGACGATAGGGCCTCCCGCGCCGTTGCCAGTATTCGCCACCACCGTCAAAGGCTTTAAGGCCTTCACATCAATATAGGAGAGAAGATGTTCTACATAGGGATCCGTGACATCGCACCTCTCTACTTTTCCAGGCGGCGCAGCAGGCGGGGGAAAATCTCCCGCCATGACGGCTTTTTCAACGTCCAAAAGTCCCGTATCCCGGGAAATGGGACGCGCCCCCTCCCGTACCAGCTTCATGCCGTTATAATTCTTCGGATTGTGACTGGCCGTTACCATGATGCCGCCATCTAACTGCCAATGCGCCGTAGCGAAGTAGATCATCTCCGTACCGCACTGCCCGATGTCCACCACATCGCAGCCTGCCTCCGTGAGCCCCCGGGTGAGTGCCTCACTGATCGCCGGGCCCGAGAGACGGATATCGTGCCCTACCGCCACACGCTTTGCGCCCAGGAGAGCCACGAAGGCCCGGCCGACACGATAGGCCAGCGTCTCATTCACTTCCGTCGGATAGATCCCGCGAATGTCATAAGCCCCAAAGCCTTGGTTGCTGATCTCCATCCTTCTTCCCTCCAGCCCCTGAATACGCCCTACCGTCCTACGACCTTACGCCTAAAGTTTTCAATTTTTATGTTCTATATCAATGGGCAGAAATCCTTCTCTATTTTATTAAAATCCGGCAAAGTTTTCTCTGCTGCCGACAACTGATCCCTTCAGCCGGTCTTTTCTTCCGCAATCGGATCGCGCAGGGTGCGGCGAACCCAGAAATAAGCCGGCACGAGGGGCAGGCAGGCGCCCAGCCACGCCAGAGGATTCGCCAGACATGCGCCCAGATAGCCGAACCGATCGATCAAAAAAAATGCCGCCCCCGCCCGCATCAGCAGCTCCATAAAACCGGCCAATGTGGGGACAAAAGTCTGTCCCAGCCCTTGCAGTGTGAAGCGAAAAATAAAGAGCAACGACAAGAGAAGATAACAGGCGCCGTCCACGGCCAGGTAAAGGTGGCCGTAAGAAATCACCTGCGCCTCCTCGGGGCCGACGAAGAGCGCAATGAGTTCCCCGCCGCCAAAATACATCAAGAGCCCTACGGCAATGCTGAACGTCCCCGACATCAAAATACCGGCGCGCACCCCGGCCCGGATGCGCGCGAATTGTCCCGCACCATAATTTTGCGCCGTGTAAGCTGCCATGGCCATGCCAAAGGACATCATGGGCATGACCCCGATGGTGTCCACCTTTTGCGCTGCCGAATAAGCCGCCACCGCCACTGGCCCCAGATGATTGAGGGGCACCTGTAGGATAATGGCCCCCAAAGCGATAACCGAACCCTGAAAGCCCATGGGGAGTCCCAATCGTAAATGCTGCTGGAGCATCCGAAGGGAAAAACTCCAGTCTTCCCGCCGGGGCCAAAGCGCAGGAACATGGTGGCGAATATACCAAAGGCCAAAGATATTGGCCACCACCTGGGAAGCAGCCGTGGCCAGCGCCGCCCCCGGCACCCCTAAATCCAATCCTAAGATAAAGAGCGGCTCAAATAATATGTTCAGTGTCAGCCCCAAAGCCAGCAGCCAAGTGGGCGTCCGACTGTCGCCCAAGGCGCGAATGAGATTGGCCTGCATGGAAAAAAGCATGAGAAACGGCGCGTTGGCGCCGATGATACTGATGAACGTCACCGCATCTTCCAAAATTTCCGGCGGCGTCTGCATGAGAAGCAGCACCGGGCGCGCCCCTAAAACACTGACCGCCGCCACCGTCACCCCGATGAGTGCCGCCAACAAAAAACAGGCGGCGGCGCTCTTTCGCACCCCCGCCATGTCCCGCGCCCCATAGCGCTGGCCGGTGTAAATAGAAAGTCCCGTGGCCGTCCCGATGACAAATCCCATCAAAAGGAACATGAGGCCGCCGGTGCAGCCCACCGCCGCCAGCGCCGCCACCCCTAAAAAACGCCCTACCACTAAGGTGTCCACGAAAGCGTACATCTGCTGGAAAATATTCCCCGCTAAGAGGGGGAGCGTAAAACCCCAGATTAGGCGCGCCGGGCTGCCCTCCGTCAACATCTTCGCCATAAGGACCTCTCATTCAAAGAAGATCGTCACCAGCGTCCGCAGCCGCTCCTGAAGCACCACGGCACTGGCCGACAAGGCGTCCGACTGTGGCCGAAGCCGAGAATAATGGAAAACGCGCGGCTTCTGATTCGTCCAAAAATCCGCCGGATAAGGAACGACTTCTATCCCCTGTTTCGCAAAATTGAGAACCGAGCGGGGCATGTGAAAGGCTGAGGTCACTAAAATAGGCCGGGAAAACCCTTTCTCCCGGAGAATTTGTGCCGAATAGCGGGCATTTTGCGTCGTGTTTTGACTTTTCGTTTCGAGAAGGATATCCTCCTCCGGCACACCCAGCCCCACCAAAACCCGGCGAGCAATGAGGGCCTCCGTCCCGCTGTCCGCATAGACCTGCCCCCCGGAAAGGAGAATGGGAACATGAAGCCGCCGCCAGAGACGCGCCGCTGTCAGAAGGCGGTTGGCCGGGCTGGAAGAGAGCGTCCCCACACCGTCCACATCCGGCGTATCTCCCATGGCCCCGCCGCCGAGCATAACGATCACATCCCCGGCGGGATAAGCCGGCGGTTCATATTGATTTTCCAGTCCGCGCAGAAGAGCATCCGCCACCAGGCTGGTGGAAAGAAGATAAAAGGCGAAGGTCACGACAAAAACGGCGCCGGCAATCTGCCGCGCCCGCCGTCGCCACGCCCAGAAAGCAATCCCAAAGAGCAGCACGAAGAAGATCCCCGGGGGCAAAATAAAGCTGGCGCCAAATTTTAAAAGGTATATCATAAAGCCGCTCCCTTCAGAGAGTATCTCTTCGGCCCCCAATGCTCTGAAACCGCTGCTTTTCTCCCAGCTTCATCGGCGGTGCACCGCCATCTCCGGTCGTCGCAGCCTTCTCTCCGCAGCACTACAGGACGGCGAGGAAGCCACCCCCCGTCCTTCTCCCCGGCCCAATCATCAGCGATGTATTTCATGGGACCTGTCCCTTAAAATACCCATAGGTACGCCGCAGCCCTTCCGCCAAAGAAACCTCCGGCTGCCAGCCGAGATACCGCTGCGCCTGTTCGTTGGCCAGTGATGACTTATAGATATCGCCGGGGCGTTCCGGCCCATATTGCGGGACGATTGCACGCCCGGCAGCCTCCGCCAGCAGCTCCACCAGCGTCCGCAGGCTCGTCTGTGATTCGGTGGAAAGATTATAGGCCGCATTGGGCGACGAAGTAAGGAGAGCGGCTCGAATACCCGCTGCAATATCCCCCGCATAGACGAAATCCCGCGTCTGTTCACCATCGCCGAAAATCGTCAACGGCTCCCCCTTCGCCGCCGCTCGGGCGAAAATGCTGATGACGCCTCCCTCGCCTCCGTCGCCCTGCCGCTCGCCGTAGACATTCGCGAAACGCAGCACGACGTAATCAAGCCCAAAAAGGCGCTGGTACAGCGCCAAATATCCCTCCGCCGTCACCTTGCTCAGGCCGTAAAAGGACAGCGGTGCCAAGGCCCGGGATTCTCCAATGGGAAGCTCGCTTTCCCGCACGTCTCCGTAAGCGGCAGCTGTCGAGGCAAAAATGATCCGCCGGACGCCGCCCTGACGCGCTGCTTCCAGTACCTGTATTGTCCCCAGGACATTCTGTCGGGCATCAAAGGACGGATCCTCCACCGAGGCGTTCACCATCGTCTGCCCCGCCAGATGAACGATGGCGTCAAACTGTCCTGCCGCCACCGTATCCCTCAGCGACGCGTCCAAGACATCGGCCACGATGAGCTTTACCTCCGGGGGCAAATTCTCCCGCCGCCCCACGGACAAATTGTCCAAAGCCACCGGCTCGTCTCCTGCCGCCCGTAAATGCGCCGCCAAATGAGAGCCGATAAACCCCGCGCCCCCGGTAATCAAAACCTTCATCCCATATCGCTCCTCGAATCCCCGGAAAAGCAACCAAATCGGACGCTGCCGGGAAATGTTTTACTCTTCGCCCCAAGGGCGCATCGCTTACTTTATGATAGAAAGGATTTCCCCGCCTGTCAACATCTTCTCCTCACGACCCGCCGCTAAAACAGCCCCGCTGTCTTGGACAAAAAGATCCAGCCAAAGAGGGTGAAGGATGACAACGCGGTCGTAAAGACCACCGCATTCCCCGCCAAATCGGCGTCACTGTCCATCTGCTGAGCCATGGCAAACCCCGCTACGGCGCACGGAGTGGCAAAGACAGAGAGCAGGGTGGCAAACTCAATGCCCCGAAAACCAAAGAGCGCTGCCGCCGTGAGCACCGCTCCGGGCACCACAAGGAGGCGGGCCGCGATGCAGGCAAGGAGCTGCGGCCGATGGTCCACCGTGGTGCCGAAGCGAAAGGACGCCCCTAAGATGATGAGCGCCAAAGGCGTCGTCGCTGCCGCCACATGGGCGAGGGGCTTTAGCACCGGCGCGGGAAGGGGAATATGAAAAATCAGACAGAAAAGCCCCAAGAGCGCGCCGCGAATCATCGGATTTTGCAGGACACCCCGCAAGAGATGCGGCAGGCTGTAAGATCCGCCGCGAAAAAGCTCTAAGGTAACGACCCCCAGCACATTATAGATCGGCACGATGACGGCGATCATCATGATGGGGACCGCCAGCTGATCGTCTCCGAAAAGATTGCCCACGATGGGAATCCCCAAAAGGACGAAATTGCTGCGATAAATCGCCTGAATCATTGCGCCTCGCCGCCGGGGAGAAGCCTCCCGCCAACAGACGGCGGCAAAGGCCGCGGCGTAGACGACCCCCAAGGCGGCGAGGGCGAAGAGGACAAGTCTCGGGCGAAAAATATCTCCAATATTTGTGGTATACACATTATAAAACATCATGGTGAAGAAAAAAATCTGAAACACCACGCGGTTGACGTTCTTCAATTCTTCGTCCGTCAGCATCTTCTGCCGCCGAATCCAAAGGCCAATCCCGATGAGGACAAAAATCGGCACCACGGCCTTAAAGGCGACAATAAAATTCGACCCGTCCATGCCCATACATACCCTTCCGTTTTTTCTCTTCTGGAAATATTATAGGCTCGTCAACCGCCGGACGCAAACCTTTCCTGTGGAAGAAGACCTCTTTAATGAAGACAGTCTGCTGTCATCGCTCTGCATTTGCGGCTCCAAACGCCGCCTCCAGCCCGGGGCGTCCCGCCGCCGTGTTATAGAGTGCAGCCAAAAGCGGCGTCATGGAAGCGGTGCCGGTGGTGAAGCCCTGCCCCGAAAGGAGATGCCCTTCAATATCAAAAAGGCCCTCCTGGAGGATCACCTGATACGCGTCCTGCCGTTCCCGTTCCCGCTTCATCTCGTAACTTTGCCAAAGAATATACGTACAGCCCATGGTACGCGCCTTTTCCTGCGCCTCTGTCAACGTCGCCGCCTCTCCCGCAACGACCCCGGGGAGTTGCCGCGCCGTCAGGCTGGCGGTAGCCCTTCGCCACACGGGAATATCCGCCGTAAAATTTTCCGGGAGAGAAAATTCCGCCGCCAGATAAACCTGCGGAAAGGCGCCGGCATCTCCCTCCCCACGCCCTGCCGCTTCGCTGACATCTTCGAAATTGCGGCGCAAAAGGGCATCCACATAACTCACCATGGCGTGGGAGAAGCGGTGTTGCTTCCGCATCGTCGTGAGCCTCGTCACCTCCCCGAACTGCACATAATCCGAATCAACGGCCTGCACCGCCGCCCCCACAGGATCCCCGGCCATGACCACACGGCGCACCGCCATGGTTTCATACTTTTTAGCGAAGGCCTTGTTCCCCACCGCCGGGGCACCGAAAGTGATCACGGAGAGCTGCTCCGGCGGCACCCCCATATCCGCCAATCGTCCGGCCAAAAGCACCGCCACCGCGCCGCCCAGGCTGTGCCCTGTAAGGCAGAGCCGCGCCTTTGGATCCGCTAAGAGAACGTCGCGGAGCTGTTCCCCAATGGTTGGCATCCCCTCCTTCGGCGTAAAGAAAGCCGTCTGCGCGTAAGCGTTAAACCCGCTGTGTACCAGAGGCTCGGCGGAAGTCGCTTCCTTGCGGGCCGCCGCCTGGCGAAATTCTTCCGGTGTATGCCCAGCGAAGGGAACTTTATGCAGGGAAAGATCCAGCTTGATATCTTTCCAATCCTTCGTTCCTGTCACGGAAAGGAGATACATCGGCCCTGTCGGTTCCTCCCGACGCAAGAGGTAGTAGCTGGCCGTTGTCCGTTTATCCTCCTCCCGGAACGGCAGCATGACAAAATCGTTAGCCGCCAATTCTTCCCGGGCCACATCCCCCACCCGGTCGCTGTAACTGGCCAGCGCCACCCACCCGCAGAGATACTCCATCTCCGCCGAAAGGACCGGTTCCGCCGCCGCCGATGAGGACAAGAAAAAAGACAGCAGCACCAAAAAGCCCAATGTCCGCCGTCTGATCCAAGCCGCTAAAAACATTCTTTTGTCCCTCATGGCCTCACTCCCGTTTACACCACGCAGCGGTTCTTTCCGGCGCGCTTCGCCGTGTAGAGCTTTTCATCCGCCGCCGCGATGAGCTGGCAAATACGCGCGCTTTGATCCGCTAAAGTTACCCGTCCTGCGGCTATCCCGCAGCTCATGGAGAGGAACGGCTGTGCCGCCCCGTCTCCGGAGGAAAGCTTCATATTCCAAAGCTTTCGCATTCCCTGCTCCACCGCATCTTTCACTTCTGACAGCTCCGCCGCAAAGAAAAGGAGCAGCAGCTCGTCGCCGCCGTAGCGTACCACAATGGCATCGCGCCCTTGCGCCATCTCCCGCAGCAGACGGGCCACGCGCCTGAGACAGGCATCCCCCGCTTCATGCCCGTAAGTATCATTATACAACTTAAAATTATCAATATCAAAAAGCGCCGCACAGACTTCGCCGGTGCGAAGATTTTGCCGCACATACGTCTCCATCCCGCGCCGGTTCAAAAGCCCTGTCAAAGGATCCGTCTCCCCGATGGCCCGCAGCGAAGTACGCTGCCGTATCCGCAGGAGATAAGCGATATGGCGCTGCATGGCCGCTCCCATAGCCACGACTGTCATAAAGATCATGTAGAGGTCGGGATGAATAAAATCATCATTCCACAGAGGAAGACCCCAATGGTGCTGGAAAAAAGCGACGCAGATATCACAAATGGCAATATAGGCCGCCGTTTCCCGCAGAGGCAAATTCAGCATCGTCCCCAGCCCCATAATAGTAAGCGAGTACACATAAAGGCCGCCCGAGACCCGCACCTCCCAATAAGCCAGGAACAGGGCGCTGACGAGAAGCATGCTGACGATCGTCCGGCTGGCGATCCGCATAAAACGTACATCCCTTTTCTTTTTTCGCAGGACAAAGGACGCGCCCGCTGCGCCGCCAAGAAGTGCCGCGACCAGTGTCCAGGATGCCGGGAGACGGGCCAGCCCGAAATTTCCCATCAGCGCGTAACCAGCCATATCCAAAAGCAGGCCGACGCCGAAGACCAGACCGACAAACAGCAGATTGCGCAAACCTTCCCGGGCAAAAATTCTCTCATACTCTCCCTGGCTGTAAGCTGTCAGCCGCCGATACCCGGAAATTATCCACCGCCAAAAGTACATGGCGTCCCCTTCTTCCGTCCTAAATTATTTATCTTCTCTATCGTCGGCAGATCGGTTTCCCTTCCGATAACATTCTTATTCTATAATGATACTCGGCAATAGTCAACTATTTTCCCCGGCGTTTGATTCTTAAGCCAATACTCCCATTTAAATTATAATACAAAAAATCTGTCGAAACTGATCGGTTAAGTTTCGACAGATTTTTTCGGCGCAACACTACTTTTTCTCAGCGCAGCCTGCGGCAGCTCAAGTGCGCTGGCGATCCTTCAAGGCCCGTTCCATCTCTCGCTTCGCTGCTTTGTCCGCCATGTCCCGCCGCTTGTCATAAGTATGCTTACCGCTGGCCAGCGCCAGCTCCACTTTGGCCCGCCCCCGTTTGAAGTAAACCTTCAGCGGGACTAAAGTGTACCCCTTTTCCCGGGTCTGCCCGAAAAGCTTCATGATCTCATTTTTATGAAGCAGCAGGCGCTTGGGGCGCAAGGGATCGCGATTAAAAATATTTCCCTGCTCGTAAGGGCTGATGTGCATATTCTCCAGGTACATCTCACCCTTCTTGATCACCGCGTAGCTGTCTTTCAGATTGGCTTTTCCGGCCCGGAGCGATTTGACTTCGGTGCCGAAAAGTTCCATCCCCGCCTCATACGTCTCGTGAATAAAATAATCGTGACGGGCTTTGCGGTTTTCGCAAACGATTTTTACCGCTGTATTTTTCTGTCCCATGCGTTCACCTCGCTTCATGTTTCACGTGAAACAATTTTAAAAGAGAAGGAAACGACCGCGAATGAACCCATGCGCTACAGGCTCGCGACGCTTACCGGCGCTTCTCCGGCGGATCGGGCCAGACGGCCCGATTGGGAAGCCCATCGTCAAACGATGGACGCTTCTTCCGCCCGTCCGTCGATCCGCCTCGAAGTTTTTTCGTCTCCGAAGCCGCCTTCCCTTTGCTTCCCACGGCACGTCCCGTCTTTGCCGCTTTTGCCCCGGCGCTGTCGCCGGGTTTTGCCGCTTGTCCCTTCCGATCCGCTTTTTTGCCGCGAGATGACGGCGCAAGGGAATGATTTTTCTTCTCCTTGTCCGATATCTCTCGCTGCGCCGATGTTTTTTTGCGCCGCGACGAGCCCTCCTTATTCTGCTTCCCCGACGGCGCCCGGTTGCCGGCCTTGGCGCCGTCTTTTTCCGACGATGCCGGGCCCCGCTCGGCGGATGATTTTGCCGATACTTTTTTCTCCTGCCGTTTCCCAGTTTCTTTTTTCCCGGCAGCCGCGTCTGAGGAGCGTGCTCCTCGTCCCCTGCCCTTGGCCGCCCCCTTCTTCGCCTGTTCTCCCTCGCCCGGCACGTAAACGCCGTTATCTTTCAGAATGAAGTCGATATTACGCTCCTCTACGCTGGCCCGCACCAAGACGACCTCCACCTCATCGCCCAGCCGGTACACCTGCCGCGTCCGCTGCCCGATGAGGGCGTACTGCTCCTCCACGTAATCGTAATAATCGTTCACCATGCGGGAAACGTGCGCCAATCCTTCCACGCCGTTATCAAGCTCCACGAAGATGCCGAAGGCCGTGACGCCGCTGATGACGCCATGGAAAGTGTCTCCTACGAACTGCGTCATGTACTCGATCTCTTTCATCTCCGTAGTCTCGCGCTCTGCCTCCACCGCCACCCGCTCCCTTTGGGACGTATGCTCGGCGATCTCCGGCAGAAGGCCCCGGAGCTTATCCTGCCGCTTCGCGGGAATTGACCCCGTGGCGAAAGTTTCCCGCAGCAGCCGATGAACGATGAGATCCGGATAGCGGCGGATGGGAGACGTAAAATGGGTGTAGTACCGCGCCGCCAGCCCGAAATGGCCGAGGCTCTGATCGGCATACCGCGCCTGCTGCATGGAGCGCAGGGAAACCGCGCTCACAATGCGTTCTTCCGGCCGCCCGGCAACCCGCTCCAAAACCTGCTGCACATCCATGGGTCGGATCTCTCCGTCCTCGTTAGGATGAATGTGAAGCCCGAAGGCGCCCAAAAGACTGTTCAGCCGTTCGACCTTTTCCGGGTTTGGCTGCTCATGGACGCGGTAAATAAAGGGAAGCTCCTTTTCTTCCATGTGCCGGGCCACCGTCTCATTGGCTAAGAGCATGCACTCCTCCACGATGGACTCCGACAGGGAACCGGTCCGCTTGATGAGTTCAATGGGATGCCCTGCCTCGTCTAGCTTCACCTTCACCTCGGGCAGATCGAAATCAATGGAGCCCCGGCGGCGGCGCACTGATTTGCGCGCTTCCCGAAGCGCCGCGAGCGTCGCCAGCATCGGCAAAAGATCGCGCTGGGCCGCCACGGCCTCCGGCGCTTGCTCCACCAGCACCTGATTGACGACGTTATAAGTCAGCCGCCGATGAACACGGATCACCGCCGGAACGATCTCATAGGAACGCACCTGCCCTTCCGGCCCCAAGATCATCTCGCAGGCCATGGCCAAACGGTCTTCTCCCTGATTGAGGCTGCATATCCCATTGGACAGTTCGAAGGGCAGCATGGGAATCACGCGATCCACTAAATAAACGCTGGTCCCCCGGGCATAGGCTTCCCGATCCAGCGGTTCCCCTTCCCGTACATACCAGCTCACATCGGCGATGTAAACCCCTAAAAACCAGCCGCCGTCCTCGCGCCGCTCCGCGTAAACCGCGTCGTCAAAATCTTTGGAATCGTCCCCGTCTATCGTCACCGCAGTAAAATTCCGGCGGTCCCGCCGCCCTTCATACTCCTGCGGCATCACCGTCTGGGGCACTTGGTAGGCGGCCGCCTGCACCTCGTCGGGAAATTCCTGCGCCAGATCGTACTGGCGCATCACCGACAACACGTCTACCCCGGGCGCGCCCACCTTTCCCAGGATTTCCACGATCTCGCCCTCGGCGCTGTGCCGTCCCTCCGGCCACTTGGTGATCTTCGCCACCACTTTCATGCCCGTTTTCGCCCCGTGAAAGGCTTTTTTCGGAATGAAGACGTCCTGGCCGATCTTTTGATCGTCCGGGGTTACGAAGGCAAAGGACTGGGTCGCCGCAAAGGTTCCCACAATTTTTGTGTTCGCCCGCTCCACGATGCGGATGATCTCCCCTTCCCGGGAACGCCCCGGAATCGGCGACGGCGAGAGACGCGCCACCACACGATCCCCGTGCATGGCGCTGGCCAAAAGCGCCCCCGGCACGAACACATCCGTGTCTGCCGGTGTGAGCTTTACGTCGGGAATGATGAAACCGTAGCCTTTTCCTGACATGCTCAGTTTGCCCACCACTAAGTTCATGTGTTCCGGCAGGCCATACAGTCCGCTGCGATTTTTGATCACTGCCGCGCTCTTTTCCAGCTCCGCGAGAGCCAGATCAAAGGATTTTCGCGCGGCCCCCGTCCGCTTCATCCCTTCAGCCAGTGCGTCCGCGGAAAGGGGGCGGAACGCGCCCTCCCGCATGTAAGTCAGGATTTCTTCTTTCATATCCATTTTTGCCATAAAAATTCTGTCTCCCTCTCCCCCCATCGGGGAAAAATCTCATCTGTCACAATGCCTGTTTTTTATCGTCGTCCCGTTCTACCGGGCACATCGGCAGCCTCACGGCTTTCGCTCTTCCCGCAGGAACGCGGCCGTAGCCGCAAACACCGTCTCCCGCTCCGAATCGATGGTGAGCCGATGCCCCGACCGCTTCAGCCAAACGAGCCGCTTATCCGCCGACCGCACATGATGGAAAATATACGGCGCGCTCTCCGGCTCCACCGTATGATCCCGCGCACTCTGCACCACTAAAAGCGGCTGCCGCACCTTGGGCAGCGCCTCCCGAACTGTTTGCACCACCGCCAAGAGCTCATGCACCGCCAAGAGCGGCATCACCCGATAAGCCACGCGGCAATCTGCGGGAATCCCCGGCAAACTCTTAGACAGCTTGGGCAAGAAACGGCCTCGCGCTTCGACGCGCGGCGGCAGCTTATGAAGATCCCGGCCTTCATGAACATAAATCGGCGCGGAGAGCGACACTGTCCGCGAGACCCCTCGCACCGTCCCCAGCCACAGGGCCAAGAGCGCCCCCATGGACTGGCCGGCGGCAAAAATCGACCGGCAGGAGCCGCGCAAGAGTTCATAACCGTCCACGGCGCCATTAAACCAATCCGCCGCCGTCACCCGTTCCAAATCCTGCGGCGATGTACCATGACCCGCCAACCGAATCGCCAACACCGTGTAGCCGCACGCCTGAAGGTATGCCCCGTAGAGCTTCATCTCCGACGGCGACCCGGTAAAGCCGTGGAGGAGCAGAACGCCCTCTGGCCCTCCGGGCAAAAAGAAAGGCTCCGCCCCCGCCATCAGCATGGCCTTTCCTCCTCTCGCCAAAACCGCAACAAAAAAACGCTCCCAGCCGTCGGAGGTTGGGAACGCTTGCCCGTCTCACATCGTCATCTTCGCGATGACCAGCGTAATCGCCGCGAAAAACACCGCAAACACTATCGTGACCCGCGCCAAAAGCGCGTCCATGCCTCTCGCTTTACCGCTGAAAACCGTATTGCCCCCGCCGTCCAAACCGCCCATACCGGCGGACTTCGCTTCCTGTCCTAAGATCGCCGCAATGAGAATGATCGCGATCACCGCGTCGAGTACCATTAAAACCGTAAGCAACGTCCGAGCCTCCTCCGTACCTGTAACCTGTTTCGTTATTGTACCATATCCCCAACCCATTGGCAATAGTGCAATTTCCGTATCTGCGACACCGAAAAAAACATTATCTAAAGCAGTCGTCCCTGCAAAATAGGCAGCCTCGGCAAGGAAATCATCTCTCCATATCGTCATCCCATCATCGGGATAACTTTCTCGCACACGATTCCCGGAGCGCAGCCTGTCATTTCACTGTATACACACGGATGGAGCTGGTGTTGCCGGGGACGCACTTGATCCCCGAGGTGATGATGGTGACATCCCCGGACTTTAAGACGCCGAGTTTTTCCGCGGCCGCCGTAGCCATGCGCCGCATTTCTCCGGCATCTTTCCAAAGCCGTTCCGCCGGCGCGGGCAAAACGCCCCAGCGCAGATTCAAATGCCGAGCTACGCGCTCGTGAGGCGTAAAAGCGAAAATGGCCGCTTTCGGCCGATACTTCGACACCATCTGCGTGGTGTAGCCCGATTCCGTGGGCGTCACAATGGCGGCGGCCTCCAATTCATAAGCCAGCTGCACCGTAGCGTGGGCGATGGCTTCCGTCGTCGTATGATGTTCCAAGCCCTTACCTACGAAAAGCTTCTTATAATGAAGAGAACTTTCGATGCGCCGAGCGATGCGATCCATGGTCTGCACCGCTTCCACCGGGTAATCGCCGCTGGCTGTCTCCCCGGAAAGCATGATGGCGTCCGTCCCGTCGAAGATGGCGTTCGCCACGTCGGAGGCTTCCGCCCGCGTGGGGCGGGGATTGGACGTCATGGACTCCAGCATTTGCGTCGCCACGATCACCGGCTTCCCCGCAGCGTTGCACTTATCGATGATCTCCTTTTGGACCAGCGGTACCTCTTCGGCGGGAATCTCCACCCCTAAATCGCCCCGGGCCACCATGATCCCGTCTGCCGCTGCCAGGATGGCGTCGAAATTTTTCACTCCTTCGAGGTTCTCAATCTTCGGCAGAATTTCCATGTGCCCGCCGTGGGCCTTGATGAGGGCGCGGAGCGCTTCCACATCCTCCGCCCGCTGAATGAAGGAGGCAGCCACGAAATCCATATCCTGCTCGATACCGAAAATAATATCCTTTTCGTCCTGCTGGGAAATAGGGGGAAGCCCCAGCGCCACCCCCGGCGCGGCCACGCGCTTCTTGGTACTCATGGGGCCGCTGTTTAAGATCGTGGTCACAATGTCCTGCCCCTCGATCCGCTCCACGCGAAGCTCCACCAAACCGTCAGAAAGAAGCAGCGTATCCCCGGGCTTTACCTCCTGCCACAAGTTCTTATGGTTCACCGACACATGGGTCTCGTCGCCAGGGGTATCCGCATATGTCAAGGTAAAGGTATGCCCTTTTTCCAACTCCACCTTCCCCGCGGCGAATTCTCCCAAGCGCATCTCGGGTCCCTTCGTATCAAGGATGAAGGAAACGACCCGGCCCGCCTTTTCCGCCGCCGCCCGCACCTCTTGGATGCGAGCCTGATGCTCCGGATGCGTTCCGTGGGAAAAATTGAATCGGGCACAGTTCATCCCATTTTCCAAGAGAGCCGCCAAAACCCCCGGCCGCTCCGTTGCTGGGCCCATGGTACAGACAATTTTCGTTTTCTTCAGCATACGCGTCCTCCTTCGTCAAAACAGTGTTATTTCTCCGCCGCTAAAATGCGGTAAAGGTCAAAAAGCGTACCCACCCGCCGGAAGGTACGCTTTTATTTTACACCTTGTCCAAAGAGATGAAAAGGGACCATCCTCAAATATGCCACGGTTCCTCAAAGACGCGATAGGAGCTTAGGAGTTGCTCCGCCAAGCGACCTTCTTCCCGCGCCTTTTCGAGGGCAGCGCCGGTACACCAGCCGAAACTGACCATCGCCGATTCATAGCCGGGGAACCGCTTTTCTTTATAGGCCAAAACTTGGTCTAAATCGACTTCCTCCGGCTCACCGATGGGTTGATCGCTCTCCGCTTCCACGCCCAGCCAAGCGGGGAGATAGTACCGCGCGACGCTATCGCGGCTGTCTCCCTCCTCGATGACCGTCCACAACTCCTCCACCAAAAGTTCGCTGCCCAAAGAACCCAGCGAAAACCACGTTGTTTTCGTCTTCATCCAGTCACCGCCATCGTGCGCCAAAAGCGTAATCTCCGGCATGACATACCGATAGCGATCGGCCCCCTCATCAAAGAGGACTTCCGCCTGGCCAAAGGACTCCGCCGTTAAAAGATCTGGAAGATACGAGTGCCCGGCCATGAAGCGTCCAGAGCCAAACCGGCCCGCCTCGTCCAATAATTCCTGGAAGAAAATCTCCGGCCCTTCATTGCCCCGCTGCGGCTTCATCCCCAAAATCTCTAACTGGCCGTCGCGATCCAGGTCCGTCACCGTGAAGAAAGCGTCTTCCCGCAGCTTCCCCGAAGGATCACGCAGCCAGTCCCAGAGCTTGCCCCGATCCCCTCCCACGGCAGTCCGCGCCAAGACGGCCGTCTGCACTTCCGGCGTCAAGGACGCCGCCGCCACGGGTGAGGCAAAGGCCGCCAGCGCTGCGCAGCCTGTCAAAAAACGTGTCAAAAACCGTTTCATTTTGTCCTCTTCCTTTAGACAACGCGAAAGATCCAGCCTTCAGGGGCTTCCAACCGCCCCATCTGGATGCCGGTGAGCGTATCGTAGAGTTTTTGCATGACGGGGCCCATTTTCTCCATGCCGCTGGGGAAGAGAATCTCCCTGCCATGATCGTTGATTTTCCCCACGGGAGAAATCACTGCCGCTGTTCCGCAGAGCCCGCATTCCGTAAAGTTCGGCACCTCAGAAAGCAGCACTTCGCGCTCCACCACTTTAAGGCCCAAATAATGCTCCGCCACATAGACCAAAGAACGACGGGTAATAGAGGGCAGGATGCTGTCGGACTTCGGCACCACCAAATTGCCGTCAGCATCCACGAAAAGAATGTTCGCGCCGCCCGTCTCCTCCACCTTCGTCCGGGTCGCCGGATCGAGGAAAATGTTCTCGGCAAAACCTTCCTTGTGGGCGGTGACGATGGCGTGGAGGCTCATGGCGTAATTCAGCCCGGCCTTAATATGCCCGGTCCCCCGCGGCGCAGCCCGGTCAAAATCACTGACCTTGACGGCAATGGGTTTTGCCCCGCCCTTAAAATACGGCCCTACCGGCGTCACAAAGATGCGGAACTGATACTCTTCCGCCGGTGCCACCCCGATCACGGGGCTGGAGGCGAACATGTAAGGCCGAATGTAGAGAGTTGCCCCCGAACCGTAGGGTGGCACCCAGTCGGCATTGGCCGCCACCACTTCTTTCACCGCCGCCACGAAGCGATCCTCGGGAAAAGGCGGCATTTCGAGCCGCAGCGCCGAGTCATGCATCCGGGCCGCATTGAGATCCGGCCGGAAGCAGACGATGTGACCATCCTGGGTGGTGTAGGCTTTCAGCCCCTCGAAAACCGATTGGGAATACTGTAAGACCCCCGCGTCCTCGCTGAGGACAATCTTGTCGTCCGCGGTCAAACCGCCTGCGTCCCACGCGCCGTCTTTGTAATTGGCAACGTAGCGCTGATCCGTCACCTGATACGTAAACCCCATATTCGCCCAATCCAAGGCTTTCTTTCCCATACTGACCCCTCCTGTTATATTGCCATATCCTTCCGCTTGCTTCGACCGCGAAACTTAACTGCTCACCCCAAAAACGGACCGAGGATCCGATCATAAAAGCTGATGACGTAAGCCATGGGGCTGAACCCCAATTCCATGGAGCTGTCGGCAATCATGTCGATGCGCCCCGTTTCCTTGCCGTCATAGCAAAGCACCAATTCTCCCACCTTATCCCCGCGCCGGACGGGGGCGTTGATGAAGCGCGGCATATCCAGCCGCACCGAGCAGCGGCGCTCCACTTCACCGTCTACGAGGATTTGCCGCACATCGCTCTTGGGATGTGCCGTCACCTTATAGGTGGTGCCGTTATGCACCCAAACGGTGCCCTTAATCTTTTCCCGGGGCGGCCCTTTGACGATCCTTACCCGGGGAAATCCATAGTCCAACAGGGCCGCCGTATCGGAAAAACGCGTATCCCCGTCCGAGGCATTCATAACGATGCTGATGAGGGTGACGCCGCCGCGCTCCGCCGCCCCCGCAAGGCACCCCCCCGCCGCCTCCGTCCAGCCGGTTTTAATTCCCACCATCCCGGCGTACTGAGTCAGAAGACGATTTGTATTCACCGCTTCCCAGCTCGGGCTCTGAGGCGAAGCAAAGTGTACCATGTGCCGCGGAAGTCCTACCATGCGGCGGAATGCGGGAAGCTGCCACGCCGCACGGGTAATCTTCATCATATCACGGGCCGTGGAAATGTGCCCCCATGCGGGGAGGCCGTTGGGATTCTTGAACCGGGTATGCGTCGCCCCCAAAGACGCCGCCCGCTCCGTCATCTGATCGGCAAAGGCATCCGTTGACGGGGACAAATACTCGGCCACGGCCACGGAAGCCCCGTTATCCGACTCCAGCATCATCTCCGTCAAAAGCTCTTCCATCGTGAGCCGATCCTGCGCCGAAAGCTCGGCATACTCGGTATTCGCCGCCGTCTCGCTCACCGTCACCGGCGCTTCTAAATGCCCGTGTTCCAGTGCTAAAAGGCAGGTCATGATCTTCGTCATGCTGGCCGGATACATGAGGCGGTCGGCGTTCTTCTCGTAAAGGACCCGGCCCGTCGATGCCTCCACTAAAATAGCCGCCTCTGCAGTGATGGCGGGAGGCACTTGGCCAATGCCCGCCGACGCCACACGCCACGGCCATAAAAGCAGCATGGCCGCGAAAATATAGGACAGCCGCCCCCAAAGGGTCCCTCTGTGTTTCCATGTCCGATTTCTCATTGCTATGTTCTTACTCCTCACGTTCTACGGGTTCCTCGATCACAAAAAACGTCCCCTGAGCCTTCAGGCAAAGTTCTCCAGTTTCGTCAAAGACCCGAGCCTCACAAACCATTGTCTGCCGTCCATCGTGAATAACCTCGCCCACCGCCGTCGCCCGGGCGCCCTCAGGCAGCGGCCGCAAAAAATTCATCCCCATATCCAGCGTCATGGCGCGCCGATCACAGGAAAAACAAGCCGCCCCCATGGCAGTATCCGCCAACGCCATGGCAATGGCGCCGTGAGCGATGCCGTATACATTCGTGAAAGCGTGGCGAACCTCGGCGTCCAGCTGCACCCGCCCCCGGCCCGCTTCGATCACACGTACCCCTAAGAGGGCCAGGAAGGGATTCTCGTCGTAGAGGGTCGCCAAATGGCGCCGCGCTGTGGCCGAGAGATCATCACCCCACAGACGGGGGGCGTCTGTCCCTCGCTTCGCCATCAGCCTTGCCCCTCCTTTGTCGAACCTTTCCTCTCCCATGTCACGAAAACTTCTCTCTTATTATAATCCCCTCATAGTTCCCCCGCAAGCGCGGAAAATCAAAAATGGCAAACCAACGCGCTTTGCTCCTCTATCTGCCTTTCTCTCCAAAGAACAAACCGCTAAACTGTACGGGCAAACATTCTGTATATAAAAGCTTGTCTTCCGTTCGAAACAGGGGTAAACACAAGAATCACCGGCAGAAATTTCCTACAACCCCAAGAAATCAACCTCTATCGACAAAAAAAAGATTTTAGTATATAATAACCAAACGAAGGGGATGACAAGATGGAACATATACGGTACGAAATAGGGGATATCGTTCGTTTAAAGAAAAAACATCCCTGCGGCAGCGACACTTGGAAGATCCTGCGAACCGGCATGGATTTCGGCTTAAAATGCGAGGGCTGCGGTCATTTTGTCATGATGCCCCGGCCAAAATTTGAGAAAATGGCTCGCGCCATCATCGCCAAAACGCCACAGGAGGAATCGTAATGCCCCCTATCCGTGTAATGATCGTTGACGATTCAAAAATCTTCTGCCAGATACTGAAGGATGATTTGGAAAAGTTTCTGCCCAAAGGATCGGAAATTACCATCGCCCACGACGCCATCGCCGCTTGGGCACAGCTTATATCCGTCCGTCCCCGCGTCATTCTTCTGGACGAGGGAATGCCCCGGATGAACGGCGCGCGTTTTCTCCGCTGGCTGCAAAGTGCCGATATCACCATCCCCACCGCTCTCATCAGCGGCAATCCGGCGTATCGCGAACAGGCACTGTCCGCCGGCGCTTCTCTGTTTTTGCTGAAGCCTTCGGGCTCCTTTGTAGGAGAAGCGACGGATTTCTTTGGAGTGGTGCGGGATGCTGTGCGTCAGCTTTCAGAGATGCCGGTACGTCTGCCGGAAGCGTTTACGGGCGACGTACCCCTTACGCCCGCGGCGAATTTATCCGAGCCCGTGTCGAATCCGTTTTCTTCCTTCCCCCCAGCTTTATCCCTCATCGCCATCGGCGCGTCTACCGGCGGCCCTGAGGCGCTGTCCATGCTGCTGTCCAAGCTGCAATCGCCCCTGCCGCCCGTCGTGATCGTCCAGCATTTAACTACCGCGACAACCCGGCGATTGGCTGATCGACTGGATACCGACTCTGAGCTTCCCGTATCCGAAGCGGTCGACGGCGAACCCCTTCGGCCGGATCACGTCTACATCGCGCCCAGCAGTAAACAGCTTCGCGTACGGCGCATCGAAAACGAATTGCTCCTTTCCTGTGCCGCCGGGCCCCAGATCAATGCCATCTGCCCCTCCATCGACGTGCTTTTCGACTCTGTCGCCGCCACGATAGGGGAAAGCGCCCTCGGTGTCATTCTCACCGGCACGGGAACAGACGGCGCGCGGGGCCTCCTCCGGATGCGGCAGGCCGGCGCCCGAACCTTCGGTCAGGATGAGGCCAGCAGCGCCGTCTACGATATGCCCCGCGCCGCGTGGGAGATGGGCGGCGTCGATCGGCAGCTCCCCCTTCAATGCATGGCCAAAGCCATCACCCATCTGGCCCGGCGGCAGCCCATAGACCCGTTGTTTTAGAAAATCTCCCTTCCGCGCCCGCGCGCCGTCAAACTGACGGGGCGCGGGTCTTTTTTATGCCAGAAGCCCCCCGTCAATATTCCACGCCGCACCGGTAACATAGGAAGCGGCGGGCGAAGCCAAAAAAGCGATGACCGCGGCGGCTTCTTCCGCCGTCCCGACACGATGCAGAGGATAGACTGACGCCATCTCCCGGAGCGCGGCTTCCCGGTCGGGCGCGGCCGCCAGCTGAGCCTCAGTGAGGGGCGTCAGAATGTCGGCGGGGCAGACACAGTTTACCCGAACGCCGAAAGGAGCTGCCTCTCGGGCCACAGCCCGGGTGTAGAGAGTAACTGCACCCTTGGACGCGCAGTAAAGACTGCACAGGTAATTGCCATGAAGGCCCGCGTCAGAGGACACGTTCACCACCGACCCTTTCGTTTGCCGCAAAAACGGCAGGGCATAGCGGGTCATAAACATGGTCCCCTTGAGATTCGTGTCCATGACCCGGGCATAGTCTTCCTCCGTGAGTTTCTCTGCCGCCTGCTCCAAGTAGATTCCGGCGGCGTTGACCAACACGTCGATCCGGCCGAAAGCTGCCGCTACATCGCGCACCAAATTTTGGCAAGCGGCAGCCTCCCTCACATCCGCCGGAAAATAGCGCGCCTCCCCCTGAACATCGCCTGCTTTTTTGCGTATTTCTCCCTCATCGCTCCCCCCACTGTCTCCCTCACCACTTTCTCCTCTACCTTGGCCGGCCAAAAAAGCGCCGCCGTCCCCCCGCGGCGCGTTCACTCCGTGGGGCGAAGGTGTCCTCCGTGTCAAAGCCCGCAGCGCATTTTGACCGTGTGTCTCATCGCGCCCGGCCACGGCCACATGCATGCCCTGCGCCAGAAAAAACCGGGCCGTCGCCAGCCCAATGCCCGAAGTCCCACCAGTGATCAATGCCGTTTTCTCTTCCATCGTTTCGCCCCCAAAGAAAAAGGGGACGCCTGCCGGCATCCCCCATTCGCCTCGCAATCGAGGCGCGCGACTGTGAAAAGTCCGCTTATTTTTTCTTCTTGTTCACAGCGTCTTTCAGGCCCTTGCCAGCCTTGAAGACGGGATTCTTGGAAGCCGGGATCTTGATCTCAGCCCCCGTCTGCGGATTGCGGCCCTTACGAGCGGCGCGCGCTTTGACTTCGAAAGTACCGAAGCCGATCATCTGGACTTTGTCCTTCTTGACCAGAGCCTCTTTGACGCTTTCGAAGAGAGCGTTGACAGCCTTTTCGGCGTCCTTCTTCGTCAGCTCCGCCTTCGTCGCAACCTTAGCAACCAATTCCATTTTGTTCACAAGTATGGCCTCCTTTAATTTTTACTCAGGAAATCGTGGGCTCCCCCTCGCGGTGAAATCTCGCCGATTCCCGGTGTTAATCCAGCGCGAGAGCCATCCCCGCGCCTTTCAAAGTGATTTATTCGCTGCGCATCGCGGAAATCCTCTTTCTTCCCCCATTTTTTTTGATTTTTTTTGAAAAAATCATTGATTTTCCAACGAAACAAGGACAAGAGTCACAGACTTTCTTTAAATTTTGCCTGTTTCCAGAATTTATCCAACTCCTCAAGAGTAAAATTCTGCCACGCGCCGCCATGTTTTCCGACCTGTTCTTCCACATAACGAAACCGGCGGACGAATTTTCGATTGGCGGCTAAAAGAGATACTTCCGCATGCAGCCCTAAAAAACGGGACAGGTTCACAAAAGAAAAGAGGAGATCGCCGAATTCTTCCTCCATACGGCTGGCGTCTCCCGCTTCGACCGCCGCCTTAAATTCTTCGTACTCCTCCCGGCACTTCTCCCAGACCGGAGCGATATTCTCCCAGTCAAATCCTACCCGCGCCGCCTTTTCCTGGAATTTTTCCGCCGCCAAAAGAGCCGCCATGCCGGCGGGAACACCGTCGATAGCAGAGTGCCGCTCGGGCTTTTCCCGCCGTTTAATAACCTCCCAGTTAAAGGCAACCGTCTTCACGTCTGTCGCCTGTACGTCGCCAAAAATATGGGGATGACGGCGAATCAGCTTTTCCGTGATCCCCTTCACCACATCCGACAGGGAAAAGAGGCCGGCCTCCTCCGCGAGGCGCGCCTGAAAGACGATATGAAACAGCATGTCGCCCAGCTCTTCGCACAGGAGGACGCTGTCCTCTAAATCAATGGCCTCCGCCACTTCATAGGCTTCCTCCAGAATATGAGGGCGAAGGCTGGCCGGGGTCTGGGCGCGATCCCAGGGGCAGCCCCCCGGTTCCCGCAGCCGTTTCATGATTTCCGTCAGGGGTAAGAAGTCGCAGGTGCTCTCTCCGGGCCGCGGCGGCAGATAAAAACTCGTCAGATGATCAATGTCCGGCTGCCGATCCAGTTCATAAAGCGGCAGTCGGCGGATAGATTCATCGGGCAGGCCTAAATGGTGCGCATAGACGATCTCATATTCGTCAGGGAAATGCTCCATCAGACTGAGTTTCGTCTCGGAAGCCACAGCCAGGCTGTAAACCTGAGTGACGATACAGCCGGTGGGAAGATCTACCGGCAGTCGAGCGATATCGCCCGCATCTACGATGGTCAGGCCGTCGACGGGATCGACGCCGAGACGATGGCAAAAGATTTCCGCAAAACTCATCCCCGGCAGGATAACGAGTTTCACGCCCGCTGCCTCGGCCCGCTGCCGCAGAAGTCCCACGGTACGTTCCGCTACCAAAGGGCTGCCCGGCACCGCGTAAACGAGGTGGGGCGCGTCTTCAGCCCGCGCTAAAAGGTCCGCCGCGATGAATTCATAAAGAGAATCAAAATCCGCCGCCGCCTCATAACGGGCATCGTAGGACGTAAAGGCGATACCCCGCTGTCGAAGCGCTTCCGCTGTCGGATGGACCGCTGTCCTCAAAAGCAAAGGGGACGCCGCCTGCATGGCTTCCCACGCCGCCATCGTCAATAGGCCGAAATCTCCCGGCCCCAACCCCACCACTGTGATCTGCGCCATTTAATCTTTCTCCTTTCCCGCTGTCAAGGACTCTTCTGTCAAGGACTCTTCGTGCGCAGCTTCTCCGGCCAGCACGGTAAAAAATCGTTGCAAAAAATCCGTTGTTTCCCCCTGCTCCGCCTGTCGCCGAAGCCGCAGTGCCCGAAGGGCGGGGAAAAATTGCAGCTGACCCCCGAAGCATTCCTTGGCCGCGATCAGCCGCTCCGGCGTCACTTGATGATCTTCTCCGAGGATCACTTCCACCCCGGCCGGCTTCTCCACGATGGACCGAATGCCTAAATTCCGCGCATAATTTTTGATCCGCGCCACCGCCAAAAGCCTTCGAACGGGCGGTGTCAGCGCACCAAAACGATCGGTAAGATCCTCCCTGAGACGGCTGATCTGCTCTTCGGTGCGGATGGCCGCCACTCGCTGATAAATTTCAATCTTGTGCATGGCATCCGCCAAGTAGCCGCCGTCGATGTAGGCTTCCACCACGATGTCGATCACCGGCTCGGGCACCTCCGGACGGGGTTTTCCGTACTTTAGCGTCTGCACCGCTTCGTCCAGCAGCTGGCAGTACATCTCGAAACCGACGGTGGCAATGTGGCCGTGCTGCTCGGATCCCAAGAGGTTGCCCGCTCCCCGGATTTCCAGATCCCGCAGGGCGATCTTAAAGCCCGCCCCCAACTCGGCAAATTCTTTCATCGCCTGCAGGCGCTTTTCCGCCGTTTCCGTCAGCACCTTGTCCCGTTGGTAAACGAAGTAGGCGAAGGCCATGCGCGTGGAACGGCCCACTCGCCCCCGCATCTGATAGAGCTGCGAAAGGCCGAAATAATCTGCATGGTAAACGATGATGGTGTTGGCGTTAGCCACATCGAGGCCGTTTTCCACAATGCTGGTGGAAAGCAGGATATCGTATTTCCCCTCATAGAAATCCAGCATCACCCGCTCCAAATGCGCTTCCGGCATCTGCCCGTGAGCCGTCTGTATCCGAGCCTCCGGCACAATATCTGAAAGATGTTGGCGCATCCGTTCGATGGTTTCGATGCGGTTGTAAACGAAATAAATCTGTCCTCCCCGCTTGATTTCCCGCCGAATGGCTTCGGCAATGATCCCGTCATTGGCCTCAATGACGTAAGTCTGAATGGGAAAACGCTCCGCCGGGGGCGTTTCGATGACGCTCATATCCCGGGCCCCCACCAACGACATGTGGAGGGTGCGGGGGATAGGCGTGGCCGACAGTGTCAGAACGTCGATGCCCACGGACAGCTTCTTGATCTTTTCCTTCTGCTTCACTCCGAAGCGCTGTTCTTCGTCCACGATGAGGAGCCCTAAATCCCGAAATTGTACCCGGCGCTGATTGAGCAGCGCGTGGGTGCCGATGAGGATGTCAATGCGGCCGTCCCGTACCCGTTCCAATGTTTCCCGCTGTTCCTTCACCGTACGGAAACGGCAGATGACCCCCACTGAGGGGCCAAATTTTTGAAACCGCGCCGTTAGGGTCTGATAATGCTGCTGAGCCAGTACAGTGGTGGGAACTAAAATGGCCACCTGCCGCCCCCCCATAACGGCCTTGAAGGCCGCCCGCAGGGCCACCTCTGTCTTGCCAAAGCCCACGTCGCCGCAGAGCAGGCGGTCCATGGGGAGCGGGCGCTCCATATCCCGCTTGATCTCCTCCACGGCCGTACGTTGATCCGGCGTTTCTTCGTAAGGAAACGCCTCTTCAAATTCCCGCTGCCACGGCGTATCCGGCGGATAAGCAAATCCAGCGGCCTCGCGCCGCTTTGCGTAAAGACGGATAAGATCCTTGGCGATGTCCTCCACCGAAGCTTTCGCCCGAGCCTTGGCCTTGTTCCACTCACCCCCGCCCATACGGGAAAGGCGCGGCGCCTCTCCCTCAGAACCGATGTATTTTTGCAAAAGCTGCACCTGGTCCGTGGGAACGAAGATCTTATCGTCGCCGCCATACTGGATGTGGAGATAGTCCCGTTTCACCCCGCCCACGTCCAACGTCACCACGCCCAGATATTTTCCGATGCCATGATTCACGTGAACGACGTAATCTCCCGCCTGAATCTCCCGGAAATGAGCGATCTTTGCCCCTGAAGGGGAAGCCGGCGGACGAAGCTTCTTCTTCTGACGGCCGAAGATATCCTTTTCCGTAAGCACCGTCAGCTGCGCCTCCGGCAGCACGAAGCCCCGCCCCAACGTCCCTTCCGCTACCGTTACCACCGCCGGCGGCAGATCGTCGGGATTCGGTAGCGCCGCTGCCGGAAGGCGGCGGGCCGCCAGCATTTCCTTCATGGAGGCCGCCTTTTCCCCATCGCCCATGAGGATCAGCACCCGCCGCTTCTCCGCGAGCCAAGTGCGCAAATCCTCCGTCAAAAGATCAAACTGCCGCTGATAAGACGGCGTCGCCTGGGCCGTCAGGCTGATGACGGCATCCAGCGCCGTCTCGGGAATATTTTGCAGCATCAGCGCCGCGTAGAAAACCGTTCTCCCCGCCGCCCCCGCCAACAATTCCTCCCATGTGAAAAGCTGATGTTTCTCCTCGGGGTTTTCCCGTACCAGCCGCTCGACGGCCTCACGGAGGCGCACGGGTTCATGAAAGAGTACGACTCCCTCACTATTTAGATAGGAAAGAAACAGCTCCGGTTTTCCCCCCGCATCCGTTCCCGCCAGCGGCAGGACATTCACCGCCTCCATGTTGCGCTGGGAACGTTTCGTCACGATATCAAATTCCCGCAGCGAATCGATTTCATCATCGAAAAACTCCACCCGCAGGGGCGCCATCTGATTGATAGGGAAAACATCCACGATGCCTCCCCGGGCGCTGAACTGCCCCATGCGTTCCACTTCCGGTGCCGCCTCATAGCCCAACCGAACCAGGCGGCGCAGGAATTCGTCCCGCTCGATGGTATCTCCTAATTTCAGGCGCAGACTGAGCCGTTCAAAGTCCTGTCGGGAAATGCTTTTTTGCACCGCGGCCGAAATCTGCGCCAGCACGATGACCGGTTCGCGCCGCATCAGCCGCCCCAGCACATCCATGCGCCGCGCCATGAGATCCACACTCTTGGCTGCCGCCGTGAAGGTAGCCATATCCACCTCCGGCAGTTCTACAATGGCCGCCGAAGGTAAAAGGCTGGTCAGATCTTCCTGCCAAGCCAAAAGGGTCGACCGATCCGGCGTCAAAATCACCAAAGGGCGCGGGTGTGCTGTATAGGCCGCCGCGAAAACCGCCCCCAAAGACGTTCCTGACGCACCGTACAAAAAATTCTGTCCGCCTCCTTGAGAAAAGCGGTTTTCCATTTCCCTTACCTTGGCATCTTGCCCCATGGCCCTGAATAATGCCTTCATCTCGTCCACCCCGTCACGCCAAAAGGGGGCCCGCCAAAACTTTCCGGCAGCCCCTGCGCTAAGCTCTAAGGAAGCGCTGATAAAATGAAGTCCGTCGATTGGCGAAGATCTCGCCCCATCAAGGAGACAAACCGGCCGCATAGCGGGGGGCTATGCGGAAGATTTGTCTCCGCCGAAAGAACGGGAAAGATGTGCCACGTGGCGGTGCTGAATGTATCAGCGCTTCCGTAAACGTATTATAGCCCGAAAAATCTGGCAGCGTCAAGGCATAAATGAACGGCGGCCCTGTTGCCGACGGCCGCCGTTCTTTAGGAATGTCACTGATTCAAAAAATACTTCATGGAAATTTTTTTCCACTCCCGCACGGAATAGAAGATCTGCCGTTCACTGAGGCTATGGTCCGCCGTAATGCGGTCGGCAATGGCCTCGCAGACCTCGCGGCTCTGGGCGTGAATCATGACATAAAAATTATAGGGAAAGTCCGGGGCGGGCGTCCGAGTGTAACAGTGAGATACCGCCGATTCCCGGCTGACCGCCGCCCCCACTGCGTCCACCCTCGCCTCCGGCACCTGCCAGACGCAGAGAGCATTGGCCGTAAACCCGGCCCGTCGATGCTGCAAGACAACACCGATACGCCGCAGCTTTCCTTCCTCTTTGAGCCGTTTCAGCCGCCACAGAAATTCTTCTTCCGAAAGCCCCAAAGCGTCGGCCATAGCGGCATAAGGCCGAGCCACCAGCGGGATATCATTCTGCATCGTGCGAACGATGGCTTTGTCCGTCTCGTCGAGCATCGCCCCCGCCTCCTTAATGCAGATCAAACTGCACGCAAATTTTATATTTTTTCTCCGAGGGCAAGTTAAGACATCGGCGCACCCCCGGCAGCGCGGCGACTGCCGTCAAAACATCCTCTCGTTCACGATCTGAAGCCACCTGCAACGTGAACCACAGATTGAGCGCGCCGTTGCGTTCGTAGTTGTGGGTCACCGCCGGGTAGCGGTTCACTGCCGCCGCCACCTCCTCCAAGCGGGCCGGTTCCACCTCCAGCGCCACTAACGATCCCTGATAGCCCAGCGCCTCCGATTGAAAATACGCGCCCATCCGTCGCACATAGCCTGCTGCCATGAGCGCCCGTAAGCGCGTAAGAAGCGTTTCCTCGTCCGTAGCCAGCTGCTCCGCCAACGCCGCGAACGGATGCGACGCGATGGGCAGATCTCCCTGCACCGCGTTGAGCAGTGTCTTATCCTCTTCTGTCAGCATCCCCCTCATCTCCCCTGATAAAATATCGTCGTCTTTATTGTACCAAAGCCGACGCGATGACGTCAAGCAATTCTGAACGCCCTTCATTTTTCAAAGAGGAATAGGGGAGAACATCGAGATCCGGTACCCCTAAACTTCGTTTAATGGCGGTAAGCTGTTTTTCCAGCGCCGTCTTTCGCACTTTGTCCACCTTGGTAGCCACGGGAAGCACCGGCAGATCATGGGCCACCAGCCAGCGAAACATTTCAATATCAGAGTCCATCGGCGCATGGCGAGCGTCGATAAGCTGACAGACAAAACGAATGGCCGAGGAAGAGAGGAGATATTCCCGGATGAAGCGCTGCCATATCTCCCGCTGGCTCTTACCGATCTTCGCGTACCCGTAGCCGGGAAGATCCACCAGATAAAACTCCCGCCGCCCCTCTTCCTCCGCGATCTTTAGGCCCACATCGTAGAAATTGATCGTCTGGGTCTTGCCCGGCTGGGAGGACACCCGGGCTAAATTGTGCGTCCGCGTTAAGGAATTGATCAGGGACGATTTCCCCACGTTGGAGCGGCCGATGAACACGATCTCAGGCTTTGGTTCTGCCGGATATTGTTCCCGGCAAACAGCAGAAGCTACATACATTCCCTTCGTGACGATGACCCGCTCCGCCATCATGCCGGCTCCCAAACGTGCCGCAGCACCTCGTCCATGTTCTCCACCGGAATAAACCGCAGCTTACAGCGCACAGATTCAGGAAGTTCCTCGATGTCCCGGGCATTTTCTTTCGGTAAAAGGATGGTGCTAATCCCTTCCCGATAAGCAGCCAGCGCTTTTTCTTTGAGCCCGCCGATGGGCAGTACCCGCCCCCGCAGGGTGATCTCCCCCGTCATGGCCACATCCCGGCGCACTTTTTTGTGGGTCAGCGCCGAGATCATAGCCGTAGCCATAGTAATTCCCGCCGACGGTCCATCTTTGGGAACGGCGCCCTCGGGAAGGTGGATATGAATATCCAGCTTCTCGTAGAAAGCATCCGGCAAGTGAAATTCCCGGGCCCGGCTGCGAATATAGGAGAGGGCCGCCTGGGCCGATTCCTGCATCACATCCCCCAATTTCCCCGTGAGAATGAGCTTCCCCCGCCCCTTGAAAACGTTCACTTCCGTGGGCAGAATATCTCCCCCCGCTTCCGTCCACGCCATGCCGGTGGCGACACCTACCATGGGTTCCTCCATGCCGCGGGTGCGAAGGAATTTCGGCCGGCCCAGATAATCCTCCAACTGGCGGACGGTAACTTTGATCGTCGTTTTCCCTTCCTCCACCACCGCCCGAGCGGCTCGGCGGCAGATTTGCCCAATGCGCCGCTCCAATTCCCGCACCCCCGCTTCCCGCGTGTAGGCAGAGATGATCTTAGCAATGACGCCCGGCCCTAAGGTCAGCGCCCGATCGGAAAGGCCGTTTTCCCGCCGCTGCCGGGGCAGAAGATAGCGCTTGGCGATCTCTTCTTTCTCCTGTTCCGTGTAGCTGGACAGGGTGAGCACCTCCATGCGGTCGCGGAGGGCGCGGGGAATGTTCCCTAAATCGTTGGCCGTAACAATCCAGAAGACTTGCGACAAATCAAAGGGTAAGTCCACATAGCGATCATTAAAGGTATCGTTTTGCGCCGGATCCAGCACCTCAAGGAGGGCCGCTGCCGGATCCCCCTGATAATCGTGGCTGAGCTTATCCACCTCGTCCAGGAGAAAAACTGGGTTTTTGACCCCAGCCCGGCGCAGCCCCTCAATGATGCGTCCCGGCATGGCTCCCACATAAGTGCGACGATGACCGCGGATCTCCGCCTCGTCGCGAATACCGCCCAAAGAAGCCCGGGTAAACTTGCGCCCGATGGCCCGAGCCACAGAAGAAGCCAGGGAAGTCTTTCCCACCCCTGGCGGCCCCACCAGACAGAGAATAGGCGCTTTCACCCGGACGGTTTCTTCGCCATCCTCGTTCTGCGCCGACGATGCCCCCGCCATCAGCTTATGTACCGCCAAATGTTCTAAGATGCGATCTTTTACTTTTTCCAGCCCGTAGTGATCGCGATTGAGGATCCGGGCCGCCCTTTTGATCTCAATATTATCGGGGGTTGATTTTTCCCAAGGCAGCGATAGCAGACAATCGATGTAGGTGCGGATGACACCGCCCTCCGCCGAATAGTTCCCCATGGCTTCCAGGCGCTGAATTTCCTTTTCGATGACTTGGCGCACCGCCTCGGGATATCGGCCCTCTTTGAGCTTCTCCTGCCAGGCGGTGATTTCCGCCTGACGGCCGTCTTTATCTCCCAATTCATTCTGAATAGCCTTCACTTTTTCCCGCAGGTAATATTCCTTTTGCAGCTTTTCGATCTGACGGCGCACCTGCGAGCCGATCTTGCGTTCCAACGCCAGAACTTCCATCTCTCGGGTCAAAAGTCCGAAGAGGCGTTCCATACGAGGATGTACCTCTAAAAGTTCCAAAACTTCCTGCTTCGTTTCCGGCGTGAGGTTCAGATGGCTGGCGATAAGATCGGCCAAACGCCCCGCATCCTCAATGATGGCCACAGAAACCAGCGCTTCCGGCGGAATCTTTTTGCTGAGCTTCACCCACTCCTCAAACTGATGGACGACGCTGCGGGTCAGCGCCTCCATTTCCATGGAGGGATCAATCTCGTCTTTATGGAGGACGACGCTGACTTGGTCGTAATTAGGGAGCGCCTTAAATCCTCTCAATTCACCGCGGCAAATGCCTTCCACCAAAACGCGAAACGCCCCCCCCGGCATTTTGAGGAGCTGGCGTACCTCTGCCACCGTCCCCACGTCATAGAGATCGGCGCGTTTCGGTTCGTTTACGTCCGGATCGCGCTGGGCGCAGAGCAGAATGCGCCGATCCTCGGTCATGGCTTGCTCCAGTGCCGCCACGGAGCGCTCCCGCCCCGCGTCCAAGTGAATGATCATATAAGGGAAAACCACCATGCCCCGCAGGGGCAAGAGCGGCATCTTGATCGCTTTTTCCATTCAAAAACTTCTCCTTCCTCACCGCGCGGGAACATAAACATCCCGTCTGCCTTCCCGGCACATAAAAAGCAGGGGCCCGCCCCTCGGCTCCCCACAGCACCTGTCTCAGGCCCGATGCTGCCGGAGGCCAAAGTCAAGCCCCTGCGATCGTATGCTTTTCGCGCCGAAGGTCGCCTTTGGGCACACCCGTCTTTCTCAAGCGGTCGCCGCCCGTTTCCCCAGGGCATGGTTCCCCTTGTTCTTATCGATGACCAGTTCCGGCTCCTTATGCTGGCTGACCACTTCCGCTGTCACCCGGCAAAGGGACGCACCCTCGATGGAGGGCACCTCAAACATGACATTGCGCATGATGTCCTCAATGGCCGCCCGCAGGCCCCGCGCCCCGGTCTTATGCTGGAGGACGTTCTTGGCGATAAGCCGCAGCGCCTCCTCATCAAAGAGGAGTTTTACTCCGTCCATGGCCAAGAGCTTTTGATATTGCTTTACCAAAGCGTTCTTCGGCTCCGTCAGGATCCGCATGAGCGCCTCTTCTTCGAGAGCCGCCAGCGTCACCACCACCGGCAGCCGCCCGACAAATTCCGGGATCAGACCGTCCTTTAAAAGATCTTCCGGCAGAACGTGCCGCAGCGTCTCACCGATGTTGCGCTCCGTTCGAGATGCAATGGCCGCGCCAAACCCCATATTTTTCTTACCCAGCCGCTCTTCGATGATCTTTTCAATCCCATCGAAAGCGCCGCCGCAGATGAAGAGGATGTTCGTCGTATCGATCTGGATAAGTTCCTGATGGGGATGCTTGCGCCCCCCCTGGGGCGGCACCGAGGCTTTGGTGCCTTCCAGGATTTTAAGAAGAGCCTGCTGCACCCCTTCTCCTGAAACGTCCCGCGTGATGGAAGGATTTTCTGTTTTGCGGGCGATCTTATCGATCTCGTCGATGTACACGATGCCCTTCTCCGCCCGCTCCACGTCATAATCTGCGGCCTGAATGAGTTTGAGGAGGATATTCTCCACGTCTTCGCCTACATAGCCCGCTTCCGTCAGGGACGTGGCGTCGGCCATAGAAAAGGGGACGTTCAGAATGCGGGCCAGTGTCTGTGCCAAGAGTGTCTTGCCACTGCCCGTAGGCCCCAGCATAAGAATATTGGATTTTGCCAGCTCCACGTCGTCATTTTTCGTCGACTCCGGCAAACGGATACGCTTGTAATGGTTGTAGACGGCCACCGAAAGGGCCTTTTTCGCCGCTTCCTGCCCGATGACATATTGATCTAAGATCTCGCAGATTTCCTTAGGCTTGGGAAGGTCTGCCAGATCGCCCTCCGCCATGCCGTCGGGGCCTCCAGCCACGGCCACGTTGCAAAGGTCGATACACTCATCGCAAATGTAAACCCCCGGTCCTTCCACCAGTTTTTTTACCTGATCCTGCGCCTTACCACAAAAAGAGCACCGGAGGATCCCCTTATCTTCTCCGCCTAATTTCATATCTCCACCGCCCCTCAGTTTCCGCTCTTTTTCGACGGCGGGCGCGCCGTGATGACCTCGTCGATCAGCCCGTAGGTTTTCGCTTCCTCCGCGTTCATGAAGTTATCCCGCTCCGTATCCTCGATGATACGCGCCCGATCCTGCCCGGTATGCTTTACCAGGATATCGTTGCCGATCTCCCGCAGACGCAGAATTTCCTTCGCTTGGATCTGAATGTCCGTCGACTGGCCCTGGGCGCCGCCGTGGGGCTGATGAATCATGATCCGTGCCAAGGGCAGGGCGTAGCGCTTCCCTTTCGTTCCGGCCGCTAAGAGAAGCGACCCCATACTGGCCGCCTGCCCGATGCAGATCGTGGATACGTCAGGGCGAATGTACTGCATGGTATCGTAAATGGCTAGTCCCGCCGTTACTACACCGCCGGGACTGTTAATGTAGAGATGGATATCCTTATCCGGATCTTCTGACTCCAAGAAAAGGAGCTGGGCCACCACCACATTGGCCACGTTATCGTCAATAGGGCCGCCGATGAACACGATGCGATCCTTGAGCAGCCGGGAATAGATATCGTACGCCCGCTCCCCCCGGTTCGATCGCTCGACGACCATGGGAATCAATGCACTCATTCTAAAACCTCCTCCGAGGGACAAACTTACGCTTCCTGCGCCGCCAAATGATCCACAATGAATTTCGCGGTCTTGCGGCGCATGACCGTGATGGCCAGATCGCCGACGCGCCCCTGCTCGGTGACAATCTTTTTCACCTGCGCCGGTTTCGCGCCGTACATCTGCGCCATCATCGCCACTTCCATATCCAAGTCGGCGGGTTCCACTTTGATCCCCTCCGCTTTAGCCACCGCTTCCAGCATGAGATCCGTGCGGACGTTTTTCGCGGCCGTCTCCCGGTATTCTTCCCGCAGTTTCGCTATATCAGAGCCAGAATACTGCAAATACTGCTCAAACTTCATGCCCTGCTGCTCGAGACGCATGGCCAGTTCCCGAAGCATCTGGGTGATGCGCTCCTCAATCATGACAGGGGGAATGTCCACGGTGATGTTTTCCGCCGCCTTGTCGATGGCAGCCACCCGACGGTCGTTCTCCGCTTTCTGCGCCGCCGCCTTCTCCATCTTCTCCCGAACATCCTTTTTCAGCTCTTCCACCGTATGAAAGACACTGACCTTCTCCACGAAGGCGTCGTCCAGCGCCGGCAGTTCCTTGTGCCGGATGGTATGCACCGTGCATTGGAACACGGCGTCTTTCCCCGCTAATTTTTTCTCATGATAATCCGCGGGGAACGTGACCTTCACCTCGCGCGTCTCCCCGGCTTTCGCCCCCACCAGCTGATCCTCGAAGCCGGGAATAAAGCTGCCCGATCCGATCTGCAGGGGATAATCTTTCCCTTCCCCGCCTTCAAACGCTTCACCGTCGACAAAGCCCTTAAAGTCCAGCGTCACCAAGTCCCCCTTAGCCACAGCTGCACCCTCCGGCGCGTCCACCAATTTCGCCTGCCGTTCGCGCATCTTATTGATGTGTTCGTCCACCTGTGCCTCGGTAACTTCTTCCGCCGCCTTCTCCACCTTGAGCCCCTTGTACTCGCCCAACGTCACTTCCGGCTTCGGCGTCACCGTAGCCTTAAAGATGAGGGGTTTTCCCTCTTCCACTGTGACCCGTTCAAACTGCGGGTAAGTCGCCAGCTCTAATTTTTCCTGTTCCATTGCTTCATTAAAGGCTTTCGGTCCCATCTTCTCGTAGGCTTCGTCGAGAATCGCCTGTAGTCCCACTTCCCGCTCTACGATGCGTCGCGGGGCCTTACCCCGGCGAAAGCCGCGGATGTTCACCTGATTCGCAATGCGCTTAACCGCCGCCTCAATGGCCTTACTCCATTCTTCTTCCGGAACCTCAATCGTCAAAACAACCTGTCGGTTGTCGCCATTTTCTTTCGTGAGTTTCATCGTCGGAAACGACCTCCTCTTTCGCTTTTCATCGTCCGGGTCAGAACGCGCCCGGCTATGTCATGCTAAAGTATGATATCATAAAACCGCAGCCAGCACAAGTTAAGACGAAATTTCCCGAAAAATCCTCTCATGGGAGAAGGAATACAGCCCTAAACCGTAGAATTAGAAACTGATTTAGTTTTTGGCTTTCCTGCGCCGCCGGGGCGAATTTTCGGGCGGCACACTGATGATAGTAACATATTTTGGGATGGAAGGAGGGATTTTCGTGACGGCTTTCCAGATCCGGCACGACAAGAGCATCGTCGGCTCCCCGGCGCTCCATATGAGCAGCCTGGCGGTCATTCTCTTCGCTTTCTGGCTTCTTCTCTCGGGAAACACGGAGATTAAATTCCTGACTTACGGAGTTCTCACCTCCCTCATTACGGCTTGGATTACTTATCCTCTGCTTCTCATTCCCAATGAAACGGGAACACGAAAGTATTTCCTCTTAGGCGTAAATCCGTTAAAGCTTGTTTTCTACCTTTTCTGGCTCTTCTGGCAGCTCGTTTTGGCGAATTTGGACGTCCTTCGGGCTACGGTGCGCCCGGAGATTGAAATCGATCCTCGGGTAGTGCGGTTTCGCTATCAAGCCGACCACCCCATGGCTAAGGTCTGTCTGGCCAATTCCATCACCTTGACCCCCGGGACTGTCACCATCGACGTGGCCGAGGACGGCGTCTTCACCGTTCACGCCCTCACCGCCGGATCCGCCAGCGGACTCAAGGAAGGCGGCATGCAGAAAAAAGCTGCCTGGCTCTTCGAAACGCCATATACCTTTGAAATAATCGGGGAGGATTTCTGACATGCACAGCTTAATTATGGTCACTGTCGTCCTCCTTCTTCTAACCATCGGATTGATGCTACAGCGCCTCTTCCAAGGGCCCACCATCTTCGCCCGCATGAATGCATTAGGCGTCATCACCGCCGACACCATTCTCCTCATCGTCCTCTTCGGTTTCTTAGACGGACAGCCGGGCATGTATGTGGATCTCGCCATGGCTTACGCTATGATGGGCTGCCTCGGCTCGGTAGTGCTGGCGAAATATTTAGGAGGGAAGAAGTTATGATCGCGGGCGTATCCCTACAGGAAATCGTCGCCGGAGCGCTCTTGGGGCTGGGACTCATCTTCCTCAGCGGCTCCCTCATCGGCATGCTCCGCCTCCCGGACTTTTACAGCCGAATACACGCTTCCGGAAACAGCGAGACCCTCGGCGTCATGCTGGTATTTCTGGGTTTGGCCGTCTACAACGGCGTTTCCGTTACCTCGGCGAAGATTCTCCTCATTTCCTTCTTTCTCTTCGCCGGCAACCCCATCGGCTCCCACATCCTCGCTAAAGCCGCTTACAAAACCGGCCTGCCGGTATGGACACGTCAGCATCCCATAGGGGACACTCCAGAAGAGGAAAATGAGGAAGGAAAGGAGCCGGTAGGCCATGCAGATATACACCATTGAGGCACTGCTTCTCCTCTTTCTCATCCTGATCACCATCTGCATCATCTACGAACGGGATCTCTTGAGCGCCGTAATGACCTATAGCGCCTTCAGCTTCTGCGCCGTTCTCTTATATCTGATGATGGGTTCGCCGGACGTGGCCTTTACCGAGGTCGTGGTGGGAACGGTGTCCACGATCTTCTACGTCATCGCCCTGAAAAAAATCGACAGGTGGTGTAAATAATGCGTGGTTTCGTCATCACGGTACTGGCTCTTCTCACCGGTCTCTTTTGCAGCAGCGTTATCTTCCTGCCGGCCATTGGCGACCCTAAGAGCGCGCCTAATCAGCATATCACGCCGGTCTACATCGCCCAGAGCGAGCTTGATACTGGTTCTCCCAATATCGTCACCGGCACTTTAGCGGACTACCGCGGTTTCGATACCATGTGGGAGACGACGGTAATGTTTCTCTCGGGGCTCACGGCGGCCCTCATCCTTAGCAAGTCCACCATGGGACGCCGTCCGGAGAAGGAGGATGATTACGAATGAAGGAACCTTTCGGCGGCATCCTCCTCCATATCGCCTTTCGCCTCTTAGTCCCCTTTAGCCTCGTCTACGCCATCTACGTTTTAATTCTGGGGGAGACATCGCCCGGCGGCGGCTTTCAGGCGGGCGTCGTCTTAGCCTTCGGCATTGTCCTCGCCCGGCTCATCTTGGGTGAAGACACGCCCGTCTTCAATATCAAGCTCAAAAACTCGCTGGCCTTGGCCGGGATCGGTACCTTTATCTACGCCTTGGCAGGCTGGCTCACGCTCTTTGGCGGGGGAAAATTCTTAGACTATGGCTTTCTTCCCTTCGCCATAGAGGAAACCCACGAACTCCATGCCCTCGGCATCCTCATCATCGAAATCGGCGTTACCGTCTGCGTCATGATGACCATTTTGAACATCATGGACGTGGTCACGAAAAGGAGTGATGATTGATGGAAGCGTTGAATGATTTCCTCGCCCACCGGGGCATTTACACGCTGGTCATGATCCTCTTTTTCTTAGGCGTGTACGGCATGGTGCTGGCCAAAAATTACCTAAAAAAACTCATGGCCATGAACGTCATGCAGGTGGCCGTCATCTTCTTCTACCTCTGCTTCGCCCAGAAAGAGGGGGGCATGATCCCCATCTTGGTGCCGGGGAACGTGGATCCGGCCAGCTACATCAACCCGCTCCCCCACGCCCTCATGCTCACCGCCATCGTGGTCAGCATGGGGACCACCGGCGTGGCCATTGCCCTCTTGATGCGAATCAAGGAATTTTACGGTTCCGTTGAGGAAAAAGAGGTATTAAGGAGGGCCAGTAAATGAATCTCTGGACGCACAGTCCTGTATTCATCGTACTCCTGCCGCTGACGGCTTCACTGCTCTGCCTGGCGTTTAGCCGACTGCACCGCCACTTAGGCGCGTGGCTGGTACAGCTTTCTTTATTTGCGGCGTTTCTCTTTTCCTTGGCCACCCTGCGGCAGGTACTGTCCGTCGGCGGACAAAGTTTTCATTACTGGATGGGAAACTGGCAGCCCCCCATCGGCATTGAATTCGCTGTCGACCCCTTAAATACGTCAGTGGTCTGCATGATCACTTTCATTTCTCTGGTAGTGAGTTTCTACAGCAAGCCCTTTCTCGCCAACGAAGACTGGCTCCATTACGGCGGCTACTACACTCTCTACGGTCTTTTGACCGTAGGGCTCTGCGGCATGACCGTCACCGGCGACGTCTTCAACATGTACGTCTACCTCGAAATCATGTCCCTCGCGGGCTACGGCCTCATCGCCTTGGGTGGGAAAAAATCCATGCTGGCCGCCTTTCGCTATCTTCTCGTGGGCACCATCGCCGCGTCCTTCTACCTCATTGGCATCGGCTATCTTTACGCCATGACCGGCTCCCTCAACATGGCCGACATCGGGCTTCGCATTCAGCCTTTCATCCATACGCCCCTCTTCGCTTTTACTGTGGCCTGCTTTCTCATCGCCTTCGGTATCAAGATGGCGCTTTTCCCCCTTCACGGCTGGCAGCCCGATGCTTACACTTACTCCCATCCGGGGGCGGCGGGTCTCATCTCCGGCTGCATGAGCAAAGTACCGGCCTACGCCATGCTGCGCTATTTTTTCTATGTTTTCGGCGTCCACAACACGGTGATGGAAGCGCTGACCAATGTCTTGGGGATCATGGGTATCTCCGGTATCCTCATCGGCTCGGTGATGGCGCTGGCCCAATACGATTTTCGCCGGATGCTGGCTTACTCTTCAGTGGCACAGCTGGGTTACATCGCCGTGGGCATGGCTATCGGCAACATCTACGGCTTCATCGGTGCCGTCCTGCACCTCATCAATCACGCCTTCATGAAATGCTGCCTCTTCCTCATCGTGGGCGGTATCACCTACCGCTTCGGCGAAGTCAATCTCTACCGCCTGGGAGGCCTCAACAAGAAAATGCCCGTCTCCAGCATCGCGGTGGTGTTAGCCGTTCTCTCCATGGTAGGGATTCCTCCCACCTGCGGTTTTTTCAGTAAATGGTACCTCATGCTGGGGGCCTATGAAGGCGGCCAAAACGTCTACATTGCCGTCTTGGTGGTCAGCTCTCTTTTGAACGCCATCTATTATTTCCGCATCATTGAGCAAATGTTCGTCCAGCGCGAAGCCTCCCTCACCGAGCTCCACGGGCCGGAAGGCCAGCTCGGCATGCCCCTCAATATGGTCATCCCCATCGGCGTCACGGGCCTGGCCATTCTCCTCTTAGGCCTTTACAGCAGTACGCTGGTCACGGATATTGTCAAAATTGGATTGCCGGAGGTGTTCCTGCGATGACAGTCATCGATCCGCGGCCATTTCTGGCCATCGGCATCCCCTTTTTAGCGGCCCTCCTGGTCTCCGTCAGCCATAAACATCCCAATATCCGGGAAATGTGGAGCACCGTTGCCTCTCTCCTCTTGGTGAGCACCATCCTCAGCATGGCGGGAGGCGTCGTCCATGGGATAACCTACGAATATACACTGTTCGCCCTGACGGACACCATTGGACTCACCATGCGGGTCGACCCGGCGGGGATGATCTTCGCCGCCTTGGCATCAATCCTCTGGGTTCCCATCAATTTTTACAGTATCGGCTACATGCGGAACAATCACGAAGACATGCAGACCGGCTATTTCGCCGCCTTCGCCCTCTGCATCGGGGCAACCATGGGGATCGCCATGGCAGCGAACCTCTTAACTTTCTTCGTCTTCTATGAAATCCTTACCCTCTCCAGCTATCCCCTCGTTCTCCACGAGCGGGACGAGGAGGCTTTGTTGGCGTCGCGTAAATATCTCGCTTACACCCTCGTTTCCGGGCAACTCTTTTTGGCGGCCACGGTGGGGGTCTATTGCATCGCGGGAACGATGGACTTTCGCATGGGAGGATTCCTCTCCCTCGACATGGCCCCGGCGTGGGTGCTTCAGCTTCTCTTCGTCCTGATGATCATGGCGGGCAGCGTCAAAGCGGCGGTCATGCCGCTCCACGGCTGGCTTCCTGCCGCCATGGTAGCCCCCACCCCGGTAAGCGCCCTCTTACACGCCGTGGCGGTAGTCAAGACTGGCGCCTTCGCCGTACTGCGCATTTTAGGCTTTGTCTTTGGGCCGAAGCTCTTGTCGCAGCTTGGCATCGCCGACGTCTTGGCCTGGGCGGCCGTCATCACTATCATCGCCAGCTCCTTCATTGCCTTGAAGCAGGACAACCTAAAGCGCCGGCTGGCCTTCTCCACCATCGGGCAGCTCAGCTACATCGTCTTAGGCGGCGCGCTCCTCACGCCGCTGGCCTTTAAGGGCGCGTATCTGCACTTGGTGGCCCACGCTGTCATGAAGATCACCCTCTTCATGTGTGCCGGCTGCATTATCGTCCGCACCCACCTCCACGACATCAGTGAGATGGATGGTATCGGCCACCGTATGCCCATCACCATGGGCTGCTTCGCCATCGCCTCCTTAGGCATCGCCGGAACCCCCTTCGTGGTGGGTTTTATCAGCAAATGGAACTTAGCCATGGGCGCGATCCAAGCGGGGCAGCCCCTCTTCGTGGCCGTTTGGGCCGCTTCCGGCATCCTGGCCATGGCCTACCTCATGCCCGTGGTACGCATGGCATTTTTTAAGCCGGAGCCGGCCAAAGACCCCCGGCGCTACGGCTCCATCAGCTACTTTATGCTGATCCCCATCTGCTTCACGACGATCTTGGCTGTGGTCTTAGGCATTGATCCGGAGATTTTCCCGCCGGACTTCTATCAGTTGGCGCAAATGGCTTCGGAAGGCATTGCCGGAACCTGGTGGGGGTGGTTTAAATGATGGATCTCATCACCAATCGCCGCCAACGCCTGCGGGCTATTCTCTTCGCCCTCATTCTCGGGATTCTCGCGTTCGCCGTGGCAATGAGTGCCGGGGCTTACGACAGCAACGCCGAAAACCTTTTGGAACGTCCGGGGGCTATGATCCTCTTCGCCTTCGTCGGCTGCTGGCTACTCATCCTGCTGGCCAAACTCATCCTGACGCCGCTTTTGCAGCGGGAGGAAAATTATTATGAGGAAGGAAGTGACGACGACCATGTTTGAAAACTTCCATCCGGGCATCCTCTTCATTTTAGTGGGACTCTTCGCCGCCCTCTGCGACGCGAAGCCCCGCCGGATGATCTTGGCCTGCTGCCCCGTCCTCGCCCTCCTCAGCCTGTGCCAGATCCCCCTGGAAACCGACCTTGCCTTTCCCTTTTTGGGAGACTTCACCCTGCGCTATCTTTTCGTGGATCCTCTGAGCTTCATCTTCGGCATCATCTTTTGTATTTTAGGCATCATCGGCGGGATTTACAGCTGCCACAACAAAAGCCCCTTGGAAGCTTTCTGCTCCATGGCCTACGTTGGATCCTCCATCGGCGTCGTCCTGGCCCATGACTGGATCACCTTCCTCTGCTTTTGGGAACTGGAAGCCGTCACTTCCACCTTTCTCATCTGGAATGATCCCCGCCCGGGCAGCAAGAGCGCCGGTATCCGCTACATTCTCATCCACACCCTGAGCGGCAACTGCGTCCTCTTCGGTGTCATCCTGAAATTGGTGGCAGGGGATCTTCTCGTCCACAACTTAACGAGCGGCCCCCATGATTTAGCCTTCTGGCTGATCCTCTTGGGCTTTTCCATCAACGCGGCGGCGGTTCCTCTCCACGGCTGGCTGGTGGATGGCTATCCAGCGGCCACCCTGACGGGCAGCGTCTTCATGTCCAGTTGCACCACGAAAGTCGCCGTCTACGCCCTGCTTCGCGTCTTCGGCGGCACGGAGCTCCTCATCGGCGTCGGCGTCCTCATGGCGCTCTACGGCGCCACCTTCGCGGTGATGGAAAACGACATGATCCGACTATTAAGCTATCACATCGTCAGCCAGGTGGGCTATATGGTAGCAGGGGTCGGCATCGGGACGCTGATGAGCCTAAACGGTGCTACCGCCCATGCCGTCTGCCACATCCTCTACAAATCCCTCCTCTTCATGTGCTGCAGCGCCCTCATCTACGCTACCGGTGTCCGGCACATCAACCAGTTGGGCGGCATGGCCCGACGCTATCCCTTAGTGACGATCTGCTTTACCGTTGGGGTCTTCTCCATCGCCGGCGTCCCCCTCTTTAACGGTTTCGTCAGCAAGATGATCACCATCACCGCGGCCGAAGCCGCCCACTGGGAAACGGCGGCTCTCCTCTTAGAATTGGCCAGTATCGGAACCCTTCTCTCCATCTGTTTTAAGATGCTGTACTTCATCTTCCTGCGGCCCGATTTGGGTGAAGCCCCCGAAGTGCGGCCGGTGGAAACCAACATGCAGATCGCCATGGTCTTGGGCGCATCCCTCTGTGTTCTCATCGGCCTCTTCCCTCAGTGGACCCTCTATCCTCTCCTTCCTTTCGGCCCGGTAAACTACGTGCCCTTCACCGTAGGACATGTGACGAACCAGCTCATCATGATGACCATTGGGCTCATCCCCTTCCTGCTCTTTCTGCCCCGTATGGAACCGCATACAGCGATTTCCCTCGACTTTGACTGGTTCTACCGCCGCCCTCTAAAACGCGTCTTCGGCGGCATCACTTACCTCTGTTTCGCCCTCTGCCGGGGCCTCGGCAGCGCGTGGGGCATAGGTGTACAACAGATCATGCTGGTCTGCGACAATCCCATGCAGTTTTTGGACGCTAAGCCCTTCCGGGAAAAGAAGCACTACAGCCCGGATAACTACCGTACCAGTATCGCCGACACCATTATGATCATCCTCACCGTCCTCTTCATCTGCATCTTCTACTTCCGCACCAGTCTGTAAAATGCGGAAAAATTGCCAACGAAAAACTCCCGCCGTGATGTGCCGCCCCGAATATACGCTCACCAAGTGAACGTACAGAGCCGCGCAAAAGCACCGGGAGTTTTTTAGCGGCCAGAGAGGATAAGACGAAATAATGATCGGCAAAATACATGAAAGCAAAAGGAGTCCCTCGCCATGCTCTCTCTCTCGGAAACTATTGCGCGGATCGAACCGACCGACGCCACCCTTGGCGAGGCCGCGGCAGCACAGCTTCGAACGCCGGAAGGCGAAGACAGAGGTTTAGGCGTCCTAACGACGCTCCTCGCCCGCTACGCCGCTGCCATCCGCGACGCCTCCCCCACCCGTCCTCAGAAGCAGACCATCATCTGCTGCGCCGATCACGGCGTGGCCGCCATGAAGGTCAGCGCTTATCCTCCTTCCACCACAGTGCAGATGACGGCAAATTATCTTATTTCTCGGGGCGCCGTCGCCAATGCCCTGTCCAATTTCGCCGGGTCGGAACTCATTGTCGCCGATTTAGGCATCGCCGCCCCTACGGCGCATCTGCCCGGCCTTTTGCCAAAAAAAATTGCCTTCGGCACCAAAAACTGCGCCAAAGGCCCGGCCATGAGCCGCCGCCAAGCTGTAGAGGCCATTGAAATCGGCATAGAGCTCGCCGCCGCGGGGGTAAAAAAAGGAGTCCGCTGCTTTTTGCCAGGGGAAATGGGCATCGCCAACACCACTTCCTCCGCCTGTGTCGCCGCCGTATTCTGCGATCTGTCCCCCGAGGCGGCCACCGGACGCGGCACCAATATCTCCGACGCCCGATTGAAAGTAAAGATTGACGTGGTACGCCAGGCCCTGCGTGTAAATCGGCCCGACGCCGGGGATGGACTAGACGTCCTCGCCAAGGTCGGCGGCTTTGAAATCGGCTGCATTACCGGCATCATTTTAGGGGCGGCGGCCCATCACGCCGTCATCGTCATCGACGGCTTCAACACGGCGGCCGCCGCCCTCATCGCCCAAGCCCTATCGCCACTTTCCGCCCACTACCTGATGGCCTCACATCAGGCAGCGGAGCCGGCGCACGGAGCCATGCTGAAAAAACTCGGTCTCGTCCCGTACATGGACATGGCATTTCGCTTAGGGGAAGCCACCGGCTCCTCCATCGCCGTAAATCTCCTCGACGCCGTCATTACCGCCCGGGAATCTCTCCAAAGCCCCGAAGGAAATTTTCCCTTGCCAAAAAAAGCCATGCCTGCTGAAGGAGCGCCTCTCACCGAAAAACATGTTGATTTTTTCCGACAGACCTTCCCCACGCCCTCCCAGGCGGCCCGGGAAGCGTGTCAGCTCCGTCTGGATAATTTGGCTAAACCCATCTACAGCCTCGGTCGTTTAGAGCAGATCGCCGTGGATCTGGCGGGCATCTTGGATGACGAACGCCCCCCTCTCGATTTGGCCCGTACTCTCCTCGCTTTCACCACAGAGGAGCTCACCCCCGAACAACGGCGGCTCACAGCCGCCTTCGCCCGACACGCCGCAGCCAAGGTCACCATCGCCCGCTTGCGGCGGGGATGTTCCCTATCCAAAGCTTTCGACTTTGGCTGCACCCTGGCCGAAGACATCGCTTCATCCGTTCCGCTCATCGCCGTCGCCTTTGTCGAAGACGCATCGGCTGCGCCGGGAACGAAGGCGAAGGCCCTCCGGGAAGCACTAATGGCGAAAGACGGGTCCCTTTGCTGCGTCCCGACAGATTTTTTAGCGCAGGTTCCCACTGCGTTGCAGTCCGAAGTGGCAGCCCTTTTAGGGGCCATCATCGCCGGGGCTCAAAACAGATCCCTCATCGTCTTAGACGATGAGGGTACCGAGATTGTGGCCCGTTGCGTCGAAGCCTTCTGCCCTGCCATCCGCCCTTACCTCTTCCACACGCAGCCCAATCTTCTCCGCCTCGACATGACCGCGGCCGGCGGCCTTACTTCCTGTCTTGGCTTTAAAATCATCGACGCCGCCCTGCACATCCTCAATGACATGAAAACCTTCGCCGAAACCCGGGTCTCTGTCGCCGACGACGGCCCCGGCGCGGGACGGCAGGCAGAATAAGCAACAAAAAAAGACGCCTCTCCTGCCCCGCAGAAAACTATACCAGAACAGGGCAGAAAAGCGCCTTTGCTATGCGTATGTTATGGTTTACAACAAATCGAAATCAATGAGCTTGGCACCGAAAATGCCGTCTAAGGCGGCGACCTGCTCGATCACAGCGGCGGGAACCTCGTTGTCGATGGTCAACACCATGATATTCGTACCCTCCTGCTCGGTCTTGCCCACCTGCATTCCCGAGATGTTGATCCCCTCGTCGCCCATAAGGGAACCAACCTTGCCGATGATGCCGGGGCGATTGATGTGGGGGCAGAGAAGAATCCGCTTGTGGGGATCGACGTCCACCCGATAGCCGTCAATGGACACGACGCGCCCCTCACTGCCGAAGAGCGCCCCTTGCAGGACGACCGTTTTCTTCTCCGTTTCTGCTTTAACGGTGATGAGGTTGGTAAAATTTGCCGCCTCTTTGCTCTTGACTTCCCGAACAGCGATCCCCCGATCCTTAGCGAGGCCGGGCGCGTTGACATAGTTCACCGTCGTCTCCAAAATGGGATTGAGTAACCCCTTGAGCACCGCCGTGGTAAGGAGCTTCGTATTGACTTCGGTGATATCGCCGGTATATTCTACCTCCACGGCGCGCACCGCGCCCTCCGCCAAAGCCCCTGCCATGCAGCCGAGGCGTTCCGCTAAATCAAAGAAGGGTTTAATAACGTTCATGACCTGAGGCGATACCGGCGCCATATTGACGGCGGTCATCACCGGCTCTCCCCGCAAAGCGGATACGATACCTTCCGCCACGTCAATGGACACGCCGATCTGAGCCTCGATGGTGGAAGCGCCAAGATGCGGCGTCAAGACAACGCCTGGCAGGCCGAGGAGCGGATGATCCGGGGGAATGGGTTCCGTCGTAAAGACATCGATGGCCGCTCCGGCGACGATGCCCGCCTTCACTGCCGCAGCTAAATCCTCCTCGTTGATAATCCCGCCGCGGGCGCAGTTGACGAGGCGAACGCCCTTCTTCATCTTGGCCAGATTATCTTTATGGAACATGTTCCTCGTCTCCGCTGTCAGCGGCATATGTACGGTGATGAAATCGCTCCTCTCCACGATCTGTTCCAGCGTCACCAGCTCAACCCCCATCACCCTGGCTCGGTCTTCGGTAACGTAGGGATCGTAGCCGATAACGTTCATCTCAAAGGCCTGCGCCCGCTTCGCCACGCCGGCTCCGATGCGCCCCAAGCCGACGACCCCCAGCGTCTTGCCCCGAAGCTCCACGCCCACGTACTGCTTGCGGTTCCATTCGCCCTTCTGGGTGGTTTCATTGGCGACGGGAATATGCCGCGCCATGGCCAGCATCATGCCGATGGTATGTTCCGTGGCCGCGGTGGTGTTCCCGCCGGGAGAGTTGATGACGATGATGCCCGCGGCCGTCGCGGCGCTGACGTCGATATTATCTACGCCTACACCGGCTCGACCGATAATTTTGAGATTTTTCCCCGCCGCTAAAACTTCCTTCGTCACCTTGGAAGCGGAGCGAACAATCAACGCGTCATACGCGCTGATCGTCGCCAAGAGTTCCTCCGCCGTCAGTTTATCTTTGACTTCAACCGTAAAGCCTGCTTCCCGCAGAATTTCAATCCCTCGTGGAGAAACGCCGTCTGCTGCTAACACTTTCATGCTGTTCTCTCTCCTTTGCCGCCCCCGTAACTGGTGTGGAACAAGGTTTCTATTGTACATACGTTATTATAAAATATCCCCTTAGAACCGTCAAGATTGTGTTTCACGAAAAAACATTTCTTTGTTTTCCTTGACGCCACCATTGCCCCGGCGGTAGAATGGAGGCAGACAAACGGACGCCGTCATGGGTGCGGAAGACATGACAAACCGACCGCACCTCAGAATTTACACCATTACTTTAGGAGGTCATTGTCGTGGAAGCCAATCGTGTTTACAATTTTAACCCCGGGCCGGCGATGCAGCCCTTAGAAGTCCTGAAAGAGGCCCAAGCCGAATTTTTGAATTTCCAAAACACCGGCGAATCCATCTTAGAAATCAGTCACCGGGCTAAGGAATTCGAGGCCGTACTGGAAAAAGCCAAAACCGATATCAAAGAACTGATGGGGTTAGGCGAGGACTACGACGTTCTCTTCCTCCAGGGAGGCGCTTCCACCCAGTTCGCCATGCTCCCCATGAATTTTGCCACGCCCGAACGCGTGGGCAGCTATGCCGTCTCGGGCAGCTTTGCCCAAAAAGCTTACGAAGAAGCGCAAATCCTTGGCGTTGGTCACTTGGCCGCTTCCACGAAATCGGAAGATTTTCGCCGCGTTCCCTGGCAGGAAGAGATGAAGATCGCCCCTGACGCCGCCTATCTTCACATCTGCTGCAACAATACCATCTACGGCACGGAGTACCACTACATCCCTGAAACGGGCAACATCCCTCTCATCGCCGACATGTCCTCGGACATGTTATCGCGTCCCATGGACTTTTCGAAATTCACCCTCATCTATGCCGGCGCTCAAAAAAACTTAGGCCCTGCCGGTGTCACTTTAGTGGTGGGACGAAAGGAATTCCTCGCCCAGAGTCCCCAGACCATCCCCACCATGCTCCGCTATGCTGTCCATTTAGACAAAAATTCTCTTTACAATACGCCCCCGGCTTTCTGCATTTATATGGTCGGCAAAACCGCCGCCTGGATCAAAGAGCAGGGCGGCCTGACCGCACTGGCGGAGCGCAACGCCAAAAAGGCCGCCCTGCTCTACGACGCCATCGACAACTCCGGCGGCTTCTATCGCGGACATGCCGAACCCGGCAGCCGCTCCTTCATGAACATTACCTTCCGCCTCCCCACCGAGGAATTAGAGAAAAAATTCGTGGAAGAAGCCAAGGCCGCAAAACTTTGTGGGGTCAAAGGCCACCGATCCGTGGGCGGGATGCGGGCCTCTCTCTATAACGCCATGCCCTACGAAGGGGCGGCCCGGCTGGCCGATTTCATGGAACAATTCAAAAAATCCAACGGCTGACCCTTGCCTTTCATGGAACTCGATAAAAGAGGCCGCCGCTTTGCTAAAACGGCGGCCTCTTTTTCTGCCCCTGAAAAAATGTCGTCTGTTTCTCGTGGGCGTCGATATTTTTCTCCTTACCGCTTCTCGACAATCATGAAGGATATCCCTTTCGATATAGTTTCGTGGGATAAATTCCCTAAATTTTCACGCAAGATTTTTCTTTCGCCTCAGTGTAAACTATGCTATAATGGTTGCAACAGAAAACTTTTCTCACCAAGGAGATGATGGCTTTGCACATTCGTCATACGAAGCTCTTAAACATCGTAAACGAAAAGAAACGAGTGGCAGTTACCCAATTGGCACAGGCCCTGGACGTATCCGAGGTCACCATCCGCAAAGATCTCAGCAGCTTGGAACACATGGGCCTCCTGCGGCGGGAACACGGATATGCCGCCATGGCCCAGAGCGACGATATCGCCAATCATCTTTCCTTTAATTACGAAACGAAACATCGCATCGCCATGAGAGCCGCGGATACGGTCCATAACGGCGAGACCGTCATGATTGAGTCCGGTTCCTGCTGTACGCTCTTAGCGGAAGAATTGGCCGCCAATCGGCGGGATGTCACCATCATTACAAATTCAGCATTCATTGCCGCCTTTGTCCGCAAATCGCCCAGCGCTCACATCATTCTTTTAGGAGGAGAGTACCAGAACGAATCCCAGGTAATGGTAGGCCCCATGGTGAAAAAATGCGTGGACGATTTCTTCGTCGATAAACTTTTTGTAGGTACCGACGGATTTAATGAGAATGGCTTTATGAGCAATAATCTGATGCGGGCGGAAACTATCCGGGTCATGGCCCAGAAAGCCAAACGGGTCATCATCCTCACGGAGTCGGCAAAATTCGCTCAGACCGGCGTGGTCTCTCTCTTTCCGTTCCAGAATGTAGATTCTGTCTTCACTGACGACGGCATTCCCGCCGAGGCGGCACAGATCCTCCATGCCGGTGATACCCACGTCTACACCGTCCCGTCGGATGTTGAAGGAGTCTGAGCGTCTCTTATGAGTGATTACCCTCTCTCGGCCGCCAATCTACTCGGCTTCACCGCGACCATCACCGCGCTGTGTATGATAAGAGCCGTGAAAAAACAAGGCGGATCGACCCGCCGGCAGCCTCCAAAATCAATCATATCCGCCAAAGTAAAAGCTCCGCCGAAAAATCGGCGGAGCTTTTTGTATTGAGAACTGCGTTACGAGGCCGCAAGTCGGGCCTTGTATTCCTGATCCTGATAATCAAAGGGACGGGGAAAGGTGAACCGCGCTTCGAACATGCGGTTCCAAGGGAAGGTAACTGTAAGATACGGCAGATCCCCGAAGGGCGGCAGATTATCTTCGCAGAAGCGCTGCATGAGCTTCGTCGCCCGCAGGGCCGCCGCTTCCCGACGCTCATCCAAACTGGAATAAGCGCCGCTGGCGCGGAACCATCCCAGCTGACGGGCCACGATCCCCCGCACGTTGGCCTGATAGACCCAATCATCCAGATAGCGGCGTAAAAGGAGCTGATCGTAAGCCTCCGGTTCCATCTTCGACGACAGCATCCCCTGGCAGAGGACAAAACCGGTACTGTTTGTCGCCGTATTCCAGCCGGAATAAGCCCGCAGCTGAAAGAGGAGATCCCGCGTTTTCAAGGCTTCCATCAAGGCGTTGTCCGCCCCGTTGGCAAAAGCGATATCCGCCACGCAGGTTGGCCCCGCCGCTACGCTCTCCGCCACCAAATCGACGAAATACTTCGTTCCCTCACGGGGTTTAATGTCGTTCGTACGATCGTTGGCTTCATAGGTTTTACCATTGGGGTTCGTGTTGACGCAGAGGACGAAGTCGGCATTCTTCGGCGACGTTACCAAAAGCGCCCCCGTAGCCGTAACGTGAGCTTTAATAGTATCGGAAATCTTTTCGTCGGAGTAAGTCGGAACCGTGTTGCCGCCCCGCCCCCAATTATATTTCACGTAAACGAAAGGGACCGTACGCGTCCAGTCGTTGACAGCCCGCGTAAGCATCATTAAGGCGAATTCGTCGATCCCGGCCATGGCCTGAAAGCGTGATGGCCCTAAATCCTCCCCCAAGGCGGCGAGTTTCCGGCTCTCCATGTGTGTCTGGGAATACGGCGCGTTGTCATCGCGCCCCAGCGCCAGATAATCAAAGATCCCCTCCCGGGTCAGCGCGATGAGCCCCTCGCTGGCTCGAAAATTCTTATTGCGGCGCGCCAGCCAATCTTCGAGGGCTGCCTCGGGAATGAGCCTTTGTAAAAAACCATACTCTTTCTTTTCCCGACGCGTCAATCCGTCTGTTTCCTGCTTGTCGCTCAGCGCCGTAAAGCGGAAGATATCCCCGCCGTAGTTGGCGTAGTAGCCCGGTTCTTCCCCGCCGGAGGCTTCCGCCGAACGCGGCGTCCGCATGATAGACCCGAAAACGTAGAGATGAAGATGCGGGTGCCGTGCCTTAAAAGCCCTAAACTTATTCAATCGAGCTTCAATGACGGCAGGTGTGTAAGTATGCTTGCGCGAACCTACCAAGCTGCCATAGAGAAGAGTATCGGAAGAAACGACAGCGATGTTAGCCGTAGGCGCTTCTTTTTCCAGCCACTCCCAAACTGCTTCGGGATCCCCTAAGACGCCCCGGCTGCCAAGGAGCTCATCCGGCGGAACAGCGATGTCCCAATGCATCATGCGCAGGGTATCCGCTGTCTGTTCGTCGGAAATGGGGCGGTTATCATGGGGCACAAAGAGCACCCGAGGCTTTTCCGGATGCGGGTCAATTTTTTTCGCCGCTGCCAGTGTCGGGGAAAAGAAGAGGCAGAAAAACAGCAAAAGCATCGTCAATTTTGTAAAAAAATGTGCCTTCATTTTCTCTCCTCACGAATGTCCTGCCAGAGATCCCGCGCCCGGTCGTAGAGCTTCGGCTCCACGTCCCGCAGATCCTGATCGCCGATGAGGCGGCTCAATGTCTGGATCGCCGGCTCGATCTCCCCCATGAGATAATAGCAGGCGCCGGAAAGATAAATGGCCATGGAATCCGTCAGGGGGCCGATGGGGTACCGCTCGCGCATCACCGATTCCGTGTAAAGCTCCGCCGCCTTTTGAAGATAGGGCTTTTCCTCCGCTTTTTCTTCGTCGTCCTTTCCCCCGGTGCGATAGACCCACGCCAGTTTCAGGTAGAGGCCCGCCCGATGGGCCAGGGATTCTTCCAGCATCTCCGAATAGTAAATGGCCAGCTTATAGGAGGCCACCGCTTCCGGCAGACCGCGCTGTTCATGAAACTTGAAGCCCACCTTGTGCTTGACCAAAAATTCGCTGAGCGTCTTCTTATGTTTTTCCGGCATATAGGCCAGGAAGGTATTCTCATCCGCCGCGTACCCGCAATGCTCGCAGACCCAGATCGTGTAAAAATAAGGATTGATATCCCGGTAATGGGTGCAGTAATCCCAATCCGTCTTCTCCACAATGAGCCGCGATTTCACCTTGACGATCCGGCTCGTCTCGCCGCAAACCGGGCACGGCTTACGGACCACATACGTATGTTCTTCCGCCATTTTCTCCACTCCTTGACAAAGAAATACCCCCGGCCGCGGACTCTCCCCCTGCGGAACAACAAAATGAGGGCCGTCGTCGTAAACCGATTCTTAAAATTTTCTCCGCTCTATAGCATAGCACAAACCGGACGGAAAATCCAAAAAATCATCGCCGCCCGCGTCAAAAATCATCGTCGATACCGATCGCACAACGCTTTCAGCCGTTTGGCTAAAAGAGGCGTCAAGGCCGCGTGGCGGAGGCGCCAACGCCAATTGATGCCGCCCACGGTGCCGGGCCGATTCATTCGCGCCGCGCTCCCTAAGCCCAAAATGTCCTGCGCGGGGAAAATCGCCAACCGGGCGTCGGAAGCATATAAAATTTCCACCAGGCGGGCGGCCATCTCCGCGCCGGAAGCTTCCCGCGCGAAACCGCTATACGCCGAAAGCCGCCTCTGCTCTTCCCCAGTCAGCTCTTCCTCATACCAACCGGCGACAGTATTATTGTCATGGGTACCGGTATAAGCAATGCAGTCCTCGGGAAGAGCAGCCCCCACCCGCGGGGTTCCGTTGCCGAAGAGTTCAAATTGGAGCACCTTCATCCCGGGAAGCCCCCAAGCTTTCCGCAGTTCTTTCACTCCTTCGGTGACAACGCCCAAATCCTCCGCTACAAAGGGAAGCGTCCCCAAAGCGCTTTTTACGGCTGCGAGGAAATCTCCTCCGGGCCCCTTCACCCAGCGCCCTTCCACGGCGGTTTGCGCTGTGCCGTCTATCTCCCAATAAGCTTCTAACCCTCGGAAATGATCGATGCGCAGACGATCCACCCGGGTCAAGGCGTGACGGAAGCGGTCGATCCACCACTGATAGCCGGTCTTTTTCAGCGCATCCCAATCGTACTGAGGATTCCCCCAGAACTGCCCGTCGGCCGAAAAATAATCTGGCGGCACCCCCGCCACCGTGCGCGAGCGCCCCTTCTCGTCGATTTGAAAAAACTCGGGATGCTGCCAGACGTCAGCACTGTCTGCCGCCAAAAAGAGGGGCATATCTCCTAACAGGGTGATGCCGTGGCCATTCGCATAGCGGCGCAGCGCCGCCCACTGCTGCGCGAAACAATACTGTTGAAACTTAACGTAGTCCATCTCCCGGCGCACCCGGCGCGTCTGGGCCGCGATGGCATCCGTCTCCCGACGGCGAAGCGCCGGCGGCCATTCGTACCAGGGGCGCCCTTGTGCCTGGCGGCGAGTGGCTTCGTAGAGAGCGTATCCCTCCAGCCAGGCGTTCTCCTGACGGCAGAACATCTCGTACTCTTCAGACGGCGCGGCACAAAACCGTTCCCACGCGCGGCGCAAAAGCTGCTCCTGGTAATCCGTCTCTTCTGGGCAGCACTCCTCCGAACGCGGCAGCAATTCTTCCTCTTTGAGCCAGCCCCATTCCTTCAACCAATCAGGCGCAATCAGGCGCGGATCCCCCGCAAACGCCGAAGGCGATGCGTAGGGAGAGCCATCGCCGCGCACCGGCCCCAAGGGGAGAATCTGCCAGACCTTCTGCCCCGCCGCCACCAAAAAATCAATAAATTCATAAGCTGCCGATCCTAAATTTCCCGTTCCGTAAAGCGTGGGAAACGACGTGGGATGGAGCAGAATGCCCGCCGCGCGCGGTGCAGCCTCTCGCTCTTCCTGCCATATCCCACCGGCAAGAGGCGGTAGGGAAAACGTCAAGGCGCCATCACGTCCCGCCACGTAGGGAACATCCCCTTCTTTTTCTCCCGTCGTCAGCATCGCTTGAAATTCTCCCGACGCGAAGTCCCCCAGGGCGACGGACACCGTCGCCCTGTCTTGTCCGCGATTCAGCGCCACGAGAAAAGCCTCGTTTTCTTCCCCTGCACCGAAGATATCCTGCCTCCGGCGGATCAGTCGGGCATAAATATACACCCCGCCCTCCGCATAGAGAGGGATATACTCTCCCGTGGAGAGAGCCGGATGGGCCCGACGAAGATGGATCGCCTGCCGCGTCAAGGCCCGCAAATCTTCGTCGCCGCCAGACCAGTCATACGGGGCGCGGTTATAGGGATCGCGATAACCCTCCATGCCGATCTCGTCCCCATAGTAAACAGAAGGAACGCCGGGATACGTCATCTGCCAGAGGAGAGCCAGCGCCACGCGGGCCCTCCCCACGGCCGCCGCTTTCCCCGTCAACCGGTAGGATCCCCGTTCCCTCTGAGACATCCCCTCCGGCGCGGGGGCTTCTCCTAAGACAGTGAGAAGCCGCTCTACGTCGTGGCTTCCCAAGAGATTCATCGATGCGTAGAGATTGTGCGCCGGATAATTCTCCCGCAGGGAGGCTAACCGGCGCTCTGCTTCTGCCCCATCGATCTTTCCCAATAAAAACTCAAGCGCCGCTGCTCGGAAGGGATAATTCATGGCGCCGTCGATCTCGTACCCCGAAAAGTACGCCCGCTGTCTGCCGTAAGACGTTTTATTGGACGCATCCTCCCAGACTTCGCCGATGAGCACCGCTTCCGGATCGCATTGTTTCAGCTCCCGATAAAAATCCTGGGCAAATTCCGGCGGCAGCTCGTCGATGACATCCAGGCGCCACCCGCTGATACCCGCCGCCAGCCAATGACGCAGTACGCTGTCCCGAGCGCGGATGATGAAATCCATATAAGAAGGCTCCGTTTCCCTGACGTTGGGCAGCGTGGCAAAGCCCCACCAGCTTCGATACGCATTGGGATAGTCCGTGAAATCGTACCACGGATAGTAAGGGGAATCCTTCGACTGATACGCCCCTACGCTGTCATAGCGTCCCAGCCGGTTGAAATAGCGGCTGTTGCTGCCTGTATGGCTGAACACGCCGTCTAAGAGAACGCGCATCCCCAGCCTCCGCGCCTCTGTACACAAAGCACGAAAATCGTCCTCCGTTCCTAAAAGGGGATCGATTTTTTTGTAATCCCCCGTATCGTAGCGATGATTGCTCTCCGCCTCAAAGACGGGGTTGAGATAGAGAACGGTGATTCCCAAATCCGCCAGATAGGAAAGGCGCGATCGCATCCCGGCGATGTCTCCACCGAAAAAATCGTAAGCCAGGATCTCCCCTGTACTTTCATCCTTATAGTATTGAGGCGCATCCTGCCACGAACCGTGGAGAACGGCCCCGGGTTTCTCCGGCCAAGCGCTGCCTGCTCGGCAAAAACGATCGGGAAAGATCTGATACATGACGGCGCGGCGAAACCATGCCGGCGTATCTGCCCCCTGATCGTAAACGGTAATTTGAAAAGAAGGAGGCGGTTCGGCCGCCGCTGCCCCCACGCCCCCCAGTCGCTCTCGATTATTGCCATAGTAGAGAGTTTCCCCGTTTACCGTGAGGATGAAATAATACCAGACCAAACCACTCTCCGAAGGCAGCAGGATGGTCGTTCCCAGAAAACAGGCGCCGTCTCGTGCCGCGGACGCAGTCAACGGGTAGAGCCGTTCCCCCTCGCCGTCCTTCCAGACACGGACCTCTCCTACGGCCGCCTTCGCCCCCGCGATCCGGATGCCCAGCCACAGAGGTGTTCCGGCCGGACGTGCCCCAGGGGGGAAACGATAGGCCGCGTCCTGGGAATTATGTGCCAGATAAACTTCCTGCCCCACGCTGTCGTCCTCCCTGATTTGCCGCTTCTTTATGTCTGAGACATCGCTCATCAGAAAATATCCCCGTGTTACCCACGGCCGCGATCGTTATTCTGCCTCCCTGGTGCTTCACCTAGGCAGCCTTCACCGCGCCAACGTCTCATAAAGCACCGCGTATTCTTCGGCCGATCGAGGCCAGCCATAGTCCGCGCTCATGGCGTTTTCCACCAAGCCCTGCCACGATTCAATGTGCTTGTAAATCGCCAATCCGCGCTTAATGGCATACATCAGCTCATGGGCATTGAAATTCGGGAAAAGGAACCCGTTGCCCGTTCCTGTTTCTTTATGATAGGCATGCACCGTATCCTTGAGCCCTCCGGTGGCGCGGACGATAGGAATAGAGCCGTAGCGAAGGGCGATGAGCTGCCCGATACCGCAGGGTTCGTACATCGACGGCATAAGGAACATCTCGCTTCCGGCGTAAATCCGTTGGGCCAATGCATTGTCAAACCCAATATGGCTGGATACCTTCTGGGGATGGCGCCAGGCCAGTTCCCGGAACCAATCTTCATAAAAACGATCTCCCACGCCTAAGAGAACAAACTGAAAATCTTCGTGAATGAGCAGCTCATCAATGATTCGCATCACCAAATCCAGCCCCTTCGCCTCCACCAGCCGGGTGATCATAGCGATGAGAGGCGTCCGACGGCGCTCGGGAAGATTCAATTCCCGCTGCAGGGCCACCTTATTATCGATCTTGCACATGGCGGTAGTGCGATCATAATTTTTCACCAAATGTGGGTCAGTGGCCGGATCGTACAGCGCCGTATCGATGCCGTTGACGATGCCCGTGAGATGTTCACGACGGCTATGCAAGAGGCCGTTCAGCCCTTCACCAAAATATTCATACTGGATTTCCTCGGCGTAGGTGCGGCTCACCGTGGTGATATGATCGGCGTAGACGATGGCTCCCTTCATGAAATTCACGGCGTCGTAATATTCCAGGTCCCCGTTGTTGAAATATTTCCAATCGAGCCCTAAGACGTCGGTCATGATCTCCTTGGGGAATATGCCCTGGTATTTAAGGTTATGAATGGTAAAGACGGTACGGATGTGCCCGTAGCGCTGTTCCCCCGGCGGGCTGAGCTTCAAGAAGACATTGATCATCCCTGTATGCCAATCATTGGTATGGAGAATATCCGGCCAAAAATCAACGGCCGGCAAGAGCGCCAGGACGGCCCGGCTGAAGAAAGCGAAGCGCTCCGCGTCGTCATCGTACCCGTAGCAGCCGTCCCGGGCGAAATATTCTTCATTGTCGATGAAGTACCACGTGATGCCGCCCTCTTCCAGCTTTTCTATCCCCAGGTACTTCTTTCGCCAGGCCACGGCAATCTCCATCCGGCAGACGACTTCCATCTGCTGCCGGTAAGACACCGGGATGCCGGCATATTTAGGCAGGACGACCCGGATATCAACGCCTTTATCCCGCAGCGCCTTGGGCAGCGAACCGGCCACGTCGGCCAGTCCGCCAGTCTTGATGAAGGGGACCGCTTCCGACGCCACAAACAGAACCTTTAACATAACGGCAAACCTCCTTCGTGCTTACCTTACCTCTTCCCCGCCGAAATCCGAACGTTCCTTTTCCCATCGCAGATAGATCGTAGCCAGCGGCGGCAGCGTCAGAGCCAACGATTGCGCCCGATCATGCCACGGCACCGCTTCTGTTCTAAGCGCTCCCGCGTTTTTCACCCCCGAGCCGCCGAAAAGGATATCGTCGCTGTTGAATACCTCCCGGTAAATCCCAGCTTTCGGCATACCCACCCGATACCCATGGCGCACCTCAGGCGTAAAATTGCTGACGGCAATAACGAAATCCCCGTCCTTCGCCCTTCTGAGAAAAGCAATTACACTGTTCTCTGCATCGCGGCAATCAATCCACTCAAACCCCTGCCAGTCAAAGTCCACTTCCCAAAAAGGCGGCGTCGCCCGGTAAAAACAGTTCAGCGACCGGGAAAATTCCTGCATCTCCCGGTGCTTATCGTACTGTTCGATGAGGTGCCAATCGAGACTGTCGTCAAAATTCCACTCGATGAACTGGCCAAACTCCCCGCCCATGAAGAGGAGCTTCTTCCCCGGATGGGCCATCCAATAAGCGAAAAACGCCCGTAGCCCCGCGAATTTTTGCCAATAATCCCCCGGCATCTTGCTCAGAAGAGAGCATTTCCCGTGCACCACCTCATCGTGGGAGAGGGGCAGGATGAAGTTCTCCGAAAAGGCGTACATCAGGGAAAAGGTCAGCTTATCCTGATTCCACTTGCGATAGATAGGATCAAGGCTCATGTATTTTAAAATATCGTTCATCCAGCCCATGTTCCACTTGTAATTAAAGCCCATGCCCCCTAGATAGACGGGCTTGGAGATGAGGGGCCACGAGGTGGATTCCTCGGCGATCATGAGGGCGTAGGGCTGATACTTGAAGACCGCCGCATTGAGCTTGCGCAGAAACTCCATGGCTTCGAGATTCCCCGTATCGCCGTACCGGTTTGGCTGCCACTCGCCTTCCTCACGGCCGTAGTTGAGATAGAGCATATTGGCCACGGCGTCAATCCGAAGGCCGTCGACGTGGTACTCCTCCATCCAAAAAAGCGCGTTGGAAATCAAAAAACTCTGGACTTCCGTGCGGCCGTAATCAAAATTTGTCGTCCCCCACCCCCGGTTCTCCGCCCGCTGCGGATTATCCGATTCGTAGAGGTTCAGCCCGTCAAAACGGCGCAAACCCTCATCGTTATTGCAAAAATGCCCCGGCACCCAATCCATGATGATCCCGATTCCCGCCTGATGGGCCTTGTCCACTAAGTATTTAAAATCTTCTGGCCGTCCGTAGCGGCTGGTCACGGCAAAATAACCCGTGGCCTGATAGCCCCAGGAGCCGTCGTAAGGGTGCTCGCAAAGGGGCATCAGCTCTAAATGGGTGTAGTGCATCTCCCGGGCATAGGACACCAGCTGATCGGCTAAATCCCGGTAGGAAAGATATGCCCCCTCCAGTGTGCGTCGCCAGGAACCGAGGTGAACCTCATAGATCAGCATCGGCTTTTCATAAGAAGGCCCTTTCGCCTGCTGCCACGCCTCATCCTGCCATTCGTAGGCGGGAAAATCATAGGTAAGAGAAGCTGTCTCCGGCTTTTTTTGCGCGAAGAAGCCGTAAGGGTCGGCCTTCAGGATGAAGGGCCCGCCCCAGGGCGGCTCGATGGCGTATTTATACAGAGTATCCGGCGGCAGATCGGGAACGAAAATATGCCAGATCTCTCCGTCAGTGAGACGTTCCATGGGATGCTGCCGGGTATCCCAGCCGTTGAAATCCCCCACCACGCTCACCGTTTTCGCCTGCGGCGCCCAGACGGCAAAGCGCACACCACAGCGGCCTTTTTGTTCCACATAATGTGCCCCCAGCATTTCCTGCGCGTGATAATTCGTCCCCTGATGGAAGAGGTAGATATCGTACTCTGCCAGCGCCGCCGTCTTCATAAGTTCTCTCTCCTTCCCGTCAGGAAATTTTTACCGGCTCCACATGCCAGATGTCCCGGGCGTATTCTCGAATCGTCCGATCCGAGGAAAACCGGCCCGAGCAGGCGATATTCATCAGCATGGACCGCCGCCAGCTTCGTTCCTCCCGGTAACGCCGACGAATTTCTATGTGCGCTTTATGATAGCTGTCAAAATCCTTCAGAATGAAAAATTCGTCGTTATTTTGCAGCAGATAATCGTATAGGGAGCGAAAATCCCCATAAGTTCCATCCACCAAAAGATCAAGAGCTTGTCGGACGGATTCGTTGCCATGGTACTCATCCCAAGCCGAATAATTGCCCTGGGAATAATAATTCAGAACTTCGTCCGCCGTGAGGCCGAAGATGACACAGTTCGCATCCCCTACCGCGTCCCGGATCTCCACGTTGGCCCCGTCCAGGGTGCCGAGGGTAATGGCCCCGTTCATCATGAACTTCATGTTTCCCGTGCCCGAGGCTTCTTTGCTAGCCGTCGATATCTGCTCTGATACATCCGCCGCCGGGTAAACGATCTCGCCCAGGGATACGCCGAAATTTTCCAAAAAGACGACCTTCAGCCGCTGCCCGATGAGGGGATCATCGTTGATGCGCCGCGCCACCGCGCAGATAAGCCGGATGGTCTCCTTGGCGATGTAGTAGCCCGGGGCGGCCTTGCCGCCGAAAAAGACCGTCGTGGGCAAAAAATCGCTCTCCTTGCCCTTTTTCAAGCAGTCTGCGATATACATGACGTGAAGGATATTCATGAGCTGACGCTTGTAGGAATGAATGCGCTTCACCTGAATGTCAAACAAGGTGAGCGGGTCAAGGCGCTCCCCCGTCTTTTCCCGAACGTAACGGGCCAGTATCTTTTTTCGGGTCAGCTTCATCTTCGCCAGCCCATCCAAAAGCGCCGTATTCCCCGCGTGGGCGGAAAGCTCCCCGAGGCGAAGCGGCTCCTTGCGCCACACCGGGGTGATGGTCTCATCCAGCATAGAGGAAAGCTCCGGATTCGTGGCGATAAGCCAGCGGCGATGGGTGATGCCATTGGTCTTGTTGTTAAATTTCCCCGGTGTGAGCTGGTAAAAGTCCCGCAGCGTCGTCTTTTTCAGGATGTCCGTATGAATCGCGGCCACCCCGTTCACGCTGTGGCTTCCCACCACGGCCAGACGGGCCATGTGTACCTGACCGTCCTGAATGACGGACAGGGCGCGCACCCGTTCCTCGTCGTCCGGGTATTGATGGCGAACGTCCATTAAGAAGCGGCGGTTGATTTCGTCGATAATAAGATAAATGCGGGGTAAAAGGCTCTTCACCATGTCCACCGGCCATTTTTCCAGCGCCTCGGGCATGATGGTGTGGTTCGTGTACGCCATCGTCCCCACGGTGATCCGCCACGCCTCACCCCAGGCCATGTGTTCCTCGTCGATGAGGAGCCGCATGAGTTCCGCGACCGCCAAGGCGGGGTGCGTATCGTTGATGTGAATGGCCACCTCATCAGCCAGCTGGCAAAGGTCCGTCTTCAATTTTTTGAGACGGCGCAGGATGCTCTGAATACCGGCGGAAACGAAGAAATATTCCTGAATGAGCCGCAGACGGCGGCCTTCGTAGGAGCTGTCGTCAGGATAGAGGAACTCCGTAATGCTCTCCACCGTCCGCTTATACTGCTGCCAGTCGTGCCGCCGCCCCTGGGTGGGAATCCCGTAAGCGGTAAAATCCCGATCCACTTCCGCGTTCCAGAGGCGCAGAGTATTGACGGTATGATTTTCCGCCCCCACAATGGGGACATCGTAAGGCACAGCCAAAATGGTGGTATATCCTTCATGTACCAATTCCAGGGAACCGTCGTCCTGTTCCCGCATGTAAGCATTGCCGCCGAAACGCACGTTTACCGCCTTGTCCGGCTTGCGGTACTCCCACGCAAATCCGTCCCGCAGCCACCGATCGGGCAGCTCCACCTGATGACCGTCAATGATTTTCTGTTCGAAGAGGCCGTATTTATAGCGGATACTGCATCCGTGAGCGGGAAGGGCCAGCGATGCCATGGAGTCAATGAAGCAGGCGGCCAGGCGGCCCAGCCCGCCGTTGCCGAGGCCCGCGTCCGGCTCCTCGTCGTAAAACTGCGCCAAAGAGAGGTTCAGCCCCTTTAAAGCCTCCACCAGCATCTCCTTAACGCCTAAATTGATGAGATTGGTGTTGAGAAGCCGACCCAGGAGGAATTCCATGGAGAAGTAATATACCTGCTTGACGCGTTTTTCCTGATACAGTCGATTCGTTCGTATCCAGTCCTCGGAAATCAGCTCCTTCACCGTTGCCGTGATGGTCCGGTAGATTTCCTGATCCGTCAGCTCATCGATGTCGCGTCCGAACAGAATATGCGCCGTCATGATAAAGCGCTTCTGAAGCGCCTGCACCGTCGCGTCCCGTTCCCTCCTTGCCATCTGCATCCCCCTCTGATATTCTTCTCCCTAAAACAGGAAGCGCCGCCCGCCATCTTCGGGATGGTGCGGCGGCGCGGCGACGATCAAACGACGGCCTGTTTCCCCACCAAGATAGGGTAAGTTGCCGCGCCCCGCAGGGCCTTTTCCGGCGTGACCACCACATTCTTATCGCAAATGACGCAGTCAAGCTGAGCGAATTCCTGCACCTCGCTCTTTTGCATGATGATGCTGTTGCGCACCAAAGCCCCAGGCGCTACCCGGACGCCGCGGAACAGAATACTGTTTTCCACTTGCCCGTAGATCTCGCAGCCGTTAGCGATCAGAGAATTCGTCACCTTGGCCCCTTCCTTGTAGCGGACCGGCGGCATATCCTTTACCTTCGTAAACACCGCCGCCCCTTGGCGCAGGAACATCTCCTCCCAAATCGCCGGCTCCAGCATCGCCATATTGGCCTTATAAAAGCCGCGAAGGGAACGGATCCGCGAGGAAAATCCCCCATGTTCGCAGGCGTAAATGGTATTTTTCCCTGCAGCGGGCACGATGACATCCCGGCGGAAATCTTTCCCGCCGTGTTCAAAAGCGTCCCGCACCAATTGGGTAAAGCGTTTCTTTTCCATCAGATAAATGCCCAGCGACCGCGGCTCGCCCTTGGTGACGGAAGGACGCAGGGATATATCCTCCACCAGTCCGTTGGCCGCCTTGCGCACCACGATGCTGTCCGCCCTGTCATCACACCGCGCCGGAGAGACGACCATCGTGATATCGGCCCCCGTATTCTGATGGAACCGCAGCACCGTCCGGAAATCCATATTGTAGACCGCATTGACCCGGACAAAGAGGACATAGTTTTCGTTGCTGTTCTCAATGAAATCTAAATTGTAATACACGTTCCGCAAATCCCCCGCCGGCTGTCCGTCTTCGGGGGGAACCGGCGGCAGGTAAAAGAGCCCCTTATGGTGCCGGGCCAGCCCCCAATCCTTGCCGGACCGCAGGTGATCAAGAACGGAGCGGGACTGCTCGGGCAAAAGGACGCCCACGTTTTGAATACCGGAATTTACCATACTGGACAACGGAAAATCAATGATCCGATAGCGTCCCGCGAAGGGCAGCGAAGCGATGGTCCGCCGGGACGTCAGTTCTCGCAGCCGCGGTTCGTCCCGCTGCAGGTCCAAGAGCCCCATCACACGATTCACATCTTCACGCCCCTTCTTCAGCCCACCTGTTGGGCCGCCGGCTCGGGCAGCACAGTTTCCTCCTCGGCGATGACGGCGATGGCCTCTTCATGGCCCTGTACCCGTGCCAAGGGTGCAATCTCCGACCCCGGCCCCAGGATGGCATGATCCACCACCGCGTCTTCCCCGATGCGGGCGAAAGGCATGACCACCGAATTCGTCACCCGCGCCCCTCGAGCGATGCGCACACCGGTAGAAATGACAGAATGCTCCACCCGCCCGAAAATCACGGATCCTTCATTCACCAACGACTGCTCCACGGCGGCCTCCGCGCCCAAAAATTCCGGCGGCACCGGCACGTTGGCGGAATGGATGCGCCACTCGCCGCCGATGTCGATGGGCGGCCGTGTGGCCAAAAAATCCATATTCGCCTGCCACAGAGACTCGATGGTGCCCACGTCTTTCCAATAGCCTGCGAAGGGATAGGAAAAGAGCCTTGCCCGATCCGCCAGCATCCGGGGAATCACATCCTTGCCGAAATCGTGGCTGGAACGGGAATTCTTCGCGTCCGCCTCCAGGTACCGGCGCAAAAACGCCGTAGAAAAGACATATATCCCCATGGACGCCAGATTGCTCTTAGGCACGGCCGGCTTTTCCACGAACTCCTGGATACGCCCCGCCTCGTCCGTCTCCATGATCCCAAAGCGCGGCGCCTCACTCCACGGCACTTCGATGACGCCGATGGTGGCCTCCGCCTTGTTTTTCCGATGTGCCTCCAACATTTTCGAATAATCCATGGCGTAGATGTGATCACCGGACAACACCAAAACGTACTCCGGATCCGACATTTCGATGAAATTCAGGTTCTGGTAAATCGCGTCCGCCGTTCCCCGATACCAGTCCGCCCCCTTAGCCCGCGCGTAGGGCGGCAGGATGAATACCCCGCCGTAGCGGCCGTCCAAGTCCCACGCTTCGCCGTTGCCCACATAGTTGTGCAGCGCGAAGGGACGATACTGAGTCAATACCCCCACGCGCTTAATGCCCGAATGGGCGCAGTTGCTCAAAGGGAAATCGATAATCCGATACTTTCCCCCAAAGGACACTGCCGGTTTAGCCACATTCTTCGTCAAGACGCCCAATCGGCTCCCCTGACCCCCGGCCAATATCATGGCCAGACAATCGATTCCCATCATCTTCGCCCCCCTCACTTGTCAATGTCCATCACAAAACAATATTCGTCCCTGAACTTTAAACTTTATTTTTAGTTATACTTCTACAACCACCACCTTTTTTCCTGCCGAAAACAGGCCGCAGCACAGGTAAAAAAGAAGACCGGAAAAGTCGTTTCCCCCTTCCCGGTCATTAGATTTTGCCGTGTCTATTTTGTTAAAAGAATGCCAGTACCAACGCGCCAAACCCTAGGCCCATGGCCATACCTTTCATGACGTTGCCGCAGGTCACACCCCAGAATTTTTCTGCTAAAGGATGCAGCATAAAGAGGAGAAAGGACACGGTCAAAAAGGCCAGTGCCACATCCTCCCGGAGAAGAGCATAGCAAAACAACACCCCCGACAGCAGCATGCTGGCGATCTGACTGCGGTTGAACATCCTCGCTTTCGTTTTTCTTTCCGGCGGCGGCTCGGGAAGCCCCCCGTGAAATGTCGTCATCTTCTTCCTCCCTTATCTCAATGCCATATCCCGGCTGGCTACGATATCGACGCCCAGCCCTAAAATATCGGCTGCCACCACATCTCCCGCCCGCACCGGAGCCGTCGCCGTTACGTTGCGCAGAGCGCAGGCACAGTCTAAGATGCGATCTTTGGGAAGTGGCGCGGCCGAGACGACGGGAAGAAGCGGCAGCACTCCCCCCGCGATGCGCACCGTCGTCGTCAGCATACGCCGGGGTGCGGTGATCTCATCCCGGGCATATTTCGCACCCCGGGGACATTGATTGCCCGTCACCCTGAGCACTACGCCATCTTCTACCGTCGCGCGAAGTTCACACCCCATCGGACACATGATACAATGAAACACTTTTTCTTCCATCGTCATCCCCGCGTACCCTCCTCTATGGACACCGTAACGTCCTCGGTCAAATCACCAAGCCGCACGCCGTTCATATCCGCTGCGATCATCTCGCTGGGTTTGACCACCGCCAGCCGCTTCGTGCAAAGAACGCCTTCCGCACCGGACACCGTCAATGTTGCCTGGCGCATCGGCCGGGCCGCTCGCAAAAGCAGGCGTATTGGGGGCTCTTCTTCGATCAGGCAAAGCCGCTGGGGCACGCAGGTATTAATCCCGGAGCCGGCCAGCACTCGAACAAATCGCCGTTCTCTGTGCCTCTCCCCCTGAGCGGTGAGCGCCGCGTATTTTCCGGCAATCTCCGCCTCTTCCGACACGAAATCCACTAAATCGTGGACGTGGACCACGTTCCCGGCGGCAAAGACTCCGGGCCGGCTCGTTTCCCGGTACTGATCCACCACTGGCCCGCCGGTCTTGGGATGAAGCTCAACCCCGAGAGCGCGGGAAAGCTCGTTTTCTGGGATGAGACCTACGGAGAGAAGCACCGTATCGCAGGCTATGGTAAACTCGGTCTCGGGCAGCGGCTGCATACGATCATCCACCTTCGCCACCCGCACCCCCGTCACCCGATCGCGCCCCTCGATAGCCACGATGGTATGGGAAAGATAGAGGGGAATGTCATAATCGTTAAGACATTGCACAATATTGCGCGTGAGGCCATTGGAATAGGGACATATTTCCAGCACCGCTTCCACTTGGCAGCCTTCTAAGGCCATACGCCGGGCCATGATGAGGCCGATGTCCCCCGAGCCCAAAATGACGATCCGATGTCCCGGGAGATACCCCTCCATATTGACCATGCGCTGGGCCGCCCCCGCCGTGTAAACTCCTGCCGGACGTGTACCGGGGATGCGAATGGCCCCTCGCGTGCGCTCCCGACAGCCCATGGCGAGGATGACGGCTTTGGCCGAAAGTTCCTGACGCCCAAATACCGGGCTGACGGCCAGTACCGTCTTATCCGCCCGCACTTCCAATACCATGGTATCCGTCTGAATCTCGATCTCGGGCCTATCCTTTACCAAATCGTAACATCGCTGGGCGTACCCGGGGCCGGTCAATTCTTCTCGGAAATGGTGCAGCCCGAATCCGTTGTGGATGCACTGCTGCAAAATGCCACCCACTTCCCGGTCCCGCTCCAAGACGAGGACGCGCTGCGCACCATTTCGCCACGCGCTGTAGGCGGCGGAAAGCCCTCCGGGGCCGCCGCCCACGATGATGATATCATAAGGTTCCCCGGATCGGTTCACGCCTCCGTCCCTCCCACCTTATCGTAATACAGGTATGATTTCGTTCCGTCTTTTCTGACCTCCGGCACGGAGATCCCCAATTCCCGCGCCAGGATGGCGATGACCCGCGGGCCGCAAAAACCGCCCTGACATCGCCCCATTCCGGCCCGGGTGCGCCGCTTTACGCCATCCACGGTGCGCGCCCCGCAGGGACGGCGGATGGCGTCCACGATCTCCCCCTCGGTAATCGTCTCACAACGGCAAATGACGCGCCCGTAGCGCTCGTCCCGGGCGATGAGCGCCGCCTGCGCCGCCGGGTCGAGATCCCGAAAAACAGATTGCTTCGGACGTCCCGGACGATATGACGAGCGCCTTGCAGCTCCCGTTGCTCTGACAATATATTCCATAACGGCCTCGGCAATCGCCGGAGCCGCCGTCAGCCCGGGGGACTGAATCCCCGCCGCCTGAATGAAACCGTCTGTTTTCGAAGACGGCCCTAAAATGAAATCCCCGGTGGAAGATACCGCCCGCAGGCCGGCGAATTCCGTAATGACCAGCCCGCCGGGAATCTCCGGCAGGAGTTTCTTCGCCCCCGCTAAAACCTCCTGCATCCCGGCGGCGGTGACAGCCACATCCTCTCGGTCCTCCGTGTCTTCCGCATTCGGCCCTATGAAAACGTTGCCATGGGTAGTGGCACAGATGAGAATTCCCTTCGATCTCTCCGTCGGCACAGGAAAGACGATGCCCCGTACCATTTGAGCTTGGGCACCCCGATCAAAGAGAAGGTATTCGCCCCGGCGGGGCCGGATGGAAAAGCTCCTGTCCCCTGCCATGGCGCTTACGCGATCGGCGTTTACGCCCGCCGCATTGACCACGAACCGCGTCTTGACGATAGCGCGGGGCGTTTCCACAGTTGTCACCCGTCCATCTTCCGTCACGATGCCCGTCACCGGGCAGTCACGCCATATCTCAGCCCCATTTTGCACCGCGTTCTCCGCAAAGGCCGCAGCGATGCCAAAGGGCCAACAAATCCCGGCGGTAGGCGCCCAAAGAGCGGCGCGAATATCCCGGCTCAAATTCGGCTCTCGTTGCCGTACCTTCACGCCGTCCCATAGCTCGAGCCCCGGCACCCCATTCGCTTCCCCCCGCGCTTTCAGCACCGCCAAACATTCTTCCTCTGGCGGCGTCCGAGCCGCCACCAGGGAACCCGTCCACTGAATATCCAAATGGAGCTCGCTTTGCATTTCATGGTACAGGCGATTTCCGCGGACGTTCATCTTCGCCTTGAGGCTCCCGGTAGGCGCGTCGAATCCGGCATGCAGGACGGCGCTGTTCGCCTTCGTCGTCCCGGCAGCAATATCCGGCTCCTGCTCCACTAAGAGACATCTGAGATCATACCGGGCCAATGCCGACAAGATTGCCGTTCCCACAATACCGCCGCCGACAATGACTACATCCGCTTCCCGCTCCATGCCATTCCTCTTTTCTTTCACGCACCTTCAAACGCGCCTATCCCTCTCTCCCCATAGGCACAGGCCGCATCAAATCCTGCCGTTCTCCTGAAAACGACGTCAGGGCGGCGGAGGCGCAAACTGCACCACCACGGTGGTGCCCCGGGGCACCACTGTATTCTCCGCCCAGCTCTGCCCCACGGCGACGCCCCGCCCTGACGACTCGATTCTGAGCCCCGCCTCTTGGAGACGCAGGGTCGCTTCCGCCGCATCCAGCCCGATGACCGAAGGAACGGCCACCCGATGACCGGTTCTCTCCGAGGGTACAGTTTTCGTCGTGTCCGGTTTCTGTCCGACAAAGGGATCACTGGAAGGCTCAATGTGGAGATAACGCAGCAGTTGGGAAAAGATACGGCTGGCCACCGGTGCAGCGATCTGTCCGCCGTAATAGATGCCCGAAGGATCGTCGATGACCACCAAAAGGGTCAGCCGGGGATCCTCGACAGGCGCGAACCCACAGAAGGAGGCGATATACCGGCCCGCCATGTAGCCGCCCCCGTTGGGGTTAATCTTCTCCGCCGTGCCCGTCTTGCCCGCGATGCGATAGCCCGCCACCTGCGCCTTCTCGCCGCCGCCCGCGGCCACCACCTGCTCCAAGAGCCCCGTGAGGGTCTTATCGGTCACCGACTCGATGACGCGGCGCACCTCTTCCGGCCGCGTTTCCTCGTAAATGGAACCGTCCGCGTTGCGAATCGACTTCACAATGTGCGGTTTCATCAAGATACCGTCGTTGGCGATGGCCGACATGGCCGTCACCAGCTGCAGGGGCGTCACCGCGATGCTCTGCCCGATGGACATGGTGGCGATATCCGAATCGCGCATGTCCTCCGGATCAAAGAGGATCCCTCCTTCTTCCGCCGGCAGCTCAATGCCCGTAGGCTCCCCAAAGCCAAAGCGCTTCGCATACTCCGTCAGCCGTTCCGCCCCTAAATCAAGCCCCACTAAAGCAAATCCTGTATTGAGGGAATGTTTCACCACGTCGGTGAAGGTGACCGTCCCGAAGCTCTCCCCGTTCCAATTTTGGATGCGCCGCTCGGACACCACCACAAAACCCGGATCGTGAAACCAATCGTTGGGCGCCACCACTTCCTCCTGAAGCGCCGCCGCCGCCACGATAGACTTAAAAGTGGAGCCCGGCTCGTAAATCGCGGAAACAGCACGGTTTTTCCACACCTCCGCCGGGTAATCGCCGAAACGGTTGGGATTATAGGTAGGCCGGGAAGCCATGGCCAGCACTTCGCCGGTTTTGGGATCCATGACGATAGCCGTGACCGCCTGCGGATTTGTATCCGCTACCGCCGCGTTCAGCGCCTCTTCCACCATGAACTGCATGGTGGCGTCAATGGTCAGCTCGATGGTCTTACACTGATCCCCTTCGTACTGATGGCGGGCGAAGATGGAATCCAAGATGGGGCGGCTGTTGGCGTTGTCCAACTGAACGTACGTCTCGACCTTCTCACCCTTAATGAGTTTGTCGTACGCCTGCTCAATGCCGTCCAGACCGATGTCGTCCGTCCCCACGAAGCCCAGGATATGAGCTGCCAGCTCGTCATTGGGATAAAAACGCCGCGGCTCATCCTGAAACCCGAGACAGTTATATCCTTCCTCGCGGATGAGGCGCCGTACCGCCGCCGTCTCATCCGTCGTCAGAAAATGCTTCACCCAGACAAAGCCACCCCCCTGGGCGATATCCCGCAAAATCTCCTGCTCGGAAAGGCCCACCAGCGGCGAAAGTTTTTTCGCTACGTCTGCCGCGTTGTCCACGTTATTCGGATCAATGAAGAGGGATTTCATCATCAGGCTCACGGCCATTTCCTTGCCGTTTCGGTCCAGAATCGCCCCCCGCGGCGACTGCACCACCTCCGCCTCGCCGGACTCATGATGAACGCGGGCCGCCAGGTCATCGCCCCGTACCAACTGAAGCCAACCATAGCGGACAGTGAGAACGAGAAACGCCGCCATCATCGCCAGGAAGGCCCAGCGAAGATGGCCGTTGATCTTGCCCTGTTCCCGCCGTGCCGCCGCAATCCGCCGCTGCCGCGCCGCCGCGTCCCGCTCGCTGTCCCCCATATGATTGGCCCCTCCTCATCCGCCAGATTGCCCCGCACAAAAGCCAAACACTCCCGTTGCTCTACGAAACGAAAAGAAGACTGTCCTTCGTTTGACGATTTTCCATTAAGAGGCGGGCGTCGACGCTGCTTTCAGCTTCTCGTCTAAAATTTCCAACGCTTTTTTCAGCGCCGCGTCTTCCGTCGCGCCTTCTTCCTGGGCAACGGGAACATCGGGCTCAACCCCAGTCCCGTTAATGCTGCGGCCCTTCGGCGTATAATATTTCGCCACGGTGAGCTTCACCGCGTCATCCTCGCCCGGGATGGGCATGACCATCTGCACGGAGCCCTTCCCGTAAGAAGTCTCCCCCACCAAAGTGGCCGCCCCCGTATCCTGCAACGCCCCGGCTAAAATCTCCGACGCGCTGGCGCTGTTGTTGTCGATGAGAACGACGATGGGGCCGAAGGGCGCCGTCAGGGTCGAATCATACTCTTGCCGCGTGCCGTCCCGCTGCACGACGGATACGATAACACCCTTGGGAACCAGCCATTTGGCAATATCCACACAGGAGGTGATATAGCCCCCGGGATTGGCCCGAAGATCCAAAACCATCCCCTTCATCCCGCTCGCCGTCAGCGTCTCATACGTCTCCCGAAACTCCTCCGCCGTATTCTCCGCAAAGGAGGTGATACGGATGTAGCCGATATCCTGGGGGAGCATCTGTCCAGCCGCCGTGCGCACGTGAATGTACTCGCGGGTGATGACGTAGCCCTTCGCCTCCTCGCCGGCCCGGCGAATGGTCAGCGCCACCGCCGTTCCCACTTCTCCCCGGATATGAAGGGCCACTTCTTCTCGTCCCAGTTCTTCCGTGGGAATTCCGTCCACAGCTAAAATCTTATCCCCCACTTTTAATCCCGCCGCTTCCCCCGGCGTCCCCGGCATGACGGACAGGATATTGACTCCATCCTCAAATCCCATGACCACGCCAATGCCGCCGAATTGCGCGTTGGCATGATTTTTCAGCTTCTGATACATCTCGGGGCTCAGATAGAGCGAATAGGGATCACCCAAGGATTTCACCATGCCGGTGATCGCCCCGTCCATGAGCTTGGCGGTATCCACTTCTTCCACATACTGTGTTTCCACATAGCGCATAGTGGCAAGGAAGCGCGCCATCTGCACCGCTTTCCCCAGGTTTAGGTCCAGCGCCCAGATCAGCGCCGCGAAACCGATGGCAACAGCCAATCCCGCCGCCAAAACGCCGCCAAAAAAATATTTCCAATTCCCTCTTTGCCCCAAATGTTATCACCCGTCTTGCGCTCTTTTACGAGACAACCGTCTCACATCACAAATACCCTAAAGGATTCACCGGCTCGCCGCCCTCACGCACCTCAAAATGGCAATGGGGACCCGTGGAATTTCCCGTGGAGCCGCAGTAAGCGATGACCTGCCCCTGCGCCACCATCTGCCCCTCGCTGACTGTCAGCGCTTCATTATGCCCGTACAAAGTGGATATCCCGCCGCCGTGATCAATGATCACCGCGTACCCATAACCGGAAATCCATCCGGCATAGATGACCTGCCCCGCCGCCGCCGCGTGGATCGGATCGCCGTAATCGCCGCCGATGTCAATCCCGCTGTGAAAGCGCGCGTCTCCGGTAATGGGATGTACCCGCCAGCCGAAAGGGGACGTGATCTCCCCCACGATGGGCCAGATCATTTCCCCTGCGCCGGTCCCTCCCGGATAATGGTAGCGGCTCTGCTGAATAAGCTTTTCGATCTCCTTGGAGGCCGCCACGATCTCCTCGTAGGCCTGCTGGGAGAGTTCCCTATCCGTCTCCATCTTCTCCAGCAGCCGATCCTTATCTTGTTTGCGAAGACGCAGCGCCTGCTGACGGTCATCGGCTTCCTTCGCCAGTGCCGTCTGCACCTTGCGCTCCTTCTCCAAATCTGCCCGGGCCGCTTCCACGACCCGTTTGTCCGCCAGCACTTTCTGCACCAGCCGGAAATCGCTGCGGATCACCCGGGAGAGAAGATCCATCCGTGTCAGGAAATCTTTGAAATCCTGCGCCCCAAAGAGCGCGTCCAAATAGCTGATCTGCCCGTTCATGTAGATATCCCGCACGCGGCGACGCAAGATCCGCATTTTATCCGCTAATTCGTTTTCCGTTTTCGTTAAAAGCGCCTGATTTTCGTCGATCTTGGCTTCCACCGCGTCTAAATCTCTCTTCACGGCCCGATACGCGGTCTCCGCTTCCTGCACTTCCGCCGAGAGCTGGCGCAGCTGCTCCGATACTGTATCGATGCGCCCTTGGATGCGGTCCGTCTTCTCCTGCTGCGCCTCTGCCTGCTGGCGCAGATCTTCCAGCTTCTGTTCCAATTCCTCCGTTTCGTCATCGTCCGCCAGGGCCACCGCCCAAGGCTGGACAAGGAGCGTCAGAGCGAGCATTACCGCCGCAGTTTTTCGCTTCACACTTTTCATCGGCACGCCCCCTCAAGCCTTTAAGAGCCGCTTTAAGGAAATCGTACTCCCCAAAGCGCCGATGATCATACCGCAAAGGAGCAGAACCAAACTCACATAGTACAGGAAAGGATAGAGGGGAATCAGCGGGAAGAACGCCAGCGTATCATAGACCTTCGCCGTGATCATCCCGTAAGTCAGCCGCAAGGCCACGAAAGCTAAAATGCTCCCGAAAAAGCCTAGGACGATGCCCTCTAAGAGGAACGGCCAGCGGATGAACCAATCCGTCGCCCCCACGTACTTCATGATCGCGATCTCCTTGCGGCGGGCGATGACCGTCAGGCGGATGGTGTTGGAAATGATGAACAGTGTCGCCCCGGCTAAAAGCGCCATCAGAGCGACCCCAAAGAGGCGGACGAGGCGCGTGATATCAAAGAGATGCTCCACTACGTCCTGCCCGTACTTCGCTGTCTCCACGCCGTCCAGCGCCGCGATAGCGGCGGCCGCCGTCCTCACCATATCCGGCTGCCGCACCACCACCTCAAAGGAATCGGGCAGCGGATTTGCCTCCCCCAGCGCGTCCAAAAGGAACTGCTGATCCCCCAGTCGCTCCTTGAATCGTGTCATGGCCGTTTCCTTATCCACGAACGTCACCCGTTCGATGCCCTGCATCCCGCGAATTCTCGCCTCCACCTGGGACCGTTGCTGCTGGGTCGTCTCATCCTTGAGATAGACGCTGATCTCCACCTGGGATTCCAGAGCATCCACCATTTTATTCATATTCATCACAATGATGAGAAACATGCCGAAAATGAAGAGAGACACCGCTACCGTGCCGATGGAGGCGAAAGCCATCCAGCTGTTGCGGCGCAGAGAAAAGAAGACCTCGCGGACGACGTATTCGCTCGTCCTAATTTTCATAGCCGTATACCCCCTGCACTTCGTCGCGGACAATATGCCCGTCTTCAATGGCAATGACCCGCTTCTTCATCGCGTCCACGATTTGTTTGTCATGGGTCGCCATCACGATGGTGGTTCCGCCGCCGTTGATGCGCTTAAAGATATCCATGATCTCCCAGGAAGTGTCGGGGTCAAGATTTCCCGTCGGTTCGTCGGCGATGACGATGGCCGGATTGTTTACGATGGCGCGGGCCACCGCCACCCGCTGCTGTTCGCCCCCTGAAAGCTGAGACGGGAAGCACTTATATTTATCCCGCAGCCCTACGATATCCAACACCGCATTCACGCTGTGCTGAATACGCCGCCGGGGCTCTTCAATGACCTGCATGGCAAAAGCCACGTTCTCAAACACCGTCTTATCCGGAAGCAGCCGGTAATCCTGGAAGATGACCCCCAGTCCCCGCCGCAGATACGGCACCTCACGGTGCGCCATGTGAACGACATCATGCCCGTTCACCGTCAGCGCCCCGCCCGAAGGCAGCACTTCCCGAAAAAGCAGCCGGATGAACGTCGATTTCCCCGCGCCGCTGGCCCCCACAATGAATACAAAATCGCCCTTCTCAATGGAAACATTGACATGCTCAAGGGCCACCGCTCCATTTTCGTATACCTTGGAAACGTCCTTCATCTGAATCATGACCCGCATCCTCTCCTCATTATCGGAATATCATAACCCGCCAGACTGAAAGAAATCGGCAAACTGCTTTCCATGACGATATCCATTCGCTTTTAAGAATATTTTTATTATAGCATAGAAATTCGCCGCGGGACAGAGGCTATCGCGCCGGGGAAAGCCGTTTCAAATATTTTTAACCGATGGATCCGCTTCTTTCCCGGCAACGCAGGACGCATCCCCAGGGCAGCAGCGACGGCCGCAATCACGCCGCACACAAAAACAGCAGCCCGATCCGGCGAAAACGTTCCGCCGAACCGGGCTGCCGCTCGATTGTTCCGAATCGCTTTTCCCTTTACGCTTCGGGAAAAGCGACCACCAACAGCATTTTAAAATTTTCCTTACCGTAAACCGCGTGGGGATGATTGGCAGGCATGACGATGGACTCGCCCGCGGTAAGTTCGTATTTTTCCCCGTCGATGGTGATCTCCCCCGTCCCATCCAGCGCCGTTACGAACGCGTCGCCTTTAGATTCGTGGGTACTGATCCCCTCGCCCTTGGCAAAGGCAAACAGCGTGATTCCCAACCCTGTATTCTGGATCAGCGTCTTGCTCACCACCTGGCCCTCGGTATAGGCCACTAAATCTTTCAGCGTCAAAACTTCCGCCTTTTTGATGTTCTTTAATATCTCGCTCACGACTGACCATCCTCTCTGTCCGTTGCCATCGTTTCCCCGCGGCAAAACCGCGATTTCATCTTTATTTTAGCAAACTCCTATCGCCTAAACGGTAACAAAAGTGACGAGCGCTGCCAAAATCCAGCAAAAATCCTCTCCCGTTTCCCGCGTCCAAACTTTCGCCTGCAGCGAAAACGGTAAGACTTTCCTGCTGTGCGCTGTCAAAAACCAATGCGCCACGCCTCTATACAATGACGGGAAAATGCGCTAAAATAAGGATATTGACGGGAGGAAACTCCGTGAGAAGGAGAGTGTCGCATGGATAAAAAGGAAGCACTGGAAAACGCACTGAAACAGATCGAAAAAGATTTCGGCAAAGGGTCGATCATGCGCTTAGGCGAGGCCACAGCTAACATGAATGTGGAAGTCATTCCCACGGGCATCCTGCCGCTGGACGTGGCGCTGGGGGTCGGCGGACTTCCTCGGGGACGCATCATTGAAGTGTACGGGCCGGAATCCTCCGGCAAGACGACGGTGACGCTGCACATGATCGCGGAGGCTCAGCGCCGCGGCGGCCTGGCGGCTTTCATTGACGCTGAGCACGCCCTCGATCCGGTCTACGCGAAAAAATTAGGCGTCGATACGGAAAATCTTTTAATTTCTCAGCCGGACAACGGCGAGCAGGCCTTAGAGATCGTCGAAGCACTGGTGCGAAGCGGCGCCATCGACATCATCGTCGTGGACTCCGTGGCGGCCTTAGTCCCCAAAGAGGAGATTGAAGGTGACATGGGGGCCTCTCATGTGGGTTTGCAGGCGCGGCTTATGAGCCAGGCCATGCGCAAGCTCACCGGCTTCATCAGCCGTTCCAAAGCCGTCACCGTCTTCATCAACCAGATCCGGGAAAAAGTCGGCGTCACCTACGGCAGCCCGGAAGTCACCACCGGCGGGCGGGCGCTCAAATTCTACTCCACCATCCGCATCGACGTCCGCAAAGGAGAAGCCCTCAAACAGGGGACGGAGAGCATCGGCAATCACACGAAGGTCAAGATCGTGAAAAATAAAGTGGCGCCCCCTTTCAAGATGTGCGAGTTTGACATCATGTACGGCGAAGGCGTATCCCGGGAAGGCTGCGTCATCGACATGGCCGCGGATTTAGACATCCTGAATAAAAGCGGTTCATGGTATTCCTACAACGGCAGCCGTCTCGGCCAGGGCCGGGAAACGGTGAAGGACATGCTGCGCCAGCAGCCCGCTTTCTACGAAGAATTGGTAACCAAGGTCATGGACAAGCTCAAGGAGAAGCAGGCGGAAGCGGAGAAAAAAGCCGACGCGAAATTAGCCGCAGCCACCGCCAAAGCGGAGAAAGCGGCGTCTGCCGCAGCTGCCAAGAATGAAAAAGCCTAAACCGCCGGCCCTCCACAAGGCAGTGGAGCTTTTGGCCCAGCAGGAACACAGCACCGCCAAACTCCGGGAAAAGCTCCAGCGCCGCGGCTATCCGGCGGAGGAGATTGAGGCCGCCTTGACGCGCCTCACGGAAAAACACTATTTGGACGACGAGGCCGCCTGTCAGCGGGAATTTCAGTATTTTTACGAAGGCAGCGCCCTGAGTCTGCGGCAAATCTGCCAAAAGCTCCTCCAACGGGGATTCCCTTCCGCGCTGGTGACCGCCTGCGTGCCGGAGGACACGGCCGAACGGGAAAAAGGCGTGGCCCAAAAATGCCTTACCAAAAAATTTCGAACGGCGACGCCGCGGGAAAAGATGAAGGTCTTCCTTTATCGCCGCGGCTTTTCCTATACGACCTGCGAGCAGGCGGCGGAAACTTTCTTAGCGGAGCACCCCGACTGGAACGCGGAGGAGGCGCATGATTTTGACGAATGAAATGATTTTAGTGCTGGATTTCGGCAGCCAATATAATCAGCTCATCGCCCGCCGGGTGCGGGAATGCAGCGTATACTGCGAAGTGCATCCCTATGCGCTGGATATCGCGGCCATTAAGGAGAAACACCCCAAAGGCATCATCCTTACCGGCGGCCCTAACAGCGTTTACGGCGCGACGGCGCTCCCCTACGACAAGGGAATTTTTTCTCTCGGCGTGCCGGTCTTAGGCATCTGCTACGGCAGCCAGCTCATGGCCCACGCCTTGGGGGGACAGGTGGCAGCCGCCCCCGTCAGCGAATACGGCAAAACCGAAATCACCGTCACCACGCCGGATTCACGGCTTTTTTCCGGCGTGGCGGAAAAAACCATCGCTTGGATGAGCCACACCGACTATATTGCTTCTGTGCCGGAAGGCTTCCGGGTAACGGCAACGACACCGGTCTGCCCTGTCGCGGCCATGGAAGACAGTGCCCGAGGCCTCTACGCCGTCCAATTTCACCCCGAAGTGCTCCACACCGCCGAGGGAAAAACTATGCTCCAAAACTTTGTCCGCACCATCTGCGGCTGCACCGGAGACTGGAAAATGGACACCTTCATCGACCGCACCGTCGCCGACCTCAAAGCGAAGATCGGTACCGGGCGGGCCCTCTGCGCCCTCTCCGGCGGCGTCGATTCCTCTGTGGCGGCGGTTCTCCTCTCCAAGGTCATCGGTCGCCAGCTTACCTGTGTTTTCGTCGATCACGGCCTCCTGCGGAAAAACGAAGGCGACGAAGTGGCGGCGGTGTTTGGCCCTGACGGCCCCTACGACCTGAACTTCATCCGCGTAGACGCCCACGAAACCTTCTACGCCAGGCTTAAGGGCGTCACCGATCCCGAGGCTAAGCGCAAGATCATCGGCGAAGAATTTATTCGCGTCTTTGAAGCGGAAGCGAAAAAGATTGGCCAAGTCGATTTCCTCGTCCAGGGCACCATCTACCCCGACGTTATCGAGAGCGGCCTGGGTAAATCCGCCGTCATCAAGTCTCACCACAACGTCGGCGGCTTGCCGGATCATGTCGATTTCAAGGAAATCGTCGAGCCCCTGCGGCTTCTTTTTAAGGACGAAGTCCGCGAAGTCGGCCGTCAGCTCGGCATTCCCGAACGACTTGTCCAGCGACAGCCTTTCCCTGGGCCAGGGCTGGGCATCCGTATCATCGGCGAGGTTACGGCGGAAAAGGTAAAACTCGTCCAGGAAGCCGACGCTATTTACCGGGAAGAGATTGATAAAGCAGGCGTCGCCAAAAATCTTGGCCAATACTTCGCCGCCCTCACCAACATGCGCTCCGTCGGCGTCATGGGAGACGGCCGCACCTACGACTACGCCGTCGTCCTGCGCGCCGTGGAAACCAGCGACTTCATGACCGCCGAAAGCGCCCGCCTCCCATGGGACGTCCTCCAAAAAGCCGCTAGCCGTATCGTCAACGAAATCAAAGGCATCAACCGCGTCCTCTACGACTGCACAGGAAAACCCCCGGCGACGATCGAATTGGAGTAGAACATATTTTACTGAGAATGGCTTATTTTCAACGATTATAGCCCATTATAATGAGCAACTGGGACAAAATTGGGTAAAAATGAGTCTATCCTCGATTTTGTGTAAACCTCCCAAGTGATGTAAAATAAGAACATCACTCAGGAGGTTTTATCATGAGCAGAAAAGCGCGCACCCCAGAAGAGCAGGTCCGCCGGGACAAGATTCGGGCACTGCTGCAGGAAAGCAACGTTACCAGCAGGGAGGATATTCAGAACTTAGGAAGCACTGATAAAATGAAGTCCGTCAGATTGGCGCATCATCCATACCCAGCTGGCCATCTATTTTGAGGACAGGCTTCCAGAATAAAAAACTGCATGGGTAAGGAGTTCTTGCTATGCAGGTAGAAATATATTCTTATGAGCAACAAGGGCTTAAGCATCTTGTTTTTATAACCAATTTTACATCACGATAAAGAGTTTACACAGAATTTGGGACAGCCTCACTCATCTTCTACTTTTTCAAGTACAGAGACGAGCGACTTCATACCAATAACATCATTAGAAATTTTCATTCTTTTGATAATATCATTATTAGGTGATAGAATACAGATGTCACTGAAAGCTTTACTCACATCAATTCCTACAACAATTTTTTCTGACATAATATACCTCCTATAATTTGGGATGCCCTGTTAATCCAAAACCACAACAGGCTCACGAGTTATACAGGTAATCAATAAATGAACCTAACCAACCGAAAAGATGAAAGGTAATGGAATGAGGGTGGAGTCTACAAAATGAGTAATTCCTAAGTTGGAAACCCAGCAAGCACATAAAACAATCCCATTTCATCCCTAATATTTATAATTTTAGCATAGATGGTTAGGTTCATTTTTAAGAACTATGCTTAACGCTGTTCTTATACTATGATAAAAGACGCAGGTAAAAAAAGTTTTGGCATTACAAGGATAGAAAATAAGGATGAATTAAGAGTCCTTTAAATAAAGTGAGGTAGAAAGGGATGTCAAATTTAACTAAGGGTAACAACGAAACAATGCAAAGATCAGAGTTGCATAGAAAAATTTGGGCTATTGCCGATGATGTTCGTGGAGCGGTAGATGGATGGGATTTTAAACAATATATACTAGGAATTTTGTTTTATAGATTTATTTCTGAAAATATTACTGAATTTTTTAATTCTGCCGAGCATGAAGCCGGTGACTTAGAATTTGATTATGCTGAAATTTCCGATGAAGAAGCAGAAGAGGATTTTAGACCTAATACTGTTGAAGATAAGGGATTTTTTATATTGCCAAGCCAGTTGTTTAAAAATGTTGTTAAAACAGCTAAAGACAACGAAAACTTAAATACAGATTTAGCAAATATATTTAAGGCTATTGAAGGCAGTGCTGTAGGATTTGCATCGGAAGATGATATTAAAGGTCTGTTTGAAGATGTGGATACAACAAGTAACCGTTTAGGCGGAACTGTAGCAGAAAAAAATAAAAGACTAGCGGATATACTGACAGGAATAGCTGGAATTAATTTCGGAAAATTTCAGAACAACGATATAGATGCCTTTGGCGCTGCTTATGAGTATTTGATTTCAAATTACGCAAGTAATGCCGGTAAATCGGGTGGAGAGTTTTTTACACCGCAAACAGTTTCAAAACTTCTAGCAAGACTGGTTATGGATGGGAAAACAAGTATCAACAAGGTGTATGATCCTACGTGCGGTAGTGGAAGCTTACTTTTGCAGATGAAAAAGCAATTTGATGAACATATCATTGATGAAGGTTTTTTCGGTCAGGAAATAAATATGACTAACTTTAACTTGGCTCGTATGAATATGTTTCTACACAATGTGAATTACAATAATTTTTCAATCAAAAGGGGAGATACTTTAATTAATCCTTTGCATAGAGATGAAAAGCCGTTTGATGCTATTGTTTCAAATCCTCCTTATTCAATCAAATGGGTAGGAGATGCTGATCCTACTTTGATAAATGATGAAAGGTTTGCACCGGCAGGAAAATTGGCACCAAAATCTTATGCCGACTATGCTTTTATTATGCATTCGTTGTCGTATCTTTCGAGTAAAGGTAGAGCAGCTATTGTATGCTTTCCGGGGATTTTTTACAGAAAAGGTGCCGAAAAAACAATTAGACAATATCTTGTAGATAATAATTTCATTGACTGCATTATTCAACTTCCAGAAAATTTGTTCTTTGGAACATCAATAGCTACGTGTGTTTTAGTTATGGCGAAGAACAAGACAGAAAATAAGATACTGTTTATTGATGCGAGCAAAGAATTTAAGAAAGAAACCAACAACAATATTTTAGAAGAAAAAAATATTAAGACAATAGTTGACGAGTTTAGAAACAGAACGGAAAAAGAATATTTCTCGAGATATGTAGACAGAGCGGAAATTGAAGAAAATGATTATAACCTTTCTGTTTCAACCTATGTGGAAAGAGAAGATACAAGAGAAGTTATTAATATTAAAGCTTTAAATAAAGAAATTGAAGAAACTGTCAAGAAAATAGATAAGCTTAGAGCTTCCATAAACGAAATTGTAAAGGAGCTTGAAAATGAGTAAGGAAATAGAAAAGGTTCATGGAGAGGTTGTCATATATACTGCTGATGATGGAAATACTAAGATAGAAGTTAATTTTATTGACGAAACGGTATGGTTATCACAAAAGCAGATGGCAGAGTTATTCAAAACATCAAGGACAAATATTGTAGAACATATAAGGAATATTTATGATGAAGGTGAACTTCATAAAAATTTAACCTGTCGGGATTTCCGACAGGTTCGAAAAGAAGGCAATCGTAATGTTTCAAGAGATATTCCAGTCTATAATCTGGATATGATAATTTCCCTTGGCTATAGAGTAAAATCAAAAATCGCTACTGATTTCAGAAAATGGGCAACAGAGAGACTGAAAGAGTATATAATCAAAGGATTTACAATGGATGATGGACGCCTGAAAAATTTGGGCGGTGGAGTATATTGGAAAGAGCTTTTAGATAGAATCCGAGATATTCGTTCATCAGAAAAAGTTATGTATAGGCAGGTTTTGGATTTATATGCAACCAGTATAGATTATGACCCTAAAAGCAGAGAATCCATAGCGTTTTTCAAAATGGTACAAAATAAATTGCATTATGCAGTTCACGGACAAACAGCGGCAGAAGTAATTTATAAAAGAGCAGATAGTAAAAAAAAATTTATGGGTCTTACTACTTTTACTGGGGATTTTCCGACAAAGAAAGATATCGGAGTTGCAAAAAACTATCTTACGGTTGATGAATTAAAAATATTAAACAGACTTGTATCAGGATACTTTGAAATTGCAGAAATGCAAGCCATGAAACATAAACCTATGTATATGAGTGATTATGTAGAAACCCTAGATAATATTCTTAAAGCTACAAGCGAAGATGTGTTAAAAGATGCTGGTAAGATCAGTCACAAACAAGCAATGGAAAAGGCTCTTTCCGAATATAGAAAATATCAGACTGAAAATCTTTCTCCTGTTGAAAAAGATTATCTTGCAGAAATTAAAAACATAGAAAAAATCGCTCAAAAAGGTGGAAAAACAGATGAGTAAGATAGATGAATTATTGAAAAATGAAAAGGTAGAGTGGAAGAAACTGGGGAAAGTCGCTGTAATATCTAAGGGGAGGCAATTTAATAGAAGAGATATGTTAGAGAATGGAATATATCCAGTAATTAATGGTGGAATTTTGCCATCTGGTTATATTGATGTTTTTAACTCCGAAGAGAATACAATCACAGTGTCACAGGGGGGAGCTTCTGCTGGATTTGTTAATTTTACTGAAGAAAAGTTTTGGTTAGGTGCTCATGCATTTTCTGTAGTCCCTAATAACGATATAATAAAAACTTACAATTATGGTTATAGATGTTTTAATAGATTTTTGTTTCATATATTAAAAATGAATCAAGCTAAGCTTCAAGAGTCTAAAGTAGGAGCCGGCATTCCAAGTGTTTCTAAAGACGAACTTTCAAATATAGAAATACCATTAACCTCGAAAGAAACTCAAGAAAAAATCGTGGTAAAACTTGATAAATTCATAAATTATGTTACTGAATTACAGGCTGAATTACAGGCTAGAAATAAGCAATATGAGTATTACAGAAATATACTTTTGAGCGAAGAGAATCTGAATAAACTTTCGGAAAAGATAAATGGATTAGGAAAATATAATAAAGTATTTTTGGCTAAAATAAGTGACTTATGTCTAAGACAAAAAGGTATTAGTATAACAGCTGAAAAAATGAAAGAGATTAATAAAGAAAACGCACCTGTTAAGATTTTTGCAGGAGGGAATACAACTGCAAATGTTAATGTGCAAGATATAGGTAAAAAAAATATTATTAATATTCCGAGTGTAATAGTAAAATCAAGAGGAAATATTGATTTTGAATATTATGATAAGCCTTTTAGTCATAAAAATGAAATGTGGTCATATTCAACATTGAATAATAAAGTATTGAATATTAAATTTTTATATTATCTTTTAAAAAACAACTTAAAATATTTTAGGGATAATTCAGTATCAGGAAAGTTGCCACAAATAACAACGAGAGTGGTAGATAATTATGAAATTCCAATCCCACATATTTTTATTCAAGACAAAATTGTGCAAATACTTGACAAATTTCAAGCTTTGCTGTTGGATACAAAAGGATTTTTGCCACAAGAAATTAAACAAAGGCAAAAACAATATGGATTTTATTGTAAAAAACTCTTGACATTTAATATGGAGAGCGGGACAATCTCCAGACAGACAGACAGACAGACAGACAGACAGATAATATCTAATAGTTATTTCGTTTTATTAAAAGAAGCTGCGAAGATTGTTGGAATTAAACTCTATGAAGTTGAGTGGAAGAAAATTAAAAAAGTGTTTGAGCTGAGGAACGGTTATACTCCATCAAAGCGAAATAAAGAGTTTTGGGAGAATGGAACTATTCCTTGGTTCAGAATGGATGATTTAAGAGAGCGAGGTAAAATAGTAAGCGATTCAAAACAGCATATAACGGAAAAAGCAGTTAAAGGCAGGGGATTATTCAAAAGTGGAAGCATTATTTTAGCTACTACAGCTACTATAGGAGTACACGCTATGTTAATTGCTGATTCGCTTGCGAACCAGCAATTTACAAATTTTGACATTTGCAAATCGCTAAAGGATAGGTTGCTTCCTAAATATGTTTTTTATTATTTCAATATAATAGATGAGTGGTGCAGACAGCACACCAAAGTTTCAAGTTTTCCAGCAGTAAATATGGATGCGCTAATAGAACTTGATTTTCCAATTCCCTCACTTGAAACGCAAAGCTATCTAGTTTCCATTCTTGATGAGTTTGACGCCTTAGTAAATGATATATCACAAGGTTTACCAAAAGAAATAGAATTAAGAAAGAAACAATATGAATACTATAGGGGAAAGCTATTAGACTTTAAAAAATAATTAAGATGTGAGGTATAGGGGATGGAGGAGTACAATTCTTTATTAGAAATAGCTCAAAAAATTAAAAATTCCAAAAAGAAAGTTACTTTGCTGTACGCCTTTAATGCAACAGGAAAAACAAGATTATCAATGGAATTTAAAAATCTTGTTAACGAGTTTAAGGAGAATGAAGTTATTAAGCGTGTAGTTTATTACAATGCATTTACTGAAGATTTATTTTCTTGGGACAATGATTTGGAAAATGATAATAAGAGGAAGCTTGTAATTAACAAGAGCTCAAGTTTTATTGAATTAATAGAACGACAAGGGAAAGAAAATGAAATCTCAGAGCGATTTAAAGAATTTACTTCTTCAAAGATTGAACCTAATATTAATACAAGTACAGGAGAAATTACTTTCAGCTTACCTACCGGAGATAAGGAAGCTGTTGAAAATATTAAAATTTCAAAGGGCGAAGAAAGTATCTTTATTTGGACTGTATTTTTTGTACTGATGGAAACAATTATAGAAGAGTTGAATATTAATGAGATCAATGAAAGAAGCACAGATGCATTTAATACTATTCAATATATTTTTATAGATGACCCTATCTCATCCTTAGATGATAATCATGCAATTGATATAGCTTTAGCGTTAAAGCATGTAATTTTTTCCTCAAAAAACGAGGAGTTATATTTTATTATCTCGACACATCATTCGTTATTTTACAATGTTTTACATACAGAAATAACCAAAAAAGTAAAGAAATTTTGGCTTAGCAGAAATAACGAAAAATATTCAATGATAGAGCTACAGGATAATAAAACGCCTTTTGGATATCATTTATTACTTAAAAATGAAATAAAAAAAGCGATAGATAATAATATGATAAAAAGGTACCATTTTAATTTGATGCGTAATCTGTTAGAAAAAACAGCACATTTTTTAGGGTATGACAGTTGGAAAGATTTAATAAATGAAGACGACAAAGATTCTTATATTAAGCGAATAAATTTGTACAGTCATAGCAATCATTCCGCTTTGGAAGTAAAAGAGCTAGAACATCATGAGAAGGAATTTTTGAAGAGAATATATGAAAAATTTATTTCAGAATACAAATGGAAGGAGTAATTTAGATGTCAGAAGAGAAAGTAAAATATGACACATCTACAATTGCCGAAATGACAGGCGGAATTATTTTAGCTAATTTTGAAAAAAACTCAGAGGTTAGAGAAACTTCATATCAAAGTGAAGCTGAACTGGAAAGACAAATGATTGAAAACTTGACTTCTCAGGGGTATGAGAGGCTTATAGTAAAGTCAAATGATGAATTATATGCAAATTTAAAAATCCAAATTGAAAAACTAAACAATATATCTTTTTCAAATGAAGAGTGGAGCAGATTTTTAATCGAATATTTGGATGCTGCAAATGACGGTATGATTGAGAAAACACGAAAAGTACAGGAAAATTATGTCTATGACTTTATTTTTGATGATGGTCATTTGAAAAATATTAAGATTATTGATAAGAAAAATATCCACAATAATTTCCTGCAAGTCACTAATCAGGTTGTCGGCGAAGGAAAAAACCGAAATCGTTATGATGTAACAATTTTAGTAAATGGGTTGCCGCTTGTTCATATAGAACTCAAAAAAAGAGGTGTGAATTTACATGAAGCCTTTAACCAAATCCATAGATACAGTAAGGAAAGTTTTAACAGCGAAAACTCATTATATAAATATGTTCAGATATTTGTAATCTCCAATGGAACTTATACCAGATATTTTGCTAATACAACAGTGCAGAATAAAAATAATTATGAGTTTACTTGTGAATGGGCAGATGCTAAAAACAAGGTGATTTGTGGCTTAGAGGACTTCACCAAGACATTTTTTGAGAAGCGCGTTATTCTTGAAGTGCTTACAAAATATTGTGTATTTGATGTTAATAATACTCTCCTTATTATGCGACCATATCAAATAGCAGCCACCGAACAAATTTTGTGGAAGATAAAATCAAGTTATGAGGCGAAAAAAGCCGGCAGACCCGAAGCGGGAGGTTTTATTTGGCATACGACAGGTTCCGGTAAAACGCTCACTTCTTTCAAAGCAGCAAGACTTGCCACAACACTGGATTTTATTGATAAAGTATTTTTTGTAGTAGACAGAAAAGATTTGGATTACCAAACAATGAAAGAATATCAGAGATTTCAGCCTGATAGTGTGAATGGGAGTAAAGATACAAAAGAACTTAAAAGATGTATTGAAAAGGATGATAATCGTATTGTAGTTACCACGATTCAAAAATTAAATGAATTTGTAAAGAAAAATCCTGCTCATGAAATTTATGATAAACACTGTGTTCTTATATTCGATGAATGCCATCGTTCTCAATTTGGAGATGCACAGAAAAACATAAGGAAATCATTTAAGAAATATTACCAATTCGGATTTACAGGAACGCCGATTTTTCCGGAAAATTCTCTTGGCGGAGACACAACATCAGGTATATTTGGAGCACAGCTTCACAGCTACGTTATAACCGATGCTATTCGTGACGGCAAAGTTTTAAAATTCAAGGTGGATTATAATAATATTACACCGAAATTCAAAATGGCAGAGAAAGTGGAAGACGAGAAAAAATTAGCTAAACTGGGAAATAAAATAAATAAAATGCTGCTCCATTCTGAAAGAATTACTGAGATTACAAAGCATATTCTTAAGGTTTTTGATACGAAAACACATCGTAATGAGTTTTATGATTTGAAACATAGAAGACTTAATGGATTTAATGCTATGTTTGCTGTGCAAAGCGTGGAAGCGGCAAAATTATATTATGAAGAGTTCGAAAGACAACAGAAAAGTTTGCCTGAAGAAAAAAGATTAAAAGTAGCTACTATCTACAGTTTTGCAGCCAATGAAGAACAAAGAGCAATCGGAGAAATATCAGAAGAGGATTTTGATGTTTCTGCAATGGAATCAACGGCAAAAGAATTTTTAGAGAAGGTAATCACTGACTATAATAGTTACTTCAAAACCAATTTTTCCACTAGTGGTAATGAATTTCAAAATTATTACAAAGATTTATCACTTAAAGTGAAAGAAAAACAGGTTGATTTGCTTATTGTAGTAGGAATGTTTTTAACAGGTTTTGATGCACCTACATTAAACACACTATTTGTTGATAAAAATCTTAGATATCATGGTCTTATTCAGGCGTTTTCAAGAACAAACCGCATACTGAACAAAGTAAAAACGTTTGGCAATATTGTTTGTTTCAGGGATTTGGAAAAAGCTACACAGGATGCAATTAAGACATTTGGTGATGAGAATAGTGTAAATATTATTTTGGAAAAGAGCTATGAAGAGTACATTCATGGCTTCAAAGATGAAGAAACAGGCAAGGTTATTAAGGGTTACACAGATATATGTAATGAGATAATATCTAAGTTCCCAGAGCCGACCGAAATTATATTAGAAGCGGATAAAAAAGAATTTGCAGAGCTTTTTGGTGAGCTATTGAAAGCTGAGAATATCCTGAAAAATTTTGATGAGTTTGAAGACTTTGAAAAAATTATTTCAGACAGGCAGATGCAGGATATGAAAAGTGTTTATGTTGATATCAGGGAAAGCATTGTAAATTCAAAGCGCAATGAAGATTCCAAAGGTGATCAAATTGATTTTTCTGATGTTGAATTTCAGATTGATTTACTTAAAACGGATGAAATAAATCTGGATTATATTTTGGCTCTGATATTGGAAAAGTCAAAAGAAAATGATGATGTGGAAAGTTTAAAAGCAGAAATTCGAAGGGTAATAAGAGCAAGCCTTGGTACAAGGGCAAAAGAAGAATTGATTATGGACTTTATAAACAGCACAAGATTGTCTGAGCTAAAAAACACTGATGATATTCTTGCGTCATTCTATAGTTTTGCAAAGAAAGAGAAGGAAAATGAAATTATGTTGTTAGTTAAAGAAGAAAGCTTAAAAAAGGACTCAAAACGATTTATAGAAAAGGCTATCAGTAAAGGATATGTTGAATATGCAGGGGATGAGCTGGACCGTATTATCCCACCGACTTCACGTAGACAGGGAGCAAGGGAAAAGAAAAAAGAATCGGTATTAGAAAAGATAAGAGAGATTGTGGAAGTCTTTGTTGGGATTTAAAATTTAGCTTAGTGCTATATGTTTATTTCAAAGAGGCTGTTTTTAATAGGAGCGTGATATAAATTGAAATTAGGAAAATTAGAGGAAGTTGATATTAGAGAACTCAGGAAGCATGAGCAATATGATTTCTCGGAATGGTTATCTAAAGAAGAAAATATTAAAATGCTAAGCGATGAAATAGGATTAACACTGACAGAGATAAACAAAGAAGTCTTTGTTGGTTTTTACCGCTGTGATTAAGAGTCTATCCTCGATTTTGTGTAAACCTCCCAAGTGATGTAACATAAGAACATCACTCGGGAGGTTTTATCATGAGCAGAAAAGCGCGCACCCCAGAAGAGCAGGGCCGCCGGGACAAGATTCGGGCACTGCTGCAGGAAAGAAACGTTACCAGCAGGGCGGATATCCAGAACTTAGGAAGCACTGATAAATTCAGCACCGCCACCTTGGCGCATCTTTTCCTCCCTCTCTGCGTCGACAAATCCTCCGCATAGCCCTGCTATGCGTCCGATTCCTCTCCTTGATAGGACGAAAAATCTGTGCCAATCTGAGGGTCTATTTTATCAGTGCTTCCTAAAAAAACCTGCATGGGCAAGGAGTTCTTTCCATGCAGATAGAAATATGTTCTTATGAGCAACAAGGGCTTAAGCACCTTGTTTTTATAACCAATTTTACATCACGATAAAGAGTTTACACAGAATTTGGGACAGCCTCACTCTTTTTATTGTTCCCAAAACTTATCTTCTTCCTCTTGTTTTTCTGCGAAAGTCCAAACTTCCTGTATCTTTCCATTCTCTATTCTGAATAGATCAATCCCCGGATCATTTAGATTTTCTTCTCCTCTTTCTGCCAAAGAAACAACACTGGCAGCCACAAAACAGTCATTGCTTGCAGCCCAATTTGTCATAATTCTGAATGTCCCGTTACTTCTTTTTGTAAATTCACCCAAACGCTCTCCTAATGCCTATTTTCCAACTATCACACCAGAAAGTGAACTCTCTCCTCCCATATGCCATACAATATTATCTGACATCATTTCAAAAACCGCTCCAAAATCTCCTTTTGATAATGCTTCTGTGTAAGCATGAAACACTTTCATAACTTCATTTTTCATAGCTGATCTCCTTTCACTTTTTGAGAAATGATTTTCTCTTGCTATCATTATACTTTTTGAGTCTTGGTTTTAGAAGTACGAATATTTACAATACATAGTATCTAATACAATACTGTTAGTTTTCTAAGGAGGTTACAATGTCAAATGTTTATGATAAATGTCCCTATGTTACGACTCAAAAAGTTTTACAAGGAAAATGGGCAATTGTAGTTTTATATCATCTAAGTACAGGCACGAAAAGATTTAGTGAACTTGAACGGTTAATATCTGATGTTACCCGAACCGTTTTAACAAGACAGCTCCGTCAATTGGAACAAGACAAACTAATCGTCAGAAAAGTTTTTCCGGAAGTTCCTCCCCATGTTGAATATTCTTTGAGTACATTAGGCACTAAATTTCAAAGAGTATTAAATGAAATAGAGGTCTTTGGTTTAGATTATATTGCTGAACTCAACAAGTCCAAAAATACAAAGAGATATTAAATATAATTATCAAGCATTCCGGATATTATTATTAAAAAGGGGCTGTCGGAAAATGACAGCCATAAAAAGGGGTGGTATGACTCAACATGAGTCACACCACCCTAAATTTTTACATAAAAAAAGATGGCTAACGATAACCATCTTTCTTTGTTACATGTTATAATGTAACTATGCTTGACATACCAGTACAAAATCAATGTTGTCTTTTCTTGTTTCTATATCTTTTAACATCTGCACAAACTGCGGACATCCATCAATATTTTTTCCGGATTTACCCTCATCAGAATATTCTCCGGCTATCATCATATCCTGAATTTCTGCATACTTTTTTAGCTTATCTTTTTGTGCATCCAGGCTATATACATCTACCTGAATCGAGGTCGATACTCGTGTATATATGTAACATCTTCTTGTTTTCAATTCTTATCCATCTCCATCCAAGGGTGATATGTAATTGTGCAACGGGTCGTTGCACAATTTATTCCAGTTCTTTTTCAATTTCTTCAATAGATGGTAAGCTGCTTTTCAGTTCTTCCGGAAGTGCTTTTACCATCTGATTTTTCCATTCTGCCACGCCAATCAGATTCTGGTATCCTGCAAGAGAATACTCAACAACAGTCTGATTTTTACCTTTGACAAGAAGCAATCCAATGGTCGGATTGTCACTCGGATGGCGGAGAATATTATTCACGACATTCTGATACATATTGAGCTGACTGATAAATCCAGGCTCAAAATCGCAGGCTTTTAATTCGATTACCACATAGCAACGAAGTTTCAAGTGATAAAACAACAAATCAATATAAAAATCATCTCCGCCTACTTCCAGATGTACCTGTCTGCCCACAAATGCAAATCCCTGTCCCAACTCCAAAAGGAAGTTCTGGATATGTGCCGTCAGCTGACATTCAATCTCCACCTCACGTCTTGGCATGTCGGTACCAAGAAAATCAAACAAGTACGGATCTTTGAAAATCTGATTTGCCATATCTGAATCCGCAGGCGGCAAAGCAACAGGGAAATTATTGACACTTTTCCCAATTCGCTCAATCAATCTGCTCTGAATCTGGAAATCAAGAACATTACTGCTCCAACCATTTTCAATCGTTTTATGCGCATACCAAAGTCTTTCTTCCTGTGTATTCAATTTATCCATCAACTTCATATTCGTTCGCCATGGAATTTGTGCAACAACCTGCTGCACAATTTCAAAATCAGGCCAACACTCTGCGAATTTTCTCATGTATTTTATATTTCGTGGAGAAAAACCGGACATATCCGGAAATGCATCTTTCAAGTCTTTTGCCATACGGTCAATGACTTTAGCGCCCCAACCTTCTTCTTGCTGTTTTTGCATAATTGCTCTGCCAATATTCCAGTAGAGGCAGATCATACTGGAATTAGCATTCAGCACAACCTTTAGTCTTTGGTTCTCAATCTCTTTTTTGATTTCTTCTATAAAATTCAAATAACTATCACTCATTTCAGAAAGATTCGGAGCAACAGGGAATATCACGAGCCAGAAAGTCCACGCATTTGTCAAATACTATATTCTGTTCCATAAGCCCCTCCTCGTATAATAAGTTTGTAGCCAAGAAAAATCAGGTTACAAACTTTTCTTTTTGAGTATAGATGTGTGGACATTCTTATCTGTCCGGAGGATTCTCCTCCATCAAATGCTGGCAGTCTATTTCACATCTATACAGTTTACAGTTACATGTCAAGCATAAATGATTATGTCCCGAAATAATTAACTGTAAGCATAGTTGCATTATAACATGTGACAAAGAAAGATGGTTATCGTTAGCCATCTTTTTTTTGTAAAAATTTAGGGGTGGTGTGACTCATGTTGAGTCATACCACACCTTTTTATGGCTGTCATTTCCCGACATTCCCACAATTTGGAAATTTCTTCAATCTGTCTTTCCTTCTTTAATCTTGTAGTAATCATCAGTATCTAAATCAATTTCTACATAATCTTTCTTCTTTGCATTTTTGTGGCTCAAGAGGGCTACTGTCTCCAGATGGCACGAGCGAACACTAAGTATGTCAAGTGAACCTGTCTGTATGTGGGAACATATCCACATACTTTTTAACGATAGTATAAGGTTATCGTTAAAAGGTATTACATCGACAAACTAAGAGCTGTTATTTAGTTTAT